>Ga0209958_1000119_pt1 | contig 250053 bp, 191 predicted proteins | sample ThiBio_inoc_plan_FD_183942 | JGI IMG/M metagenome (GOLD analysis project Ga0209958, IMG submission 183942) | Wastewater bioreactor microbial communities from Cape Town, South Africa - Thiocy_inoc_plan (SPAdes) | ecosystem: Engineered > Bioremediation > Thiocyanate > Unclassified | place: South...
TCAGCACCGTTTCGGTACCGATCCATTGAGCGATAAACTGGCCTGATGGTCGGTGAGTTACCAGGAACAGCCTCCGTTTGAAGCTCCAAACGGGGGCTGTTCGGTTGAGTAATAAGGGCCGATGATTATTATGCACGGTTTCTGTCAAAAAATCCACATCTTACAGTGTGGATTGCTTTATTTTTGTAGTCGAAAAATCCTTAAATTCTACTTTCATGATGAATCGACTATGTTCCGTTGTAGCTTGCCTGCTATTGCTCGTTGTGCAGGCCGAAGCAAAAGAAATTTATGTATCGGTAAGCGGGAACGATGCCGATGCAGGCTCGCAGAACGCTCCGTTGCTTTCTATCCAAAAGGCAGTCGACCTGGCCGGGCCGGGTGATGTGATTTACCTGCGTGGCGGCACTTATTTACTCACAAAACGAATCAAAATTGAAAAAGCGGGGAGGGAAGATGCATATATCTCGCTGATAGGCTATCCCGGCGAACGGGTAATTATCGATGGTAGCCAGATTGTCGCCAATTCGGTGAACGAATTCAAACAAGCCCGGTGTATTTACGTGAATCATTTCGGCGACTACTGGCACTTTAAGAATCTTGAAGTGTGTAATGCCAAGGATAATGGCATGAAGGTGGAAGGAAGTTTCAATATCGTGGAAAATTGTAAGTTCTACGGTAACAACGATACGGGACTTCAACTCGGGATGTACAAGGATTTTTCGATTGAGGAAACCAAATCGTTTCCGATCTCGGGCGAACCGCAGTTTAATCCGGGTTATAGTTATTCGCGTTACAATAAAATAATTAATTGTGATGCCTGGAATAACTACGACAGCAAATCGTACGGGGGAAGCGACGATGGAGGCGATGCCGATGGATTTGCCGCTAAGCTATTTCCGGGTCCGGGAACCGAATTTCACGGATGCAGAGCCTGGAATAATTCCGACGATAACTGGGATTTGTACATGGTATATCATCCTGTTGTGATTTCTGATTGCTGGGCCTGGAATGGGGGTAAAGACGCCGGCAATGTGGCTCGCGGAAATGGTAACGGTTTCAAACTGGGCGGTGGTGGTTCGTCGGGCGGAGCTGCATTTGCACAATCGGTGGGAGCCCATCTGATAACGAATAATGTATCGTTCAACAATACCAATAAAGGATTTGACCAGAATAATGCCTACGAAGCCATGTATTTGTTCAACAACGTGGCCTGGGGGAACGGCTACAACTATCGTTTTCCTACAGTCATTCCTTATGGAACCATGTATATGCGCAATAATATCGGATTTAATGCCGTCACCTTGAATCACGAATTTCTTTCGGCGAATAAGGAAGGGGCGAAAGTTCCCGATACCGAATCGAACAGCTGGACTACTTTTGATAAATGCGATCCGTATAAGGATGGAAATAAGGTGAACGGAACGACTATCTGGGCGAAAGATTATTCAGCTCAGTTTAAGAACCGGAGTATCGAACTCGCTTCGGCTCCCCGTGAAGCCGATGGTTCGTTGCCTGTAAACGATTTTGCCCGGCTGATTACAAACAGTTTGTTTATCAATGCCGGTACGAATATTGATAATTTCACGCCGCAGGCGCATAGTCCAGGCGGACTCACTTTACCACCCGTTTCGCTTTTGTTTAACGATGGGTGCGCCGATATGGGGGCCTTCGAAACCGGCGATCCCAGCACGGCAACCTTGTGGCTTACAACAGGCAAGGCCAATCAGATCGTGTTTGCAGGCTCGGCCATACAAATCACGGTTTATAAGTGGGGAGGAGCAGCTACCGACCTAACGATTGACTATCTTCCGCAGGGTCTTACTACAACGAAAGATCTACAGGCAAAAACCCTGACGATTTCAGGGATACCCATTGCCGATGGAACCTATACTGTGACAACAGTAGGTGGAATCAATAGTTTACAGCTTCAGGGGACTATCAGAGTATCGCAGGAAGCTCCGGCTACTCTTACGCTACGTTCAGGAAAAGCGGTGCAGGAAGTGTTTTTCAACACTCCGATGGAGAGCCAGGTATTCGTCTGGGGTGGAGGAGCCACCGGCATAGAATACGGCGAATTACCTGCGGGCGTCACTGCCGTCGACGACCCGGAGGCCCGTACGCTTACCATTTCGGGAGTACCCGGAAGCGATGGTTCCTATAGTGTGACCACAGTGGGAGGAATGGAGGGATCACAGATCACCATCAATTGCAATATTACCCGGGTGTTGCCGTCGAAAATACTGACAGGTGGATGGTATCCTATTCAGGATGAGTTCGATGCTTTACCCGGAGACTTGAAGGACGTAGTTCAGATTCATCAGGGAAGCAACAGCAGTTATGCGACAGTATGGGATCCTGGCTATACCGAAGGAGGTTCGTTGCCCCCGGGATGTACTGCCGGCGCCATTAATATTGAACGCAATGGAGGCGCCGTGTCGTGGACGCTACCCAGTTTGGTGGAATTAAAATCGAACATTCACTTCACGGGTACCCGTACCCTGAGTATCGAATATACCATTGGTGGGGTCACTAAAAGCTGGAATTCCGAATCGTTGAGTAAACGTACAATGGCGGGTTGGGATATGATGCTGGCCATCGGACTGGAACCGGTGAGTATGCCTGTTACCCTCAAGTTTATCAACAACTCCAGTTCGGGTGGCATCCGTATGTACGATTTCTTTGTGAAAACCTATGATGTGAAAACCGCTGTCGATATTTCGCCGGTATCTCCGGCAATACGGCTTTACAGCACCGAAACCGCACTTATTGTTTACGCAGCAGATATTGCTTCCTTGCAGGTATACGATTTGAACGGGAAGCTTGTTTCTCGTTCGCAGCAATCGCAAGTGGTGGGTACCTCCGGCTTACCGGAAGGTGTGTACATGGTGGAAGTACGCACTGGCGACGGTAAACGAATAGTAGAAAAATTCAGAAAGATCAAATAAACTGCACCGGTACCGTAAAATAAAAACACGATCCCTTACCGGGTTCCGATTCCACGCTGAGTCGGCCCCCCAATACCTCGGCCAGCTTCTTCGACATCGACAACCCGATGCCCAGTCCGCCGTAATGTCGGTTGATACCATCGTCGAGTTGGCGGAAAAGGTCGAAGATATGCTGTTGCTGGTCGGCCGGAATACCGATGCCGGTATCGCTTACGTACATTTTCAGGCTGTCTCTGGTACGGGCGATGCCAAATTCGATAGTGCCGGAAGGGGTAAACTTAACTGCATTGTTGAATAAGTTGGTAAGTACCTGCTGAATTTTTTGCCGGTCGGTGATTAAGGTGGTCGTCATCAGCGCATGATCGGGTTTGAAATGGAGCTTGATGAGTTCGTTTTTTCCCGAACTGTGCAACATCTCGGTTAACAGTTCTTTGCAAGCCATGTAGAGCTCTACGCCTTTCACCTGGGAGGTGCGTACGATCATCGCGCTTTTCTCGGCAAGAGCCAGTGCGAACATATCCTCGATCATTCCGAGCAGTCCATTCCCGCTCGTACATAAATCGGCCGCAAACTCCTTGATGTGTTTTTCGGATGAATGATCGCGGATCAGCGCTCCGAATCCGAGAATATGGTTGAGCGGTGTACGCAGTTCATGACTGATGGTAGCCAGAAAAGCCGATTTTAACCGGTCGCTTTCGTTGGCATTTTCGAGCGCTTTAGCCAAGGCTTCCTCCGACCGGATGCGTTGCCGGGCCGATACCACCGTTTGTGCGAATATCTTCAATAATTGTTTTTCTTCCTCTCCAAATTGCTTGGTCGTACGCACAGCATCGATGCCCATAAAGCCCGTGTACTGTCCGTGGTCGATGAGCGGAACAAGGATCATGCTTTTTACACCTTGCGCAAGCAGCATCGTTTTCAGTGCATCATTATCGCGCAAGGCTGCAACATCCTCCACGATATAAAAATCGATCCGGCGGTGTTCCATCATCCATCGGTCCATATCGGTAGGAGCAATTCCCTGCATCGATTTCATCAACGAATCGATACCCTCGTTGCACCACTCGTAAGTATTGTAAAACAGTCCCTCATCGGGCCGGTATTCGTAAATATAAAAACGGTCGGCACCCACAAATTCGCCTAAGTCGTGTACCGATTCCTTCAAGGTCTCATGTAGCCTGTCGGCAGGCAGATTGATATAAGTGTTGGATATTTTTGTAAGTAATTCCTGCAACTGCGTTTGAAAGCGTAGTTTTTGATCTTTCACTTTCGATTCGGTAATATCGTGTATCAAACCGGCATGCCGTATCAATTGATTCTGATCGTCGTACACGTGGAACGCCGAAGAAGAGATCCACCTGATTTCGCCATCGGGCCGTATAATACGGAATTCCTCGGTGAACTTACCGGTGTGGAGAAAAGAGTTGAATTTTTGGGCAATATACTCCCGGTCGTCGGGATGAATGATAGAATCCAGAGCTTCCTGGGGTGGTAAATCGGTAAGTTGCTGTATTCCAAATAATTGTTTGTAATTTGGACTGATGTATAAGATTTCGTTTAAGTCGGCTGAAAGCAACCAGAATGTACCACCGATATTATTTACTATCTGTCTGAAATTCAGGTTGTTTTCGAGCTCATTGTTGTGTGGCAAACTGGCTTGCGAGGTAGTTTCCATGGTGCACGAGGTTAAATAAAAATCAGGAAAGTACAGAATTTGGAAGTAAAAGTATGAAAATTTGTTGGTAAATACAATAAATGTTGCAAAAAGAGGATAAAGTGAGAAAAAAGTTTTGAGAGGGATCCTTTTGTGTTTTCAGGTGAACGTGAACAAACAGGGCAGTTTTGTAGTTGTATGAAAGATTAAAAATAACTCTATGTGGGCTCATACGAAAGAATTACAGGACCGGATCACACCGCAGGAAGCACTGGATTACCTGATAGAAGGCAACCGGCGATTTGTTAATAATCTCAATACCAACCGTAATTTGCTGAAGCAGGTGAACCTCACCAGCGAAGAGCAATTTCCATTTGCGGCCATCCTGAGTTGTATCGATTCGCGGACATCGGCCGAACTCATTTTCGATCAGGGGCTGGGCGATATATTCAGTATCCGGATTGCCGGGAATGTGTTGAACGACGATATTCTGGGAAGTATGGAATATGCCTGTGCCATCGCACATTCGAAAATAATTGTCGTATTGGGACATACCCGCTGTGGCGCCATCACCAGTGCCTGCAACGATCTGGAGTTTGGTTACCTCACGGGCTTGGTGCAAAAGATCAAAATTCCCATCAACCTGGAGACTACGGTCACACACATGCGAACCGGCGGGAATCCCGACTTTGTGAATAAGGTAAGCGAACTTAACGTGCATCATACCGTAAAACTGATCAGGGAAAAAAGTACTATAATAAGCCGGCTCGAACAGGAGGGAGCTATTTTGCTGATAGGTGGAATGTATGATCTGACTTCGGGAAAAGTCAATTTTTTTGATGTTCCTTACTGATCGCCGTATAACAATTTCTTTTTTGTACGCTACATTTTACATTTTGCAACTGCTTATGCTTCATTTGTAAGTCTGAAATTTTTACCTTTGGTGAAAATTAATTCCTCATGAATATGAAGTATCTTCTCGTGTTATGCCTGGTCTTGTCGGCTTTTGGTAGCGAAGCCCAGCGAAAATCAAAAAAGATCCCGGTTAATCATCCGGTGTTTTCTGAGTTCACGTACACAGGCAACGACCGGGTGTTCTCCGAAAATCCGCTCGACGGGACGCAGTTTTACAATCCCCTTTTAACCGGATGCTATCCCGATCCGTCGATTTGCCGGCGGGGAAACGATTATTTCATGGTGAATTCGTCGTTTGCCATGTTTCCCGGAGTACCTGTTTTTCACTCCACCGATTTGGTGAATTGGCGCCAGATCGGCCACGTGCTCGATCGTAAATCGCAGTTGAAAGTATCCGATGCCGGTATTTCGGCCGGAATTTATGCGCCGGTCATTCGTTACAACAAGCATAACCAGACATTTTACATGATCACTACCCAATTTGCAGGGGGTATCGGTAATATGGTGGTGAAAACAAAAGATCCGTTTCAAGGATGGAGCGATCCTGTTCGATTGAAGTTCGACGGTATCGATCCGTCGTTGTTTTTCGACGACGACGGTAAGGCCTATGTCGTTCACAACGATGCCCCGGTAAAGGCTTTGTACGAAGGACACCGGGTAATCAAAGTATGGGAATACGATCTGGCGACCGATCAGGTAATCGAAGGTTCCGACCGGTTGATAGTAGACGGGGGCGTGGATATCACTCAAAAGCCCATCTGGATCGAGGCCCCCCATATCTATAAGCGGCACGGCAGGTATTACCTGATGTGTGCCGAAGGCGGTACAGGCGACCAGCACAGCGAAGTTATTTTTACTTCCGATAGTCCGATGGGACCCTATATCCCGGCGCCATCCAATCCCATCCTTTCGCAGCGCTATTTACGCGACGATCGCTCGAATAAAGTCGATTGGGCAGGACATGCCGATCTGGTCGAGACGCCCGATGGTCAATTCTACGGTGTTTTTCTGGCGGTACGACCCAACGAAAAGAGCCAGGTGAATACAGGGCGTGAAACCTTTATGTTGCCTGTCGACTGGTCGGGAACGTATCCCGTCTTCGAAAACGGCCTGGTGCCGATGAAGCCTACACTCCGGTTGCCCGAAGCTGTATCGGTTCAGCCGGGTTACTTTCCTTCCGGAAATTTTACTTATCATGAAGCGTTTAAAAATCCGTCGCTCGATTTCCGGTGGATTGGTGTAAGGGGGCCGCGGGAGGATTTCATTCAACTTACCGAAAACGGGCTGGCGATTCAACCTTTTACCTTGAACATCAAAGCACAAGGCCCCACATCAACCTTGTTCCACCGCCAGCAGCATCTTGCTTTCGCAGCGCAAACCACCATGTATTACCGGCCCACCTCGCCCGCCGACATGGCAGGTCTGGTGTGCTACCAGAGCGAATCGTTCCACTACGTGATGGGAGTTACACTGAAAGATCAAGTTCCCTATATTGTGCTTTCCCGGACCGAAAAGCTGCACAGCCAGGTGGTTACGAAGGTGTTGGCCTCGGAAAGAATAGATGTTCGGCTGCCCGTTCAACTGCGGGTGAGTGCCGACGGCGCCCGCTACCGTTTCGAGTATTCGCAAAACGATAAGACATTTCAGCCCTTAGGTGGGGTAGTGCCGGGCGATATTTTATCGACCAATATTGCCGGTGGTTTTACCGGGGCGCTCATCGGATTATATGCTACGTCGGCCAACGATATTGTGCCATAATCTGTTGTGAAACCCGACAGCACGCCTGTAGTACAACAGGCCGGTCGTGATCGGGAAGAATCGACAAAAAGCTCCGGAGGGATGGTTCTCCGGAGTTTTTTGTATTATACCAAACATACTACGTATAATATCGAACAAGGCGTATTACGATTGTCTCTACATTTGCGGATAACTTTTTACTAATACAGGTCTAAACAATGAAGAAACAATTTTTTACCGCTGCAGCCTTCGGGCTGAGTCTGCTGTGCACGACTGCACGGGCCGACAACTGGACCAATACCGGTTCACGATGGGAGAAGAACATTACTCCTTCTGTATTTCAGTTTACAACGCGTACTACTGCCACGATGCAGGCCCTTATTTTTCCTGCGGCAGGTGGTGCTAACCCGAATCCGGCTATCACCACCACTACCCACGATTTGTCGGATGGTTATTTTGCAGTAACGGGCGGACAGATCGGAGCAGGCGATATTACCGATCCTGCAAATGTGCGTCAGGCTTTTATGATCACCGGCGACACGGCAGTGAACGGCACCGGCTTATTACGTTTTGCACAAAGCACGGCCGGAGTAACCGATGGCTACAAAGCCGGTAAGTTTTTGGGCTACGTAAACCTCAACTGGTACGTACCTCAGCGTTATTCCGGTTATAAGATCAGCTTTAGTTCGCGGGTGTACAATACCGGCACTTTCGGCTTGCAATTATTGGTATATGATGCCTCTGGTACGCAACTCGGGACAACGCAAAGTTTAGCCGCCGGAGGTTGGAATACCGCTTCCTTCACTCAAACCGGTAATCGTCCTTTCCGGTTTAAAATGAGTTTACCCAATACTACGGGACTGGTGGCTTATTACGAGACTCCCAAAATACTCTTAGTGAGCGCTGCCGAGCCGGCCGTGCGCACTATCGCGGTAACTACTTCCGGCAATGGAACCGTTACAGCCGCTTACGCAACCCTGCGCGACCAGGACACCCAGCAATTCACCATTACTCCCGGCGCCGGTGAAACGGTGGTACAGGCTTTATACAACGGCAGTCCGGTAACACTTACCGACATGGGTAACGGTAGTTTCAGCTATACCACACCCTTGCTGACCGCCAACGCCAGCTTTGCCGTGCATTTTACTCCGCAACATTTTACCGGAACCGGTAACTGGTCGGATGCAGCCCGCTGGAGTGGAGGTGTAGTACCCGGTGCCGCATCCAAGGCGATTATCGAGGGTAAGGCTACTGTAAGTACTGCAGTAGAAGCCGCGCAAATTCAGGTAAAGCCTACCGCACAACTAACCATTTCGGAAGGTAGCTCGCTGAGCGTGACGGGCGATCTGACCCTCGAAAGCAATGCTTCGCGTACCGCAACACTGGTTAATTACGGTAGCCTCACGGTGGGTGGGTCGGCCGTGGCACAGCAATACCTCACCGTTGACCGGCAGTGGTGGTACCTGGCATCGCCGGTGGTGGGAGCTACCTCGTCGGCAGTGGTAGGCTCCAATAAAATAGGCGATTATACCGAAGCTACACGTAGTTATTCCGATGCATTCACAGGTGCTGTAACGCTTCAGGCCGGGAAAGGATATGTTGTAAAACTCGATGCCGAAGGAGTTACCGATGGTGTTTTCGCTTTTTCAGGAACCGGCTTCTTCGATGGAAACCTCGCCCTTACTCCTACACGCACCATCACCGGAACGGAAGGAGATGCCAAGCGTGGTTTCAATCTGGTTGGAAATCCGTATCCCTCGTACCTCAACTGGAATGCTGCCTATAATGAAGCTACCAACCTGCGTACCACCATCTGGTACCGTACACGTGGTGCGGAAGCGATGGAATTTGTTACCTATAATGCATTGCTGGGAGTTTCTGTTCCTGCCGGTATCAATGGTTATATTCCGCCGATGCAGGGATTTTGGGTGAAAGTAGATAACGATCCGGTGTTGCCTGCCACACAAACCACCGGCAGTATCACCTTTACGAATGCCATGCGCGCTCATGCCGATGCCGAAGGCAATTCCACCGAAAACAGCCTGAAAGCACCAGCTGAAGGCTCCTTACAATTGGTTCGTTTGAAACTTACCGCCGGCGGGCAGTCCGACGAAACCCTCATTGCCTTGCATCCCGCTGCCGAGAACGGATACGATGGGTTCGATTCCGATAAAATGACTAATCCGGCTTCGATACCGGCGCTTTATACCCTGGCTGAGGATAAACCGCTAGTTATCAATGCTATTTCGGAGAATGAGGCGATCGGTCACATACCGCTCGTAATACAGTTGCCTGCCGCGGAAACGGCCGGCCTGCGATGGACCGAGTCGACCTTTACAGCGCCTTTGCAGTTGTTCCTGCACGATAAGGTATTGAACCTGGAAACCGAGTTGCTACCCGGCGAAGAAGTTCAGATACCATCCGGTTTCACCAATAGTGCCGGTCGTTTCGTTCTCGAGCTCCGGGCTCCCGGAATTACCACCGGCTCAACCACTACTTCGGGCGAACCGTTCAGCGTATGGGAAAGTGCAACAGGACAGTTAACGGTACGCACCCCATCTGTAGGCGCCACTCTTTATCTTCGGTCGCTTACCGGACAAGTAGTGCATGCCCAACCGGTGACCGCTTCGCCCGTCGTACTGGACCATCGGACCGAGTCAGGAGTTTATCTTCTCACCGTTGGGAATCGGACCCGTAAAGTAGTCGTACGCTAATAGTAACCCCTAACACTCAGTACATATGAAAACCAAACTTCCGTACAACAGTCCCGCAATTGAATGGATCCGACTCGACAGTACCATCGCGTTGCAATTGCAATCCGATGCCGATCCGATGGGAGAGCCCGATTGGGCGTCGCGTATCGTCGATACACCATCGACCGACCCCATGCAAACGTCGGTCGTGTAAAATAACCATCACCCCGCTCTTCGCAAACTCCCGTTGCATACGACAATGGGAGTTTTTTTCTGTACTGAGGAAAACCGGTACCATGCCGCTATAGGCGTGGGCCAACCTGATGACGGGAAAAAATAGCCGGCCGGTTATCGGTTGCAGTGCCAGGCGGTAGACCGACTGAAAGTTCAGAGCCTTTTCCGGCGAGCCTGCATGACCACCGGATAGATTCGTTAATGCAAACGTTTGAAAGTTAAATTGCTGTGATTTAGCAGATAAGGAGAACACTTTGAAAGGGAGTAAGTTATATATTTGTTGCCGAAAAAAATATAAATCTAAAAAGAATACAAGTATGAAAAAAATTACTTTGCTGTTGGCCTTACTACTCTTAATGGGTACAGTATCTGCAAATGCTCAGTTTGTCGTGGCAGAAGATAATGCGGGAAACTATTCCACATGGGCTGATGCCGATAATCTGGGATTTGGTTTTGGTGAATGGGATTTGTGGAATAACGCATCTTCAGGTTGGTTTATCGGAAGTTCCTCAAGTGCCGGTTTTGGAAATATCGATTCAAATTCAAAATCTTTTGGGTTATGGGGAACCACTGGTTATGCAAATGCTCAGCGTTTGTTAAATGCTCATTGGGGCGATGGCGCTACTTTTACCATCGATTTAGCCACTGCCTACCGAAGTGGCGCCAGAGGTATAGATCTGTTTGCTTCCGGATTTGATCAGGTATGGAACTTTAACATAGGCTCAGATCAATATACTGCAGGTGGGGTAAATCAGTCGTGGGCCTATTCTCAGCAATCAATATTTAAACTTACCGTTGTTCAGGAGGGAGCAAATCTGCAAATATCGCTCACCCGAGGTACCGATACTTATTCCACAACGATCACAGGAAAAACGTTATACGCATTTAAATTGTATTGTGGTGGAACAACTGGCGGCGATTTAAACAATCTTTTTTTCAATAATGTAAAAGTCAGCTATTCGGACTGGAGTAAAGTGCCTTCCGATATTAAAGTAAAAGTAGCAGGAAATGCTGCACTTAATGCTGATAAAACCGTATCCGAACTTGAAATCGCCAGCGGAGAAACTACGCTCGAAGCCGGGAATCAACTTACTGTAGGTACATTAACCAACAATGGTATGCTGACGTTAAAAACGGGTGCTACTGTTTTAACCAGCTCTGTCGGAGGTTCGGGTACCACCTATGTGGAACAAACCCTTCCATCCGGCCGTCAGTGGTGGTATTTGGCAAGTCCGCTTTCGGGCGCTACCAGCAATGTAATTCGTCCGGATGGATCCGCCAATCTCATGACTCACTATGACGAAGCCACGTTCAATTATTCAACGGCTTATGCGGCCAATTCCGCCACTCCTTTAGTTGCAGGCAGGGGATATGTGGTTAAATTTTCGGATGCGAATGAACGTACGGTCGTTTTCACCGGAGGTTCGCTGAATAATGGTGAGGTCGCCCTTACACCTACCCGCACGGGAACAACGGCCGGGAAGCGTGGGTTCAACCTGATCGGCAATCCTTATCCTTCGTATCTGAATTGGGATGCAGTGTATACCGATGCCACGAATCCTGCTGTGAATATGCGTAATGCTATCTGGTTCCGTACTATGGACGAAGTCATGAAATTCCATACCTATAGCGATGGTGAGGGTGTTCCTTCGTTGGATGCGAATGATAATCCTTTAACCATTACCGGTCAGATTGCTCCCATGCAGGCTTTCTGGGTGAAGGTGCAGGCCGATCCGCTTGCTCCTGAAACGGTAAGCAACGGATCGCTCACGTTTAAAAACACCCATCGTTCGCACCAGGCTGCAACCGGGTACAACCCGTTGAAAGCGAAAGCTGCCGAGCTTCGTCCCCGTGTGCGGCTCGTGATATCCAACGGGGTGGCCGATGATGAAATGCTTGTTGTAGGCAAGAGTTATGCGGCGAATGGCCTGGACAGTTACGATATCGAAAAAATGTCGAACGACAATGCGGCTATTCCTGAATTGTTCTCGCTGGTGGAAAACCAGGAGCTGGTTATCAATTCGATGCAGGAGCTGAAAGCCGGTAAGTGGGTGATGCTCGGGATGCGTCCCGGTGTGGCCGGAAATTTCGGTATTAAAGTTTCTCAACTCGAAAATATCGATGCGCAGGTGATGCTTATCGACCGGCTACTCAATACCGAACAGGAACTGACGTTGGGCGAAACCTATTCGTTTACTTCCGACGGTACTGCTACCAACGACCGTTTCAGCCTCGAATTCCGTGCTCCGGGTACGATCACTTCGGTGGATGAGCTGGCAACCGAAGCGCATGTCTTTGTCAACGAAAACCGTCAGCTTATCGTGCAGGCGCCCGGCATTACGCGCAACGATCGTATAAGTGTATATACCCTGGCCGGACAGCAATTGCAGTTACAACAGGCCGATGGAGCAGTGACGGTGCTTTCACGGCCTCTTGCTACCGGTGTTTACATTGTGAAAGTGAATCAACTTGTCGAAAAAGTAATTGTTAAATAAATAAAGAGATCAGGAAATGAAAACAAAACAACAATACCTCCACCCCGAAATCGAGCTGATTCGTCTCGACCATTCGATATCGCTCCAATTGCAATCCGATGCCGATCCGATGGGAGAACCCGATTGGGATGCCTGCAACGATTCGTTTACAAACGATCCCCTTCAGGAGTTTAAAGCCTGATGAATATATTCAGTTAAAAAGGTGCTGCCGGTTAGTTCTTCAGGCAGCATCTTTTTTTTGGGGGGGATAGCCGGTCTCCGGGAAGCGCAGCCGGAAAAATACGGGTCCACGTTGTAAATAATTCATCTGTCGGCAGAAGAGTGTATGTCTTTTGCAATTTTTTCAGTAAATTTGCGCTTTGATAATTTTTTAAAATTAAAGTATGACAACTACCCTGGAACGAACGCTCCGTGATTCGAAAGTTGCACGGTGGACGGCCCTGATAATGCTGGCCAGCACCATGTTTTTTGCTTATATGTTTATCGATGTGCTGGCACCGCTGAGCACGCTCCTCGAAAGTCAGCTCAAATGGTCGCCCGATACCTTTGGATCGGTGGCCGGTTCGGAGTATTTTCTGAATGTTTTTGCTTTCTTTCTGATTTTCGCCGGGATCATTCTCGACAAAATGGGGGTTCGGTTTACCGCCCTGTTGTCGGGAGTCGTGATGGTAGTGGGGGCTTCGATCAAATTATACGGGGTTAGCGATGTGTTCAATAATGGCGGACTTGGTTACGAGTTTTTGAACTCGTTCTGGCCTGCCTTTCCTGCTTCGGCAAAAATGGCCTCCATCGGTTTTGCTATCTTTGGATGTGGGGTGGAAATGGCTGGAGTTACAGTTTCGAAAGGCATCGTTAAGTGGTTTAAGGGAAAAGAGTTAGCGCTTGCAATGGGACTCGAAATGGCCATAGCCCGGTTGGGGGTGTTTGCCGTATTCCGTCTGTCGCCCATCCTGGCAGCCGGTGGTATGATTTCGAAATCGGTCGGTGTGGGTACGCTGTTGTTGCTGATCGGCTTACTTACCTTCACCGTGTATTTTTTCATGGATCGTAAGCTCGAGCAACAGGACGAATCGGCACGGGATGCCGGAGCCGACCCCGAAGAAGAGTTCAAAATCAGCGACCTGAAAGCGATCTTTACTTCGAAAACGTTTTTGATTGTTGCCGGACTGTGCGTGTTGTTTTATTCGGCTATCTTCCCGTTTCAGAAATTTGCAACCGGTATGCTCGAAAGTCGTCTCAGCATGTCCACTTCCGAAGCCAGCAGCCTGTTTTCGTATTTCCCCATTGGCGCCATGGTGCTCACTCCCTTGTTGGGCTGGTTTATCGATAATAAGGGAAAAGCGGCTACCATGCTGATGCTGGGTTCGCTGCTGGTAGTAATTTGTCATCTCATTTTTGCTCTGGTTCCGGCTGCAAGTTTCACCTTTGGCGTGGCATTGGGCGCTATCATTCTCCTCGGTGTATCGTTTTCGTTGGTTCCGGCTGCTTTGTGGCCTTCGGTACCGAAATTGGTCGACAACCGCGTACTGGGGTCGGCGTATTCCATTATTTTCTGGATTCAGAACATCGGTTTATTGTTGACTCCGATATTCATTGGCTGGGCCCTGAAAACCTCCAACCCGGGCGTAGCCGAACAAATTGCGGCCGGCGAAGCGGTAAAGTATGTGTATACCGTGCCGATGCTTATTTTTGCCAGCCTGGGAGTTATCGCGCTTTTACTTGCATTCTGGCTCAAAGCCGAAGATAAGAAAAAGGGCTATGGCCTGGAGCTGCCCAACGTAAAAAAATAACCTGTTAACTTATAAAAAATGAATTCGTATTATAACCTGAAATCTAAATTTGTTGCCCGCGATGTAGGGGGCGAGCTGGTTGTGGTGCCGCTTACCGGCAACATTGCTCATATGAACGAATTGTTTACTTTCAATGCTTCGGCAAAATTACTTTGGGAAGCATTGCAGGAAGACTCGACGGAAGAGACGCTCGTAAAGGCCTTACTCGATGCGTATGAGGTGGAGGAACCGGTAGCCCGGGCCGATGTGAAAAAATTTCTGGAAAGGCTGGAGCAAATGGGCCGTAAATATTAACCTGTATATCCTACCCAGGTATGAAGGAAACTGTTTTCAAGGTTGCCGAATGTGCGATTTTGGTTCGTTCCGAACACGATTTTGAGCTGGAAGAAGGCTATTTACCCTTTGTAGTTGAAGCCGGAAGCGAGCTGGAAACCGATTCCCCGCCCGAAGTTGTAATTAATGTGGTACCCCTGCTTCCCGAGGGTTTAATCTCCGGCAGGCAGCTGCTATTCGATGCCGAAAACGAACAGCAAAAATTCTATTCCATCTATCAGATGGAGGATGGACTCGGATTTGTCATTTACGATCAGCAAACCCGTAACGATGTTCAACAAGTGGCTTTGTTGAACAAGGATTTTACCAACTGGACGGTTTATTTTGATACGAAGAGGGCGGATTTGTTTCCGTTGAAATACCCGTTCGGACCTATAATGCTTCATTATCTGACACTTAAAATTGATGCGGTAATGATGCATGCTTCATGTGCTTTCGACGGAAAAAAGGGCCGCCTGTTTTCCGGATTTTCGGGGGTAGGCAAGAGCACCATCTCGAAACTCTGGGCGCAGGAAGGAAGTCGTATTATCAACGACGACCGGTTGATCGTGCGTAGGCATAACGGCGGATACAGGGTGTACAACACGCCTATGTACTATCAGGATATTCCCAAGGTGGCACCGTTGGGAGGAATTTTTCTCATCAGGCATTTTCCTGAAAATACGATGTGCCGTATAAAGGGAGCTGGCGCTGTATCGAAAGTAATGGCGTACAGTATTCAGAATAATTTCGACCGGCGCTACGTTGCTCAGCGACTGGCCTTTTTCAGTGAATTGGTTTCTCAGATACCCGTTTTCGAATTGGGTTTTGTACCCGATGTGTCGGTGGTACGCTACATACTCGAACACGAGGATAAGCAGGAAGCAGGTGAAACAAGGTAAACTACATAACGATCTCAGGGAAGTCATCGGAGTTTTGCTGGAGGATGACCGGCAGCTGGAATTCCGTATGAAGGGGTATAGTATGTTTCCGATGTTGCGCCCGGGCGATACCGGTATGGTGGAGAAATGTACGATCGACGAACTCCGTCCGGGTCATATAGTGGTGTTCTATCAGCGATCGAACCTGGTGGCTCACCGGTACATTCGCAGGGTTGATGACCGGATCGTTTGTAAAGGGGATAAAAATCTGTATGCCGATGAACCGGTGAAGCGCGAAGCGATTGTCGGTAAGCTGATTCGGTACAAGCGGGGTGACAAGGTATATACTACCGGCGATAAACACCCTGCAGCCTGGTTGGCCCTGCGATTACCCCGTGTTTTTGGAGCATTCAATTCGTTTCAGGCTCAGCAACATTCGCGTTGGGAATCGCTGAAAAAATACAGGACCGATTTCCGGGCCAATTTCCGGCTCGCCTCCGAACCGGCGGGCCGGCTGTTCACCTTGAACGTCCTTATTGCCATTTTACAGGGTTTAATCCCGTTTGCGGTTATAGTATTGGTGAAATGGTTGGTGGATTTACTCCATTCCTTACCTGGAAAGGGATCATTGCCCCCGCAATTTATGGTTTTACTCGTGCTCACCGGTGCTGCATTTTTACTTACCTCGGTACTGAACGAACTAAAGAGCCTTTACGGCGAGAAACTCTCGCAGCGGGTTACCCGGTCGATGTACGGCCATCTGCACCGTAAACACATAGCATTGGAGCTTTCGCAATACGAAAATCCCACCGCATTGGATAAAATGCACCGGGCCGTGCAGGAAGCGTCGTTTCGTCCGGTAAAATTACTGAACGAAGTACAATACCTGCTGAAATCAATTGCAGCATCGCTGTTTCTGATGGGGATCTTTATCAGTATCAGGTGGTACCTGGTGTTGATATTGCTGCTGGCCATTGCTCCGGGTGTTGTTTTAAAGATCCGGTTTGCCCGGCACTATCACCGTTTGAAGGAAAAACAAAGTCCGTTGGAACGTAAGATGTTCTATTTCAATCGAGTACTTACAGGTTTTTCTTTTGCAAAAGAAATGAAGCTGTTTGGCTTCGCTGGCTATTTCCTGAAGCGGTTCAGGGCCTTACAGGATAATATTTTTCACGATAAGTTGAAATTACGCCGCAAAGAAGTGATACAAAACCTGTCGGCACAGACCTTTGCCGTGATGCTGATTTTTGCCACCCTGGCATTTGTTGCCTTTCAAACACTCTCCGGATTGTTCACGATAGGTACGGTTGTACTGTTTTTCTTTGCTTTTCAACGTGGCTATTCCGTATTGAACGATTTGTTCCGTTCGATGGCCAGCTTATTGGAAGACACGATCTTTATGAACGACTTCAGGCATTTTCTGGAAGGAGAACGGGTAGAGGAGAGTACTGCGGCCCCAGAGGCAATGCCTGAAACGAGATCTTCAGCCGGTACCTTCAACCGGCCGGCGTTTACACTCGACCACTCCATACGGGTAGCGAACCTAAGCTTCAGGTATGAGCATAGCGGACGCGATGCATTGCGCGGCGTCAACCTGACTATTCGAAAGGGAGAAACGGTGGCTATAGTCGGAGCCAACGGTTCGGGAAAGACAACCCTGATAAAGCTCTTGTGCGGCTTTTATATGCCCGGTTCCGGTAAAATATACTATGATTCGGCTACCACCGAGGAATTGGGCCGTGAACAGATCTGTAACCATCTGTCGGCTGTTTTTCAGGATTTTGCACTGTATAATGTAACAGCCAACGAAAACATCGCCTTGGGTGCCATCCGGCAGGCGTTTTCGGAACAAAAAGCAAAACATGCGGCCGGTATGGCTGGCATTGCCGAAGTATTGGAACAATTGCCCGAAGGTTACAATACCTTACTGGGTAACCAGTTTCTGGGAGGTGAAGAATTAAGTATCGGACAGTGGCAGAAACTGGCTATCGCCCGTGCGTTTTATCGCGATCGCGAGCTCCTGCTGATGGATGAGCCATCGAGCGCACTGGATGCCGTTTCGGAACAACAGATTATTGAAACCCTGCAGAAGCTGGCCCATCAGAAAACAGCCGTCATCATCAGTCACCGTCTGAGTACCGTAAGGTGGGCCGACCGCATTGTGGTGTTCGACGAAGGTTGTGTGGTAGAAGAAGGAACTCACGACCAACTGATGCAACAAAATGGCACTTATGCCCATCTGTACCGGCAGGCAACACGATCGTATGCAGATTAAAGTCAATTTTTAATACATATAGTCTATGAAACATCGTATTATTGAAGCAAGTATTCTTGCAGTTGGAATTTGTTTATTGGGAGTAGCAGTCAATGCCGGTATCAACAGTTTTAAAGATAAGGACCGCATTGTAAGTGTAAAAGGATTGGCCGAAATGGAAGTGCCTGCCAATAAAATCACCTGGCCCTTGATGTACAAAGACCTGGGCGACGATTTGCCGACGCTTTATACCAATATCAATACGAAAAACAAAGCAATCGTAGCGTTCTTAAAAACAAACGGCATCACTACCGAAGAAATCAGTGTTTCGGCGCCCGAAATCCTCGATATGCAGGCCGAGCGGTATGCAGCCAATGCTCCGGCGTATCGTTACAATGCCACCTCGGTGATCACGGTAACCTCCAACGATGTGGAGAAGGTACGTAAACTGATGGCCGAGCAAGCCGAGCTGCTGAAGCAGGGAATCGCCATTACGGGAGGCGACTACCGCTACAACGTTAGTTATGAATTCACAAAATTGAATGATATCAAGCCGGCTATGATTGAAGAAGCCACCCGGAATGCCCGGATGGCCGCCGAAAAATTTGCAAAGGATTCGGAGAGTAAGCTGGGTAAAATCCGTGATGCCAGCCAGGGACAATTCACGATCTCCGACCGCGATTCGAACACCCCTTATATCAAAAATGTGCGGGTGGTAACCACTGTTAATTATTATCTCAAAAACTAAATTTACTGTCCCAATACTTTTGCATCCACGAAAAAATTGGCATTGACTTCGATTTTATGTTCTGAGGTCAGCAATTCGTTGGTAACAGTACTTAAGCGCAGTTTGAATTCATCTTTTTTGATGTATTCTTTCAAATCCTTGCCGGTTACATCCAATTCGATGGTTTTAGCGGCTGAAGAACTGGTTTTCCAGGAGATTTTTTCTTCTGGAAGCCCTTCAGCCGAAATAAAAACATCGATCGACTTAATAAAACCCAGATTACCATTGCCGGGAGACGTGAGGGTAAGTGTCAACTTGGTTAACAACACTTCTTCGATAAGTTCCTTACTGGTGGAGTGAATTGCAAAGGTCGCTTCAGAATCGGTTTGCACATCGGGCGTAAAAAAGTTAAACGGCAAGTTGATGCCGGTCGACGACGGAATTACAACCGTCATTTTATAGCCCATGTCGAACTGGGTAAGTTTGTCGATTTTCTCGCAACCAGCGAACAACAGAATTGAAACCAGGGATAAGAAAACTATTTTTTTCATTCTTGTCAGTTTTTTCAGATCATAACACATCTCCCCGGATCAAAGTTTAGTAAGCCCTGTCAATAAACCCCACTTAATTTACTTGTGAGCGTGCTTTCCGGACAGCAATCTCTTCGGCTACTTTGCCCGGAACGCACACTTTATTCACCGGGTTGAAATAAGTACTCAGGGATTTAGCCAGAATAACAGCGCCCGGAATACCTACAATTGAAACAAACATTCCAACGATCTGGACGATGGTTATAACGGTCAATACCAGTCCAAACGGAAAATACAGAATACTGATCAGAAATCCGTAACTTTTCCACAGCACATTTTGTTTCTTATTCAGGTCGCTTTTACTGATCATTTCTTTCGAGAAGGGCGCCATCAGAAATTTTGAATATTCGATTAAGCCGAGCCCGATGGGAGCTCCCAGAATGGTAATCACGAATAATCCACCTACCAAAAATACGCCCAATGCCGAAAGAAATCCCAAAAAGGGAAAGTGCCAGATAATGTTTGCCAGTGTTCTCATACCCTGTTTTTTTTTAGAATTGATGCGGTAAAAATACAAAAAAAACAGAAAGATAAATACATCATCTTGTATTGCAGGTTGAGCAGGGCTGATGTTCCGCATCCGATCAATCATTAAAATGTGCCAGATGATACATACTGCGATCGGCTGTTGAAAAAATAAATATTAAATTTTATTGTTTTTTCAAAATTAAACACATAACTTTGAAACCATTTTGAAAAGTTACCCACTTTTATTAGCCCCCCGATCAGTAGTGTTTTTATTTGTGCTAAATTTAAAACTTTCATCCTCATGGAAAACCTTAAGTTGTTATCTTTCAGACTCACAGTTTGTGTTGTTTTTTTATTGAACACAGTATTTCTTTTTTCCGATCCTGTTATTACCAACGGCATATTAATCTCCTGGGACGATGCACCCGAGCATGTTATTATTCCATCCGAAGTGGTGACCATCGCCGAAAATGCATTTAAAGGAAACTCCACGCTTCGCTTTTTGGAAGTAACTAATGCGGTAAAGGAAATAAAAGATAAAGCCTTTATCGACTGTGTAAACCTGGATTCGGTGTATTTCAACTTTGATTCAAACTTTTATACCCTTGCTCCTCCCAAAGTATCCTGTAACGCCTTTATAAATTGTAAGAAATTGAACACGGTGTTTATCGATTACAGTTTTTACAGGTCGGGACAAGATGGCTATTCACCTTTTCCTTACCTTACCGATTTGAAGTTTGGTAAAAACCTCAAAACGATAGAATCTGCCCTTTTCAATAAATGCTATCAGCTTAAACATATAGTATTACCCGATAATATTGAAATTATTGGTAACAATAGCTTTTCCAATTGTATTCAACTCGATTCCATTGTGATGCCGGGAGTAAAAATCCTTCATGATGGCTGTTTCGAAAATTGTACTGCATTACGCACCATTACATTTCCCGAAAGATTAAGCACTTTAGGCAGATGGGTTTTCAAAGGATGTACTCAGTTACAAGAGATAAAGTTCAACGAAGGTTTGACAGTAATTTCGGAGGAATTGTTCAAGAATTGTTCATCGATTGTATATGTTGAGTTACCTCACGGTTTAAACACAATCGGACCCTATAGTTTTGAAAATTGTACCAGTCTTCGCTCGGTAAAGTGGAGTCCCTGCCTTGAAATTATTGATCGTGGTGCATTCAGAAGTTGTGATAAACTTGAAATTCCCGACTTTCCCGTTACACTTAAAAAAATTGGTGACCATGCATTTGAAAAATTAATAAAACCTTCCGGGAACCTTTTCATTCCTGATAGTGTCACGGAAATTGGTAAGTATGCATTTTTCAGATGTACATCACTGAAGCAGGTAATAATCGGAACATCCGAAGGTGAAGGTTCTACAATAATGCTGGATGAATCTCCATTTCTTGGATGTGACAGCTTAACCAGGATCATAGTCAACAAACCGTATACAAACATAAGAAGAGCATTTTATGGATTGAAAAACCTGAAAAATATTTATTTTGCTGAAAATAGTTTGACCATATCTCCGTCAATGTTTGAAAATTGTGGTCAACTTTCCACTGTCAATATTCCGGATTCGGTAAATTCGATTGGGAGCTATGCGTTTAAAAATTGTACAAGTTTACCTGTAATTCATATTCCCGGGACCGTAAAAGTAATTGACGAAGGTGCATTTCAAAACTGTAGCTCCATTGTTTCTATCAATTTACCATCAGAGTTAAGGGAGATTACTCAATCGGCCTTTCAGGGTTGCAGCAGTCTCAGAGAGATAACTATTCCACCCTATGTGCAACTCATCTCAACCTATGCATTTCAGGGATGTACAGCGCTTCAAAAAATCACTCTACCCTCACTGGTGGATATAATTGCATCGAAAGCATTCGGTAGCTGTTTAAATCTACAGGAAATCTATTGTTCAACAAAGCGTGTTCCCATAACAGCATTAAATTGTTTCGATAGTGTTCCGGCCATCAGTTGTAAGATTTATGTACCCTCACCAAGTATAACAAGTTATAAGCAAGCAGAAGGCTGGCAACAATTCGGCCTTGTTGAGGGCTTTCATTTTGATATCGATACAACCCTGATCATTCCGGATGAACCCCTGTACACCGATTTGAATTTTCCTGAACCTGTAATTCATGTTACGACGGTGGCTGGAGAATTGAGTGGTCAAATTAAAAATAGCTATTATGATTCTGTTGTAAAGTTGAAAGTAAGTGGAACAATGGATGCTAAAGACTTTAGCTTTATTCGAAATTATCTGGAAAATTTGGTGTATCTTGATTTAAGTGAAGTAAGCATTCTGGCACATGACTCACCCAATTATGGAGTAAACGCGGCAAATGCTATTCCTAAAGAAGCTTTTAAGTATTCCAGGCTTAATATCATCGTTTTCCCTCCCTCAATCCTTACAATTGGTGAGTCAGCATTTTCAGGCTGTCAGAGTTTAAGGCAGCCATTAAAAATACCCTCTACGGTTAAAACAATCGAAAAGGGTGCTTTCTTTGCTTGCCAGAACCTAAAAGGTGTACTTACTTTACCAGAAAACGTTGAAACGATAGGGGAAAGTGCATTTCGAGCTTGCGGGGGCATCACACGTTTGGTTTTCAAATCATCCTTAAAAGCGATTCCTGCCAGAGCGTTTGAAAAGTGTACTCATCTTATGATAGTTGAATTGCCTTCCGGTGTGCAGCAAATTGGTGACAATGCTTTCGGATTTTGCCCATTACTCTTTAGGGTTAGTATGCCTTCGGTTCGAAGTATAGGGAATTACACCTTTGAAAATGCTGAGTTATTAAATCCGGTTATACTTCCGTCAACGTTAACTTCTATTGGTGAATATGCCTTTTCGGGCTGTAAGTCGATAACTGAAATTGTTTTTCCCGGATTAATTACCCAATTGAACAATTTTACGCTTAAAAACTGTATTGCACTTGAAAAAGTTACGCTTCCAGCTTCATTAACCAGGCTGGGCTATGGAGTATTTACTAATTGTACACTTATAAAGTCCTTTTATTGTTTGGCTGGAACTCCTCCCGGATCAACAATCGATTTTGCACAGTTTAACCAACTAAATCTGGAATTGTGCACCTTATATGTACCATGGGGGACCTCAGATCAATACAAATCGGCTCCTGTATGGAACGTGTTTAAAAATGTAGAGGAATTGGTGAAAGTTGCTAATGAATCATTGTTGGTTCCATCGGTGAATATCTTCCCGAATCCGGCAAAAGATTATATTGTTGTTTCCGGAATTGATGAAGCAACCCTTTTAAAAATATTTTCGCTGGGCGGTGTAGAACTTTATTGTAAACTGGTTTCTCCTAACGAGATGGTATCGATCGAGTGGCTCGAAAGCGGTACGTATTTGGTTCAACTTGGAAATCGTGATAGCCGTAAAATGAGTATTGTACGGTAAAGAGTTTTCGAGACCGACTGCCCGTTGCCGCATATTTCCAAATCAGCATTCTAAATACCGGGTGATCACACGCGGTAATGGATACTGATGTAACTCTTTTGTTGTTACAATTATACTGTTATGGTTTGTGTTGTTCAATTCGTTCGGTTCTATCTGAAAAAACCGTACATTTATTTTCCGGTGGGAGAGGATGTGGGTGAAATCGACAGGGGTTGGATGAAGGGTAAGTTCGCCCAGTTGTTCAAGTAGTGGATGCGAAAGCAGTTCTTCGGCTGTGAGCAGGCGATCGGCTTCAATAAGCGGGAATTCGTACATGTTTTTCCATATATTGTCGCCGGCCGAACGCGGTTGCAGAAGCAGCTTATTGTCCGAATGGATATACAGATAGGTATAGAACAACTCCTTAACAGCTGTCTTCTTGCTTTTAACCGGAAGTTGGTTGACTAATCCTAGTTCGTAAGCCCTGCATTGCGGCTGTAACACACAGCAGGTACAATCGGGACTTACCGGTACACAGGCCAGTGCTCCGAATTCCATGACAGCCTGGTTGTGCAAGCCGGGTTTAGTGGTGTCGAGCAACGATTGCGCCAGCTGTTGGAACTCTTTTTTACCCTGCGTGCTGTCGATGGGAGTGTCGACGGCAAACAGGCGCGACAGCACCCGGTACACATTCCCGTCCACCACGGCATAGGGTAAATCGTAAGCAATGGAAGCTATTGCAGCTGCTGTATAGTCGCCGATACCTTTCAGGGCCCGTATTTCTTCATAGGTGCCGGGGAATAGACCTCCATGGCTCGTAGCAATCTGTTGAGCCGCAGCATGGAGATTTCGCGCCCGTGAATAATAACCGAGGCCCTGCCACATAGCGAGTACCTCCTGTTCCGATGCCTCGGCCAGCGAGCGCACATCGGGAAACCGATCGAGGAACCGCAGGTAATACTCCATCCCCTGGTTCACACGGGTTTGCTGAAGTATTACCTCCGATATCCATATCCGGTACGGATCGCGCGTTTCGCGCCAGGGAAGGGTGCGATGATTGGAGGAGAACCATGAATACAACGCCAGGAGCCAGGAGTCCATACTCAAGAGGGCGGGGGCCGACGCCCCGCTCTCGTTACTTTCCTCCCCGCTCTTCGCTTTCTTCATTTTTCCCTTTCCGGTTCTTACCGTTACTCAATATTCATCCCAGCTCTTAATTTTTATATCTTCTACCTTATACGTGCAGAACGCAGTGATAAAGGCCGAAGCAAGTCGGGCATTGGTGAGCAGGGGAATATTAAAATCGATGGCACCTCGCCGGATGATATAATCGTTTTTCAACTCCCGTTCCGTGGTGTTTTTCGGGATGTTGATAACCAAATCAAATTCCTTGCGCGAAAGCATGTCTTTCACATTCAGTTCTCCGGGTTCATCGGGCCAGTTTACAGGGGTACTCTCGACGCCGTTGTCGCGCAGGAAACGGAACGAGCCCCGGGTGGCAAACAATTCGAAACCTTTCTTCGATAGCATTTTACACGCATCGATAAGCTCTACTTTCGATTTTGGTTCACCCGAAGAAATCAAGATCCGTTTTTTCGGAATCCGGAATCCTACCGACAGTAAGGACTTCAGAATCGCTTCGGAAAAATCGTCACCAATACAACCCACTTCGCCGGTCGAAGCCATATCCACGCCCAATACCGGATCGGCCAGCTGAAGGCGATGGAAGGAGAACTGCGAGGCTTTGATGCCCACATAATCGAGGTCGAAGGCCGACTTTTCGGGACGTTCGACCGGCAGACCGAGCATTACCTTGGTAGCCAGTTCGATAAAGTTGATTTTCAGCACTTTGGACACGAAGGGGAAGGAGCGCGACGAACGAAGGTTACACTCGATCACCTTGATGTAGTTGTCCTTGGCCAGGAACTGGATATTAAACGGTCCGGAGATATGGAGCGAAGCTGCAATCTGACGGGCTATATTCTTGATCCGGCGGATGGTTTCCACATAAATTTTTTGCGGAGGAAACTGTGTGGTGGCATCACCGGAGTGGACCCCGGCAAACTCCACATGCTCCGAGATGGCATAGGCAATGATTTCCCCTTTTTCGGCTACGGCATCGATCTCGATTTCCTTGCAACGCTCCAGAAATTCCGAAACCACCACCGGGTGTTTTTTCGATACCTCGGTAGCCAATTTCAGGAAGTTTTCGAGCTGAGCGGCATCGTGGCACACGTTCATGGCTGCACCCGAGAGTACGTAGGAAGGACGAACCAGTACCGGGAATCCGATACGATCAACAAATTCGCTCACATCTTCGAAGGTGGTGAGTTCCTTCCAGCGAGGCTGGTCGATTCCCAACTCATCGAGCATCGACGAAAATTTATGACGGTCTTCGGCACGGTCGATGTCCTTAGCCTGGGTTCCCATCAGGGTGACTCCTGCGCCGGCCAGTTTCATAGCCAGGTTGTTCGGGATCTGACCTCCGGTCGAAACGATGGTTCCCATCGGATTTTCCATCTCGATAATATCCATCACGCGTTCAAAACTAAGCTCGTCGAAATAGAGCCGGTCGCACATGTCGTAGTCGGTCGAAACGGTTTCGGGATTGTAATTGATCATTACCGAGCGGAAACCTTCCTTCCGGATGGTCATGAGGGCATTAACCCCGCACCAGTCGAATTCGACCGACGAACCGATACGATAGGCTCCCGATCCCAGCACCACCACCGAACGGTGGTCGCCCAGGTATTTCATATCGCCCGCCACGCCGCTGTAAGTGAGGTAAAGGTAATTGGTTTGTGCCGGATATTCAGCCGCCAGGGTATCGATTTGCTTTACCACCGGAAGAATGCCGCGCGATTTACGGTAAGCCCGTGTCAGTTTTATTTTTTCATCAATTTCGTCGTTGCTGCACTTGGTCACCAGCCGGGTGATCTGGAAATCGGAGAAACCGGCTACTTTGGCATCGCGTAGCAGTTCGTCGCCCACTTTCTCCAGCGTATCGCATGCCGCCAGTTCTTTTTCGAGCGATTTAATGCGGGCCAGTTTATGCAGGAACCATTTATCGATGCGGGTAAGCTCGTGAATACGATCGACGCTGTATCCGGCTTCCAGGGCCTGGGCGATGTAGAATACACGCTTGTCGGTGGGAGCGGAGAGGTGCTTGTCGAGATCGTCGACAAACATTTCCTTATTGGCCACGAACCCGTGCATGCCCAATCCGATCATTCGAAGTCCCTTTTGCATTACTTCTTCGAACGTACGGCCGATCGACATGATTTCGCCCACCGATTTCATGCTCGAACCCAATTCGCGGCTTACTCCCTGGAATTTCCCAAGATCCCAACGTGGGATTTTACACACGATATAATCGAGCGCAGGTTCGAAGAAAGCGGTAGTATCCTTGGTTACCGAGTTTTTCAACTCGGGCAAACCGTATCCCAGGCCGAGTTTGGCAGCCACAAAGGCCAGCGGATAGCCGGTAGCTTTGGAAGCCAGGGCCGAAGAACGGCTCAGACGAGCATTTACTTCAATCACCCGGTAATCTTCGGAATAAGGATCCAAAGCATACTGAACATTACATTCGCCTACGATTCCAATATGGCGGATAATCCGGATGGCCAATTCGCGTAATTTATGGTATTCGCTGTTGGTAAGCGTTTGCGAGGGTGCCACCACGATACTTTCGCCCGTGTGAATTCCCAGCGGGTCGAAGTTTTCCATGTTACACACGGTGATACAGTTGTCGTACCGGTCGCGCACCACTTCGTATTCAATTTCTTTCCAACCTTTCAGCGATTTTTCAACCAATACCTGCGGTGAGTATGCAAATGCTTTATCGGTGATCACCTTCAGTTCCTCGTCGTTGTCGCAAAAACCTGAACCTAAACCACCCAGGGCGTAGGCGGCGCGCACGATTACCGGGTAACCCAGTTCGTTGGCTGCACGGCGGGCATCTTCAAAATTGGTTACGGCTTCCGACTTGATGTAGTTGACGTTAATTTCGGAGAGCTTCTGGTTGAAGATCTCGCGGTCCTCGGTGTCGATAATCGATTGTACGGGAGTACCCAGTACTTTCACCTTGTATTTTTCAAAAATACCTCCTTTGTAAAGGGCTACCCCGCAGTTGAGCGCGGTTTGTCCGCCAAACGAAAGAAATACGCCATCGGGACGTTCTTTTTCAATCACCCGCTCTACAAAGTCGGGCGTTACCGGCAGAAAGTATACTTTATCGGCAATGCCTTCGGAAGTTTGAACCGTGGCAATATTGGGGTTGATCAGCACCGTATAAACGCCCTCTTCCTTAAGGGCTTTGAGCGCTTGTGACCCCGAATAATCGAATTCGCCCGCTTCTCCGATTTTGAGAGCGCCGGAACCGAGCACCAGTACTTTTTTCACTCCGCCTTTTTCCACTCCCCTGTATTCTTTCTTTTCCACCTGACGGGTATCCATTTCCTGAGCGATCATTTGCGGTATAGGAGTGGAGCGATCGGTCATGGTTTTCAGGTACACATCGAACAATACTTCGGTATCAGTGGGGCCCGACGTAGCTTCGGGATGGAACTGACAAGAGAACCAAGGTTTTGTTTTATGGCGAACCCCCTCATTCGTACCATCGTTCATGTTGATAAAAAGAGGTTCCCAATCGCTACCCAGGGTAGCATTGTCGACAGCAAAACCATGGTTTTGGGTCGTGATAAAGGCCCGTTGGGTTCCCGCCAGCTGAACCGGCTGGTTGTGCGAACGGTGACCGTATTTCAGTTTATAAGTCGATGCACCGCCGGCTACCGAGAGCAATTGATTTCCCATGCAAATGCCGAAGATAGGTTTGCCGGTTTGCATGGCTTTGCGGATGTTTTCGACTGTGGCGGTACAATAGGCCGGGTCGCCCGGACCGTTGGAAATAAACAAGCCATCGTAGTCGATGTGCGAAAAATCGTAATCCCAGGGCACGCGAATGACGGTAGTATCGCGTTTGAGCAGGCAACGGATAATGTTATGTTTCACCCCGCAGTCGACCATCACAATTTTATGCTTGCCTGCGCCATAAGTAATTACTTCCTTGCAGCTTACTTTTGCCACCTGATTTTCGTCGTCGGGATTTACGAATTCGATATCGTCGCCCTCCGGAAAAACCAGTTTTCCTTTCATGGTTCCTTTTTCGCGCACCAGCTTGGTGAGTTCCCGGGTGTCGATACCGAAAATTCCGGGCACTTCATGTTCGATGAGCCAGTCGCTGAGGCTTTTCACAGCATTCCAATGACTGTATTCAAACGAAAAATCGGAAATAATAAGGCCGGTCACCTGTATTTTTTCCGATTCGTAAAATGTGGATAACTGGTTTTGAACTGTGTCGTTCGGAACCCCGTAATTACCAACCAATGGGAAGGTGATGGCCAACAACTGCCCGGCGTAGGACGGGTCGGTGAGACTCTCGGGATACCCCACCATGGCGGTGTTGAAAACTACCTCGCCGGCAACGGCTTTTTCGTACCCGAACGATTTACCTTCGAAAACGGTTCCATCTTCCAGAACAAGATGAAAAGGTTTGTACTTTTGCATAAAATTTTTAGAGATTTTTTTGTGGTCCAAAATTCCTGCAAAAGTACTAAATTTTTATTAGCTGTCAAATGTATTCGCTGTTTATTTTCTTAAAAATTGCAATTTACGACCGAATATGCAAAATAAATTGTATGTGTATGCAAAAGTCGACTTCTTAGTTTCATTATCCTGGAAAATGTTGTATATAAATGCCAATACTTGAACACCCTTCCATCGACCTATTATGCTAATAAATCGTTGGAAGGGTGTTGAAGTATCGTGCGTCTGTTCAAATAAACCGACGCGTATCAGTCCATATTAATGCAGGGGTGAAATTTTTACACTGAATTCGTAGTTCTGATAGGTCAACCGGTATTCGGGCAGCGGGAGAGCTCCCCAGCTGGTAACACAACCCAGCCCCATCTGAACTTTATCGACACACACTTCGGTAAGTCCGGCTTTGGGAACCTCCGGCGAGTGGCGCTGTGTTTTCTGCGGACCATTGTCGAGCGACTCTACCGTATAATTCAGGGCCGATGCCGAGAACGGAGCGGTAGATTCGAATTTTAAACCGCGACCACCTTTATCGGTTACTTTCCAGTAACGTAAATCGGTACGGGTTCCGGTTTCCTGCGGACGAATATAAGGATAAAACTGTTCGGCAACCGTTTGTTTGTAAATTCCGAGCAGCGAAGCATCGTTGCGGTCGCTGTAATTTTCGAACGGACCGCGGCCGTAATATTCGACCAGTTCAAATCGTTCGGGCATTTGCATGCGGAAGCCGAAGCGGAACAGATCCGATACTTTTTCGTCGGGATTAACAGTCATATTCTGATGGTAAAGCACGTTGCCTTGAGGATCGATGGTATATTGAGTCATCAATTTAGCGTGAACGCTGCGCAGGTTGTGGTATACTTTTACCACGATCAGGCCGTTTTCAACACGGTGGCGCATCGAATCGAGCTGCATGCGCGGGTTACGCCAGGCAGCGTAACGGTTCTGCAGGTTTGCACCGTAATCGTTATCGGTCGGTGCGCGCCAGAAATTGGCTTCGAATTTACCTTCGTCGTCGAGCAGCTGCACTCCTTTGTGAATCCATTTACTGATCTGTCCGTTGTGTTTGTTGAATTCGATATTGAACTGTTCGCCGAAAATGCGCAGGTAGTTGTAATCGTTGGTACGCACTTCGGGAATAATCGGTTTTTCGTTTTTGGCGCATTGCTTACCTACAGCCAGTGCGGCAAACTGATAAGGCTGTATTTCCATCTGAGCCGTAGCCACTTCGAAGCCGGCAGGAAGCAGTTGCCAGGCCGATTTCAGTTTAAACGATACATTCAATACTACTTCGCCTACTGGTTTTACATCGTTCAATACATATCCCAGGTTGAACGTTTTGGTTTGCTGCGGAGCAACATTCACATCGGTCAGTTGACCGCTTACTATCGCTTTTCCATTGCTGAGCAGTTGCCATTCGGCATAATAATTCGAAAGATCGGTAAAGAAGTTTTCGTTATAAATTTTGATGGTGCCCCGGCTTAAATCCACCGGAGTAGCCCAGATATTCTGGTGGTAATACTTCACCTCGTAAGCATGAGGATTGTAACCGCGGTCGGGGTTGACGATTCCGTTGTTCAGGAAGTTGTTGTCCGATACGTCGTAGGCATTGTAATCGCCGCCGTAGGCACGGATTTCGACTCCATCCTTATTGTATTTACGCAGAGCCTGATCCACAAAGTCCCAGATGAAACCACCCTGATAATTGGGGTATTTACGAATCAGATCCCAGTATTCCTTGAAGCCACCCATCGAGTTTCCCATGGCGTGAGCATATTCGCACTGAATAAGCGGAGCTTCATAATCGGGATTTTCGCAATAACGAATCACACCCTGGTAATCGAGGTACATCGGAACAAAAATATCGGTAGCCACTTCATTGGTAAGGTTTTTACCGCTTTTGGCCTGCGAGCGTTCGTACTGAACCGGGCGGGTTTTATCGTCATTTTTAATCCAATTATAAGCTTTTGTAAAGTTGGGGCCCATCCCGGCTTCGTTGCCGAGCGACCAGGTGATGATCGAAGGATGGTTGTAGCCACGTTGTACATTACGTTGGTTACGTTCCAGATGCGCCAGTTCGTAGGCAGGATCTTTGGCAAGCGTTTCTTCGCCATAGCCCATCCCGTGCGATTCCACATTTGCTTCGGCCACCACATACAATCCGTATTCGTCGCAGAGGTCGTACCATTCGTTGGCATCGGGATAATGGCAGGTACGCACAGCGTTGATATTCAGCGATTTCATTACTTTTATATCCTGAATCATCCGTTCACGGCTCACCACATAACCATTGTCGGGATCCATTTCATGACGGTTGGCGCCTTTAAACAGTACAGGCTGACCGTTGACCAGCAATTGTTTGTTTTTAATTTCGATTTTACGGAAACCTACCTTCACCGGGATAACCTCGTTGGCGGTAGTGGCAGTCAGCGTGTACAGGTTGGGTGTTTCGGCCGTCCACTTAGCAGGATTTTCGACTGCCATGGTAGCTTTCAGTTTACCTTTTCCTTTCACCGATGTAGCCGCTATTTCTTTTCCGGCTTTATCGGTAAGCACCAGTTTTACATCGGCCGAGCCTGCAGTAGTGATATCGATAGCCAGCGTACCGTTTTTATAGGCAGCATCCAGGTCGGGAGTTACCCGGATATCTTCCACGCGGTTTTTCGAACGGGCATAGAGGTAGCAATCGCGCCCCACGCCGGTCAGGCGCCAGAAGTCCTGATCTTCGAGATAGGTGCCGTCCGACCAGCGGAATACCTGGAAAGCAATGAGGTTTTTGCCGGGTTTTACAAATTTTGTAATATTGAACTCAGCTTCCAGCTTGCTGTCCTCGCTGTAACCCACGTACTTACCATTCACCCACAGGTAGATGTTGGAAGTTACCGAACCAAAATGGGCGATAATGTCTTTTCCGTTCCAGTTGGCAGGCACTTCGATCTCGCGCCGGTATGATCCTACATTATTATTTTCGGTTGGAAATTTCGGAGGATCGTTTTTAAACTGGTTCCGCCAGGGATATCCCACGTTGACATATACAGGATCGCCATAGCCGTTGAGTTCCCAAATTCCGGGTACTGGCATGGTGGCCCAGCCTTTATCGTTGTAACCAATCTGATAAAAATCGGTGAGCCGCTGATCGGCATTTTTTACCCAGTGAAATTTCCAGATACCATTGAGGGATAGGAAATTTTCCGACGATTTTTTGCAACCTTTCTGGGCTGCCTGTGCCGATTCGAACGCGAAATAATTCGTGTGCATCGGCAAGCGGTTGACCTGATTTTTGGTCGGGTCCTGCCATTCATTCCCCTGGGCCCAGGCCGATGCAGCCATAGACGAAACCAGGAATAAAGCCAATAGTTTTCTCATGATTTGTTATTTTATTGTTGGTAGATAATTCGTTTAAAATTCGGAGCTGAAATGGAACCTGATTTTCTGAAAGTCCTGCTGAGCCATCATCAATACATAGCCCGAGTCGGCCAAAAACACATCACGACCTTCTTTATCCAGCGCCATGTATTGCGCCTTTCGTTTTTTAAAATTCTCCAGCTCTTGCGGATCATCACTTTCAATCCAGCAGGCTTTATGCAGGTTCACGGGTTCCCAACGGCACTGCGCCCCGTATTCGTGCAGCAACCGGTATTGGATTACTTCAAACTGAAGCTGTCCGACAGTACCCACAATTTTACGGTTGTTGAACTGATTCACAAACAACTGTGCCACGCCCTCGTCCATCAACTGGTTGATTCCTTTTTCCAATTGCTTGGTTTTCATCGGATCGGCATTTTCGAGGTAATTAAACATTTCGGGCGAGAAACTGGGAAGTCCCTTGAAATGAAGGATTTCACCCGAGGTAAGCGTGTCGCCGATTTTAAAGGTACCCGTATCGGGCAAACCCACTATATCGCCTGCAAATGCTTCGTCCACCGTTTCCTTTTTTTGGGCCATAAAGGCTGTCGGAGCCGAAAACCGCATCAGTTTATTATGACGCACATGCCGGTAGTTCACATTGCGTTCAAATTTCCCGGAGCAAATCTTCACAAAGGCAATGCAACTCCGGTGATTGGGATCCATATTGGCATGGATTTTAAAAATAAATCCCGAGAAATTGGATTCGTAGGGATTTACTTCCCGTTCCAGCGTATGAATAGGGCGGGGTGAGGGTGCGATTTCGACAAAACAGTCGAGCAATTCCTTTACTCCGAAGGTATTGAGTGCCGAACCGAAAAAGACGGGAGCCAGTCGGCCGGCCAGGTATTCCTGTATATCGAAAGCAGGATATACCCCCTCGATAAGCTCCATATCCTCACGCAGTTTAGCCGCATCGCGTTCGCTCACCAACCGGTCCAGTTCAGGACTCCCGATATTCTGCAGCTGTACCGACTCGCTGATGGTTTGCTTATTGGGTGTGTAAAGTTCCAGTTTATCCTGGTAAATATTATAAACGCCTTTAAACGAAAAGCCCTGATTGATGGGCCAGCTGAGCGGACGTACGCCAATGCCCAGTTCTGCTTCCAGTTCATCCAGCAAATCAAACGGATCCTTTCCTTCACGATCCATTTTATTGACAAAAATCATCACCGGGGTATTCCGCATCCGGCAAACATTCATCAGTTTACGGGTCTGTGTTTCCACCCCTTTGGCAGTATCGACCACGATAATAACCGAGTCCACTGCCGTAAGCGTACGGTAGGTATCTTCGGCAAAATCCTGGTGACCGGGAGTGTCGAGAATATTGATTTTATAATCGCGGTACTCAAAGCCCATGACCGAGGTAGCCACCGAAATTCCGCGTTGCTTTTCGATTTCCATCCAGTCGGAGGTAGCCGTTTTTTTAATTTTATTCGACTTTACAGCTCCGGCGACATGAATGGCGCCTCCGAAGAGCAATAATTTTTCGGTCAGGGTAGTTTTCCCTGCATCCGGGTGTGAAATAATCGCAAAGGTTCTGCGACGTTGAATTTCAGCCTCTAAACTCATGAAGTGTTCGGGGGTTGTTAAATAAGAATATGAATTATTTTATTAATGCTGCGCAAATATACAAAAAAATCGGTTAACCCACGTGCTTCTCGGCAAAATACGACGAGCGGACGAAGGGCCCGCTTTCGATGAAACGGAAGCCTTTGGCTTTACCGATCTGTTTATATTCGGCAAACTTATCGGGATGGATATAGGCTGAAACCGGAGCGTGTTTACGGGAAGGCTGGAGGTACTGACCGATGGTGATCACCGAACAGTTGTGTGCCAGGGCATCGTCCATCAGTTCCAGAATTTCGTCTTCGGTTTCGCCCAGTCCCAGCATAATCCCGGTTTTTGCCGTTTTCCCGCGAGAGGCGATATGCTGCAGCACTTTCAGACTTACATCGTATTTCGCTTTGGTGCGGATTTGCGGAGTAAGACGGCGTACGGTTTCCAGGTTATGCGAAACCACATCCGGTCCTGCATCGATGACCTGATCGATCAATTCCGTTTTACCGTCGAAGTCGGGAATCAGAACTTCCAGCGTAATGCCCGGATTCAATTCCTTTACCTGACGGATGGTTTCGGCCCAGATAGCCGCCCCGCCGTCCTTCAAATCGTCGCGATCGACCGATGTAATCACAGCATGCTTCAATTTCATCAACCGTATCGACTCGGCCACTTTCCGGGGTTCGTCGTGATCGGGCGGGAGCGGCCTGCCGGTAATCGTGTTGCAAAACTTGCAGGCTCTGGTACAGATATTTCCCAGGATCATGAGCGTAGCCGTGCCGCGGCTCCAGCATTCGCTTTGGTTCGGACACCGTCCGCTGGTACAGATCGTATGAAGTCCGTGTTCCTTAATCACCGAGTTTACGTGCGAATAACTTTTATCGCTGTATATTTTATTGAGCAGCCATTCGGGCTTGCGTTGGTAGTTCATTCTGAAGTCAGTTTCTTTTTGCATACAAAAATACGAATTTTTTAATTATCAATTGTTAATTATTAATGATCGGATGTAGAGAGGGTTTGATGTGGGTAACATATTTTTTGGATGGAAGTTGAATCCTTTAGTGTTTATTTTAGTATTTTTGCAATCACAGAGGAGGTATAAAACATTTAAAAAGATTGCAATAAGATGACAGTCAGTTATTTGGCAAACGCAAAGATTAATATTGGTCTCAATGTGATTGAAAAACGCAGCGACGGTTACCACAACCTGGAAACGGTATTTTACCCGTTACCGGTACACGATGAACTCATCGTTGAGGCAAACGCCCGCATCGATAATGATTACCGGCTGGAAGTGGAAGGGTTGCAGCTTGCCACTGCCGACGAAGACAATCTGATAATAAAGGCATACCGGTTGTTGCAACAGGATTTTGCACTGGGAAAGACCCGCGTTATGTTGAAGAAAAACATACCCTTTGGTGCGGGGCTGGGAGGAGGGTCGTCGGATGCGGCGTTCATGTTGAAAGCCCTGAACGAGCTGTATCAGTTGCAGTTGAGTCCTGGCCGGATGGAAACATATGCAGTGAAGCTCGGTGCCGATTGCCCGTTTTTTATCCGGAATCAGCCTGTTTTTGCCACCGGAATCGGGAATATCTTCAGCCCGTTGCAGATTTCATTAGAGGGTTATCGGTTCGTGCTTATAAAACCCGATATTCATGTGTCGACTCCCGAAGCCTATGCCGGTGTTCGTCCGGGCAGACCGGTTCATTCCTTGTACGAAAGTATTCAGCTACCCCTGTCGGAGTGGCGCGGGCGCATCGTGAACGATTTTGAAGCATCGGTCGTGAAAAAATATCCGTACATAGGCGAATTGAAGGACTATTTATACCGGTCGGGAGCGGTATATGCTACCATGTCGGGTTCGGGTTCTTCGGTAATCGGCATCTTTGCTAATGGTCAGTCACTTCCAGAACTCCCTGCCCGGTTAGTGGCGTTCAAAGGCAAATTTTAACGCATCGACCGGCCTGATCTTCGAAAAAAAAGAGTAAATTTGCCACCCCCAATTAATGCAAGGTGTTTATGACTCCCGAAAAGAAAAATTATACTTCACGCAAGAAAACCGGCGCGCCGGCTCCCATTCCGGCCAACGAATTCGGTAAATTACCCCCCCAGGCGCTCGAACTCGAAGAAGCGGTATTGGGTGCTATCATGATTGAGGCCGATGCCTATGCAATGATTTCCGATTTGCTGAAACCCGAGTGTTTTTACAAAATAGCACATCAGAAGATTTACGAAGCTATCCAAACCCTGGCCGTACACCAACAGCCCATCGATATGCATACCGTTACCGAACAATTGCGGAAAAGTGGTTATATCGACGATGTCGGAGGGCCCTATTATATTACTTTGCTTACTGCGAAAGTGAATTCGGCAGCTCACCTCGAGTATCATGCCCGAATTATCATGCAGAAATTTCTTGCACGTGAATTGATTCGTATTTCATCGGAAATACAAACAAAAGCATTCGATGAGAAAACCGATGTAGATGATTTGATGCAGGAGTCGGAGGGGATGCTGTTTGAAGTTTCGCAACGAAACCTGAAAAAAGATGTAACTCAAATCAATCCGGTGATTGAAGAAGCCCGCAACCGGATGATGCAGGCGGCCAACCGCCAGGGAGCCAGCGGGGTGCCCAGTGGTTTCCATTCGCTCGACAAAATTACGTCGGGCTGGCAAAAATCCGACCTTATCATCATTGCTGCCCGTCCGGCGATGGGAAAAACCGCTTTTATTTTGTCGATGGCCAAAAATATAGCGGTGGATTATAATGTTCCGGTTGCCGTTTTTTCGCTCGAAATGTCGAATGTTCAGTTGGTCAACCGTTTGATTATGAACGTTTGTCAACTGGAAGGCGATAAGATTAAGAATGGCCAGCTCGATCAGTATGAATGGGAAAAATTCGATCGCGATATTACCCAGTTACTCGATGCTCCGATATTTATCGACGATACCCCCAGCTTATCGATTTTCGAATTGAGGAGCAAAGCCCGGCGTCTGGTGCGGGAGCATAAAATTCAGATGATAATTATCGACTACCTTCAGCTGATGAATGCTTCGGGAATGAGTTTCGGCAGTCGCGAACAAGAGGTAAGTATCATATCGCGCTCGTTGAAAGGTCTTGCCAAGGAGCTCGATATTCCGATTATCGCACTTTCGCAGCTCAACCGTGGGGTCGAGGGACGTACGGGTATCGAAGGAAAGCGGCCACAGCTGTCGGACCTTCGCGAATCGGGAGCCATTGAACAGGATGCCGACATGGTGTGTTTTATCCACCGTCCCGAATATTACAAGATCACCGAAGATGCCCAGGGAAATTCGCTGAAGGGCATCGCCGAGATCATTATTGCCAAACACCGTAACGGGGCAACCGACGATGTACAACTGAAGTTTAAGAATGTGTACGCGAAATTTATGAACAAAGACGACGCTGATGCCGAAGAAGCCATGGCTGCTACAGGATATCAGTCGATTCCGTCGAAAATGAATGTTCAGGCTGGCGCAGGCTTTGAAATTCCGCCGGCACCGGCATCGCCATTTGGCGCTGCCCGGTTCGACGAAACACCGTTTTGATAACGGCTATTTCACATGTTTATGTTTGAATAATACTGCGAACAATATCATGATCACGGCCGAGTAGGCGGTGAACGTAAACCAGATCCCTTCCCAGTTCTTGATCCCATCCGTCGTAAAGAACCGGTCGATCAACACTCCGCTGATGAAGCTGCCCATGATGGCTCCGAAGCCGTTGGTCATCATCATGAATAATCCCTGGGCGCTCGAACGGATCGACGAGTCGGTGGTGGTTTCAATAAACAAGGATCCCGAGATATTAAAGAAATCGAATGCCATTCCGTATACTACCATCGAAAGCAGAATCATCCACAGCCGATCGTCGGGATTGCCCAGGCCAAATAATCCGAAACGTAATACCCAGGCTGCCATACTGAGTAACATCACGTTTTTGATGCCAAAGCGTTTCAGAAAAAACGGGATGGCAAGAATAAACAGCGTTTCCGAAATCTGGGAAATCGACATGATGATGGTCGAATATTTCACAACGAAGGAATCGGCGTACTGTGGAATTTTCTGGAAATCGGTGAGGTAAGTGTCGCCGTACATATTGGTGAGCTGAAGAGCGGCTCCCAGGAACATTGAAAATACAAAGAACAATGCCATCTTATAATTAGCGAAAAGCTTGAAGGCTTTCAGCCCCAGCGAGTCGGCGATATTCAGTTCTTTGGTTCCTTTCATAGGCGGCGGACAAGCCGGAAGTGTAAACGAATAAACTCCCAGCAGGAGCGAAAAGGCTGCTGAAAAATAGAACTGAACTTCGGTAGCTTTGTTGCCTGTAAGGTTGGTAATCCACATGGCGGCAATAAAACCGATGGTACCCCATACGCGGATGGGCGGAAAAGCCTTTACCACATCGAGATTGTTCGATTTTAAAGCTGTATAGGCCACCGAATTGGACAGGGCGATGGTGGGCATGTAAAAGAACATGGCGACAAGCATGATCCAGAAGAACAGTCCCGAGTCGTCGACCAATGTTAACGAAAACATGGCAATACCACTGAGTATATGCAGTATGCCGTACAATTTCTCGGCATTCACCCATTTATCGGCGACGATACCGAACAGGGCGGGCATAAAAATAGAAGCAATACCCAAGGTCGAAAATACGGCACCGAATTCGGTACCTCCCCATTGCCGGGTTTCAAACCAATATACACCAATCGTAATTAACCATGCTCCCCAAATCATAAATTGGAGAAAACTCATCACCGTCAGCCGAAATTTAAGTCCCATTTGTGGTATTATTTTAAAAATTTGAACGCAAATGTAACGATTTCTTTGCAAATTCAAAATATTATTTTAACTTTGTCCCCGATTTTCAACTCTATAGTCGGGCCTCCTGCCCATTGTCCGGTATATACCGGAAAACTCAACCAACAATTATCAATTAAACATTTTAGTATCCCAGCGTTTATATCTTTTTCAGAAGAACAATTCCTGATAAACGTATCATCAAACTTATGAGTAATTACAACCTTACACAGCTCGAGTCGAAAGACATGACTGAGCTACGCCAGATTGCCCAGGAACTGGAATTAAAAGTTCCCAATTCAATTTCGCAACAACAACTTGTATATGAGATCCTTGATCGGCAAGCAATCGTCAATGCGCAGGCAAAGGCGGTGAAAGACCAAAACAAACCCGCTAAAGGGCGCCATGTACGCGGACCGGTGAAAAAGGGCTCCGATCAAAAATCCGCTCCTGCAGCCGACTCTAAAAATCAGCAACGGAAACCTGAAAAGCAACGTACCGAAGCCACTCCAAAAGACAGCCAGCAACCAAAGGAAGCAGCGGTTAAGCAGAAGGCAGTGGTAACGGAGAAACAAGAATCGAAGCAAGCCGAAGCGGCAACTCCCGATGCGACAGTACAAAAAACACCGGCCAAACGAGGCCGGAAGCCGAAAGCCGAAAAAACAGCGCCTGCCGAAAATCAATCTGAAAAGGAAAAGGCTGCAAAAATGGCCGAACCGGCTACCGCAAAACCAGCCGACGTAAAACCGACGGACGAATCGCCTGCACAAGCCCCTCGCCGCGATCCGAATCAACCCCGGATGCGTGTAATTAAAAAAGTTCAACCGGCCGAGGCTGCACCGGCCGCAGAAGAAGTAAAAAACATCCTCCCCGAATTGGAAGCCGGCGATCCTTCCGACAACGAAATGCCCGAATTCCCATTAAGCACTGCCGACGATGCCGGCCTGCCCGTTACGAACGAGCAGGAGCCTGAAACTCCCGACGAAACCGCCGAACCGGCGGCAACGATTCAGCAGCCATCGCAACACGGGCATCAGCAACAACAGCAGAAGCAGCAACAGCAAAACAACAACCGTCCGAAATTCGTAGCGCAACGTACCGAACGCCAATACGATTTCGATGGTATTCTGGAAGCAACCGGAACGCTCGATATGGTGGCCGATGGTTATGGCTTCCTCCGTTCCTCCGATTACAACTATTTAAGCTCTCCCGACGATATTTACGTATCGCAATCACAAATCAAACTGTTCGGGCTTCGTCCCGGCGATACGGTTACGGGAGCTATCCGGCCTCCCAAAGAAGGAGAAAAATATTTTCCGCTCATCCGTGTGAGCAAAATCAATGGCCGCAGTCCCGAATATGTGCGCGACCGGGTTCCCTTCGAACACCTCACTCCACTCTTTCCCGATCAGAAATTTACACTCTGCACCGGTAAAAACGATCCGCTTTCGGTTCGTATGGTCGACTTGTTTTCGCCTATCGGGAAAGGCCAGCGTGGTTTGATCGTGGCACAGCCTAAAACAGGTAAAACGGTATTGCTGAAGGAAATTGCCAATGCCATTGCGGTCAATCATCCCGAAGTGTATATGATCGTATTGCTTATCGACGAACGCCCCGAGGAAGTTACCGATATGGCGCGCAGTGTGAAGGCTGAAGTAGTGGCTTCCACCTTCGACGAACCGGCCGAACGCCACGTACGTGTAGCAGCCATGGTTCACGAAAAGGCAAAACGATTGGTGGAATGTGGTCACGACGTGGTGATTCTGCTCGATTCCATTACCCGTTTGGCTCGCGCTTATAATACGGCGATGCCTGCTTCGGGTAAAATCTTGTCGGGTGGGGTAGATGCCAACGCGCTTCACAAACCCAAACGCTTTTTCGGAGCTGCCCGTAATATCGAAAACGGAGGTAGCCTGACGATTATTGCCACAGCACTTACCGAAACCGGCTCGAAAATGGACGATGTGATTTTTGAAGAATTCAAAGGTACGGGAAATATGGAATTGCAATTAGATCGTCGTTTGGCAAACAAAAGAGTATTTCCTGCTGTTGATATTATGGCCTCGAGTACTCGTCGCGACGATTTGCTGCTCGACAACGATACGCTGAACCGTATGTGGATACTGCGCAAGTATCTTGCGGACATGAACGCAGTGGAAGCGATGGAATTCATGAAAGACCGTATGGAACGTACGGTGAATAACGAAGAATTCCTGTTGTCGATGATGAGCGAACGTAAATAAGGATTTTCTAACTTCAAATATTAATCAAATTACTAGTTTATGAAATTATTGGAAGGAAAAGTGGCCATCGTAACCGGTGCTGCCCGTGGAATTGGTAAGGCAATTGCCCTGAAACTGGCTGGTGAGGGTGCAGCTATCGCCTTTACCGATTTAAATATCGACGAAAATGCGCTGAATACTCAGAAAGAGTTGGAAGCGCTGGGCGTAAAAGCCAAGGGATATGCCTCGAATGCAGCGAATTTCGACGACACCCATGCTGTGGTGGAAGAAATTCAAAAGGAATTTGGTCGCATCGACATCCTCGTTAATAATGCCGGTATTACTAAAGACGGTTTGATGATGCGCATGAGCGAAGCTCAGTGGGATGCGGTGATCAACGTAAACCTGAAATCGGCTTTCAACTTTATTCATGCCTGTACTCCCATCATGATGAAACAGCGCACCGGTTCGATTATCAATATGAGTTCGGTAGTGGGTGTTTCGGGTAATGCCGGACAGGCCAACTATTCGGCTTCTAAAGCAGGTATGATCGGATTGGCGAAATCGGTTGCCAAAGAACTCGGATCGCGTGGTATCCGTGCCAATGCGATTGCTCCGGGTTTTATCGAAACCGAAATGACGCACGCGCTTACCGATGAGCAACGGGCGAAATGGGCTGAACTGATTCCACTGCGCCGTGGCGGAAAACCCGAAGAAGTGGCTAATGTGACCCTCTTCCTCGCTTCCGACTTATCGTCGTATGTGAGCGGACAGGTTATCAATGTTTGCGGAGGGATGAATACCTGATCGGAACAGTTGAAGATACGGAAAGAAGCCGTTTTGCACAGAAATGCGAAACGGCTTCTTTATGTTAAGCGGGATGAAAATCACCCGGTAAGACCGGCGAAGGCACGGACCGGTTAATTGCTGAAAATCAGCGCATCGCCCTGACGCTCCACCTGTATCGTACTGTTCCTGCTCACCTTGCCTGCTAAGATCGATTTGGAAAGTTCGTTCAGCAGCAACCGTTGGATGGCACGCTTTACCGGACGGGCGCCGAACTGTGGATCGTAGCCTTCGGAAGCAATAAAATCGAAGGCTTCGCGGCTCAGTTCCAACTGGATGCCATTGGTGCCGAGTAGTTGTCGAATGGATGCGAGTTGCAGTTTCACGATCGCTTCTATCTGCTGTTTATCGAGAGGAGCAAACATGATGAGTTCGTCCACCCGGTTTAAAAACTCAGGACGAATGGTTTGTTTCAGTAATTCAAATACCTGATTCCGGGTACGCTCCATAATTTCGTCATGATTCGAATCGTTTATCGCTGCGAAATTATCCCGAATCAGCGACGAACCGATGTTGGAAGTCATGATGATTATCGTATTCTTGAAATTCACAGTTCGCCCTTTGTTGTCGGTCAGCCTTCCATCGTCGAGCACCTGCAACAGCACGTTAAACACATCGGGATGTGCTTTTTCAATTTCATCGAAAAGTACTACCGAATAGGGTTTTCGTCGGATGGCCTCGGTGAGCTGTCCGCCTTCGTCGTAACCCACATAACCCGGAGGCGATCCGATGAGCCGGGTAACCGAGAATTTCTCCTGGTATTCGCTCATGTCGATTCGCGTCATCATGTTTTCGTCGTCGAAAAGGTACTCGGCTAACGCTTTGGCAAGCTCGGTTTTACCTACGCCCGTGGTTCCCAGGAAAATAAATGATCCTATGGGACGCTTTGGATCCTGAAGCCCGGCACGGCTGCGCCGAACGGCATCGGCAACAGCCACGATAGCCTCGTCCTGTCCCACGACACGATGATGCAACACCTCTTCCAGGTGGAGGAGCTTGTCGCGCTCGCTCTGCATCATTTTGTTCACAGGAATTCCGGTCCACCGGCTCACCACTTCGGCAATATCGTCGGCATCCACTTCCTCCTTGATTAAAGCGCTACTTCCTTGAAGGTCGGATAACTGGCTTTGATACAGGGCGATATCGTTCTCCAGATTTTTAATTTTTCCATAGCGCAATTCGGCTACCTTACCGTAATTTCCTTCCCGTTCGGCTTTGTCGGCTTCAAATTTAAACTGTTCGATATCGATTTTCGCCTGCTGAATCCGGTCGATTAATTTCTTTTCCGACGACCATTTTTCCCGTATCACCGCGCTTTCGGCTTTGAGTTTAGCGATCTCTTCCTTCAATTGGTCCAGCTTTTTTGTATCGTTTTCGCGCTTGATGGCTTCCCGTTCGATTTCCAGTTGCTTGACGGTACGCTCGATCACATCCAGCTCTTCGGGAACCGAATCTACCTCCAGCCGCAGTTTAGCCGCTGCTTCGTCCATCAGGTCGATGGCCTTGTCGGGTAAGAAGCGATCGGTGATGTAGCGATTCGAAAGTTCGACCGAAGCAATAATCGCATCGTCCTTGATCCGCACTTTATGATGGTTTTCGTAACGTTCTTTCAATCCCCTCAATATAGAGATCGTGCTGGCTACATCCGGTTCATCTACCATAACGAGTTGGAACCGGCGTTCCAGCGCTTTATCTTTTTCAAAATATTTTTGGTATTCATTGAGCGTGGTTGCACCAATCGAACGCAATTCGCCGCGGGCCAGCGCCGGCTTCAGAATATTGGCAGCATCCATAGCCCCATCGCTTTTACCGGCGCCTACCAGGGTGTGAATTTCGTCGATAAACAAAATAATCTCTCCATCGGCCTTGATAACCTCATTTACCACCGATTTCAGCCGTTCTTCAAATTCGCCTTTGTACATCGCTCCCGCTATGAGCGCACCCATATCCAGCGAGAAAATCTGCTTCGATTTCAGATTTTCAGGCACATCGCCCCTTATTATCCGGTGAGCAAGTCCCTCGGCTATCGCAGTTTTACCGGTTCCCGGTTCACCGATCAGGATAGGATTGTTCTTCGTACGGCGACTCAATATCTGCAGTACCCTGCGGATTTCGTCATCGCGCCCGATCACCGGGTCGAGTTTCCCGGCCCGTGCGCGTTCGTTTAAATTAATAGCGTATTTCGATAATGCGCTTTCGTTGGTGGGTTGTTGATTCGTGTTCATAGTTGTTTGTTTTTATACCGGAAAGCCTGTTTCAAACTATCTACCAATTGCCGGTTTCTGTCAAAAAGGCACCGTTTTACAAAATGAAAGGAGTTTAAAATGTCAAAGTGTCAATAAATGCCGGAAGTTTAGAACTATTTAACGTTCCGAGCCGTTAGAATTCAGCATGTTTATGGGAAAACAATTCAAGAAATTTTTCTGTAATTGATAAAAAATTCGTAAATTTGCATCCGTTTAAAAAACCGATTATCAAACATAGTATGTCAGAAAAAAAATTGAATTTATTGGCCGATTTTCCAGCAGTAAGCGCGCAGGAATGGATGGATAAAATCACGGCCGATTTAAAGGGAGCTGATTTTAACAAGCGGCTGGTTTGGAAGACCAACGAAGGTTTTAACGTGATGCCTTTTTACCGTGCCGAGGACATTGAAAATTTCCCGACGACAGAGGTAAAACCGGGTGGTTTTCCGTACGTGCGTGGTACTAAGGCCAACAACGACTGGTTTGTTCGTCAGAACATTGTGGTAACTGATGCGAAAGAGGCCAATAAAAAAGCCCTGGACATTCTTAACAAGGGTGTAAACTCCCTGGGATTCAAAGTGGATAAAAATGCGCTGAGTCCCGAATACATCGCAACCCTGCTCGACGGTATCGATGCCGAATGCGTGGAACTGAACTTCCAGACTTGCGTACGTAAGTCGGCTTATCTGATGGATTTGCTGGTAGCCTATTTTGCGGCCCATCAGTACGACGTGCTTAAACTGGAAGGTTCGATCAATTTCGACCCGATGAACAGCATGCAGCTGAAGGGTAAAAAACTGGCAAAGGACGATGTGATGGAAATGGCCAAGAACATTGTTCTTTCTGCTGCCCGCCTGCCGTTCTACCGGGTAATCGGGGTGAATGCCGTGAGTCATAACAACGCCGGTGCTTTTGCTGCCCAGGAACTGGGGTATGCATTGGCCTGGGGGAACGAATATCTTTCATCGTTGGTCGATCGTGGAGTTGATACTTCGCTGGCGGCCAAAAAAATCAAGTTTAATTTTGGCGTAGGCGGCAACTATTTCATGGAAATTGCGAAATTCCGCGCCGCTAAATGGCTGTGGGCACTTATTGTGGAAGCCTACCAGCCTGCTTGTCGCCGCGAAAACTGCGAACTCACCCGCGATGGTATCTGCTATTGCGCCATGAAAATGCGTCTGCATGCCGAAACTTCCGCTTTTAATAAAACGATTTTCGATGCGCATGTAAATATGTTGCGCACGCAAACCGAAGCCATGAGCGCTTCGCTCGGAGGTGTTCATTCGCTCACGGTGCTTCCGTTCGATGCTCCTTTCAAGGCTGGTGACGAGTTCTCGGAGCGTATAGCACGTAACCAGCAGTTATTGCTGAAAGAAGAATCGAACTTCGACAAGATTACCGATCCTGCCGGCGGTTCGTATTATATTGAAACCCTCACGAAGGAGCTGGCCGCCCAGGCCTGGAAACTTTTCCTGGAAATTGAAGATAAGGGTGGTTTCTTTGCGGCTATTCAGGATGGTTCGGTTCAGGCTGCCCTTACAGCTACTGCCGATAAGCGCCTGAAAGATGTTTCTTCGCGTCGCGAGGTATTACTGGGAACCAACCAGTTCCCGAATTTCAACGAAGTGGCTGGAGCGAAAGTAAGTCCTGTTGCCGGTTGCGGTTGCAACGACGGAGCTGCCACACTTCCGGTAGTACGTGCCGCCCAGGAATTCGAAGCATTGCGTTTTGCCACCGAAGCGGCTGCCCGCCGTCCGAAAGTGTTTATGCTTACCATTGGCAACCTGGCCATGCGCCTGGCCCGCGCTCAATTCTCGAGCAACTTCTTTGCCTGCGCAGGCTACGAGATTATCGACAATCTCGGTTTTGCCAGCGTTGAAGAAGGCGTAGCGGCTGCCCGTAAAGCACATGCCGATATCATTGTACTTTGCTCTTCGGACGACGAATACGCCGACTTGGGCGTACAGGCCATCGAGCTGACCAAAGGACAGGAAATTCTGGTGATTGCCGGAGCGCCTGCCTGCGCCGACGACCTGAAAGCTGCCGGAGCAGAACATTTTATCAATGTGAAAACCAATGTGCTTGAGTCGCTGAAAGGCTTCAATGCTTTGTTGAACATTTAAAAAACTAATTACGATTATGAAGCCAAACTTCAAAAATATACAGATAAATGAATTCAAGGCGGCTCAGGTAGAACTGCCTGCCGAATCGAATTGGTTGACTCCGGAACTGATCCCGGTTAAACCGGTTTATACTAAAAACGATCTGGAAGGGATGCAGCACCTGAATTATGCTGCCGGTCTTCCTCCTTACCTGCGCGGTCCGTATTCGGTAATGTATGCCATGCAGCCCTGGACGATCCGTCAGTACGCCGGATTTTCCACTGCTGAAGAATCCAATGCGTTTTACCGCCGTAACCTGGCTGCCGGGCAGAAAGGGCTTTCGGTTGCTTTCGACCTGGCTACACACCGTGGCTACGATGCCGATCACGAACGTGTGGTAGGCGACGTAGGGAAAGCGGGTGTGTCGATTTGTTCGGTAGAAGACATGAAAGTGCTGTTCGACGGTATTCCGTTGAACAAAATGTCGGTTTCGATGACCATGAACGGTGCGGTACTGCCGGTGCTTGCTTTTTATATTAATGCAGGCCTGGAACAGGGAGCTAAACTGGAAGAGATGGCCGGAACCATCCAGAACGATATCCTGAAGGAATTTATGGTACGTAATACCTATATTTATCCGCCGAAATTCTCGATGAAGATCATCGCCGACATCTTCGAATACACTTCGAAGAATATGCCCAAGTTCAACTCGATTTCCATTTCGGGATACCATATGCAGGAAGCAGGCGCTACAGCCGACATCGAGCTGGCATATACCCTGGCCGACGGTCTGGAATACCTTCGTGCCGGTGTGAATGCCGGTATGGACATCGACTCGTTTGCTCCCCGCCTGTCGTTCTTCTGGGCCATTGGTATGAACCATTTTATGGAAATTGCCAAGATGCGTGCAGCCCGTTTGTTATGGGCGAAGATCGTGAAACAATTCAATCCGAAAAATCCGAAATCGCTGGCGCTGCGTACGCACTCGCAAACTTCAGGCTGGTCGCTCACCGAGCAGGATCCGTTCAACAACGTAGGTCGTACCTGTATCGAAGCCATGGGCGCCGCCCTGGGACACACACAGTCGCTCCATACCAATGCACTCGACGAAGCCATCGCGCTTCCGACCGATTTCTCGGCGCGAATTGCCCGTAATACGCAGATTTATATCCAACAGGAAACCGAAATCTGCCGCGAAGTGGATCCATGGGCCGGTTCGTATTATGTGGAAGCTTTGACCCAGGAACTGGTTGAAAAAGCATGGGCGCATATTGAAGAAGTAGAAAAACTGGGCGGAATGGCTGCAGCCATCGAAACCGGTATTCCTAAAATGCGTATCGAAGAAGCGGCTGCCCGTACGCAGGCCCGCATCGATTCGGGTGCACAAACCATCGTGGGTGTGAACAAATATCGGTTGGAAAAAGAAGATCCTATCGATATTCTGGAGGTAGATAATACGGCTGTTCGTAAACAGCAGATCGAGCGTTTGCAGCAGCTGAAAGCCAATCGCAACGAAGCAGATGTGAAGAAAGCCCTCGAAGCCATTACCGAATGCGCCCGCACGGGTGAAGGTAATCTGCTCGAGCTGGCGGTCGAAGCTGCCCGCGTTCGCGCTACTTTAGGAGAAATCTCCGATGCCTGCGAGGCAATTTCGGGCCGTTATAAAGCAACCATCAGAACTATTTCAGGCGTGTATTCATCAGAAACCAAAGAAGATGCAACCTTCAGAAAAGCTTGTGAGCTCACCGAAGCATTTGCAAAGAAAGAAGGTCGCCGACCTCGTATCATGATTGCGAAAATGGGACAGGACGGTCACGACCGTGGTGCCAAGGTAGTTGCAACGGGCTATGCCGATTGCGGATTCGACGTGGATATGGGGCCGCTGTTCCAGACTCCTGCCGAAGCAGCCAAGCAAGCTGTTGAAAACGATGTGCATATCCTGGGAGTATCGTCGCTCGCAGCCGGTCATAAAACCTTGGTTCCGCAGGTGATTGAAGAATTGAAAAAGCTGGGGCGTGAGGATATCGTTGTAATTGCCGGCGGAGTGATCCCGGCACAGGATTACGATTACCTCTACAAAGCCGGGGTTGCAGCCATCTTCGGCCCGGGTAGTCCGGTAGCCAAAGCAGCATGTACCATTATGGAGATATTACTGGAAGATTAAAGAATCTCGAATAAAATTCCAAAAACGGGAAAAAAAATTACTTTTTTTCCCGTTTTTTTGTTGTTTGAAAAATAAATCCCTATATTTGCATAGTTAAACAATAAGTCGTTTGAATAACAACCCAATTGATACTATTCTCGCAAGGAGATAGATTCTCTTGGTTAGATTGTTAAATCAAAAAACTGTTTATTTACACTTCCACGATACGCTTTTTTTAATGGAGATATCGCGGATTTTATGCCTGAACTTTACAATAGTGCCGATTTCATGGTACAATGGAATGGGCACGATAAGAAGATTCTTGTTTGATTCCCTCTTATTAAAATTAACAGAAACGGGAAACTCCTCTGCGCGATGCAAAGGAGTTTTTCATTTTTATTGCACCTTCTTGCCCCAAAGCGAATGGCCCGATGCATTTAACCCTGCGTAAACAAGAGTCGGTTTACGTGGATTGGCCTCCCAGTCGAGCTCTCTCTCTACTTTAAGTTTAAGTTGTGCGCCCCCGGTCAACCGGATGGTAAGTGTTTTGGTATAGGCATTAAACGACCAGAAACCTGTAAAAGCGCCTGTGACCACATAATTGGGCGACAGGTTGAGGTTGACCGATGCCATCTGATTTTGATACGAATATTGCAATTGTATGTGCTCCCAGCTACCTGCCAAATCTTCGTCGGTGATTATGGTTTGCGGTACAGCCGCGTATCGTTGAGGCAGTACCACCGGCCAACCGTCGTCGGTCCAGACGATTTTCCGCACATGTCCCATCATAATAGCATTGCTGTAGGCATTTCCATTGGTATTGGCCGGTAACCGAGCCTGCGAAACATAGTACCATTGGTCATCGGCAGGATCCTGAAAAACAGCACAATGCGAGAAACCTACCCAGCCGGAATGATTCTTAAACTTATACGGATGGGTGATGATCGGCCAGCAATCGGCGCCATTTGTAATATTAGCTCCGTTGTAGCCGTAATAAGGTCCGTTGATGTTTTTCGAACGACATACGCGCGTGTTATAGGCCACCGATAGCTCGTCGTAGGCCAGAAACAAATAGTAATAGCCTGTTTGGGGATTGTAAATAATCTCCGGGCCTTCCTGCGCCTGCCACCGGTTGGCGTCGTTGTTGGTTCTTCGTGCAATACGGGTTCCGAAATCGGCCAACACCAGAGCTTGTTTTTTTAATTTGCCTGTTTCGGGATCCACAGGCACCGATACGATTCCCGAATGCCACGATCCGTAAATCAGATAATGGTCGCCTTCGGGTGTAACCTGATAGGTAGGATCGATCGCATTCCATTTAAAATACGCACTCCAGTCGTTTAAACTGGCCCGGTAATAATTGCTACCCCGGTCGGTAGAAGAGTGAATTACATAGCCCTTGTCGACCCAGCTGGTAACATATTGAGGTGTCGAGGTTTCCATCATCCCGATAAAAGCTCTTTCGGTCCAGGAGTTATCAAAATTGGCAGAGGTATTGACCGCTCCGGTTTTTATATAGTTATCCACAATTACACTGTAATAGAGCCGGTATTTGGTCCCGACTTTACGCATCACCGGTGCCCAGAAGCCATAAACCGGATTGGCAATGGCGCTTAATCCCATACGGGCCCGCATGCTGTTTAACGAATCTTTTATCCATGCAGGAGGGGTCTGGGGCATTGCAAATCCCAGGAATTCCCATTTGACCAGGTCCTTCGACCGTCGCATCGGATAATGCCCCCGGCCGTTGAGTACATTACCGTACGAAGCATCGGTTTGCGACATATAAAAATAGTCGTCGTGTTTTACAACGGTCGGATCGTGCACATTGGCCATATGCCAAAGATGCCGTTGGGTGTAACTCGAAATCCCGCTGTAATCGTCGGCATAGCTAGGTGCGCTGTAGGAAACGGTTGGTAAATCGGCCAGCGTCAGGCTGTCGATTGTGTTGAGTAAAATAGACGTAATTGTAGCGTCGGATTTGTAAATCCGTAACTGGGTTCTGAGCGAATCGAATCCTATGCTGTCGATGCTGGTGAGCGGTAAGGCATTCAGGGCACCGGTTTTTCTGAAAATATAGAGCCTGTCGTCGGCAACAGCCTGAAGGGTTGCCATTGCCAATACAAGTGCCAGCGTATGCGTTCGTAAGTTGATCATCGCGTCGTTTTTTTGGTGTATGCAAATATAGCCACTCTCGTTCATGCGGCAAGTGGACAATCGTTGAACTATGGTGGATAAATGCAGATAATTAGATCGAACTGCTTTTCAATTCAAATCGATTCATTACTTTTACTTTTGAATAATCTGAAATGCATGAAAACCATTTTTATATCACTGATTGCTGTTTTTTTTAGTCTGGCTGTACGTGCACAATCGTATAAAGTAAGTTATCTGACCGCCGACGAAGGGCTGTCGCGTAATTTTGTCAATTATATCTATAAGGATTCGAAAGGCTACATGTGGTTTGCCACCAGCAAAGGTCTCGACCGTTACGATGGCTACGATTTTCTGCATTACAACAACACACAGCTCGAGCGGTATTTACCTGCCGATGTGGTGAATTGCATTATCGAGGATCCCTTGGGCGATTATTGGCTGGGAACCGAAAACGGATTGTTTTATTTTAGTTTCACCACCGGTAAAATACTACCGGCAGCCGGAAAGCTGGGGGTGAGCCCTGCGTATCTGAACAGCAATATAACGGTGTTACAGCGCGATGCCGACGGTGGAATATGGATAGGACATTCGCAGGGAATATCATTATTAAACGTTTCGAAAAACGAGTGTACGCTCCATTCCGTGTATGAAACAAATGCGTTATCGTCGTTGCTCTTGTTCAATGGGTATGTGTATGTGGCCGAAGGCAATTCGGTGTACCGGCTGGTAAAAGATAATCTGCACCGATACAGTAAGGTTCAGGCCGAACAACGACTTTTAAATTTACCTTCTGATGTAAATACGCTGTTTTATGACAATAGTTTCATCTGGATTGGAACCGGTTTCGGACTGTACCGTTACGATCCTGTAACGGAAGAATTAAGGCATTACCAGAATCGGCCGGGCGTTGGCAATTCTCTCTCGTCGGATGTAATCACCGAAATCAGGCGCACGAAAGACGGTCCGTTGCTGATCGGTACCTTGATCGGCTTAAATATTTTCGACTATCAGACCAATTCGTTCCGGCGAATTACTTCCGACGCCGGCGGCAACAGCGAAGTGCTGAATAATAATTTTATAAGTGCTCTTTTTGTCGACGAAAACATGATTTGGATCGGTACCGAAAAGGGGGGAGTCAATGTGTTAAAACCCGACCAGAAGTTTTTTACGCATTATGTGCATATACCGTCCGACAAGGGAAGTATTTCTAAAAATCCCGTGAATGCTGTTTTTGAAGACAATGAGGGCGACTTACTGGTAGGAACGGTGGAAGGCGGCCTCAACATCCGAAAGAAAGGGAGCAAGGATTTTATCCATATTCTGGCCGAAAGTCAGCGTTCCAATAGCTTAAGTCATAATTCGGTAAGTGCTGTCATCCAGGATTTTAATATGGATTACTGGATTGCAACCTGGGGACGGGGCCTTAATTTTCTGGCCCGGCAGAATAAATACCGCCCTGTTTTTACACAGTTCATGGATCCGGAAGGAGATTCGGAAGGAATCTCCAGTAATTTTGTTTCGGCCTTGGTAAGCGATGCAAGCACGAAGGGCTTGTGGATAGGCACACGTTCGGGAGTCGATTTTCTCTCGCTACCCGAACGGAAGTTTTACAGGCTTTTTGAGGGATTAAAAATTAAAGAGGAGCTGCGGTTTGTGACCGGCATGCTCATCGATCGACAAAGTCGCCTTTGGATTGGAACTTCAAACGGTTTGTTTGTAATTCATCTGAAAAAAACAGACATCCGCAAAGGGGTTTTTGCATACGAGTATTTTAAATTCGAATTGTCGAATCCCGAATCGGCAAAAATTGAAAAAATTAACAGCATCATCCAAACCCGCGACGGCCATGTGTGGTTTGGGAGCAACGGACATGGCATTTACAAATTAGAGGATGGCTCCCCAACCTATCGGTTCGTAAAAATTGACGAATCGGAAGGTTTGATTGATAATGTGGTGTATGGGCTACTGGAAGATGAAGCCGGTAATTTATGGATGAGTACCGACAAGGGACTGTGTGCCTATAATCCCACACACGGTACATTCCGGCATTTTACCACAGCCGACGGGCTCATTTCGAATCAGTTTTATTGGGATGCTTACCACAGGGGGGCCGATGGAAAAATGTATTTCGGTCATGTAGCCGGACTTACTGTTTTTGAACCTCTGAAGTATTCATCGCAACAAACGACTAACCGGGTTACCATCACACGAATCACGGTACTCAACCAGCATATTTTTCCGGCAAATGCCACGCAACACGATACTTACCTGAAATTTGACGAGACCAATCAGTTAAAGAGAATCCGGCTGCACGAGTCCGATAAGACCTTCAGTATCGAATTTTCGGCTTTATCGTACCATTTGCCCCATAAAATTAAATATGCCTACCGGCTCCGCGGATTCGAAAACGAATGGCAGGAAGTAAAGGCCGACCGGAGGTTTGCAAGTTTTACAAACATAGGGTGGGGGATTTACACCCTCGAACTGCGTTGTACGAATGCCGACGGTACCTGGTCCGATCAGATAACAACCCTGCAGATTAAAATTGTTCCGCCTTTTTACAAATCGGTTTGGTTTATTTTGTTGTTGACCATCTTGATCGGTTACGGGGTATATTTGCTGCTTACCTACCGAATCCGCATGCTGAAAGAACAGGAATTACACCTGAAACAAATGGTGGAAGAACGGACGCAGCAAATTGAAGAACAAAAGAAGAAACTGGAGGAGCAGGCCCGGCAGGTACAGGAAGCCACGGTGGATAAAATTTCGTTTTTCACGAATATCACGCACGAATTCCGTACGCCCATTACGCTGATTATGGGACCGGTCGAACGTTCGCTTAAACTGAGTACCAATCCTCAGGTACTCGAACAATTGCATATTGTACGGCGAAATTCAAAATTATTACTCTCGCTGGTGAATCAGTTGATGGATTTCAGGAAAATTGAATCCGATAAGATGGAGCTTTCGAAAGCTTATCATGATGTGGTCGAATTTCTCGACGATATCATTTTACCCTTCGAAGATATGGGAAAGGACAGGGGGATCGTTTTTCACAAACAATTCCGGATTCTGACCCCCGAGTTATACATCGATAAGGATAGTTTACAGAAGGTGATTACCAATTTACTGTCGAATGCGTTGAAGTTTACGCCCGATAATGGCGTCATTTCGGTAGTTGCCAGCGTGTACACCGATAAGTCGGATCAGCTGGAGAAGCTGTATGTAGCCGTTAAAAATACGGGAAGCAGTATCCCCGAAGACGAACTGGAACGTATTTTCGATCGATTTTATCAGTCGAAAAGCACCAAAAAGGAAACCGGTTACGGGCAGTCGGGGACCGGTATAGGACTGTTTCTCTGTAAACGGCTTATAGAGCTCAATAAAGGTAAAATTGAGGCGATGAATCTTCATAGTGGAGGGGGCGTTAGTTTCCGTTTTATAATACCGGTCGAACGACAGGGCTCGGGCACCGGAGAAGCAATCAAGCCACAGGAGAAATTCACGGAAGAACACCTGGTGGAATCGGAACTCCATGAAGAAACCGGCTCCGATTCGAAAAACAAATCGACGCTGCTGATTGTGGAGGATAATCCGGATATGCGTCGGTTTATCCGTTTGCTGATGAAGGACGACTTCAATATTCTGGAGGCTTCCAACGGAGTAACCGGTCTTGAAGTGACCAATCGTTATCAGCCTGATATCATCTTAAGCGATATTATGATGCCCGATATGGATGGAATCGAGTTTTGCCGGAATATAAAGTCCAGCTTTACCACCTCTCATATACCGGTCATTATGCTTACCGCCAAATCGGCTACCGAAACCCAGATCGAAAGTATGAACTCCGGTGCCGATGCCTACCTTACCAAGCCTTTCGACGAAGAGCTGCTCAGAGCGGTCATTAAAAATCTGAATGAAAAAAAGAACAAAACGCAGGTGAGTTTTGCCGAAAAAATGGATACTTCGGTACTGAATATCGGCAATGAGTCGCAGGATAAGAAGTTTTTGGATAAGGCCCTGGATGTATTGAAAAAGAATTATACCAATCCCGAGTTCGATGTCACCGAATTTATTGATGCCATGGCCATCAGTCGTAGTTTGCTGCATAAAAAACTTACCAATCTGGCCGGTCAGTCGGCCAGCCGTTTTATACGCACTTACCGGCTGAACATGGCCCGGGAGATATTGAAGAAAAACAGGGAATCGCATTCGCTGAATATTTCGGAAGTGGCGTATCAGGTCGGTTTCAACGATCCTAAATATTTTACACGCTGTTTTACACGCCATTTTGGTATCCAGCCCAGCGCATTTATGGACGAAAAGTAAAATTGTCTCCCTAAAAGATAGGATTTTCCACTATAAATGTAAAATGAACACTTAATTTTGCAATGGAGTTAGATACACTTAAATTTAATACAGCGCGACATGAGAAAAACAACGCTACTTGCACTGGGTCTTTTGCTGACCGGTATTGTTAAAATGGCCGATGCCCAGACCACCATCACGGTCGATACCCGCAAGCCGGGTGCTCCCATCCAGCCTACCATGTATGGGATTTTCTTTGAAGATATTAATTATGGAGCCGATGGAGGGTTGTATGCCGAAATGATTAAAAACCGCTCGTTCGAATTTCCTCAACGCCTGATGGGCTGGAATAGCTTCGGCCTTGTCGAGGTAAGAAACGACGGTCCGTTTGAGCGCAATCCGCATTATGTGCGATTGACCTGGCCCGGCCACGATCATAAGCATACTGGACTGGAAAACGAAGGGTTTTTCGGTGTTTCGGTAAAGCACGACGAAACCTATCGCTTTTCCGTATGGGCGCGGACTCCGGCGATGGCCTCGAATAACCGCGAATCAATCCGCATCGAACTGGTGGGGGCCGACAGCGAAGTGTTAACCCGTGCAAACCTGACCATCGATTCGAAAGAATGGAAAAAATACCAGGTTGAGATGAAAGCTCCCCGCACCGATGCAAAAGCCCGGCTCCGGCTTTTTCTCACTTCGAAAGGAAGTCTTGATCTCGAACATATATCGTTGTTTCCGACGGATACCTGGAAGCAACGCGAAAACGGTTTACGCAAGGATCTCGCGCAGGCACTTTACGAGTTGAAGCCCGGCGTGTTTCGCTTTCCCGGCGGTTGTATTGTTGAAGGTACCGACCTCAAAACCCGTTACGATTGGAAAAAATCGGTAGGACCGGTCGAAAACCGCCCGCTGAACGAGAACCGCTGGCAATATACTTTTCCACACCGCTTTTTCCCCGACTATTACCAATCGTACGGCATGGGTTTTTACGAATATTTCCTGTTGTCGGAAGATTTGGGCGCCGAACCACTTCCTATCGTTAGCGTTGGCCTGGCTTGTCAGTTTCAGAACGGCTGTTGCGAAGCCCACGTAGCCGTAGGCGAATTGCAGGATTATATTCAGGATGCCTTGGATTTGATTGAGTTTGCCAATGGCGATGCAAGTACCAAATGGGGAAAAGTGCGTGCCGATATGGGACATCCGGCTCCGTTCAATCTTAAATTTATAGGTGTTGGCAACGAGCAATGGGGACCCGAATATCCCGAACGCTTGGAACCTTTTATGAAAGCGATCCGGGCTAAGTATCCTACCATCCGGATTATAGGCAGTTCGGGGCCCGGTTCCGAAGGTAAGGATTTCGATTTTCTGTGGCCCGAGATGAAACGCCTGAAGGTTGATCTGGTGGATGAGCATTTCTACCGTCCCGAAAGCTGGTTCCTGGCTCAGGGCGCAAGGTACGACAATTACGACCGCAAGGGCCCGAAAGTGTTTGCAGGGGAATACGCCTGCCATCCCAAAAACCGGAAGAACAATTTTGAATCGGCGCTTATGGAGGCCGCTTTTATGACCGGGTTGGAACGTAATGCCGATATCGTGCACATGGCTACCTACGCACCGTTGTTTGCTCATGTTGAAGGATGGCAATGGAGGCCCGACCTGATTTGGTTCGATAACCTGCGGAGCGTAAAGTCGATCAATTATTATGTTCAGCAGCTGTACGGGCATTATCCAGGGACGCATGTTTTAAAAACCCTGTCGGGCAAATTACCCTTAACCGGACAAAACGGATTGTTTGCTTCGTCGGTTCTTGATAAAACAAAAAACAAACTGATTCTCAAAATTGCCAATACCAACGATACAGCCAGGACCGTTAATTACATCTTTACCGGATTAAAAGCCGCAGAACGTCCGGCAACTTGTATCAGGATGACTTCGCCCGACCTGGATTGGGAAAACACCCTGGATGAACCGGCAAAAGTAATTCCGGTCGAAAAAGCCCTGAAAATGACTGGAAATACTTTCCAGACCGAACTTCCTGCCCAATCGTTTACCGTAATAATTATTGATTTGTGATCAAAAATCCTCCTGAATGAAGAGATTTTCACCCATTCAGGAGGTTTAAAACCATAAATTTGCATGTTCTCTAATATTAATTTTTATTTAAAAGTACAATTGTATGAAAAAATCTTACATCTTTATCGGCCTGATAACACTATTGGGTTTTGGTGTACAGAGTATGGCACAGACCGATCCCGGTACAGCCAACCTGAAGCACCAGTGGACATTTGATGAGGGCCTCGTCGATCACGTTGGCAAGTTGGAGGGTACGCTGGTTGGAAATGCCAAAGTTACCGCCAAAGCGTTAAACACAACTACAGGTGGTTATTTCTCGATGCCAGCCGAACAGCTGGGATTGAATACCTATCCTGAATTGACGGTTGAATTGTGGTTTACATCGTCGGCGGGAGCCAATTCGGGTAATACCATGCATGCTTATTTCGGTAACACGGTAGCCGGTGGTACATATGGTTACAATTATCTTTACCTTGCCGGAGCCAACGGATCGAGAAGCCGTGCGGCCATTTCCTGCCTCAACGAGTCTTCTCCCTGGACTGTTGAAGATGGAGTAAGCGGTACCAAATACGACGACGGATTACTCCATCATTTGGTAGCAGTTCTCAACGAAACAACGATTACATTCTATCTCGACGGAGTAAGAGTGGGGAATGCCGAGATGCGTCCGGAAAACAGAATTACCAATATCGGAACTCAGAAAGCCCTCCTTGCTGCAAGTGGTTATACCAACGACCCTACCTGGAGAGGTTTGATCCATAAATTCAGTATTTACGACAAAGCCCTCGACGATTCGAATGTACTCTACATGTTTATGGATGGAGCCGAAGATCAAGAGGTGATGACGGCTACGGCTTCGGTAATTGCCCTTGATACCAATTATCCGGCCGAAATGTTCAATTTCTCCAGTGCTAATCTGGGCAGCGAAATTCAGGTCGTAGCTCCGGCCGGAATTATGGTAGAGCCTTCGAATATTACGAAAAACCAGAACGATATTCCGGTAGCTGTAATCTGGGACCTCACCACTCCTGTGGATGGCGATGTGGTGTTTAAAAGTGGTGCCACTGAGTTGGCAATCAGAATGAAAACGGTCGACGATAGCCAATGTGCGGTGAAACTGTACGACAATATCGAAAATATTGTGTCGGATATGGGTTGTAACAATATCGCCAACTTTGCCGGTTGGGGCGCCAAAAGCCTTGTTACCGTGATTGACAGCGCCGAAAATGTATATTGTGGCGCCAATGCAATTGAAGTTGGTAATGGAACCAATACCTGCTCGGGTTCGGTCGACGTATCGTTGAACGGCCTGATCCAGCCCAATACGACTTATAAAGTACGTGCCATGGTTAAAACTGTTGGTGGTACTATGCAGATTGGTCTTTGGGGTTGGAACGGCAGCGCCGGTGATATCGAACATAAGATCGATACCGAAGGCGAATGGATGCCGCTTGAATTTACCTTTACCACTGGCGAAGTATTGAGAAAGAACAGTCAGGGCGCCGATGACCATGGTATGTTCTTCAATAACTGCGGTGGAAGTACAGCAACCATTGGTTATATCGACAACTGGGAAATGTACGAAGTGCCCGATCCGGTTATGTCGATCAACCTGAAAGAAATTGTGTTGGATCCCGAATACAAAGTTGTCGATTTGATTATGACCGGAAGTAATCTTTCACAGCCGGTTGCTGTAACTGCTCCTGCAGGTCTGAGCCTTAGTGCTTCGAGCTATGTTCCGAATGAAGAAGGTCGCGTATTGGCCGATACAATAACAATCAGCTGGGACGGTGCAAATGCAATTACCGGTAATGTTGAATTAAACGGTAATGGTGCAGTGGTGACTATTCCGGTGAAAACCATCCTGACTTCTAACTCCGATTGTTTTGTTCCGCTGTATACCGATCGTCCGAACCTGGTTCCGGATCCCTACCTCAACAATCCTGCTAAATTTGCCGGTTGGGGAGCTAAGAAAATCGTATCGGTGCTTACACATGCCGACAGCGTACTTTGTGGCAGCCACTCCGGTTTAATCGACGGCGGCGGTTCGATGGATGTGATGCTTACCGGTTTGATGGAAACCAATACTCAATACATTGCCCGCGTACAGGTTCGTACCTTCGGAGGAGCCTTCCAGTTAGGCGTATGGGGTATGGACGCGTCGTCGACCGGCGATATTCAGGACTCGATCGATACTCAGGAAAGCTGGGCTCCGGTGACGCTGACATTTGTTACCGGCAATGAACTTCCTGCCGTACAAGGTATGTTCCTCAACAACTATCAGCGTTCGGGTAAACGTGCGTTCCTCGACAATTGGGAACTTTACAACCTCGGACCTGTAGGTATCGTGAATCCTGAAGTAGGATCGAATAAATTGTACCTGGTAGGCGGTCGTGTTGTAGCCGACTTCTACATGTCGGGCGACGCTCCGGTCGATGTATCGGTTTATAATGTACAAGGTGCACAGCTCAGTACCGAAGTTATCGGAGGGGTTGCAGGACAGAATAAACACATGATAGCTGCCGACCTTGCTCCGGGTGTATACATCGTGAAAGTACATTCGCAAGGAAAACAATTTGTCGGAAAAATTATAAAATAGCACCTTAGTGCGACAATCCTTAAAGGAGCGTGAAGACTTAATTGTTTTCACGCTTTTTTTTGCGCCAAGCATTTACAACCAAAATACATGTTTGTCCACCTGTTGGACATTGAATCCTGTTTATATTTGTTTCGTAAATCCTTTTAATAAATTCTAATATGAAACGAAAAATTCTACATGTATGGATGATGCTTTGGGTCGGATGCATCAGTTGGATCGTGCAGGCACAGGTTGACCCCGGTACGGCGAATCTTAAACACCAATGGACCTTCGACGATGGCACTGCCACCGACCACATTGGCAATGTGACAGGTACTATTATTGGTAACGCCAAACTGGTTAACAAAGGATTCAATACCACCACCAACGGTTATATGTCGTTTCCGGCAGCTGAAATCGGCATTAATTCGTATCCTGAAATCACTACCGAAATCTGGTGCACGTCGGATGCCGGAAAAAACACGGGCTGGACCATGCTGAGCTATTTCGGGGGAAGTACCGGCGGCAACGGAAATAACTGCACCTTTGTGTCGATTGCGAGGGCAGTGGACGGAAGTATGGTGGCGCTCGAAACGGCCGGTTTCTGGGACGGAGTATCGGGACCCGAATACGACGATGGCCGGTTGCATCACTTTGTTTCCACCATTAATGCTCAAACGGTTAAATTTTATATCGACGGAGCTCTGATAGCTGTCGATACGATCACAGCAGGCAACAGCATTGCCAATATCAGTCCCACCCTGGCATTGCTGGGCAAAGGAGGCTGGACGGCCGACCCGAACTGGTTGGGTATTTTTCATAAATACAGTTTGTACGATAAAGCGCTTAGCGAACAGGAGGTGCTTTACCTTTATCAGCAGGGAGCCGAAAGTCAGGCCGTGATTTCGGCCACCATTACATCGCTGGCGCTCGACACCGATTATCCTGCCGAGATGTTCAACGTAACCAGTGCTAATTTAACCGGGCCGCTTAGCGTACAGGCTCCTGCGGGTATTATGGTCGAGCCGTCGGCCATTCCTGCCAATCAGAATGATGTTCCGGTAGCGATTATCTGGGATACTGCAACACCCGTTGACGGAGAGATTGTGCTTTCCAGCGGGGTTACTGAAGTGAAAATACCGGTTAAAACCGTGAATACCAACGGCTGCTACACCCCCTTGTATGCCAACCTGGAAAATATCGTATTGGATCCGGGGGTGAACAATCTTGCCAACTTTTCGGGGTGGGGCGAGAAGTCGATCGTATCGGTGATTACCGATCCTGATAATGTTTATTGCGGAGCCAATTCCGCAGTAGTGGGCGATGGGGTGCTAGTAGGTTCAGGATCGATCAATGTCGATTTTACGGCCATGATTCAACCGCTCACTACCTACAGGATTCGTGCGATGGTAAAAACGGTAGACGGCACCTTTCAGTTGGGAGTGCTGGGATACGAACGTAATCAACCCGATATCAATCATGTAATCGATACCAAGGGCGAATGGATGCCCATCGATTTTACCTTCAGCACAGGTGCCGATATGGGCGATGTCAGCGTAATGTTTTTCAACAACTGGCAATGCACCGGCACCAGGGCCTATATCGATAATTGGGAGATGTTCGAATATCCGGAGCCTACTTTACTAACGAATGTAAAAGAAATTGCCATGGATCCTGAATATAAAACGGTACGATTAATTGTAAATGCAAGTAGTTTAAGCGAAGCAATTACGGTTTCGGCTCCTTCAGGAATCACGCTGAGTAAGACCACGCTTACCCCCAATGATGAAGGAAAAGTAGTGGCCGATACTATTATGGTTGCCTGGGATGGCGCCGTTGCACTGGAAGGTAACCTGAGTCTTGTTACAGGCTCCAGCATTACCAACATCCCGTTGAAAACAATTGTAAGTTCCAATACCGGCTGTTTCGTACCCTTGTATACCGATCGTCAAAACATGGTTACCGATCCGTATCTCAACGATCCTGCAGCATTTTCGGGTTGGGGAGCGCGCCGGTTTATTTCTGTAGTTTCTGCTCCCGACAGCGTACTGTGTGGCAGTCATACGGGTGTGGTCGATGGTTCGGGCTCAATGGACGTAATGCTGACCGGTAAGATGCAACCCGGCACGCAGTATATGGCGCGGGTGCAGGTGCGTACCTTTGGAGGTTACTTCCAATTGGGTGTGTGGGGCATGAATCCGCGCATTGCAGGCGATATCCAGGATTCGATCGATACCCAGGAAACATGGGCACAGGCTACCCTTACTTTTGTCACCGGCGATTCGTTGGCGGCCGTACAGGGTATGTTTGTCAACAACTATCAGCGAACGGGTAAAAAAGCCTATATCGACAATTGGGAGCTGTACAATCTTGGTCCTGTGGGCATTTCGGCGCCTTTGTTCTCAAACGATAAGTTCTATGTAAGCAATCATCGTATTGTTGCCGATATTTATCTTGAAAAAGCTTCGACAGTACGTGTTGATGTGTATTCGGTGCAGGGGGCTTTGCTGGGAACTGAAATCTTTAACGGGGAAGCAGGCAGGAATGTACGACCGGTTCGACTACCTGTGGGTAAAGGCGTTTACATCGTCAAACCCAGCACTCACGGCAAAGCATTTAAAGTGATAAGCGATTGATACGAAAAAGAGCGAGCGGTGCATTGAAGTACCGCTCGCTCTTTTTTCATTTTTTAATGTACCAGTTATCGGGATTCATTAAATATAATCTCATCTCTGTTTTATTGGGATACTTTGCCGATACTTTATCGGCCAGGTACGACGCATCGTCTCCTTCCTTCATCCTCCGTAACGTAAACCGCATCAGATCGTGGAATCTGTTTCCTTCAAAGGCGGTCTCCAGGGCCAGTTCCTGCTGAATCATATCTTCAACTACCTTTACCGAATCGATCAGTGTTGCCTGCCGCGGAATGCGATAAAATGTTGTGTCTTTATCCATATTACCCAGGCCACGCATTCTGATACCCACATTATTCTGAAAACGCATATCGGCCAGATTCAGGTAGTCGGGAACAGGATTGCCCCGTTCGGCAGCGGGTACGATTTTGTTGTTGAACAAATTGGAGCTGTTCAAACCATATTTCAGTACGGCAAATGCAGCATTGGGTTTGTTCATCCTGTTGAGCGCCTCGGCATAACGAAGGTATAACAACGACGAACGGTAAATGGTGATGTTCTGTTGGTAAACCTTGTATTTGTAAATTACGTAATCCGGCGAAGGATGATTGGCAAATGCATAATCGCTCACTGCCTGGCGGCGGGTTTCGTTGCTGTACGAAATAGATCCGAATTTACGTAAATCCCCGTTCGTATTCGATGCTTCGTTCAAATAATAAACCGGTATATCCCAATTGCGCAATGCAAGTTGCGTCGGCTGTATTTTTTTCTGATTATTCAACGAGTCGAGTGCAAAATCTTGTCCGTATTCGGTCGGACAGGCAATGGTAGTGATCACCTCATTTGAACTCATCATCAGCGAACGAATCCAAAAGAGGGTAGCGTTGGAGCTGATGGTGTTGTTAACCGGTAGCCAGGTAGAGCTGTGATCTTTATTGATTGCGATGCTACGGGTGTACATCAAATCTCGGTATTGTTCGGCAGCCTTTTGGTATTCGCCTTTCCACAAGTACAAATCGCCTAATACGAATTGCACCGGAAAGAACGAAAAACTGGTATTATATGCTTCGATATATCCGATATTGGGAATAGGTACCGTCCGTAGAGGCTCCAGCAAAGGAATCAGCGAATCGGCCAACGCTTCAATATCCAGTTCGGGATATGTTTTCCCGGCGTCGTTTACAGTAAGTATTGGTTTTGAATAGTATTTCGCGGTTTTAAAGTTGAGTGCCAGCTGCATATAAGTCCATGCACGAATGGCATGCACGGCAGCATAATGTTTCCGGCTTAGTAATTCGCCGCGGTCGACTTTTGCCGTATCGAGATAGGTAAGCATGTAATTGCAATTGTTGATGATGGAATAATAATTCCGGACATCGGCAAATTTATTGTTTTTGCTTACCGAATGCCGGTAAATTTCCAACAACTCCCGATCGGATGCCGGGGTAGTCTCCAGCAAATCGCCTCTTAATTCGCCCAGCAGCACATAGCTATCGGCAATTTTCTGCAATTGCGTGAATAAACCAAAGATTGAATACACGGAATCACTTGGCGTGGCCAGACGAAACTCTTCTTCGGCAGTAAGGCGTTGCGAATCGGTATCCATCAAATCGTCGCAACTGCTCCAGAGAATCGCAGCACCCAGCATTAGGCCTAATATTTTGAGCATCTTGTTCATATGTGTCGTATTATGATTATAAGTTGATTTTCAGTCCCAGGTAGTAACTACGGCTTTGAGGGGCAAATCCCATATCGACTCCCTGCATCAGCACACTGTTCGAAGCCGAAACCTCGGGGTCGGCTCCCAGGTAACCGGTCCAGAGCGCCAGGTTATTGGCCGATGCCCATATATTTACACCGTTTATAAAACCACTCTGTTTTAAAGGCAGCTGATAGGCTACGGTAAGGTTTTTCAGCCGAAGGTATGAAGCGTCTTCGATCCAGCGGTCGGAAAACCGTGAATTCCCCATCGGATCGCCGTATACGGCGCGAGGCTGCCGGGTTGTTTGTCCTTCGGCGGTCCACCGGGTCAGCATCACCGGGCTCTGATTACTGAAATCTTTTCCCGATTCGAGCAGGTAACGTGGATAATTAAACACATCATTGCCATACGAACCTGTCAGCAAGGCCGAGATACTCAGGTTGCCCAGGGTGATTTTAGTGGATACCGAACCATAAAAATCGGGATTCGGATTGCCGATTATTTGCCGGTCGAATGCGTCGATGATACCATCGGGCGATCCATTCGGTCCCGAAACATCTTCAAAATGAGTATCGCCGGCACCGAATGCCACATACTTACCTTGCTCATTCAACAGACTCAGGTTTGCCTGTGCTGCTTCGGCTTCGCCGGCAAACACGCCTTTCGTTTTGTACCCATAGAATACTCCTGCCGATTGACCGACACGGGTAAGCACTTCGCCGCCCGGGATCGAGGTGGTAAACTCGCCGGAAGGTAAGGATTCGATGGTATTGATGTACCGGCCCGCCGATACATTGACTTCCCACTGGAATGCCTTCAGGTTAAGTACTTTTACATCCACACCAAGCTCGAAGCCGGTATTCGACAAACTCCCTTCGTTGGTGGTATACCAGGTCAATCCTGCCACTTCGGGCACATCTTTCCGTACCAGCAGATCGGTAGTGACAGCTTTGTACACATCAAAATTTAAGTGTATCCGGTCGTTCGCCAGACCGATATCGGTACCCGCATAAACGCGCGAGGTAGTTTCCCACTTAATCGACGGATTGGCCAGGTTGTTTAAAATCATCCCGTTGGCTACACTTTTGAAGCGAATTGCTGTGAAGTAGGCCTCCGATTGATAGGGCATAATGTCGTCGTTGCCTGTCCGATCAATGCCCGTACGTAGTTTGAAGTGATTGAGCCATCCAAGATCTTTCATAAACGTTTCGGAGGAAACCAGCCAGGCAGCACTTGCCGATGGGAAAAAGGCCCAGGTAGTGCCCAACAAATCAATACCGCCTTCTACTTCGGATCCGAACCGGCTGGAAGCATCGAGGGCTGCAGTAAGGTTCAGGAAATATTTATTATGATGTTTGTAATCCACGTTCAGGTAGTTGGAAATCGATTTGGTGAGTTCGTTGGTTCCGTCGGTAAACAAATTACGGAAGCTTCCGCGCAGGTTAATCGATGAATTGGTCATCGAATTGTGACCTTCGACATAATCCGATTCAAAATATTCATACAGGAAGCGGTTGCCGGCCACCACGTTTAAAAGCATTCCGGGCGACAGTTCTTTATTGTAACGCAGCTGAAGATGATTGAATAGGGTATTGTCGCGATATACCTGGCTCGACCGGGAGTTATACGACCAGCCTACACCTTGCTTTTCAACAGCCGACGAATAGAGATAAGGCCGGTAGTAGTCTTCATTGGTTTTATTGAGGTAATAATCGAACTGTGTAGAAAGTTCCAGTTGTTTCGAGATCCTGACTTTCGGGAGTAATCCGAATGTAAAACTATTTTGCTTCACGGTATTGATCGACCGGCTCAACAAAGCAACCGGATTGCTGAGGTCGAAAATATCGGCATAAGCATGTTCGGTGGTCTGTTCTCCCTGAAAAGTAAAGGTGTAGGGGCTCAGGAAGGGCGATTTTACCTGCGCGATCCACACCGGAGATGAAACCGGATTGGCACCATCGTCGAGCAAGGTGCGATCCAGACTCGTAATACCGATATTAATACCGGTGGTGACTATATCCGATAATTTAAGGTCCGAGTTAAGGCGCATGGAGTAACGCTGGTAATCGGTATGCTTAACGTTCGATTGGTTGGTAGTATATCCCAGCGAAAAATAATACATGGCTTTTTCGCCGCCGCCATCAACACTTATCGAATAGTTTTGAGAGTAACCGGTACGATACACTTCATCGCTCCAGTTGGTCCTGTTGTGATAGGTATTGTAGGTCGACCGCTTCGGATCGTCGTTGAGGTAAGGTAACTGCGCGATTTGCTGGTTACTCATTCCCGAAGTACCTAAGATATCGGTAAGATAGGTCCGGTATTGATCGGCGTTCATCACCGGGATAGTGCGGGGAGCATCGGTAATTCCGCCGGTAATGCGTAAATCGATCTTAGTGGCCAGGTCGGTCCCCCGCTTTGTATTGATCAGAATCACTCCATTGGCTCCTTTACTTCCGTACAAGGATGTTCCGTCCTTCAGTAAACTGATCGACCGGATATCGCTGCTGGATAAGAACGACAGCGGATTACCATAAAAACCTTCATGAATGGAGGCCACATCGTACAGGTTATTACGGATCACTCCATCCACCACATACAAAGGCTGCGCATTCGCATTCAGCGAATTCATTCCCCTGATAAATGTCGAATTGCCAAGTCCCGTAGCCGACGAACGACTCAGCGAACGCGCATCGGCCCCTAACTGGAGTTGGATCTCCTGTTCGGGCGATGAACTGGTCGTTTTATCGAACTCACTTACCGGACGAATATTGCCTGTGTGAAAGGTACTGTGTTCGGTTCCTGTTAAACCGGCCGGATATAAAATACGCTCACGAAACGAGCCGGGATACAGATCGATAATGAGTTCCGAACGACCTCTGACCGCTATTTCCCGGTCGGCATATTCGAAAGCCTTTACGTGAAGCAGACCTCCCTGCACGTTGATGGTGATCGTAAACTTTCCTTCTTCGTTGGTAGTAGCCGAAGCTTTATCGTTTACCGAACTAATCCGGGCGGCACTTATCGGCAATTTGGTGCGTGCATCCCTTACAATTCCTGTCACGGTAGTTCCGGCAGCTACGGCATTGAGGCCTGCAATCAGAAAAGCCATCAGGAAAATCCATCGTATGGATTTGTATTTCATATGTTTATGTATCATGGTATTGTTCATTGTACGGGTTCCAGAATTATATAATCGATACGCATACTCCGGTTGTATTGTACGGTTTCGGTAATACGGGTGGCATTCTCGACCCTTAGTTTTACCGTAATTTTCGACGACGGATCGCCTTCCTCCAGTATATTGCAAAAAGGAAATTCATATTGCGTAACAAACATTTTCGATACCGAGGCCGCAGTTGAAGTAAAAATAGCTCCAACGCGTCCGGGTACCATCAGCTTATTACTTGCATCGATCGGAGCATCGGTCACCGGAGTACCGTTGTTGTTCAGATAAGTCAGGTAAAACTTAACCCTGTAAGGTTTGGCAGCCTGTCCTTCCACGATCGAGTTGGGCACCATAACGCAATAAATATTGTATTTTCCCGACAAGGTATTCGGAATGGGAAAGGTTACCGTGCTCATGGTGGTATTGCTTACAGTAGTAGGTTCGACCAAGAGGTATTTACTATCGGATACCTGGCCGTCGAAGGCCGAGCCCAGCGACGAACGTACGAACAGGTTGGCATAATTGTAACTGCGCCCATAACTGGAGTTTTCAGCTTCCAGAATAATGGGCTGTTGCCACGACTCCGCTGCTTTATACCGCAACGAATCGGTACGGTAGGCGATACCATTGCTGAGGTTTACTGCAGTTGAATTGGTAAACAGGTAACCCGGCGATTTAAATGTATTGCCGGTGGTACTTACCAACGAATCGAGCGATCCCGGATCCGGAAATGCATTTCTGAAAATCAGATTACTTACCAGTGCCCGCTGGCTGTAGTAGCGTTGTCTGGCCGGTCCGCCATCGGCAAGCAGCGTTTTATAATTCGATTTTACTTTGTTGTAAGCATCGCTCCAGGCTTTGTTGGTAGGCAATAGAGCAGTATAAACGCTGTCTTCAAGGTGCAGCCGGCCTATTTGATCGAGTATGGGATTACTAAACGTGATCACCGAATCGTATACAGCTTGTCCGAATTCATTGGTTCCTATTTCCACACTGTTTTTAGCATCAAATACATATTCGCTTTGCGAATTCAGGAAAGCGCGCAACGAATCGAGCCCCTGCGCTTTTAAAATATATTCCCAGATATTGTCCATATAAGGAACAAATCCGCTGATCTGATGCACAATACCGTTGGCCAGTGCTATGTTCGATTGAGCAGGCAGCAGATCGAATCCTCCAAAACTAAAACCACCCCCGGTCCGGCTAAAGGTTATAAACTTACCTGCCTGCATGTAAATAACTTTACTCACCAGGTTGGAAGTAGGGTAGGAGAACCGGGTAACATGGTTCGACACGATATTACGCACCCGAGCCGTGTCGCGCAAGTCGATTCCGGCCAAAGTAGCATTCACAGGCGCCCATACGGTGTAGGTCTGTGGTTTCGACAGTAAAGTATCGTAGCCCGATATGGTCAGCATTTTTGAAAATTCCGACAAGTTGGACTCTCCGGCAATATATTCGGTAATGGTCGGCGAACCTGCAACGGTCGAGGGCTGTGTCACATAATGATCGTCCCAGGCATCGGAACAGGCACTCGACAGGAGCAGTGCCAATCCGGCCGGCACAAGCCACCTATTCTTTAAAAAAGTTGTTATCATGGGTAATGTTTTTTTAACTTCTGATTATTCAATTCCTTCGTTTTCAAGCAATTCGAGAGGTACAAATTCGAGGAAGTCGAACATGAACTGCCCTTCACGAACAGCTTTTACAGTAAATAAATGCGTCGATGCCTTGTCGAAGGTGTATGTCCCGAGGATTCGACGTATGTACTGCGGACTATTTCGCGCGATTCGCTTTCCATACCACACTCCCAATACGTCTTTATAAGTAGCCGGACCTTTCATATAGCCGCGGTTCCGCATCATCTTATCATTTTCAAATCCATTGGGATCTTCTGCGTTCACGCCCGGTTCCTCGTATCCGATCAGCGGATCGTTGGCCAGAATACGCAAGTCGAGCGGAATACCACAAGGCACACCATCCCAGTACAACTGTGCCGCACCACGCCCGCCGGTTGGCTGATAACCAAACCGGATTTCGTAAGTTCCTGCAGGAATAGGGGGCGTTTCCACGGTAAAGTCGTACATCCCGATCAGGTACACTTCATCGCCCTGATAATCGAGGTAACCGCCATACGCATTGAGGTAACAGAACCGGGTAGTAGCCGATGCCTTCAGACGTTTAATATAGTTGGGAGGAAATACCCACGAACGCGGTTTCGACGGATCGTAATACCGCATGTTGTTGTTGATGAGCTCCGGGAAAAATGCAGCGGCATCGATACGGATGCGCTTGCTCGACAATTCACCCACTACTCGTTTATTGTAGATCAGAATACGGTCGATTTCATGATAAACTCCGTTAGTCGCATCCTTGTCGCGGTAGTTTTTGTTGATGCGAACCACTTCGCCGGTTTCATCCGATTTGTTGAATAAATTGGTTTCACCCGATGCACGTTCCTTTTTAACTTCCACCAATGTGTTCGGGTTCATAGTTTCAATGTATTCGTACATATCGTAGGTTTTAATCATGTGATCGGTGTCGTAGGCATCGATAAACTGCGTATAGGTCATTTTACGGTCGAAAAGATGATAAGCCACAAACTTGTACAAACTGTTGCGCGGATCTTTCGGATCGCTCACGTTGGCATCAGCCGGGTTCTCGTGGTATACGTGGGCTGCTGCATACGCCTTCAGATCGTCGAGCGTTCTTATATCGTACACCGTCGCGTAGGTCGAATCGCTCTCCATCAATACCGTGTATCCGTACTTGCGCGACAGGGGAAGCTCGTCGCGCGAGCCACTTCCTTGTATAAAGGTTTCGTCGATTTTATTTTTCCAATCGTTCACATCATAACTGTCGTCGCGGGTCAGCATTAATTTCTGATCGAGTCCGGTTTCCATCAGAGCCTTTGTAAAAAGACCGAACCGCTCATCGTTCGAGATTGCACTGACGATATTCAGGACCGATGGATCCAGGGCTTTATTCAATACATGAATAATACCATTGCTTACTTCAATATCGCGCGATACGATGGCCGACTGATCGTTGACGAAATACACCAAGGCTCCCGCCATGGGACGCGAAGTGGTCGACAGATAACGGTCGCTCATGGTTAAAAACGGCAACAAACCATCGAGGAATTCTTCGGTAGGCACTTCATATCCTTTGATGATGTGGTCGTATGCAATTTTGGTTAATGTGTCGAGGGTAAATCCTTTCAACGATGTTTTCCCTTTAGCCTGATAGAAGGCCCGCATTGCATTGTTGTCGGGGGCAAACAAGGTGTAGTCCCCATATGCATTCAGCAAACCAAGTACTTCGGTCGTATCGAGCAAACGGATAAATTCCGAGAATTGTTCCGGGCGCTTTTCCATGTATTCGCCCATCATTTCCTGTTCAAAGGTGGTCAGGATAAGCGGCTCATCGGTACAGGAGGTAAAGGTAACTCCTGCGGTGGCCAGGCTCATCAGCGTTACACCAACTAGTTTCTTTATTTTTTTATTCATGGCTGTTACTGCTTTACGGATTGACAAAATTTTCATCTTCGTAGAACGGATTCTGTGTTAACTTCGGATTGATGTCGAGTTCTGCTTTCGAAACCGGCATGTAGAGCCCGTCAATTACCGAAAGCCGCTTCAACTGCATATTATCGCCCGAAAGTTTCGGACTCAGATAGGCTAAAATTGCCGAAGGATCGCCTTTACGGCGCACTATCCGCATTAAATCGAACCAGCGCTTTCCTTCGAACATCAATTCGCGCTGCCGTTCGCGCAACACCAGTTTCTCCATATCGCTCTGATTGGCATAAGCATTGAAACTAAGCGAATCGGCAGTTTCGTTCGATCGCAGGTAAGTGGTGTTGACCAGCGTTAATGCCGATCGGAAGTTCTGTGTGTTATCGGGACTTAGCTGCACCAATGCCTCTGCCTGCATCAACATGATATCGGATAAGCGGTAAACCACCCAATTGGTAGTGGCTGCCGAAGTACGATAACGGGGGGTAAAGGTGCCGTCGGCATTTTCGGTAACATTAATCACCGCATATTTCAAAATGGAATAGCCGGTACCATTTACCGACGTGCCGATAAAATGATCTTCCCGTAAATCCTCGGTACTTTCTTTGATGGCCGAAGCAGCATAATTAAACGGGCTGAAATTACCTTTGGAGGTGAGGAACAGAGGAAAGCTCAATTGCCCGGTGGGAACTCCCGAATAACCGTATGCCCAGTTAACCGTTGTATTGTGTTGAATATCTTTATCGAATTGCAGTTCAAAAATGCTCTCCGTCGAATTGCCCAGGTAGAAGACTTCATTCATCACTTTATCGCCTTCGACCAGTTTCAGGGTTTTATCATCAATTACCTCCTGACATACGGCAATGCAATTGGCATATTGTTGATCCCAGAGATAGACATCGGCAAGCAATGCATTGATGGCATTGCGGGTAAAACGTCCCTTATTGTAGGCTCCTTTGCCATAATCGGCGCGTGCGAATTGTTTGGCCTTCAATAAATCGTCGATGATTTGATTCAGAATTTCACGCTCGGCAGCTTTGGGTTGCTCGTATTCCTGTAAATCATGAATACTGGGTTCCAGGATCAGAGGAACATCGCGAAAAGCGCGTACGAGGTAAAAATAGGCAAACGAACGAATCGCCAATGCTTCGGCTTCCATCTGATGCAACTTACTTTCGGTGAAGTTCTGATCCTTTTTGACTACCTCGGGTGCATAATGCAAAAAGGTATTGCAATAATTGATTATTTCGTAAAATATCCCCCAGTCGGCATACAAGTTCGTGGGAGTAATGTTTACATTCATCATGCGCAACATATCGAGATTGGTTCCGCTGCCTTCTACCAGATTGTCGGAGCGGAGTTCGCCCCACACCAACATGCGTTCGATTGCAGCAGGTAAAATGAGCGCCCTGTATCCGGCCGACAGTACGGCAGTGGCCTGCGATTCGGTCTGCCAATAATCGTCGAGTACGATTTCGCTTTCGGGCCGCAGGTCGAGCCATTCCGAACAAGCGCCCAGTAAGCTGATGCTCACAGCCATTACAATATATTTAATGTGTTTCATATACCTGTCTTTTATTTAAAGTCCGAGTGTTATTCCTAATGTCATATCTTTTGAACGGGGAGTCTGGCCAAAGTCTTTACTGATCCCCAGGTTGCCGTAACCTACTTCGGGATCCACACCGGTATACCGGGTAAGCACCAGCAGGTTGTTGAAGGTCAGGTAGAAGCTTAGCCTGTCGATATGAAGCTTCTGCAGCAATTCTTTGGGAACTGTGTAATTAAAGGTAAGGTACTTAAAGCGGAGAAACGAACCGTCCTCTACAAAACGGTCGCTGCCGAGCCAGTTGTACCCGTAGTTGAACAAAGCTCTCGGGATGCTGGTTTCGTCACCATCCTTGCGCCAGCGGTAATTCACCGCGATGCTCTGGTTATTGGTGGAATGCATGTTTTCGGCCATCATCCGGGCGGCGTTGATAATTTTGTTTCCAACTCTGAAGTTGAAAAAGGCAGTGAGCGATAGATTTTTAAACCTGAAAGTAGGACCGAATCCACCGTTAAACAAGGGATTCGAATTCCCCAGGTATACAATATCGAGTTCATCGATGCTTCCGTCGTGATTGATGTCCTCGTACTTGGCATCGCCGCCGCGAAACTCATACTCGTTGGTACGGCCGTGGGCAAATACCATCGGAAGGGGTTCGCCTAATTCGTCGACAATTACTTTCCCGTTTCTGTTGCGTGCCACAGGCGCATCTTCCTGTGTGCCGGGTTTGTATTTATCGTACTGGTATACACCTTTATACCGGAATCCGTAAATCGAACCAAAGGAATTATCTTCCTGTATACGGGTCAGGTAAGTGCCGTTTTCGTAGTCGTATTCGGCATTGATCCCGTTCAGAATCGATTCTTTCAGTTGAACGATCCGGTTCACCGAATTGGCAATATTGAACCGGAAATCGACACTGAAATCCTTGGTCTTAAACAGGCGATTGGCGAATAAATTGATTTCCCATCCGTTGTTGTCCATTACGCCGGCATTCTGATAACTCAACACCGTAAATCCCGATGAGTTGGGAATCCGCACATCTTTAAACAACAAATCGCGGGTACGCTTGGTGTACACATTGATGTCGGCCTGAAACCTATCGTCGAACAATCCGATATCGAGACCATAATTGAAAGAGGAGGTGGTTTCCCACTTCAATCCTTTCAACTGCAAGGATACGGGACGTTGCGATGTTAAGTCGATATAACTGTCGAAGTCGCCGTACCGGCTGAAGTGGAGGTATTCGTACGAAGGTTGATTACCCGCCAGTCCCCATCCCGGACGGAATGCCAGCATGCTGATCCAGGGATATTTTTCTTTGATAAAGTCTTCGTCGGAGGCAATCCACTTCAGTGAAATACCGGGGAAGTTTCCGAACTTCATCCCATCGCCGAATTTAGTACTTCCATCGCGGCGAAAAGTGGCCGAGAATATATATTTCGACTGGTACGAATAATGCGTACGTGCCATCACCCCCATACTTCTCCAGTGGGCCCTGCTTGTGAACTCGTTGGCCAGGTAGGCCGGCGAAGAGGCATCGGGAGATGTTGCCGAAGGCAAACTATACGATACGATACCCTGGTAGGTCGATCGCCCCTCGGTGGTTTGGAGCGAACCATACAGGGTGAGGCTATGGTCGGTATTGTCGAATTTCGGAACCCAGAGTAAGTTATTGTCGGTCTGAATAGTGATAGCTTCGTTGTCGCCGGCGTCGGCACGGTTGAAGCGGCTGTCGGCCCAGGGATAATTATTTACGGTGCTGGGAAGAAATTTGGTTGTTTTATCATTGTTGATATCGAACGAAACATACATGCTGTAACGCAGGGTTTCTTCGTTCGGATCCCGGAAATCGTATTGCAGGCGGAACGTAGGAAGTATCCTGAAATTTTTGACTTCATTTTTTGCCAGCATGGCCAATGCCACGGGGTTGACCAGGTATTTCTGATCGGGATGTAAACGGGATGTTTCAGGAATATTGTAATACTCATCGGTCATCGTTCCGTCCAGCGTATGCCGGAAAATGGCAGCATTGGGCATTTTGCGGTATGCAATTCCCAGGATCGACAGATCTTCGTTCGGACTGTTGTTCCTTCCAAAATCATACACATAATTTCGCTGGTTTTTCGAATAGGTATACGACAGTTCGGAGGTGAACTTCAACCGGTCGGAAACGCGGTATTCGAGGTAGGCCCGCGACGACAAGCGATCGTAAAGCTGCCCGATTACAGTTCCGTTCTGTGTCATAATACCTCCCGAGATCCGGTAAGTAGCCCGTTCATCTCCTCCCGAAAGGGTGATGTAATGGTCGTTGATATTTCCAATCTGCGTAACGGCGTCGACCCAATCGGTGTTTTTATTGAAGTTGTGGTACTCCGAAAATGATTTATTATACTTGTATTCCTCATAGTTAGCGGCATTTTCGTCCTGGTAGGGATTGAAAAACGCCTGTTTCATCAACATGGTATAGTCGTCGCCATTGAGCATGTTAAGTCCGCGGGGCTGAATGGTACCGGTGTAGCGATACGAATATTCGATTTTGGTGGGACCTGTATAGCCGCGTTTGGTAGTGATCATAATTACCCCGTTGGCTCCTTTTGAACCCCATACTGCCGAAGCTGCCGCATCTTTTAATACCGATATTTCCTGAATATCGTCGGGATTAATACTTAATAAATTGGCGTATTGTTCCTGGTTGGAGTTGGCATAGTCGAAACTCTGATCGACCTGCATTTCGTAAGGCACTCCGTTGAGTACAATAAGTGGCTGGTTGTTCCCATTGATGGAGCTGGCTCCACGAATACGCATACTGGTTCCACTTCCCGGATCACCCGAATTGGCCACGATATCGAGCCCGGCAATTCGTCCCTGTAAGGCTTCATCAATCGACGAAACCTGAATTCCTTCCACTTCCTTCATCTCGATGGTTTGAACCGCAGTAGCCAGCTCCCGCTTCGGAATACTGAAGCCGCCTTCGGTTTGCCTGCGCTGAGCGGTAACCGTTACGTCCCTTATTTGCTGGGTAATTTCGTTCAATTCGACATTAATAACACCGGCAGTACCAATCTTACGTTCTTGCTTGGTGTAGCCTACATAGCTGAATGTGAGACGGTTGTCGTTGCTCTTAATTTTCAACACATATTTACCGTCAAAATCAGTGACAGTTCCACTGATTACCCGGTTGTTGGCATCCACCTCGGTGACATTTACGCCGATCAGCGGATAACCGTCGTTTTTGGAGCTGATGGTTCCCTGAACTACCCGTTGGGCAAAAGCCGGCAGGGTAGAAGCAAAAAACACCAGCAGCAGGATAAGTTTATAGCTTGATTTCATGTTGTACTTCAATTTACAGGGAGTTGATTATTCAAAAGTTAGCACCGCGTCAATCTGATGAACGACAGCCGTGGAAGAGGTCAGAATCGATGAAGTGCTGTATTCCGAACCTGTTCCTGTTCCATCAGGGTTTTTAAACGACGACGGTCGGTTGTTGAACACATAATCCCGTGTCATGATATTATAAAGGTTCTTGCTTTTCACCACATGCGCAGTTTTGTTTTGCTCGGTAACCAGGGTCAGATCGCCGCCGTTACTTACAATCCCTATTTTGTAGTATTTATTTTTAAAGGTATTGAAATGGGTGGACTTATCGTCGAGTTTGATGGTAGCCGACTGGTACAACCGGTTTTGAGCAATCTTATCGACAAATACCGAATTATCCTGGAAATGATACCGCACAAAACGTTCGAGTCGAAGAATTTCGGCCTGACGCGCAGTTTCGTCGGTCATATCGTTGATACCTACAATATTGCCCTGCGAATCCCAGGGTTTGATGATTCCTTGTCCGATGGCATCGGCAATAGCTTCATTAGTAGGCACGTAGACGGTATAGTTAAAAGTGTTGAAAAATTTTATATTGTAATCGATCCCGAAGAAATTGGTTTTGTTGACAAATACGACCGATTTGCTCGTGGCCGGAAATCCCGACAGTAAGGCAAAAAACGAACTGAATTCGGGGGTTTCGCTCAGCACTTTGTACACCGATTGCTGAGGCGCCTGGATGGGACGATCGATGAAATAGGTTTTTCCGTTCGACTGATTATACGACCTGGTGGCATTAACGGTTTCCTGCAAACTGATATTACCTCCGGCCTGAATTTTCAGGTTTTCGTTGCTGCCGCTTACCTTCAGGGCTACATTTCCTTTGGTGATGTAATATTCGCGCCCGGTTTCAACACCGCCGACTACGACATGCGAATTCAACATGTCGAGCATCCGGTTGCGAAGAAAAGACTCCGAGGTAATGCTGCCGATCGAATCCCCGAAAGTATTGGTTGCTTTGTCGTATTTGTGCACAGTGGCGTTCACCGCGTTGGTACGCGAATTAAACCAGAAACGCAAGCCTCCTATCACATCTTTTCCTACCGATATAGGATCGATATAGTTTTTGAAATACTCGTCGGTAGGAACAAAAAAACTATACACGCTTACCAGGGAATTTAAATACAAACGGAAGTCGTTTTGAGTAATCGCCCAGCGCCATACCTTGGTTTTGTTCACATTCGACACATCATTGGCGCTCAACAATACCGGACCATATACCGAAATATAATCATCGGGCGGATATACCTTATTGGTTTCGTATACGACACCGTTAGTGCCTATGTAAGTGCGTACTATATCGGCCTCTTTGACAGGTAATACGGAGTTATCTTCGTCCACCATGGTCGCAAAACGGCTGGGAACCGACTCGATAAATGAAGTGCGCATGTGCCGCTTGATAAGCGAAGGTAAAATATCGTTCGGAATACTGTCCCAGCTTTTAAACCGGTCTTTCAGCACTGCTCCCGAACCCGAATTCAGGTACTGATTCATGGCTTCGTTGGTAGGTACAAACATAGCAGCCATATCCGATTGCAGGGCGTGACCCTGAGCCAGCCGGATATACGAATTCCATCCCGGATCGAAGGGCAACAACATATCGGTAGGAACCGCCTGCCCCGAAGGATAACGATTTATTCCTCCGATACGTGCAAAGTAGCGTTTTACAAAAATCGAGTCGCCAAACGAAGGATTTAGCTGGCGGTAACGAATGGTGTTCTCGCTATCGAAATAAGGAGCGCAAAACCGGTTCATTACATCGGCAAAAATGGATGTGTTACTGTTCGTACCTATATATTCGGCCATATTGACCGGCGGAATCATAACCTTTTCAAGAATATTCAGATAACCGTTCTTACACGTAATATCTTTCTTGATAATTTTTATCCCGAAAAGGTGGGCATCGTTTTCCTTCCGGGTAAGGCCGGTGATAATTTTAAAATCGTTATCACTGATCATGTTCTGAACCATATGCGGTTCGGTGAAATACATTAAGGTAAGAGGAGTGTTGTCCTTTAATATATAAAGACCTTTATCGCGGTAATAATCCCAGTAGCGTGTTTTCGGCAATTGAGTCCCCTTGTCGAAAGGGAGGGTGTCGAGTACCGATACCGAAGTCTGCCTGCGCATGGCAGCTCCTTCACGCAGGCCGTTGTTGTTGAAATTGGCCAGCATGTCGACCAGATAAGCGTTGCTGATCATGCCGAAATTCAGGATCAGGCTTTTCTGAGCATACGACAAATCCTCGTACTTGCGAACACCCCAGGGATTGTTTTTGTAAAATTCGTTGAATGCCGAATCGGTGGCAACAAACAAGGTATTACTACCTGTTTTGCTTAATACCTCCACATAATCGAAATCTTCCACCATCCGCAAATAGGTGGTGAACCGGCCATCGGTTCGGAGATAATCGTAAATGCTGGCACCCAACCAGTCGGGCTCTTTGTCGTCGAGCGGATACTGATCGCAGGAGCTTAACATCAACCCGCACAGTAATGCTACCATCCACAAAGTCCTGCTCCGGAAAGTTGGAAAGGTTTTGAATGATTTTCTCATGGTATTGATCATTTTTGTATAAATTCAAAAAAAACGGAAGCTTTCTAAAAAAAGCTTCCGCAAAAGTACTGAATTGCCGGCCAAAACAGGGAGGACATTTGTATCAATATGGTGGATTGTTTGTGTTAACGGACCATTTGAGAGTAATGTGCGACGGTAACTCCTTGCGCCTGCTGTTTGGCGTCTCTGATCATGGCTCTTGCCACTAATTCCGCCCGGATGGGCTTGTAATCGGGTGGGAATAAGAACGTAAGCAACGGAACTATCCAGCTCGAAATGATCTCGGCTATCCGAATTTCGTTGCGTTTACCCAGCAAAAGCGAAGGACGATACAGTACGATTCGGGCTAGCTTGGCTTTGCTTACAGCTTCTTCGGTTTCTCCCTTTATTTTTAAGTAAAAATTATTACTTTTAACCGATGCTCCTACCGACGACACCAAATGAAAACTGCGCACTCCTGCCTCTGCACTTAGTTGCGCCAGTGTAACCGGTATGTCGAAATCGATTTTCCGGTATTCGGCCAGATCGGGAGTCTTCTTCCGGGTAGTACCAACGGCGCAAAAAACAGTATCGCAACCGGCCAGTGCACCGGCAATAGCTTGACGGTCGGTAAATGCCAGCTGTATCACTTTAATACGTGCATCATTGGTCGGCAGAGGCCTGCGAACCAATACCCTGATTTCTTCCACCGATTCGTCGGCAGTTAGTTGCAGGAGCAACTGTCCTCCGATAAGACCGGTGGCTCCTGCAAGCGCTACTTTTTTCATCTCAGTGGCCTGCTACGTTAATCATCCAGTGAATCCCGAATTTATCGGCAAAAGCTCCGTAGTAGTCGCCCCAGAACATATCCTGCATGGCTTGTTCCACTTCTCCGCCTGCCGATAGGGCCTCGAACAACCGGTCGGCTTCTTCACGGGTGTCGGGCATAAGCATAATGTTTACATTGTTGCCTTCCACCACTTTGGTCCCGGTAAAGGCCGGCACATCGCTTCCCATCAGGATATGCGAATTGTCGAGTATGGGCAGCATGGTATGCATGACCAGGTTTTTGACCTCTTCGGGCAACTGCTGGCCGCTGCCGTCGTCGGGAACATCGCCGTAACGCATGATCTGCAGCTCGTAGGCCGGATTAAATACTGTTTTGTAGAACTGAAAAGCTTCTTCGGTCGAAGAAGTAAAATTGAGGTAAGATGCAACTTGTGACATAGTATGAATTTTTAAAAAAGTAAAACAGTAATCTAACAAAGTTAAAAGATATTTGTTTAAACGACCATAGCCCGGATTTGTAAAAGTACACCGTCCCCCGATCGATTTTTTTTGTACTTTTGCATGTCTGTTTTCCAATAAAAAATTCAGTAAATGCATACAATAGAAGAAAAAAAAGAGCAATTTGAGCGCCTGCTGGGCATTATGGCCGATCTGCGCCGGCAATGTCCCTGGGATAAAGAACAAACCTTCGAAAGCTTACGTACGCTGACCATCGAAGAAACCTACGAACTGGCCGACGCCATTCTCAACAACAATAAAAAAGAAATCAGCAAAGAGCTGGGCGATTTATTGCTTCACGTGGTGTTTTATGCCCAGATGGGCAGCGAAACCGGCGATTTCGATATGTACGTGGTGATGAAAAACCTTTGCGAGAAATTAATTTTCCGGCATCCTCACATTTATGGCGAAGTACAGGCCGATAATCCGGAGAAAGTGATGCAAAACTGGGAGGATCTCAAATTAAAGGAGAAAGGCGGAAATCGTTCGGTACTGGCCGGTGTTCCGATGTCGCTTCCGGCTATGATAAAGGCCTATCGGGTGCAGGATAAAGCCCGCAACGTGGGATTCGACTGGGAAGAACGGAGCCAGGTGTGGGATAAGGTGCGCGAAGAGCTGGGCGAATTGCAGACCGAAATTGATAGCATGGATCACGACCGTATGGAAGCCGAATTTGGCGATTTGTTTTTCAGCCTGATCAATGCGGCGCGATTATACAAAATAAATCCCGAAAATGCTCTCGAACGTACCAACCGGAAGTTTATCAGGCGATTCAACTACCTGGAGTCACAAACGATCGCTCAGGGGCTCGACCTCAAACGGATGTCGCTGGCCGAGATGGACGTAATCTGGAACGAAGCGAAACAACAGGAGTAAATAATATTAATATGAAGAAACTTACAGTCATCATTATGAGTAGTGTTCTGCTGGCTGCTTGCAGCCAACAACCCACAACCGGCGATTTCCAGTACGAAGTCGACCGGTTTGCAGATGTTCAGATTCTGCGGTACAAAGTAAATAATTTTGAAAATCTCACGCTGAACCAGAAATTGCTGGTATATTATCTGTCGCAGGCAGCTATTGAGGGTCGCGATATTCTGTACGATCAGAATCACAAGCACAACCTCACGATCCGTAAGATGCTCGAAGCGGTGTATGTGAATTACAAAGGCGATCGCAATTCAAAAGATTTCGAAGCCATGACAACGTACCTGAAACAGGTATGGATGGGGAATGGTATTCATCATCATTATTCGGAAGATAAGTTTACACCGCTCTATTCTGAAGCGTTTTTAAAGGAAGCGGTGCTGTCGGTCGACTCTGCTTTACTGCCCCTGGCCAACGGAGAGGATGTAAATTCGTTCATGGCCCGGGTGTTTCCGGTGATTTTCGATCCGGCCTTATACCCCAAACGTACGAACCAGGAAGATGGAGTCGACTTGATTCTGACGTCGGCCAATAATTTTTACGAAGGGGTAACCCAGGCCGAAGTGGAGGCATTTTATAAACAAATGGCCCATCCCGGCGATCCGCGTCCGGTTTCGTACGGACTCAACAGCAAAGTGGTGAAGATCGACGGAAAGGTACAGGAGCTGAAATGGAAGGTCGGTGGAATGTATTCCGACGAAATTATTCGCATCGTAGGTTGGCTGCACAAGGCAGTGGAAGTAGCCGAAAATGACATTCAGAAAAAAGTGATCGGCTCGTTAATCGACTATTATGAAACCGGCGATCTGGCAACCTACGATAAATATTCCATCCTCTGGTTGCAGGATGTCAATTCGCAGGTCGATTTTGTAAACGGGTTCACCGAAACTTATACCGACCCGCTCGGTATGAAGGCAACCTGGGAGTCGATCGTGAATTTTAAAGATGTGGAAGCTACTAAACGTACGACGCTCATCAGCGATAATGCGCAATGGTTTGAAGATAATTCGCCTACCGATAAACAATTTAAGAAAGAAGAGGTGAGGGGAGTTACGGCTAAAGTAATTACGGCTGCCATGCTGGGAGGCGATTGCTATCCTGCTACCCCTATCGGGATTAATCTCCCTAACTCCAACTGGATCAGAGCCGAACATGGTTCAAAATCGGTTACCATCGAAAATATCACCGAAGCCTATTCCAAAGCATCGGCCGGAAGTGGTTTTATGGAAGAATTTATGTGGAGCGAAACCGAAATCGAAAGGGCTAAGAGCTATGGCTCCCTTACCGATAATCTGCATACCGACTTGCACGAATGCCTCGGACACGGATCAGGCAAATTGTTACCGGGGGTGAGTCCCGATGCCCTGAAAGCGTATGGTTCGCCCATCGAAGAGGCGCGCGCCGATTTGTTTGGCCTGTACTACATGGCCGACCCTAAAATGGTGGAACTCGGCTTGTTGCCCGATAAAGATGCTTATAAGGCGCAGTATTACAGTTATTTGATGAACGGGCTGATGACTCAGCTGACACGGATTCAGCCAGGTAAAAACATCGAACAGGCCCATATGCGTAACCGCCAGCTTATTGCTTCGTGGGTGTACGAAAAAGGGAAAAGCGAGAAGGTAGTGGAACTCAGGAAAAAAGAGGGTAAAACCTATGTGGTGGTCAATAATTACGAAAAGTTGCGCGGATTGTTTGGCGATTTGCTACGTGAAATCCAACGGATTAAATCCACCGGCGACCTGGAAACCGCAAAGCAGTTGGTAGAGACCTATGCCGTCAAAGTAAACCAGGATATCCACAAGGAAGTGCTCGATAGGTATGCTAAACTCAATATTGCTCCGTATCGTGGTTTTGTAAATCCGGTATATACACTCGTAAAAGATAACAGCGGGGTGGTGACGGACGTGACGGTGAGCTACGACGAAAACTATGTTGAACAGCATTTACGCTATTCCGGGATGTAATGGTTTTATCGCTTGAAAAGGGAGGTGATCCTGCTAAAAACATCGGTTGAAATCCCTTTGTCAGTCGTTATAATTATATCGGCCTTCATCAGCTTCTCGGCTTCGGGAAGCTGATTTTTTATCCGGGCCATCACCTGTGCACGCGAAATTCCGTCGCGATCCATCACACGCCGAATGCGCAGTTCCTCAGGGGCTGTTACAACAATTACGGTGTCGGTCAATGCATCGAATCCTCCTTCAAACAATACGGCACTTTCGATAAATACCGATCGTGCAGTTTGTTTGTCTAACCATTCCTTAAAATCATGTTTCACTACAGGATGCACCAGGGCTGTCAACTGCCGGAGTAAAACAGAATCGGTAAATACCATCGCTGCAACTTTCGATCGATCAAGTAAGCCTTCTCTGTACACTTCTTCACCCAATAATTCCTTGGTGGAATGCACTAATGCTTCGTCGGTATTCTGAAGTCTTCGCGCTTCCATGTCGGTATCGTATACCGGATAACCCTGCCCACGGAGTAAGTCCGATAAGGTGCTTTTCCCGCTTCCGATTCCGCCGGTAATCCCAATAACCTTAGGCTTTTTCATTCAAAATATCTTTAATTAAGATTCGTCCGTCCGACAGCTTAAGAGCAGTCCCCAGGCTTTCGTACTTATTCCACAGCCGATCCAGTTCCTCACTTTTATTGCTTAAAAACAATTCGGCGCCATCCGTTTCCAGGCGTTCAAACAACGCGTCGACACTAAGCTGATGGATATCCATTGCCGGCTGATAGGCTTTCGACTTCTCATCGGCATCGACAATCTCGGTGATGATACGGGCGGCTGTTAATTCGGTCAGCACCTGATTGATGAGCCTGATGGGTAATTTATACCTGGTCGAGAATTCCTCATCGCGTACGGGGGCTTCATTGCTCTCAAATCGTTTCACAATAATATAGGTAAGAAAAAGACTGATGAACTTTTTATACCGTATGCTGATGTTCTTGGTATCGCCTTCGTAATCGTAATTCTGAAGGTTTTGCGAAGCGTACGAAATTTCGGCACCTAATAAAATGATGGTAAACGAAATCTGTAACCACAACAGCAACAAGGGTATAGCAGCAAAACTTCCATACACCACATCGTAACGCGACAAATAGCTTTGTCCTTCGATGTATAAAACCTGGAAAAACTGAAAGGCAGTACCGGCTACGACTCCGGCAATAAATCCGCTCTGAAATTTTACTTTCGTGTTGGGCACCGATATGTATATGGCAGTAAACACCAACCAACTGACCAGATAGGGAGTAAACTTCATGCCCAACGACAATAGGGGAGTGAGAACCTGCATCAATTCGTATTGATTCAGTAAATTGTTGAAGTAGATATTGATCCCCCCGGTAAGTGCGATCAGTACGGGAATTACGAAGAGCGATGAAAAATAACTGGTAAACTGGCGCAGCAGCGAACGTGATTTTTGAACCTGCCAGATATCGTTGAAAGTTCGCTCCACCTGGTTCAACAGATTCATCACCGAAACCAGTAAAATCACAATCCCGATACCAATAAACAGTCCGCCCTGAGCCGATGCCAGGTACCGGTCCACAAAGCCCATGATGAACGGAATAAGCTCCTTTTGGGCAGCCATAGCCTCGGTAAGCCATGTTTTAATGCTGTCTTCGATCCCGAATCCCTTACCAATGGCAATAAACAAAGCAATCAAAGGTACCAGTGCAAACATTACCGAATAGGTAAGCGCCGATGCCTTGACCGACAGATTATCGCGCCCGACGCCCTTGATGGCAATGACGATTACTTTCAACAGCCTGAAAGGCAAACGTTTGTGTTTCGATAGTTCAGCATCGGTGATGCGCCACAAATCATGCACAACAAACTGATAGGCAAGTCGGATGTATTCGGTAAGTTTCATGGTATCAACGGGTTTATAAAACGTTAAGCACCTGCTCCTTGATTTGTTCCAGATTGTCTTTCATCAAAACAACTATCTTTTGCATCTGACTGTGGTTCGATTTTGAACCCAGGGTATTGATTTCGCGTCCCATCTCCTGCGCAATAAAACCTAATTTCTTCCCCGGAGCCGACTCGGTTTCCATGATCTGGATAAAATAATCGAGATGCGTGCGCAAACGCACTTTTTCTTCGTTAACATCCAGTTTCTCAATATAAAAAATCAATTCCTGTTCCAGCCTGTTTTTGTCGTAATCAAATTTTTCGGAAATATTCTGCAGGTTTTCCTCCAGCTTAGCCTTGATTTTTTCAACCCGCTCGCCTTCAAAAGGTTCTATTTCCAACAACAAATTCCGGATGTCGGCTATCCGGTCTCTGAACACCGTTTCGAGCGATTTTCCTTCCTGAATCCGGTAGTGCTTGAGTTGAACCACCGCGGTCTGCAAAATCCCTTTGGCAATCTTCCATTCCTGTTCGTCCAGTTCCGGGGTTTCGGCTTTCATTACATCGGGTAACCGAAGAATGATTTCAAACCAATTGGAAGGAATTTCAAGCGAATGCTGGGCTGCCAGGGCTTTAATCTGCTCGTAATACGACTCAAACAAGGTAGTGTTGATCTGACTTACTCCGTCTCTCCCGGCATTTTCAACATACATCGAAAGATCGATTTTACCCCGCTCGAGCGATTGCGATAATTCGTTGCGAATTTCGATCTCTTTTTCACGGTAAACGCCCGTTAATCGCGTGGAGATGTCTAACTGCTTGCTGTTTAGCGATTTAATCTCTATAACGATCTTCTTACCGTTGTATTCTCCCGTTGCTTTACCAAAGCCGGTCATCGATTGTACCATATGTTCCGTTTTTATTGCAAAAGTAAGCATTTTTATTCTAAATGAGATAAAAAGTTAGCCGTGTGAATGATTGATACAAATTTCACTTATTATGTATCAAAATATAAATATTGCTACTGTAAATATTTTAATTTCTCAGAATGATTTAGTATTTTTGCGCATAAAACATCAAAATTTTCACAAAACACTACGATAATGGAAAGACAAAAACGGTTTATGCTCTCCGAAAAAGAGATGCCAACGCAGTGGTACAACATTTTAGCTGAAATGCCCCATCAGCCTCTACCGGCCCTGCATCCGGGCACCAAACAACCCATGACGGCCGAAGACTGGTATCCTTTGTTTGCCAAAGAACTGGTACACCAGGAATTAAATACCAGCGACGCGTGGATCGATATCCCGGAGGAGGTATACGAAAAATATAAGATTTATCGTCCTACACCCCTGGTGCGCGCCTACAATCTCGAAAAAGCGCTCGATACACCTGCGCACATTTATTTTAAAAATGAAAGTGTGAGCCCGGTGGGTTCTCATAAACTGAATTCGGCTATTGCTCAGGTATATTACAATAAAATGGAAGGAGTCACCAACCTGACCACCGAAACCGGGGCCGGACAGTGGGGTACCGCTATGGCATTGGCCACCAAAATGTTTGGCGTCGAGCTGGCCGTTTATATGGTAAAAATTAGCTACGAGCAGAAACCATATCGCCGGTCGCTCATGCAAACCTGGGGAGCTCAGGTAATAGCTTCGCCGTCGATGTCGACCAGGGCCGGCCGTAAAATCATTACCGAACATCCTACCTACCAGGGGAGCCTGGGTACTGCTATCTCGGAAGCTATCGAGCTGGCTATGAGCACTCCCAACTGCAAATATACCCTGGGAAGCGTACTCAATCATGTGTCGTTGCACCAGACGATCATCGGGCTGGAAGCTGAAAAGCAGATGGAAATGGCCGGTGAGTATCCCGATGTGGTTATCGGATGCTTTGGCGGTGGGTCCAACTTTTCGGGCATCTCGTTCCCCTTCCTGCGCCATAATTTTAAAGGAAATGCTACAACTCGTTTCGTTTCGGCCGAGCCGGCTTCCTGCCCCAAACTGACCCGCGGCCAGTTCCACTATGATTTTGGCGACGAAGCGGGATATACGCCGCTGATTCCGATGTTTACGCTGGGACACGATTTTGCTCCGGCACATATTCATGCGGGCGGCCTACGTTATCATGGCGCCGGTATGCTGGTAAGCCAGTTGTTGAAAGATAACTTTATCGAAGCCATGGACATTCAGCAACTCGAGTCGTTTGAAGCGGGTGTTCTGTTTGCTCAAACCGAAGGGATTATGCCGGCCCCCGAATCGGCGCATGCTATCGCAGCCGCTGTACGCGAAGCCAAATTGGCCAAGGAGGAAGGGAAACAGAAAGTAATCCTGTTTAATCTTTCGGGACATGGCTTTGTGGATATGTCGGCCTACGACCAGTATCTGGCCGGCGATCTGATGAACTATTCGCTCGCTCAGGAAGATATCGATAAAAACGTGGCTAAACTCGATCAGTTGGTCTGAGACGTTTTTATAACCAGTAAATGCCAGGTTACCGCTAACGCGACAACGATCAGCAGTCCTTTCAGATAAACATTATCGATAAAAAAGATAACCGAACTGAGGATAGTGGTCCACAACATCGCGATAGCGGTAATCTTTGCTTTTCGGGGGATACCGTTGCCCTCCCGGTAATTTTTAATGTAGTGCCCAAACCATTTGTTGCCCAGCAGCCAATGGTAAAACCGCTGCGATCCGCGGGCATAGGCAGCAGCCGATAACAATAAAAAGGGAGTAGTGGGCAACACCGGCAATACCATGCCTAAAATACCCAAGCCCAACGATAGTGTTCCAACTATAATTAATATGGCTTTGATCACCTTATTTACAAAATGAATGTCCTGATCGGGCGGTAGTTCGCGCTGCTCACGGGAATATTTACGGAATGGATTCAGATTCATTGTCGACCTCAAAAGTTCTGCCGGCAAAGTTAGTGTTTTTCCTTCATTTTCTGTTCCCTCTATTTTTTGTATCTTTGCAGGCTAAAACAGTAGTCCGGTTTGTCGCTCCGTTGCTTCAACGGGGAGGAAAGTCCGGGCAACACAGGGCACCATACTTCCTAACGGGAAGCTGTTCGCGAGGGCAGTGTAGTGTAACAGAAAACAACCGCCTTGCCCGAATGGGCAAGGTAAGGGTGAAAAGGTGGGGTAAGAGCCCACCGGCGGTTATGGCAACATAGCCGGCCGTACGCCATATGGGTTGCAAGATCATGTATACCGGCGCAGTAGGACGGCCCGTCCGATGCCGGGGGGTAGATTGCTGGAGGCAACTGGCGACAGTTGTTCGAGATAAATGACAAACGCTCCGGGTAACCGGAGAACAGAACCCGGCTTACAGGACTACTGTTTTTTTTACGTGAAATTTCATGAACTACTATATGGCTGGTAAACTCATTATTTTTTCGGCGCCTTCGGGAGCAGGTAAAAGCACAATCGTTAACTACCTGATCAATAAAGGGCTGGATATCGAATTCTCCATCTCTGCCACAAGCCGTAAACCCCGCGGCAACGAGCAGAATGGTGTTGAGTATTATTTCCTCACGCCCGACGAATTCCGTGCTAAAATTGCAAACGGGGAGTTCGTAGAGTACGAAGAGGTGTATAAAGATTGCTATTACGGCACCCTGAAAAGCGAAATCGACCGAATCGGGCAGTATGGTAAAAACATTCTTTTTGATGTAGATGTTATAGGTGGGCTGAACATTAAAAAACAGTTCGGCGACCAGGCATTGCTTATTTTCATTGCGCCTCCGGGTATCGACGAACTTCGTAACCGGCTCACCAATAGAGGGACCGATAGTCCTGAAATGATTGATTTGCGGGTAGCTAAGGCCGAGTACGAACTATCGTTTGCCCCTAAATTTGATCTGAAAATCGTGAACGACGATCTGCATAAAGCACAATTGGAAGTGGAGCAAGCTATTTTGAATTTTATTAACAAAACATAAGAATGTATGATCCCGAAAGAGTACCGGCTGACCGATTTTCTGCCCACAACAAAAAAAGAACTTGAATTACGTGGATGGGACGAACTGGATGTGATCCTCTTTTCGGGTGATGCCTATATCGATCATCCGTCGTTTGGAGCCGCTGTTATCGGCCGGATGATGGAAGCACAGGGCCTGAAAGTGGCCATCGTGCCGCAACCCAACTGGCAGGACGACCTGCGCGATTTTAAAAAACTGGGACGCCCCCGTCTGTTTTTTGCCGTTACGGCCGGTAATATGGATTCGATGGTGAACCATTATACAGCCAACAAACGCCTCCGTTCCGACGATGCTTATTCTCCCGATGGCAAACCGCATTTTCGCCCCGATTATGCTTCGGTGGTGTACTGCAATACGCTGAAAAAGCTATTCCCCGATGTCCCTATCTTATTGGGAGGTATCGAGGCTTCTCTGCGCCGCTTCACCCATTACGATTACTGGTCGGACAAGCTGATGCCCGGTATTCTCTTCAGTACCAAAGCCGATTTGCTGGTATACGGGATGGGTGAGAAGCCCTTGCTGGCAATTCTGGAGGAATTGAAAAAGGGGAAGTCCTTGCGTGATCTGCAACATATTCCTCAAACTTCGTATCTTGCAAAAGAAATTCCGGAACATCCGAAATGGAAAACGAAAACACTGGTCGATCACGAGACTTGCCTGGTCGATAAAAAGCTCTATTCGTCCAATTTTAAGCACATCGAAATCGAATCGAATCGATACAATGCCGACCGGCTGGTGCAAAAAACCGGCGAAAAATACATCGTGGTGAATCCGCCTTTTCAACCGCTTTCGCAGGGCGAACTCGATGCTTCGTTCGATTTGCCCTATACCCGGCTGCCTCACCCGAAATACAAGGGAAAAAAGATCCCGGCCTACGAAATGATTAAGTTTTCGGTCAATCTGCACCGGGGATGTTTCGGCGGATGCGCCTTCTGTACGATTTCGGCTCATCAGGGAAAGTTTATTGTTTCACGTTCCAAGGAATCTATTCTGAACGAAGTCAAGCAAATTACGACTATGCCCGATTTTAAGGGCTATCTGAGCGATCTGGGCGGGCCGTCGGCCAATATGTACGAAATGCGCGGTAAAGATATGGAGATCTGCAAACTTTGCCGCAAACCGTCGTGTATCTTTCCCAAGGTATGTTTTAATTTGAATACCGATCATTCGCCGCTTACCGATATCTATCGTTCGGTGGATAAAATCCCGGGTATTAAAAAATCGTTCGTCGGGAGCGGAATCCGTTACGACATCATGCTGACCGATACCAAGGATGAAAAATCGAACCGCTCGCACGAGGAATATACCCGCGAACTGATTACCAAACACGTTTCAGGACGGTTGAAAATCGCTCCGGAACATACTTCGGATAATGTATTGAAAGTAATGCGAAAACCTTCGTTCGATTATTTCTATAAATTCAAGGAGATGTTCGATCGGCTCAACCGCGAGACCGGCAAGAATCAACAACTGATTCCGTATTTTATTTCGAGTCACCCCAATTGTGGTCCCGAGGACATGGCCGATCTGGCTATCCGGACCAAGAATCTCGATTTTAAGCTCGAACAGGTGCAGGACTTTACGCCTACCCCTATGACCGTAGCTACCGAAATTTACTATTCGGGTTATCATCCCTATACCCTGGAACCAATGTATACGCCCCGTACCAAACAGGAAAAACTCGAACAACGGCAGTTTTTTTTCTGGTATAAACCCGAATATAAAAAAGATATCTACCGAACCTTGCAAAAAATAAACCGGCCCGATTTAATTCAAAAATTGCTGAAATAAGTTGATAAATTGTTAGTTTGAATTCTATATTGCTGCCCGTTGATAAGTAATTTAACTTTAAAAGCTTACATTTTATAAGTTGGACAGGTGGATGAAATCATTTTTTACAAGTTGAAGCCAACATCCCGGCTCATTTTGTTATTTTTGCAGTCCGAACAGGAAACAATAAAAACTAAAAGATAAATGAAGAAAATTCGTGCTGCCATCGTTGGATATGGCAATATTGGTAAAGCCGTACTCGAAGCTTTACAGTCGGCACCCGATTTTGAAGTGGCGGGTGTGGTTCGTCGTGCCGGTTCTATCGGAAATAATCCGCTCGAACTTACCGGCATTCCCGTTGTGGATGATATTAAAAAGCTGAACGACGTACAAGTTGCCCTACTATGTTCGCCTACGCGCAGCGTACCGGCCCAGGCCGCCGAAATCCTCGCCCTGGGAATCAATACGGTCGATAGCTACGATATCCATAGTTCCATCTGGGAACTCCGTCAGCAACTCGAACCCATTGCTCGGGCCAATAACTCGGTAGCAGTAGTTTCGGCAGGCTGGGATCCGGGTAGCGACTCTGTAGTGCGTGCCCTGCTCGAAGCCATGGCCCCTAAAGGGATCACCTATACCAACTTCGGCCCCGGAATGAGCATGGGGCATACCGTAGCCGTAAAATCCGTACCAGGCGTAAAAAAAGCATTATCCATGACCATTCCCACCGGTACCGGTATTCACCGCCGTATGGTTTATATAGAAGTGGAAAAGGGGTACGATTTTGACGAAGTAGCCAATGCAATTAAAACAGACGCCTATTTCGTTCACGACGAAACCCATGTGAAACAAGTAGCCGATGTGGATAACCTCATCGATATGGGCCATGGTGTAAACCTGGTTCGCAAAGGAGTGTCGGGTACTACCTACAACCAGTTGTTCGAATTCAATATGAAAATCAATAACCCCGCACTTACCGGTCAAATCCTGGTTTCCTGCGCCCGGGCTACCACAAAAGCCCGTCCGGGTGCTTATACCATGGTCGAAATTCCGGTGATCGATATGTTGTTCGGCGAGAAAGAAGAGCTTATCAAACGGTTGGTATAAAAATCAGCAAAGTCTCATCACAACTTCAGCTATCTTATACGATTTACACGGTTATAAACCACATAAATCATATAAGATAGCTTTTTCTTAACTGAATATCAGAACTTATTCTTCCCATTTAGTTGTAGCTAATGCTTTGCGAAAATAATAACCGGCACTCAGGTTGATTACAATGCCACTCAGAATGGTAGCAACAGCAGCTCCCATCAATCCCCAAAAATAAATCAATACCGGAAAACAAAATAGATTAAAGCTCAGAGTAATGAGCGATGTGTATCCGTTGTATTGAATCTTCCCGAGTCCAAACAATGCGCTGCTTCGCAACTGGACCAGACTCCTTATGCTCCAACCTGTTCCAAGAACATACAAATAGGGTACCGATGAAGCATATTTATCGTTGAAGAGCAGCTCTAAGACGAGGGGAACCAAGCCGGCAAATACAAGTAAACTCACTGCAACCACCCCAAACAATAACCGGTTATAACGCCTGAATAAAGCAGTAAAACCAGCTCTGTTTTTACTTTTTTCCGAAAAATAAGGCAGGGTGATTTGTTGTACCGTGGAAGGAAAAATCCGTAATGCAATAGTCAATGTCAATGCAAAACTGTAATAACCAAGCTCGTGTAAATCCTTACTTAAAAACGACAGCAACAATATATCGATATAGGCGGATGCTTCGGCTGCTATATTCGAAAATACGGACGAACGCGAATATTGCAGGTGATGCTTCAGTAAGTTAAGTTCCGGGGTTACTAAATCGCGGCTGAATAATCCTCCCGACACCATCATAGCTACTACAATCATCAATAGAAAACTCAGATTGTAAGCTATATAATAGCCTTTAATACCCATGTACCAGGTCAGGAGTATGATTCCACCTATCGACAGCAACTTGTTGATGATTGTCAGGATCGAAAATAGTCGGATGTTTTTTCCTGCCTGAAAATAGGCCATCAGAACCATAAACAGAGAGTTACTGATAAGAGGAAATAATCCCAGGGGAAGAAGTGCTTGAATTAACCGATCGCTTGAAAGTAAATTAAAGTTGTTGATAATGATTAAAATAAGATATACAACGGTTGAACTCAACAAGGTAAAGAAAAAAGCAGTATTGAAATATCGCCTGTTCTCACCAGCCGACCTGCCTTCGGAACAAATTTTTAAAGTTGATGCATTAAGTCCCATTCCTGCTAAAATAGAGAAAATAGCCAGATAGGTTTGGATAATTTTTATGCGTGCTAAATCATCAGGTGCTAATATTCCGGCTACAAACAGCTGAGAGGCAAATGCTACCACTTGAATTAATACATTGGCCGATAGTAAATGAAAAAATCCCTTCACACGGAGCTGTTGCAAAAACTTTCCTATGTCATTCGAAGTCCATGTCATGGAAATAAACTTTTAAATGCCGCCAGAACTGTTAATACCTGTGCCTTCGAGGTGAAGTCGCGTTGACTGTACAATAGGTTGAGCTGCTTTTGTAAGTGACTGTCAATAACGGAATGTGCGTAATGATCGTAATAGTAAGTATCCAATACTTTTCGTACTTTTTCCGAATTCTCGTACCAACTTTGTTCGGGAGTCATACTGTTTTTCCACATCGTAACTACAGGTAATCGCTTAATTACCGCTCTTTTAAAACGGTACAACCTTCGCATTACGTCGTTATTAGTAGGCTTTCCGCCTATGTTTTCCCAACAGAAAGCAGCTTCCTGAGGATGTTTCTTTCTCATCCAGTCTATGTAAAGCCGTTCTTTATACATATACTCCCTGGGTATGCTGAGTGCCAGTTGTATGAAATCCGGATGCATGAAGGGAGATAAGCTTTCGCCCACCAGGTACAAATACTGATAACCTGTGTTAATGCCCTGAAAGGCACGGTTATAAAATTTAAAGAGTTCTTCGGTGCAATAGCGTGATACAATAGTATTGAACAGTTGCTCTGACCGGTTACTTATGCGATTGGAATAAGCACCGGAGCTGCTTTTGGGAAGAGTATCGAACGGTGCGCTCAGGTAACTACCCATAATCGCATCACCTAACATGCCGGTATGTACGATTCCGCTGTTGAGGAGTCGAAGCTGCCGAAGTGCCTGAAATACATGGCTGGCCCCGCTGTACAACGTCATTCCGTCGTTGACCCGCACTACATCATCGATAGCTGTCAAACTCTCGGCCGATAATTCAACAGTCGAAAGCCGGAGTTGATAATGCCGGGCAATTTGCCGTGCTATCACTTCATCTGCATATCCTTTATGTGAAAAATTGATCAATTCCTGTTGATAACCTGCTTTATGGGCAACCAAAGTAGTCATGCGCGAATCCAATCCTCCGCTAAGAGTAGCTAGTGATGTATAACCGTAAGCCTCATCCAGTGCGTATTCTTCATGTACCGCCTGTTGAAACTGTTGCTCCAATTGCTCTATAAATTGTTCTTTACTGCATTGTTTACGTTCAATTGTACCTAACTCAAAATACCGGTCTAGCTGCAAGCGCTCTTTATTGGCGTGAAGCAGCTGACCTGCGGTTAATTGTCTTATTTGAGTTACAAAGGTATAGTCCTCGAGCATAAATCCATAGCTGAGCAACATTTCTACAGCATCATAATCTGGAGCCAGCGTTATTCCAAGGGAACGAAGAGTAGTTGTAAGTACTTTTAAATCAGTGGCTACAACTGTGTAGCTATCACTTCGGAAATAATAGACCTTTTGTGTGCCTGTATGATTGTTGAATGCGGTGAGCTTTTGCGTTGCATGATCGTAATAGACGCCTGCAAAATTACCGTGCAACTCCTGTAATGATCTGGTTTTAATCAATTTATAGATTAATCTGCCGGCAGTACTACAGTGATGTTTTTTATACAACACTTCGACATTGGTAATCAGACCTTCTGTTATCAATAATCCCGCTTCCGTTTCCTCAAAAAATTTATGCCGATGAAACCGATCGGACGTAAATTGTCCGGCCATCACCCCCGGACGAACGTACTTTTTGCTGCGATGCTCCTGCTGAAAGTTAAACAAGGGCTTCCAGCAGTACTGTCCCGGAAGCGGGCTTCCATCGGTGCTCAGGGTGACTATAAATCCATTCATCGGTGCTAAAAATGAGTAACTACTATCAGGGTTGCAAAATATTTCGCGGTAAATCGACGGGTAATACCAAGCATTTTTTTTAAACGATTAGCAATTTTCATCGGAAAAGGCAGTGCTACCCGGTCGGCAAAATAAAGTTCCTGCAACGTAAAACCGCTTTTATAAATTACTCTTCCCAGAGTGTAGGGAGTGAAATGATAAATATGATCAGAATTAATATCTTCTGTGTTGCTATTTATATCATTCATCAACAATAGGTTGAAGCTATTTGGAATAGTGATTACCAATTCTGTGGCCCGGGATTGAAGCTGTTTTTTTAAGGCTTGCAAAAATCCAACAGGGTTATCGACATGCTCCAGGATTTCACCCATCACTACTACATCCCATTGCCGTTCGCGAAGTGCCTCGGGCAATTCATGAGTAATGTCGGCATAATGTACATCACTCAGTTTGAGCTCCTGGGTTATGTAATTCACTGCATCGGCATTGATGTCAACCCCGGTACATTCGCTCGCTACCTCGCACAACAACGAATGCAACCACCTGCCTTGTTCCATTTTTTGTTTTATCAGAGGCAAATGATCGGCACATCCTATGTGTAAAATCCGCTTACCATTACATATCTGAAGTAATAATTCAATACGATTCTGCTCAGTATACTTTCCGCTGTATGGAATTTTAAGTGCATTTGAAAATCGTTCGCCGCGGATATAAGATTGAATTTCGGGACTGAATATCATGATAATACATTTTTATAAATATTAAACAGAGTTTCTCCAACGCTGGCATAGGAATATTTCTCGCGTGCCCGTTCCTGAATGATCGATGAAGGGTAGTTTTCAAAACTGTCGAGCATTGTATGAAGCGCCTTTCTCAAGGCGGGTTCATCACCCGCATCCACCAATAACCCATTCGAATCATCCACCATTTCAGGGATCCCTCCTACACGGGTTGCGACTACCGGCTTACCGCAGGCCAAGCTCTCACTGATCACCACCGGTGCATTTTCGTTGTTCGAAAACAACACTGTAAAATCAGCTGCGTGCAGTAGTTGTGCAATTTCCACAGGCGATAATTCACCTGTAAAATCAAGTTTAGAAGAAATTGACAGTGAGTCGGCAAGCGATTTTATCTTATCAAAATCTTTACCTGTACCGGCAAGGGTCAGCCTGAAGTCGGACCTTTCGTCGCATAGCCTTGCAAAAACCCTGAGCATGCCCGATATATTTTTAGGTTCGTCATCAAAACATGAAATATGCAAAATATGCTTCAGATTCGTTGAATCGGACTTAGATTGTATCGATTCGAAAAAAAAATCATCAACTACATTATTTAAAATCACAGTATTCTTGTTTCTGATCTTATGCTGCCCCATGGCTTCCGATAAGCTGGTACTCACCGGCATCAGTGCCGATGAATGATTCACAACCTTTCGTGTACACCACTTACGCAACCAGCCGTGAAATGAATTCCGGGAAGGGAGATAGCGCGACCAATGCTCCGTGATCACATAGGGTATACCACGGGTCAGCTTCAGGTATAATGCGGGCAAGGCCGTACGTGTAAGGACATTTACATGCACGATATGGGGCCGTCCGTAACGCGAAAATACTTTCCTGATTCCCACCAGGTAGGCTGCAATAAACTGCAAAGGCTTCCAAAACAACCGGACTATTCCTTTTCCCGCAGGATAGTAAACATAAACCTCATGAACGGCATTGTAATTCTCAAACCTGACTTCCCGCTTGGTAATCCGCGCGTCGGCATGCACATACAACACCGTCACCTTGCAAAACCGGCTCACTGCATCGGCATGCTTACGTACGAACAGTCCCGACATGGCATCGTCGCGATTGGGATACCAGGCCGATAAAAATAAACTATGGATACGTTGATTCGGCATCTTGTTCTATATTTTTCCTATTAAAAACGAGGGACGTAGTTGTTTCAGTACCCGGTAAGGCTGTTCGATGGCGCCAAAGCCACGGTAAAAGCGGGCGATGCCCTCGATCATCGAACCTTCGAAGTCGAACCAACCGGCCTTGGTTGCATAGAGCTTCAATAGTTCGTCGACCAGCATAAACATGGCTGAATTTTGTTTTCCCTGTTCCGACGAGGCTGGAAATAAATAGCTGATCCGGCCGTTGAAATTGCCGAATGCCAAAACGGCATCAACGCTGTCATACGGCGAAATCAAACCACAACAATGGATATACCCTCGATCGAAACCTGCCTTTATCACTTTACTGATCAAAAGTTGATTCACCTTTTTATCGCGGTGATCGATGGTCTGATAACACTTTATGAACGCGTCAAAGCTAAGATCGGAGAATCTGTACCCTTTACTGCCGGCTTTTATTATATTGCGAAGCGTATTTTTTGAATAGGCGCTTTGCAGTTGCTCGTAAGGCTTATCCAATGCCAGTACCAAATTCGTCATCTGAATGCCTTCCTGAGTTGTATTGGCATAATTCAAATTAATTTCGTAACTGTAGGAAGGGAGCTTATTGATGAATTTGTGAAGAATCGACTCTGTTATCCTGTTGCTTGAAAATAATCCAAGTTGCTGTGCCAGAAAAGGTTGTACAAGATAAGGTAATTTGTACTTATGCTTGACGGTGATCGGAAACAGATACTCGTAATCGTTTGCAATTAATGCGTCCCACTTGGGAGCTATGCAATCGAGGTACCACGAACAGGCATACAGAAGCCCATTATCGGCCGACAAGATAGCCTCATCCCACTTTTTCTTGTCAATCGACGAATGATCCATATACTCGATTTGCATACACCTGCTCCGTTTGATTATACAACAAAAGTACATTATTTAGCCATAATTTCATAATTAAGAAAATTATTTTTTCATTTTTAAAAAAAAGGATGTAATTTTGAGGGCTGTTTCTACTAACTTGTAACAATTAAAAAATATGCCAAAAGAAGTCGTCGCACCTTCCGGTTCACTCTACAATGCACTCACAACAGGTAGTCGGATTGTCGGTAATATTGTCGCCGAACGGGATTTTCGAATCGATGGTGAAGTGCAGGGCGATGTGCAATGCAACGGAAAAGTGGTGGTTAGTCAATCGGCCAGTGTACTCGGAAAAATTACCTGTGTGAATGCCGAAATCGGAGGCAAGGTGATCGGCGATATCACGGTAGCCGAAACGCTCACCTTACGGTCTACGGCATTTATCGAGGGCGATGTGAAGACCAAATCGCTGGTGGTTGAACCTTCGGCGGTCTTCAACGGGACATGCAGCATGAAACAAACGCAGGATGAACTTGCGGCCGGGCGTTGAAATTCAACGCTTTTTTTATTTTTAAAAAAAGAATTTAATTCCAGTTTTTTACATCTGTTAATTATCAATCAATTATGGTATATAAAGCTTTGCTCACCGAAGAGAGTTCCGAAGGTTTCAAATCCGTGGTGACGATGTTGAATAGCGACGATTTCTTACCCGAAGGTGAAGTATTGGTACGCGTACATTATTCATCGCTCAACTACAAAGATGCATTGTCGGCTACAGGCAATAAAGGGGTAACCAAACACTATCCGCATACTCCAGGAATAGATGCGGCAGGGGTGGTCGAAGAATCGTCGGTACCGGAGGTGGAAGTCGGCCGGAAAGTGATCGTTACCGGGTTTGACCTGGGGATGAATACGCCGGGTGGCATGGGACAGCTTATTCGTGTTCCGGCCTCCTGGATTGTCGCTTTGCCCGATGCGTTGAGCTTAAAAGAGGCGATGATTTTTGGAACAGCCGGCTTTACAGCTGCCATTTCGGTAGGTAAATTACGTGATAAAATTCAGCCGGCCGACGGTCCTGTTCTGGTGTCGGGAGCTACCGGCGGTGTAGGTTCCATGGCTGTTGCTATGCTGGCACAATTAGGTTACCAGGTCCACGCCATCTCAGGAAAAGAGTCGGAAAGCGAATTCCTGACTGCAATCGGCGCATCACGGGTTCTTCCTCGTTCCGAATTTCAGGAGCCTAACCCGAAGCCATTGTTACCCGGCCGATTTGCAGGGGCCATCGATACGGTAGGAGGCGAGATCCTGGTGAATATGATTAAATCGGTCCAACAGGACGGGCTGATAACCACATGTGGTAGTGTTTCATCCACCTCGCTCCAGCTGAATGTCTTTCCCTTTATTCTCCGGGCGGTAAGTTTAGTCGGCATCTCGGCTCAGAATTATCCTGCCGGCCTACGTCCGGCACTGTGGAAGCAACTTGCCGGTGAATTTAAACCCGGCCAGCTCCTGAAAATGTATAACGAGATCCGACTCGATGAAGTTCCGGCTGCAGTTGAGGAAATTCTGAAAGGAAAACTGAAGGGGCGCACCATTATCAATTTGCTGCAATAAGTCGGTTTTGCTATACGTTTTTATATTCCGGAAAAAAAGTGCATTTTTGTAACCGGTATCAAAAAGTTCGTTATTCGATTATTTTTATTTCATTCTGATGGCATTAGCAAACGAAAATTATCTTAAAACTCCCGAAATCTATTGTTTCGACGATATAGATAAACGCGTCAATGCCTACCGGCTCTTACATCCTTCGGCTCGAATAATTAAACTGGGAGTGGGCGACGTCACCCGTCCATTGCCTGCTGAAGTCGTAAAAGCGATGCATAGTGCGTTGGATGAATTATCGGCCGCCGATACTTTCAGAGGCTATAGCCCCCCTCAGGGCTATGATTTTCTGATCGAAAAAATTCTGAAAGACTATCGCTCGAGAGCTATCTCGCTTTCGAAAGATTCGGTTTTTATCAGCGACGGCGCCAAATCCGATATCGGTAATATCGGACATGTACTCGGACGCGATAATATTATTGCCATTGCCGACCCGGTATATCCGGTGTACGAAAATGCTACAATTATGAGCGGCAGGGCAGGAACCTTAACCGACGACCTGAAATGGAGCAATATTGTATACCTCCGTTGCAGCGAAGAAACCGGATTTATTCCCGAACTCCCCGACGAAAGAGTCGATATCATTTATTTATGCAGCCCCAACAATCCGACCGGCACTTCCCTTACGAAAACGGAGTTGAAAAAATGGGTCGATTATGCACTCGAACATCACAGTATTATCATTTTCGACGCTGCCTATCAGGCATTTGTATCACGACCCGATGTGCCGCGCAGTATTTATGAAATTAAAGGTGCCCGCAAAGTGGCCATCGAAATTCAAAGTTTCTCTAAAAGTCATGGTTTCACCGGTTTACGCTGCGGGTTTTCTATTTTTCCCGAAGAACTGATGGTGTTTTCACAGTCGGGCGAAGAAGTCCCGCTGATAAAACTCTGGAGTCGACGGAATGCAAACTACACCAATGGAGTTTCGTATGTGGTGCAACGTGGCGCCGAGGCTACCTATACACGGAAAGGTAAAGCGGAAATGAAAGAGTTAATCGCTTATTATCAGCGAAATACCAGCCTTATTCGAAATCAGTTGCTGGCCGAAGGTTACAAAGTCTACGGGGGAGTCGATTCTCCTTATGTCTGGTTCCGTACTCCCGATGGCTCCACATCGTGGAAGTTCTTCCAGACTTTACTCTACGATTTTCAAATTATTGCCACGCCGGGTGTCGTATTCGGACAGGCAGGTGAAGGGTATATGCGATTCACTGGCTTTAGCAGCTATGAAGATACCGTTGATGCTCTCGAACGAATTAAAAACCAGTTTTAAACTATTAATAATAACTTAACCAAGAATTAACAAGATGTGTGGTATTGTAGGATATATTGGTCACAGAGAGGCCTATCCAATTCTTATTAAAGGATTACAGCGCCTGGAATACAGGGGCTACGACAGTGCTGGTATTGCACTGATCAGCGAAGGAAACCTGAACGTGTACAAAGCAAAAGGAAAAGTTGCCGAATTGGTCGACTTCGCAAAACAAAAAGATATAACAGGAACAATCGGTATAGCTCACACCCGTTGGGCTACCCATGGTGAGCCCAACACGGTGAATGCGCACCCGCATTACTCGCAGTCGGAAGAGCTGGCCATTATTCACAACGGTATCATCGAAAATTATGCTGTTTTGAAACAGGGACTTATCGAAAATGGTTTTACCTTCCAAAGTGAAACCGATACCGAAGTGCTGATTCAACTGATCGAATTTGTCAAGAAAACAAATAGTGTAGATCTGACAACGGCTGTTCAACTTGCACTGAATCAGGTTGTTGGTGCATATGCCATAGCTGTGCTCGAAAAATCGCAACCCGACACCTTGGTTGCTGCCCGTAAAGGTTCGCCCTTAGTGGTAGGATTGGGCGACGACGAATTCTTCCTGGCTTCCGATGCCACTCCTATTGTGGAATATACCAATCAGGTAGTGTATGTGGGCGAAGAAGAGATTGTCACACTCCGCAGAGGCAAAGAACTGAAAATAATGACGATATCGAATGTCGAGAAAACACCTGAAATCAACAAACTGGAACTCACGCTGAGTCAGCTGGAAAAAGGGGGTTATCCGCATTTTATGATCAAGGAAATCTTCGAACAGCCTCAAACCTTGGCCGACTCCATGAGAGGCCGTGTAAACATCGACGAAACGAATGTGGTGCTTTCTGGTTTTATCGATAATAAAGAAAAGTTTCTGAATGCCGGTCGTATTATTATCACGGCTTGCGGAACTTCGTGGCATGCCGGACTTATTGGGATGTATGTGCTTGAAGAGTTTGCCCGCATTCCGGTGGAAGTGGAGTATTCGTCCGAATTCCGGTACCGTAAGCCCGTGATTTTCCCTAACGATATTGTTATCGCCATCTCTCAATCGGGCGAAACAGCCGATACGCTGGCTGCCGTTGAACTGGCCCGGTCGCAGGGGGCTTTCATTTTCGGAATCTGTAATGTGGTGGGCTCATCCATCCCGCGTAGCTCGCATTCAGGAGCTTATACACATGTGGGACCTGAAATCGGGGTCGCTTCAACTAAGGCTTTTACAGCTCAGGTTACAGTACTCACCATGCTGGCGATGATGATTGGGCGTGAAAAAGGAACATTACCGGAAGAAAAATATTTGCAGATTGTACGCGAACTGGGACGTATTCCGGAAAAAATGAAAATTCTGCTCAATCAGAACGAACGTATAGCCCAATTTGCAACAACCTTTACTTATGCCCAGAATTTCATTTACCTCGGACGGGGATATAATTTCCCGGTAGCACTCGAAGGTGCTTTAAAGCTGAAGGAAATATCGTATATACATGCCGAGGGTTATCCGGCTGCCGAAATGAAACATGGTCCTATTGCACTCATCAGCCAGGAAATGCCCGTGGTGGCTATTGCTCCCAATACGGGCATGTACGAAAAAGTAGTTAGCAATATCCAAGAAATTAAAGCTCGAAAAGGCAAAATTATAGCTATTGTAACCGAAGGCGACGAGGTTGTGAAAAACCTTGCCGATTACTGTATCGAAATCCCGGATACGGAAGAGTGTCTGGTTCCCTTACTGGCAACCATTCCGCTTCAGTTAATGGCTTATCATATCGCTGTTGTAAAAGGCTGCGATGTAGATCAGCCCCGGAATCTGGCAAAATCGGTTACTGTAGAATAAAACAGTCATTAATTTTTAAATATTTGTAGAGAAAAATGTGCGGAATCGCAATGGTACGGTTGCTTAAACCGTTGGAGTACTATCATCAAAAGTACGGAACCTGGCAATATGGATTGCAGAAAATGTATCTTCTGATGGAAAAACAACACAACAGAGGTCAGGAAGGTGCTGGTATCGCAGGAGTAAAACTGGATATGCCTCCGGGGGAAGAATACATCTGGAGAGATCGTATAGAAGGAAAAAATGCTATCCAGGAAATATTTGCCAATGTGAATGCTGAGATGAGTACTTTATCGAACGAGGAATTCAACGATGTGAACAACATCAAATCACGGGTTCCTTTTGCTGCCGAACTCTATCTGGGTCACCTGCGGTACAGTACCACACAGCATAAAGCCGGACTTACTCACGTTCATCCCTTTTTGCGCAGGCACAATTGGAAAAATCGTACGCTGGTATTGGCCGGGAATTTTAATTTGACCAATGTCGATGAGTTGTTCGATTATCTGACCCTGAAGGGACAACATCCGCGCGATACCAGCGATACATTCCTGATGCTCGAACAGCTTGGTTTTAAGCTCGACATGGAAGTGCAAAAAGAATACGATCGTATCAAACAACGCTATACAAATGATCTTACAATCACACAAAAGATTGAAGATCAATTGGATATTGCATCAGTGATACGACAATCGGAACACCTGTGGGATGGAGGCTATGTCATTGCCGGAATGCTGGGCCATGGCGACGCCTTCGCCTTCAGAGATCCGAAAGGGATTCGACCTGCTTTCTATTATAAGGACGAAGAAATCGTTGTAATAGCCTCCGAACGACCGGTTATTCAAACCTGTTTAAACGTTACCGAAGCGCAGGTGATCGAACTGCAACCCGGCCAAGCCCTGATTATTAAGAAAAATGGTTCGGTTCATTTCGAAACCATCCGGGAAGCTTCCGATGAACTCACACAATGTTCGTTCGAACGAATCTATTTTTCCCGGGGCAGCGATTACGATATTTACCGCGAACGGAAAAGGCTGGGGGAGTCGCTTACCGATACTATCCTGGATGCTGTGGATCAGGATGTCGAGAATACGGTTTTCTCGTTTATACCGAACACGGCCGAAGTTGCTTTTTATGGCATGGTGGATGGTATCAAGAAGAAAGTGAAGCAAGCGCTACGTACCGAAAAGGTATTGATAAAGGATATTAAACTTCGTACCTTTATTTCCCAAAACAAAGAACGCGACGACCTGGCAACACATGTTTACGACGTTACCTATGGCTCCACGCGACGTGGCCGCATCGATAATCTTGTGGCTATCGACGATTCGATTGTAAGGGGTACTACCTTAAAACAAAGTTTGTTAAAAATAATGAATCGACTGGAGCCGAAAAAAATTGTTATTGTATCTTCGTCACCCCAAGTGCGATACCCCGATTATTATGGCATCGATATGTCGAAAATGTCGGAGTTTTGTGCCTTCAGAGCGGCTATTCAACTGTTGAAAGACAGAGGTATGCAATCGGTTATCGACGATGTCTACCGAAAATCGAAAGCTCAGCAATCGTTACCGAAAGAACTGGTGGTCAACTATGTAAAGGAAATTTATGCTCCTTTCACACAGGAAGAGGTCTCTGTTCAGATAGCGAAAATGCTGACCCCCGACGAAGTAGACTGCCCTGTAGAATTGGTATATCAAACAATTGACGGTCTTCATCAGGCTTGTCCGAATCATACCGGAGATTGGTATTTTACGGGAAATTATCCTACACCTGGCGGAAACCGACTTGTTAATCAAGCATTTATAAATTATTACGAAGGTAAGGAAATTTTATAATTGAATATATTCATATGTTGAAAGAAATTTTATCAATCTCGGGAAAACCGGGTCTTTACAAATTAGTGTCGCAGGGTAAGAATATGTTAGTGGTTGAGTCTCTGCTCGATGGGAAAAGGATACCTACGTATACACGTGATAAAGTAGTTTCACTGGGCGATATTGCGATGTTTACAGAAACCGAAGAAATTCCTCTTCGTCAGGTACTTACCAATATTAAAGTAAAAGAAAACGGAGGATTGTGCCCGGTTGATCCTAAAGCCGACAATCATCAGCTGAAACAATATATGGCCGAAATTCTTCCCGATTACGACCGCGATCGGGTTTATCCTAGTGATATGCGTAAGCTCTTTAGCTGGTATAATATACTGATTAATAGTGGCGTAACTGAATTTGAGGAACCTAAAAAACAAGAAAACCTTGCTGAAGAGCCAGCAGTATAATCAGTATGACAGTTCACGATATTACTTCGGCAATTGAAAATATTGCTCCTTTATCGCTGCAGGAAGCATACGATAATGCGGGCTTGCTGGTAGGAGACTCTTCGGACACCATCCGGGGAGCTCTTATCACGCTTGATATTACCGAAGCGGTTATCGACGAAGCAATTGCCTTGGACTGTAATCTGATTATCTCTCATCATCCGTTGATTTTTAGCGGATTAAAACGGCTGACAGGACAAAACGAAGTGCAACGGTGTGTCGCGAAAGCAATACGGAATAATATTGCCATTTATGCCGCTCATACAAATCTCGATAATGTTGAACAGGGTGTAAATGGAAAGCTTGCTGATAAACTTGAATTAGTTCAGCGCCGGATTCTTTCACCTGCTTCCGAATCCTTGTGTAAAATTGCTACTTTTGTTCCCGGATTACTGGTTCAGAAAGTAAGGGAGGCTATGTTCGACGCAGGAGCCGGAAAGATTGGAAATTATGATGCCTGTAGCTTTAATTCCGAAGGATATGGAAGTTTCAGGGCAGGAGAGAATACACATCCTTTTGTGGGTCAACAACATACAATACATTACGAACCAGAAGTGAAATTGGAGGTGATAGCGCCGCGTTATAAGCTCTCCGAAGTAATCGAAGCACTAAAATCGGCCCACCCGTACGAAGAACCGGCCTACGATTGTGTACCCTTAATGAATCGTTGGGACCGGACCGGCGCCGGCATGGTGGGCAACCTTGCCTCCGAAACCGATGTACGTGATTTCCTACTTAAAGTCAAACAAGTGCTGAAGGTTCCGGTCGTCAGGCATACGGCAATTGTCAAAACCACTATCCAACGTGTTGCAATTTGCGGTGGTTCAGGCAGTTTTCTTATTCGTGAAGCGATCAATGCCGGAGCCGATATTTTTATTACTGCCGATGTTAAGTACCACGAATTTATGGAAGCCGGTGGAAAGCTGGTGATCGTGGATGCAGGACATTATGAAACTGAACAATATACAAAAGAGTTGATGTATGAGATTATTTCGAAAAAATTTCCTACCTTTGCACTCCATATTTCAAAAGTAACTACAAATCCCATTCAATATTTGTAACAAAATGACAACTGAAAACAAGATTGAGAAGGAAATCACTGTTGAAGAAAAGCTGATAGCGCTTTATGAACTTCAGACAGCTGTCTCCAAAATCGATGAAATTAAAACATTACGTGGTGAATTACCTCTTGAAGTTCAAGATCTTGAAGACGAGATCATTGGTCTTAATACACGTATAGAACACTTTGAACGGGAAATAAGCGAATTTACTTCAATGATTGCAGGTAAGAAAATTGCCATTGAAGAATCGCGTATTAAAATCGAGCGCTACCAGGAACAACAAAACAATGTTCGTAACAACCGCGAGCACGAAAACCTGGAAAAAGAAATTGAATTCCAATCGCTCGAAATTGAACTTTGCGAAAAGCATATTCGGGAGTTTAAAGCTGCCAAAGAACAGAAAACAACAGAACAAAAGGCTACTATGGCGCAGTTGGCCGAACGGAAACTCGATCTGGATCAGAAAAAAAGCGAACTGGATGAAATTATTGCCGAAACGAAGCAGGAAGAAGAGAAAATCCGTGAACATGCAAAAGAAATTGAACAACGAATCGAACCTCGCTTGCTTTCTGCATTCAAACGTATTCGCAAAAACGCACGGAATGGTCTAGCTGTGGTGTATGTTACCCGTGATGCATGTGGAGGATGTTTCAACAAAATTCCTGCACAGAAGCAACTGGATATTCGCCAACGTAAAAAAATTATTGTTTGTGAATATTGCGGACGTATCTTAGTCGATCAGCAATTAGCAGGGGTAGACCCCAACGCTGATCAGCAAGTCTAAACTATAAAGAAGCGCATAAAGAGATGGAAGCCCGGTTTATTACCGGGCTTTTTTGTTGTATACTTGCATAAACACACAGAATGGGGTAAATACCTTGAAATATTCAATTCTCAAACATTATTTTTCTTATTAAGTTATTTATAATGAGTTTTTTACGCATGAATTCATAGTTTCTTTTTTTTAGAATCTGCATAAGGTTTCCTGGCTCCGCAATTCATAGCATTTTTTTGTCTCATTTTTCTTTGCTTCATCCAATTTTATTCACAAAAGTACTTTTTATGAGAATATAATAAGAATTTCACAAGTACATATGTAAACATAGTCACTTACACAAATGTAAAATTACATTTTTACATAGAGATTCACAAACCGATTTAAACTTATTTTATCGGTATGTGAATTATGTATTATAAATTAATTTTGTAAAATATAACAATGATAAAATGCTATTAATCAGTGAAATATAAATTTAATTTAGATTAATAGTTTAATTATTGGCTGGCAGGACGATCAATTTCTATGTTTTTTGTGAAATATACTCATTTGTATATGTCTAAAACTTTGATAATCAATGAAAATAATATGACATATATAATGTAATACTTTAATTATTTTGATTTTGCATTCTAATGCTGCTCTTCTATATACGCATTCGGTTGGCTATTCGATTGATTAGTGCTGCATCTATTGGTTAAAATACAGTGTATAATGCATATAAATCAGTTAATTAATTCCATTATTCTCTTCTTAGTCAAGAGATAGAAAAGATGGATATGCGGAGCTGTTCATTGTATTCAGCACAGAAGTTTCATATAAGAGACAGGCTTATTTTATATCCTTTATTGCATCACGTATAATACAAATGTAATATCACAAATGTTCCTATTGTATATTTTTGTGAACCAGTTATGTATAACTGTGAATTTGCATTTGTGAAATAATTGTTTTACATTTGTAGTCTCTCTTTTTTACATTACGAACATTACAATTCACGGTGCTATGAGTGAAAAAAATAGAATTGAAAAAGTGATTCAGTATTTAGAAATGACTTCTGGTCAATTTGCTGCTGAAATCGGGGTACAAAATTCGACCCTCTCTCACATCCTGAATAATCGAAACAATCCGAGTCTGGAAGTACTGAAAAAAATACTGAGCCGGTTTACTGAGATTAGCGCAGATTGGCTTATTTTAGGCCAAGGCTCTATGTTGCGCTTTGAAAAGCAATCTAAAGAGCCCACATTATTCGATTCGATGGATGAAAATAGCTCACTTTCAGATAATTCAGTTTCCGGAAATGTCCCAAAAAACGCATCGCTTACAGGAAGCATCCGTGACGAAATGTTAAAAAATATTGCAACTGCACCCGGAAATGTATCAGAGCATCAAACTGCACTGTCAAACAGACTCCAGCAATCTGCCGGCGAACAACAACCGCCTAAAAATATGGAGTCTGTTCCAAAAGCCATCCGGTTGCCCGACAATTTCAGTCCCGAGCATACCGGCATTAAATCCGATCGTAAAGTAACCAAAGTAATATTGTATTTCACCGATAATACATTTCAGGAGTTCGAATCAAAATAATTGTAGTATTTTTGCAGTCGGAACTTCTAATATAAATTTGAATGAAGAAATTTATGAGTGATCTGATCGTCACAGAAAATACTCCACTCAACGATCAGTATTTCTTATTAAAATTAAAGGCGGAAAACGAACTGCCGGTGATTATGCCCGGGCAATTTGCAGAGGTGAAGGTTGAGGATTCACCTTCAACATTTCTCCGTCGCCCTATTTCAATCAATTATGTCGATCGAAATCGCAACGAAATATGGTTGCTGATTCAAATTGTAGGCCCCGGAACACTACAACTCAGCAAATTAAGGCCCGGCAAATTGCTGAACCTGATTTATCCTCTTGGCAACAGCTTTACCTACCCTGTCCGAAAGGACGCCAATCTGCTTTTGGTTGGCGGTGGCGTAGGGATCGCTCCAATGCTATTCTGGGGCGCTCAGTTAGCTGCTGAGGGCTTTCATTGTAATTTCCTTATCGGAGGCCGTTCACAGTCAAATCTACTCCTTCTCGACGAATTTAAGAAGTATGGAGAGGTTTATTGTACAACCGAAGATGGATCCTCAGGAGAAAAAGGATTTGTTATTCATCATTCCTTGTTACAAAATCAAAAATTTGATGCAATTTATACCTGTGGACCCACTCCCATGATGAAAGCAGTTGCCGGCTATGCTGCCGACAACGCCGTATTTTGTGAGGTATCACTTGAAAATACCATGGCTTGTGGTTTCGGCGCTTGCCTTTGCTGTGTAACCGATACTACCGATGGTCATGTTTGTGTGTGTACTGAAGGTCCTGTGTTTAATATTACAAAACTAAAATGGTAGACTTAAAGGTAAATCTCGGTACATTACAATTGAAAAATCCGGTAATGACCGCTTCCGGTACATTTGGGTACGGTACAGAGTATTATGATTTCTTCGACGTATCGCGAATAGGGGGTATAGTTGTTAAAGGAACTACCCTTCGCGATCGTCAGGGAAATAAATATCCCCGTATGGCAGAGACTCCTTCGGGCATGTTAAACGCTGTGGGACTGCAAAATAAGGGTGTAAATTACTTTGCCGAAAAAATTTATCCCACACTGTTAGATCTCGATACAAGTATATTTGTGAATGTTTCGGGTTCTACTGTTGAAGAATACGTCGAAACTGCCGAAATAATCAACGAATTAGACCATATTCCAGGTATTGAACTCAATATTTCATGTCCAAATGTGAAAGAAGGTGGAATGACCTTTGGAACTAGCTGTCCGTCTGCTGCTCAGGTAGTTAAGGAAGTGCGAAGGGTATATAAAAAAGAATTGATGGTTAAGCTTTCGCCAAATGTAACATCAATTTCCGACATTGCATTGGCTGTTGAAGCCGAAGGGGCAGATTCGGTATCGCTGATTAACACATTATTGGGTATGGCCATCGACTCAGAAACACGGAAACCCCTGCTTTCGACGGTAACCGGAGGCTTATCGGGTCCTGCTGTAAAACCTGTTGCATTACGAATGGTGTGGCAGGTTGCACAGGCGGTGAAGATCCCGGTGGTAGGTATGGGGGGGATCATGACGGCAGCCGATGCCATCGAATTTTTACTCGCCGGAGCAGCAGCCATTCAAATCGGGACTGCCAATTTCATCGATCCCACTGCCCCTGTCAAGGTGCTGGAGGGTATAGAAGCGTATATGCTTAGGCATAAAATAAACCGGGTAACCGATTTAATCGGAGCACTGGAAATTTAATACGGCACCGGCGCCCGATGTGACGAACTGATCGTCCGACGTTTATTGTTGCAATTGTTGAAAATCAGGAATTTCCCGTTCAATCCGGTAACGCTTATTTTCATCGATAACTTCGGCAAAGTAATGCTCCATACCATTGCTAATAAAAAAATATTTCAGTTTTAATCTTGAATTATAAACAGCTGCCTGATCAAAGGTCTGCTGATGGATGGCCACCTGCGGGGCTTTAAATTCAAATATGGCGATCGCCTGCATCTGCTTGTTGTACAAGATAGCATCGCAGCGTTTCGATTGTCCGTTCACTTCAATTTGTTGTTCGACAGCAATTAATGAGGCTGGAAAGTTTCTGTGGTTAATGATGAAATGTAAAAAATGCTGCCGTACCCATTCTTCGGGTGTCAATGCTACAAATTTCTTGCGCAACGAATCAAAAATCATCCATCGATTGCCTGTTTTTTTAACATTGAATTGATAAGCGGGGAGTGCTAATTGCCACATATTTTTAGTATATTTGCCAGAATTTAATCGGTCTGATCGGAATCTGATAACCTGTTTTGATCGGCTAAAGTATAAAAAACAATTTAAATTGTGCGATTATGTTGAGAACAAAACGTGAAATTGTTGAAAACTGGCTTCCCAGGTATACCAAACGACCCTTGGAAGATTTTACAAAATACATCCTGCTGACCAATTTCAATAATTATGTTGAAAAGTTTGCCGAATGGTTTAATGTTCCTGTTTTGGGCAGGGATGCAAATATGATTAATGCGTCGGCCAATGGAATCACAATCATCAATTTTGGAATGGGAAGCCCTAATGCTGCACTGATCATGGATATTCTGTCGGCTGTACAACCCAAAGCAGTATTATTTTTGGGTAAATGCGGAGGACTGAAAGATAAAAACAAAATGGGCGATTATATCCTTCCCAGCGCTGCAATTCGCGGAGAAGGTACTTCTAACGATTATTTTCCTCCTGAAATTCCTGCTATGCCTGCATTTAACCTGCAACGTGCAGTATCCTCGAATATTCGTGACTTCGATAAAGATTACTGGACAGGCACCGTGTATACGACCAACCGCCGTGTCTGGGAGTGGGACGAAGAATTTAAAAGATACCTGCGTTCGACCAGAGCCATGGCTATCGATATGGAAACTGCTACCTTGTTTTCGGTGGGTTTTCACAATGGCATTCCTACCGGAGCTTTACTGCTGGTATCGGATATGCCCATGAAAGAAGACGGAATCAAAACGACCGACAGCGATAAAAAAGTAACTACAAACTACGTTGATGAGCATATTAAAATAGGAGTAAAAGCATTGAGCTCGCTCATCAACAACAGCAAAACGATTAAACACCTCCGTTTCGAATAGTAATGGCCAAAAACGACTTGTCGCACGAACAGATTATCCGTGATATTCAACATCGTAAACTCGCACCCGTCTATTTTCTGATGGGCGACGAACCATATTATATCGATCAGATTTCCGATGTAATTCAATATCAATTACTTGACGACAGTCAACGTGAATTTGACCTCACCGTGTTGTATGGAAAGGATACCGACATTGCAACGGTAATAAATGCGGCTAAACGTTTCCCAATGATGTCGCCCATCCAGATAGTTATCCTTAAAGAAGCACAGAATATCAAGGAACTGGATAAATTGCAGTTCTACCTGAGTCATCCGTCGCCACAAACACTACTGGTAATCTGCTATAAATATGGCACTGTAGATGGAAGGAAAAAATGGGTTGCAGATCTTCGGCAAAAAGGAGTTGTTTTCGAATCATCCAAGCTGCGTGAGTATGAAATGCCTGCGTGGATTGGCAAATATGCAAAAAGTAAAAATTTACAGCTCGACGAAAAGGCAATAATAATGCTTACCGATTTCTTGGGCACCGATCTGAGCAAAGTCGCCAATGAGATCGATAAGCTCAGAATTACTATGCCTGAAGGATCAAACCGGATAACCCCCGAATTAATTGAGCGAAATATCGGGATTAGTAAGGACTATAATGTTTTTGAGCTACAGGATGCCTTAATTAATCGGGACGTGGTAAAAGCAAATCGGATCGTAAATTATTTTGCGGATAATAAAAAAGCAAATCCGATGCAGATGATTCTACCTCAACTATTTGGTTTTTTCAGTAATCTGATGTTATTTCACTATTTACCCCAGAAGACTGCCGATGCGGCAGCTGCCGAATTTAAAATTCATCCGTTTATTGCCAAAAATTACGTTAAAGCCGCTCAGTCGTTCAATGCCTGGAAAACAATTTATATTTTGGGCTATATTCGTGAAACCGATGCCCGTAGCAAAGGTGTTAATTCAACCGGCATTGACGATAAGGATTTATACAAAGAACTGATTTTCAAAATATTACATTAAACCCTACATGTCTAAGGATTCAATCCCAACAATATTTATTTCACTCATTTCCCAATCATTACAGCTGAGCGAGAAGAGTGTGCTCAATACCGTTAACTTACTAACCGAAGGCGCTACAATTCCTTTTATAAGCAGGTATCGTAAAGAAATGACCGGAGGGCTCGACGAAGTACAGATAGCCTCCGTTCACGAACAGTTTGAAAAACTGACCGAAATAGCCAAAAGAAAGGAAACCATTCTAAAAACGATTGGAGAACAGGAGAAACTTACTCCCGAACTGGCAAAACGGATTGACAGTTGCTGGAATCTGACCGAATTAGAGGATATTTACCTTCCGTATAAACCAAAGCGGAGAACACGTGCAGAAATAGCCCGTGAAAATGGGTTGGAACCGCTGGCCAGAATGATTATGAAGCAAAATGTAAGTTTATTGGAAAAACTTGCAACCCCCTATATCACTAAAAAAGTCACAACAGTAGCGGAAGCTCTTGCCGGGGCATCCGATATCATGGCCGAATGGATGAATGAAAATGAAGCTGCACGGAACGCTGTAAGGCGCATTTTCGGCTACGAAGCTGTAATTACTTCAAAAGTGGTGAAATCCAAGGAGGAAGAGGGACAGAAATACCGCGATTATTTCGATTTCTCGGAAAAATTGAGCCGTTCCAGTTCACACCGGATTCTGGCAATGCGTAGGGGTGAATCTGAAGGTATTTTACGAATTTCGATTGCGCCTGCTGATGATGAAAAATGCCTTGATAAATTGTACCGGCTATTTGTCAAGTCAACTGATGAGGCCGGCCAATTTGTTGCCGGAACTGTCAAAGATGCGTACAAAAGGCTGTTGAAACCTGCTGTCGAAAACGAATATGCAGCAGAAAGCAAACAAAAAGCCGACATCGAAGCAATTCGTGTATTTGCCGAAAACCTTCGTCAACTGCTATTGGCGGCTCCATTAGGCGAAAAGCGGGTGCTTGGCATCGATCCCGGTTTTCGCACGGGATGCAAAGTCGTTTGTCTTGATGCCCAGGGCAATCTGATTCACAACGAAACGATTTACCCCCATCCTCCTCAGCATGAATATGCCCAGGCTACCCGCAAGCTTCAAAAAATGGTTGAAGCATACCAGATTGAAGCCATTGCAATCGGAAATGGTACTGCAGGGCGCGAAACCGAACAATTCGTGCAGAATACACGTTACGTTCGGCCAGTTCAGGTATTTGTAGTGAGCGAAAATGGAGCCTCTGTCTACTCGGCTTCCAAAATCGCCCGCGATGAGTTCCCCGATTACGACGTAACCGTCCGTGGAGCGGTATCGATTGGCCGCCGATTAATGGATCCGCTGGCCGAATTGGTAAAAATTGATCCTAAATCGATTGGTGTGGGTCAATATCAACACGATGTGGATCAGGGATTACTGAAAAAGTCATTGGATCAGACGGTCGAAAATGCAGTGAATAAAGTGGGCGTAAATGTGAATACTGCTTCAAAGCATTTATTAACCTATATTTCGGGGCTGGGCCCTCAACTGGCAACTAATATCGTTGAATTTCGCGCTGTAAATGGACCTTTTAGAAACAGAAAGGAGTTAATGAAAGTCCCCAAAATGGGAATAAAGACTTTCGAACAATGTGCTGGATTTCTGCGCATTCCGGATAGTACGAATCCGCTGGATAATTCGGCTGTACATCCCGAAAGCTATCCACTCGTTGAAAAAATGGCACAACACCTGAATGTGACAGTCGATCAGCTTATTTGTAATAAGGAGTTAATAAACGCCATCGACTTACAAGCATACATTACCGATGCGGTGGGCTTACCCACCTTAAACGATATCGTTGCCGAACTGGAAAAACCGGGAAGAGATCCCAGAAATACGGCGAAGGTCTTTGAATTTGATCCGTCAATCAAAAAGATTGAAGACCTTAAACCTGGAATGGAAATCCCGGGTATCGTCACCAATATTACCAATTTTGGCGCATTTGTAGATATTGGTATTAAAGAAAACGGGTTGGTGCACATTTCTCAAATGGCCGATCGTTATGTTTCGAATCCGGCCGAAATAGTAGCGCTTCATCAGCATGTAAAGGTCAGGATTCTGGAAACCGACTTAACCAGAAAACGTATTCAGTTGAAATTAATCAACTAATATACATAACTTTAAAGAATTTTATCGTAAGGACTCGAGTAGCTCCTTTAAAATTTTAACGCCTTCTGAAGCGCCTTTTTTAATATGGTTAACGGATCGAAATCCAACCGATACTTCACCCGGATCGATAAGAAACACAGGCACCTGCCGGCCAGCATAACGGATTAAACCTGCTGCTGGATAAACTTGCATCGACGTACCTATAATTACGAGTATATCGGCTTTTTGAACCATTTCGACAGCTACATCCATTGCTGGTACCATCTCGCCAAACCAAACAATATGCGGACGTAAAGGATAACCGTTGGGGCATAAATCAGTAGTGGAATAATTCAATTTGTCCGGACTTACATCGTAGACTGTTTCGTCGGGACCGGTGGACCGCATTTGCATCAGTTCGCCATGTAAATGTAAAACAGCTTTACTTCCCGCACGTTCATGCAAATTATCAACATTTTGCGTAATAATCTGTATATCAAAATATTGTTCCAGTTCCACCAATCCTAAATGGCCGGCATTGGGCTGCGATTGCATTAGCTGCTGCCTTCGTAAATTGTAAAAACGATGTACTAAGGACGCATTTTTCGACCAGGCTTCGGGTGTAGCCACATCTTCTATTTTGTATTGCTCCCACAGGCCTCCACTGTCGCGGAAAGTTGAAAGTCCACTTTCGGCCGACATTCCGGCACCAGTTAATACTACAAGCTTTTTCATGGTTTTGTGCATATTGAAATAAGATTTTGATTCTCTGCATTTTTAAAGGCAAAGATATACCATTCTCCGCCATCACGTAATTTAGCTTTCTTCCGCAATTCGTCGACACTCATCGGAAAATTCCGAACACTGATATTGGCAGCCGGATATACCTGTTGCAAATACCTGTAGGTTTGTTTGGTGAGCAGTTTTGTCTCCCGTATATTGAAAATTCGCCCGGGAAAATCGGGGATATATGCGGTTGATGTAAATAAGTGTGTATTTGGATGAAATTTATGCAGGTTAAAGTGACGGGCAATAGCATTGAACGCTCCCGATTTCAGGATGGCGGCATTGGGTTCATAAAGGTAATCAAGAGGAACCGATGCATAGGCAATAGGTGGCGAGTTTTTCGATTCATCCAATTCGAATTGCTGAACCACATTGTTTTTCAGATAGTTGAAACATCTGATTTTAATATTATTCTGTTTCTGATCGCTTGAGAGTAAAAATATAAGCTCTTTGCATTCGTTTTCCACAGCCACGATATCGATCTGCCGGGTACCGGGTAAATCTACAATCGCTTTATGCAAATCCAACATGGGCGACAGTTTTACCATTACAGTTTTTGCGTTTACCAGCAACTTGGGGAGCATCCGGGTCAGATCAGGTTCACAATCGCTTATATGTACCGTTTTATGCCCCGATGCATCGCGACGATGCGGATCAATATACACCCAATCGACCGAGGGCATGGAAACAATATAATCGTCGGCCGATTGGTTGACTACCTGATAACCTTGCAAACCCAGCACCCTGAAATTATGCCTTGCAAGTGCACAAAGTTCTTCTTGTCTTTCAACATATGTGCTACTTTCAAAATTTTGTGCCAGATAATAAAAATCGACTCCAAATCCACCTGTCAAATCAACAAGACTTTTACCTTTTGCAATTTTTGCCTTATGTACCGCAGTTTGTTCCGATGAACATTGTTCAAGCGACAATTGAACAGGATACAATACATTTAACTCATTGTAAAACTGTGGTAATTTGGTACGAATTCTCTTTCGTGATGCTATTTGTCTTACGGCCATTGCCATATCGACTTCAGGATAACGATGAGCCTGCAATGAAAGTTGCAACGGATCGTCGTCGGCATGTTTTATTATAAATTGAAGCGTTGTACTATTCATACTGCAAAGATATCTTTTTTATGCATATTATTTTTTTTTGAAAAAAAATCGTTTTGCCGGTGTTTTGTCACAATTAAAGATTATTTTTACAATTGATAAGCAGAAATAAAATTAAACAAATAAATCAATGAAAATCAGAACAATACCGCTATTTGTACTTGCATTGATTTCGTTTATGCCAGCAAAGGCACAGTTGGTTAACGAACTTAAAAACTATATCGACTCTACCGAAGTCATTCTTAATAATGGTAGGCGAATGGTTTATCAGAAACTGGCTGCAGGCGATATTCAGAAGGCAACCGAAGTATATTACTACCTGAAAGAAGAAGCTGCTCAACGCCATTGCTATGCCTTCACCCTCAATGAAGAACTCTATATCAGCCTGTTGATTACCGATTTGGATAATTGGTTCGCGATAGCACGTAATTACAAGGAAATAAACAAATTAACCGCTTGTTACCAGTTTACAGAGGACTACGTCGAACGTTTTTTCAGATTAACCCTGAAAAATTTATCACGTATCGAGGCTCAACTGGAACAACAATCGTTGCCCTCCGACGAATCGGAATTGATTGCTTTGTTTTTACACCTTTTAAAAGCCGAAACGCCCGACGAACTATATTCGGCATGTTACAAAGCATTTAAACGCCATTATCCGGCTTCAGTCTATAATGAATTTATAACCGGCTTTATGCCGAAGCCCAAGGTAAAAGGCGCTTTTAGCATGAGCATGGGCCCTACTTTTGTAGCTCCCGCAGGTAATTTAGGCAAAGTATATAAGCCCGGTACCTTATTTAATATTACTTTTGATTTCAATTTCGGTAAACTTTACAGCGGTTTTCACGTCGATGGAGGTTTGCTGGATCTGAAAATACCCATTAACTTTACCAATCAAATGGGGCAGGTGGTTCAAAGTTTTAAGGCCGGCGATTCTTTTTCGTTTATGGGCGGCGGAATTTACGCAGGCTATTTCCTGCTACGTAATGATCGGTTTCAGATCGCCCCCTATCTTAATCTAGGGGGCTATACCTTCGAAAGTTCATTATATGCAGACAGTAATTCGGATAATCAGGAATTTCAGATTTTTGACTCGTTCGTATTCGGTCCCGGTTTGCATACCGAATTAAAACTAACTGAGTTTTCACTCAATCCGTATTATTATGGTTACATGCCAGGTATGGAAACAACCAGTTATATAAGTTTAAAACTGGATATAGGTTATGATATTGTAACAAAAAAAGTAAGCCCCGATTTTAAAGGCAACCTACCCTATATTCGGATGGGTTTAATCTGGGGTTTCGGTAATTTTTAAATAAAATAAAATGCACAATTGGTTTGAATGTAAAGTAAAACTGGAAAAAACAGTGGATGACGGTAAAATCGTCAAAGTGGGTGAGTCGTATTTGGTAGATGCGCTTTCGTTTACCGAAGCTGAAGAGCGTATGGTGGAAGAAATGAAACCGTTTATCAGTGGCGAATTCCAGATTGCAAACATTAAAAGAGTAAAAATCAGTGAATTGTTTTTCAACGACAATGGTGATAAATGGTATCGTTGTAAAGTAAATTTTGTTACATTCGACGAAGAAAAGGGGGTTGAAAAGCGAAGTCCTGTGTTAATGATGGTTCAAGCGGGCGATTTCAGAGCGGCTCTCGACGGACTTACCGAGGGCATGAAAGGAACAATGGCCGATTGGGAGGTAGCTGTGATTTCCGAAACAACCATCATGGATGTGTTTCGCTACGATGCTGAATTTAAAAAGAGTTCTCCCGAATCATGATCACTAAAAATTTACAGCAGTTACGGCAATCCATCCCCGAGGAGGTGACTTTGGTATGCGTGTCAAAATTCCACAGTGAAGATGCTATCCTGGAAGCATATAATGCCGGCGAACGTGTATTCGGCGAAAGCAAGGTGCAGGAGCTGACTGCTAAACAGCAAAATTTACCCGACGATATTCAGTGGCATTTCATCGGGCATTTACAAACCAACAAAGTTAAATACCTGGTCCCGTTCGTCCAGTTGATTCACGGTGTTGACTCTGTTAAACTACTTGTAGAGATTAACAAACAAGCAGCTAAATACCAACGAATTGTCGATTGCCTGCTACAGGTTCATATTGCCAGTGAAGCTACCAAATTCGGGTTCTCTGAAGCTGAATTACTCGACTTCTTAAGGTCGGACGATTGGAGAAACCTTCACTATGTCAGAATTCGTGGTCTGATGGGGATGGCTACATTTACCGATAATGAGGTTCAGGTCGGCAAAGAGTTCAAATCCTTGAAAAATTTATTTGAGCTCATAAAGTCAGAATTTTCCGGACGTTTGCAACAATTCGATGTACTTTCGATGGGGATGTCCGACGATTACCGGTTGGCTATTACCGAAGGAAGCAACATGGTGCGCATTGGAAGTAAAATCTTTGGTCATCGTTTCTATCCATGAATTATCTGCAATCGTTAGAGTATTTGTACAACCGTCTGCCTGTTTTTCATTTAACAGGAGGTGCTGCATACAAGCCTGGACTCGACAACACCATCAGGCTACTGGAGGCCCTCGATAATCCGCACCGGAAATTTAAAACAATCCACGTTGCCGGCACCAACGGCAAGGGTTCTGTTTCACATATGCTGTCGGCAGTATTGCAGCAATCGGGCTACAAAACCGGATTGTACACATCGCCCCATCTGGTCGATTTCGGTGAGCGTATCCGCATAAATGGGAACATGATTGACCAGGAGTATGTGGTTCAATTTGTCGAAAACCACAAGGATTTGGTGGAACAGGTGCAACCTTCCTTTTTCGAACTCACTATGGCGATGGCTTTCAGTTATTTTGCTCAACAACAGATCGACATAGCTGTAATTGAAACCGGCTTAGGAGGTCGGCTCGACAGTACCAATATTGTAAGCCCGGACTTGAGTATTATAACGAATATCGGTTTCGATCATACCGAATTTCTGGGCAACACTTTATCGCAAATTGCATTTGAAAAAGCTGGAATCATAAAACCCGGAGTTCCGGTAGTGATTGGAGAAGTACTGGCTGAAACCAGACCTGTATTTGTACAAAAAGCAACTGAAACAGCAAGTAAATTGGTTTTTGCTGAAGAAAAGTACAGGTTGCATGCTGTTGGAACCACAGCCAATGAACTTGTCGTATCCGATGGAGTCGACCACTGGATCTCAGGCCTGACAGGTAATTATCAACTTAAAAATATTGCCGCATTGCTGGCGTCTGTCGACGAATTACGACTGTCCGGATACTACATTTCTGCTACCAGCCTGAAAATAGGGCTGCACAATGTATGTAAACTTACAGGATTACGAGGACGATGGGAAGTTTTAGCTGAAAATCCCTTGCTAATTGCCGACACAGGTCATAACGTGCAAGGAATAAATGCTGTAGTACAACAACTTAGCAACTACAACAAATCAATCCATATAGTAATCGGTATGGTTAACGATAAAGATGTAAGCGGGGTACTTCACCTATTACCCAAAGCTGCATCCTATTATTTCACCAACGCTCAGGTGAAGCGAGCCTTACCTTCAGCCGAATTAAAAAAGGCCGCTACCAAGGTAGGGCTCAACGGCAACGACTATCCGTCTATCCGGCACGCTTTGCAAGCGGCTTTGCAAGCAGCCGGACCCGACGATCTTATTCTAATCACAGGAAGTAATTTTGTAGTAGGAGAGGCGCTTACTGTTCTTTAAAGCGTTGTATCAAATTATAAGCTCCATAAATACCGGATTCTCCAGCCTTACTGAGATCGGCAAGTCCTTTGGTTTCTTCACCGGTAAACAAATAAGTTAAGCCCCGGTTGAAATAGGCTTCTGCAAAATTTCGATCCTGGTCTATTGCTTTCGAATACAATTGAATGGCCGTTTTAAAGTCTTTCTGAGCGCTCAGGATGTTGGCCTTATTGTAGTATGCAAAAGAAAAATCAGGTTGTAACTCATTGACTTTATCTAAATCGCGGAGCACCATTTCTATATCCAGTTTATATTCGTTATCGGGAACAAGTGGCTCCCGGTTATCCGCAAACGTAGAAGACTGGTTCTCCCGAGCCGTGTTTTTACGATAATCGGTATATTTATACCGGATATTGGCCCTCATAAAATAGGCCAACACAAAATCGCCACGTAACTGAATAGCCTTATTCAAATCCTCGATCGAATTGGTAAAATCCTGAATAAGAGCATATTCCAATGCTCTGTAAAAATACAGATCGGCATCATCTTCTTTTTCACGCAATTGTGACGTAATGGTATTAATATGATCAAAATGCTGTTGGATTAATTCAGTGGTTAGCGGGATTTCAAGCGCCGTAATTTTGATTGTTGCCGGTAAAATCTTTTTTCGGTTGTATTCCGCTATTAAAGGATGATACAAGGTAGTACGCCTTAATTGGTCGTCTTTTGAATAATAACTGATTACAAAATTTCGTTCGTTCACCACATCTACAAACCGACGTTGCACCTGTCCTCTGCGCAGATCCGAATACTTGGATTCATAGGTATGTTCATCAATATTCTGCGTAGCATAACGATTAAAGACATCGGTTTTCTTACTGGTTTTCTCACCCGGTTGTTCTTCTGCTATTTTATTCTTAGCAGCCAGATCCTGCTTCATTTTCTGACGGATTTTATCCTTATCACGATCGAGTTCGTATGCTTTTTGTCGGAATCGATAAGCTTCCCGGACATTATTTAATCCATCGTATGCCTGCGCAATCCCCCAATAGGCTGGAAGAAAAAACTCGTGCTGTTTTAATATCAACTGATAATCCCGGATGGCCTCTCTGTAGTTTTTCAGTTTGAGTTCCAGCACTGCTTTACTATAGCGCGCTTCCATTAGTGTGCTGTCCATTTTCAACACTTGAACAAAATCGGACAGGGCATTATTATCATCTCCCAAATCCGAACGAAGTATCCCGCGATTAAGAAAAGCGAGCAAACTTTTCGGCTCCAGTTCGATGGCTTTGTCATAATCTTTTAAAGCGTCCATAAACCGCCGTTCCTGTACATTGATTATACCGCGGTTCATATAGTCGCCGAAATGAGGCGATTTCAGACCTATCGCCCTCGAATAATCGTCGTATGCAGCCTTTAAGTCGTTTTTCTGATGACGCAAAAGAGCACGGGCACTCCATCCTATATGCGACGAACTGTCGGCTTGAATCAATTTGGTAAAACTAAGTTCAGCCCCTAAAGTATCTTTGAGCGACAACTGGATGCGGCCTTTTTCATAATAGAGCTGCGAATTACGAGGATTCAGTTTCATCATCTGTTCCACATCCTGTAAGGCTGCTTCATAATTGCCCAAACGCTCGTTGGCATCCATCCGGCTCAATTTAAGATGCTGACTGGTAGGGCTAAATTCGATTGCTTTTGTAAAATCGTCAGCAGCACCTTTATAATTCCCCAGGCGCATCCGGCTGAAACCTCTTGCGTAATAGGCCTCCGGCAAAAAAGGATTTCGTTGAATCGCTTCCGTTCCATCCAGCTCAGCCCCTTCAAAATCGCCCAGTTGTATTTTTGCAATACTGCGATACATATACGGTTCTGCCAAAAATGGTTTGATATCGATTACCTGGTTAAAGTACTGTATCGACAAAACATAATCTTCAAAATAAAGGGCATTACGACCAATCGTCAGAATACGATCGGTATTTAACTGCGAATAGCCCTGTAACAAGGGCAGTAACAGTAGAAATGAAAGTAGCGGATATTTTAACCGTTTACTCATCAAAAGTGTTTTCTTCACATCCTTCATTGGCATTGAACGACTCGGGAATATTAAAACCTTCCGACGATGAATAACCCAGCGAACTATCAGAAAGTACTTTTTTCATGTATAAGGCCCAAATCGGCAGTGCCATACTTGCTCCCTGACCGTCGGCAATGCCATCAAAGTGAATTGAACGGTCTTCGCCACCGACCCAGACACCCGACACCAACGAAGGTGTAAAGCCCATGAACCAACCGTCGGAATTATTCTGCGTGGTACCCGTTTTTCCTCCCATTGGCATTGTCAGCCCATATCGGCTTCGTATGCGGCCACCGGTACCGCCATCCACTACGCTCCGCATCATATAAATCATTTTATACGCGGTCGATTCACTGAAAATTTCATGCATTTGCGGATTAAATGTTGCAATAACATTCCCATTGGCATCTTCAATTCTCGTTACAAACAGAGGCTCTACACGTATTCCCTTATTGGGAAAGGCTGTATATGCATCCACCATTTCAGCCACCGATATATCGGCCGGACCCAAACAAAGCGATACTACAGCATCGAGTTGGCTTCGAATTCCAAACGAACGCATGAGTTTAACAAGCGCTTCCGGAGTAAACATATTCATCAGGTAGGCCGAAATCCAGTTGTTGGAGTTGGCAAGTGCCCACCGTAACGTAACTTCCTGTCCGATGCGGGTACGACCTGAATTTCGCGGCGACCAGTCGCGTCCATTACCATCTTTAATAGTAATGGGTTGATTCACCACCTTATCGCAGGGCCACAAACCTTCCTCCATCGCCAATGTATACAAATAGGGTTTTATGGTTGAACCTACCTGACGCTTTCCTTGAGTTGCCATATCGTACTGGAAATGAGTGTAGTTAGGTCCGCCTACATATGCTTTCACATGTCCATTTTTGGGATCCATCGACATAAAGCCCGTTCGCAGGAAATGTTTGATATAGCGTATTGAATCCATCGGGGTTAACACGGTATCGATCATTCCATCATAGGAAAACACCTGCATTTCCACTTTGGTGGCAAACGAACGTTTTATTTCAGAATCGGAAGCACCCGATTTTTTCAACATCCGGTATCTTTCGGAGTCTTTCATTGCCCGGTTGAGCGAATTCTGAATCTCTTCCGGCGATACATGCCTGGAAAAAGGTGCATACGAACGTCCCTTTTTTTCCCTGAAAAAACTCCGTTGCAAATCTTTAAGATGCTCAGCGACCGCTTCTTCAGCATATTTTTGCATTCTGGAGTCTATAGTTGTATAAATTTTCAGGCCGTCGGTATATATATTATAAGGAGAACCGTCCGTTTTGGTGTTCTTATTGCAAAACCCATACAAAGGATTGTTTTCCCATTGCCAGCTATCTTCGATATATTGTTGTTCCTGCCAACTGGCATAATTAGATTTGACTGGTTTTTTGGCAGTTAATGTCAACCGTAAAAACTGACGGTAATACGTAGCTATCCCTTCTTTATGATCGCCCCGCTGAAATTCGAGCTCCAACGGCAAATTCTGCAACGAATCGCGCTGCTCTTCGGTAAGCTGTTCCGATTTTCTCATTTGATCCAATACCACATTACGGCGCTCCCGGCAACGCTCCGGATAACGACGTGGGTTGAAATACGACGGATTTTTACACATACCAACTAAAGTAGCCGCCTGTTCAATCGTCAACCGATCCGGCGATGTATTGAAATACACTTTAGCTGCCGATTTGATACCTACTGCATTGTATAAAAAATCGAACTGGTTAAGATAAAGGGTAATAATTTCTTCCTTGGTGTAAATACGTTCCAGTTGAACTGCAATTACCCATTCAATGGGTTTCTGCAAAGCCCGTTGAATGGCATTATCGGCATCGGGAGAATACAATTGTTTGGCCAATTGTTGCGTAATGGTACTGCCTCCACCTGCATTTTTCTGAAATAAAATCAACCGTTTCACTAAAACGCGTGCCAATGCACGGCCATCGATACCGGAATGGTCGTAAAAACGTTCATCTTCGGTTGCAATTAACGCATTAATTACATGAGGAGAAATTTGGTTGTAATTGGTTTTAATCCGATTGTCGGTACTTTCCGAAAAGCTGCCGATCAGCTTGAGATCAGACGAATACAACTCGGTGGCATATTTATTTATCGGATTCTGGAGTTGATCGATGGCCGGCAAATAACCCAACCAACCCATGCTGATGAAGAAAAACAATGCTACAATAAATACGAGAATACCTCCGAAGGCCCACCAAAAAATTCTGTTGAATGTACTTCTGAAATGGTTCGTCTGTTTAACTCCAGCCATAAATTTGTGTATTTAAACGGCAAATGTACAATTTTTTGCCATACATTATTAATTTGAAAAAAGCAAACAGCTAAGGATTAACACTGATTAATGAAAATTAGTCTGTTTTCATCAGATCGGCTATAATCGAATTGGAAATTTCGATGCCTTCGAGCGTCAGCTGAATGCCTTTGGCTGTAAGCTGTAAATGGCCCGTCTGTATATACCTTTCTGCCTGCAACTTACACCAGGACAGCATTTCGGGTCCAAATCGTTCAACGATTTCCGAATAACCGATTCCCGCCCGGGTGCGTAAACGTACCATCACGTAGTCGTTGTATGCATCACGTTCTGAAAGCAGCTCACGCTCGAATGCCAGCATCTCTTTTTCGACTCCCTCCATATAACGCATTAGATTTGAAATATTCCATTGCCGGCTACTCCCATCGTACGAATGCGCCGAAGGTCCGGCACCGAGATAGGGAGTCAAGTCCCAATAAGCGCTATTGTGTTTTGAACGGAAACCGGGTAGCGCAAAATTCGATATTTCATAGGCCTCGTACCCTTTACTACTCATTTGCAGTAGCATATACCGGTACATCTTAAGCATTACTTCATCCGGAGTTTCCCTTACCAAGCCCCTGGCGCGTTGCTTCCAGAGCCCTGTCCCTTCTTCATACGTTAAGCCGTAGGCCGAGATATGTTCGGGCTCCAGCTCAAAAGCATACTGCAGATTCTGCATCCATTGTTCAAAACTTTGGCCGGGCAATCCATAAATCAGATCGATACTGATGTTCTGAAAACCGGCTTGCCGAGCATCCTTTACAGCCTCCAGGGCCTGGCGGGCAGTATGCCTGCGGTTTACCGCTTTTAGCTCCGTATCGCTAAACGACTGAATGCCCATACTTAACCGGTTGAAAGGTAAACCGGTAAGCATAGTTAAGTAGGCGGGCGTTAAGTCGTCGGGATTCGCTTCCAATGTGATTTCCGCATCTTCGGTTATCGCATACCGATCGAACAGCACTCTAAAAATACGTTGAAACTGATCCCCGGACAAAACACTGGGCGTACCTCCTCCAAAATAAATAGTATGAACAGAGGCACCGTTCAGATAATTGGCGCGCAAACGCAATTCTGTTATCAGTGCCTCTGTAAATCGATCGGTGTGCTGTAAGGATGTCTCCTTATAAAAATCACAATAATTACACCTTTGCTTACAAAACGGAATATGAAGATAAATTCCTGCCAAAATTTCAATGCTTATCCTACAACTACCTCGGAATTAACTTTCTTAACCAGACCTTTTAAAACATCGCCCGGGCCCAATTCGATAAACTCGGAGGCACCATCCGTAATCATATTTTTAACAGTCTGCGTCCAACGAACAGGAGCGGTCAGCTGCGCAATCAGATTTGCTTTAATGGAAGCCGGATCCGTCTGTGGATAAGCATTCACATTTTGATAAACCGGGCAAACCGGAGCAGAAATGGCAGTAGAATCGATAGCAGCCTTCAATTCTTCGGCAGCAGGCTGCATCAAGGGAGAATGAAACGCTCCCCCTACAGGTAATTTTAATGCCCTTTTGGCACCCCTGGCTTTCAAAGCTTCGCAGGCCTTGTCGATTCCGGCAATGGATCCCGAAATAACGAGCTGCCCGGGACAATTGTAGTTGGCAGGCACGACAACCTCATCTTTAATAGCATCGCACACTTCTTCGACATCTTCATCACTTAACCCCAGAACTGCAGCCATCGTCGACGGTTCCGACTCACATGCTTTCTGCATGGCCATCGCACGTTTCGAGACTAAAACCAACCCATCTTCAAACGATAATGCTTTAGCGGCCACAAGGGCCGAAAATTCGCCCAGTGAATGTCCTGCCACCATATCGGGACGAAAATCGTCACCCAATACCAACGAACTGATTACCGAATGTAAAAAAATGGCCGGCTGGGTCACTTTGGTTTGTTTAAGATCTTCTGCCGTGCCCTCAAACATTAAATCAGTAATTCTGAATCCCAGAATTTCATTGGCTTTTTCAAAATATTCTTTTGCCAGCGGTGAGTTGTCGTACAGGTCTTTACCCATTCCCACAAACTGTGCTCCCTGCCCGGGAAAAACATAAGCTCTCATCTTTTATTCTATTGATTTGTTATAATATACGGGTTACAAAGATACTACAATTTTACCAAGCAAAAAAAGAGGCTACAGGCAATTGATGCATGTAACCTCTTTTTTTCGTCGGGGTAGCGGGATTCGAACCCACGACCCCCTGCTCCCAAAGCAGGTGCGCTAACCGGACTGCGCTACACCCCGAAATCGCCTAAGCGGCTGCAAAGATACACTATTATTTTATAACTCACAAATAAATTATGCCTGAGATTTTTAGTATTTTTGCACCCTAATTTATTATTAATATGGAAACAATTCTGAAGTACTTTCCTGAACTTTCTGAAAATCAGCAAATTCAATTTTCAAAACTATATGATTTATATTTTGACTGGAATGCAAAAATCAATGTGATTTCCCGTAAAGATATCGAAAATCTTTACTTGCATCATGTATTGCATTCATTGGCAATCGCTAAAATCATCCGTTTTAAGAAAGACTCCTGTATACTGGATGTGGGCACCGGGGGCGGTTTTCCCGGCATTCCGCTGGCCATCTTGTTTCCTTCATGTCAATTCACACTCATCGATTCAATCGGCAAAAAGATACGCGTTGGCCAGGAAGTGGCCTCCGCGATCGGGCTATCCAATATCACCCTGAAGCACCTGAGGGTGCAGGACGAAAAATCCAAATTTGACTTCGTAGTCAGCAGAGCCGTAATGCCCCTCGGCGATTTAGTGGGATTAGTCCGAAAAAATATTGCTTCAAAACATCAAAATGCACTTCCGAACGGACTCATATGCCTGAAAGGTGGAGAATTGGAGCATGAAATACTTCCGTTTAAAAACACCGCCGAACGCTTCGAGATCAGAGAATTTTTTAAAGAAGAATATTTTAAAACGAAAAAAGTGGTCTATGTGCCGCTTTAAGACCTGTCCATCTGTATTTAGATTCATAAAAATTACTACTTTTGCACTCAATAATCTACAAACAACATCATAATAATGTATAGATCGAAAACATGCGGTGAACTCCGCAGTACGAATAGCGGCGAAATCGTAACGCTGGCCGGATGGGTACAACGCACACGAAAAATGGGTGGGATGACTTTCGTTGATATCCGCGACCGGTATGGGGTTACACAGTTGGTGTTCAATCAGGAATCGAATAGCGAGTTGTGCGAACGGGCCAATAAACTCGGGCGTGAATTCGTTATACAAGCAACCGGAATGGTTGCCGAGCGCAGCAGCAAAAATGCCAATCTCGACACGGGCGATATCGAAATTTTAGTGAGCGAACTTACTGTTCTGAACGAATCGGTCACTCCGCCTTTTACTATTGAAGATAATACAGATGGAGGAGATGATATCCGGATGAAATACCGCTATCTGGATTTACGAAGGAATGCAGTCCGGTCGAACATGATGCTTCGGCATCAGATTGCTTTTGAAACGCGTCGTTTCCTGGATCAGCAAAACTTTCTGGAAGTGGAGACTCCGATTCTGATCGGTTCGACGCCCGAAGGCGCCCGCGACTTCGTGGTCCCATCGCGCATGAATCTCGGACAGTTTTACGCATTGCCACAATCGCCTCAATTATTTAAACAATTATTGATGGTGTCGGGTTTCGATCGTTATTTTCAAATCGCCAAGTGTTTTCGCGACGAGGATTTAAGGGCCGATCGCCAGCCGGAGTTTACCCAGATCGACTGCGAAATGTCGTTTGTAGAACAAGAAGATGTATTGCAAATCTTTGAAGGGCTCATACGGCACCTTTTCAATTATATAAAAGGAATTGAATTTGATGGCGCTTTTCCGCGGATGACTTACGCCGATGCAATGAAATTTTATGGATCCGACAAGCCGGATATCCGGTTTGATATGAAATTTGTAGAACTGAAAGAAGTTGTATCCGGCAAAGACTTTGCGGTTTTTGACTCGGCCAATTATGTCGGAGGAATTTGCGCCCCGGGTTGTGCTACGTATACCCGTAAACAAATCGATGAATTGACCGAGTTCGTAAAACGCCCGCAAATTGGAGCGAAAGGCCTTGTTTATATTAAAGTCGAAAACGATGGCTCTTTCAAATCGTCGATCGATAAATTTTATAATCAGGATGAGTTGAAAACAATAGCTGCATTATTTAATGCACAGCCCGGCGACCTGATACTGATTCTGGCCGGCGATACTGCTAAAACTCAAAAAGCCCTGAATGAATTACGCCTGGAAATGGGCAACCGGTTGGGATTACGAGATAAAAACGTATTTAAACCCTTGTGGGTGGTCGATTTTCCTTTGTTCGAATGGGACGAAGATACACAGCGTTATTATGCTATGCATCACCCGTTTACTTCGCCGAAATTAGAAGATCTATCGTTTCTGGATACGGATCCCGGGAAGGTACGAGCCAATGCCTACGACATGGTGGTGAATGGCGTTGAGCTGGGAGGAGGTTCGATCCGGATTCACGATAGCAAGCTTCAGAACCGGATGTTCGAATTGCTTGGTTTTACTCCCGAAAAGGCCGAAGCTCAATTCGGCTTCCTGATGAGTGCATTTAAATATGGTGCACCTCCGCATGGAGGACTCGCATTCGGCCTCGATCGTCTTGTTTCGCTGTTTGCCGGACTGGACTCGATTCGCGACTGTATTGCTTTCCCTAAAAACAACTCGGGAAGAGATGTGATGATCGATGCTCCTTCGGCAATCGATGCTTCGCAACTGGAAGAATTACATTTGACCTTAATTCCTCCTGCAACGAATTGATGATACTAATTGAAATTATTTGAAAGGTGTGAAGGATTTCACACCTTTTTTTTGTAATTAATCGCTGCAATTAAATTAAATTATTATATTTGCGGCGGAGTATTATTAAATATAATTATAATAAAGCCCCGTAATTATCAAACAAGTTATTAATTAAAAAGTAATTATTATGAAAAGAGCTACTTTTTTTATGATGCTGCTTTCGCTTTTTACCTGCTTCGGCCCCACACTTCAGGCACAGGTCAACGGAACGGCAATCGATCCGATCAGTTCCACCCTTGAAGACCCGATTTATTTTTTCATTGAATCGGCCTCCGATGGCTCAGTAAAGTATGGCGGTGTGCAATACACCGGAGATTTTCGAGGTGAAGTGATTATTTCACCGGAAACAAGGGGTACCAAACTTATTCACAACACTTTGGCTTCAGCGCCAAATCCCGATTATGCGCTTTGGGCAGTTGTGAATCTGAATGGAAAATTGTATTTGAAAAATAAAGCCACCGGCTTTTACATGATCGGCAGCCATTCGGCCGATACGATCGCAAAAACAAACGAATTTAAAACTCAAACGTTGGGTCAGAACCAATTCCTGCTCCGGACGGCCGAAGTAGGCAGTTATACCATTGCCTGGCAAAACAACTTATGCGACCGCTGGAGCAATTCAGGAATGGTTGCCAATGGCCTGGTAGCCTGGTATTTTATTATTGCAGAACCCGAAAAATTGCAAACGGCATTGAAATCAGCCCTGAATAATAAGATAAACGAAGCAACCACCTTGTTGAATGCGACGAAAGAAGGCGAAGATATCGGCCAGTATCCTTCGGACAGCCGTGTCCAGCTTACCGAAGATCTCGATAATGCAAAAGCTGTTTACGAGTACCCGCAAAGCACTATCAACGACATCAATGTAATGATTGAATATATTACACAAGCCATTGCTGCCTATAAAGCTACCATCAATGTGCATCTTGCTGTTTTTGAATCGGCCAATCCCGACAACTATCGATGGTACCGTATTCGTAATTTTGGTTACGATACCCCCATCTGTTTCAACCATGTCATTTCATACACCAACCGAACAGTAGGAGAGAAGTATTTTTACGAATTACCCGCCGATTCGTTAACCGACAGTCAAATCTTCAGATTTGAGATGAACGAAGATAAATCCAGAGTTCTTCACATAATCGACCGGCAAGGCAACTATATGTCGGCGAACGGCGGGATTGCCAGTACATCGACTCAAGGCAACGACTTTGAGATTCAACCTCAGAGCGATGGTATTGCATTCTGGATCAAACCTACGTCTTTAGCTCCGTTGCGTGCCGACGACAACGGTTCGATAACCAATTGGCTTTATATGGCCGGAGGTGCTTCGTCGTGGGTCTTCGATTTTGTTAAAGAAATGCCTAAAATACCTCGCTTCGAAAATGCAAGAACGATTGCGGTTACCTCATCGAATACCACCCAGGGAGCGGCATTTATAACCGACACCCGGGAAGCCTCCATATCTACCGACCTTGAAAGCGTATCGGTAACTGCCGAACCTGTACCGGGCTATTTCTTTGTTAAATGGACCAACGAAGCAGGCGACAGCCTGAGCAATAAACTCACCTATATCTATAAAGGTCCGGCCGACATCCTTCTGATTGCACATTTCGAACCAGGCTATTATCGTCCAATGTCGCGTTTTTATACCGGTGCCAGCCCTGCAGTACAGTCGGCCGACCGTTATCTTACCGACATTATCGTCCGGGTGGGCGAAACCGAACAGATTATTATGAACGATGTTGCTTCCATCCCCAATCCGGTCGACACCTCCGTCGTACGCAATCAGATCATTCCCGACGCAGTGATCGATTATACATTCAATCCGATTCTGATACCCCTTAACACCGATACGTTTGAATTGATTACATTTGGCAGCCGCCAGACCATCGAAAACTTCCAATGGACTCAACAGAACGCTTTTGTGGACTGGAACAAAGATTTCGATTTTCTTGATGAGCATGAGGCAGGTGTAAGAAATTCAAGCAACTCCACCGATCAGCAATTAATAGATACCTTAGGTTACACACGCAAAGTAGGTATTCCGGAAGGTTTACAAGAAGGCGACTACCGCTTACGTTTAATTTACCATGAATCGGCTACACCGGCAACCGATTGGGCCGTATCGATCTGGAATAATAACATAATCAGAAACGGCACCGCCTACGATTTCACCATCCGTTACGGCACACCTACCGGCTTTAATGCATTCACAACCAATAACCTGAGAGCATATACTATTGATAATGAATTGCATATACTAAATGCAACGGGATCAAAACTGGCGATTCACGATCTGTCCGGAAAACGGATTATGTCGATTCAGGTAACTTCGGATCATCACACTTTACCGCTCGACTTAGAACGGGGAATCTATATAATTAACATAATTTCAGCAAATGGGGCTAAAATGAATCAAAAATTAATATTATAAACTAATTTCATTTGCAGTTGAGGGGTTATCGGATTATTATTCGATAACCCCTTATTTTTAACAAGATATAACTATAGAATTTAGTATTGATTGAAAAAAACTTTCTAATTTTGTACCGAATTTGAGATAGAGTGCATAAAACATCAATCATAAAAAAAATGAAACTAGTTAAGAATCGGATTTTGTTAGTTGCCGGCATCGTGTTACTGCCGTTCTTATTGCAGAGTTGCGACGACAATTCAGGACCAGATTACACTGGCAATGAAATTCCATCAGACTTCAACTATCTGACTGTCAAAACAATCGACTTGCAGGTCGACGTGAACGACCAGTATGCCGGCCAGTATCTCTACAAAGTAGAAGTATTCGATCAGAATCCTCTTACTTCAGATACAGTGGTAAATCTTCTTGCTGCCGGAGTAGCCAACACAACGAAATCGTACACAACGCGTGTCGTGGTTCCCCAGTACGTTACAACTTTATTTGTACGTCAAACCGACCCCAAGAAAAAATCGCTTGTCAAGGCAGTATCCATCGAACAGTTAAGTCCGGGTACAATAGCCCGATGTAATTTTAATCCGGCCGTAACCAATCAGGCTGTAAAACAAAAAGCCGCTCCGGTACGTACCGACAAAGCCAGTGATTATACCTTACCGGCCAATTATACAACCATAACCACCAATGCGGCTATTGGCGCCGGTGTTTATTATGTACCGGCCGGAACGACCATTACGAACTTAACGATCAACTGGGTTCAGAATATTGAACTGTACGTTGCCGGTAACCTGATTTATAATACAACTAATAATTTCCCGAACACACCTCCGGGACTCAAGCTGGTTTTATTACCCGGATCAAAAGTTAGTTTCTCGCAACGGAATGAAGTACATTTTGAGCAACCCAACAATATAGTTGCGGTACACGAAGGCGCCACACTTGAATTTCTTGAAAACGCTGCCATTGGCAATACTGCAAAACTCATCAATGATGGTACCGTGACTGTTGCTAAACAATTCCAGGTACGTACCAACGGTGCCTATCTGGTGAACAACGGCAGCTTTACAGCTCGAACTCTGGATATCACCAATGGAGGACTCGTTGTTAACCAAAACACTATGACATTGAATAACAATGTTATCATGAATTCTAATGCTACCTTAGTTAATAACGGTACATTAGAAGCAAAAACGGCTTTTACTTCCAATAATCAAACAGCCTCGATTTATAATAACCATGTTCTGATTACTCCTTTCTTCGATTTTGCAAGGGGTGGGGGAGTTTTATACAATGCCTGCCGGCTCGAATGCGAAGACTTCATCACCGAGGGATCAATCATCAACAATGAAAACGGAGCTTTGATTCTTTGCCAGGATATGGAAATGAACAACACGACCTTTAATTTATCCGGTGGTTCTATGATCTATGCAAGAGACCTGGGGTACAATAATGTGGACGAAACCAAATACAGCGGCTCTCATTTCAAGCATGGAATAGAAATAAACGGTACTGCTGTCGGAGGTGTGACTCCGCTCTTTATAAACTGGAAAATCGAAGATCGTAACGGGCACAAAGTCCTTTCGTTGAAAGGAACTCTGGAGTTCGTGGTTTCGACAGGCAGTGTACCGGGTAATACCTTCTTCAACCTGATCGAACCGTCGGTGACAATTTCTACCTCACCTGTGTCGGTAATTCCTTCGAGTCCGTGTAATCTGGGAGGAGTGAACAGCGGTACCGGCGGCGGAGACGACGAGGATGATGATAACGGCGGTGGTGGTGGAGTTCCTCCAACCGATCCCAGCTTTCCGATTCAGGTAGTTGAGGGCACCGATTATATTTACTCGATGGAAGATTTATGGCCGCATATGGGCGATTATGACATGAACGACTTCGTATTTAAAATTCATGCGATTACAAAGTTCGTAAACAGTAGCAACAAAGTGGAAAAAATGACCTTCCAGCTGACGCCACTGGCATCAGGATCGACCAAAGTTTTAACTGCTGCACTTCAATTGGACGGAGTAGCAGAGGGTGGTGCTACAGCCGTCGTTTCCACATTGAATAAAGCCCGACTCGATCTGGGCCATACCAAGGCGAATGTCATTTTATTTGAAAATGTTCACGCTTTGTTCGGGCTCGATAATAATGATATTGTAAATACATTCAATAACATTGATAAAATTGAAACTTCGACCTACACATTTGAAATTACCTTTGCAACTCCGGTCGACCAATCGGCGGTTAGTGTAGATAAATTAAATTTCTATTCCATTGTCGGCCAAGTGGAAACAACTGACCGTCACGAAATTCACCTCGCCGGTTATGCGCCGAGCAGTAAAGTTTCGCGTCAGGTAGGAAGCTACAAGGATGAAAACAATATGGTGTGGGCATTAATGCTGCCAACATCCAATTATAAATATCCGGCCGAGAACGTTAAAATATTTACTGCATATCCGAAATTTAACGACTGGGCCCGTTCGGGTGGGAAAGACTTTACCAATTGGTATTTGAATCCTGCAGAATCAGAAGATTTATTATACAATAAATAAGACAGCAAAAAAGCGCCACCATCTACAGCAAGAGTGGCGCTTTTTTTATTGCCATATTCTATTTTACATAATGTAAATTATAGGAAAAATAGATTCCTGCAATTCGATCATAAAAAAGAGGCTCTGTCTCCAACTAGAAATTAAGTCTCCGAGAATTGAATATTCGGATTTGTTCTCGGATTGGTATCCGAATAAAGAGAGGGTGAAATCACATTGTGATACACCCTCTCACTGGTTTCCCCCTACAGAACTTTATTGTACTATCAATTTTCGTACACTGCCGTTGTTGATAGAGACAATATAAATGCCGGTCTGAAAATTGCTCAGATCGATTGTTGCAGGGTTTAAGCCCGAATACACCTCGATTCCTGCAGTAGTATAAATGCGTACTACCGAATTTGGAGCAAGATTCTCAAAATCAATCACTTTTCCTTTTTGAATAAACGAACCGAGCTGTGCTCCGGGTTCAATGCCGGTAATGACACGACCGATCAGTTTTAAATTATCATAACGAATCGGGCCGGTCGTTGAATAGATCTTACCGAATCCGGTTGCCTGATAGGCATTGCCGACCATAGTGGTTACCAATCGGATACCAAACTGCGGATTATTAAACGCTGCCGGTATGGTGGAAAAATCATAACTGCGTTTATACCAGGTATCGCCTGAATTAGCACTATAAGTAATTGCATCGGTCCAATCGTTGCCGTTTGTAGTGTACTGCAGCAGTATACGATTAGCTGCTGTACCGCCGTGACGAATATCGGCCGAAAAACTAATATCTTTATAATTGGAAGTATTAATATTTAACCGGATCCCTGCCGATTTATCGCTTCCTACAGCCGGATAATTTATCGTTTGCAAACCAAAGCCGGTTTTTACAGCGGCATAGTCGTACACCCCCTGATCGAAAATAGTTTGATTGGGAATGATCCCTGTCCGCGTCCATGCTGTTTCGTAGGAAATACCTCCGGTAAGCTCCAGGGATCCATTGCCCACAACAGGCGTAAGATCTTGATTATCAAATTCCCAATAAGCAACAGTAGTCCTGTCGTCTTCCGGGGTTGCGAGCCTCTCTCCTCTTATAATGATGTTATCGTAGCGTATTGTACCACTTGAAGAATACACATTCGATCCCGATACAGGTACATATACTTCCTGTCCCACCACATCATCATCAAAATTAGTAACAAAACGAATTCCGAACAGCGGATTATTATTGACTTCGGGGATATTGCTGAAATTGAAATTTCTCAGGTACCAGGTATCGTTGTCGTCGGTGGTATACGTAATGGCCTTTTCCCAGGTGGTACCATCGATGGTATATTGCAGCATCAACTTATTTGCCGAAGTGCCTCCCTGACGAATATCGGCACTGATAAGTATATTTTTAAAGCCTGAGGTACTGACTTTGAACTGCACGCCGGCCGACTTCGGATTAGTTCCCTGAGCCGGATAGTTATAGGTATTGCACGATTTACCTTTTTTGTGATCATCGGTTTCCTTCAATCCTGCCGGTAACGATAACCCAGGATCGATGCCCGTACGAGCAAAATCGACAATTATAGCCCCTGTAAGCGACAGTGTACCACTTCCGGTGGCCGGAAACTGAAGTCCGTTATCAAAATTCCAGGAGCTTATTACTTCCTGAGCTAAAATTGTCCCCGACAAAAATAAAGCAGAAATAAAAATAGAAAGCTGTTTGTTCATTGAGATTTAATATTAACGTAATTTAATTTTCTAGTCGTATAACTACTACAAAAATACTCATTTTGTTTGAGTTTGCAGCTGTATAATTCAAAAAAAAAAATAGTATCTTTGCAAGTCTTATACAGAATCCATATATTCATTTTAAAATATTTCACTAAAATGGGATTTAACGATCTTCTTAAAAAAGTTTTTGGCAATAAAGCCCAGCGCGACCTGAAAGAAATTGAGCCTTTTGTGGCCAAGATAAAGGCTGCATACGATGATATTAAAAAACTCTCCAACGACGACCTTCGTCAATTAACCGAACAACTCAAAAAGCAGATTCAGGACTATGTTTCGAAAGAAAATGCCCGGATTCAGGAATTGAAAGAATCGGTAGAAGCCACGGAGCTGGAACAGCGCGAGAAAATCTACTCGGAAATCGATAAGCTCGAGAAAGAAGTTACGGTCAAGCTGGAAGAAGTACTGGAACAGATTTTACCACAAGCCTTTTCAATAGTCAAAGAAACAGCCCGTCGCTTCACCGAAAATACAACCACTGTGGTTACAGCAACAGCTTTCGATCGGGAACTGGCGGTTAAGTACGACTTTGTTACCATCGAAGGCGACAAGGCCGTCTACAAAAACGAATGGCTTGCAGGTGGCAATACCATTAAATGGGACATGGTGCATTACGATGTGCAGCTGTTTGGAGGTACGGTACTGCACAAAGGCAAGATTGCCGAAATGGCAACCGGTGAGGGAAAAACACTGGTGGCTACCCTACCCGTCTTTCTCAATGCACTTACACGCCGGGGTGTTCACGTTGTTACCGTGAACGATTACCTGTCGAAACGTGACTCCGAATGGATGGGACCTTTGTATATGTTCCACGGACTATCGGTAGATTGCATCGACAAGCATCGACCCAATTCGGAAGAACGCCGGTCGGCTTACCTGGCCGATATTACTTTTGGAACCAATAATGAATTCGGTTTTGATTACCTGCGCGATAATATGGCCACTCATCCCGAGGACCTGGTGCAGCGTAAACACAATTTTGCCATCGTGGATGAGGTTGACTCGGTGTTGATCGATGATGCACGTACTCCATTGATTATCTCGGGTCCGGTTCCCAAAGGCGATGATCAGCTTTTTGAAGAGCTCCGTCCGAAAGTCGAGAAATTGGTGAATGCACAGAAAGTTCTCGTTACTAAATACTTAGCCGAAGCACGCGAATTGTTTAAGTCCGACGACGAAAAGAAACGGGAGGAAGGTGCACTGGCTTTGTTTCGTTCCTACAAAGGGATGCCTAAAAACAAACCCTTAATTAAATTTCTCAGCGAACAAGGTATCAAGGCGCAATTGTTGAAAACGGAAGAATTCTATATGCAGGAGAATAACCGCAATATGCATATAGCCACCGATCCGCTGTACTTTGTGATCGACGAAAAAAATAAAGGAATCAATCTTACGGATAAGGGTATTGATCTGATCACCGGTAATTCGGAAGATCCGAAGTTTTTTGTTTTGCCTGATGTCGGGTCCGAAATAGCCGAACTGGAACGCAACAGTAGTCTTTCGGCGGAAGAAAAACAAAACCTTAAGGATGAGATCAATCAGAATTATGCCATCAAATCGGAACGTGTACATACTATTAATCAGTTACTGAAAGCATATACCCTTTTTGAAAAAGATGTGGAGTATGTGGTTCTCGAGAACAAGGTAAAGATTGTCGACGAGCAAACGGGCCGTATTATGGAAGGCCGCCGTTATTCCGATGGGTTACATCAGGCGATCGAGGCGAAAGAAAGCGTTAAAGTGGAAGCTGCAACTCAAACCTTTGCAACGATCACATTACAGAACTACTTCCGTATGTATAGTAAGCTGGCCGGTATGACAGGTACTGCCGAGACCGAAGCGGGCGAGCTTTGGGATATCTACAAGCTGGATGTAGTGGTAATCCCGACTAACAGGCCTATTGCGCGTAACGATATGGAAGATCGCGTGTACAAGACGAAACGTGAAAAGTACACCGCGGTAATTGAAGAAATTGAAAGTCTGGTTAATGCAGGACGCCCTGTTTTAGTGGGTACGACTTCCGTCGAAATATCGGAATTACTGAGCAGGATGCTGACTTCCCGGAAAATCAAACATAATGTATTGAATGCAAAATTGCATCAACGGGAAGCAGATATTGTTGCTGAAGCCGGACGTAAAGGTACGGTCACCATTGCTACCAACATGGCAGGTCGTGGTACCGACATCAAGCTTACGCCCGAAGTGAAAGAAGCAGGCGGATTGGCCATTATCGGTACCGAGCGCCATGAAAGTCGTCGTGTCGACCGTCAGCTCCGCGGGCGTGCCGGTCGTCAGGGCGATCCGGGCTCCTCCATCTTCTATGTATCGCTGGAGGACGATTTGATGCGTTTATTCGGCTCGGAACGTATATCTTCGGTTATGGACCGCTTGGGATTCAAGGAAGGAGAAATGATCGAACATTCGATGATTTCCAAATCGATTGAACGGGCACAACGTAAGGTAGAAGAAAACAACTTTGGAATTCGTAAACGGCTACTTGAATACGATGACGTGATGAATTCACAACGTGAAGTTGTGTATTCGCGTCGTCGCCATGCCTTGATGGGCGAACGTATCGGCATGGATATTACCAACATGATCTATGAAGTGGCCGAAAGCATGGTTGAAAATGCGAAGACTGCCAACGACTATCCTTACCTGGAAGAAGAAGTATTAAAAATATTTGCCCTGGATGTGCCTTTTACCGAAGAACAATTTGTTGGTGGAAAACAACACGAATTGACCTCTAAGCTGATTGCTGAAATCATGGCCGCATTCAAACGGAAAATGGATAAACTTGCTGCGATTGCCTATCCGGTAATCAAGCAGGTATACGAAAAACAAGGGAAGCAATACGAGAACATCCTGGTTCCGATTACCGATGGTAAACGGATGTTCAATGTTTCGACTCATCTGGAAACGGCTTACAATAATGAAGCGCGTGAAATAATTAAGGCGTTTGAGAAACAAACTTTATTGTACATTATTGACGATGAATGGAAGGAACATTTGCGTCAGTTGGACGAACTTAGAAATTCGGTACAGAATGCATCGTACGAACAAAAAGACCCGCTGTTGATTTACAAATTGGAATCCTATGGTTTGTTCAAGGAAATGATCGACAGCATCAATCGTAAAGTAATAGCAATACTGATGCGGGGTCAGATTCCGATGCGCGAACCCGAACAAGTGCGCGAAGCCCGGCCGGTTCAACGAATGGATATGAGCAGATACAAAACTCAAAAAGACGAATCTGCAACTGGAAATTCACTGCAAGACCCGACCAAACAGGATACACGTGAAAATCAACGGGTCGAACCTGTTCATGCTGAAAAACGGCCGGGTCGTAACGAGCCATGTTTCTGTGGTAGCGGCAAGAAGTATAAACATTGTCACGGTGCATAACACCACCTTGACGCACAAAACGGGATAATATGCTGAATTACATTGTATGGAACGTTGATCCGGAACTTTTCAGTCTGGGGAGTTTGCATGTACGCTGGTATGGATTATTGTGGGCTTTAGGTATTTGGGTAACATTGGTGATAACCCAAAAAATTTTCAAACATGAAAATCATCCTGATGTATGGGTCGACAAGTTATTCATATATACCGTATTAGGAGCGGTGATCGGAGCTCGTCTGGGGCATTGCTTATTCTATAACCCCAGCTATTATCTTGCCCGTCCATGGGAAATGCTGTTTATCTGGCAAGGAGGATTGGCCAGCCATGGCGGGGCAATCGGGATCTTAATTTCCACCTGGATGTTCCATAAGAATGTTTCCAGGAAGGGTTTTATCTGGGTACTCGACCGGCTTGTAATCGGGGTATCGTTAACGGGTATGCTGATCCGGTTCGGTAATTTGATGAATTCGGAAATATACGGTGGACCTACTACCCTCCCCTGGGGATTCATTTTTGTACGCGACGGACAAACCGAACCGATGCATCCGACCCAGATTTACGAAATGCTCTATGGAATAATTACCTTCGGTATAACTTATTGGTTGTACTGGAAAAAAGATGCCGGTAAAAAGAACGGACTGATTTTCGGTATTTTTCTGATCGGTACCTTTTTTACCCGATTCCTGATCGAGTTTATTAAAAACGACCAGGAAGCTTTTGAAGCCGGAATGTTCATCAATATGGGCCAGATATTAAGCATTCCATTTATTATTTGGGGTATCTTATTGATTATCAATAGCAACAAATCCGCAGTTTCACCACATGGCACACAAGGAAGTACTAAACGATAGTGTAAAGCCTTATAACGATCGTGAAAGCAAGACCCATCAGTTGCGCAACATGTTTAACACGATTTCAAAGGATTATGATTTTTTCAACAATTTGATGTCGTGGGGATTAGCACATTTGTGGAGACGCAAGGCCATGCGATGGTTACACGATTATCGCACCGAAACACTCCTGGATATCGCTACCGGAACTGCCGATATGCTGTTGTTAGCCGACCAGCTTTTATCGCCTGAGGTATTGCGTGGAATAGACATTTCGGAAGAAATGATGAATGTTGGCTGGGAAAAGTTGAAAAGCCACCGGCTGGATCACAAGACGGAACTGGAAGTAATGGATTGTGCCGAAATGAAATTCGCTGATTCTACCTTTGATACGGTCACCATAGCTTTTGGAATACGCAATCTGGAACGGCTTACCCAATCGCTGGAACAAATCAACCGCGTTTTAAAAACCAACGGGAGGTTTTTGATTATTGAAATGAATGAGCCTCAAAAAGGGCCACTGGCTGTTTTATATAAAATATACGTGAAATTGTATGTTCAACTGGCTACCGGTTTATTGAGCAAAGATAAGGAAGCGTATGCCTATCTCACAAAATCGATGCACTACTTTCCACAAGGTAAAGCCCTTATTGAAATTCTTACAGATCATGACTTCAGACTGCTAAAATATAAGAGCTTTACCTTTGGGGTGTGTAGTGCATACTTACTCGAAAAAACGAATTAAACGTCGATCGATTGAATTTCGATCAATAATTCATCTTTCATTACCGATTGTCCTTTTGCAACCCGGATTTTGCGGATTACTCCATTACAATCCGCTGTAATTTCATTTTGCATTTTCATCGCTTCCAGTGCCAGAACCGGTTCTCCGGCATTGACAAGATCGCCTTCACTCAGGAACAGATCAACAATCTTTCCCGGCATTGGAGCTTTGATATTGTTATCCTGCTCTTTATCGGCTCCTCCTGAAATCATACCTCTGCGAACGTACGAGAAAATAGATTCAAGGCTGAATTTATATTCGACACCATTCACTTTAATGACGGCTTTATTCTGATCGCGAGCTACCAGTTCGCATTGAAAACGCTTACCCTTCCAGTCGAATGCGTAATGAAAATCCTCTTGTTCAACAAAATCGATATCCATCTCATTCCCATTAATAACCGGGCTCGATTCTTTTGGTAAATATATTTTATACCGTTTGCCACTATCACGTACTGCAATAAACAATCGCGATGCATCTCTTTTATATTTGTACGAAGTTCCCATTCAATCAGTAATTTAAACGTTTATTCAATACCCATACATTCAATGCATCATTTTCGTAGGCAGGTATATCGCCCTGCAACTGAAGATATTCTGATGCATACATAATGGTAGCCGCCAGCGCGCCGATAAGCTCGTCGTCGTCATTCTCAAGCATTTCAGGAGTATATACCTGATCAACCCAACGGGTTGTATACGTGGCATTCACGAAATCGGGATGTTGCAAAACTGCTTTACAAAACGGGACAGTCGTTTTCAATCCGATTAAACTGAAATGGTTCAAGGCATTCAGAGTACGGGCTATCGCATCTTCACGCGAACTGCCGTATACGATTATTTTGGCAATCATCGAATCGAAATAGGGTGTCACTACCGAGCCGCTTACCACACCCGTTTCAATCCGGATCGTCGGGTCCTGCGGAAAATGAATCGTATCGATGAAACCAGTTTGAGGACTAAAACGATTTTGAGGATCTTCGGTATTAACCCGGCATTCGATCGCCCATCCCTGAATTTTCACATCGGTCTGAGATAGTGTGAGGATTTCCCCCAATGCTACTTTTATTTGCCACTCCACCAGGTCTACACCAGTAATCATTTCTGTTACGGGATGTTCGACCTGAATTCGGGTATTCATCTCCATGAAGTAGTACGATCCATCCTCATCCATAATATATTCGATGGTACCTGCCGAAAAATAACCGATTTTTTGGGCAAATTTTACGGCCAGCGCTCCCATTTCGTCGCGCAGTGCAGCCGAAACAGAAGCAGAAGGTGCCTCTTCGACAATCTTCTGATGCTTACGTTGTAACGAACATTCGCGCTCCCCCAGATGAATTACATTTCCGTGTTTATCGCCTAATATCTGAAATTCAAGATGTTTAGGGTTTTGAAGGTATCTTTCTACAAAAATATCGCCGTTACCGAACGCTGCGAGTGCTTCGTCGTATGCCGATTTAAAATGCCGTTCAAGCGTTTCAGGTTTTTCAACAATACGCATACCACGCCCGCCTCCACCTGCCGAGGCTTTCAATATTACGGGATACCCAATACTGTCGGCATAATCCCTCGCAGCCTGGGCATTGCCTACCGGCCCGTTGGATCCGGGTACCAACGGTAATCCGGCTTCGACCGCCATATTTTTCGCCACGGTTTTCAACCCCATATCACGGATGAGTTCGGGCGACGGACCTATAAAATTCAGTCCCTTTGAAATACATAATGCGGCAAAATCAGGATTTTCAGATAAAAAACCGTAACCTGGATGGAGTAAATCGGCCTGGTGATCAAGTGCTAATTGAACAATTTTTTCCGGATTAAGAAAAATCGGCTTTTCATCGTTTGCATCGCCGGCCTGAATCACTTCATCGGCAAATTGCAGATACAATGCATCCGGCTCACGGTCGCTTTGAAATACAATCGTAATCAAACCTAATTTGTGCGCAGCACGAATGATGCGTATGGCAATCTCTCCTCTGTTCGCTATTAATAATTTTCTCTTCATACTTCCTAATTTTTTACAATGGAATACTTCCGTGCTTTCTCTCGGGCTTATTATATTGCTTATTGGCTAATATTTCAAAAGCCGTAATCAGAATCTCTCTGGTTTTTGACGGTTCAATTACTTCATCGATAAGCCCGATTTCCTCGGCCCGGTAAGGATTTGCAATCTCAGCCTTGTACTTCTCGGTTAAAATACGCTCCATCTCGGCTTTATTATCAGCCTGAGCAAGTTCTTTTTTATTCACAATTTTAATAGCACCTGCCGGTCCCATTACCGCTATTTCGGCCGTAGGCCACGCAAAATTGAAATCGCCCCCCGTATTCTTACTGCTCATCACAATATACGCTCCGCCATACGCTTTGCGGGTTATTACAGTAATTTTGGGAACAGTGGCTTCACAGAAAGCGTACAACAATTTGGCTCCGTTACGGATGATCCCGTTGTGCTCCTGCTCGATGCCAGGTAAAAACCCTGGTACGTCTTCAAGTATCAGCAGAGGAATGTTAAACGCATCGCAAAAGCGTACAAATCTGGCTCCTTTGACACTGGCGTTAATGTCGAGCGTTCCCGCCATCACTTTCGGCTGATTTGCAACAATACCAATCGTTTTTCCGTTTAATCGTGCAAAGCCTACCAGAATATTCTGAGCAAAACCTTCGTGTACCTCAAAAAACGTATCTTTATCGACCAGAATTTTTATAACGTCTTTCATATCGTACGGTCGGTTCGGATCGTCCGGAATAATTTTATTGAGGAATTTCTGTCTCGATTCATACGATTTCACAAGGTGTGACACGGGTAAAGATTCAAAATTATTCGATGGTATATATGATAACAGTTTGCGAACCAGCAAAATAGCATGCTCTTCATCGTCTGAAACGAAATGGGCGACCCCACTTTTATTGGCATGTACATCTCCCCCACCCAATCCGTCCATATCAATATCTTCGTTCAGAACTTCCTTTACCACATCAGGCCCCGTTACAAACATATAAGAAGTCTTCTTGGTCATGAAGATAAAATCGGTAAGAGCCGGCGAATATACAGCCCCACCGGCAGCCGGACCTAAAATTACGGAAATTTGCGGCACAATACCCGACGAACGTACATTATTCTTGAAAATACGGGCATAGGCAGCCAAACTCTTCACACCTTCCTGAATACGGGCACCGCCCGAATCCATCAAACCTACTACCGGAGCACCCAGTTTTAAAGCCATTTCCTGCACTTTGGCTATTTTGGTACCGTGGGCGAAACCCAACGATCCACCCAATACCGTGAAATCCTGTGCATAAGCAAACACACTCCGTCCCTGCACCAACCCACGGCCAACAACCACCCCATCGCCAAAATTGATCTGTCGACTGCTCAGCGGCGACTGACTGGGCGATACAAAAGCATCGAGTTCAAAGAAAGTTCCTTCGTCAAACAATACATGCAAACGCTCACGAGCCGTGAGCTTACCTTTGAGGTGCTGCTTGTTCACCGCATTGTCCTCCATCTCTTGCAACGCCTTAAGGCGTGTTTCAAAGATATCGTTTTTATTCATATCCATTTATTATGTTGAAAATGCCGTTTCTTTAGTTAAAAGAAAAATCGCACAAAAATAGTAATTTTGTGCAGAATTAAACAACTATCCAAATTAAAATTACTACAATTAGCAAAGCAGGTAACATATTCATGATTCTTAACCTTTTAATTTCCAAAATATTAATTGCTAAACCTAGCAATAAAATTCCACCGGTATTGGTTAATCCATGAATAATATCCGGTGTAAAAAACCGGCTTGCATACATCGATAAAAGGGTGATCGATCCCTGAAACAGCAATAATGGTATTGCTGCAAAAACAACTCCTATTCCCAGGGCTGATGCGAGTAACAATGCGGAGAAGAAATCCATCAAGGATTTCGTCAGTAACAAATCCGACGAAACTCCGGTTCCTTCCTGAATCGCTCCAACTATGGTCATCGAACCCACACAGAACAGTAGAAATGCTGTCACGAGTCCTTCGGTAAACCGGTCGCTTCCGATCCGAAGTTTTTTTCTTAACATTTCACTGAGCCGATCGGTTTGCTTTTCTAAATTCAGCAGTTCGCCGGTTATCGAACCAAGTGCCAGACTACCTACAACAATCAAAATATGATTTAGTTCCCACACCATCGAAATACCTATAGCCAGGGTAAACAAACCGATAGCCTGAAAATAAATGGAAGTCATGCGCTCAGGCATATTCTTTTTCAGCAACATACCCAAACTGCCTCCCGCAATCACTGCCGCTGTATTTACAAGTGTGCCAATCATATCAATTTTTTTTACGTTTTTTGGGGACGCTAAGATAGATATTTTACTTTTAAAATGATTAGAACATACGAAAATTCATTATATTTGCAAGAAAATTCATTTGAGGCGATTGTGGGATGAAACACTTTTTACATAGGGTTGCAGAAATCTTTTTTCAAAATTATACATCTGAAATAAACCGCTTTACGTTTGTATTTCCCAACCGTAGGGCCGGACTTTTTTTTCAGCAATACCTGGCCGAAGTAGCTGCCCGACCTTTTTTTTCGCCTTCCATTATCACGATCGAACAATGGTTTGAAAATGCGTCCAGTTACGTCGCTGCCGACAAGCTATTTCAATTGTTCCGTTTATACGAATTATTCAAAAAAGAGAGCAACTCGACCGAAACCTTTGACAGTTTTGCTTTCTGGGGTGAAATAATACTCAACGATTTCAATGAGGTAGATAAATACCTCGCGGATGCCCAACAACTTTTCGGGAATATTGCCGATCTAAAAAATATCGATGAAAAGTTCGATTACTTTTCCGAGAGCCAATTGGAGGCTATTCGTTCATTTTGGAAAAACTTCACTCCCCTGCCCGATAAAAAAAGCCAGCTGGAATTCCTCGAAACCTGGAAAGTGCTCCATGCCTTATATACCTTGTTCCGCAATTCGCTTAAAGAAGAGGGCTTAGCCTACGAAGGAATGATGATGAGGGAAGTGGTCGACATGCTTCAGCAAAATCGCATTCCAGCCTGGTTAGCCAACAAGGAATTCGTATTTATTGGATTTAATGCGCTTAATCCCTGCGAAAAAGCGATGATGACCGTACTCAAAAAAATGGGGAAAGCCGATTTTTACTGGGATTACGAAGCCGACACATTGCAGGATCCTGAAAATCCCGCTTCACGATTTTTTATTGAAAACACCACGCTTTTTCCCTCCAACTTCACTATATCCCGTGAAAACCGACCGCTCTCGGACAAAAAAATACATTTAATCAATGTGCCTTCGGGAGTGGGACAAGCCAAACAGGCCTATTCAATTCTGAACACCCTGTATCCCGAAGGAAGTGAAGAAGAGTCGTTTTTGCAAACTGCCATCGTGTTGCCCGACGAACAATTATTAATGCCGTTATTGTACTCGATCCCTTCTCACATTAAAAAAATTAATGTTACCATGGGCTATCCGATGCAACTGACTCCGGTGTCGGGGCTAATGGATCATATTTTTGAAATGCACCGCCGGAAAAAACAGAAAGGCAATGTGTATTCATTTTATCACCAAACCGTTACCAATATCCTGAACCATCAGTTTATAGCAGAAGTGGAAAGTTCGGCAAGTAAGGATCTTATAAAAAAAATTACTGCTGAAAATAAAATCTATATCGAGGATACGTATTTGCACACAAATGATCTTTTCACCGCATTATTCCAAGCCGATATTGATGTTCACAAGTTTCTACCTTACTTAAAAGACACTTTATTTCTACTATACAGATCGTGGAAATGGAAGCACGAAAGCACTTCAAATTCATTAGAAGCAGGTTTTCTGTACCAGTATTATAATGCCGTTACCCGACTTGAGCAATTGATCGAGCAACATTCGGACATCGAAATACTGAATCTTGATACGCTGCTACGCATTGTACGTGAGTTGACGTCCACCATTACGGTTCCTTTTGTGGGCGAACCGCTCGATGGTTTACAATTGATGGGTGTTTTGGAAACCCGCGGACTCGACTTTAAAAACGTCATAATCTGTTCGTTTAACGAAGGTATTTATCCTAAAAAAAGTTTTACGAACAGTTTTATACCCTATCAGCTTCGAAAAGGTTTCGAATTACCCACCTATGAACAATTGGATGCAGTAACCGCCTATAACTTTTACAGGCTCTTACATCACGCCGAAAATATATATTTTCTTACCGACAGTCGTGCCGAGAGCGGCTCTACCGGTGAAGTAAGCCGGTTTTTCTATCAGCTCTGCTACTATTATGGAATCGATATTCACACATCGTCGCCGGCAGTGAATGTATCCTTCGCCACACCGCAGTTACTCACTGTGAAAAAAGACGAACGTTTACTCCGGCTGCTTGACGAATATAAGGTTGAATGCAATGGAACGAGGGCGTTATCGGCCAGTGGTATCAATACTTACATCAAATGTCCGCTCGCGTTCTACCTATCGGTTCTGGAGGATGTCGAGAAGCTCGACACAATTGCCGAAACAGTCGAAAACGATACTTTCGGAAATATATTTCATTACGTGATGTCGGAATTGTATGCCCCCTTTACCGGCCGACTGCTCACCGGCGATACCTTAGAAGGTATGTTAAAAAACGAATCGCATATTGAACGGTTATTATCGCAGGCTTTTGCTTTTTATTTCTTCAAAAAGGACAAAGGTACGACTGTGGAGCTCGAAGGAAACAACCTTTTAATAGCAACAGTACTTCTTAAATACATTAAAGGAGTTGTTCGTAAAGACATCGAATACGCCCCTTTTACTTATCTCGGAGGTGAAAAACCAGTTCGCTCTGTATTACCTACCCTGTACGGTACGATCCGATTGAAAGGCTATATCGACCGGATCGACCGGAAAGAAAATCGCGTAAGGATTCTCGATTACAAAACGGGTAGCGGAACATTGGATTTGAAAAACTGGGACAGCCTGTTCGACCGGAATTTAAAACCTACCGATCGTCCCAAGCACATCTTGCAGACCTTTCTTTATGGTTATCTATATGCGGCGGAAAACGAACATAATGTCATAACACCCGGGCTTTTTTTTACAAAAAAGGTCTTCGACGAACAATTCACCACCAATTTAAGTTATAAAGACGAACAAAATGTAAAAAACACCATCGAAAACTATTATGATTTTGAAAACGAATTTATTCCGCGCATCCGTGCCTGTGTGGAGGAGATTTTTAATCCTCAGGTACCGTTTGTACAAACAGCGGTAAAGGAAGCTTGTTCCTATTGTGATTACAAAACACTATGCAAAAGGTAATTCATCAGCGGATTTTTTACCCCATATGCATACTCTTTACCCCAAATAATCATTTTTAGGCCCAATGAAACCCGGAATTTCCCGTTTTTAACACATCTGTGGTTTGAAACCCCTTACTTTGCGTTAACTTTAATCACAAATAAAAAACTGTCATAAAAAGACGTTCAATTATCATGGCAAAATTTAAAGGAGCTATAGTCGTAAATACGGAAAGGTGTAAAGGCTGCGACCTGTGTGTGGTAGCCTGTCCGACCGAAACGCTGGCATTGTCGAACGATGCCAACAGCAAAGGTTACAACTTTTCGTTCATGGAAAAAGAAGAGAATTGTACGGGATGTGCTGCGTGCGCACATGTATGTCCCGATGCGTGTATAACAGTTTATCGAATTAAGATATGACAAAACATAGCGAAGAAATAACCCTCATGAAAGGGAATGAAGCGGTGGCTCATGCGGCAGTGCGATGTGGATGCGACGGGTATTTCGGATATCCTATTACTCCCCAGTCGGAGATCCTGGAAACCCTTATGGAAATTGAGCCCTGGAAAACTACGGGTATGGTGGTTCTGCAGGCCGAAAGTGAAGTTGCCTCTATCAATATGGTGTATGGAGGTGCCGGTTGCGGGAAAAAAGTAATGACTACCTCGTCGAGTCCCGGAGTAAGTTTGATGCAGGAGGGAGTATCGTATATGGCGGGTGCCGAATTACCCGGTGTGATCGTCAATGTAATGCGTGGTGGTCCGGGCTTGGGAACTATTCAGCCGAGTCAGGCCGATTATTTTCAGGCAGTAAAAGGCGGAGGACATGGCGATTACCGTATGCCTGTACTCGCGCCGGCATCGGTACAGGAAATGGCGGATTTCACGGTATTAGCATTCGACCTGGCCTTTAAATACCTTACGCCTACGATGATTCTGGCCGATGGCATTATCGGTCAGATGATGGAAAAGGTAATATTACCCCCTTTCCGGCCCCGGCGGACAGAGGATGAAATTCGTGAGCAATGTCCCTGGGCTACTTTAGGTAAGACCCCCGAACGGGATCCGAATTATATTTCGTCGCTGGAACTACGTTCCGAGGAAATGGAAAAGATCAACCTCCGGCTGCAAGCCCGTTACCGCGAAATTGAAAAACACGAAGTTCGATACGAAGAAATCCAATGCGACGATGCTGAATATATCTTTGTTGCTTTTGGGACAATGGCGCGGGTTTGTCAGAAAGCGGTAGAATTGGCGCGGGCCGAAGGAATTAAAGCAGGTTTATTGCGTCCGGTCACCCTGTTCCCCTACCCTACTCAACGAGTAAGCGTGCTGGCACAAACGGTAAAAGGATTTTTATCGGTTGAAATGAGTGCCGGTCAGATGGTGGAAGATGTTCGTCTGGCCGTATCGGGAACTGTGCCGGTTGAATTTTACGGACGAATGGGAGGAATCGTTCCTTCTCCGAGTGAAGTGTTGAATGCCTTAAAAACAAAATTCTTATGAGTAGTATCCAAGATATCGTCGATCCAGCCAATCTGGTTTACGAAAAAACAACGGTAATGAACGACACACCCATGCATTATTGCCCGGGTTGCAGCCACGGGGTTGTTCATAAAATTTTAGGTGAAATCATTCAGGAAATGGGTATACAGGAAAAAACCATCGGAGTGGCTCCGGTAGGTTGTGCGGTATTTGCCTACAAGTACCTCGACATCGACTGGCAGCAGGCGGCACACGGCCGTGCACCTGCAGTGGCAACGGCGATCAAGCGTTTACTTCCCGATCGCTATGTATTTACTTACCAGGGCGATGGCGACCTGGCAGCTATCGGTACAGCCGAAACAATTCATGCCTGCAGCCGGGGCGAGAACATTGCCATTATTTATATCAACAACGGAATCTATGGTATGACGGGTGGACAAATGGCCCCTACTACACTTCCGGGAATGAAGTCGACTACTTCGCCCAACGGACGCGACCAACAGTTGGAAGGGCATGCACTCGACATGTCGAAACTGCTGGTACAGCTGGATGGTGTGTGCTATGTAACCCGTCAGAGTGTACATACAGTAGGTGCAGTTCGTAAAACGAAAAAAGCCATTCGCAAGGCGCTGGAAAACTCAATGTTAAACAAAGGAACTTCGATTGTTGAAGTTGTATCGACCTGTAATTCGGGCTGGAGAATGTCTCCGGCCGATTCCAATACCTGGATGGAAGAAAACATGTTTCCGGTGTATGGTTTGGGCGATTTAAAAGATATTTAAGTTATGACAGAAGAAATTATAATATCTGGTTTCGGCGGACAGGGTGTGCTGTCGATGGGTAAAATCCTGGCATATTCGGGATTGGTTCAGGGTCAGGAAGTAAGTTGGATGCCGTCGTACGGGCCGGAGCAACGTGGAGGGACGGCGAATGTAACCGTTATTTTGAGTAACGAACGGATTAGCTCGCCTGTATTAAATGCATACGACACTGCCATTGTTCTCAATCAACCGTCGCTCGAGAAATTTGAACCGATGGTAAAACCGGGCGGGACATTAATATTCGACGGAAACGGGATGCACAAACTCCCCACACGAACCGATATACGTGTATATCAAATCAATGCAACCGAATATGCCTACGCCAATAATGCATCCAAAACCATCAACATGATCATATTGGGTGGTTTGCTAAAGGTCCGCCCCATTGTTGAAATCGAAAATGTGTTGAAGGGATTGAAGAAAACACTGCCTCCCCGTCATCATCATTTATTACCTCTGAACGAAAAAGCAATCCATACGGGAATGGATCTGATTCAATCGTTTACAGTTTAATTGTTGTAACAACTGCCCAATTATTTTTCTCACGAGACGAAATCAATTTCAACCCGTTGTGATTCATTTCTTCTTCCAATACCGGAATATCGGCAGTGTAAAATCCGCTCATGTACAATACTCCGCCCTCATTGAGGCTTGCGGAGTATTGTTTCATATCCTCCAGCAATATATTCCGGTTGATATTGGCAAAAATCACATCTGCTTTTACCGTTTTTAATTTTTCAGCTCCACCTAATTCTATTTGTATCCAGTTCACTCCGTTGGTTTGAATATTCTCGGCCGAATTTTCGGTGCACCATGGATCAATGTCGATGGCGATTACGGGTTTTGCACCTCTCTTGGCTGCAAGAATTGCGAGTACGGCGGTACCGCATCCCATATCCAGTACCAGCTTACCATTCAAATCAACCGAGAGAATTTCTTCGATCATCAAACTGGTGGTTTCGTGATGTCCTGTGCCGAACGACATTTTGGGATCGATCACTATATCGTATTCGGCTTGCGGAACATCGGTATGAAACGAGCTGTGGATCACACATTTATCACCGATTACAATAGGTTCAAAATAGTGCTTTTCCCATTCTTCATTCCAGTTTATCTGATCTACGTTGATTATTTCGTACTGTATATCAGTGGTATACGGAAAATTCGCCAATAAATGCTTCAAGGCATCTTCGTTAAACTCTTCCCGTTGTATATAGGCGACCATTCCATCCACATCTTCTTCAAAACTTTCGAAACCAATTTCGCCCAGGTACGAGGCCAATAAATCGACAATGTATTCTTCGTTGGGCTGAATAGTTAATTTTAGTTCAATATACTGCATACTTCAGATTTAATCGTAAATTTGAAGACAAAGATACGTTTTTTTTATGAGCTGTAAAGCATATCGATTTAACTCATAATGGTATAATAATTGTTACTATCGTATCGTTTGAATTAAAAAAAATTGAAGTAGTTAATTAAAGCAATAGAGTCATGAAACCACTTAGTATTACTATTCTTATGCTATCGCTGATCCTCAATGGATTACAAGCTCAGCAGGTTTTTGATGATGTGTATTTCACGCCTTCGGAAGCAAAAAAAGAGACCTCGGTTACTAAGCCGAAAGTACAAAAGAAGCCCGTTTATAAAAACGGAGCTAAAGAAATTATCTTCATTCAATCGGACGAGGCAAAAAAAATCATCAATAAAGGCGATACCATTTTTGTTCTTTCCGAAATGAACGACAGCCTTGCCAATTTAAAAGATAGCATATACGCCGACGATGAAGGGTATTATTTGAATGACTTCAACGGTACAGAATCCGATTATGAGTATGCCGAACGAATCCGTCGTTTTCATAATCCCAAGTACGCCATTCATATTTCCGATCCTCAGTATACCGATATTTACTTTCTAAATTCCAACGATTGGAACGTATATGTCGATGGTTCGTATGCATGGATCACTCCAACATGGACCAACCCTTCCTGGTTCGATTACCATTACCGGCCCTATGGGTATAGCAGCTGGTACTGGCGCAACAGTTTATGGAGTCCTTATTCTTTATATAGTAGTTGGTACAATCCGTGGTACTACGGCGGATATTATGACGGATTCTACGGAGGTTATTATGGTGGCTATTACGGAGGATATTATGGCGGATACTACGGTAGATACCCTTATTGGGGAAGTACTTACGTTACCCACCGTGAACCTCGAAACAGGAATTACAATGAATCGACCCGCAGGGAGCAATACTACAATGGCGGTACGCGTCAAACCATATCCGGCTCTTCGACCAGGGTAGGAAGAACCAACGAAAGTACCATTGTCACCCGGAATTCGGTAGTATCGGCCGACCGGTCGGTTCGCGTTGTCGACCGATCGGTATCAACTGCCGCCAGAGGTTCGTCAGTTGTTCGTTCACAGGACAATACAGCCAGTAGAAATGAATCTACTTTCAGATCGACCGGCACCAGAGCGACAACTTCGCGCACTTCCGATATTATCAGCACACGTCCGAGAACGACTGAAATCTCGGGAGGCAATCGCAGGGGAGAAACAGTAACTGTTGCAACGCCGCGTACATCGACCGCCACCTCGCGTTCAACAGTGACAACATCCCGTACCAGCACACCGTCGACAGTACGAAGCTCCTCATCGTCGAGCTCTGCTGGAAGCAGAAGTTCTTCGTACACGCCTTCTTCCAGTTCGTCGTCTTCCTCCAGCCGAAGCTCGAGTTCTTCTTCCTACTCCTCTAGCAGCAGTAGCAGCAGCAGTAGAAGTACCAGTAGTAGCAGCAGTGGAGGGTCCTACTCGGGCGGATCGTCCAGAAGTTCGGGCGGTTCCAGTTCGGGAGGAAGAAGATAAATATACCTGCAGAATAAAAATCAAAAACACAATCGAATTAAATATTAACGAATATGAAACGATATAAAGCAGTAGTTGCGATTATTTGCATCTCACTCTCACTTACAGCACAGTCGGAATTCGACGCCCTTAAATACCTGCAGCCCAATATCTTCGGAACTGCCCGGTACAGTGCGATGGCAGGAGCTTTCGGAGCATTGGGAGCCGATCCTTCGGCAATTAAAGACAATCCTGCAGGATTGGGAATATACCGAAGCAGTGAATTATCGGCTACAATGAATGTTCTTTCGCAAAACTCACAAGTGGACTGGAATAGGCACAGCTCGTCAGAAGGGATGTTCAAAGCAGGCTTTCATCAGCTCTCCTATATCATATCGAGCACTCCTTCTTCAAAATTCAGCAGATCGACCGGTATCAAACGTTCTAATTGGGCCTTTTCATACAACCGGCTAAAAGACTTTAATCGCCAGTTGAGTGCTGCCGGCGGTCGCAATGTGTCGGCTTCGGTGACCGATTACATAGGTTATTTTACTGCCGACATTCCTGGAGACGAACTCTACAAAACCAGTAACTACGATCCGTACAATAATGTAACAGTTCCCTGGATTTCGGTTGTCGCCGCAAATGCCGGATTAATACGCGAATATGTATACGATGATACGGGTGAAACGGCCTATTGGCAGACACTTTTAGAGAATAACGAAACAGTATCGCCCAGTTATTTCTTACGCGAATCGGGCTATTTTGACGAATATTCACTTAGCTGGTCGGGAAATTTCAATAATCGAGTGTTTTTAGGCGCCTCGGTTAATATTTATGATATGAAATACCAGATCAATTCGGAATATAAGGAAAACTTCTCCGTTGTAGGTGGCATGTCGCTCAAGAATTACCTGAGTTCGTCGGCTACCGGAGTTGGATTCCGGGTAGGAGGTATTTTCATACCGGCTGATAATATCCGTATAGGAGCATCGGTGCAGGCACCGGTTATTTACACAACAAAGGACATAAATTATGCGGATGTTTATTATAATCACGGCGCTGACAACTTTGGCACCATTTATACCCCTGAAGGTGACAACAATTTCAAATTGCAAAGCCCGCTTGTTTTTAATCTGAGCGCCGCTTTGATTCAGGGTAAAAAAGGTCTGATCGGAATCGAATACATGAATAGCAGCAACAATACTGCAAAATTCATGAATAAAAACAACAACAGTTTCAATTACAAGTACGAAAACGACAGTATCGGAGCAGTATTTAATGCCCAGCATACCGTAAAACTTGGCGGCGAATATAAGGTGAGTAATAAATTTGCTATCCGTGCGGGATATGCCTATTCGACGGAACCGGTAAAGAGCAGGATGCAAAAAGAGATGAATCCCAACACCAACCGTACCGATCTTGAGTACATGGTACCATCGTCCACCAGTTATATTACCGGCGGAATAGGATACAGAGATGCAGATTGGGCTTTTGATTTCGCTGTAGTCAATAAGATGTACGACGAAACTTTTTATGCCTACAACATCAACAAGGTAGCTGATGGTTTCAAAATGCCAACAGCTGCTGTAAGCACCACCAATCTCTCATTTATCGCAACGGTAAGTTTGCGCTTCTAAAAGCACTAACAACTCAAAGGCCCTCGTTTTCAATTCGCGAAACGAGGGCCTTTGAGTTGTTAATCACCCATCAGCCTTTAATCATGGTCAAAAGCATTTTCATCTGCTGAGTAGCCATTACGGCATGAGGTACATTGGCAGGCATTAAGATGCTCTCGCCGGCACCTATTAAATGCGAAACGCCTGCAATACTAATTTCAGCCTCACCATCAAATACCTGTACAAGGGCATCATAGGGCGTAGTATGTTCGCTCAGCGATTCTCCCTGATCGAAAGCAAACATAGTAACGTTTCCTTTATCGTTACGTACCAGTATTTTACTCACAATCGATCCTTCGGCATAAGCCACACTTTCGTTAAAACTGAATTTTTCCCCTTTAGGAAATCCTTTATGCTCCTTTTGGGGCGTGTATTTAAATGTTGTCATAGGGATAAGAATTTTATTTAAACGCAAAGGTAGAGAATGTAAAACAATGGAAGTGTAACAATTGTTACACTTCCACAATTATTTTTGACGAAATAAGGATTTTTCGTACATTTACATCGCAAACATAGATATATGAAGAAAAGAGATCTCAACGCTTGTCCCATCTGCCACAATTTAAACATTGACGACGAGGAAGCATTTCTCGACGATTTAAAATGTACCTTCAGGGTATACGCCAAAAACGACCTGATTATTCAACAAGGGCAATTGTGTGAAGCGTTTTATATGCTTACCATTGGTAGCGTTCGAACTGAAATGGTTTCTGAAAACGGGAATATCATGGGTATTGAAACGATTGAGGCTCCAAAACCAATTGCGGCAGCACTCCTTTTTTCCGACAACAACCGTTTTCAGTTTAATGTAATTGCCTTAGATGATGTAGAAATTATTGTGATTCCTAAATCCGAAATTATGCGCATGATGATGACGAATCCTGATTTCATGCAAAATTATCTTGCTCATAATGCCAATCGAACGCAAGTTCTTACCAGCAGACTGCAGTTATTGTCGATTAAAACAATCAAAGGTAAGCTGGCTCATTATTTATTGGAACAGGCAAAAAACACCGACAAGCCCTTTACGGTATCAAAAACTCAAAGCGAACTGGCTGAATTCTTCAGTGTCGCCCGCCCTTCATTGGCCCGCAGCTTGTCGGAAATGGTGCAGGATGGCATTATTTCAATTCATCGTAAAGTGTATACCATTATCGATCTGAATAAAATGAAAGAGTTATTAGTTTAACCTCAATTCTGAAAACGGAGCATGAATCTATTACTAATCAACGATTTCACCTTACCACTGCAACATCCGGTACTGAAGTTTCTGGTGATACTTGTCATCATCCTTTTTGCGCCCATTATTTTCAACAAACTTAAAATACCCCATATATTAGGTTTGATTATTGCGGGAGCAATCATCGGTCCCTTTGGTATCAATTTGCTTCAGCGCGACGGCAGTATCATTCTTTCGGGAACTGCCGGGCTTTTGTATATCATGTTTCTTGCCGGGTTGGAAATCGATATGGGAGATTTGAAAAAAAACAGCACCAAAAGCTTAATTTACGGTTTACTGACCTTCATCATCCCTATGCTTTCCGGTATTCTCGCCGGTGTTTATCTGCTGAATTTTTCTCTTCCCACCTCCATACTGATTGGAAGTATGTTTGCTTCACATACCTTAATTACCTACCCAATAGTAACTAAACTCGATATTGTTAAAAACCGGGCTGTAGTGGTTACGGTTGGGGGGACTATTATTACAGTCACGCTGGGATTACTGGTTTTGGCTGTCATTATCGGCATGCAATCCGGGGAGGTGGATTCCTGGTTCTGGACACGGCTTTCGGGTTCAATCGTCCTGTTCAGCGCCATTGTATTATTACTTTTTCCGTTCATCGGCCGTTGGTTTTTTAAAAAGTATTCCGATAGTGTTTCTCAATACATCTTTGTACTGGTAATGGTTTTTTTAGGTGCGGTTCTTGCACAGGCTGCCGGCGTCGAATCGATCATCGGAGCATTTCTGGCCGGACTTTCCCTGAATCGTTTGATACCGGTCACATCGCCCTTAATGAACCGCATCTCATTTGTCGGCAATGCTATTTTCATTCCGTTTTTTCTGATTAGCGTCGGGATGCTCATTGATTACAGAGCATTCTTCAACGACACGCATACATTATATGTCGCAGCTATTTTGTCGGCCGCAGCAACATTCTCAAAATACCTTCCCGCATTGATTACTCAAAAGATGTATGGCTACACCAAAGACGAAGGTAATTTGATTTTCGGATTAAGCAACGCTCAGGCCGCAGCAACCCTGGCTGCCGTATTGGTAGGCTATAATGTTATCACCGGCTATGCGGCCGATGGCAGCCCCATTCGATTGCTCGACGATAGTGTATTGAACGGTACGATTGTCATGATCCTCGTCACCTGTACCATTGCATCGCTGGTAACTCAAAAGGCTGCTGTCAACTTATCGCTCAAAGATAGCACTAACGCTGAACCGCACGATTCGGATGGCACCGAACAGATTCTCGTCCCTATTAAGTATGCCGACACAATTGATGAATTAATTAATCTCAGCTCGTTAATAAAGTCAAAACATAATCTCGACGGCATTCATGCTTTAAACGTAATCAGTAATAATACAACCAACGATACCGACTTAAAAAAAGCCAATCAACTGTTGGATAAAGCGGTCAAAAATGCTTCGTCGGTGGATATTCGGATGAACAAATTACTGCGTTACGATGTAAATGTTGTGAATGCAATCACCAGCGTGATACGGGAGCACTCCATCACCGACCTGATCGTATCGCTTCATACGAAGAAAGGAATGACCGATTCGTTTCTCGGTAAACTGACCGAAGGTATTTTGACGCGAAACAATGTAACGACCTTTGTATACAAAGCCGCCCAGCCCATCTCTACCATTAAGCGTCACATCGTAGTGATACCCAAAAATGCAGAAGTAGAAATAGGCTTTCCCTTTTGGTTACTTAAAGTGTGGAATATTGCCCGCAATGCAGGCGCCACAGTCGAATTTTACGGACAGGAGAAAACCATCGGACTTATTCAGGAAGTAATGTCAAAACACCCTATTGAAGCCAGTTTTAATAACTTCGACGATTGGGACGATTTTTTGATTTTATCACGCGACATTCGTCCTGACGATAACCTCATTATAATACTTGCCAGGGAAAAAACAATGTCGTATCACTCCAGCATGCAACGTATCCCCGTTTATTTACGAAAATACTTTGAAAATCAAAGTTACATACTGATATTCCCTATACAAACCGGGATCTTATCCGACGATCATGATAACTTCAACAATCCTTCCATGCTCGAACCCATTGAAAAGCTGGACGAAATGGGGAAAACCCTGGCCCGGTTGTTTAAAAGAAAATAGTCAGGCTAAGAAAGCCGATAATTCTTTCAATGATATCCGTCCTTCATAGAGGGCTTTTCCGGTTATCACAGCCGGAACCGCTTTTTCTTGGAGCAACAGAATATCCTGCACGGAACCGACCCCCCCACTGGCAATAAGAAATAAATCGGGAAATGCGCTGAGAATTTTCTCGTATAACGCAACCGATGTACCTTGGAGCATTCCGTCTTTACTGATATCGGTACAGATCACCTTATTTATGCCCATGTTGGAATAGGAAGCTATAAAAGGCAGCAGCTCCAGCGAAGTAGTTTCGGTCCAGCCGGTTACTGCTATATTCTCCTCCTTCACGTCAGCTCCCAGAATAATTTTCTCAGAGCCGTATTTTTGTATCCAGGAAGCAAAAATTTCGGGTGATTTAACCGCAATACTTCCTCCCGTCACCATCGCGGCTCCCGACTCAAAGGCTATTCGTAAATCATCGTCCGATTTCAGACCTCCACCAAAATCGATTATTAAATCAGTCGAGTTGGCTATACGTTCCAACACCCTATGATTAACAATATGGTTCGCTTTTGCACCATCCAGGTCAACCAGGTGAAGCCTACGAATCCCCGCATCCTCAAACATTTTTGCGACTTCGAGTGGGTTCTCGTTATAGATGGTTTTTTGGTTATAATCGCCTTGCGACAAGCGCACACATTTACCATCGATTAAATCAATTGCAGGAATAATCTCAATCATATTTAGCTTTTTTAGAGCCGCAAAGTTAGTTATAATTGGGATTTTAAAAAACTCAAAATCGAATATTACATGAAATGAACTAAATGAAATATGAGTTGAAAATTGTATTTTTGCAGTCAACTTTTCAATGTTAACATGATTAAAAATTATTTACAATCAAGCTTACTACTTGTATTTCTTACTATTACGTCGTTTTCACAAAGCCAAAATCATCCTTTAAAAAGGGAGATGAGAGGGGTATGGATTGCTACCGTAGCTAACATCGACTGGCCTGCAACCAGAAGCACGAACGCCAATCAACAGCGGGAAGAACTCCGTGAAATGCTTGATCAATTGGAAAAACTGAATATAAATACCATCGTTTTTCAAGCCCGTCCCACTTCTGATGCTTTTTATTATTCTGCGTATGAACCATGGTCGGCCTATTTCACCGGAAAACAAGGCCGGAAGCCCATGCCCTATTTCGATCCGCTTGAATACCTTACCAAAGAGGCGCACAAACGTTGTATGGATATACACGTTTGGCTGAACCCCTACCGGCTCTTGAATAATGAAGCGATAGCTAGTCTCGATAAAACCCATTTATATTTTCAGAAACCTCAGCTTTTTTTGAAGTACGGAGGTAAGTATTATTTCAATCCCGGATTAGATGAAACACGCGCCCACCTGAATCAGGTCGTGAAAGATATCGTAGAACGATATGATATCGACGCAATTCATTTTGACGATTATTTTTACCCTTACCCGGTTGCAGGACAGGAGTTTCCCGATCACGATACTTTTCGAAAATATCCCAGGGGCTTTACAAATAAAGCCGATTGGCGGAGAAACAATGTGAATATGGTAATTGCTGAGCTCAAACAAACCATACAATCGACCAAACCTTGGGTAGAATTTGGAATTTCTCCTTTTGGAGTATGGAGAAACAATACTGTAGATCCAAAAGGTTCGGCAACCCGTGCAGGCATTCAAAATTACGATGATTTATATGCCGACATTCTTAAATGGCTTGAAGAAGGAACAATTGACTATGTTGCGCCGCAATTGTATTGGGAAATAGGTAAAAAAATTGCCGATTATGAAATATTGTTAGAATGGTGGACAAAACATTCGTTCAACAAAAATGTTTACATAGGTCTTTATGCATCGGGGTTAACATTACGTAATGAAGCTGCGTGGAAAAAGCCCAACGAACTTGCCCGGCAAATAAGGATGAACCGGCAGAATAAACAGGTTGATGGTGCAATATTTTACAGTGCCAGGCCTTTTCTGAACAATCCCCAGGGCTTGTTGGATAGTTTACAGACTCAGTTGTTCACTTACAAGGCACTTCAGCCATTCAACCGAAATTTAGGCCGAAACAAGGCTATCCAGCCTGAAAATATTCGATTACTTAAAGATAACAAGGAGGTGGTTTTAACCTGGGACTCGGTGGTAGCTGAAGGCGGCGACGCCATCGCTTATTATGTTGTATATTGTTTCAAAGGAAAGAAACCTGGCAATTTGGAAAATCCTGAAAACATTCTGACGCTCACTACCGAAAATATGGTCAGATTAAACCAACTGAAAAAACTAAAAGGCTATTATACCTTTGTGGTGACAGCCGTCAACAGGTATAAAGAGGAAAGCCTCCCCAATTATGCCGTAACACGTAAGCTATAATAAAACGCCATTTCGTTCAGAGCAACGAAATGGCGTTTCGGCTTTTCATAGCGAATCATTATCAGATATTGATGTGTAAATCGGCTTTTTGAGCGGCTTCAATGTATTGAAAAATTCCACTGAAATCGTCTACTACATCAATAAATTGTTCTTTGGTAACCCCATCCCACATCTTGCCGGCAAGCGAACAAATAAAGAATTTACAATCGGTAAACTCTTTTACCTGACGAAACGAGTCGGCCCAATGCTGAACGTCCAACTCTTTCATTTTCGCAAGCATCTGCGCTTTCAAGTGTGGATATTCAACAAAAGAATCGTTGATAAACTCATTTTCTTTCAAGAATGCCCTTGCTGCCGTAAGCAGCACATACACTTCAATTTCCATATCGTCGGCGGCAGCCCCACTGAGCATTACGCCTAAACCGACTAATTTGTCGATACTTCCGGATGACAATCCGACAACTAATTTTGCCATTTACAGTTCATTTAAAATGTTAGAATTATCCACCACACCCTCCCGAAGGAGCTGCCGCTGCTTTTTTAATTGCACCGCGTACCGGCGACTGCTCAACCAATTCGGGATACAATTGCTGCCAGGCGTCAAAGCCACCATCAATAAGTTGTACGTTGGTGTATTTTAATCGGGGCAATACCGTTGCAGCCAATGCCGAACGTTGTCCGTTATCGCAGTAAATATATACCGCAACGCGTTTTTTAGGTGCCTGATCCGCAATCTCATTCTCCAAAACACCCCGTGGGACTGAGATGGCCCCCTTAATGCAGGCTATATCAAACTCTTCGGATTCGCGACAATCGATCAGATAAAAATGCTTCTCTGATTCTAAAACCGCTTTGAAATCGGCCGGACTAATTATATCGACCTTCGACCGGGCAGCTTCTGTCATTTCTTCAACACCGGCATATATTTTCGTATCGTTGCTTCCGCAGGAGGCAAGTCCCGCAAGAAGCACCAGCAAAGAAATAAATTTTACGTTCATGATTTTTTATTGTTTAATGATTCCAGTCAACCCATGCTCCCTCATATACCTTAACATTCGGGTAATTTAAGATCGATTTCATTACAAAGTAGGTAAAACCTGCAGTAACTCCGGTTTTGCAATAAATAATCACTTCTTTGTCCTTCGGGACGGCTGCAAACAACTTGGCAAGTTCAGTGGCAGGTTTCAGCTTCGAACCTGTCAGCATATCGTCGCTTGGAACACTGATCGCATTTCCGATTTTACCGGCAGCATAATCTTCTTTCTTGCGGGAATCGACTAATACGGCCGTATTTATTTTACTCTTCACATAAGCTTTATCTGCATTTATGGCTGCATTGACAGCCGGAGTAAACGTAGTAGCAGTTAATTTCTTAGGATTTTTAGTAATGGGTTTCCGGGCAGCAAACCACGCGTCCATTTGTCCATCGAGCATACTTACATCGGAAACACCCAGGTATTTTAAAATCCAGTATACACGACCGGCATTGACTCCTGTTTTGCAATATACCACTATTTTTGAATTTCGGGCCACACCATGACTGCCCATAATTTTTGCCAACTCGGCCGCAGGTTTCAGGCTACCTTCAACCGGAGTTGCATTACAAAGTGTAGATGCGTCGATATTGATCGCACCGTCGATATGTGTTTTCATATAATCGCCTGCCGGACGGGCATCGATCACTATTACCGCCGGATCTTTAACCATTTTCGCCAAGTCGTCGACACTTACCAATTGTGCACTAACCGACATTACAGCCAGTACAACCAGTATTAAACCAATCATTTTTTTCATTTTCGTTCCATTTTAAAATTTTGCCTGTAACTGTACCATGATCATATCGTTCATCACACCGGCCGATTCGGCGACATTCACATAATTTACCTGTACTCTTGAATAATCGTTGACATAATAGTTGATACCGATGGTAGTGTAATTGGTGCGTTTCCCGGCCACTGCGACATCAGAATTATAGGTATCGAACTTGAGCACCGGCTCCAGGCTCCAGGGAGTCATATACGAGGCCATGACCACAAAACCATCTTTGGTATAACTACCAGCAGTTTTTGTTTCATAACCCACTATACCGCCACAACCACCATACACAGGCACACGCGATGCAGAATGCAATTGATCTATCCCCCGAATATATTCACCCTGAAGGAATAAATCGCCAAGTTTATAGTGTACTTCGCCCCCAAAACGATAAATATCATTCATCTTCTGGGCCAGATCCGTAGGATTAATCTTGCCTACATTAAAACTTCCCCCGACAGTAAGACCAGCGAAAGGATGAAGAAGAATACGCCCTACGATATTTTTATTACGGTTGTCGTCTTCGACATTCATTCCGGTTCCATTCATAATTCCAAGGCTATATTGCAGGAGAGTAGTATCGCTACCTCCGCTGATCAACAGTCCCATATCCCGCTGAGGACCGGCCAGTTGATTGACAACTTCGGAACGATTAATGGTGTATAATCCCGAACATGAGGTATTTTGCTCCATGCTAAACGGAGATTTAAACTGCCCCAGCGTCAACTTAGCCCACCGGCTGAACCGGGTATACGACACATAGGCATCGAGTAGATGCACATTCTTTTGCTGCGTTTTAAAACTACTGAATTCCGCTACAAAATAATAATCAATATCGTAAGGAATGGATCCCATTACCCCCAACCGGGCACGATTGAAGGTAAAATTATTTGTATTTAAACTATTACCATTTGCATCGGTACCGTTCAGATTGAAGTTATATTGAGGTTGAATAAACCCGGAAACTCCTATTAAATCGCTTCCTCCACCCATACAGCCCTGACCGGCCACGGGCAACACCAACAGCAAGCCAGCTATTGCTGTTAAAACAATTCTTATTTTTTTCATTATTACTTATTGATAGAAGCAGGCCCGTTGTATTTCAACCGGCCCGCTTCATGAATGATTCGTTTTAATTACCTGTCACTACCGGATAATTCCCTACATTGGCAGCCGACCATTTGTTGGCTTTCAATGTAGAATTGATTAATGCATTCGCTCCAAAACCTATACTTTTGGCATTAGTGTATCCCAAAACAGTCAGATAGGCAGAAACCAGCGCCGATGTCTGGCCTGTCCAGCAATAGGTGATGATGGTCGCGTCAGGATCAAGATTTTTGAAACCGTCGGCTGCCAGGGTCAGCGTTTCGTTTACGCGGTAGGCGCCTTTAATATGACCGTGATCGTTTACATTCGTATTCGTCCAGTAATTGTTAATAAAATAATTGGTTGGAGTGGTAAGCACATCTTCTGCTTTTACCGACATGGCCGCATACCCCTTGGCCAGCATTACAGCTACTCTTTCTTTCAAAATACCGGCGCCCGTAGTATCGTTTGCTTCAAATGCCGGTAAAGTAAAGTTCACCGAAGGTACAATAGCATTGGTAGTCGACCAATTGGCATGATTCAGCGCACGGTCGGAGATATTGGCTGTCCAGCGATCAAACTGGGGGGCCCATGAACTCATTCCCCATTTCAGGATTTTACAGGTCGGATGGCCACTCAATCGCAGGGCCACATGGCCCAGGGCGGCGGTCTGACCTGTATAACAAGCGACTACAATAGGTTTCGAACCTGCATTTTTAGCCATTTCAACAATATTGGGTAAGGTCGTATTAATGGCACCCTGTATATGACCGGTTGCAAAATCGGCTGCCGAACGTAAATCGATTATGTAAAAGTTGGTTGGCGCCGCTGCAACATCTTTAGCATCGATGGTCCATTGCGATGTCATATGGTTCAGATCCAAATTGTTGGCTTTCATATAATCGGTCATTTTTTTAAAATGATCAATTTTTACTTCCTCTACCGGGTCGATACACGATGTGAGACCAAAGGAAAAAACTAAAACTGACAAAATCAGTGTTTTGAATAAAATTGTGGTTTTCATAAAATATTTATTTTTAAAAGGTGTTTGAAGTGAAAAATCAACCTCCGCATCCGGCACCCGGGGTTACAGCTACGGCATTCGGGTCTTGATGGGGATTAAATGCAGTATAGCCGCCTTCCAGGTTGTAGACATTGGTATAACCTAATTGCATAAGAGTTTTGGCGGCTAAAATCCCCAATGCTCCATCTGAACTGTATAGAATAATTTCCGATTTTTTTTCGGGAGGATAAATGTATTGCTCCGACCAGAATCCTGCATCCCCGATTTTAAATTCCAAGATACCTCTCGGAATCGATACCGAACCGGGAATATTGGAGGTATAGTAGTCGGACGGCTGACGGATATCGATGAGATAATAGTCTCCTCCGGTATCAATTTTAGTCTGTAATGTTTTTACTGAAAGCTGGTTAATATCCGATCTGCAATCAGCAGCCATCTCTCCGCCATTCTCGTAAATGCCCCGGCAGGAATAAAATTGCCCGGTCAGCACGAGTAACATAATCAATTGAATTATCTTTTTCATGGGTTCTACTTATTAAAATGCACTGAATTTACCGGTACGCTCATTCCACTTCACAAACCAATACCAAAGGCCCAGTAATACGACGATCAGCAGAAAAGCACCATCATATCCCAGGTAATCGGGAAGATAATGACGGAATTTTGCACTTTGAGGCAAAACACCGTCGACCAGTGGTACGAGAAATTTTGAAGAAAGAGGCATAAACAAGACCATGGCCAGTGCCGAAAACCATAATTTAATCTGTCCCTCGCCTACTCTCCAGAGCGTTCCTACCGCGCAGCCTCCCGCCACCGTCATCCCGACTCCGAAAACAAAACCGCCTATTCCGGCTTTGGCCCAGAAATGCGGAAAAACCCAGGTAAGTTCGCGGGCTCGTAAACCGGCCTCACCCATCGCGCCAATTCCAAAGTATTTAATAACGGTAAAGCCTATCAAACTTACCAGTAAACCGGCAATTACACCTACTGATCCCTGAGATTCGCCACTCATGAACGGATCTCTGAAGGATTTCACAATACAGAAACGAGAACGTTGCGAAATCAGTCCCATCAATCCGGCAATAAGAATGAACCAGGTCATGACCGGGTTAGATTTCGCATAAGCGTACGACAGTACTATCACACCCAGCACAACCACCATTCCAACATAAATCTGCCACTGCCCCTTACCCGGTCCGGCGGCAAGATAGGTATAACTTTTGCCCGAACTCCAGCCCGGTTTATTCTCCATTTCCCATATCAGGTATTTCAGTGCTAATATCACTCCTATAAACATACCTGCTGTGAAAATCAAAGCTCCACCCGACAAGGCAGGAACTCCACTGAAAAAGGAGCCGATCGAACAGCCAATACCTACAGTGGCTCCGACTGCCATCAGCGCTCCGCCTAAAAAACCTTTGATCATTTCCCCCCGGGGAGGCACACGTAAAGCAAACTCCTTTGAAAACAATGCTCCGGCAAACGATCCCAGCACAATAAGCACTACCAGCATACCATAATTATTCTGACTAACGGGTACTACTGCTTCGCCGAAAATTCCGGTCACCGAGTACAGGTTATCGCCTACATTGGTTAAGCCGCCACTAGCACCCCAGGGACTTTTGATGGCAAACAACAGGATATTAAGCAGCCCCAGTACAATGCCGCCTACCCAAACCGGCCAGTGTTTACCAAAAAAGGTATTGAACAACTCCAGCAACGGATGTTTTTCTTCCGATGACATTACTTTCCCTCCTATGCTTTTTTCACTAACATACGGTTCACTCCACCTTCCAGATCGGAGATCCCGAGGCATTCGTTTCCAGTCTTGGCGCACCAGCTCGGCAAATCGGTTTTGGTTCCCGGATCGGTGCCGAAAACTTCCAGTACTTCTCCTGACTTAAGCTCTTTCATTGCTTTTGCAATTTTCATCATGGGCATTGGGCACGACAGGCCTTTACAATCTAAGGTCATTTTGATTTCCATATTATTGAAATTTTTAGTTAATGAATCACTGGCAAAGATTGTGATATTTTGCACAGCCACAATGAAAAGATGCGTGATATATTACAAGTATTGCTTATATTTGCATCAGTATAAGACATGATATAGATCAATAAATATGCAGATTTTAATCATGAATTATATCCTTAATAGAATACTGTTATGAAAAGAGAAGAATCGACGAATAGTTGCACGCTGAATACAGCAGTTGAAAATTGTTTTCAAACACTGACGGATGATGAAATGTTGTTGTTGGAAAACAATCTGGTAGTCGTAAACTATAAAAAGGGTGAAATCCTTTGCAAACAAGGAACTTTAGCCTCACATATCATGTATATTTGCAATGGCCTAGTCAAAATATACATGGAGAGTGAGGCCGGGAGCTTAATTCTGAAGGTATTACCGGCGGGTAATCTGATCGGTTTATCGGCTTTGCTCGATAATAATAATATTTTCCGTTATTCGGCGTATGCTTATCAGGATTGCAAATTACGCCTTATCGATATCCGGGTTTTCAAGCAGTTGATCCGGCAAAACAACAGTTTTGCCAATCAGGTAATCAATTTGTTATGCGAAAATCAGATTCAGACACAAACGCGTTTTTTTGCATTTACACAAAAACAATCGTTTGGAAGAATTGCCGATACGCTGATGTGTTTGTCGAACAATATTTTTAAAATGGATGAATTCGAATTACCCTTGTCGCGCAAAGAACTGGCCGAATTAACCGGTTTGACCCCCGAAAGCGTGATTCGTATCTTATCCAAGTTTAAAAATGATCGGGTAATCGAAATTGACGGAAAAGTGTTTAAAATTATAAACAAAAAAAAATTGCAACAAATTAGTGAATATGGATAATTTAGTTTTTCTGGAGCGTATCAATTTCTCAATAATCATCGAGAATTTACCGCAGGTAATCAGTACTGCTGTCATCATTATCGCCGCGGCAGTAATTCGAATTGTTATTCGAAAACTGGTGATTACCTACGCCAATGTTCACGATCATTCCGATTTGAGAGTTTACCAGGTACACCGGTTAACCAAATTTTTTGTCAATGCTGCTGCATTAATTATCTTAATCGTCATTTGGGGAGTCGACACGAAAAACTTTTTTGTGACCTTATCGTCCGTATTTGCGGTGATCGGGGTAGCACTTTTCGCACAATGGTCGGTATTAAGTAACGTTACCGCAGGCGTCATTCTCTTTTTTTCGCCGGCATACAGAATCGGAAATTATATCCGGATTCTAGATAAAGACATGCCAACCGAAGCAAAAATAGAAGATATTTTCGCGTTTTATACGCACCTCAGAACCCGGGACGGAGAATTGCAGATTTTCCCCAATAACCTGTTGTTGCAAAAAGCAATTCAAATCATGGAAGATCCGGCAGAAACCGAAAACCTGGTTTAATTCAGCGGGCTTTATACCGGATCATTACCGGAAAATGATCCGAAGGATACGCATTACCGGTCGATTTGCCGGTAATTACGGTATATTCCTCTACCTTGTTTTCAGAAGTGAAAATATAATCGATGCGTACATCTTCGGAGAACGAATCAACTTGTGTGTTCCACCCGTTGAACGTGCCCACGCTGGGTTCAACAATTCGGGTTGCAATGGTTCGTGCATCGTGTAATGCTTGCGTCAGCTCATTGTACACCTTTTTCTCCGAAGGAGCGGCATTGAAATCGCCCAGCAGAAAAACGGGACGATCGCCGGCAATTGCTTTTACTCGGGCTGCCACCAACCGGGCGCTTTGTGCACGTGCTTCTTTTCCGATATGGTCAAAATGGGTATTAAAGACAAAAAAACGCAATCCGGTTATTTTATCCTGAAGTTCAACCCATTGGCAGATACGGTTTAAGGCGGCATCCCAACCTTTGGAAGCTTTATCGGGCGTATCGGATAAAAAGAAAAAGCCATCCTGAAGACGACGGTACCGGTCCTGCAGATAAAACAGGGCAAGGCGTTCACCCGTGGTACCGGCAGTATTGTCTCTTCCCGTCGAAAACACGGCATACGAAGGCAATGCAGCAGAAAGGTCTTTTTCCTGCTCATGATCGATTAGTTCCTGTACGCCGAAAACATCAAATAAATTACGCTGCACCAGCGAGGCGACCAGCGGTTTCCGGTGTTGCCACGATCGTACTCCTTTGTCGGATGTAGTACGAATACGTACATTGAATGTTGCGATCTGCAAGGTATCGGAAAGTGAAATCACCGGTTCAAATCGGTTACCCGAGGCTGTACAACCGACACCCACTGCAACGAGCAAGGCTAATAGAATTAGTTTTTGTTTCATAAAGAAATTGAATTGAATAACTCATATTTGAATACAAACCTACAAAAAAAACAGATTCCATGCATACTCTTCCTGTATTTTTGCTTAATTTTGGGGTCAAAACTTTTTTTTGAATGATTTCAAAACAACGATACTGGTTATTTATACCGGCAGTGTTGGCGCTGTTGATTTTTTTCATCCTGGATTTAATGCTGGGAAGTATCGATATACCTTTCGGTGACTTTCTCGCGTTGCTCAACGGTAGTCATGAAAACACCATTTATCGTGAAATTCTTCTGAACTACAGGCTCCCCAAAGCCATTACAGCCGTCATTGCCGGTGCGTCGCTTTCTCTGTCGGGACTATTGATGCAAACCCTTTTCCGCAATCCGCTGGCCGATCCGTATATTTTAGGAGTAAGCTCGGGAGCCGGCTTAGGGGTGGCCATTACCCTGATGGCCGCGTCTTTTTTGCCGGCCGTTCTTATCAGTACCGGCTGGGGTACTGTACTGGCAGCCGTAATAGGAGCATCGGCCATTTTATTATTGGTTATTCTGGTATCCTTCCGGTTGCATAATAATGTATCGTTGCTGATCGTAGGGATTATGTTCGGAACCATTGCCTCGTCGATCGTTAGCATACTGCAGAATTTTGCAAATCCCGATGCCATCAAATTGTATGTATTGTGGACATTTGGCAGTCTGAGCGCCGTCAATTGGGCGAATTTGCAGGTTCTAGCTCCTGTTTTTCTTATAGGAAGTACAGTAGCGTTTTGCCTGCACAAAAAATCGGATGGGCTTTTGTTAGGCGAAAACTACGCCAGGGGACTGGGCATCGATATTCAAACGACCCGGATTCTGATGGTACTCTCGACCGGTTTGCTGGCGGGCAGTGTGACGGCCTTCACCGGTCCCATTGCTTTTGTGGGTGTGGCCATACCCCACATCGCCCGGGGCTTGTTTAAAACTTCGGCACATAAAATACTGATGCCTGCCTCTTTCCTGTTGGGAGGAATATTGATATTGATATGTGATATAATTTCTCAGATTCCCGAATACACCTTACCGATCAACACCATCAGCGCTTTATTCGGCGCTCCGGTAATTATCTGGATAATATTAAAACGAACTTAAGATGACTACAAAAGATCGCTATAAACACATCATTGCCTGGTTTGAAGAACACGTTCCGGTAGCCGAAACTGAATTGCACCACGAAGATCCGTTTCAATTATTGGTCGCCGTGATTCTTTCGGCACAATGCACCGATAAACGGGTAAACATGGTCACTCCCGCTCTGTTCAAAGACTTTCCTACTGCCGAAGTGATGGCCGAGGCATCTCCTGAAGTACTTTTCGAATATATCAAATCGATTTCTTATCCGAACAATAAATCGAAGCATTTAGCCGGTATGGCACGCAAACTCAGGGATGAATTCGGAGGAATAGTGCCCGAATCGATTGAAGAGTTGCAAAAACTGCCGGGGGTAGGACGCAAAACCGCCAATGTAATCGCATCGGTCATTTACAACCAGCCAGCCATGGCTGTGGATACGCATGTATTCCGGGTAGCCGAGCGACTTGGCCTCACCACACATTCAAAAACTCCCCTGCAAACCGAATTAACACTCGTCAAGCACATCCCCGAGCATCTCATTCCCCGTGCACACCATTGGCTCATTTTGCATGGCCGCTATATATGCCAGGCCCGCAAACCCCTGTGCGAGGAATGCGGGCTCCGCCCCTGGTGCCGGATGTATCAGAAAAACGTTCGTTCGTAATACTTCGTATGCAATAAATGATGCGAAAGATCGCCGAGCGGTTCTTTCAAAAAATGATCGTAAAGATAAACGATTTCAGGATTCTCGTGCGATTTCCGGATGAATTTATGTGCATCTTCCGCATAGATCGATTCGGCCCGTTTCCGACGAATCTCCTGATTCGTCGGAATGGGTTGCCCACCGCCTCCCAGGCAGCCCCCCGGACAAGTCATCACTTCAATAAACGCATAGGGAGAACTACCTTCTTCCACTTCTTCCAGCAATTTCCGTGCATTTGCAAGCGTATGCGCCACCGCCACCCTGATAGGGGTACCGTTTAAATCGATTTCGGCTTCACGAATTCCCTGAACACCACGAATACTTTTAAAATTCACATCGGGTAAGGTCTGTCCGGTATACACTTCATAAGCCGTGCGAAGAGCAGCTTCCATAACACCGCCTGTGGCACCGAAAATCACAGCTGCGCCAGTGGAAGTACCCAGCGGATTATCAAATTCCTCCTCGGGTAACTGAATGAAATCAATTCCGGTTTCCTGAAACATGCGCCCCAGTTCGCGGGTAGTCAGCACATAATCCACATCAAAGAAACGATCGTTGGCATCAAGCTTCATTTTATCTTTCCAATATTCAAACGCTCCATCCATTTCGGGTCGCTGAGCTTCGTACTTTTTAGCGGTACACGGCATCACCGACACTACGACCATGTTACGCGGATCGAGGTTCGTTTTTTCGGCATAATAGGTTTTAGCAATAGCTCCGAACATTTGCTGAGGCGACTTACAGCTGGAAAGATGTGGTAACGACGCGGGGAAAAAATGCTCGATAAACTTGATCCATCCCGGCGAGCAGGAAGTAATCATCGGCAAACGGCCCCCGTTCTTAAGCCGGTGCAACAATTCGTTACCTTCTTCGATAATGGTGAGGTCGGCCGCAAAATCGGTGTCGAACACCTTCGAAAATCCCAGCCGACGCAAACCTGCCACCATTTTACCGGTTACCAGGCTGCCATAAGGCATACCCATCGCCTCTCCTATCCCTACTCTGACGGCCGGTGCCGTTTGTACAATCACCACCTTGTCGGGATCATGAATAGCCCTCCACACAGCAGGTACGTGATCTTTTTCGGTGATAGCACCGGTGGGACAAACCAACGCACACTGTCCGCAATTGGTACAAGCCACTACACCCAATCCCATCTCCATAAACGTTGAAATCTTGCTTCTCAACCCCCTGCCTGCAAAATCGATGGCTTTTACCGTCTGCATTTCACTGCATACAGCCACACAGCGTCCGCAAAGAATACATTTATCCGGATCACGTACCAGCGAAAACGACGTATCGTCCTTTACCTGCGACACGGGTTTGGTACGCGGGAAACGCCGCTCCCGGATTCCGAATTCATAGGCGACGGTTTGTAGCTCGCAATGCTGATTCCGGTCGCAGGTAAGACAATTATCGGGATGATTGGCCAGCAATAGTTCCACATTCATTTTCCGGGCCGACTGAATACGGGCACTCTGAGTTGTAATCTCCATGCCTTCAGCAGCTCGAGTGACACAGGAGCGCAACAGATTTCGAGCACCCTTCACTTCGACTACACACAGGCCACAGGACGCATTGGCCGAAACATCTTTCAGGTAACAAAGCGATGGGATTTTCACGCCGGCATAGCGGCATGCTTCCATAACAGTAAGTCCATCAGGAACTTCGGTTGCTATTGAATTTATTTTTAGTCGCATGGTTATTATAATTTAAAGGTGAACATCACATCGCAGACAACGATTTACCTCGGCACGCGCCTGCAACCCGGTGTATCCGCCATCTACTTCCAGGAAGTTCCGGTTACGATCTTTCACTGCCAGTTTGTAACTAACATTCTTTGGCGTTTTAACCGGATGAGGCGGAATTGTATTCCGGTAGACAAATCTCCGGAAAAGTCGATCGAATCGTTTTTGTCCCATTAAATATTCATCGATCGATGCAGCAGCCTTTTTTGCCATCCCCATCGCTTCGGCAGCCGTTGATGGTCCGGTAACGGCATCACCTCCTGCAAACACCTTGGGGAGGTTGGTTTGACCGGTAAAGGCGTTTATTTCAACTGTACCCGATCGACCTGTACTGATTTCGTCCACTATGCTGTTGTCCACTCCCTCACCAATAGCCACCACTACAGCATCACAATCCAGGCGATCGAACTTTCCGGTAGCAATGGGTTTCCGGCGGCCCGACGCATCGATACCTCCACAGGTCATCAACTCTATTTTCAGCCCCCGAACACGCCCCGCTGCATTAACAAGCACTTCCACCGGAGCCGACATAAACCGGAACTGAATCTGTTCGGCTTCCGATTCGGCAATTTCGCTATGATTAGCAGGCATGGAACATTTGTCGCGTCGATAAACAATGGTAACCTCTTTGCCATAGCGCCATAAACTACGGGCAGCATCGATGGCAACATTACCGGCACCAACGACAGCCACTCTCCGGCCCATTTCCGGAAGCCTGCCTTCGGACAGTTGCCTTAAAAGCTCCGTCCCCGGAAAAACACCTTCAGCCTCCTCGCCGGGAATATTCAAGGGCAGTTCCTTCCAGGCACCAAATGCCAGGTACACAGCGTCAAAATCTCCTTTCAGCTCATGAAGCCGGAAGTCGGTCCCCAACCGTTTGCCCATCTCAAAACGAGCCCCCAGGCGTGCGATAAGCTCGGTTTCCTTATCGAGCACCTGGTGGGGCAAACGGTACTGAGGAATGCCGTAACGCAACACGCCGCCCGGTTTTTCGAACGCATCGTATATAGTAACGTCGTGACCCAGCCTCAGCAGGTAAAATGCCGCCGTCAGCCCGGCCGGTCCCGCTCCTACGATGGCAATTCGTTTGCCGGTCGAAGGTAGCTTTTCGTCCAGCAGTTTCTTGTAAATACGCTCCTCGTTGCCCAACTTATACATGGTATCGGCCAGGTAACGGTGCACCTCGCCCTGTGCCACCGGTTCGTCGAGCATATCGCGCCGGCAACGCATCTGGCAATGAAAATGACAAATGCGCCCTATAGTACCCGGAAGCGGATTATCGCGTAAGGTAAGTTCAAAGGCATCCTCAATACGATCTTCCTTGATGAGTTCAATATAACCGGGAATATTCATGTGCATCGGGCACGAATTCTCACACAAGGCCATGAACAGACGTTCGCACACACCGGCATGACAGCGTTTTTCGATGATATGTTCCTCGTATTCGTGGCGGAAATAACGTAAGGTCGTCAGTATCGGATTCGGTGCCGTTTGTCCGAGTCCACACAAAGCCGTATCTTTTATCGTACTGCTCAGCAGTTCCAACATATTCAGGTCCGCCATCGTTCCCTGTCCGTTGCAGATACGAGTAAGCACAGCCAGTGCCTGCGATAACCCTTCACGACAAGGCGTACATTTCCCACAGGATTCAGCGGAGTTGAACTCCAGAAAATACCGGGCCACATCTACCATGCAGTTGTCCTGATCCATCACCACCATGCCACCCGAACCCATAATGGCTCCCAGCGAAGCCAGCGATTCATAATCCACAGCTGCTTTGAAATGAGCGGCCGGAATACAACCTCCCGACGGGCCACCCGTTTGTACCGCTTTAACACGTTTGGAAGTTCCGGTGCCTTCGCCAATATCGTACACGAACTGCTCCAGGCTGGTGCCCAATGGAACTTCAACCAAACCGGTATTTTTCACTTTACCGACGAGCGAGAATACCTTGGTACCCGGACTCTTCTCGGTGCCTGTCTGCAAAAACCAACCACTTCCTTTTTCAATGATCAGCGGTATATTGCACCAGGTTTCAACATTATTGATATTGGTAGGACAGCCGTATAATCCTTTGGCGGCAGGATAAGGCGGGCGGGGCGCCGGGCGGCCGGCACGACCTTCGACAGACGCAATCAGAGCCGTTTCTTCCCCACAAACGAAGGCGCCGGCACCTTCCACTACCTCACACCGGAAACTAAAGCCCGAATTCATAATATTATCACCCATCAACCCCCGTGCTGCCGCTTGCTCGATAGCTAGTTTAAAGCGTTGTACAGCCAGCGGATATTCGGCGCGTACATAAGCTATCCCCAGGCTGGCTCCCATGGCATAGGCGCCAATCATCATCCCTTCCAGCACCGAATGCGGATCGCTTTCAATTTCGTTGCGATTCATATAAGCTCCGGGATCTCCTTCGTCGGCATTGCATATAATGTACTTCTGAGGAGCCTGTTGTTGTAACATCAGCGACCATTTCACTCCGGTCGGAAAACCCGCACCTCCCCTTCCCCGCATTTTTGCAGCCGTCACTTCTTCAACAACATCGGCCGGACGCATCCCCTCCAACACATGCGCCAGCGAACGATAACCACCTATGGCAATATAGTCGTCGATACTCTCCGGATTGATAAAGCCTGCGTTGCGCAACACCAGTTTCTTCTGACCCTTGAAAAACGCCAGATCGTTCCACACCGGAATATTTCCGGGCGCTTTTCCATACTCAAAAAAAGCGGTATGATGATCCCATTCCGGAATGCTGCATAAGATATGCCGCCGGTAAAACCTACCCTCGGCAAGCGAATCGAGCACCTGCTTTGCTATTTTCAGATTCACACGCCCGTAAACACGTAATGCCTCGCCGGGTAAATAAGCGATCACCAACGGTTCTGCAGCGCAAAATCCGAAACAACCTACAGGCTTGAGTTCAACGGCCAGCTTCCGGGAATTGATTGCTTGTTGAAGCAACTCATAAATACCGGCAGCACCGTTTCCGATTCCGCAGGTACCCATTCCCACGGTCAACATAGCCCGATCGGGAAGCATCCGGCCTGTCGACTGCTCGCGCAACTTCTCTAATTCTTTCAGATTCATGGCAATAAGTATTAAAGTTTCTGATGCGAAAGTGTACGGAGAATCTTCAGCAACTGTTGAGCATTTACATAACTGTGAATAACCCCATCCACCGATACCACCGGCGATTGTGCACATTGACCAAAACAAGCCACCGTACGGATGGTGTATTCGTTATCGGGAGTAGTAAACGAAGGTTCTCCCTCGCCGGGATCGTACTGAAATCCCAGAATATGTCCCACATCGTTGAGCAATGCCCGTGAGCCTTTGGTATGGCAGGCGGTACCGCGGCACACAATAATCGTATGCCGGCCCTGTGGTTTCAGGTTGAAAAACGAATAAAATGTTGCAACGCTGTACACCTGAGTCAGGGGTATATTCATTTTGCGCGACACAGCTGCTAAAGTTTCCGGCGGAAGAAATTTTAAGGGATTGGCCTCCTGAGCTTCTTCAAGTGCCGAGAGTAAATTGCCCGGCTTTCCGCGATACTTCTCAACAATGCTGTCGAGTACGGTATCTTCAAGTATCTGTACTGAAATCATGTTTCTATAAACTTAAGGTTAACTACTTACTTTCAATACATTAATGAAATAATTAAGCTTTATTTGCGGAATTATTTCCCTAATAAACAACAAAAAAAATCTCCGGAAAGTTCTGGAACCTCCGGAGATTAGCGCAATATTTAGGGAATCGGCTTACATCATGCCACCCATTCCGCCGCCCATCGGCATTTGCGGAGCAGGATTATCTTCCTTCTTTTCGGTGATTACACACTCGGTAGTGAGGAACATACCCGCAATGGATGCTGCATTCTCAAGGGCGACGCGGGTTACTTTTGCCGGGTCGACCACGCCAGCCGATAGCAGGTTTTCATAGGTGTCGGTACGGGCGTTGTATCCATAATCGCCTTTTCCTTCACGTACTTTCTGAACAATAACGGCGCCCTCTTTGCCTGCGTTGGCAACAATCTGGCGCAACGGTTCTTCGATCGCACGTTTAACGATCTCCACACCGGTTGCCTCATCATCGTTGTCGGTTTTCAGACCTTCCAGCGAATCGATAGCGCGCAGGTAAGCCACCCCGCCGCCAGGTACAATACCTTCTTCAATCGCAGCACGGGTTGCACTGAGGGCATCATCCACACGGTCTTTCTTTTCTTTCATCTCCACTTCCGAAGCAGCACCGATAAACAGAACAGCTACACCACCAGCCAGTTTGGCCAGACGCTCCTGCAGTTTTTCGCGGTCGTAATCAGAAGTCGTTGTCGAAATCTGAGCTTTGATTTGTGCCACGCGTTGAGCAATGGTTTCTTTATCGCCGGCTCCGTTTACAATTACCGTATTGTCTTTATTGATGGTTACCTTTTCGGCCGTACCCAGCATTTCGAGGGTCGCTTTTTCGAGCGTCAGACCTTTTTCTTCCGAAATTACGATACCACCGGTAAGAATCGCAATATCTTCGAGCATTTCTTTACGACGATCGCCAAAGCCCGGAGCTTTCACTGCAGCAATTTTCAACGATGCACGCAGACGGTTCACTACCAGCGTAGTAAGCGCTTCGGATTCAACATCTTCGGCAATAATCAGGAACGGACGGCCCGATTGTACTGCCGGCTCAAGTACCGGAAGCAATTCCTTCAGGTTGCTGATTTTTTTGTCGTAGATCAGGATGTAAGGACGCTCCATCTCTACTTCCATCTTTTCGGTATTGGTGACGAAATACGGCGAGATGTATCCACGGTCGAACTGCATACCTTCTACCACATCGATGTGGGTATCGGTACCTTTGGCTTCTTCAATAGTGATCACACCGTCTTTAGTAACCGTACGCATAGCATCGGCAATCAGCTTGCCGATGGTAGCGTCGTTGTTGGCCGACACAGTCGCTACCTGTTCGATTTTGTTGTAGTCGTCGCCTACCGACACAGCTTGTGCGGCAATACTTTCTACCACTTTAGTCACCGCCTTGTCGATACCGCGTTTCAGATCCATGGGATTGGCCCCTGCCGTTACGTTTTTCAACCCTACACTTACAATCGATTGCGCCAGAACGGTAGCAGTAGTCGTACCATCACCTGCATCGTCGCCGGTTTTCGAAGCCACTTCTTTCACCAGCTGTGCACCCAGGTTTTGGAACGCATCTTCCAGTTCCACTTCTTTTGCAACGGTAACTCCATCTTTAGTGATGTGAGGTGCACCGAACTTCTTTTCCAGTATAACGTTGCGACCTTTGGGTCCCAGGGTTACCTTTACAGCATTTGCCAAAGCGTCGACCCCTTTTTTCAGTTCTTCGCGGGCATCGATATCGAATTTAATTTCTTTTGCCATACTCTTTTTTCAGATTAAATGATTGCTAAAATATCAGATTGTCTCATTATCAGGTATTTTTCACCTTCCCACTCCAGTTCGGTTCCGGCATATTTACCATAAAGAACGGTATTGCCAACGGCAACTACCATGGTTTCATCTTTGGTTCCGTTTCCTACTGCCAGTACTTCACCCTTGAGGGGTTTTTCTTTCGCCGAATCCGGAATAATGATTCCGCTGATGGTCTTTTCTTCCGCCGGTGCTGGCTTAATCAACACGCGGTCTGCTAATGGTTTGATATTCATACTGATTCACTATTAAATTGTTAGTTTATTTTTAATTTGTCGGCAGCGCATATTCAGATTCTGTGCCAAAGCGCAATTCTGATTATATTGTCAGAATCAATCGTCCTGTGTCAGTCCGGGTACTGCCAGCTTGTCAGTCGCGCCGGGCAACCGTACATAAATGTGCCAGCTTGTACCAATCGTACAACCGCAAAGAGGGATGGGCCGAGCTCAATTGCCAGCGAAGGAATGGACGCATTACTAAGCCGGTCAGGCTTACCAGGGTAATTAATCGTCTTTTTTTAAGCGATTCAAATGCTTTTAAAAGCTGCGAATCGTTTTTTAAAAACGGATAGTGGCCGGTACGGTATAACTTATACAAATTAGCAACACTTTCTTCCGTCTTCTTCAGAAAGGTATAATTATCATCCAGCCCCTGGTGGATCAGCGTATTATCAATTCTGAAAAATGAAAAACCCGCCTCGTGCAACGCGTGACCAAACAGTGTGTCCTCGTGTCCGTAACCAGCTATACTTTCGTTAAACCGTATCGTTGAAACGATATTTTTTGAAATCAGGAAATTGAACGTAGCGAAATTGTTAAAGGAAGTTTGCCGGTTGTGATACAATAAATTGGCTTCGCGCTTCCTCCCATAGGTCAAGCGGAGACTATACCGGGGATCGTCGAACGATTCATCGTAGGCAGTTCCCCCGATCACGATAACATCAGTCTCCCTGAAAAAATTGGCATACCGCCGTAAATAATCGTCGTGTTGTACTTCGGCGTCGCAATCCATATAAATAAGGTAGGGATAACGGGCCTCGTCGGCCAGCCGGTTCCGGGCAGCCGAACGTCCTATATTTTGTTCAAGCCTGATGTACCTGCAATTGTACCATCCGGCAATTCGGGTATTTTCTTCCAGGAATTTTTCTGATCCGTCTTCCAGTACAATAATCTCAAAATCAAGCATCAGCTCCAGCGCCTGGCGGTGTAAATCTCCCACCAGTTGCCTGATATCGGTATTATAAGTCGGAATAAGAACAGAATACATCAATATTTTTTTACTTCATCGAGTGCTAATCCATAAGCAGCCAATCCGGTAGTCAAATACTCGATGGCTGTATCCACACTGTAATTTTTAGCCAGCCGAACCATTTTAATACCGGTCCGGTGTGTTGGATGCTCATTATAATACGATTCGTCCAGGCCAGCCGGCGCCCGGTATGCCCAATACACTTTATTGGTAACATGATCGACCACAATGCCGGTAATAAAACGGGCGGCATCGTCAACCGGTGCATTATCGATCCGTACAGGATTGCTGCCGCTCAGATTAGCCACCCAAAAACCGGCTTTATCGGCTGGTGCCGTTGCTGCAAAATAGATTTTCTGATTAATGTGATCGATGCTAAACGACCGGATGGCAAATTCGTTCAGAATCGATCCGGTTGCAGGCGGAGTACCTGCCTCTACAACATTGGTTGTAAGTATATCACCGGCTGTAAACCGGTAAATACCTTTCCCCGTCCCTCCTTTCGACCAGAAATACACGAAATCGTAGGAATAGATTCCCGTCGACATACCTGCATGATCGAGACCGTTGCCGTAATACCCAAGCCGATCGGCTTTCACCAGGTAATAAGGCAAGGTGGTTTGCGCATCGGTCGAACCTTTCCATTCAAATGCGCCCACCGGGCCAGCGGCCAGCGGCTGACGGTACACGACACGGTTAAAATCGGACCAGTACAAATTAGCTGCATCTACATACCCCGAAAAGAAACCATTGAGGGCCGTTGTGTTACGGTTGTGTACCAATTCAACAGAAGTATTGTCCGACATATTATAACGGACGATACTCCCATCACCGGTTTTTGACGCGAGTTCGGATGCCTCCGACGACACGGTAGAGCCGGCGTTGAACAAGTACAACTGATTATCGAGCGCCTGAATGGTAAATGGATGCGAACCTGTGGTGAAAGCGGTGGGTTGTACAACTTCTAATCCTCGGTTGAACAATCGTTGGCGATAAATCTTTCCATCGGCCCCTGCAATAATCAGGCTCCGGGACGGTTGATTGAAAACAGTAAATTTTTTCTCCACCTTGTATTCCTTCTCGCCAATTGTAATGGTGAGTTTAATCGTCTCCTGCACATCCCTGTTATTAAAAAACACCTTGAGCGTTGAAGCGGACGATTTCCCATCGGTGAGCGATTCGCTCACAGCATTATCCGAAAACTCCCAATCGTATGTAACCGTGTATCCATAAGGATTATACGCTAAAACCGAAACCGTTACATCTTCGTAATAGATCACCGAATCGGGTTTAATGTAGATGGTGGGAATCGTATCGTAGATGGTGATTTGTTTGGTAGTTACATAATTATCATTCGAATCGGCCCGGAGCGTAATATCGTAAACCCCGGGTTTACGGTAAATATAAGTTGGATTTTTACCTGTCGAAACACCCCCGTCGCCAAATGTCCAGTTCCAATATTCACCGGTTTCGGTTAAATTGGTAAAAGTAACCAATTGGCCAGCCCGGGGAGTTTCCGGAGTGAAGGAGAAATCGGGTTCAATGGGTGTTTTACAGCTGAACAACAGGAAAGAAAGAGCAAGAAGGACGTATGTAAGTTTCATAAACTAACTTAAATTTATCTTTTTTGAATTGAAGCTGCAAATATAAACATTTAAAAACGAAGACTTGTGCAAGCAAGGCTCTAAATATGTTAATTTTTAATATAATGCTTAACAGGGCCGTTGGTTGGGTGGAATTTTTGTAATTTTGTCGCCGCAATATCAACTCCTCACACTTATTTTAATGTCTACATTACCCGCCAACAAACTAAGCACCGAGAAGATCGGGAAGCTGATTTGGGAATATTCCGTGCCTTCGATTGTTGGTATGGTAGTGATGTCGGTCTATAATATCATCGACCGGATTTTTATCGGACAAGGAGTAGGTGCTTTAGCAATCTCCGGATTGGCACTTACTTTTCCCTTTATGATTCTCTTACAGGCATTCGGTATGCTGATAGGCGCCGGCGCTGCTTCGCGGATCTCCATCAATTTGGGTGAAAACAAGACAGCCAGAGCCGAGAAAGTGCTGGGAAATGCGCTCACACTTACAGCCATTATTTCGGGAAGTATTGCCCTGATCGCATTTTTGATGATGGATTATTTGCTAACCTTATTTGGAGGCACCGATCTTACCATCGGATATGCACGGGATTATATGCAGATAATTATACCCGGTTCAGTACTTTCGGCCACATTGTACGGCTTCAACAATATAATGCGTGCCTCCGGATTTCCTCGTAAGGCGATGTACACCATGATTATCGGTGCCGTTGTGAACGTTATTCTTGATCCGCTTTTTATTTTTGTATTTAAATGGGGCATCCAGGGAGCTGCAATTGCAACCGTGATTTCCTTCGTGGTGGGTGCGTGGTGGGTGCTTGCTCACTTCACATTACCCGAATCGCATATTAAATTCAGGAAGGAGAATTTCAAGCTGGACAAGGATATTGTTTATTCCATTATCAATATAGGGATGTCGCCTTTCAGTATGCAGATAGCAACCAGTATCGTTGTCATTCTCATCAACGGAACATTGCTCAGGCATGGAGGCGATCTGGCGATCGGGGCCTATGGAATTGTCAATAGCCTGGCAACGCTGGTGATCATGGTTGTACTCGGACTTAATCAGGGCACCCAACCCATTGTAGGGTTCAACTTCGGGGCAAAGCAGTATGACCGGATGTTCCGAACGGTCAAACTGGCGATCATTACTGGAACTATCCTGACCACTACAGGATTTTTATTGGGGATGTTTTTTTCCGATCTTTCGGTTAGCTTATTTACCACCGACGACGAATTAACAGCCATTGCAGCCAATGCATTACGCATTTCAATCCTGCTCTTTCCGGTTGTCGGATTTCAGATCGTAATCAGCAATTTCTTTCAATCGATAGGAAAAGCGAAAGTATCAATCTTTTTAAGCCTGACCCGGCAATTTATTTTTCTGATCCCGGCAATTTTAATCTTGCCGCCCGTCTTCGGGCTTAACGGAGCCTGGGCTGCCATGCCTGTGAGCGACGGATTGGCAACCTTAACCGCAGGATACACTTTTTACCGGTTTTACAAAACTTTTAAATGGCTTTAAAACTCATATCCAGACTTTTGATAGAATGAGTGAGGGCGCCTACCGAAATAAAATCGACGCCACATTCGGCATAATCATGTAAAGTCGACAGCGTTATTCCCCCCGACGATTCGGTTTCGTACCGTCCGGCAATAAGTGCAACAGCTTTACGAGTGTTTTCAACCGTAAAATTATCGAGCATGATCCGGTCCACTCCTCCTATCGCCAATACTTGATCAAGCTCCTCAAAATTGCGGACCTCAATTTCAATTTTGAGGTTCTTGCCCTTTTCCCGGCAATAATTCCGTGCACTTTGAATCGCATTGGCTATACCTCCGGCAAAATCGACATGATTATCCTTGAGCATAATCATATCAAACAATCCCATTCTGTGGTTTACGCCCCCTCCTATCCTTACAGCTTCTTTTTCAAGCATACGGAGTCCCGGAGTCGATTTCCGGGTATCCAACACCCGGGTCGATGTGCCTTCTAACCGGCGGACATATTCGCGGGTGCGGGTTGCAATTCCGCTCATTCGCTGCATGATATTGAGCATCAAACGTTCGGTTTGCAAAAGCGACTGAATTTTTCCTTCCACCACAAATGCAATGTCACCGGGCTTTACTTCCTGCCCGTCGTTAATAAACACGGTCATGGCCAACTCCGGATCGAAGGCATTAAAAATTCGGCGGGCAATTTCAACACCGGCCAAAACTCCTTTCTCTTTAATTATCAACTGCGACTTGCCCCTGGCCGTTTCGGGAATGCAGGATAAAGTAGTATGGTCGCCATCACCTATATCTTCGGCAAACCAAAGAGGTACTAATTGGTTTAAATAATCAGTCATTGGATGATTCTATACGTAATTGTTGTATTAATTGCTGTTCGTCGGATGTTCGCCGGACAAGAATATATACTCTGTAGCTGGTAGTGCCGGAACGTAGTGTACAAATAGAAAATGCGGAGTTTTCCTTCGATCCTTTGTGCAGAATCTGAAACGAATTCACTTTGTTTTTTCGGAAAAAATCGGCCACGATACCTGTAGCCTGTTTCTTACTGAACACATCATTGATCGATCCTATTACCAATTCAACATTATCGTTGAAATAGGACGACAAGGTAACGGCATCTCCTTTCGACAAAGCGTCGGTGATAGCCGGTGATATATCGCGCTGCGCCTGAAGTGCACCGATTGTTACTGCTAAAAATAAAAGGGTGGAAATAAGTCTCATTGTTCCGATATTTTAAAAGTTCACAAATCATTAAAGGTTGTCACTCGATTTTCGTGTAAAAATCCCATATTTGCATTTCCTTGCCTTTGTGACGCAAAAATACGCTATTTAATTGGCAGAAAAAAATCTTTCGCCCTTTTTAGTGCCGATCAGGATCGATTTTTACCCACAAAACCGCAAAATCTTTGCAAATAGCAGACCATTAAACGTTAAATACTGGATAAGACAATGAAGATTAGTGTACTAATGGTAGGAAAAACAACCCATGAAGGACTGCAAAAACTGATTCAGGACTATCATCAACGCCTGACGCATTACATCGGTTTTGAAACCAGAATAATTCCCGAACTTAAAAACATAAAAAACCTGCCGGTCAACGAACAAAAAGAGAAAGAAGCTGATCTGATTCTTAAACAATTGGAGCCGGCTGACGAAGTAATTCTGCTCGATGAGAAAGGAAAAACCCTTACATCGGTGGGCTTTGCCGGTTTTCTTGAAACAAAAATGCTGGCATCGACCAAAAAACTGGTTTTCGTAATTGGAGGACCGTTTGGGTTTTCCGAACGGGTTTATCAACGGGCCGATCAGCTCCTTTCGCTTTCTGCCATGACCTTTTCGCATCAGATGATCAGGTTGTTGTTTGCCGAGCAATTGTACCGTGCCATGACCATCATTAAAGGGGAAAACTATCATCATCAGTAAGAGAAAACATGCGACCGAATTTCAGCAACATACAAATTTTAATCCTGGCCTTTTCATGCTGCCTGCTGATTGGAATAGTAATTCAGACCTTTGATGTTGAGGGGATAAAACCGCGCTACAATACGGAGAAAATCCAACAGCTGGCACAGCAGGAAATGGCCGGAGCCGATACCTATGCAAGTCAGTTTTTCGGCGCTGAAGCGGGCGATATTAAACAGTTTTTCCTCACCAACGATCAGCAGTTTGCTTCCTACTGGTACGAAAATGGTTTACTAAGCTATTGGTCGACAAACGAATACGCGTTTCGTTTTCCTAACCTGAAAAACCTTCACGGATGGAACTACGAACGTGCCTCCAACGTACATGCACTTTTTAAATGGTATCCGGTTAGCGATTCAACAGGGTTGTTGATAATGATTCCTGTGAAATATGCGTTTCCTTACGAAAATAAGTTTTTGAAAAACAAAGGAGTTCCGCCTTTCGATGGAGTCGATGTGGATATTTATTCCGATACCGCCAGTAAGGCTTCTGCAGTTTACGATTCTACGGGCAATTATTTGTTTAGTGTCGGCAGCGAACAAAGTGTAACTGAATATTCATTTGTTCAATGGATCGGACTCACTGCATTCAGCCTGGCTTTTCTTCTGTTGTTAATGCTCTATCTGCAACTGACCCTACCAGTACGAAAACATCCGAAACGTAATTTTTTCATCGTTTCGTTCTTCTTTGTTCTAGTTGTTACAGTAATATTATGGCTGGGCTATCCTGAATTAATTTTTAAAAATCCGCTCTTTTCTGTCCATCATTTCACCGTAAATCCGTTGATTGCATCGTTTACCCATCTTTCAGCGTACGTTTTGCTGTTTTTTGTGGTCGCAAGAAGTTTTTCAATCATTTTCAGGTCGTCGGTTTCCCGCTTCGTCTCTATCATAATCGTTTTCAGCTACGGATGGCTGCTTTTCGAATTTTTACGGAATATAGTGCTGCATTCAGTTATAACTATCAATTTCTATTTATTAAGCGACATATCGTTCATTACCGTCTGGGTGCATGTTTTACTGTTTATTATGTTGATGGGCGGATATGAAATCCTGAAAGTGGCATTTCCAAAACTCTTCACTTTCCAACTTTCTGCAGCTATCTACCTCGTACTGGCGACAGTACTCAGCCTGGGACTGACTCATCACTTACAGCAACAGAAAAAATTCACAAAGTACCAGATCCTTACCGAAAACGTCCGGTTGAATGGCGCTACCCGCCAGGATCCCATAACTGAACTACTGCTTGAAGATTTATCTTATAACCTGCAAAACGACAGCAACCTAACCGTATTGTTAAACCCTAATGATTCTGCAGATAGGTTCAAGGAATATCTCCTCACCAACCATTTACAACATTTCAGTTCGAAGTACGAAATTGATATTTCCCTGGTCTCCAAACAAAATCAGCAAGTATGGAATTACATTCAAATGCTTCAGCATACAGGTACTAAGGTCGGAACAACCAACTTCTATAATCTGCCTGAATCCTTATACGAAATGAGCTATGCCGGCATTATCAACCTGCTCCCCCTCGATGCCCACCACTATTCCTTGCTTATTGAATTCAAAAACAAACGCAATTTCCGGAGCTACAGTTTGCCCGATCTGTTAATCAATGAAACGGCAAATGCTTTGCAACAAAAAGATATCTCAACCGCGCGGTACGAAAACAACCTATTGGTTTTTAGTGATGCCCGTTACGATTGGCCCGAATCGGGATTGCTTTTTGAAAGAAGTACCGACGGCTTTTTTAAGCTGAAACACCATCGAACCACCTACTTCTTGCAGCAACACGGAAAAACCAAAATTGTAATTACCGAGATGAACAATCCCGGTCGTATCGATAAGATTTTCTATTATATTCTTATCATTGTCCTCTTTTTGCTGGCCGCACGCATCGGATCGATGTTAAATCGGCTTATTCATCATAAAATACCTGTTTCATTAGGACTTACGGGCAAATTCCAAATTGTTTTCACTTCGTTGATCTTGATTAGCTTTATCTCTACCCTGCTGTTTTCGGTAAACTATTTCAGAAAAAACTACGAACAAGAGCAGTTGCAGCTCAGCGAGAAAAAGCGACATTATATTCAGGCTTCTTTACAGGAAACCTTATTCTGGGTCAACGATATTACGGCGTTGAGCGAACAACGGATTTCGGGCATTCTACAGGATCTGGCTTACCGATACCAAACCGATATTCATGTATACAACCAACACGGCGAGTTGGCGGGCAGTTCGCAAAATCTATTGTTCAGCAAACAGCTGGTAAGTAAACTTATTGCTCCGGCGGTTGTGTTCGGAGAAAACATGCCGGTACACCTGAACGAAAAAATAGGGCAGCTGAACTACCTGACAACCTATGCCGAACTCATCAATGGCGATTATATACCGTTAGGATACATCGCTATACCGCAATATTTCAGCCAATCGGAAATCAATCAGAAGATCAATCAGTTTCTGATCGCACTTATTCAGATTTATACGCTGATTATTCTTCTCTCAATTTTCTTACTCATTATTGCGGGCAACCGGCTGGCCAGTCCGTTGAAACTGATGGAAGAGAAACTGAAGACCATGAAATTAAACGGACGGAATGCGCGGATCGAGTACAGAGGAAATGATGAAATCGGCCAATTGGTCGAGCAGTACAACCGCACGGTCGACGAGCTGGAGAAAAGCACGGATCTGTTATTGAAATCGGAACGCGAATCGGCCTGGCGAACGATGGCAAGACAGGTTGCTCATGAAATCAACAATCCGTTGACCCCGATGAAGCTTACCATCCAGCAATTACAACGACTCAAACTTCAGGCGAATGAGGGATTCGATGCGTATTTTTCAACAGCATCGACCACCTTGATCGAACAAATCGACAACTTATCGCGCATAGCGGGCACCTTTTCACAATTTGCACGGCTACCCGAAACCCAGTTACAGGAAATCGATATTGCCGCCCGCTTGTATTCGTCGGTAGAACTATTTAAAAACAATCAGGATGATGTTTCGGTCCATTATTCGGGGCCACAGAGCGGAGTAATGGTGAAAGGCGATCCGGAGCAACTCATACGGGTTTTTTCCAATCTATTGAAAAACGCACTCCAGTCGATTCCGTCGGGCGGATCGGGTCGAGTTGAAACAACGCTTTGGGTCGAACCCGATCAGGTGATTATCAGCATAAAAGATAATGGCGTCGGAATCGAACCTGAAGCTCAAAAAAACATTTTCAAACCGAATTTCACGACAAAAAGCTCGGGCATGGGATTGGGACTTAGTATTTCGAAAGCCATAATCGAAAATGTAGGAGGCACTATTACTTTCAGTTCGGAAGTAAATAAGGGTACCGAATTTACAATTCGATTACCTAAGTTAGCATAAAAAGTTGCATTCCGAACTTTTTTGAATTATTTTTGCGCACTATTATTTTTTTCACATGAAATTGAAACGATTTATTCTTGCAGCAAGCCTTCTTACACTGACGATAAGTGCCGCAGCCAACTTATTGTACGATATTACCGATGGTAAATATCGCCCGGTTCGCCCCGATATGCCTCGCTCGATGAACGACGGCGAGCATTACACCCTGATGAAGAACGGTACAACCCTATTGAAATACAGTTACCGTAGCGGTCAGGTTACCGATACGCTCCTTCATCTTCCGCGGTTAAAGGATGCACCCTTAAAGAGTATCAGTGGTTACATAATGAGTCCGAAAGAGACTAAAATCCTGGTCTTTACCAATGTCGAGCAACGGTACAGGCGGTCGTTTACCGCCGAATATTTTATATTCGATGTGAAATACAAGGAATTCGATCCGCTCTCGTCCAGTAGTCCTCAGGAGGATCCGGTATTTTCGCCCGACGACCGGTATATTGCCTTTGCGCATAACAATAATTTGTACATGAAGAAAGTTGAATTTAAAACCGATATTCAGATTACAAAAGACGGGGTCAAAGGCGGTATCATTAACGGAATTGCCGACTGGGTATACGAAGAAGAATTTGGTGCAACCCGTTATTACGAATGGAGTCCCGACAGTAAATTGCTTGCATTTGTAAAATTCAACGAAAGCAAGGTAAAAGAATTCTCATTTCAGCGGTTTACCGCAGCAAATGAAAAATTGTCGCTCTACCCGGCGTCCGAACAGTTTAAATATCCGAAGGCAGGAGAAAGCAATTCGACTGTTGGAGTCTACATCTACGACGACTTTAACAAAACGACACGCAGCATGAAGCTATTGGACACCAACCCTGATAGCTACATTCCGCGGATACAATGGACCAACGACCAGGAAAAGCTTATGATTTATCAGTTAAATCGTCAGCAAAACAGGCTGGATATGCTTCAGGCTAATCCTCGTACCGGTATCTGCAAGCTTATCATGCGCAGAGACGACAAAGCCTATGTCGATTATCAGGATATCGACGGAACAATTTACACAAAAGATAAGAAGTTTTTTTATACGCTGAACGACAAGGACGGGTTCCGGCATATCTATCAGCACAGGATGGACGGCACTGTTGCCCGCCAGGTTACAAAGGGCAATTGGGACGTGACCGATTTTTACGGAGTCGACGAAGTGAAAGGAACAGTGTATTACCAATCCACAGAAAGTTCTCCGCTCAATCGCGATATTTATGCCATCGACGCCAAAGGAAAGAAAACAGCATTGAGCGATGGAAAAAGTTTCAATAATGCCCGGTTCAGTAAAAATTTCAATTATTTTGTATTGACCTCATCGACTATCGACCAACCCGATCGCATTCAGATTTATACCAATCGCAACACTAAAGTTCGCGATTTGGAAACCAATCAGGAACTAGTCGGTCGTTTTGCCCAATTAAAATTGAATCAAAAAGAGTTTTTCCAGTTTACCACCTCCGGAGGAGTACAGTTAAACGGATGGATGCTCAAACCGACCCAGTTCGACCCCACCCGAAAGTACCCGGTAGTGATGGTTCAATATTCAGGACCCGGATCGCAACAGGTTCTCAACCAATGGAATATCGGGTGGGAGTATTACTTATCGACGCGTGGATTTGTGGTAGCCTGTGTGGATGGACGGGGAACCGGCGGACGGGGTTCCGACTTTTTAAAATGCACCTACCAACAAATGGGAGTTCTTGAAACCAACGATCAGGTTGAAGCAGCACTCTACCTGGGCAATCAATCGTATGTGGATAAAAACCGGATCGGAATATGGGGCTGGAGTTACGGAGGTTCGATGGTTTTATGGACCATGAGTACCGGCCGGCCCGTGTTTAAGGCGGGCATTTCAGTGGCTCCGGTTACCGACTGGCGATTGTACAACACAGCTTATACAGAGCGATTTATGCGCACTCCCGAAGAAAATGCCAGGGGATACGACACCACTTCGGCCATCCAACAAGCAACAAACCTCAATGGACGATTATTGATCATACACGGTACGGCCGACGATAATGTTCACGTACAAAACACCTACCTGTATACCCAGGCATTGGTGGAAGCCGGGAAACAATTTGACATGCACATTTATACCGACAAAAATCACAGTATAACAGGGTCGGCAACCCGCCGGCATCTGTACACATTAAAAACCGAGTTCCTTGAAAAAAACTTATAAACACAGCATTGGATAACAAAATATATGTTTTATAACATAGTATTAGGGATTTATTTTTCAAAACTTCAAAATTTCAGTTCAATAAAAAATATTAACTTTGAGCGCTGAAAAAACTAATATTTAAAACTAATTTTTTACAATTAAAAGAAATGAACAAGGAAAAGAGTAGCAATGCTTTGCCCATTGCAATGATGTTCGCGTTATTTTTCATGATTGCCTTTGTAACCGGTCTTCCAAGTCCGATGGGTGTAATCGTGGCCAAGCAATTTGGCGCCACTAACTTTGAGTCGCAGTTAGGCTTCTTTGCCAATTTTATTGCTTATGCCTTTATGGGAATTCCCGCCGGTTTGATGCTGAAAAAAATCGGATACAAAAAAACAGCCCTTGCAGCCATAGCAGTTGGATTTACCGGCGTTGGAGTTCAATACCTTTCAGGCCAATTGGGAACATTCAGCGTATACCTTATCGGTGCATTTATTTCCGGTTTCTCGATGTGTATGCTCAATGCAGTGGTAAACCCGATGCTCAACACCCTTGGCGGTGGTGGCAACAAAGGAAATCAGTTAATCCAGTTCGGAGGTTCGATCAACTCCATTGCAGCCACCATTACTCCTATGCTCGTAGGATACCTGATGGGCGCCGAAGCCGGACGTAACATCGAAAAAGCAAGTCCGGCCTTATTCCTTGCCATGGGCATTTTTGCACTTGCATTTATTGTACTTGCATTGGTCCGTATCCCTGAACCCCATAAAGAACGAGTTGTTAAAACCAACACCGAAGGTAAAGACAAACATAGTCCGCTTTCGTTCCGTCACTTTATACTCGGAACCATTGCAATTTTTGTATATGTCGGAGTTGAAATCGGTATTCCGAGTACTGCCAACTTATACATGACCGCCTTTACCGAGGAAGTAGCCGATGAAAAAATTGCCGAATTCGAGCGCCAACAGGCCGATGCCGTTTATTTACAACAACTGCAGCTCGAGGACGAACAGAATAAAGCGAACGAATCGTATGTTCAGAAAGTGATCGGAGCAGATTCGTATCAAAAAGCAAAAGATATTAAAACGGGGAAAACCGTTCCGGGTTTGAATATCGATGCCGGTTTGGCCGGAGTGATTGTGGGTATTTACTGGCTCTTAATGTTAGTCGGACGATTGATCGGAGCTTCGGTTGGTGCAAAAGTATCGAGCCGGGCTATGATGATTGCGGTTACCGGCATGGGTCTGGTTTTCCTCACCTTTGCAATTTTCCTTCCGACCAGCATCACTGTTTCAATGCCTATTAACTTCCAGTTCGAGACCACCCAGATTCCTATCAATGTCCTCTTTATTATTCTCACAGGACTCTCTACTTCCATTATGTGGGGTAGCATCTTTAACCTTGCAGTGGAAGGGCTGGGTAAATACACCGAAGCAGCATCGGGAATTTTCATGGTAATGGTTAGCGGTGGCGGAATTGTTCCATTGATTCAGGGTTACGTAGCCGATTCGTTCGGATACCTCAGCAGCTACTGGGTAATGTTTGCTTGTGTGGCATATATGCTTTGGTATGCATTGGTTGGAAGTAAAAACGTGAATAAAGATATACCTACAGAATAATACGCATATGAACAAACCTTATGTAATCGGCATCGATATGGGCGGCACCAACACCGTATTTGGTGTTGTAGATGCCCGTGGAAATGTACTATCGAAAAGCGCAGTTAAAACTGCTACACATTCGGATATCAACTTATATATCGACGATTTGTACAATGAATTGATTAAGCTGATCGATGAAGCAGGCGGAAAAGATAAGATCAAAGGAATAGGCGTAGGAGCTCCCAACGGGAATTACTATACCGGCCGGATTGAATTTGCGCCGAACCTTCCCTGGAAAGGCCAGATTCCGTTTGCCGAGCTCATGTCGGCAAAATTCGGTATTCCTACGGTGCTTACCAACGATGCCAATGCGGCCGCCATTGGTGAGATGACCTATGGTGCTGCCCGCGGCATGAAACATTTCATTATGATCACACTGGGTACAGGGGTGGGCAGCGGAATCGTCATCGATGGTAAACTGGTGTACGGTCATGATGGTTTTGCCGGCGAACTTGGTCATACCACGGCAATACGGAACGGCCGTAAATGCGGATGTGGGAAATCGGGATGCCTTGAAACCTATGCATCGGCAACCGGCGTTGCACGCACGGCCCGTGAAATTCTGGAGCTGCGCAAAGAGTCCAGTTTGTTGCGTAATTTACCCACCGACGATATCACTTCAAAGGATGTGTACGATGCAGCTATCGACGGCGATGCCATCGCACTGGAGATTTTCGAATATACCGGTAAGATCCTGGGTGAATCGCTGGCCGATTTTGTTGCATTTTCTGCTCCGGAGGCCATCGTCCTGTTTGGCGGCTTAACAAAATCGGGCGATTTAATTCTGAAACCAATCATTGAACATATGAATTCGAATGTGCTCCCGTTATGGCGGGATAAGGTGAAAGTAATGTTCTCTGAATTGAAAGAAGCTGATGCCGCTATTTTGGGTGCTTCGGCGCTTGCCTGGGAATTAAAATAGGCAGGTTGAGTATAAAAAACAGGCTGTTCGGCATATGAACAGCCTGTTTTTTTATGTTCTGTAATTCACAAGATACACGGTTTCGGTGGCCCGGGTCAGGGCTGTATACAACCACCGGTAGTAATTACGATCAATGGTCATATCCGGCATTAAGCTCATATCGATAAATACTTTCTTCCATTGTCCGCCCTGCGCTTTATGGCAGGTAACCGAATAGGCAAACTTTACTTGCAAGGCATTGAGAAAGTCATTGTTCTGCATTTTACGATACCGCTCCCGGCGGGAACCAATCTCCAGATAATCTTCTTCAACCCGGGAAAACAACTGATCGTTCAGCTCTTTCGATTGTGCAGGAGTTTCGGCCTGTAAGGTATCGAGCAATACCAATGCATCGAGTTCCCAACCCGAATCGAGCGAACGAAGCGACAAATCGACAAAACGTAATCCGTACATCTCGCGGTGTTTACGTATACGTGTTATTTCCACGATATCGCCGTTGGCTATAAAATTTATTTCTTTGTAAGGCCGGTTCCAGAAATAATTGTTCCGGGTAATCATCAACAAATCACCGTTCGATATTTCATCTTCCTTCTGCATCACCCTTCCCCGGATACCATTATTGAAATAGACAGCACGCTTATTCGACCGTGTAATTATAATCGTATCGGTTGCTCCTACCCCATCATACGAACGCTGCACTTCGTCCACCAGATCCATGCCACTGAGCGAAACAATATCGGTAAACGGCGATAGTTTTAACCGGGGCAGCTGCGAAGTCAGCTCATCGGTCAGGGCCTGACGCAATAGCGTGGCATTGTACAGGATTCCGCTTTCCATGGCCTGGCGCACCACCCTGGTGAGGATAAAATCCGTCACTTTCAGGCCATATTCTTCCAGTACAAGTTTTTCCAATGCCGGAGAACTCTCCTGCATGACAGGAGGCAACTGCGCGGTATCGCCCATAAGCAGCATGGCACAGCCCGTCCCTGAATATACATAATGAATCAGATCGTCGAGCAATCTGCCCGTACCAAAATCGGAATCCATCCCTATATTGGTAATCATGGAAGCTTCGTCGACAATAAACAAGGTATTGGTATGTAAATTATCCGATACCTGAAATACCCTGTCCGAGACGGATTTCTGGCGGTAGATTTTTTTATGGATAGTCGTAGCCTGAACACCGGAATAAGAACTGAACACCTTAGCCGCCCTGCCGGTCGGGGCCAGCAGGATTGTTTTCTGCTGAAGCCGGTGCAATGCACGCACCAATGCGCCCATTACGGTTGTTTTTCCGGTACCGGCATACCCTTTCAGAAGAAATACTTTTTCTTCTTCGGGACGGGCCAGGAATCGAGCCAATTCCGCGATCAGTAATGCCTGCTGATCCGTAGGCTCGAACGGCAATTCCATCCGTATTTTTGAGACTAGAAAATCTGTTAACATGCAACAAAGATATGAAAAATACCCCTTGCAATTAAATTGGTATACCAATTCTGTAAAAATTTTTATATCTTTGCACATCAACATATAAAATTGAAGGCAATGAAAACAAATTATGAACTGAGGTATGCATCACATCCGGAGGATGCAAAAAAGTACGACACCAGCCGTCTGCGCAAAGAACATCTGATCGAGACCATCTTCAGTGCCGACGAAGTGAACATGGTGTATACCATGTACGATCGTTTGGTAGTAGGTGGAGCCATGCCTGTAAATGAAGTGCTGCCCCTGGAAGCCATCGACCCGCTGAAATCCGATTTTTTTCTCTCCCGTCGCGAATTAGGTATTTATAATGTGGGAGGAGCCGGAACGGTAAAAGTAGATAATGAAGTAATTGAATTAGCATACAAAGAAGCCTTGTACCTGGGAGCAGGAAACCGCACGGTTGAATTCTCGAGCAACGACGCTGCCAAGCCGGCTAAGTTTTACTTCAACTCGGCACCCGCACATTGTACTTATCCCGATCGCAAGGTGACCAAAGCCGATGCGATCGTCATGGAGCTTGGCTCTCTTGAAACAGCCAACCACCGGAATATCAACAAAATGCTGGTGCGGGAAGTGATTCAAACCTGCCAACTTCAAATGGGAATGACCGAACTCCGGGTAGGCAGTGTCTGGAACACGATGCCGGCCCATACCCATAGCCGCCGGATGGAAGCCTATTTCTATTTTGAAGTGCCGGAAAATGAAGTTGTTTGCCATTTTATGGGTGAGCCGACCGAAACCCGTCACATTTGGATGCAAGGCGATCAGGCAGTCATATCTCCCGAATGGTCGATTCACTCTGCAGCAGCCACCAGCAATTACACATTTATCTGGGGAATGGCCGGCGAAAATCTGGATTATAGCGATCAGGATTTCCGCAAACATACCGAATTACGTTAATCATCCATTTAAACAACATAAAAAATGAAATTATTTGATTTATCAGGTAAAATAGCCATGGTAACCGGGGGTTCCTATGGTATTGGCTACGCACTGGCTTCGGCCTTTGCCCAGGCAGGAGCGAAAATCGTCTTCAACGATATCAATCAGGAAATGGTCGACAAGGGACTGGCCGCCTACAAAGCCGATGGCATCGAAGCTTACGGCTATGTATTTGACGTAACCGACGAAGATGCCGTAAATGCAGGGATTGCCCGAATTCAGAAAGAAGTTGGGGTCATTGATATTCTGGTCAATAATGCAGGAATCATTAAACGAATCCCCGCCCTCGAAATGACCGCCAAAGAGTTCCGCCAGGTAATCGATATCGACCTCAACGGACCCTTCATCGTATCGAAAGCAGTTGCACCCGGTATGATTGCAAAAGGTGGTGGAAAAATAATCAATATCTGTTCGATGATGAGCGAATTGGGTCGTGAGACGGTATCGGCTTATGCTGCCGCAAAAGGTGGTTTGAAAATGCTCACCAAAAATCTGGCCGTTGAATGGGCCGAACACAACATTCAGGTGAATGGAATCGGCCCCGGCTATATCGCAACACCGCAAACAGCCCCCTTGCGCGAACCGGGTCACCCTTTCAATGATTTTATCATCGGACGTACACCTGCCGCACGCTGGGGAACAACTGAAGATCTGCAGGGACCTGCCATTTTCCTTGCTTCGCCCGCTTCCGATTTTGTAAACGGACATGTACTTTATGTCGACGGCGGAATTTTGGCCTATATTGGAAAACAGCCAAAATAATATTACTTTTGCTGCGTTAGCTTTTAAAAGCTAACGCAGTATTAATTCCAAAAATGTTGTTATTTATGAAGAAACACGTTCTCAATTTATTTCTTATTGCCACTTTATTCAGTCAGGCACAGGTGAAGGTAGAAGTGACTAACCGGTATCCGTTCGACAGAAGCGACGAATTAATTGAAGTAAGCGCTGCTCAAGCCGGATCACTCAGTGCCAATCTGGTTGTTAAAGATTCAACCGACCAGGAAATCCCCTATCAGCTCCTCTATAAAGGTAAAACCACCCCACAGGCCATCCTGTTTCCGGTTACCGTTAAAACAGGAACTAAAAATGTATATACCATCCAGTCCGGATCGCCTTCACCCGTAGCTCCATTAACGTCAGCGCGATTCGTAGCCGAACGTAAAGACGATTTTGCATGGGAAAACGACTATGCGGCTTATCGCATGTACGGGCCTGCTTTGAAAACCGAAAATCCGTCCAATGGTATCGATTTGTGGCTTAAAAGAACGAATGAACTTGTTGTCGACAGCTTTTACAGAGGCGAATTGAAATATGGAAAATCGTATCACGTAGATCATGGACAGGGCCTGGACTGCTACAAAGTGGGAAAAACACTTGGAGCAGGCGGAGTTGCAGGATACACCGACAGTACACTCTGGGTAGGAAGCCACTTCAATTCGTATAAGGTACACGAGAACGGACCCTTACGCTCGGTATTTACCCTTTATTATGATACGGTTAACATCAAAGGGAAAGTATACAAACAAGAAATTACAATTACCGCCGATGCCGGTTCTGTCTTAAACAAGGCAGTAGTGAAGTATACCGGTGCGGCTCAACCGATGCAATTAGCCACCGGAATTTTCCTGCACGACGGTAAAGGTAAATTACAAAAAGGCGGAGGTTTAATTATTTATGGCGAAAATGCCGTTTCGGACCAGGGAGTGGACGCAGGTCAGAACTTTGTTGCGGTTGTATTACCCACAAAAGAAACAGCGTATAAAGTACAGGGCACACATGCTTTATTGCTTTCCGATTATAAACCCGGCACAGAGTTTACCTATTACTTCGGAGGCGGATGGAGTCAGTGGAAATTTCCGGCGCAGAAAGATTGGTTAGCTGCTGTACAGCAAGCCAACAAACAACTCAAATATCCACTTACGATCGCTGTGGTAAAATAGAACAAATAAAAACCGGGATTCCAAAGGATCCCGGTTTTCGTTTGTAAACAAACCACTTAATTAACAAGATGTATATATTTTCATCTATCCATCCAACTTTACGAAAGATCCGCATCGGCTTTCGGGCGAAGGAAAAACAACTGTAGCACAAGCGCTACAAGTACCAATCCGCCCAACATTGCAAAATCGTGACCCAGATTACCGGCATCAGTCGATTTACCTAAGAGATCCGTTACAAATGCACCAGCGAAAACACCTACCATATTCATAAATCCGTAAGCGGTAGCGCGATGACGCACACTCACAAACTGACAAAGAATAGGCATATTATTAGCGTCAAACATACCATATCCGATTCCAAAAAACAATGCCGATCCAACCACGCTCAGATATCCGTGCCCCAGGCCCAAGAGCAATAAGGCAGGAATAGTCATACCAAGCCCGATGGCTCCCGTATACACCCTTCCGCGTATATTCTTCTGTACCCATTTATCCGAGAGTATACCTCCAAATATCACTCCTATGAATGAGGATAGTGCGATGGTAATCGTCGATAAGGGCCCGGCAGTAGCCATATCCAGATTCAGGTTCTCGGAAAACAGCGTCGGTACCCAGTTTTTAATGGCCCAACCCGGCATCGATGGAGCTGCAAAATATATCAGAATAATCCAGAATGAAATATTGGAAAACAAAACCGCCAGCACTTTAAGCGGATTCCCTCTCCCGGATTGTTGTCCGGTAGTGACTTTGGGTGCCGCTTTCTTCTCCTTCAATGCAAATATCAATAGGAATGCATATACAATCCCGATAATGCCAAACCAGTGAAAAGTTGATTGCCACGAGAAGGATGCAGCTATAGTGGCGCCGAATCCGCCAATTGCCTGACCGGCATACAAACCGGTCATATGGATGCCTACAGCCAGCGACCGGGTCTTATCCGAATGATAATCGGCTATCAGCGAAAGGCCTGCGGGAATATACAGCGCTTCACTGACACCCATCAGCGCACGCAACCAAAAAATCTGATCGTAGGAAGTGGAATAACCCATCGCCATAGTAACGGCCGACCATACCAGCAAACTCCCAACAATCAACCATTTACGATTCAAAGCATCGGCTATTAATCCCGATACCGGACTCATCAGGCCGTATATCCATAAAAATACAGCCATCAACCTGCCAAAATTCGCCGCCGATTCCAGCTCCGTTATATCGATCATCATCGATACCTTCATTGTGGAAAGCATCTGGCGATCCATGTAATTAAGAAGTGCCACAATCCATAGCAATCCTACAACTACCCACGGGTATACATTCTTTTTTTGCATATAGGTCGAATTTCTGCATTTAAAATCCCTGCAAAAGTATATAAATATTTTTAATATCAAAAGAAATAGTGTCGTCTTATTTTATTAACAAAACAAGCCCCGAAAATATAAAAAACTGAAAATCAAACAATTATAATTTACAGCCCATTTTTAATCTCCCTGCATCCAGAACGATTTGGCTAAAAACATGTTGCACAACATAAAAACAGACCCTACCCGATCCAAAATAAATTAATAATTTTACAGCACAGTTCAGCATTAAACATATGTTAAATGAAAATATTAAATTTTAATCAAATGAGAACAACTGTTAATGAGACATTTAAATCGGACATCCCTCAACAAAGAAAAGAAAAACAGGGACGTTATCAGAGCGAAAACCCTCGCGTAGGCATCCGTCCGACGATTGATGGACGCCAGAACGGTGTCAGAGAATCGCTGGAAGACCAAACCATGGGAATGGCTATTCGTGTAGCCGAATTAATCAGCAGCCAGCTCAGGTATGCGGATGGCAATCCGGTAGAATGCGTTATCGCCGATACGACCATCGGTCGCGTCGATGAAGCTGCAGCCTGCGACCTTAAATTCAAGAAAGAAGGTGTCGGCCTTGTAATCACCGTTACGCCCTGCTGGTGTTATGGCAGCGAAACAATCGACACCCATCCTTACATGCCAAAGGCGATCTGGGGATTCAACGGAACCGAGCGGCCTGGTGCCGTTTATCTGGCAGCTGCGCTCGCCGGCCATACACAAAAAGGATTACCAGCATTTGGCATTTATGGCAAGGATGTTCAGGACAATAGCGATCAATCGATTCCGGAGGACGTAAAAGAAAAACTGTTGCGATTTACGCGTGCAGGTATTGCAGCTGCCACTTTGCCCGGCAAATCGTATTTGTCGATTGGTTCCGTATCCATGGGAATAGCCGGTTCGATCGTAGATGCCGGTTTCTTTCAGCAATACCTTGGAATGCGTAACGAATATGTCGACATGAGCGAAGTATTGCGTCGCATTCAATTAGAAATCTATGATCCCGAAGAGTTCAAAAAAGCCATGGAATGGACCACCCGGCATTGCAAGAAAAACGAAGGCACCGATTTCAATGCAGCTAATTTAAAGAAAAGCCGTTCAAAACTGGATGAAGAATGGGAGTTCGTAGTGAAAATGACAATGGTAATCCGCGATCTGATGATCGGCAATCCGCGATTGCGTGAATTAGGATATGCCGAGGAAGCCTTAGGACACAATGCGATTGCCTGCGGCTTCCAGGGCCAACGTCAATGGACCGATTTTCTGCCTAACGGCGATTTCTCCGAAGCCATACTCAACTCCTCATTCGACTGGAATGGCATACGGGAATCGTTTATTGTAGCTACCGAAAACGATGCGCTCAATGGCGTGGCGATGCTGTTCGGCAAGTTATTAACAAATTCGGCACAGGTTTTTGCCGATGTACGAACCTATTGGAGCCCCGAAGCTGTCGAACGGGTTACCGGGCACAAACTCGAAGGTCTGGCGGCTAACGGTTTAATCCATCTCATCAATTCGGGTTCGGCTGCTCTCGACGGATGCGGCGAACAAAGCATCGACGGACAACCCGCGATGAAACCTTTCTGGGATATTACCGGCGAAGAAGCGAACAACTGCCTGGAAGCCACAACCTGGTATCCGGCCAATGGAGGCTATTTCCGAGGAGGAGGCTTTTCATCCAACTTCCTTTCGAAAGGAGGCATGCCGGTTACATTGGCCCGAATCAACCTCGTAAGGGGACTTGGACCTGTCATGCAGATCGCCGAAGGATGGACTGTTGAACTGCCTGCCGAAGTACATGCCATTCTAAACGAACGTACCGACAAAACCTGGCCCACCACCTGGTTCACTCCGCGACTCAACGACTCCATCAATTTCAAAGATGTATACAGTGTGATGAACAACTGGGGAGCCAATCACGGAGCATTTTCGTACGGCCATATAGGCGCCGATCTTATTACCTTAGCATCCATGCTGCGTATCCCGGTAAGCATGCACAATGTCGGCCCCGACCAACTCTTTCGTCCGAGCGCCTGGGCATCCTTCGGGATGGATCCTGAAGGCGCCGACTATCGGGCTTGTTCAACCTACGGACCCCTGTTTAAGTAAAAAATATTAACTGCAAGTAGATTTATTAAAAATAATATTTATATTTGCAAGTTGAAAAAAATATTTTTTATGAAGCACTCATTCATCGAAGACATTGAACTTGGTTCCAAAAACGCCTTAATGAAGATCAGAATCATTAGTTATTACATTAACAATGGTGAAAACTCATTGGCCGATTTAGGTAGGGAAATGGATCTGACCGTCCCTACAGTTACAAAATTAGTTGGTGAGCTGATCGACGACGGTTACGTGATCGATTTTGGCAAACAGGAAACGAATGGTGGTCGCCGGCCGAATATTTATGGATTGAATCCCAATTCAGGATATTTTGTCGGAGTCGACATTAAACACTTTCGTATCAACATGGCCCTCATTAATTTTAAGGGCGATCTGATGCAGACGAAAACCGATATTCCATTCCATTATGAGAATACGCAGGCTAATCTGGAGTCCTTATGTGATCTGATCGAGGAATTCATCAGCGGACTTAATGTCGAACGAAAAAAGATTTTCAGTATTGGCATTAATATCTCAGGCAGGGTAAATACCGAAACAGGGCACAGCTACAGCAGGTATTTCTTCAGCGAAAAACCCTTAAGCGAAATTTTCCAGGATCGTCTGGGAATCCATGTGTCGATCGATAACGATTCACGGGCTATGGCCTATGGCGAATTCCTGAAAGGAGTAGTGCACGGCGAAAAGAACATTATTTTTATTAATGTTAGTTGGGGATTGGGCATGGGAATCATTTCCGACGGAAAACTGTATTACGGTAAATCGGGATTTTCGGGCGAATTCGGGCACCTGACAGCATTCGACAACGAGATTATTTGTCATTGTGGCAAAAAAGGATGCCTCGAAACTCAGGCTTCGGGATCGTATATCCACCGCCGGTTTATGGAAAAACTGGAGGAAGGAAATACTTCGATACTGAACAAGAAACTGAAAAACGGAGAATCGATTACCATCGAAATGATTATCAATGCTGCTATGCAAGGCGACATGCTTGCGATCGACCTGATTGAAGAAGTGGGTATTACGCTCGGCAAACACATTGCCGGATTAATCAACCTCTTTAATCCCGAACTCGTAGTAATCGGCGGTTCGCTGGCGTTGACAGGCGATTATTTATTCCTGCCTATTAAGAGCTCGATCAAGAAACATTCGCTGAATCTGGTCAGTAAAGACACCGGTATCAAACTGAGCAAACTGGGCGACCTGACAGGAGTGGTCGGAGCATGTATGCTTGCCAGAAGTAAAGTATTGGGTTTAATCTGATTTGAGGTATTTATACTACAAAAAAACGCTATGCAACAATTGCATAGCGTTTTTTTGTGAGTTACTCCCGGGTTAATAACCCAATTCCTTTTCGATAGCTTCCAATTCCTTACTCATTTCAAGGCGGTAGTACAACATACGCAGGTTGCGTTTGTACGAAAGCTCTTCAGGATTCAGTTCGGCCGCTTTCAGGAAATAATCGATGGCCGATTTGAACACGGCTTTCGACTTAACCTTTGCAGCATTAAACTCGCGATCGGATTTATAAGCCGCATCGTCCAGTATCTTCTGCCCTTCTTCAATCACCATAGCTCCGATCCCGGCATATGCATCAGCATATTTAGGATCCAGTTCCAATGTTTTATCATAGGATTTACGTGCTGCAACCTTATCGCCTTCAGCTTCCGCAATTTTCGCATTTACATAATGATACACCGCCTCATTTGGCAACAATTCGATCGCTTTCGAAATATAGAATTTCGATTCATCGATAAAATTGTTCAACAAATAATAATTGATCAGATTCTGGATAAACCATGGCTCTTGTGGCATTTTTTCAAACCCTTCTTTCAGGGTTTTTACAAAATTGGCGGTATCGTTCATATGAACATACTCGTCGTAAAGCAACTGATATACATACAGCGTTTCATAATCGTCGTCCTTCATGTCCTCATGTATTGCAATCGCCTTTTCGTACTGATTGGCATTTCTGGCTGCCAATCCGGTATAATACTTCACCTGATAGTACGTCGAATCTTTTGTAACCTGATCTTTCATGAAAGGAATCTCGGGAATGCTCATATACAGCTCAAAAGCTTTAATGGCTCCTTCAAAATCTTTCTTTTCATCAAAAAGAGTTGCGGCATAATAAAAGAGATTATGTTTTTCAGTATAATACTCTTTAATTTTTGCAATAATGTCGTTGGCCAGTTTGGGTTTTACCGGACGACCCTTTTTATCCACCTGATTCTGATCCAGCTCGTAAGCTTTCATAAAATAGTTGAACGACTCTACAACCGCCTCGCCTTTTTTTACGAAATCGATTGTTTTCCCCATCGACAGATCCAGGTAGTAACGTTCATTTTCCTTGTACCCGATCATACCGGCCACATGCCAGGTAGTTGGCAGGTTAGCTGTAGTAGGTTCGGACAGTGCCGGAAGTATGGCTTCACGAGCCCCCTTAAAATCAGGGTTCTCCATTAATGTGAGGTTCTTGGCTTTTGATACGTTTTTCTTTTGTGCAAAAACCACAGAAACGCTCAGGATTAAAAAAAGTGATACAATGACTTTTTTCATTTTTTGTCGAATTTAAATTGTGATGTTGTTAATGCTTATTATTCATTATTAGTGTCGATACGCTCTTCAGCAGGTCCGGCGATGGATGATTCATCAGTCAGCTCTTCTTCTTTTTCGGAAAGAACTTTACAAACCGAAGCAATTTCGTCGTTTCTTTTTTCCAGATTAATCAATCGTACGCCTTGTGTTGCTCTACCCATCACCCTGATATCTTCCATTCGCAGACGAATCGTAATACCCGACTTATTGATGATAATCAGATCGTTTTCGTCGGTCACACTCTTTATAGCCACCAGTTTCCCGGTCTTGTCGGTTACATTGAGTGTTTTCACCCCTTTGGCGCCACGATTGGTAATGCGATAAATGGGCTCCCCGTTTTCATCGTCGAGTAAAGTGCGTTTACCGTACCCTTGCTGGGAAACCACTAAAATCGATTCCCCGGATTCCTTTTTAACACAAATCATACCAACAACTTCATCCTCACCATCTTCGTCGAGCTGCATGCCTTTTACTCCGGTGGCAGTACGCCCCATTTCGCGCACTTTCGACTCGTGGAAACGAATCGCCCTTCCGTTGCGGTTGGCCATCACGATCTCCGAATCTCCGTCGGTTAGTCGTACCTGGATTACCTTATCATCTTCACGGATAGTAATCGCGTTGACACCGTTGACGCGCGGACGGGAATACGCTTCCAACGAAGTTTTCTTAATCACGCCATTCTTCGTACAGAATATGATATAATGCGAGCTGATGTAGTCTTTGTCTTCCAATCCCTTCACACGAATGAAAGCATTCACCTTATCGTCGGGGTCGATGTTCAGCATGTTCTGGATAGCACGCCCTTTCGAGTTTTTGGTACCTTCGGGAATTTCGTACACCTTCAACCAATAGCAACGGCCCTTCTGTGTAAAGAACATCATTGTATTGTGCATAGATGCGGGATAGATATACTCAATAAAGTCTTCTTCGCGCGAATCGCTGCCTTTCGAACCTACTCCTCCCCTTCCCTGTGTGCGGAATTCAGCAAGTGCCGTACGTTTAATATAACCGAGGTGCGAAATGGTAATAATCATTTCATCATCGGCATAAAAATCTTCAGGATTAAATTCTTCCGAAGCATACACGATTTCGGTACGACGAATATCGCCGAATTTTTCCTTTACCTCAATGAGTTCGTTCTTGATGATCTCCATACGGAGCTCCACCTTATCCAGAATATCTTTTAATCGGGCAATCAGTTCGAGCACCTCGGCATATTCGGCACGCAGCTTATCCTGTTCCATACCTGTAAGCTGACGCAGGCGCATTTCAACCACCGCACGTGCCTGAACATCCGACAACCCGAAGCGTTCCATCAATGCATTGCGGGCTTCTTCGGGTGTTTTCGATTCGCGAATCAACCGGATGGCTTCATCCAGGTTGTCGAGAATAATCATAAAACCTTCGAGCAAATGTGCACGGCGTTCGGCTTCGGCCAGCTCGAAACGGGTACGGCGAATAATTACATCATGACGATGTTCGACAAAATAGTGAATCAGGTCTTTCAGGTTCAACATCCGGGGGCGCCCGTTAACCAGCGCAATATTGTTAACGCTAAACGACGATTGCAAGGCAGTGAACTTAAACAACTTATTAAGCACTACCGAGGCATTCGCATCCCGCTTCACATCAATAACAATACGCATACCGTCCCGGTCCGATTCGTCGTTGATATGGGCAATACCTTCAATCTTTTTTTCTTCGATCAGCCCTACAATGGAACGGATTAGTTCGGCCTTATTCACCAGGTAAGGAATTTCGCTCACGACGATCTTATCACGACCCGAGCCTTCGGTTTCAATATCTACTTTCGAACGTATCACGACCTTGCCGCGACCCGTTTCAAAAGCTTCCTTTACTCCGGCATAGCCGTAAATAATACCTCCGGTTGGAAAATCGGGAGCCTTTACTATCTTAATCAGCTCCCCTATTTCGATTTCACGGTTATCGATATATGCCACGGTAGCGTCGACCACATCCGAAAGATTGTGCGGAGCCATATTGGTAGCCATACCTACCGCAATACCCGACGAACCATTCACCAAAAGATTGGGAATACGGGTGGGAAGTACGGTGGGCTCTTTCAATGTATCGTCGAAATTCAACTGAAAATCGACCGTGTCCTTATTGATATCCACCAACATTTCTTCGGCCAGCTTCTGCAAGCGGGCCTCGGTATAACGCATCGCGGCAGGACTATCGCCGTCGACCGATCCGAAGTTTCCCTGTCCATCAACCAACGGATAACGCAGCGACCAGGGCTGCGCCATACGTACCAGTGTTCCATATATCGATGAGTCGCCATGAGGGTGATATTTACCCATCACCTCTCCGACAATTCTTGCTGACTTCTTATAGGGCTTGTCCGAGTTGTTGCCCAACTCATTCATCCCGAAAAGCACACGCCGGTGAACCGGTTTGAACCCGTCGCGCACATCGGGTAATGCACGGGAAACTATCACCGACATCGAATAGTCGATGTACGAGGATTTCATTTCCTCGTCGATATTCACCTTAATAATTCTCTCTTGATCCATTTTTATTTTCAGGTTTTATAGCTATTCAAAAAATCACGCTAAATTACTACTTTTTTTTGAATTGCACAACCCAATTTAACCCTCATTCAGGGCATTTTTACGGCGTTTTATGGCATCGCGGAAACGCACGGCCAATTCGTATTTTTCTTCCTGAACCGACATATTCAACAAGCCCTCCAGGTCCTGCACGGCCAAGGCATCCATTTCTTCGTCGGTCATTTCTTCGGCATTGATGTCCACCTCCACTTCGTCCTGATTTGCTTCTTCATCGTCAAAATCGGGCTGCGGCGGCTCGAACTCCATACCGACCACATTCATAATGTCGGTTTTGATATACATCGGGCAATCGGCCCTCACAGCCAGGGCAATCGCATCGGAGGTACGGGCATCGACAACCATCGACATGTCGTTTTTCCGCAAATGTAATTCGGAATAAAACACATCATTGATCATCTCATAAATCACCACCTTTTCGATTTGGGAGCCAAACACACTGAGCAATGTCAGGATTAAATCGTGGGTAAGCGGGCGCGGCGATTTTCGGTTATTCAATTTCAAAGCGATCGACTGAGCCTCCGGCTCTCCAATCATTACCGAGAAGCGCCGGTTACCTTCTTCTTCGTGTAAGATGAGTGCATATGTACCGGCTACGCTCTGATTATATACCAAACCGGCCACCTTTATCTTTATTTCTCCATTCATTTGTTTGATTAGTTACTCGTTAGATGCAAGGTAAATTAACTTGAGCAAAGATAACTCATTTTGCGAATTTATAAAACAGTTGAAAATATTGTTGTACTTTTGCAGTCTCAAAATGATTGGTCATCCTATGCACAAAAGCTCATCTATACTTATTAAAAACAAACGCGCAACCTTCGATTACGAAATCTCGGAACGCTTTACTGCCGGAATTCAGTTAGTTGGGACCGAAATAAAATCGATCCGCGATGGCAAGGCCAGTCTCACCGATACCTACTGCACGTTTATTAACAACGAACTCTGGGTCAAGAACATGCATATTGCCACTTACTTTTTCGGCACCTACAACAACCATGAAGTACGACGCGACCGCAAGCTCTTGTTAACGAAAAAGGAACTTCGGAAACTGAGTCGCGCCACAAAAGAAACAGGTTATACGATTGTTCCGACAAAAATGTATATCAATGCGAACGGACTGGCTAAACTGGAGATCGGACTGGCCCGCGGCAAGAAAAATTATGACAAACGACAGGCACTGAAAGAAAAAGAAGCGAAACGAGAAAGCCGTGAAGTGTGAGCTGGGTGGGGCTGCAACCTCCCCTTTCATCTGCCTGGAGCAGCTCCCTGGTTGCAGTGGCAGCCGGACCTGTTATTATTCCTATTTTTGGGATAGTGTGGTTTATTAAAATATCCGGCGGTTGTTCCCGGCTATTTTTTTCGCTGATACATAAAGCGTTTTATTTTCTGCGATGCCGTTTTTTCAAAAGGCTTGTCCATCACTTCCACTTTTTTCAGCTGCGAGTTTTTATTCAGTTTCAGGTTGATCTCCTTTTTAAGGTTCTCCAGCCACTCGTGGTACTGCTCCTTCTTGTCGTCAATCACTGTTTTTAAATGCTCATACTGTTTTTCGATATTTTCGATATCGAGCAGGATTTTCGCAACCAGGTATCCATCTTCTTCCACAACCAGCGATTCGAGCACATAATGACTATTGTTGATGACCGACTCGATATCTTCCGGATAAATATTCTCACCGCCCGAACCTACAATTACATTTTTCATCCGACCTTTAATATACAAGCGCTTTTTTTTATCAAATTTCCCGTAATCGCCGGTTCTGAACCAACCATCGGGTGTTAATACTTCGGCAGTAGCTTCCGGGTTTTTATAATATCCGACCATCACATTAGGCCCCTTTGCCCATATTTCGCCAATGCCGCGTTCGTCGGGCTCATGAATTTTCAGCTCAACACCCCGAAGGGCCGGACCCGTCGATTGCAGCTTGGTCTGATGAGGAGCCGCTCCCGCCAATAAGGGAGCCGTTTCGGTCAGTCCATATCCGATGGCATAAGGCATACGCGCTTCTTTCAGAAAACGCTCGACACGTGCATCGAGCTTGGCTCCGCCAATTCCAAAAAACTTAAGCCGGCCACCGAAGGTCCGGTACAGTTTTTTTCCGGCGATCCGGTGAATCAGCATACGGAACAAAGGCGTTTTGTAAATCATCCGGGAAAAATGATTTTTCATAAACTTTCCCTGAACCTGAACTTTGTAAATTTTTTCCATGATGAGAGGTACGGAAAGCATCATAGTAGGACGTATTCTGGCCAAAGCAGGCAATAATGCAGCGGCAGTAGGCGGCTTTTCGAGGTAATACACCGATGCGCCGTACATGATCGGATACAACATCCCGATAGCGTTTTCGTAGGTGTGCGACAGCGGAAGGAACGATAAAAACACATCGTTTTGATGGATAGGAAATACATGAAATGATCCCGCTGCTACGAAGGTGATGTTTTTATGCGTCAGCACAACTCCCTTCGAACGGCCGGTGGTGCCTGATGTATAGATAATTGCCGCGATATCGCTTTCGTCAACCGGAGTGTCGAGGGGAGAAACAGCTGCTTCCGGACCGGAACCTTTTACAATTTTAAAATCATCCAGCCGTATGATACTTAGCAGATCAGCATCATCTGAAATTCGTCCGGCGAGCCTTTCACTTACAAACAACACCTTCGACTCCGAATGTTCAAGTACGTTCTTAATTTCTTCAGCAGTAAAATCGGGTAATACCGGAACAATGACCATTCCTTTTGAAACCACCGCGAAAAATGCAATTACCCAATTGGGCATGTTATGGCTAAAAAGTGCCACTTTATCGCCTTTTTGCAATCCGAGGGAGGACAATATTCCTGCAATTCGCTCAATCTCATCCCCTAATTGGGCATAGGTCAACGAGCTCCCTTCAACAAATGAAACCGAAGGTAGTTGCGGAAAACGGGCTACTGAATTAACTATTAACTCCTTAAGCGTTTGATTCGGAAGAATTATTTCTTTGTGCATACTATTACAAATTAACCGGCTGCAAAGATATAGAAATTCCAATCAATTCTGCACAATCGGAATTTAAATGTGCAAAAATGCAATGCTTTAACACGAAAGGAACAACTATTTATTTATAGAGTATGAATAGCGTGGGTCTTTTTGTCAAATCAGGAAGTTGATTCTTCCAGTTACGAATGGTAAGGGTGCGGATAAATTCGGTCGGAGTGGTGATATCGGCAGCAATGCAAAGCTTCATTTCGGCCGGACACAAAGCGAGCAAATCGGCTAAGGTTTTATTGTTCCGGTAGGGTGTTTCAATAAATAGCTGCGATTGGTGTTCGTTGTAAATCCGATGTTCCCATTTTTTCAATATCTTTTGCTTATCAGGCAACTGGACAGGCAAATAGCCATTGAAAGCGAAACTTTGTCCGTTAAACCCGGAAGCCATCAGGGCCAGTAAGATCGACGACGGGCCTACCAGCGGTACCACTTTCAGGTTCAACTGTTGCGCCAATGCAACAACATCGGCACCCGGATCGGCAATAGCCGGGCAACCTGCTTCAGAAAGCAGACCCATGGGCAAACCTTCCTGCAAAGGTGTTAAAAACGAGGCTACCTCCTCCGGACGGGTATGCTGATTTAATACAAAAAACGTCATTTCGTCAATATTGGCCTGAGGCAGACATTTTCGTATAAATCGACGGGCGGTACGCACCTCTTCGACAATAAAATGCCGGATAGTAGCCAATACTGTCGTATTGGCTGCCGGTAATACATCATTCGGCCCGGTGTCGCCAAGTAAAGTAGGAAATAAATACAATGCTGCCATGTTGTTTATTCGGTTTGTTTCAAACTTTCCAGCTGTTCGCTGAGTAACTCCCACTCGTATAATTTATGTTCCAGTTCGCGCTGCTGCGATTGAAGGTTCATAATAAAGGCCGGATCGGACGCGTAAACCGGATCCTGCAGCTGATTTTCCATGACTCCTATTTCCGTTTCGAGCAAAGCAATTGCTTTTTCGGCTTCTTCCACTTCCTTCTCGGCTTTTCTGATTTTTCGACTCAGCTCTTTCCGGGCTTCGTAATTCAGTTTATTATCCGACGGAGCTTTCGTAGCTTCATTTTGTACCCTTACCGTCGTTGCTTCAAGCTCGCGAAGGCTTTCCATCTTTTTATACTGCAGAAAATCGTAGATTCCACCCAGATGTTCCCGGACTTTTTTATTTCCGAATTCGTAAACCTTAGTCACCAACCCGTCGAGGAATTCACGGTCGTGCGATACAACGATAGCAGTACCGTTAAACGTGCGAATTGCCTCTTTGAGTACCTCTTTCGACCGCATATCGAGGTGGTTGGTAGGCTCATCCAGAATCAACAGATTGACCGGTTCGAGCAATAAACGAATCATCGCCAAACGCGATCGCTCACCGCCGGAAAGCACTTTCACTTTTTTATCTGAAGCTTCTCCTCCAAACATAAAAGCGCCGAGGATATCCCGTATTTTGGTTCGGACCTCTCCAACGGCTACCTGATCGACGGTTTGGAACACCGTTAACGAATCGTCCAGTAAAGCAGCCTGATTCTGAGCAAAATACCCTATTTTAACCTGATGCCCGAGCTTCAGTTTACCCGAATATTCGATTTCATTCATGATGCATTTTACCAGCGTACTCTTCCCTTCGCCATTTTTCCCTACAAATGCCACCTTTTCGCCCCGGTTGATAATCATGCCGATCGAATCGAGCACAAGATGAGAGCCATAGGCTTTGGAGAGATGTTCAATTTCGACGGGAATGATCCCCGAATGCGGCGCCGGTGGAAATTTAAGACTCAAACGGGAATGATCCTCCACATCCACTTCCAGGCGTTCGAGCTTGTCCAGCTGTTTGATACGCGATTGAACCTGAACCGATTTAGTAGCTTTGTACCGGAAACGTTCAATAAATTCCTCCGTATCCTGAATCATCTTTTGTTGGTTCTCGTAGGCTCTTACCTGCTGTTCGTGACGTTCTTTGCGCAAGCGGACATATTCTGAATAATTGACGGCATAATCGTATATCTTACCCAACGAAATTTCAATGGTACGGGTGGTGACGGCATCGATAAACGCTTTATCGTGCGAAACCAGTACCACAGCACTACCACAACCGATCAGGAAATTCTCGAGCCATTGGATCGATTCGATATCCAAGTGATTGGTTGGCTCGTCGAGCAGCAGTACATCGGGACGGATCAACAGAATTTTAGCCAGTTCGATCCTCATTCTCCAGCCGCCGCTGAACTCACTGCAGGCACGCTGAAAGTCGGACCGTAAAAAACCCAATCCCACTAAGGTTTTCTCGATTTGAGCTTCATAATTTCCGTTTCCGATAATCTGCAGGTGTTCCTGCTGATGAGTAAGACGGTCGATAAGCCGGTGGTAGTCTTCACTGTCGTAATCGGTCCGGGTCGCCAGTTCCACTCCCAGTTGCTCGATCTCCTTTTCCAGTTCGTGTATATGTTCGAATGCCCTGGAAGTCTCCTCCATCACCGTCGTACCTTCGTTGTGAATCATATGCTGCGGAAGATACCCGATAGTGAGATCGCGCGGAATACTGATATTGCCTTTCGTCGGCGACATCTTACCGGCAACAAGCTTTAATAATGTAGTTTTGCCCGCGCCGTTTTTTCCGACGAGGGCAATACGATCTTTAGGGTTGATAAGAAAACTGATGTCGTCGAACAACGGACTACCTCCGAATTCAACCCTTAGCTGTTCAATAGATATCATATGTCGAGACGTTCGTAGAGCGAATTTTTACTTTTAAACTCAGGTACTATCTTTTTCATAGTCGATACGGTAAGATAATCTTTACAAAGTTTGCTGTAATTAATTAATTTATCAATAAGGAGCGATACTTTATCGTAGTCGTACAGCTGTACGTTCGCTACCATGATTTTCGGATGATGAGTACTTTGCGTTTGCTCTTTCTTGTTTAAAAGCTCTTCGTATAATTTCTCACCCGGGCGAAGACCTGTGTACACAATTTTAATTTCTTCTTCGGGAATATAACCGGCAAGCCGGATCATTTTGCGTGCTAAATCAACAATTTTCACCGGTTTTCCCATATCAAAAATGTAGATTTCACCGCCGTGCCCCATCGAACCGGCCTCCAGCACCAACATACACGCTTCGGGAATAGTCATGAAATAACGAATGATCTCCGGATGAGTTACCGTCACCGGTCCGCCATGTTCAATCTGCTTTTTGAAATAAGGTATAACCGACCCGTTGGAGCCCAACACATTACCAAACCGGGTAGTTATAAATTTGGTCGTCGAACCATTCATGGTTGCATGGAGTTTGCGATACAAGGACTGAACGTAAATTTCGGCGATACGCTTGGAGGCCCCCATTACATTGGTAGGATTTACAGCTTTATCGGTTGAAACCATCACAAAACGTTCGACTTTATATTTCACGGCCAGATCGGCCAGTATCTTTGTTCCCAGCACATTGACCTGAACACTTTCCACCGGATAATCTTCCATCATCGGAACATGTTTGTACGCAGCAGCATGATAAATCATATCAGGACGATACAAATCCATCATGAAATCCATCCGTTCCTTGTTGCGGACATCGCCCAGGAACACGGTTACATTTTTATCTTCAAACTTTTCCTGCAGTTCGAGTTTTAACGTGTGCATGGGCGACTCTGCCATATCGAGCAACACAATGAGTTTGGTGTCAAAATTCATCAGCTGCATCACGATCTCACTTCCGATGGAACCGGCTGCACCCGTTACCAGCACCACTTTATCGCGCAACTGGGCGGCAATATTCTCGGTCGAAATGGTGATTTGCGGACGTTCGAGCAATTCTTCAATCTGAATCGATTTGATCTGACCAATGGTAGGAATTTCGTTTTTCCAGATATTCATCGGAGGCAACGACAATACCGTTAAGTTGTTGTCGATAAACTTCTCGAGAATATTCATCGAATTTACCTGGTTCAGTTTCAACGGCGAAACAATAATTGCCTTGGCTTTTTTCTTAATTACATTGTGGATAATATTGTCCTGCAAATGATATACCCGGACTCCCATAATCATTTTTTCGCTGGCGCTCTTATCGTCATCAATAAAGCCGACCAGTTCGTACTTAGAACCGACCTGTTCCGACATCAGCATCTTGGCGATCCCGATAGCGGCCGATTTCGTACCGTATATCATAACCGGAATAATCACCTCGCCCCGCTGTGTGATAAAGTCGTACAAGGTTTTAACGGTCAATCGCAATAAAAACAGGAAAACAAAGGCTAAAATACTGTAAATGAGAAGTTCGGTAAACGTAAAAAGAATTCGTAATGTAAAGGTGTGGTAAAACAAATTAACGAGCACATACATCAAAACATGGACAGAAATGGCCATCAGGATTTTTTGTGCATCCACAAAACTTGAATAACGTAATACACCTGAATAGGTATGAAAAATCCGGTAGAAAACAACCTGAAGCAACACAAACACAACAATTTTTTGCCATTGATCAATTAAAGGAGTTGCTTCGGCCGAAATCCGGATTCGGTCTTCCAGCAAAATGGCGATAATCAACGCAGAAACAGAAAGGATCACATCAATTACCAATACAACCCATCGCGGAAGGTATTTTAATGAAACAAAATTGTCGAAAAAATCAGACTTATTGAACACGGTGTAATTTTTTGGCATATATTATCCAATTTAATTATCTGTAATGGAAACCTATCTGTTTTTAAACGTGTGAGCCTATAAAAAATTGTATAAGCTTTTTAAAAAATAAAATAGCTATCTTTGCGGCTGCAAAAATACTAAAAATTATGTCAGTTCACAACGAAAATGTAAGACGGGTCACAACGCACCGGCTTACCGAAATGAAAAAAAGAGGCGAAAAGATAAGCATGCTCACCGCTTACGACTTTACGATGGCTAGTATTATCGATCGCGCCGGTATTGATATAATTCTGGTCGGCGATTCGGCATCGAATGTAATGTGTGGGAATTCGACCACCTTACCCATGACAGTCGACCAGATGATTTTTATGGCTAAATCGGTCGTAAGAGGGGTCAAACGTGCATTAGTGGTGATTGATATGCCTTTCGGCAGCTACCAGGGCAATTCGAGGGAAGCCCTTTCGTCGGCCATTCGTATGATGAAGGAAACCCATGGCGATTGCCTGAAAATGGAAGGCGGCGAAGAAATTTTAGAATCGGTAAAACGGGTATTGAGCGCCGGCATTCCTGTCATGGGACACCTGGGATTAATGCCGCAATCGATCAATAAATACGGTTCGTATGCCGTGAGAGCAACCGAAGAGGAAGAAGCTGAAAAATTAATTCGCGACGCACATCTGCTCGAAGATGCAGGCTGCTTTGCCATAGTACTCGAAAAAATTCCGGCCAGGCTGGCTGCTAAAGTGGCTGCCGAATTAACCATCCCTGTAATTGGAATCGGTGCAGGAGGTAAGGTCGACGGTCAGGTGTTGGTGGTTCACGATATGCTTGGGCTGAACAACGAATTCTCGCCCCGTTTTCTGCGTAAATACGCCAACCTCGAAGCCATCATGACGGAAGCCGTAGCCCATTATGTGGACGATGTGAAAACAGGCGACTTCCCGAACGAACGGGAACAATATTAAGCGTATCAGGTATACCTCCCCTTTTTTCTTACACACCATCATTTTCCCGGACAGAATATAATTCCCTGAATTTCAGCAGCCTCAATACGGCAACTGAATATTCGGGGAATTCTTTTTATATTTTTTATCTATCTGAATAATAACTGATTGAAAAAAATGTCGTATCTTCGTGTCCGCACACGACATTGAATTATCAAACAATTTTAAGGTATACTAATCACTTCAATCAACTGACATCATGAAACAGTTTTTAGACAAGGACTTTTTGCTGCAGACCGAAACTGCTAAGCGTTTGTACCACGAGCATGCAGCTCCGCAACCCATTATCGATTATCATTGCCACCTGATACCCGAAATGGTAGCCAACAACCATCAATTTAAATCACTTACTGAAATCTGGTTGGGGGGCGACCATTATAAATGGCGGGCCATGCGTACGAATGGTATCGACGAACGTTTTATCACCGGCAAAGACACTACTGATTACGAGAAGTTTGAAAAATGGGCCGAAACTGTGCCTTACACCATGCGTAATCCATTGTACCACTGGACTCACCTCGAATTAAAAACAGCCTTTGGCATCGAAAAACTTCTTTCTCCGAAAACGGCCCGTGAAATTTACGACGAATGCAATGCGCTGTTGGCCACACCGGAATTCACAGCCCGTGGTTTGATGCGCAAATACAAAGTGGAAGCGGTTTGTACCACCGACGACCCGGTTGATTCGCTCGAATACCATATTAAAACCCGCCGGGATGGCTTTGAGATTAAAATGCTGCCTACCTGGCGCCCCGACAAGGCAATGGCTGTTGAAGTACCTGCCGGTTTCGTCGCTTATATGGAACAACTTGCCAAGGTTTCAGGAGTTACGATTTCTACTTTCGACGATATGATCCAGGCGCTGCAGGTACGACACGATTTCTTTGCCGAACAAGGTTGTAAACTTTCGGATCATGGGATTGAAGAGTTTTATGCCGAAGACTACACCGAAGCCGAGATCAAGGCTATATTTAATAAGGTATATGGCGGAACGAACCTTACGCACGAAGAAATTCTGAAGTTCAAGTCGGCCATGTTGGTCATTTTTGCCGAAATGGACTGCGAAAAAGGCTGGACTCAGCAATTCCACTACGGTGCCATCCGCAACAACAACAGTCGTTATTTCCGTCAGTTAGGTCCCGATACCGGTTTCGATTCGATAGGCACCTTCAATACAGCCAAAGCGATGTCGAAATTCCTCAACCGTCTGGATACGAACAATAAACTCGCAAAAACAATTTTGTACAACCTCAATCCGGCCGACAACGAAATGATCGCCACGATGATTGGTAATTTCCAGGACGGTACGGTACCCGGAAAAATCCAGTTTGGCTCGGGCTGGTGGTTCCTCGATCAGAAAGATGGCATGGAGAAACAAATGAACGCGCTTTCGGTACTCGGATTGTTGAGTCGTTTTGTCGGAATGCTTACCGATTCGCGCAGTTTCCTTTCTTATCCCCGGCATGAATATTTCCGCCGCACCTTGTGCAACCTTATTGGCAACGATGTGGAACAAGGCCTGTTGCCTGCTTCGGAGCTCGACTTCATCGGCAAGATGGTTGAAGACATCAGCTACAACAATGCCAAGAACTTCTTTCAATTTTAGAGTATAAATATTCAGATATTTCCGTAAAATGCTTAAAAAGGGCGGTTAATTTGGTGGACTTAAAAAATTAGCGTATTTTTGGTCAACCAATTTAACAACCCACATTAGTTTAAAGAAAATGAGTAAAAAGATTGTGACTTTCGGAGAAATCATGCTGCGTTTGGCAACTCCGGGATACGAGCGGTTCAGTCAGGCCACGCAATTGAATGCCACTTTTGGCGGTGGTGAAGCCAATGTAGCTGTATCGCTGGCCAATTATGGTATGAATGCCGAATTTGTAACCCGTTTGCCTAAAAACGACATTGCCGAGTCGTGTATTATGGACTTACGTAAACACAACGTAGGAACCAGCAATATTCTGCGTGGCGGCGATCGCATGGGAATTTACTTTTTAGAAACGGGTGCAGTAGCCCGGGCCAGCAAGGTCGTATACGATCGTGCGCATTCGGCCATTGCCGAAATTCAGCCCGGTATGGTAAACTGGCGCGAAATTTTCAAGGGAGCCGACTGGTTTCACTGGACCGGCATCACACCCGCTTTATCGCAAGGTGCAGCCGATGCTTGCCTCGAAGCGATTCAAATTGCCAACGAGATGGGCGTCACCGTATCCACCGATCTCAATTACCGTAAAAACCTCTGGAAATACGGTAAAAAAGCCTCGGAAGTAATGCCTGCCTTGGTAGCGGGATGTGATGTAATACTGGGCAACGAGGAAGATGCCGAAAAAGTATTCGGGATTAAACCCGAAGGATTTGATGTGGCTCACACCGGCGGCGAAGTAAATGCTGCCGAATTCGAATCGGTATGCACCCAGTTGATGAATCGTTTTCCCCGTGCCAAAAAAGTAATTATCACCCTTCGCGGGTCCATCAATGCCAATCACAATACCTGGAGAGGATGCCTGTATTCGGACGGAAGCCTGAAGATTTCCAAGGATTACGACATCACCCATATTGTGGACCGTGTAGGGGGCGGCGATTCGTTCATGGGAGGTTTGATCTACGGATTACTTACGTATACCGACGACGACCAGAAGGCATTGGAATTTGCTGTAGCGGCCTCCTGTCTGAAACATACTATTTACGGCGACTTTAACATGGTAACCGTTGCTGAAGTCGAAGCCCTGATGGGTGGCGACGGTTCGGGACGTGTATCACGCTAATACATACGACAATGAAATTCAGTAAAGTTGAAGTTATACAGGCGATGAAAGCCACGGGGCTGGTTCCCGTTTTTTATCACAACGACATCGAAGTGGCCAGGAATGTGGTAAAAGCATGTTATGCAGGAGGGATCAGAGCTTTCGAATTCACGAATCGCGGCGATTTCGCCCACGAGGTATTTGGTGAACTGGTGAAGTTTGCCAACAAGGAATGCCCTGAAATGATTATGGGGATCGGTTCGATTGTGGATGCGCCGACGGCAGCATTGTACCTGCAATTGGGGGCCAATTTTATTGTGGGCCCGCTGTTCAATCCGGAAGTAGCCAGGATTGCCAACCGCCGGTTGGTGCCTTATGCACCCGGATGCGGTTCGGTTTCCGAAATCGGATTTGCCCAGGAAATGGGATGCGACATTTGTAAAGTATTCCCCGGTGATGTACTCGGAGCTGCCTTTGTAAAAAACCTGAAAGCTCCGATGCCCTGGTCGAACCTGATGGTGACCGGTGGAGTAAAACCCGAGGAAAGTAATTTAAAGAGTTGGTTTGATGCAGGCGTTACCTGTGTGGGAATGGGTTCGAATCTGTTTCCCTCCGAAATGCTCAAAAATGGAGACTGGGAGGGAATCCGCCGGTTATGTGCCGATGCCCTTGCCATTATTCAGAAAGTAAAAAACAAGTAATCTTAAAAAAATAACAAAATGAGTAAAGCACAAGCAGTGACACAAAAAATGTCACAGTATCGATGGCACATCGTTGCCATGCTGTTCGTAGCAACAACGATCAACTACCTCGACCGGCAGGTATTATCGCTTACCTGGAAGGACTTTATTGCTCCTGAGTTTCATTGGACCAACACCCATTACGGAACCATCACCTCCTTATTCTCGCTATTTTATGCTTTCGGGATGTTGTTTGCCGGTAAATTTATCGACTGGCTCGACACCAAAAAAGGATTCATGTGGGCCATCTTTATCTGGTCGATCGGAGCTGTGTTGCATGCTTTTGCCGGCATCGCCACTTCGGGTATCCTTACCGGGAACTGGTTTGTAGGCTTCGCAGAGGCACGTGAAATTATCGCCGGAATCGAAAATGTATCCAGGGTTCTGAACGTAAGTGTCGTTCTGTTTATATTTGCACGTTTGGTACTTGCATTGGGAGAAGCAGGAAACTTTCCGGCAGCCATTAAAGCCACTGCCGAATATTTTCCTAAAAAAGACCGTGCACTGGCCACCAGTATTTTCAATGCAGGAGCTATTATCGGCGCACTTGCCGCACCGGTGACCATTCCGGTTATCGCCAAACATTTCGGCTGGGAATCGGCCTTTATCATTATCGGTGCGCTGGGATTCATCTGGATGGGCTGGTGGCAATGGGCCTATAAAAAGCCGGAGGTTCACCCGAAAGTAAATAAAGCCGAATTGGATTATATTCTTCAGGACCACAACAATGTGGAAGGAGGTGCGGAAGCATCCAAAACTGCCGATGCAAAGAAAATCTCCTTTAAACAGGCAATTGGCTTCAAACAGACCTGGGCATTTGCATTTGGTAAATTTATGACCGACGGTGTCTGGTGGTTCTACCTTTTCTGGACCCCCGCTTACTTAAGCTCGGTTTACGGTCTCGAATCGTCGGATCCGAAGGCTCAGCTTGCTTTATTCGTGCTCTACTTCATCACCCTGCTGTCGATCGTCGGTGGCTGGTTGCCCAATTACCTGGTAGAGAAAAAAGGGATGGAACCTTATGCAGGCCGTATGAAAGCAATGCTTATTTTTGCCTTCTTCCCCTTGTTTGCTTTATTGGCTCAACCCCTGGGAGCGTATTCGTACTGGTTCCCGATCATTATCATCGGTATTGCAGGTGCAGCCCACCAGGCCTGGTCGGCTAATATCTTCTCCACCGTGGGCGATATGTTCCCTAAAGGGGCGATTGCTACCATTGTAGGAATTGGCGGTATGGCCGGAGGACTGGGTTCGGTATTGATCAATAAAAGCTCGGGGATGCTCTTCGACTATGCTCGCGGAACCGGAATCGTTGACGGCGAAACGGTAGTTATGACCCAGGAATACATCAACAAAGGAATCGAATATGTTCGCGAACCGATGGTACTGTTAGGGTTTGAAGGCGAAAAAGCCGGATACCTCATTGTATTCTCGTTCTGTGCTGTAGCCTATCTCATCGGTTGGGTGGTAATGAAAACATTGGTACCGAAATACAAACCCATTGTATTGGACTAATTTTCAATAGATAGACAAAAAAATAAGCTGTCGTTTTCCGAAATGACAGCTTATTTTTTTACAACTTCAAATAAGGATATCGTTTTAAAAGCACCTCTTTCTGCAATTCGGTTTTTCGTATAAAGGCCTGATTTTCGTCCGAATCGGGATGAAGGGAACGGTGCTGCTCCATTCGCCTGAAATGTTCTACTTCGCGAATGATGGTACGCGTATCGGTGGTAAATCCATAATTAATAAATTGCTGCCACACATAATCGACCGCCAAATCGGAGGGATGAACCATATCGTCGTTGAAGAAGCGGTAATCGCGCAATTCATCGATTACTAATTCGTAGGCGGGGAAGTAACCTGTAGAGGGAAAAACACGCTGCAATTCGTCGATTGCCAGGTGCAAAACACTTTTACTCAGGGTATTTTCATGAGCACCGTCTTTCCAATGCCGAACCGGACTGACGGTAAAAATCACTTTCATTTCCTTGGGTAAACCCGGAAGTACCTGAGCATATTCGTTTACGATTTCGTCGACTGTAAGACGACGGCGAATAAATTGAGCACCGGGAAGCTTATGACAATTCGCAACCAGCTCCTTCGTTTCCTTATGCTCGTAAATCCACGAAGTACCGAACGTGAGCAGCAAAACACCCGCAGTTTGCAACAATCCGGAAGCGTTCGCAATCCGTTCGTTCATGTGGTTTAGAGTTTGTTCTTTATCGATACCCGAATGTAAATTACTGAACTGAAAATGATTCCAGACCGAACCATAAAAAAACAGCTCTTCTTCCATCACCGGTCGGGCATGGAGTAAACGTGTGATTGACCTGCTGATTGACAGCGGATTAAACAAAACCCCAAAGGGATTAATGCCTACCCGGAAACCTGCATGGTGCAACCGCCGGCCCATATGCTCAGAAAAGCAAGAGCCCAGGGCGAACCATTGCTGATGGTAACCCAGGGGCTCTTGAAGTGGTGCGATCGTTACCGGTGTAGTAAACGTCGGATTCATTGGTTTTATACGCTTTTCTTTTCCGAACAACAACCAGCTTTCGGCGCTTCGGCAGTTTTGGCGCTATCGCTGCATTTCTTATCGGCTTTGCAATCGGCAGCAGCTGGCTGGCATCCGGCTTTATCAGCGGTTTTTGCCTTGTCGCAACAACCTGCAGCTTTCTCTTTGCATTCGCTTTTTGCTTTATCTTTGCATTCGCCGGTCGCTTTGGCCTGGCAGTCGCTTTTCACTTCGCTGGCAGGTTTGGCAGCCTGGCAACCGGCCGAAGCCGCAGCTTTATCACAACATGCTTTATCATCCTTTACTTTGGCAGTATAACCCAATTTTACAAGGGCAGCCTGCAATTTTTCGGGGCTGGTTTTCTTTGCATCGTAATTGAGCGCTACAGTCTTGTTTTCAAGACTTACCTCCATGGCCTTCACGCCTTTCTCAAAAGCAATGTTTTTTTCAATTTTCTTCTGACATGCTTCGCAATGCATGTTTACGTCAAATACAACTTTATCACTACCCGCCTTGGTTTGTGCAACTACCATCGACGAAGTCAGTACGAGTACTGTTAGCACCAGGGAAAAGATTTGTTTTGTTTTCATGAGAACTTAAATTGTTAATTGATTCGATAACTATAATGGTTTAAATGATTTATTTGTTCAATCTCTATCCAACGACCACCGCAAACCAAGGTATAATTTTCGTCCGTGGGTGGGCCCCCATATATTGGTGGCATCAAAATCGGCTCCACCCGGATTAGCCACATCGATAATGGGATTCGACTGCACAAAGTTAGTCAAATTTTCGACTCCGGCATATACCGACCAGGTACGGAAATATTTAGTAATCTGCGAATTGATGATGGTATATTTATTGAATTCACGATCCCACAATGGATTGAGGGCATCCGGATCGGGCAATCGGCCGCCTCCGTTAAATTGCGTAGTGAAGTCGAATTGCCATTTTTTCAAGGGAGTGGTGTACGATGCTGTAGCCATACCTTTGTATCGGCTGGTAAGCGGTTTTTCACGCAATTCGCCGTCGATTGTCGTTTTCACATCATTAACACGGTGCGCCAGGGTTACCGACAGCCCTTTCAACACTTCCATAGTGGCCTCAACCTGAATACTATGTGCATACGATGGTCCGTCGAGAGCATAGAAAAATACTTTATGAGCATCCTGATCGGTGTCGATTACCACTTGCTTTTTGAAATCGGTATAGTACCATTCGCCCGACAAACTCAGCTCCCGGCCGAACAACGGAATATAAGCCTGCGCACTCACTCCGTAGTTCCAGGCATCTTCCAAGGGGAGATTATCGTCGATTATAAAAAGCCGGTTACTGGCCAGGTAATTATTGTTTTCGGCCAGCATACGGGGCGACCGGTAGGCTTTACCAACGGTGGTGCGTAAATGAAGATACTCCCAGGGCATGTATTTCAGGTGCAAACGCGGTGTTGCAAACCAGCCGTACTCACTCGAGTAATCGGCGCGAATGCCGGCCAGTCCGATAAATTTATCGTGCAGGTGAAGCGAATATTCGGCATACGCTCCGGCAACAAGCTCGTCGTCGTTGATACTATAATTGGGTAATACCATACTCGACGCTACATTACTGATCAGTTGTTCGTTGTAGGAGTCATAATTAATACTCAACCCTGTCGATAATTTATGATGATCGGCCAGCTTGGTTTCAAAAATCAAATTGGAATACAGATTTTTCTGCAAACCATTGTACAATCGATGTCCAAACATGCCGTCCTGATCGTGCCACGAACCACTCACAATCCATCCCACACTCGTTTCGGTGTCGTGGTTAAAAACATACCCGTTCTTCAGGAAAAATTCATACCTTTCGGTATCGATACCGATATGATAGGTCTGATCCATCGTTCCTCCCGTACGTTTTTCCGACAACGCCTTTACAAAAGCCTGAAAAGTATAATCGCCATTATTGAAAAACCAGCGATTCAACAGGTTACGCTGCTGAATTTTAGGCATATCCATATACCCGTCGGCATTTGCGTCGAGCATTATCAACTCGTCCGATGCATGTAGCATGACTCCGGTCGACCAGTCTTTGTTCAATCGTATTCCGGTAGTAACATTAGCTTCCACTCTTCCTGCATCGCTGGCAAACACATTGGCATGTACAATCTCGCTAAGATGAGGTTTTTTATATTCCACATTAATTTGGCCGGTCAGGGCTTCGTATCCGTTTTTCACCGAACTGGTCCCTTTCGATACCGAAATACTCTCGATCCACGGACCCGGAATAAAGCCCATTCCATACAAGGAAGAAATCCCCCGTAAATTGGGAATATTCTCGGTAAGCATCTGAACATAATTTCCCGACAAGCCAAGTAACTTGATTTGCTTGGCACCCGTGGCAGCATCACTGTAAGCCACATCCACCGATGGATTGGTTTCGAAACTTTCCGACAGATTACAACAGGCTGCCTTGGTGAGTTCATGAGCGGTAATCCGTTCGGTTTGTAAAGCGGTAAAACGGGGTTTTATCGTTCCGGGACTGGTTTGAACCACCTGAAACTCCTGAAGTTCAATCACTTCCTTAAGTATCGCCGTAAGGGTGGTCTGCCCTTCGGCAATGTGAATAGTGTCGCGCTGAAAAGCTACATTGCTCAATACCAGCATATGAGCATTAGCGGGTCGGGGAAGCTGAAATTCCCCATTCGTGTCCGAAACGGTTCCGCTGGTCGTATTCATCCAGTAAACATTTACACCCGGTACGGGTATTCCTTTCTGGTCGGTCACTTTTCCTTTCAGGTTGGATGCCAAAAGCGACAATGGCAGTATAAGCACTAAAAATAGAAGATTTTTTTTCATCTGTTTATTTGATAAAGTAAAACATAACGATTCGATCGGCCTTGCCTCAATAAAGTTGACGCAGGCGAAAATGCATGTTTACAGTTATCAAATGATGAGCACCGATTTTTGAGCCAGCAACCGGCGGCCCATCCGAAGCATAGGCTCCGGCGGCGGATAATGAAGAAAAAGATCGGATTGAATGGTGGTGAGCGCCTCCTCGGATAACACTGCTGCCGGCAGCGTAATTACGGCAGCAGCAACCTGCAACTGCAAGGTAGCGGTAACCGGATAATTATCGAGTTGCAGACGCTCCAATTCGCAATGCCCCTCATTCATGGAACAGGTTTCGTCGGCCGAAGCGGCGGAGGGATGTTCGTTATGATGTGCGCAGCCGGCGGTCTCCCCTGTGGTCGCTCGCAAAGCATCCTGATCGTGAGCGGGGGTGCCTGCATGCTCAGGATGATGTAATTCGTGGCAACTATGACTCGAAAGATATTCAATACCAGCCGTTTCACAACTGTCGCAGCAATAATCCACCACGTTGTGCCCCACTCCGGCGAGCACAAAATTGAGTACTCCCAGAAAAGCTGTTAATTGTATAAATTTCGAATAGCTTCTCATATCGGTACAAATATAAAATGAACTTGCAAAAAAATCATCCTGATGGATATATAATTTTATTTTTTTAATGAAATATATCTATTTATGTTGTACCTTTGCAGCGAAAAATAAGATAGAAATTCAATCATGAAGAAAAAAATTTTATTACTGACTATCAGCATTTTAGCACTAATATTTCTAGCCGTATATTTTATCTTTCAACCGGAAACTCCCCAAAATGTACTTACCGAAACGTATCATATTACTGATAAGCAATACCTTACGGAAGATACGACCCGGGGAGCACTTAGTATAGATATTACGGTGGAATATCCGGTCGATTTTTCGGAAGAGAAAATTCTGGAAAAAATTCAGGCGCACATTATTACCAATCTGGTAGGCGAGCAATATATCAATGTACCGAAAGATTCCATCCTTCAGCAATTCGTACGTGAACTGAAGGAAGAATACATTCACAACAATGAAATTGTAGTCGATAAGCTGGATAAAACGGGCCGGCTGGTACTCAACAACAGTTTTACAATGGAAGGGTTCGCCTTGCTGAACGATGAGCAAATATTCACCTACGGGATCTCGAGGGATGTGGATTTCGGAGGTAATCATCCCACCCGGACCCGCTTTTTCTACAATTATAATTTAAAGACGGGCGAACTGATCACCGAAGAAGCCATTTTCGGAAATGAGAACCACGAAAAACTGGCCGATTTACTTCAGCAGGAGGTTCAGCGCCTGAGTCGCGACAACGACGATATGCCGACGATCGACACCTTCGAAGAAAGTGTGTACAATAAAGAAGCGATCCGTCCCAATGGAAACTTCTATATCAACGACGAAGCAATTTGTTACGTATTCAATCCCTACGAAATTGCTCCGCTGAGCTATGCCTACGAAACCGAGGTGCGTCTCCCCTACTCGCTCATAAAGCCGCTGTTGAAAGAAAACAGCGTTATCCAATATTTAGTGCAACAGCACGAGACCTCATTATCAGCAAACAACAATTAATCAAGTTACAAACAATGAAAGCACTTACAACGACCGATTTTAAGTTTGAAGGTCAGAAAAGCGTCTATCATGGCAAGGTCCGTGATGTTTATACCGTTAAAAATGATTTACTGGTCATGGTAGCTACCGATCGTATTTCGGCATTTGATGTAGTATTACCGAAAGGAATTCCTTTTAAAGGACAGATGCTGAATCAGATCGCAGCCAAATTTTTGGATGCCACCGCCGATATCGTTCCGAACTGGAAACTGGCAACACCCGACCCGATGGTTACGGTGGGTTTGCGTTGCGAAGGTTTCCCGGTGGAAATGATTGTACGCGGCTACCTCTGCGGAAGTGCCTGGAGAGCCTATAAAAATGGAGTACGTGAAATTTGCGGAGTAAAAATCCCCGAAGGTATGCGCGAAAACCAACGATTCGAGCAACCCATTATCACTCCCACCACAAAAGCCGAATATGGGATGCACGACGAAGACATCTCAAAAGAAGAAATCCTGAAACAAGGATTGGTTTCGCCCGAAGAGTATGAATTACTCGAAAAATACACCCTGCAATTATTCCTCAGAGGAACCGAAATTGCTGCGCGACGCGGATTGATTTTGGTCGACACCAAGTATGAATTCGGGAAACGTGATGGTAAAATTTACCTGATTGATGAAATTCATACTCCCGATTCGTCGCGCTATTTTTATGCCGAAAGTTATGAGGAACTGTTTCAGAAAGGTGAAGCGCAAAAGCAGTTATCGAAGGAATTTGTACGCGAATGGCTTATGGAAAATGGCTTCCAGGGTAAGGAAGGCCAATCGGTGCCCGAAATGACCGATGCCATTGTGGAAGGGATCAGCGAACGCTATATCGAACTCTTTGAAAACATCTCCGGGCTTGCTTTCGACAAAGCAATAAGCGACAATATTGCCGCACGGATAGAAAAGAATGTAACGGCCTATTTGGCTTCCGTCGAATGAACGAAAGGGCGGGAGCTGTTGTACTTTCAGCTCCCGCCCCTTCTGATTCCTTACTCTTTCTTCCCGACTCCGGCTCTTCCCAGCGCCAACATCGAAGGTATAAACATTGCCAACCCACCAATCAGCGTAATGATAATACCCGAGTAGAGAAATGCATACACTACACCGATTTTGTCGGCTATAAAACCGGTTGCCGTCAGTCCGACGAGCGAGGGTAATACCGAAACACTTCCGAAAAGGGAAAATACACGCCCCAATGCCTCGGGTGCCACTACTCGTTGCACCGTGGCAGTGAAAAGCGAATGATAAAGCGCTCCTGCAATACCTCCCAACGCGGTCAGAACTACAAACCATACAAAGCCATCGGGAGCCAGCACTCCCGACAACAAGAACGACAGCCCCAATAAAATGTAGGAGACATTAATCAGAACAACCTCATTGGTTTTCAGCTTTAAAATCCCCAACAAAGCACCACCGGCCACCATTCCTACCCCCCATATTACTTCGATTACGCTCATCTGGTAGGCATTTCCATTAAAATGCTCCAGCGTCATCAGGGGAAACAATACGGCAATCGGCATTAAGAACAACATTACGATCACCGAAAAGGCAAACAGCCACAGCATCCCCCTGTTGCGGGCAATAATCAGGAACCCCTCTTTCATTTCACGGAAAACATGAGGATTTTCGATCGATTCCGCACTGCGCGGCGCTGGAGGTATACGCACAAACCAAAGTGATACCAAGGCAATGATAGCCCCCAACACATCAAACAACATCACAAAACCCAGGTTGGCCACCGTGAGCAGCAAAGCCCCCAGCGCCGGACCGGCAATATTCGATACCGACATAATCATCTGGTTGATACCAGCTATCCGGGTCAATTCTTCTTGCGGAGCCAGCAATGGAACGGAGGCCTGCATCGATGGACCATGAAAAGCCGAACCTACCGACCGTAGCGCCAGCAGCACATAAATACTGCCCACACTTACCGAGTCGGTAAAAGCCATAATACCGATGGCTAACGAGCAGAGCGCTATAAAAAGATCAGAATAGATCATTATTTTTTTTCGATCCCAGCGGTCGATTAAAACACCGGTGAAAGGCCCGATAAGCGCCTGTGGCAACATGGAGGCAATGGCCGCCATGGCCAGAACAGTAGCTGATTTAGTCTCAAAACTTAACCAGAGGATGGTGGCAAATCCTACCACCGCACTACTCAGGTAAGAGAAAAATTGTCCGGCCCATAAGATTGCAATATCTTTTTTCCAGTTTGAACTCATACATTAATTTATTTTATGGCCATTCGCCGACGAATAACCAATAGGTTTTTTACTACTAAATTACACAGAAAACCCCATCTCCGGAACGGAGACGCAGCAATTGAAAACAAGTCGGTCCGCATCCGATTCAGAATCGGATTCGACTGTAAATAATTATGTTACGAGGAAGGTAATACATAACCAGAGGTATTTAGCGCACAAAAGTACTATCTGAAATTCATTTATCCAATAAGCCGATCAAAAAAGATCTAATATTTTTTTGATTTACACCGGGTGGATTTGTTAATCCCGAAAAATACACTATCTTTGCACCGCTTTACGAAAAAGCATGGAGAGATGGCAGAGTGGTCGATTGCGGCGGTCTTGAAAACCGTTGAACTGAGAGGTTCCGGGGGTTCGAATCCCTCTCTCTCCGCTGAAGAGCTAAGACAAGAATAGCCAAAAAGCAGACAAGTCCTACAAATCAATGATTTGTGGGACTTTTTTCATTTAAGAATGTCTGGGTGTAAAGCCATAAAAAAGCCAATTTTGGACATAGTTGCGTAACCAATTCGTAACCTACTCTCCAAAATTTGAAATAGGTTACGAATTGTCCGAAATTGGCAGTGTGTTGTCCATTATTGGCGGTCTGTATTTATCTCATTATTTGATTGTTAAAAGTAATTTTGAAATTAAATTTTGAGTTATGCAAAAGAGCACATTCAACATCCTTTTCTATGTTAAAAGGAATGCAGTAAAAGCAAACGGTAAAATGCCGATTATGGGACGGATTACCGTCAATGGAGAAGCTGTTCAGTTTGGAGCAAAAACAGAAGTCAATCCTAAAATTTGGGATACGAAATCAGGAAAAGCTGTCGGCAAAACACAGGAAGTGATTGAACTTAATGGTATTCTTGAAAGTATTAGGGCTACCATGACGAAAATCTATCGTGAACTGCAAGAACGGGAAACTACAGTAACACCGGAACGTATTAAAAACATCTTCTTTGGAGTTGAAATCAAGCAACAAATGCTTTTAGAGCTGTTTAAAAAGCATAATGAAGATGTTGAGAAGTTGATTGGCATCAGTAAATCCAGAGCCACTTATCAGAAATATGAAGTAACACGTAAACATCTGACAAACTTCATCAAAGAGAAGTATAGTCGTTCAGATGTTGGTTTGAAAGAAATAGACTACTTATTTATTACAGATTTTGAAGTCTATTTACAGACTATCGGAGCATGTAGTCATAATACTACTGCTAAATTTATGCAATTCTTCAAACGCATCGTTATTATTGCAAAAAATAATGGATGGATTAAAACTGATCCTTTTGCCAATTACAAAATCCGCATCAAAAAAGTAGACAGAGGTTACTTGTCACAAGAAGAAGTTGAAGCAATAATGACTAAGAAGTTTCCGACAAAACGACTGGAGCAGATACGTGATATTTTTGTTTTTTCTTGTTTTTGTGGATTAGCTTACATAGATGTCAAAAAACTGCGAAAAGAAAATATCCGTACATCATTTGATGGTAATCTTTGGATTATAGGTAAAAGGGAAAAAACGGATGTATCTTTTTCTATTCCATTGCTGGATATTCCCAAAAAGATATTAGAAAAATATGAGAATGCTTTTCCCGACAATCGAATACTACCTGTGCCAAGCAATCAAAAGATGAATGCTTACCTCAAGGAGATTGGAACATTATGTGAAATTGATAAGGATATTTCATTCCACCTTGCACGCCATACGTTTGCTACTCTGACACTTAGCAAAGGGGTTTCAATAGAAAGTGTCAGCAAGATGTTAGGACATACTAATATAAGAACAACCCAAATCTATGCTAAAATCACTGATGCAAAAGTAGGTCACGACATGAACGCTTTTGCAGGTAAGGTTAAGGATATGGGGAAAAAATTAGCTGTTAATCAATAAAGCGCAATATCATGGAATTACAAATCATTCAAAGCAAGATTTATGAAATCAGAGGGATTCGTGTCCTCTTGGATTTTGATCTGGCAGACATGTATCAGGTAGAAACAAAAAATCTGAAACGTGCCGTAAGACGGAATATAGAGCGTTTTCCCGAAGATTTCATGTTTGAATTGACGGAAAATGAAAACGAAAACTTGAGGTGCAATTTTGGCACCTCAAGTTGGGGCGGCAGCCGCTATCCCCCATTCGCATTCAGCGAACAAGGAGTTGCCCAACTCTCAAGTGTGCTGAACAGTCCTTTGGCTATTCAGGTAAATATCTCTATTATCAGAGCTTTTGTCGCCTTACGACAATATGCACTGGGTTATGCGGAATTAAATCGTAAATTGGAGGAATTTATGGTGGAAACCAATATGCAGTTCAGCGATATTTATCAAGCTCTTACAGAACTGGCATCACAAAAAGAACTGGAAAATAAGCCCCGTAAACGTATTGGTTTTAATGTTAAACATGATGAAGAATAATATATTATGGAACAAGGATATATCCAAATCAAAGAAAATAGTGAGAATCAACTAATTGTTGAAGCAAAACTTGTAAATTGCACCCTGTGGGTAACGAAACATCAAATTGCCGACTTATTTAATGTATTTGTCAATACGATTGGTAACAATCTACGGAGTATATTCAAATCCGGCTTACTCCGGGAAGAAGATGTTACTCGGATACATAAATTCGAGAGTGATGGGCATCCATGCGAAACAGTACTCTATAATATGGAAGCACTGATATTTGTCAGTTATCGTGTAGCATCTTTTGAAGCACAAGCATTTCGGGAATGGGTAATGAAGGCTTTAACCGAATATACCCGAAACAAGCATAACAAAGCAACCGAAGTGCTGATAATATATAACTTACATTCAAAACTTCCGGCTATTTCAATGAATTAATTAACATTTAATACACTCAGATATGAAACACGTATTTTATTTACTTATCGCTGTTTTAATGGTTTCCTGCGGCTCAAACTCATCAAAGAGTAATTACGAAAAAACCATTACGGATAACCTGTTAAAAGGGAGCGACACAAAAGAAAATCTCAATTTTAAAATTATTGAGCTAAACGAAACAGGTAATATTACGGTTGCAGATAGTATTGCGTATCTTACTGATGAATTTAAAAAAGATAAACAACTTATTATTAACAGGGTTGAATTGGCTAAAAAAATGAGTGAAGATCTGCAAGCTAAAACAAAGAAGAAAAGCGAATTTGATAAGTATGGTGATGATATTGCTGTAATGAACACCCGTATAGATTCTCTCAAAAATCTTACTCCGGATAATCTTAACGGATATGACAGTAAGAATCCGAATGACGTTCTTGCCATGATCGTTAGATGTAAATACTCAATCGCTCCCGGTGGAACATCTGTTGAAGAAACATTTGATTTCTACCTGTCTCCCGATGGCAGTAAATGTTACGGTAAAACAAGAGCAAAATAAAAGTATATATCACAATCCCAACGGAGCCTGTATCATAATCGGTACAGGCTTTTTTATGTATATGGCTTTCCTTTCTGTGGGGAAAGTGCTGCGTTTTATGATGATAAACGCAAAGTAAATAACCGATTCCCTTTTTTCTGTACTTCCCTCGATATAATTTCTTCCTCATTCCGCGATGACCGATGTGGAAAGCGGCTCGGACTAATCGGTTGTCAGTGGCGAAAGTATTTCCGTGTTCTTCACGCCGACGCAAGTTCACGCCGCAAGCGGTTTTACGAAAAATCTTCCAACATCCTGCGGACGTAGCGTATTTATTCGCAAAAAACTTGACTGCCGGCTAAACACTACTTTCTGATAGCCCCTGAAACTCGATCATTCCTCACCGGCTCCGATACGGCATAAAAAAAAAGTCAGAAATTATGAGAAGTACAGAAAAAAATAGGAAACAACGATCTACCTACCTTCCAATTAGCATAAAATTGGTGGTAAAAATTGTATTGGTGGCTTTGGGCTTCTGTGTGTGGGGAGCAGGGTTTATTTGGACTTTAGTGGGCTTGTATCTCTTTCTTCCTGTTATACGGGGTATCCTCTGCTTTTTCGTGGGCATGGGTGCTATCATCCTCTTTATTCTCGCAATGCTGACCTTTTTATAATCCTTAAAATTTAGAGTTATGAGCAAAATATTTTTATTAGGTGCAAACAAAAGCATCGACAGAGCCAAACAAGTGGTAGAAGTCAATCAGGTTATCCAAATGGAGGGATACAGTTACGACAGGTATGTAGTCTATGAAATCCGTAAAAACGATTGGGGCATTGCTTACAAGCTGATTAACCTGCGTACAAAAGAGTTTTACACAGCCGATATTATCCGACCCTTGAAAGAAAAATTCGGTATCGGTTACTATTACGACAGCGAGAACTCTCAATTTATGGACAGTTTTGAGGTAGCTATACTTCTTCAGGAAGCGCAGGCACAGAAGAAACAACAGGAAGAAGAAGCCGAGCAGGAAAGAATCCGCATAGAAGAAGTCAAGAAAACAGGTCGCAAACGTTTTACCGAAATATTTCCCGAAGACGCACAGGCAGTTATCGTGGCACATTTAAGACAAAATGAGAGCGACAGCTATACGGACTACTACTCATATAGCACACAGCGGACGGTTATCATCGGTTTTTCAAAGCATAAAAGGGACATCTTTTCCGAAATGCGCAAACACGCATCCAATTTTGAGGAAACTGCCCATTTAGCCGAGTTTAACGAAGATTACGAACACCGTGAAAAGTACAGCATGGGCGACGGCTACTATTTAGGAGTGAGTAAGTACAGCGGTTGGATAATCGAAAAAGAGCCTGTGTACAAACGAGAAAACACGATAGAGGAATTTGCCTATACCGCAGGAAGCGAAGATAACATCCATATCAATAAACCGAATACCACACCCCCAAGTACTCCGACAAGTACAGTAACAGATAAAGGTACGGACAAAAACAGCTATACAGTAGTAGAATATTCAGCCAAAGCGGTAGCGGTATTCGGAGAAACGAAAGCAATCAAAGACGAATTAAAAGCAATGGGCGGACGCTTCAACAGCCGATTGACATTCAACGGGAAGAAGTTGGCAGGTTGGATTTTTCCGAAATCACAGGAGCAACGGTTAGCCTATTATTTCGGACTGGATTAATCAAGTAATAACAAGAGGCAGAGCCATTCTGCCTCACAATACCCAAAGACATGAAAGCATCAAATCATTTCAAAAATACAATTAAGGCATATTTAGACCAACGAGCGGAAACAGATGTATTATTCTCATTCCAATACAGCAAGCCCGAAAAGAACATAGACGATTGTATAACATACATTCTCAATCAAGTACAGAAAAGCGGTTGTAACGGCTTTGCCGATGATGAAATCTACTCTATGGCAGTTCATTATTATGATGAAGACAACATCGAGATAGGTAAGCCCATGAACAATGCCCATATCGTAGTGAACCATGTAGTAGAACTTACAGCCGAAGAAAAAGAAGAAGCAAGGCAAGTAGCCATACAAAAGGCACAGGACGAGGCATACAGAAAAATAACACAGCCTGTAAAGAAAACCAAGAGAGCAGAAACGAATGTCCAACCAAGTCTATTCGACTTCTAAATTATTGACAGCATGAAACCCAAGAATAAATTCCAACAGCAAGTAGTAGAGGCAAGTAAGACCTTGCAGAAACTCACCAAAGAACAAATACAGTGGGGCTATGATAATGCCATTGAGTATATCGGACGCAGGAACAACAAAGGATTGATTACCTGTACCAAATGTGGTCATTCATGGCAGGGAACAGGGCATTTAGTCGATACACTTACGGATTGTCATTGCCCGAACTGCAAAACAAAATTATCCGTACAAACTACCAAAAAGCGGACGTTTGAAGGTAAATACTATATGACCATTATAACCGCTCACAAAGGTTATCAGGTATTGCGCACCCTTATGGTAAGTTGCTTTGTCAAAGTAGGTGAACAGCCGAAATACATCCACAGTGAAGTGATGCAACGCTGGATTGCCCCTAATGGCAAATACTGCACCTTTGCCAAACTTCGCCAAACATTGGGTACGAGTTATTACGATTCGTGGATATTCCACACTCCATTGGAATTACGGCAGGAAAACGAAGTGTATAACCGCATCTACACAGGTGTAGTCTATCCACGTCAAAGACTTATTCCCCAACTTAAACGGACAGGCTATAAAAAGGCATTGTACGGACAAAATCCCTTAGACTTGTTCCGCATTCTGCTAACAGACAACAGAGCCGAAACAATGCTAAAGACAGGACAAACCAAACTGTTAAAACGCCTGTTGGATATGGGTTGGCAAAGGAATATCGACAGGTATTGGCAATCCATTCGTATCTGTATAAGAAATCGTTACACAGTCAAAGATGCTACGCTTTGGTGCGACTACATCGACTTCCTGCACTTCTTTGGGAAAGACCTGCACAATGCCAAATATGTATGCCCGGCAGACCTGCTTGTAGAACACGACCGCTATATGCAGAAGAAAGCGAAAGCCGATGCACAGCAGGAACTTGAAAAGCAATTGAAAAAAGAAACCGAATACAGAGAAGCCAAAGCAAAGTTCTTCGGACTGATGTTTTCGGACGGACTTATCAGCATCCGTGTGCTGGATAGCGTTGCTGAGATTGTATTAGAAGGTAAGGCAATGCACCATTGCGTAGGCAGTTACCATTCAAAAACCGACAGCCTTATCCTGTCCGCCTGTATTGAAGGAGAACGAATTGAAACGATTGAAGTATCACTCTCTCAACTAAAAGTTATTCAAAGCAGGGGTATTTGCAACAAGAATACAGAACACCACAGCCGAATTATCAAACTTGTAGAGAAAAATATACCACTTATTGAACAGAGATTAGCAGCATAAAATCAATTTTAAACAGTAACCAATATGAAAACAACAGAAGTAAACGAAAAATTAATAGGAAAGTATTGCCATATTTCGGGCGATTTGCAAAATGGATATAAGGACGGAAAGCCTTATATCTGCCACGAAAGTATCACACGAGTTATCACTCGCATAACTGATACCCATGTCATTTGCGAATGTGGCAGAAAGTTCCTGAAAAACCAGCATTTAGAGATTGTAGAACGCTAATTAACCATAGGGCGGAGCAATCCGCCCACAAATCAACATAAAAATGAAAACAAATTCAATCAATCACAACGGCTGTTCCGTATGCGAACAGGGAAAAGAGAACTATACAATTTTTATTGCAGGAGCATTCAGAGGAACGGAATATTACCAATACGACTACCGCCATACGGATGGAGAGCTATTCTCTACTGTTGCCAAGTCATTGGAAGAATGTCGAGAACGACGGGATGAATGGCTTTCAAAAAAGCAGGAGTAAAAGCGGGCGGAAAATTTCCGCCCGCTTCTTTTCCATGAGTCGTTCAAATTATACGGGAGAAAAGAAGCAAAAGCCATTACTGCGCGTTTCTATTCTTGGTTTGAGCGAAACATAACACCTTACCTTCCAAGTCGTATTCCTGTCTGGCAATACCCTGTTTCATCCGAATGAGGTTTTCCTCACTCGGACAATCCATTTGCTCAATTTAAAAAATTGATTTTTTCATTCTATAATTTAATTATAATACCGGCATTCAAGACAAAGCCATCTATTGGCGCATAAATATCCCGAAATTCCGGCTTGGTCATCGAACCTGTATAAATGGTATCGAACCTTGTTTGTCTTCTATCGGTAAAGTTCTCAAAGTTAGCATATATTGAGAATTTTTCCCAAATCCGTTGCATCATTAATCCGCAAATAAGGTAATCCTGTCCTGTTTTACCGTCATTTAATCTTTGTTTTCCAGTATAATAAGCCTCCAATCCGATTTTCCATTTATCTTCCACCTCATACATTAATACAGAGTTGATTTTATGTTTCGGGGTAAGGGTTTTCTGATAGCTTCTGCCGTCTTCCTTAACATTAGCATCCGTATAGGTATATCCGATAAATAAGCTGAAATCCTTATAACCTATTTTCATGTTTGTTTCAGCCCCCTTGCTATCCACATGACCGTCTATGTTGTTGAACTGCCAACGGTTATTATCCGCAGCTTGCAGTTCAAGCGGATTTTTCAGGTAAGTAAAAAAGAATAACTGGTTTATACTCAAAAATACCTGATTGCTAAATAATCCAGTTTTATAAGTAAAATCCACATTTGCCCCATAACTTCTTTCCAGTTTATTCTTGTCATCATTTATCGGCAGGACATTCTGGTACTGAATATGTTCACTATCCTCCGAAAAAATAGTAGGCGCTTTATATCCAAATCCGCCACCTACACGGGATGAAAATTTGTCTGTTATTTTAAAATGCGAGGAAATACGAGGTAAAACTGCAAAACCATAATCTATAACATAATCAGTTCTCAAGCCGCTTTCGATGTCCATCCAATCCGTTATTTTCGTATTGTTCTGTACAAACAAGCCTAAAGTAGTCATGTTGTAATCACGCAAAGGAAAATCAGTCAGTTTCTTTTCGGTAAACTTATCTGTCCATAGATTCGCTCCAGCTACCCATTCTGTTTTTTCCTTTGTATGTATAAAAGATATTTCAGAAAAAGACGATAACTGGTCACCGTCAAATTTGAAATCGGGAATTTCTATTTTACGAGTGAAATAAGTTACACTGTTCTTTACATTCAATTTGTTTTGCTTGTCAAAACGGTGTTCAAATGTAAGCTGGCTTGAATGCCTCTGTGTCTTGTTCCTTTCAAAGTAAGAATGTTCATCATTTCCTTTGCCCTTTACATACTCCATGTCACCACCCAAGCGGTTTTCTATCATGGAATTTATACCAAAATTAAAGTCTGTATTTTCAGACAGGTATAGAAATAGTTTAGGATTCAGTACAAACCTGTCGAATTTAGGTATAGCCGTAAAGCCCACATCTGACGGGTCATAAGCCCAGTTCCGGTTATACGATGCAAATACAGTAGTACCCACCTTATTGAATTTCTGACCGAAAAAGCTGTTTACATCAAGCCCTTTGCCCGTTGTTCCATTCAAATGTATTGAAAAATCCCTTTCCTTTTCAGGTGTTTTCGATATAAGGTTTACCAACCCTGCAATCGCACCGCCGCCATATAAGGTCGAAGAAGAACCTTTTATAATTTCAACCTGCTTTAAATCGAGCGGAGGTGTCTGCAATAAGCCTAATCCGCTTGCAGCACCCGAAAATACAGGGAAACCGTCTTTTAGTATCTGCGTATACCTACCATCCAAACCCTGAATACGGATGGATGAATTGCCCGATATGGCAGATGTTTGTTGCGTCATAATACCCGTACTTTCATTCAGTAACATACGGATATCTCCGGGCTTCATTACTCCTTTTTCGCCTAATTCTTCGGCATTGATAAACTCTATACGGGTAGGAATATCTTTAAAAGTACGTGTACCCCTTGTTGAAGAAACAACCACCTCCTGCAAAGTTTCTTCGTCCGCTTCAACCTTAATAACAATTACCTCATCCGAAGCCAATGGAAAGGTAAACTCTTTTATGGTCTTTTCATACCCCACATAAGTGATTTCAAACATTTGTTTACCATCAGGAATATTGGAGAGTACCGCCAATCCTTCAGTATCAGAAGATGTTCCATTTGTTGTATTATAGAGCACAATATTAGCGCCGATTAACGGCTCATTGCTATCGCAGTCTATTAGTTTAACTCTAAGTGTATTTTGAGCGAAAATATTGGAAAGGCTGAATGTTAAGAATAACATCAGTATAATTTTTGTTTTCATTATGATAATTATTTCAAATCTTCAATTAGGAATAAATAAATTGAAAGTCACGATACTACAAAAAATGTATTACCGTAAAAATCGCAGGAAATTTTCATAATGACCTGTAAACACAAAACTTGGTTTATGCTTGTGGCGGTTGCCAGATTAAAGATTTAAAATCAGGGAGATCGTTTCTTTCTATATAATCTGATTTGCAATCAGATACTAAGCCAATAACTACACTTATAGGGCTGTAATGATGGGCTTCGGGGAAGCCTGAACAAGTATCACAGTGCAGGAAAGGAGAGCAGCAATTATAACCGTTATCGGAACAGTCATCACAGTTATTATGTGTATCGACACCTGATTCAACAGTTGGAATATATACAGATAAACACTTATCCTCAAAACAACATGGCATTACTGATAACAGTAATACATACATGGATAATATGAGGGACAAATATTTCATGGTGCAAAGATAACTAATTCATATTTAAATATACTAAAAGTTGGATTTTCTTAAAAAATGGATGTCCAAAATCAATGATTGAATATTGATTATTATAATTAAAGCTGTAAACCTAAGGTATTCCATGACATTTCAAGATGACGGGGAAAAGCAACAAAAACCGATGCGCAATTAACACTCCGTTTGTTAAACAAAAATATATTTCTGTTTAACAGCGGGGGTGCTGTTGATGCGGCAAAAATTTAAGGTTACTTTCAGAATTGAAGTAAGATAAAAAACAAGTCCCATCCAATTTGGACAGGACTTGTTCAATACTTATTCAATTTCTTCTCCCCATAGCTCTACGTCTGTCGGGGCATTATTCAGCGACAGGGCTATATATAGCCAGCAAAGGACGTTTAGCCCGATAAAACTGCATAAAATCATGGACTGATACTTTTTGTAAATCTTCATCTTCTTCATCACCCCTGTCATTCTGCCAACTGAATGTTTTCTGCACTACCTGACCGAATGAATCTTCTATATATACATCAATAACCTGTTGATCCGTGCTGCGTGATGTGTAATAGAGCCGGAATGTAGTCCTGTCCAACGGGTACAGATCATTTGGTAGAAATACCGTTCCGTCATCCATCCGCAGCTCTCCAACCCCGTCCGGCTGAAAATACCGGATGAAGAATTTCGCCTGCTCATAATTCCCCTCTTTGACTAACGTACATCTGATTTCCGCCGTTTCGTCCTGAACGATTCTTTTCTGGACGGGCATAGTAACAAGATCGAATGAATAAGCCTGCTGAATATCCAAATCGTCACTACAGGCACAGACTATTGCTGATAGCAATAGCGTGTATAAAAAATATGCTAAAAACTTTTTCATTGTAATTTCATGTTTAATTGATTATAAATTTTAACCCTAATCCATACTGGAAATGGAAACGTCCTGTTGAAGTACCCCATAACACCCGTTCACGGGCAGTCAGGAGCAGCACAACACAGTCAGACAAATAAGTTTCCATTTCCAACGTAATAGCACCCCCGTAGATGAAGCGGTCTTTATTATGGAGTGTGGAGCCGTCAAAAAGTGTTTTTTCTCCCCAGTTACTTGTTTCATATCCGGCAAGAGCCGAAGCACCCAAAGAGAAAAGCACTACTTTATTATGGTCGGAAAGAAATTTCAGGAAATAACCACCCTCTCCGGTAAACTGGCTGACAGGTATCCTGTTATCTTTATACGGATAGTATTTATTCAGAAACTCTGTACCGAATACCCACTTATTTCCGCTTTTCGCGTATGTCGCCATCGACAACCCGAAGTAATAACCCAGTTCATTCTTTTTATCCGGCGAATGAAATCCGTCCACCATTCCACCTGTTACCTGTATGCCTTGCATACTGGGTAAACAACGCTGTGCGTGGGCTTGGTCGGCAAAGACCAGGCACAGCACAACCGCTACTATAAGAGATAGCCGTTTCATAACTTACTTTATTTTAAGTTCGTTGATAACTTTCGCCCTTATAAGGTCGGCATTTTCGACAACAAAACTCTGATGCCGTCCGCCCTCTTTTTCGTTCAGTTCGATAATCAGATGCTTATCATCGGGAATAGTGAACTTCGGCAAAGTAAAAACCACACGTTCAGTCCGTTTCCCACTTATCAACGTCAGATTATTATGTGCCCGCAGTGGTACGATTACCTGTTCCTGAATAGCGGTACGTTTTGCCAGTTTTTTATCTACAATCTTGAAAGTGATAAAATCCACATCAAATGGCACATTAGACGAATTTTTGAGTTGCATGTGAAAATAAAGCAATCCATTGTGTGTGTAAATTCCTTTGAGTGTGTACTGAATGCCGAAACGTTTGGAGCCGATATGCTTTATTTCCCTGTCATCATTCTTATAGATAGATTTCATTATCAGCTTAACCAGTAAGGGTGATTCGCTACCCAACTCCCTCATGTAAATCTCCATAGCGTTGTTCGGTCTGTTCACGGCTTCCCCATCGTGGATAAAGTCGGTCATTTCAACTGATAATTTAACCGGCTCATCAGCATATTTTACGTTGAAATTATAATATGCACCGTCTTCCGTTATTACAGCCAGATTACTTTCTTTGGAGAAGTCCCGGAGTGCAGCTTTCACACGCAGCACGTTTTCCGCTCCGTCTGCTTTGGCTGCCAACAGGTCGGAGCTACCTAAGTCCACATAGCGGATCGCCGCAGGGAAAATGATATGTACTGTTTTCGAAAATGTAACCTCCAGTGCATATGGTGGTATCATCCGGTTAAAAGTCAGCGGTCTGGTCAGACCGTCAAAATAGTCTCCGGTAGAGGGAGAAATATTTGCTGTTTGTTGTTTTTCTACGCTCTGTTTTTCAATGTCCTGAGCGTTTACTGTGAATATGCACCCGAAAATAGCGAGTACAAAAAAGAATCGTTTCATACGAAAATTTGTTTTAATTGTTAATTGCTATTGGATTTTTTAGTGGTGGGCTTATGCCCTGATTATACCTTCGGAAGAAGCAATACCTGATGATTAGCTTTCAATGTTACTTCCACTTTCCGCATTTTTTTACTGACGTATTGCGATAACCCCTGAATGGCGCTTCGTCCTAAGTCGGCAGCAAGCTGCGAACCCGCATCGTCTGTTATAGTAATGCTACTGCCCATAGATGTACCCATGTTAGCGGCGATTTCTTTGGCGGCATTCATTTCATCTGAACCCGGAGCCGAGAATCCCCGTAACCCGTCTAAATCATACACATCCATTTCGACAGGTATCACATTATCTGCATACTGTATAGATATAATTGTAACCTGAAGCCGCTCCCCACTAATCTTAGCACTCCCCGTCAGGATAGTGTTTGCAGGAATCAGGATATTCCCGGCTCTCATCGGCTCCAGTAAACGCAGTTGCATTTCTTTCCCGTCGGAAAGTTTAATAGTCTGGTATACGCAAGCCTTAATACCGTTTTTCTCCGTTATAGCTTCCTGTCCGGTAGCCGTAATGAATCCCATGTTACGGGGCTTGCTGTATTGATCCAGAAACTCGTCATTATCCATTGGAGCCGCCAAAAGCGAAACTACACTGTGATGCACTTGTGATACAGGCTTCGGGGTAACTTTCTCACGCAGGTTGATTGTGTTATCCCTGTTTTGTTGCTGCTGTCCGTCTGGCGTTACCTGTTCCTGTGCATTGGGCGTGTATTTGGCGGCAATCTGATACGATTTTTCAATCAGTTCTAACTGCTCATCGGCAGCCGACTTTTCCTGTAACTGCCTTTCGAGTTCCTGAATGCGGAACTCCAGTTCAAGTTGTGCCTGTTCATCCACTTCTGTTGCGGGCTGTTCATACCATGTCCCCAACTGACGGTTTACATCCTGATAAGCCTGTGCCGATGATTGGATAGTCGAAGTACTGCGGGAAGTGCTGTTACTGTAATTGTAGCTGTTTCGCCCGTCCGTTCCGGTGGCTTTGCTTTCGTAATCTTCCTGCGTTTTGAGGTCTTCATCCTCTCCGATAGAAAAAGCAAAGTCTTGTAAATTACGCCTTTTATTTTCTTCTTTGTTACGCATGGCTTCCTGTTCGTAAGCCTTCCGTTTATCCCCTACAATACCTTCATCTTTGGGGATTGGCAGTTCAGGGTTAAATCCGTCAGGCTGCTTTTCATCCTTTCCGCCGTCGGGCGCAAAGATGAGCCACATAGTCCCAATGAACAGCAAGACAAACAACGGATAGACAAGCATCTTTTTACGCTTCTGCATTTCCTGCAGGGTAAGTTCTTTTTTAGGCTTACTCTCTTTCTTTTTTTCGATAACTTCCGGTTTCGGTTCGTTACCTTCGTTTTCCTTACTCATAATCAAATCTGTTTATTAAGTTTATACTATCTGCTTTTTGCTGATGCTCCAGCTCCAGTTGTCTGATATGTTCTATCTGCATCTCCTGACCGCTTTTTTTGCCCATATTGTAAATGGACGAAACCGTCATGTAGATGGAACCTGCACCAAACACAAAAAGCATTACAAGGATTATGATAACCCGTCCGTCGGGCGTTATCCGCCCCAACAACGACCGCAGACCGTCTTCCATCCAGTCCCTTACGGCTGTAAGTTTTTTCTTTATCATGGCTTATCTGTCTATTGTTCGTAAATCCCTGTTTTCTAATATTTCAAAGCGTTCCATAGTAAACCCATGAGGATTATTGTCGCTTCTGACAGAGTTTATCAGGTCGCAGCGTGTAACAAGGCTTCGCTCCGTTACATTACTTGCCCTGATAATCATTTGTCGGGAATAGGTCATCACCTTATAGGGATAAACATCGAGATTACATGCCACAGAATCGATCTGAATAATCTGATTGATATTACCCGACACAATTCTGTTATAGTAACCTTTTTCCTGCATATCCTGATAATAGCGGAAAGCACTTTTGTCCACCAGAAAGAGTGCCCGGTTGATGTTTGATTCAATGGCGCTTTTATCTGGGGACAATGTGAAAAACAATTCATGGAAGCGGCGGACGTGTTCGCGTGCCTCCACGGGTCTGTTTTGGGTCATGTCCTGCGACAGAGCCAGCATCAGCGACTTCCCATTGTCTAATACGTAAATTTTCTGCCGTTGTGCTTCTGCAAAGCTGAATGAGTTCCAGACCGCATATCCGGTAATCCCTGCACACAGCACGACAAACACAATGGCGATAATCCTTATCTGCTTGAAACTTGTTTCAATATTTTTTAAACTTTTGAACTCCATTATTTTTTGTTTTAAATGAATTACTTACCAAGCAAACGACCGCCAACGTTTCCTGCTACTGATCCCGCAACGCCTCCGGCAATTCCACCTGCTTTACTTGCTGTTTTATTTACCGCACCTCCGAATGCACCTGCTCCGCCCGATTGTATAATCCATCCGGCTACTGTCGGTATAGTAAAATATCCGATAATTCCGATAATCAGGAATACAATATATATACCATTCGAGCCGTCGGGGATATAGTTCGGATCTTGCAGCAGGGCTATATCCTGTTCAAGCATCAAAGTCTGTATGCGTGCCAGAATAGAAGAAAAAATGTCGGAAATAGGGAGCCACAGATATACGCTGATATAGCGTGTAAGCCACTGGGTGAGCGTTGCCTGAAATCCATCATAGATAGAAAAGGCAAACGCAATAGGCCCCAGTATGGCCAGCACGACAAGGAAAAATGTGCGTATCGTATCTATGACCAAGGCGGAAGCATTGAACAGCAGTTCAAAGAAATCCCTGATTACCTGCCGGAACCATGCTTTGATATCATACCAAAGCCGTTCTCCCCACATACTGATAATTTCGGGTGTATCGGTAATACCGAGGTCTTTCATTTTCTGGTCATACACTTTATCATCGACAAGCCATGCTTTACCCTCGCGGACACGGGCTTCATATTCCAGATTGTCTTTCTGTTGCTGATAGGCTTTCATATCCATTGTCTGCGATTCCAAAATGCTATGAGTACCCGTAACAATAGGGCTCATAACCGCATTGATAGTTCCTAAGACCAGTGCCGGGAAGAACATAATGCACAAGCCGATTGCAAAGGGACGAAGCAAGGGGAACATGTCGACAGGTTCCGCACGGCTCAACGCTTGCCATACCCGGTATGCCACATAGAACAAGGCTCCCAATCCGGCCAACCCCTTCGCAACCCCAATCATGTTGCTGCAAAGAGGTATCATATCTTGATACAGATTCGCAAGAATCTGATGTAGGTTATCAAAATTCATAATTGACTACATTTATTTGATTACCAATACCTTTCGGCAGGACTGCCATAAAGAGATAATACCCTGTCCGTATCGCCTTTTTCTTTGGCACGGATATACGAAACCGATATACTCTTTTGAGTGTAATACTTCGTCAGGTTACGATAGTCCAACATCTTATTATAAATGTTGTCTATCGCATCCATCCGTTCTTTATCGGACAGGGAAAGCCCGTTGCTTCCGGTAACTACGTTTTTCAAATCCGTTACCAACGCACCCCCTTCCTCCAGTAATCTGGCATAGCCTGTTGAAATTGCCGCCAATTCATTCGGAGTAAAGTTCGGATCACCCACCATTTTATTAAATCCGTTCACATAGATGTCCGTAATTTCGCTGACCATCGCAATGGTTTTCTGTACCTTACGTGCATCTTTTATCAGGTTGTGGACAGACTTCAAAGCGTCGTAGTATTCCTTGCCCTGTTGATAGATTTTGATACTCTCTTGCAGGTTTTTTATCATGTTGGTAGCTGTTGTCGTACCCTGTATAGCACTTGTGATATTTTGCACAAGATTGGTCGGATCAGTTACAACCCATTGCGCTTTCGCCTGAAAAGAGAGCATAGATAGTGCTACTATCAGGCATATAAATATTCGTTTAATTGCGCTTCGCTTGTTTTTCTCCTCCGCGCTTCGGCAACCTGAGCAAACTGTTGCTCGATTGCGTTCTTCTTGTCGTCGATTCATATTTTTACTTTTTAAATGATTATTGATTGTGTGTACTTCAATCGTACACTCTTTTATATTTACCTTCGGTGGTCAGCAGAAGCATATCCCGCTCATCATCGTAGGCAATGCGTATCATGCCGTAGAAATCGAAAAAGGTAATCCCCCAACTCTGGCACAAAGGGACGGTAAACGCCGTATCTTGTTTGTAAATAAACTGTAACCGGAACCGACTACCGTCATGGAATATTTTAAGTCCGGGGGAACCGCAAAGGCTTACCCATGTCCCGCATATCTCACGAAGCGGGAAAGAACTGCGTATCTGCGATGCCGCATCCGGCTTACTCTTTTTTCCTATCATGGCATCTATCCCACGTATTCCTGCCGTTTGCTTTCGGCAATCTGTTTAATCGCCAGTTCGATATTTCCTCCCAATTTTTCGGTCAGTTGTTGCACTTCCAGCTTTTCCGATTCTTCGGTGGTGTAGGTGTAGTATTCTTCCAAACTGACTTCGGTAGCATAAACGGCGGATTGCACACCACCCAGACCGAACCATACTTCTTTATACTTGCGGCTCGGATTATTTGCCATGTTGATAGAGAGTATCTGCGACTTTTCTTTTTCGGTCAGTCCCAGTAACGCCTGTATCGAATCAAATTTGTTCATGTACTTGCGCTGGTCTAACAGGATTTTGCAGTCGCTGTTGTTGATAATACTCTCCTTTACAATAGGACTTGCGATAATATCATCGACTTCCTGCGTTACGACAATGGCTTCCCCGAAGTATTTACGAACAGTTTTATACATATACTTCAGGTATTCAGCCATATTCGCCGAAGAAAGAGCCTTCCACGCTTCTTCTACAATCAGTTGCTTTCGTACACCCTTTAACCGTCTCATTTTCTGAATAAAGGCATCCATGATGATGATGGTTACGACAGGGAAAAGTTCTTTATTCTCCTTAATACTGTCGATTTCAAAGACAATGAAACTCTTATTCAAGAGGTCGATGTTCTTGTCGGAGTTCAAGAGGAAGTCGAAACGTCCGCCCCGGTAATACTGGCGCAGGGTGGTCAGCATGTTGTCGATATTGAAGTCGTCCTTGCTGACCTTAATCTCCCGTTCTTCCAGTTCCTTGCGGTAGTCGCCCAACATATACTCATAAAACGTGTTGAATGAGGGGATGATACTCCTGTCTGCCCGGATGCGCTCGATGTATGCCGAAACTGCGCTGCCGAGTTCCCCGCTTTCGGTTTTGCTCACCTTGTCGTCTTCGGACTTCCAGAGGGTCAGCAGCAGGGTTTTGATGCTGTCTTTCTTTTCCACATCGAATTTGTAATCATCGGTATAGAACGGATTAAAGGAGATAGGGCTTTCTTCGGTGTAGGTGTAGTAAATCCCGTCCTGTCCTTTGGTCTTGCGGCGCACCATCTCGCACAAGCCCTGATAGGAGTTACCCGTATCGACCAGCACGACATGTGTACCCTGTTCCCAGTACTGGCGGACAAGGTGATTCATAAAGAAGGATTTTCCCGACCCCGATGGCCCAAGAACGAACTTGTTACGGTTCGTGATAATTCCTTTCTTCATGGGCAGGTCGGAAATATCCACATGGAGCGGCTTTCCCGAAACCCTGTCCGCCATTTTGATACCAAACGGACTGACCGAACTCCGGTAGTTCGTTTCTTCGGTAAAGAAGCACAAGGCAGGCTCAATAAACGTATAGAACGATTCTTCCGCCGGAAAATCCCCACCGTTGCCCGGCATCGCCGCCCAATACAGCGTAGCGGCATCCACCGTGTTGTGGCGGGGCTTGCATTCCATGAGTGCAAGTTGTGAGCCTACATCATTTCGGATATGTTTCAGTTCTTCCGTATCTTCGCTCCACGCCATGACATTGAAATGCGCCCGGATGGAGGTCAGCCCGAAGCTATGCGCTTCGTTCAGGTACTGGTCAATCCACTCCTTATTAATTTGATTGCCCCTTGAATAGCGGGATAGCGACTGCATATTTCGTGCGCTCTTTTCAAACTTCCGCAGGTTTTCCGCACTGTCTTCGATAAAGAGATACTGATTATAGATATGGTCGCAAGACAAGAGCAAGCCGACAGGCGAAGCGAATGACAAACGGCAGTCGCTCCGGTCGGTCGATAGTTTTTCGTAACGCATATCCGTTCCAATACGTCCGGGCAGGTCTTCCGCATCTGAAAGCGTATGCAGGCAAACGTGTTTGCTGCCTACCCGAAGCCCGTCCGCTCCCAGTTCCATATCCTGCAAGCAAGTGGTATCGTCCAACGACAGGGCGAAATATTTTTCAATTAGTCCTGCTTTGTCATTAGTTCCTGTTATTTCATCGGAAGGGATACGTGTCAATTTGATAAATCCCGAATCGTTCATTATCCGCTCGAACTGCCCGACTGCTTCCAGAAACTTGGTTGCCGTGTCCTTATTGACCTCTTTGGGAATAATGTTTCCCCGGCAGAGCGAAGAGAAGTTGCTCTGCATCCGCATCCGTTCTTTGGTCGTTTTGGTCAGGAACAGGAAACACGAGTGATTCAGGAACGGCCTTTCGTTGAAATGCTTTTCAAAGCTGCGGGACAGGAAACTCATATCGTCTTTTCCCGTTTCCGATTTATAGGTTTCCCGAACAAACCAATCCTGCTTATGCACCACGCTGTATTCGGGCAACACTTTGACGGCTTTTGTCCACGACGAGTGTATAGCTTCGTACTCTGTACTCGTTACAGTAAACAGTTCGGGCAACTCTACTTTGTAGGCAACCGTAATATCCGCATCCTTGCTGATGATGCAGTCGTGTTCTACTGCCAGCAAGGGAAACTTACTCTCAATGGTCCCCGCTTTCATGATATTACGCATACGTTACCTCCTTTCTTTTCTTTCTGAACAAGCGGCGGGGTATTTTCCGGTTAATCAAATAGCGGGGATGCTGTTTGATAGCCATGAGCTTCATCAGCCCATATTCCCCGTATTTTTCATTCAGGTTAAAGGTCAGCCAGATCAATACCGATGCGGCTATCACCCCGAAGCCGATGCAAATCCACTGGTCGATGCCTGCCATGTACATAATGACAAAGACCACGAAGACAGCCAGCAGGCCTCCGGCGAAGATGAACAGGTATTGGGCTTTCAAACCTTTGAACTCCACGCTTTTGCCTATTCCTTTATTAATATTAAACTCCATAATTGTTATAGGATGGAGATTACAAAAAGAAGGAGCGAAGGATAGTCGCCGCCACAATCAGGAAGATACAGGCTCCGAACCAGCTGGCGGCAGTTTTGCTTGTGTCGGGGTCTCCGGAAGAGAACTTTCCATACACTTTTACCCCGCCAATCAGCCCCACGACTGCACCCACGGCGTATATCAATTTTGTACCCGGGTCGAAATACGAGGTCACCATGTTGGTAGCTTCGGTAATACCGCCAATACCGTTGCCCTGTGCGAATGCACTTGAAACAGCAGCTAAAACGAAAGCCGCTGCGATAAGAATCTTTTTCTTTGTCATACTGAGAAATTGTTTAAATGGTAAGCGGGGTGGATGGACCCGCTTACCGGGTTGATAAATCGTTAATACTTTGAATTTTTTTAGTGGGAGTCGCAGACTCTTTTGTTACTGCTTGCGCACGCTAACCGTAATCTCTTTCTTTCATCTTTTCTTGTTTTACATTTATACTAATCCCGCACTATGCGAAATCTCGAATATTAAAATTATCGGGAGCTTTTTTCCCGCTTCCGGAAGTTCCGGCTTCCCTGTCTTTCCGCTCATAGAAAGCTGAAAGGCTCTCCGCCATCAGGTCAGAAACGATTCTCTTCGCATCGGGTTTACCAGAAACAACCTGCTCGAACATATCAGTCTGGCGTATTTCTAACAGCGTATCGCCCGCTTTTCGTTTTTGCTCCGGTGTTGCTTTATCCGATTTATTTACCGTGCGGACGGCATTTCCCAAATCTTCAAATCGAACTCCCGAAGCAAGGGCGGCTTGTGCTGCGCCTTCGACTTCTTCTTCCTCGTCTTCCGGTTCCTCTTCGTTTTCTCCGTCCGTTTCATATTCGAGCGGACAATGTATGTCCATCGGCTTGTTGTCCTCATCGGGCGGCGGAGTATCGGAAAAGGCTTCGTCCAATTCATCCTGCGGCATTTCTGCTGATGGCTTTACCTCGTTAGGCGAAGCAAATATATCGGGTTTTTCAGCCTGATTATCAGATTTTAGCGAGGTGGCAGTGAGTGGCTCCGATTTGGCAGCGAGTGGCGTCGATGCACTTAAAGCAAATGTACTTTTCCCGACAATATCTGCCTTCAAACACTCTGTTTCCTGAGTAGAACTACCCTGACCGATAATGTTCCTTTTACGCCTTTTCCCTGCTCTTGCTCGCAAGAAATAGATTCCGACAAAGAGGGAGTACAGGATAACTACAGTTATAAATATCTTTCCCATCATTGCCTTATCTCCGCTATCTATTAAAAATGGATTGGGTATCATAATTTGATTGTTTTATTGTTAGAAAATTCCTTCGTTGTTTTTATTGTACAATTCCGTTATCTCATCTTGATAAGTGGCAAAATGTTGGGACAGTACATTATCTATATAGCTGAATAAAGACACCTGATTTTTACCGATGACCTGAACAATCTTCATAATTTTTTCATGGTGCTCTTTGCGTATGTAAACAGATTTTCCGGTACGTGCCGTGATGCCGACTTCCTGAATAAACAGGCTTTCGTAATCAGGTGATTTACTGCGTTTCCGTTTCGTTTCTTCGCGGGGAGATTCTTCCTGAATAACTTCCGTTTTTTCAGGCTCCACGCTTTCCGCTTCCTGTTCCTGTTTCTTTTCGTGTTCAGGAACCAATGCTCTGGGTATGGAACTCGGATTGTTCCGGCGTTCCTTATTCTTAAATGAGGATATGACAAAGCTGGCATCAATCTCATTCAGGTTTACTTCTTCTTTCTTTTTCGTCATAACCTGTTATTTTAGAGTTTCCAACATTTCTTCTATCAGGGCATCGAGGTTGCTGCCCCTTACCAATGCTTTGTCCGCAGGGAACAGTGTCGAGCGGAACAGGGCTTTGTGGTTTACAGACTGCTCCCGGCGGAACCGCTTACTATCGGGCAGGAATGTTTTGAAAAGCGGGAAACCCAGTTTATCAATTACATCCTCATACACTTCGTAGAGTTCGGTTTTCTCCCGTCCATCTACAAGATTCCAAAGTAGATATAGCCCTTTGATTTTTGCTTTGCCGGGCGTAATCAGAGCATCATTGACCGTAATCACATATTGCAGGGTGCTTTCCAGTACCAATCTGTCAGCACTGATCGGAGCAATAATGTAATCCATGAGTGAAAGTGTGTGTACAACCGCCGGATTGTTGATTGTTCCGGGCAGGTCGAAGAACACAAAGTCAGGCTTCAAGGCTTCAATTACCTCCTGTGCATCTTCCATAGCGTTTTCAGGGCTACTTTCGATAACTTCATAAGCCTTTTTCCCTAAAGCGGAAAACTGCTCATAAGCCATGAGCTTGTAATGGTCATCATCCATCGACATCTGTAAATCACGCTCACGCATTTCCGCAATCGAGTGTTGCGGAAAGTCGCAGTCAATCACGGCTACGTTGTAGCCTTTCACATAGTGCAGATAAGAAGCTACCAACACCGTAAGGGTTGTTTTTCCGGCTCCACCTTTTTGGGTACTGAAAGCCACATTCAAAGTTTTCTTTTCCATTGTCTGAATTTTTAATTATTATACATCGTTTGTATCTCTGTCCGGCTGAACAACCGTCTGTCTGTTCAGCCATACGTTTGATTAGTTATCTGTTCATCTGTCCGTCCGGCTGTTTAGCTGTTGGAACGTTTAGCCGTTTAGCCAGTCATTTAGTCATTCATCCGGCTGTATCTCCCTCCATATAGCCGACTGTATGTTTTTATGTCCGTACAGCTATCTATTCAACTATCCGTCTGTCTGTTCATACAGTCATTTTCTCTGCAAATAAAAACCTATTTATTAGCAGAATCATCACTTTTTTACGAGGTGGCAGTGAGTGGCGTCGATTTGGCAGCAAGTGGCTTCGATCAGTGGAATACAGCATGTTACTTTAGCCTGTAACTTTGCAGCATGAAACGTCGGGAGGTAATCGACCGCCATTTTAGCTCGCTCGGCTCGCATTCATATCTGCCCCTGTTCAGGGCAGATTTTATTTGCGACATGGCAAATAGCAAGCTGTTTTTTTTGCTGCACGGAAGCCGTTTTGCTGCAAAAAATGCTTGCCCCACAAGGGGGACGCAAACCCTCCGAAGTCGGGTTGCTTATAGAATCATTTCGGGCAATGATTAATTGGCGGCGGATGCCGGAACGACGGATTGTACCACTAAAAAATCCGACATATGAATGAAAATGCAAAGAGTCTCCCCAAAAGGGGAAAAGGGGGCAGAAGCCCCAAGAATGATCCGGCTGCTTACCGCTACTCGGTAAACTTCACGGCTGTCGAACACGCCCAGTTTCTCACCATGTTTGAGCAATCAGGGCTTCAATCTATGGCACGTTTTATCGCTGCCCGTGTATTCGGGGACGAGTTTCGTGTGGTAAAAATCGACCGTTCCGCTATGGAATATGTTACCAAACTCACTTCTTTTTATGCACAATTCCGCTCCGTAGGAACGAATTACAATCAAGTTGTAAAGGAATTGCATACTAATTTTTCGGAGAAAAAAGCACTTGCATTACTCTACAAACTGGAGAAAGCGACTATTGAACTGGTTGAAATCGGGAAAAATATTCTGGAATTATCGGAAGAATTTAAGGAAAAATATTTGGGTAAGTGAGTATAAAAGAAGCTCGCTTATTTTGTTGAACGAGAAAATATTATCTAATGGTTGCAAAAATAAACATCGGGAGCAACCTGTACGGTGCATTGGCGTACAATCAGGAGAAGGTAGATAAGGGTCTGGGAAAGATTCTCGGCAGCAACCTTGTCTTTGAACCTGCCGACGGACAGTTCAATGTATCGGAAAGTATGAATGATTTTATGCAGTTCGTTCCGGCTCACTTCCGTACCGAAAAACCAGTTTTCCATGTGTCAATAAACCCGCATCCTGATGACTGCCTGACGGATGACCAACTGGCAGACATTGGACGTGAATACATGGAAAAACTCGGTTACGGCAATCAACCTTATCTAATCTTCAAACATGAAGATATTGGGCGGGAACACCTGCATATCGTATCGCTCCGGGTGGATAGCGAGGGAAAGAAAATCGACAGTTATAAGGAGCATGAACGAAGTAAAGCCATTACTGAAGATTTGGAGCGAAAATACAATTTGCATCCGGCAGAGGGACAAAAGCGTACCGAACAATGGGAACTTAGCCCTGTCGATGCTTCGGGCGGGGATTTGAAAAAACGTAAGCCCCCGATAAACTACACTAAACTTTGCAACTTTCCGTCCGGAGTTTTACAATCTCCAGCACAAAAACCCATAAATTGTTAGAGTATTATTAGAGTATCGTTGGACTTTGGTTTAAACTCCGG
>Ga0209958_1000120_pt1 | contig 249959 bp, 262 predicted proteins | sample ThiBio_inoc_plan_FD_183942 | JGI IMG/M metagenome (GOLD analysis project Ga0209958, IMG submission 183942) | Wastewater bioreactor microbial communities from Cape Town, South Africa - Thiocy_inoc_plan (SPAdes) | ecosystem: Engineered > Bioremediation > Thiocyanate > Unclassified | place: South...
CCGCCAAGGCCGCGACGCAAGCAGGGCTGGGGCATGCCCCAGCCCTGCTTGCCATCACCACCCGTTTCGGGCATCAAAACCACACCGGACTCCACCCATAACTGGAGGAAACTTCGGTCTCAGGTCATGCCTTCGGGCTTCCCGATTCCCCCACCCAAAAGACCATATTAGGATGGAAGGCGGAGTCATCGCTCCACCTTTACTATTGTGGAGATACCGTCATGCGGGTTTTGGCTGTTCTCGTCGGGCTTTATGGTCTTGTCCATGCGGTGCCTCTCTCCGCACAGCCCGTGCAGGATTGCACCCCTCCCGCAGTTAAAGACGGCATTGATCGGGGAATGCCTTGCTACCAGCATCCCCCCGCCCTTGGCGTTGAAACCCAGGTGCGTTTCGCCCGTGGTTCAGCGGTCGTGACGGGCGAGGCGAGGCCCAAGCAATCCTTGACCGTCAGGCCGAGGTCTTGTCGCGCAATGCGTCATTGCAGGTGACGCTTTACGGCCACACCGATCCCGATGAAGACGAAGCCATCGCCCTTAAGCGGGCCGAAGCCGTAAGTGATTATCTTCTGTCCAGGGGAGTCGCTCTGGCAACGCTTGCGGTCAGCAGCCGTGGGCATCGCGCCATGATCGCCACCACGCCGACCGAAGCGGCTTTCGCCGCCATGCGAGTCGTGACCACCGAGCCGAGAATGGGGCGGTAATCTGCTCGCGGCATGGAATACAGTCTACTTTCTTTGCGTGACTTGAAGCCGGTGTACGAACCTACGCATGTGCGAGTTCGGCAGGGCTTGGGCGCGTGTTCGCGAAATAGCGCGAATTTCCAATGTGTTGGATTTATCCAATAGATCGGCGCTATGATCGGCAATGCGCCGTCATAGCAAGTAAAAATATCAAGTCTAATCAAGTCGATAAGGTTGTTTTATGATCGGCAATTACGACAACGAACCTGTTGAACGCATCGAGCCGTGCCGTATCGAGGCCATTCCCGAGCGCGTCGCCGACTTGATCGCCGACCTTTCCGCCGATCGCGGCAACTGGAAAACCGCCTGCCCAAGGCCTCCGCCGTCGCCTTGGCGGATTTGGTGCGGGCCATGAACACCTTCTACTCCAACCGCATTGAAGGCCACAACACCCCCCTGCGCGAGACCGAGCGGGCCATGGCCCAGGATTTCGACGCCGGCCAGGACAAGCGCAACCTGCAACTGGAAGCCCGCGCCCATATGCGGGTGTAGGCCGAAATCGACCGCTTGCACCATCAGGGCGCCTTGCTGTGCCCGACCTCGGCCCCGTTCATCCAGTGGCTGCATGCCGAATTCTATCGCGACATGCCCGAGGATTTGCGGCGGATCGCGGCGGGGGGAGTCTCGTTCCTGATGGAGCCGGGCGCATTTCGCTCTGCCGCCCATGACCTAGGTCCTGTTGACAAAGGCCGGTAGCCATAGCTTTGCGGCAGCCAGATGCAGGAAGCCGAGGAAGGATTTGGCAGTTTTGTCGTAACGGGTGGCGACGCGGCGGAACTGCTTGAGGCGGTTGAACGTGCGCTCAATGCGGTTGCGGTCCTTGTATTGCAGGAAGTTGCATGCAATCGGCAGAGAGCGATTGGACCGGGGCGGGATGGCCGGCAGGATGCCGTGGAAAAGCAGGTTCTCGCGCACGGCGTCGCCGTCATAGCCCTTGTCGGCCAGCAACATGTGCGGGGTGGCGACTGGCAGCGCCATCAAGTCTTCGACCGCCTGATAGTCTGAGACTTCGCCGCCGGTCAGCTTGAAGCCAAGAGGGTGTCCCTGACCGTCTGCGCGGGCGTGGATTTTGCTCGTAAAGCCGCCGCGGCTTCGACCAAAGCCCTCCTTATGAGTCCCCCTTTTGCGCCAGCGGCTTGGCTGTGCCCTCGGACAATGGTGCTGTCGATCATGTGCTGCCAATCGTCGGTCAGTCCGAGATCGACCAACGTTTCCAGCAAGGCATCCCACACGCCTTGTTCGGCCCAGCGGCGGAACCGGACATAGACCGAGTTCCACTTGCCGTAGCGCTCGTGCATGTCGCGCCACGGGCAGCCGACCCGAAGCACGTAAAGCATGCCGTTGATGAAGCGCCGATTGTCATGGGAAGGGCGGCAACCGCGCCCCCGTTCGGCAGGCAGCAATTCCCCGATGATCACCCATTCCTCGTCCGTCAGATCGCCACGCATGCCACTGGTCTCCGCAAAGACCAGTGTTGAATCATGTCCGAGCGAGTTTGGGAATCCACTTTGTCAACAGGACCTACGCAACCGCCTGGGTCCCTGCCGGGTCCCTGACGCTGCATTCGCCGCGCCTCATCACCCTTCAGCGAGCCGTGACCGGCGTTCGCCCTGGTGAGCGGGTGATCTTCCTCAATCGCTGTTCCTTCGATCTTCGCTGGGACAATCTGTACGTCCAGGGACGTCAGGAGGCCCGAGAAGCCGTAGCCAAATACCGGGCTTCGCCTGGGATCGTCGCCACTCCGTAACCACCAAGGCTCGGGCATGGGTCGCTTTTGTGTCGCAAGGCATGAACGCAATCCCGTGTTCGGGCTGTTTTTTTAGGTCACCCACCGCCCCCGAGGAGAGGCCCGCATTTCTGGGGCTATCTGTTGCATATGAAGACTAAGTCAAAGTTATGACTGCATTGCTGCTATGTAATGGAGGTTCTGTGACTTCGTATGGTCAAGTCACTGTGCTAAATATATCTGCCATCATTCTTTACTGATGCAAGCTCATGTGCAATCACTTCATCATCATTATTCGATGTGGTGAGCTATTTCCGTTGTGTCTTTCCATACTGCTTTCACGCATGACGATCTGAACGCCATCCAGGCGGTTTTTGCTTCGGCCATCAGTCAGGGGGTGGGCGAGAACTGGGAGCGGCACAAGGCCGAAGACGACCTCGCGGACATCATGACCCTTTGTGACCACGAAGGGGCGGGGCTGTGGAGCTTCTCCCGCGAGATGGGCGTTTACGTCAGCTTGAAGCCCACCGCCGGGCGGACGCTGTCCGCAGTGATGCCCGATTGCATCCTGTCCGCGATCACCCGCTCCCAGTCCCGCACCCGCTGCTTTGGGTGATGCGGGCCATGGGTGCGACATGAGCAAGGGCACATTCAAGCATGTCCAGGGACTGGACGGGGACCAGAAGCGCACCGCCACCCGTCACGACTACCCGAATGTTTTTCGGGGAGATCGCGCCCCCACCCACACCATGATTTCCGAGGGTGGCCTGTACGACAAGGTGCTGTCGGCTCACAAGGTCAACCCGAAGGCCCATGAGTTCCGCAAGTGGGTGGCCGACGTGGTGCTGCCCGCGATCCGCAAGGACGGGGCGTACATCATGGGAGAAGAGAAGGTGGCGACCGGCGAAATGTCCGAGGACGAACTGATCCTGAAGGCGGTCGGCATCTTGCAGCGCAAGGTCGAGCGCCTGACCGCCGAGCGGGACGCCCTGGCCGGGGGACCATCGAACAGGAACTGAACCTGATCACCGTGGACGAGTTCCGTGCCCTGATAGGCCGCGAGTTCAGGGGCGAGGCCGTTTGCCCAGCGGGTCCAAACGTGTGGGGGCAGTGTGTGGGGGAATGGAATTTGATGGTTCAGCTAAGTGGCTGATTTTTCAGGTGCTTTCTGACCTGAAAAAGGAGTGGCGGAGGGAGCGGGATTCGAACCCGCGCTAAGGGTTAACCCCCTAGGACGGTTTAGCAAACCGTTGGTTTCAGCCACTCACCCATCCCTCCGCAGGAATGTATCACAAAGGGGGTCGCTAACACCCCCGTGGCTGGACGGACGTTTCTAACGACTTGTTTTCGATTGGTCAACTGTGAAACCGTAAGAAATAAGTCGATTGACGTGGGGAAGTTGGCCTTGGCATAGTGGTTGCCATGATGACTGCGAAATTCGCCCTGCTGCTGCTGACCTGCCCGGTGTCGTGAACCGCGACGACGCCGGGGATCATGCTTGCGGCGTCCACATCAGCGAATTTCCCGAGAGCGTCATGAAGTCCCCCAATTCCGTTTTCTTGATCCGCCGTGCTCCTGTCGCGTCCATCGATCGACTGCGACTAATGGGCGGTCGCCGGCCCTGACGCTTTCCGCGCGCCCGGCGACCGTGACAATTTCCGCGCGGTCCCCCATATGCAGACACGATCAAGACAAGGATGAACCGGCCATGATGACCGCCGCTTCCCACAAGTACCGCCCCTATCCCACCATGCGCATGGCGCAGCGCCGCTGGCCCGACGCGGTGATTTCGGTGCCGCCGCAATGGTGTTCCGTCGATTTGCGCGACGGCAACCAGGCGCTGATCGACCCCATGGACACCCATCGCAAGATGCGGTTGTGGAACACCTTGGTGAAGATGGGCTTCAAGCAGATCGAGGTGGGCTTTCCCGCCGCGTCGCAGACCGATTACGACTTCATCCGCCATCTGATCGACGGCGGGCACATTCCCGATGACGTCACCATCCAGATCCTGACCCAGGCCCGCCAGGACTTGATCGCCAAAAGCTTCGAGGCGTTGGAAGGGGCGAAGAACGTCATCGTCCACCTGTACAACTCGACGTCCGAGGTGCAGCGCCGGGTGGTGTTCGGCTTCGACCGCCAGGGCTGCATCGACCTGGCTTTGGCCGGGACCCGCTGGGTGCGGGAATTGTCGGCCAAGCGCCAAGGCGGCGAGGTCACCTTCCAGTACAGCCCGGAAAGCTTCACCGGCACCGAGCCCGATTTCGCCCTGGCCATCGTCGAGGCGGTGGCGGCGGCATGGGGCGCGGCCCCCGACCGCAAGATGATCGTCAATTTGCCGGCGACGGTGGAGATGAGCACGCCCAACATCTATGCCGACGTGGTGGAATGGTTCTGCGCGACGGTGAAGGGGCGCGAGAACCTGATCATTTCCGTCCATCCCCACAACGACCGTGGCACCGGCGTGGCCGCCGCCGAACTGGCGGTGATGGCTGGGGCCGACCGGGTGGAAGGCACGTTGTTCGGCAATGGCGAGCGCACCGGCAACGTCGACGTCTGCACCTTGGCCTTGAACCTGTTCACCCAGGGCGTCGATCCCGGGCTGGATTTGTCCGACATCGATTCCATCCGTCGGGTGGCCGAGGAATGCACCGGCTTGCCGGTCCATCAACGCCATCCCTATGCCGGGGAACTGGTCTACACTGCTTTTTCCGGCTCGCACCAGGACGCCATCAACAAGGGCTTCAAGGCCCGCGACAAGGCCAATTCGCCGGTCTGGGAAGTGCCTTATCTGCCCATCGACCCGGCCGATGTCGGACGCTCTTACGAAGCGGTGATCCGCATCAACAGCCAGTCGGGCAAGGGCGGCGTCGCCTTCGTGCTGGAACGCGACCACGGTTTGGAATTGCCCAAGGCCTTTCAGGCCGAATTTTCCAAGGTGGTTCAAGACCATGCCGACCGCGAGGGTCGGGAATTGGCGCCTGACGAAATCTGGACTTTCTTCCAGCGCACCTATTTGGGCGAAGGCCGTATCCAGGTGGCCGATTACTCGACCGTGCCGGTGGGCAAGGGGCAACGTGCCTTGACCGCCACCTTGGTGGTGGACGGTAAGGAGCGCATCGTCCAAGGCATCGGCGCCGGTCCGGTGGACGCTTTCGTCCATGCCTTGGAAAAGGATCTGGGCATGATGGTCAAGGTCAAGGACTACCACGAGCACGCCATCGGCCAGGGCTCGGAAGCCCAAGCCGCGTCCTATGTGGCCTTGGCGGGCAAGGATGGCGGCGTGGTCCACGGCGCCGCGCTGGATGCGTCGGTGACCATGGCGGCGCTGAAGGCCATCGCCAGTGCGCTCAATCGGGCGGGGTGAAGAAGAAAGGCGAAGAGGGGGACCTCTTCGCCTTTTCTATCAGAACTGGCTGACCACCCAATAGGTGGCGGCCGAGATGATGCCGGCGGCGGGGATGGTGAAGATCCAGGCCCAGACGATGCTGCCGGCCAGTCCCCAGCGCACCGCCGACTGGCGTTTGACGGCGCCGACGCCGACGATGGAGCCGGTGATGGTGTGGGTGGTGGACACCGGGATGCCCAGCCAGGTGGCGCCGAACAGGGTCATGGCGCCGGCGGTTTCGGCGCAGAAGCCCTGGAAGGGGCGCAAATCGGTGATCTTCGAACCCATGGTCTTGACGATGCGCCAGCCGCCCATCAGGGTGCCCAGGCCCATGGCCGCCTGGGCGGAAAGAACCACCCACAACGGCACGTGGAAGGTCTCGCCCAGATAGCCTTGGCTGTACAACAGCACGGCGATGATGCCCATGGTCTTTTGCGCGTCGTTGCCGCCATGGCCCAGGGAGTAAAGGGCGGCGGACAGCAATTGCAGGTGGCGGAACCCTTTGTCCACCATGAACGGGGTGGCGCGGCGCAATACCCACGACAGGGTGATCATCACCGACACCGCCAGGGCGAATCCCACCAGCGGCGAGCCGACGATGGCGACGGCGGTCTTGTTGAAACCGCCCCAGGCCAAGCCCGACAGGCCGGCCTTGACCAGTGCGGCGCCGGCCAAGCCACCGATCAGGGCGTGCGACGACGACGACGGCAGGCCCAGATACCAGGTGATCAGGTTCCAGCTGATGGCGCCGGCCAATGCGGACACGATGATGATGGGGTCGATGACGTCGGGCTGGACGATGCCGCGGCCCACCGTGTCGGCCACATGCAGGCCGAAGAACAGGAAGGCGATGAAGTTGAAGAACGCCGCCCACGCCACCGCCCATTTGGGCGGCAGCACCCGTGTCGAGACCACGGTGGCGATGGAATTCGCCGCGTCGTGCAGGCCGTTGATGAAATCGAAGAACAGCGCGACGGCGATGATCGCCACCAGGGCGGGGAGCGCGAGCGTGGCTTCCATCACACGTGATCCAGGACGATGCCTTCGATCAGGTCGGCGACGTCGTCGCAGCGGTCGGTGACCGTCTCCAACAGGTCGTAGACTTCCTTCTTGCCGATGAAGGCGATGGTGTCGGGATTTTCGGCGATCAGTTCCGCCAGGGCCTGACGCAGCAGGCGGTCGCCTTCGCTTTCGATCTTGCCGACGTGTTCGCACAGCGAGTTGATCTGGGCGACGTTGTTGTTGATGTTGTCCAGCAGCGGGATGACCTGGACCAGCAGCTTGGCGCTGGCTTCGATCATGGCGGCCAGTTCGATCATGCGCGGGCCGAATGCTTCCAGGCGATACAGCATGGCGTGCTGGGCCACGTCCTCGATCAGGTCGACGGCGTCATCGAGCGCGGTGGTCAGCGCGTGGATGTCGGAACGGTCGAACGGCGTGATGAAGGCGCGGTGCAGGGCGACCAAGGTTTCCTTGGCGATGGAATCGGCCTTGCTTTCGATGGTGCACACCTGCGCGAAGCGGTTTTCACGTTCGCCGGCCGGGGCCTGCATCATCGCCGTAAGGGCGACGGCGGCGTCGGCGATGCATTGTGCGTGCGCGGTGAAATATTCGACGAAACGCTCTTCCTTGGGCATCAGCGAGCGCAGGAATTTCAAAGCCATGGGGACCCCATTCTTTTGTAACGGAAGTGTCATACACCGATGGCCGCGCCCGAGTCCATTGCGGAAGTCACGCAATGTGCGCAAGGGCGGGATTCAAACCCAGTGGGCGCCGAAATCCAGCAAGGTTTTGATCAGCCCTGCCTCGGTGACGGTCATGGCCGCTTCGCCGGGGGTGAACCACCGGCGCTCGCGTTGGCCCTTTTCCGGCCAATCGTCCACCTGCTTTTTTACCTTCAGCAGATAGACCTTGATGGTGCAGGGCAGTTCGTGGCCGTTCTTCAGGCGCTTGGTGCTGGAAAAATGGCAGAACGCATCCTTGACCACGGTGCCGACGATGCCGGCTTCCTCGAAGGCTTCGGCGGCGGCCACCTCGTGCGCCTTCAGGCGCTTTTCCGGGCGCCCTTTCGGCAGGATCCAGCGCTTGGTCTCGCGCGAGGTCACCAGCAGCACCTCGGCATGACCATCGACTACCCGATAGGGCAGGGCGGCATATTGGACCAAGGTTTTGGCTGGACTCACGGCATTGACCTGGGAAACGGAAACGAAGGGGGCTTTTGTTACATTTTTATGACAGCCGTCAAGGGTTTTGCGACGGCAATAAGTAAAGAAAAAGGCGGGCTATAAGCCCGCCTTGGAATTTCCATTATCGCGTCAACGCTGCGAAATCGCAATTCCTCCGTTGGTCGGAGGATCAGATGCCCATGATCCACGCGCCCAGGCCGATGGATCCGACCAGCGCCACGGTGCCGGCGCACAAAATACCCAGGCCCAGAACCAGGGCGGTGACTTCGGAACGGAACGAGGAAGCGGCGGCGGTCATGACACTCTCCATCAGGACAAATCCAGGATGAGGGACATGATGACCGCCCGAACGGGTGGGCGCTTTGATTTTGGTCACGTGGGCCGGGCAAAAACAAACCCCGATGACCTGCGTCATCGGGGTTTGTGTCGGCTATTCCTTGAACTTCTTGGCGATCAGTTCGTTCAGCATGCCGGGATTGGCCTTGCCTTGCGTCGCCTTCATCACCTGGCCGACGAACCAGCCCATCAGCTTGTCCTTGCCGGCCTTGACCTCGGCCACCTTGTCGGGGTTGGCGGCGAACACTTCGTCGATGGCCTTTTCGATGGCCCCGGTGTCGGTGACCTGCTTCAGGCCCTTTTCCTCGACGATGGTTGCCGGATCCTTGCCCGATTCCACCATGAAGATGAACACGTCCTTGGCCAGACGGGTGGAAATGGTGCCGTCCTTGATCAGGTCGATCATACGCCCCAGGTTCTCGGCGCTCACCGGCGGATTGGTCCAGGTGTATTTGGCGTCGGAATTCATGGTGGCGAAGAAGTCGCCCATAACCCAGTTGGCGGCGGTCTTGCCGTCGCGGCCCTTGGCGACGCCTTCGAAGAACTCGGCCGCTTCCTTTTCGGCGACCATGACGCCGGCGTCGTAGGCGTTCAGGCCGTATTCGGCCATGAAGCGGGCCTTCTTCTCGTCCGGCAGTTCCGGCAGGGTCGCCTTGATGCTGTCCACCAGATCCTGCGACACCACCAGCGGCAGCAGGTCGGGATCGGGGAAATAGCGGTAATCGTGGGCGTGTTCCTTGCTGCGCATGGAACGGGTTTCGCCCTTGACCGAATCGAACAGACGGGTTTCCTGCTTGATCTCGCCGCCGTTTTCATAGACGTCGATGTGGCGCCGGGCCTCGTATTCGATGGCCTGCTGGACGAAGCGGATGGAATTGACGTTCTTGATCTCGCAGCGGGTACGCAGCTCGGTCGAGCCCACCGGACGCACCGAGACGTTGGCGTCGCAGCGCATGCTGCCTTCCTGCATGTTGCCGTCGCAGGTGCCCAGGTAACGCAGGATGGTGCGCAGCTTGGTCAGGTAGGCGCCGGCTTCTTCCGGGGACCGCATGTCGGGCTTGGACACGATTTCCATCAACGCCACGCCGGACCGGTTCAGGTCGATATAGGACTTGGACGGGTGCATGTCGTGGATGGACTTGCCGGCGTCCTGTTCCAGGTGTAGGCGTTCGATGCCGATGGCCCGCGTCGAGCCGTCGGGCAGGTCGATCAAAAGCGTGCCTTCGCCGACGATGGGCATGTCGTACTGGCTGATCTGATAGCCCTGGGGCAGATCGGCGTAGAAATAGTTCTTACGCGCGAAGACGCTGGTCAGGTTGATCTGGGCCTTCAGGCCCAGGCCGGTGCGCACCGCCTGTTCGACGCACTTTTCGTTGATCACCGGCAGCATGCCGGGAAAGCCGGCGTCGACAAAGCTGACCTGATCGTTGGGCTCGGCGCCGAAAGCGGTGGCCGCACCCGAAAACAGCTTGGCGTTGGAAATGACCTGGGCGTGCACTTCCAGACCGATGACGATTTCCCAATCGCCGGTATCACCCTGAATGATCATCACACACCCTCCGGAGTGGCAGTGAAGCCGGCGGCGGATTCCATCACGCCGGCCACCTTGAACACGGTTTCCTCGTCGAACGGACGACCGATCAGTTGCAGACCCAGGGGCAGGCCGGCGGCGTCAAGGCCGGCGGGCAACGACAGGCCGGGCAGGCCGGCAAGGCTGGTGGGGATGGTGAACACGTCGTTCAGCCACATGGTCACCGGATCGTCGGTGTTCTCGTCCATGCCGAAAGCAGCCGACGGCGCGGTGGGGGTCAAGATGACGTCGACGGTCTCGAACGCCTTCTTGAAGTCGTCGGCGATCAGACGGCGGACCTTCTGCGCCTTGGAATAATAGGCGTCGTAATAGCCGGCCGACAGCACATAGGTGCCGATCATGATACGGCGGCGCACTTCCGAGCCGAAACCGGCGGCGCGGGTCTTCTTGTACATGTCGTCCAGGCTGCTGCCTTCGACGCGCAGGCCGAAGCGCACGCCGTCATAGCGGGCCAGGTTCGACGACGCCTCGGCCGGGGCGACGATGTAATAGGTCGGCAGGGCGTATTTGGTGTGCGGCAGGGTGATTTCCACCGGGGTGGCGCCGGCGGCCTTCAGCCACTCGATGCCCTGTTCCCACACCTTCTGGATTTCGTCGGACAGGCCGTCGGGGCGGTATTCCTTGGGAATGCCCACCTTCAGGCCGCGGATGTCGCCGGTCAGCGCCGCTTCGAAATTGGGCACGGCCATGGGGGCCGAGGTGCTGTCCTTGGGATCGTGCCCGGCCATGGCGCCCAGCATGATGGCGCAGTCGCGCACGTCGCGCGCCATCGGCCCGGCCTGATCCAGCGAGCTGGCGAAGGCGACGACGCCCCAGCGCGAGCAACGGCCATAGGTCGGCTTGATGCCGGTGATGCCGCAGAAGGCGGCGGGCTGGCGGATGGAACCGCCGGTGTCGGTGCCGGTGGCGCCCATGGCGATGCGGGCGGCGACAGCCGCCGCCGAACCGCCCGACGAGCCGCCGGGGACCAGCTTCTTGGCCGGGTCCGCCTTGGACTTCCAGGGGTTGGTGACCTTGCCGTAATAGCTGGTCATGTTGGACGAACCCATGGCGAATTCGTCCAGGTTCAGCTTGCCCAGCATCACCGAACCGGCATCCAGCAGTTTGCCCGAAACAGTGGATTCATACTGCGGCTTGAAGCCTTCCAGGATGCGGCTGGCTGCCGTGGTCTGGACATTCTTGGTGCAGAACAGATCCTTGATGCCCAGCGGAATGCCTTCCAGGGCGCCGGCCTGTCCGGCCTGGCGGCGCAAATCGGACGCCTTGGCCTGTTCGCGGGCCAGATCGGGGGTCTCGACGATATAGGCGCCTAAGTTCCGCTTGGCCGCCATGGCCTGGATATGGGCCTCGGTCAGCTCGACGGCGGTGAACTCGCCCTTGGCCATCTTGTCGCGGGCCTGGGCGATGGTCAGTTTGGTCAGTTCGCTCATTATTCCACCACCTTGGGAACGGTGAAGAAGCCGCCCTGGTCTTCGATGACGCCATCAGGGGCGTTGGCCAGCACAGCGGCGAACTGGCCGCCGTCGGTGACCACGTCGGCCCGCATGGGAAGGGTGAGGTCGGCAACCGATGACATGGGCGGCACACCGTCGGTGTTCACCTCGGCCAGTTGTTCGACGAAATGAAGGATGCCGGAAAGTTCGCCGGCCAGATGATCGAGTTCCTCGTCGCGGACCTCGATGCGGGCCAGTTCGGCGATGGCGCGGACGGCAGCTTTGTCCAGGGACATGCGGTGATGGTCTCCGTAAGCCAGAGCAAGAAGTCTTGCATTTGGATGAAGTTGGCCGGACGTTAGCACCCGCACCCGCCAAGAGCAACCCCAGCAAGGGCTTGAGCCCCGGTCATGAGCAGCTTCGAATATCGTTTGCAGCGGATCCCCCAGGGCGTGGTCGTCCTGGACGCCGACCGCCGCGTCGTCAGCGCCAACCAATTGGCGCGGCGCATGCTGGAAGGCCAAGGCGCCGCCCACGGCGTCGCCGTGCTGGGCACGCCCATCTTGGACCTGCATCCGCCCATGGTGCGGCCCAAGGTGCAGTGGTTGCTGGATCAGGCGCTTTCCCAGCCGGATCAGCCGGCCTCGATGGCCATGACCTTGCCCATGGGGACGTTGGTGGCGCGGGTGTCGCTGATGGAGGGTGTGGGCGACCCCGGCTATTGCCTGGTGTTCCATCTGGTGGAAGCGCTGCCCCAGGCCCCGGCCGAGCCGCTGCTGAAGCTGCCGTTGGATTCGCGCCATGGCGTGCGCTTGCTGGACGTGTCGCTGGCCGCCGCGTTCCGGGCTGAACGGCATTATTCGCGGGTGATCGCCACCGACGGTTCCGTCCATCCCTGCACCATGGGCTTCGCCGAGCTGATCGGGCGCTTGGACCCGGTGACTTTCGTCCAGGTGCATCGCTCGTGGATCGTCAATCTGCGCCGGGCCAAGGCGGTGGAACGCCAGGACGGGCAATGGCGCATCGTTCTGGACGTGCCCGACGCCGAAGCGGTGCCGGTCAGCCGTGGCAAGGTGGAACTACTGCGCAGCCGTTTGGCGGTGTGACGCAATTCGTGCGGCCAGGATGCATTTGGGGAAAACCCAAATGCCGTTGGCGTGGCGACGGTTGAGGACCGGGGGGCTGTTGGACAAGCTGTCATGGCTGCCGCCGAACAGCCCAAGGTAACCGACATCATGACCCAGATGACCCCTCCCGACCGTTACGTCAGCTTCGGCGGCATCGATTGTGAAGGCCACGCCAAGACGGTGATCGAACACGTGCTGGCCATCGTTTCCGACCCCGCCAAGTCCAACGCGCTGTGGGACCGCTTCATGGTGCGGCTGGCCGAGGCCGGCAAGGTGGGGTTCCGCAAGGCCGACGAATTGTGCCTGGCCTGCAGCCACACCTATTACATCGAGGAATTGTTCGAGGAACACGGCGACGAAGCCGGCCTGCTGGCCCTGCGGGCGCTGGAAGACGAGTGCTGTTAGGCATTTGAAGCTTGCACCCAGGGGCGGGGCGGAGTTCACTGGCGTCATGCCCTTGCTTGAACCCGCCCAACTGCCCGCCGCCCTGCCGCGTCACGCCCGTCTGATGGGGCTGGACCTGGGGACCAAGACCATCGGTCTGGCCCTTTCCGACGTGCGGCTGTCCATCGCCTCGCCCTTCGATACCATCCGCCGCACCAAGTTCACCAAGGACGCCGAGGCGTTGTTCGCCTTCGTCGATAAGCAAGAGGTGGGCGGTCTGGTGCTGGGACTGCCGGTGGAAATGGACGGCACCCAAGGCGCACGCTGCCAGTCGACGCGGGCCTTCGTGCGCAACCTGCTGGCCTTGCGTGACCTGCCGGTGGCGTTGTGGGACGAAAGGCTGTCCACGGCGGCCGTCACCCGCACCCTGTTGGAAGCCGATTCCAGCCGCGCCAAACGGGCCCAGGTGGTGGACAAGATGGCCGCCGCCTACATCCTGCAAGGGTGCCTGGATTTCCTGGCGGCTCAGGCCGCGGCCGGCTGACCCCATTCCCGCCACAGCATGGCGCTGGTGGTTTCCACCGCTGCCGCCACCAAGGGTGACAATCCCGCCGAAAACGGGATCTGGCGCAATGCCACCACGCCCAAAATCTCGGTGGCCGGCGGTTCGGGCAGCAGGCGGCGCATGCTGGCCAGGATGGCGGCGACACCTGCGCCCAGGGGGCCTTGGGGGTCGGCGGGGACTTGGTCGTCGCTGAGCCGCAGCACCTGACCCGGCTGGCCCAGCGTACGGTCCAGGCTGGTCACCAGGATGGCGTGACGGCATTGCCGCAGCAGGTCCAGCACCCCGCCTTCAGTGGCGTCCAACAGGCGAACACCGTCGGGCCAGCGGCGCGACGCCAGCCTTCTGTGCACGGCGGGGCCGAAGCCGTCATCGGCGTGCAGCATGTTCCCCAGGCAAATCAGCCCGATCACCATGATCAGCGTGTCGATCCATAACGAAAGTTCATGGGTGGAACCATAGCACGAGGTTTGGCCCGGACAGGAACCAGAAAGCTGTTTATCGCTGATGGCATAAAGTGTGCGTATTTTCTTGATTCCATCCCCGGCCCAGAGGTAAATTTTCCGTTACGAAGACCGTCCACCACATCCGGGGTGAGGCGGCTTTTTTTTTAGGGGAGGGGAAGGATGCTTGCCTGGGAGCATGGCTACAAGATCGGCCAATGGGAGATGGATGCCGAGCATCTGATTCTGTTTTCGCTGCTTAATCAGTTGGATATCAACATCAACGCCGATCTGGCGGAAGAATGCGTCCATGACGTGCTGACGGCTCTGGACGCCTATATCGACTATCATTTCGCCCATGAAGAGGCGTTGATGAAGGCCTGGGGCTATCCCGGTCTGGATCAGCACGCGGCCCTGCACCACCAGTTCATGGTGGAAATCTCGCGGCTGCGTCAGTCCATCGATTCCGAAGACATCTTGCGCGGCGCGTTGAAGGTGCGCGGTTTCGTCCTTGAGTGGTTGTTGAACCACATCATGGAAACCGACGTGGAATACGCCCGGTTCATCGCCGAAAAGGCCAAGAAAACCAGCGCTTAGGTCTTCAACTTCCGATCAGCGAAGGAGGGCGCCGCCGCCATGCGCGTCACCGAGCAAGAACGTGCGTTCCTGCACGAACTGCATTCCATCAAGAAGGACCCGCTGGGCAAGCGGGTGATCCACTTCTGCATCTCGAATTCGCCGGCCAAGACCGATGTGTCGCGCCGTGTGGAAAGTGCGAAGCACTTCATCAACAAAAGCTTCTCGCGTTCGCCCTATTGCAAGGTGTTTCCGGCCCATAACGGCGACCTGTTCGTCGCCTATTCCCACGTCACCGTGTCGGAAGTGGTGGGCGTCTGCGCCAAGGTGGAAAAGCTGTTCCTGGAAGGCGAGCCCATGGCGGCCCGCAATCCTTATGGCGAATACGGCTTCTACAAGATCGCCGACGCCACCAAGGAACTGGACGTGGTGTTCCATGCCTTCAAGGCGATCATCGCCGACGGCGCGCCGCAGGAAGCCCAGGCGCTGAAAAAACCCATGAGCGCCGAAAACTTGAACTTCCTGTCGGAAAAGCTGCGCAGCATCGACCTCAGGCACTGCATCTTCAACCAGCCGGTCTATTTCGTCGGCGACAAGGTGCCGTCCATCGAATTCCTGGAATTCTTCGTTTCCGTCAAGCAGATCGAGGACAATTTCCTGCCCGACATCAGCCTGACCGGCTCGCCCTGGCTGTTCCAGGCGCTGAAGGAAGATCTGGACCGCGCCACGCTGCGCACCATGGCCCGCGAAATCCCCGAATACCGGCACAAGGCGTTCAGCGTCAACCTGACCCTGGCCACCGCGTCGTCCAGGGATTTCATCCAGTTCTACGAGGCGCTGCCCGGTCGTCTGTCGGGGCGCATCGTCATCGAAGTGCACAAGACCGATGTGTTGCAGCACATGAACCTGTACCGGCAGGTTCGGCAGCAGACCCAGAACATGGGGTTGAAATTGTGCATCGACGGAGTCGACTGGCGCGATTTCCAGATGTTGAACCTGGGGCGGATGACGCCGGATTTCGTCAAGATCAACTGGTGCGACAGCCTGTTGTCACCGGCGGAAGAGGATCTGTCCCATCTGGTTTCCGGCCTGAAGGGGTTGAATGGTCACAGCCAAGCGGTGATGACCCGTTGCGACAATCCCAAAGCTTTTGTTGTCGCCAAGGGGCTGGGGATCAAGTATGTCCAAGGCCGCTTGGCCGATCAGTTCTTTAAAAGCGGCATGCAATTACAATAATCTGCGTCAAGTCCGAGCGGCGATTGAACGGCCCGGCGCGGGCCATGTTAAAAGCCTTGTCTTGTTTCCGTTTTGGCGGAAACTGGACTAAGGCCCATCATCGGCTGACGGTTGCCCCCGACCGCGCCACCGCGTAATGTGCGCACGGGGGAGACAGGATATTGATGCGCAACGCTTGGACCTTCATCGCAGGTTTGATGTTCGCCGGCTTCGTCATGCTGTGGTCGGCGCCGGCGGCTGTTTTGATGATGGTGCTGGCCGCCAGCGGCGGGCACGTCAACCTGTTCCATGCCTTTTCCGGGGAATCCCTGTTCGGCGCGCGCGAGGTTGACGGCCGGCTGGAAGCCCGCATGGTCAACGTGACCTTCCGCCCCATGATGCTGGTTTTGCCCGGCGACCCGCGCCCCCGCCGTTTGCTGTTGCGTCTGGAAGTGATGGATTCCGATGTGTTCGACGGTTCCAACCAGGGCTTGGGGCGCGTGCGTCTGGATGCCTGGCCGTTGGACCAGTCGGTGGACCTGATGCATCCGCCGCTTTACACCCTGGTGGTGCCGGGCCGTCAGGCCCTGCTGGACGACAGCGGCATGATGAACGTGGCCAACGGTAACCGCCACAGCGCCTATTCGCTGTCGTCGGGGCAATGGCTGTTCGATTATGACGGCACCTTCGCCAGCTTCGCCATCGAAGGCGAGCAGCGGCGTTATCTGGCCGCCGCCGCCGCCGATGACGAGATGCCCCCCGGTTCGGTGGCGGTGGTCAGCTATGCCGGGCCACAGGGCCTGATCACCCGTCTGCTGGTGACCTCGCCCGACACCACTCGGGCCCGACTGCTGCGCACCTCGGTGTCGTTGATCCGTCCCACCGTTCGCGTTGATCCGGCAGGCGGGCGCTGGGTCGATCTGGCCATGCCGGCGGGAACCATTCGGGTCCCCATGCTGGGCGACACCTTGGACATTCGCCGTGCCGAAGTGCCGGTGGGATTGGCGCTCGCCGAATTCAAAAGCTGGAAATAAGCGGGGTATAGGCCCCTAAGCCCGCGCGGCGCCCGAGCGGGCCGTAGAGATATTACCCGACGATCAACGCGGCGGCGGCGGCGCGGGCGTGGTCGGTGACGTTTTCGCCCGACAGCATGCGGGCGATTTCCTCGGTGCGTTCGCCGGCGGACAGTTGCGCCACGCTGGTGGCGACGCGGCCGGTTTCCACCTCGGTCTTGGCGACGCGGTAATGCTGGGCGCCCCGTGCCGCCACCTGCGGCGAATGGGTGACCACCAGGACCTGGACGTCCTTGCCCAAACGGCCCAGACGTTCGCCGACGGCCGCCGCGACGGCGCCGCCGATGCCGGAATCCACTTCGTCGAACACCATGGTCGGCGTGCTGGAGCTTTGCGCCAGCACCACTTTCAGGGCCAGCATGAAGCGCGACAATTCGCCGCCCGACGCCACCTTGCCCAGTGACGCGGGCGGATTGCCGGGATTGGTGGCGACCAGGAAGGCCACCTTGTCCAGGCCTTCCGGCCCCCAGTCGTCTTCCTCGCCGGGGGTGACGCTGGTGACGAACCGGGCCTTGTCCAGCTTCAGCGGCGGCAGTTCGGCGGCCACCGCCGTATCCAGGCGGGCGGCGGCTTCGGTTCTGGCCTTGGACAGGGTGCGGGCGGCTTCCATATAGGTGGCGCGGGCCGCCTGTTCAGCCTTGGCCAGCTTGCCCAGGTCGTCGCCGCTGCCGTCCAAAGCCGCCAGTTGGCTTGCCAGTTCGACTTGCAACGCCGCCAGGCTGTCCACGTCGGTGCCGTGCTTGCGGGCGGTGGCGCGCAGGGCGAACAAGCGTTCCTCGGCCTTTTCCAAGGCACGCGGGTCCAGGTCGATTTCGCCCGACACCCGTTCCAGCAGGCTGGTCGCTTCGGCGGCTTCCTGAGCGGCGCGGTCCAGGGCGGCGATCACCGGGTCCAGCTTGCCTTCGGCCTTTTCGGCCACCCGTTCCAGGATGCGCTGCGCCGATTGCAGCGAGGCCTCGACATCGCCCTTGGCGGAAAGCGCCGTCTGGGCGGCGTTCATGGCCTCGATCAGCTTTTCCGAATGCTGCATCATCGCCCGGGCCGCGGCCAGTTCGGCTTCCTCGCCCGGACGGGGGGCCAGGGCCTGCAATTCGTCATGGGCGTGGCGCAGGTTCTCTTCGTCGGCACGGGCGCGTTTCAGCGCTTCTTCCGCCTGGGCGCGGGTCTTGGCGGCTTCGCGCCAGGCGCTCCAGGCCGCCTTGACGGCACCACGCCGTTCCCCCAGACCGGCGAAGGCGTCCAGCACCGGCAGGTGGGTGCTGTCATCCAACAGGCCATGGCTTTCGAACTGGCCGTGGATTTCCACCAATTCGTCGCCCACCTTGCGCAACAGCCCGACGCTGACCGCCTGATCGTTGACATAAGCCCGTGACCGGCCGTCGGTGGTAACCACCCGGCGCAGCACCAAGGGGCCGTCCTGGGCTTCCACATCCTGGGCCGACAGCAACACGCGGGCGGGGTGAAAGGGCGGCGGGTCGAATTCGGCGATCACCGTCAGCTGGTTGGCGCCGTGGCGCACCAGACCGGAATCGGCCCGAGCCCCCAGTGTCAGGGACAGTGAGTCCAGCAAGATGGACTTGCCGGCGCCGGTTTCGCCAGTGAACACCGACAGACCGGAAGCGAATTCCAGGTCCAGCTTTTCGATCAGGACGACGTCGCGGATCGACAGCGAAGCCAGCATGGGGCGATCACCACAACCAGCCGAACCAGCCCGACGATTGCGGTTCCGCTGTCGCCTTGGCGCCCTTGCCGGAACCCAACATCGAGAAGGTGTCTTCGTACCACTCGCTGCCCGGGAAGTTGTGGCCCAGGACCGCCGCCGTCTTCTTGGCTTCGTCGTCAAGCCCCAGGGTCAGATAGATTTCCACCATGCGGTGCAGGGCTTCCGGCACGTGGCTGGTGGTCTGGAACTGCTCGACCACCACCTTGTAGCGGTTCAGCGCGGCCAGCCATTGGTCGCGCTGCTGATAATAGCGGCCGATGTTCATTTCCTTGCCGGCCAGGTGGTCACGGGTCAGGTCGACCTTCAGCTTGGCGTCGCGGGCATAAGAACTGGCCGGATAGCGGTCCACCACTTCCTGCAGCGACTTCAGCGCCATTTCGGTCATCTTCTGGTCGCGGGCCACGTCGGTGATCTGCTCGTAATAGCAAAGCCCCTTCAGGTAATAGGCGTAGGGCGCGTCCTTGTTGCCGGGGTGCAACTGGATGAAGCGGTCCAGCGCCACCAGGGAATCGGCGTATTTGTTCCGTTCGTACAGAACATAGGCCGCCATCAGCTGCGCCTTGGTGGCCCAGGCCGAATAAGGGTGCTGGCGCTCGACCTCGTCAAAGGATTGGGCGGCTTTGTAATATTCGCCCTTTTCGACCAGGTCCATGGCTTCGTTGTAAAGCTCCTCGACCGGGCGTTCGACGTATTCGTCTTTCTTGTCGGAACACGCCGACAGCATGGCGGCGGTGATCAGGACGGTTCCGACGAACGAGCGGGAGACGGTAAAGCGCGACATGGATACCCTTGGGCCTGAAGTCTTGGTCGGGACTATAGCACGGCCCTGTGCCAGGGGAAGAGAGCGAGCATAAAAAACCCCCGCGAACCAGTGGCCGCGGGGGAGTTTCGTTCGTTCAGGAATATTAAAGGCGGAGGATCAACCGTTGACCACCAGCTTGTCGGGGGCGGCCAGGGCCAGACCCTGGGCCGCGGCCGAGCCGGCGGCGATAGAGGTATAGGCCCAGGCGGTCTGGTCGGCGAACAGGCTGCGCAGCAACAGGTTGTTGAGCGCGTGGCCCGAGCGCACGCCGTCATAAATGCCCAAGATGGGGGCGCCGGCCAGCGACAGGTCGCCGACGGCGTCCAGGATCTTGTGGCGGACGAATTCGTCGCCATAGCGCAGACCGTCGTCGTTCAGCACGCGCGAGCCGGTGCTGTCGATGACCACCGCGTTGTCCAGCGAGCCGCCACGGGCCAGGCCGTTGGCGCGCAGGTAAGCGACTTCGTGTTCGAAACCGAAGGTGCGCGCCCGGCTGATTTCCGCCTTGAAGGCGCCCTTGGTCAGCGCCACCGAGAAATCCTGCTGGCCGATGGCGGCGGACGCGAAGTCGATGTGGAAATTCAGGCGGAAGCCGCCGGCGGACGGCGACAGGGTGGCCGACTTGTCGCCGTCGGTGACGGTGACGCGCTTCAACACCCGGATGGCCTGACGCGGCGCGTCCTGCTCGACGGTGCCGGCGCATTCGATCAGGAACAGGAAGGGGGCGGCCGATCCGTCCATCACCGGCACTTCCGGGCCGTTGATTTCGATGACGCAATTGTCGATGCCCATGCCGGACAGGGCTGACAGCAGATGTTCGACGGTGCCGACCTGGACACCGGCGTCGTTGACCAGGCAGGTGTTCATGCGGGTGTCGCCGACGTTCGACCACAAAGCGGGAACGATGGCGCCACGACCGGCGATGTCGGTGCGGCGAAAGCTGATGCCGGAATTGGCGGGGGCGGGTTGCAGGACCATGGTGACCTTGGCGCCGGAATGCAGGCCGACGCCCGAACATCCAATGGCAGTCTTCAAGGTACGCTGGCGGAGAACATTGGTTTCGGCGGAAGAGTTGAAGGCGGCAACCATGTCGGTCTTGTTGATCTTCACGATTAAAGTCCCTTCCTCGTCGGATGCTTCCCTGATGACCTTTTGTCATCCTTCCCGGCATCCGGCCCAATTCGATGGTTAACTTCTACCGCTGGGGGGACAAGCGCTCAAATCAATCATTATTTCGTTTTGTTACATGGTTCGCGTCGCGGCTGAAAGAAAGCGGGACCCGCCCGCGAACGGCCGGGCCCCGAAGTTGGTAACACTTTGAAAAATCAGCGCGAAGTCAAAAAGTCCTTAGTTGGCCTGGCGGCGCAGGAACGCCGGAATGTCCAGGTTTTCACCACCTCGGGCCACGCTGGGTTCGCTGCGGGTCGCAGGCGCCCCCATGCGCTGGGCCGGTTGCGGCGCCGCCATCGGGGTCTCGTGACGGGGTTCGGGGCGAGGTTCCTGACGCTGCTGGGGCGCCGGCTGCGGGGCGGCACGACGGCCCAAAAGACCGAACAGGCCACCGGCGCGGCGGGGTTCCTCGACCTGACGCTGCGGTTCCGGATGACGCTGGGGCTGCGGCTGGCGGTGCTGCGGCGCGGCGGCCACCGAAGCCGACGACAGCGGAGCCGCTTGCGGGACGTCCAGACCTTCGGCGATGTGGCTGACCGCCTGGGTCAGGTGGCTCATGTCATGGTCGGCGCGGAAATCCGCTTCGATGGACGACGGGGCCGGGCGGTCCAGGATGGGGTCCAGACGCAGCTGGGTCTCCATGCGGGGGGCGGTCTCGGCCTGAGCACGTTCCATGGCTGGCGGGGCCATCACCGGCTGGGCGACGGCCGGTTGGGCCATGCGCAACTGGGCGTTCACCGCCGGCTGGGCGGCCGTGGCGACGGCGGCGGCCGGGGCGGTCATGGCACGGGCCGCCATGGTCGGCTCGGCGGCAGTCTGGGCGACGGCGGTCGCCGGGGCGGCGGCGGCGCTGACCACGGTCGGGCGGAAGTTGCCGCCCTGGCCGACGGCGACCCGGGTCTGGGGCTGCGGCTGGGTCTGGCTGACGCTGACCATGGTGGGCTTGGGCTGGGCGGCGGCTTCGCTGGCGATGCCGGTGGCGACCACGGAAACCCGCATCTTGCCGTTCAACGCCTCGTCGAAGGTGGAACCGAAGATGATGTTGGCGTCGGGGTCCACTTCGTCGCGGATGCGGTTGGCGGCTTCGTCGGCTTCGAACAGGGTCATGTCCATGCCGCCGGTGATATTGATCAAGACGCCCTTGGCGCCCTTCATGCTGGCGTCATCCAGCAGCGGGTTGGAAATGGCGGCTTCGGCGGCTTCGATGGCGCGCTTGTCGCCTTCGGCCTCTCCGGTGCCCATCATCGCCTTGCCCATTTCGCTCATCACCGTGCGGATGTCGGCGAAGTCCAGGTTGATCAGGCCGGGCTTGATCATCAGGTCGGTGACGCCGCGCACGCCCGAATACAGCACGTCGTCGGCCATCTTGAAGGCGTCGGCGAAAGTGGTGCGCTCGGTGGCGATGCGGAACAGGTTCTGGTTGGGGATGATGATCAAGGTGTCGACGTACTGCGACAGCTCCTCGATAGCCGCTTCGGCGGTGCGCATGCGGTGCGCGCCTTCGAAGTGGAACGGCTTGGTCACCACGCCAACGGTCAGGATGCCCTGGTCGCGGGCGGCCCGGGCGATCACCGGAGCAGCACCCGAACCGGTGCCGCCGCCCATGCCGGCGGTGATGAACACCATGTTGGCGCCGGTGATCTGGCCGATCACTTCCTCAAGGCTTTCCTCGGCGGCGGCGCGGCCGATCTCGGGGCGGGAGCCGGCACCCAGGCCCTGGGTGGCGATGGTGCCCAGCTGAATGCGCCGTTCAGTGCGCGAATGATTGATGGCCTGGGCATCGGTGTTGGCGACGATGAACTCGACGCCTTCCAGATGCATGGCGATCATGTTGTTGACGGCGTTGCCGCCAGCACCGCCGACGCCGACGACGGTGATCTTGGGCTTCAGGTCCTGTGGATTACCGGGCAGAAAGTTGAGCATTGGTACCTCCGCGCTGTTTCGGCCTTTTGGCCTATTGAACCTTAGAAATTCCTTTTAAGCCAGGAGCTGACGCGGCCCCAGCCGCTGCCCCCGCTGTGCTCTTGGACGGCTTTCTTGCCGGCCTTGGCCACGGGCTGGTGCGCCATGGCGTAACGGATCAGTCCGGCACAGGTGGAAAAGGCCGGACCATTGGTGGATTCGGGCAGGCCGTGCAGGCCGACCGGGCGGCCCAGGCGGACCTGCTTGTCCAGCACCAGGCCGGCCAGATCGCGCACGCCCTGCATCTGGCTGGCGCCGCCGGTCAGCACCACGCGGCGGCCGGCCATCTTGTCGAAGCCGCTTTTTTCCAGATGCGAGCGCACCAGTTCCAGCGTCTCTTCCAGACGCGGCTGGATGATCTGGATCAGCATGGAACGCGGCACCGAATTGGACGCGGCGTCTTCGTCCTCGCCCACCAGCGGCACCTTCAGCATTTCGCGGTCGTCGGCGGGGGACGGAATGGCGCTGCCGTAAAGCGTCTTCATGCGCTCGGCATAGTTCAAGGGCGTCGACAGGCCGCGGGCGATGTCGTTGGTGACGTGGTAGCCGCCCACCGGGATGACGTCGGTGTGCACCAGCTGTCCGCCGACGAACACGGCGATCGAGGTGGTGCCGCCGCCCATGTCGATGCAGGTGACGCCCAGTTCCTTTTCGTCCTCGACCAGACAGGCCAGGCCGGCGGCGAAGGGGCTGACCACCCGGGCTTCGATGTCCAGATGGCAGCGGTGCACCACGGTCATCAGGTTGCGCACCGGGCCGACGGCGGCGGAAATCACGTGGATGGCCACGCCCAGGCGTTCGCCGTACATGCCGCGCGGGTCGCGGATGCCTTCGTTGCCGTCGATGGTGTAGTCCACCGGAATGGCGTGGATCAGGTCGCGGTCGGCGCTTTCGTGATGGGCGCGGCCGTGATCCAGCATGCGGCGGATGTCGGCTTCGTTGACCGCGTGGCCGTTCATGGCCACTTCCACCTTGACGTTGGTGGAGCCCGGCGCGCCCCCCGACAGGTTGACCACCACCGCCTTGACCCGCTCGCCGGCCATGTCCTCGGCGGCGTCCACCGAGGCGCGGATGGAATGTTCCAGTTCTTCCAGGTCGACCACGGCGCCGGCCCGCATGCCGCGCGCCACCTGATGGCCGATGCCGACGATGCGCGGGTGGCCGTCTTCCTGGACGCGCGCCAGGAAGCAGCACACCTTGGTGCTTCCCACATCCAGCGCGGCGATCAGTCCGTTGCGCATGCTCATCAGGCTCCGTTGTCCTTGCGGCCTTTGCCGGGTTCGGGCGGGGCCGAGGCGCGCTCGGTCTTCAACACCATGCGGTCGGGGACGCGCAGGTCGACCATGCGCACCTGACGGGCAGACAGGCCTTGGGCGCGTTCCAGGTCGGCCAGGCGGTGCCAGGCGTCCTTGGCGTCGTCTTCCGGCAGGCGCACTTCCAGGCCGTCCTGGGCGTCGTCCAGCATCAGGTTCCAGCGGCGGTTGCCCACATGGATGGCGGCCTTGACGCGGGGGGCCAGGCTGGGTTCGCTGGCCAGCATGGCCAGCAGTTCGTCAGCCCGCGAATTGGCGCCGTCGCCGACCACCAGGGGCAGGCCTTCATAGCCGGCGATGGTGCCGGGAATGACCTGACCGGTCTTGTCCACCAGCACGTGGTGGCCGTTGTTCTGCCAGATGGCGATGGGCTGGCGTTCGACGATGGCGATGTGCACCTGATCGGGCAGGCGCCGTTCCACCGCCGCGACCTTGACCGAAGGCAGGGCTTCCAGACGGTCCTTCACCTGTTCCAGGTCGACCGCCAGGATGGGGCTGCCATGGGTGGCGCCCAAGGCGGTGGCCAACTGGTCCATGGGGGTGCGGCCGCGGCCGGTGATGGTGATCTGGTCGATGCGGAACCCCAGACGGGCGGTGGAGTCCATCACCGAGGCGATGGCGGTCTGGGTGGTGCGTTGGATGATGCCCGAATGCCAGACGACGGCGCTGCCGACCACGATGGTGGTCATGGCGATGCCGGCCGCCGACAGCTTTTGCAAGGGCGTGAAGTCGAAACGCGGCAGCGGCAGGCGGCGGCGCGTTTTCTTGGGCTTGCTGTCGGGGCGGCCTTCGGCGCGCACGTCGCGCTTGTCCTTGGCCGGTTTGGCGGCACGGCGCGGGCGCGACAGCCGGGGCACTTCCACGGTGTCGGCGGTGGTGGCCGGCGTCAGCCGGTCTTCGGCGGTGATGATGATGTCGCTGTCGCTCATGCGTCACACTCCGCTTGTTCGACCATCCAGCGCACCAGTTCGGGGAAGCTGATGCCGCAATGGGACGCGATGTCGGGGACCAACGAGGTGGCGGTCATCCCCGGCTGGGTGTTCACTTCCAGGATCACCAGACGCGACCGGCCGGGTTGGGTGTCGTCGTAACGCAGGTCGGCGCGCGACACGCCCCGGCAGCCCAGCACCTTGTGGGCCTCGACCGCCAGCCGGCAGGCCTCGGCGTAGATGTCGGCGGGAACCGGGGCCGGCATGATGTGCTTGGACCCGCCCGGCGCGTATTTGGCGTCGTAATCGTAAAAGCCGCGTTCCGAAGTGATTTCCAGGCAACCCAGGGCGCGGTCGCCCATCACGGCGACGGTCAGTTCACGTCCCGGCACGAATTCTTCCACCAGCACGTGGTCGGCCTGGAACGGCCATTCGCCCAACGGGTCGCGGTTGTCGCCCGGCTTCAGGATGTAGACGCCGACGGAAGACCCTTCGTTGACCGGCTTGACCACGAAGGGGCGTTCCATGGGGTCGGCGCCGCCCTGGTCGCGGCGTACCACCACGCCCTTGGCCACCGGCAGGCCGGCCTGGGCGAACAACTGACGGGAAAACGCCTTGTCCATGGCTGCGGCGCTGGCCAGCAGGCCGGAATGGGTGTAGGGCACGCCCATCAGGTTCAGCAAGCCCTGGACGCAGCCATCCTCGCCGAAGCGGCCGTGCAGCGCGTTGAACACCACGTCGGGCTTGCTGGCGGCGATGTCCTGGCACAGCTTGGCCACGTCGGCGCCGACATCGACGGTTTCGACCGCGAAGCCGGCCTGGACCAGCGCCTTGGCGGCGGCGGCACCCGAACGAAGCGAGACTTCGCGTTCGGACGAGATGCCCCCCATCAGGACGGTGACGCGGCTCATGGCTTGGCTCCTTCGATGCCGATGCGGCGGATTTCCCATTCCAGGGTGACACCGCTGGTTTCCAGGACCCGGCGGCGCACTTCCTCGCCCAGATTCTCGATGTCGGCGGCGGTGGCGTCGCCCAGGTTCAGCAAGAAATTGCAGTGCTTTTCCGACACCTGGGCGCCGCCGATGACCAAGCCGCGGCAGCCGGCCTTGTCGATCAGTTCCCAAGCCTTCATGCCGTCCGGATTGGCGAAGGTGGAGCCGCCGGTGCGCACCCGGGTGGGTTGGCTGTCTTCGCGTGCCTGCTTGATGTCGGCCATCTTTTGGGCGATGGCGGTCCCGGCGCCGCGCTTGCCCTGCAGGGTGGCGGACAGGAAAATGTAGTCTTCCGGGCTGCCGCAATGGCGATAGCTCATGTCCAGATCGGCCAGCGTCAGCAACTGGGTGGTGCCGTCGCGGTCGATGGCGGTGGCCGACAGCGTCACGTCCTTCATCTCGCCGCCGAAGGCGCCGGCATTCATGCGCAGCGCGCCGCCGATGGTGCCGGGCACGCCGGACAGGAATTCCAGCCCGGAAAGCCCGTGTTCCTGGGCGGTCAGCGCCACGTTCAGGTCCAGCGCGCCGGCTCCGGCGGTGACGATGTCGTCCATCACGTCGATTTGCGCGAAGGCGCCGCCCAGGCGGATGACCACGCCCTGGACCCCGCCGTCGCGCACCAAAAGGTTGGAACCGACGCCGATGACGGTGACCGTCACCTCGGCCGGCAGTTCCACCAGGAACTCGGCCAGGTCGTCCACGTCGGCAGGACGGAACAGCACTTCGGCGTTGCCGCCGACGCGGAACCAGGTCAGCCCGCCCAAAGGCGCGTCCACGGTCAGGCGACCGCGCGTCTTCGGCAGCGACTTGATCCAGGAATTCCGCGGGGCTGCGTTCATTACTCGGCTCCTCCCTTGGCGGGCAGGGCTTCCAGTTGCGCCGGCAGGGCATGGGCCCATTGGGTGATGTTGCCGGCGCCCAGGCAGACCACCATGTCGCCGCTGGCGGCCAGGTCGTTCACCATGCCGGCCAAGGCGGACGCGTCGGACAGCGCCAGCACCTGACGGTGGCCGTGTTCCTGCAGACCGGTGACCAGGGAATCGCGGTCGGCGCCGGGGATGGGTTGTTCGCCGGCGGCGTAGACGTCGGCGACGATCACCGTGTCGGCGTCGTTGAAGCAGGTGCAGAACTCGGCGAACAGCGACGACAGGCGCGAATAACGGTGCGGCTGCACCACGGCGACGACGTTGCCGGTGGTGGCGGAGCGCGCCGCCTTCAACACGGCGGCGATTTCGACGGGGTGATGGCCGTAATCGTCGATGACGGTGATGCCCTTGGCTTCGCCGGTCTTGGTGAAGCGGCGCTTGACCCCGCTGAAATTGCCCAAGGCCTTCCTGACCACGTCGTTGGTCAGGGCCAGTTCGTTGGCGCAGGCGATGGCGGCCAGCGAGTTCTGGACGTTGTGTTCGCCGTACATGGGCAGGCGTACGTCGTCGATGATGCGGGTCTTGCCGGTGATGCGGTCGGTGATGACCACGTCATAGCGGGCGCCGCCGGGGCCGATTTTCACGTTGGTGGCGCGAATCATCGCCTGGGGGCTGAAGCCGTAGGTGACGATCTTGCGGTCGGGCACGCGGGCGATCAGCGCCTGGACTTCCGGGTGGTCGATGCAGCAGGCGGCGAAGCCATAGAACGGGATGTTTTCCACGAAGGTGCGGAAGGCGTCGCGCAACTTGTCGAAGGTCCCGTAATGGTCCATGTGTTCGGGGTCGATGTTGGTCACCACCACGGCGGTGGCCGGCAGCTTGGTGAAGGTGCCGTCGGACTCGTCGGCTTCCACCACCATCCAGTCGCCGGCGCCCAGACGGGCATTGGTGCCATAGGCGTTGATGATGCCGCCATTGATGATGGTGGGGTCCATGCCGGCGGCGTCCAGCATGGCGGACACCAAGGTGGTGGTGGTGGTCTTGCCATGGGTGCCGCCGACGGCGATGGCCGACTTCAGGCGCATCAACTCGGCCAGCATTTCGGCGCGGCGGACGACGGGGACCATCTTGGAGCGGGCGGCCACCACTTCCGGGTTGTCGGCCTTGACCGCCGACGACACCACGACGACGCGGGCCTGATCCAGGTTTTCGGCCCGGTGGCCGATCTGCACGGTGACGCCCAGCTTGCGCAAACGTTCGACGTTGTAATTGTCGGCGATGTCCGAGCCCTGGACGGTATAGCCCAAATTGACCAGGATTTCGGCGATGCCCGACATGCCGATACCGCCGATGCCGACGAAATGGATGGCGCCGATGGAAAGCGGCATGGTTCTCATGAGCGGGACTCCTGGACTTGGGCGGTTTCGGCCACCAGATCGGCAAGGCGGGCGGCGGCGTCGGGGCGGCCGGCGTTCTTGGCGCATTGGGCGGCCCGGGCCAACGTTTCGGCTTGGGCGAACAAGGACTGCAGACGCGCCGCCAAGGCGGTGGCGGTGAAGCCGGTCTGCGGCATCAGCCAACCGCCGCCGGCTTCGTCCAGTGCCCGGGCGTTGGCGGTCTGGTGGTCGTCGATGGCGTGCGGATAGGGCACCAGGATGGCCGGACGGCCCAGCGTGGTCAGTTCCGCCATGGTCGACGCGCCGGATCGGGCGATGACCAGATGAGCGGCGGCCAGACGCGCCGGGATGTCGGCGAAGAAGCTGTCCAGGATGGCGGTGATCGGGCTGGCGGCATAGGCGGCGCGCACGGCTTCCAGATCTTCCGGGCGGCATTGCTGGGAAATGTGGATGCGGGCCTGCAGTTCGGCCGGCAGACTGGTCAGGGCGGCGGGGATCACTTCCGACAGCACCTTGGCCCCTTGGCTGCCACCCAACACCACCAGATTGATGGGACCGGTGTGGTCCAGGACGGGATAGGGGGTGGCGCCCAGGGCCTGGACGCCGGCCCGCACCGGCATGCCGGTGTGGCGCAGCTTGTCCTGGCAGCTTTCCGCCACATGGGCGATCTGAGGATAGGAAATGGCGATGACGCGGGCCTTGGACGCCAACAGACGGTTGGCGCGGCCCAGAACGCCGTTCTGTTCGTGGATGATGGTGGGGATGCCCAAGGAGGCGGCGGCCACCATGGTCGGCACGCTGGCATAGCCGCCGAAGCCCACCACCACGGCGGGGCGTTCCTTCTTCAGGATGGCGCGGGCCTGCAGCACGCCGAAGCCCAGTTCCAGAACGGCGCGGGCTCGGGCCATCAGGCCACGCCCGGCGATGCCGCCGGCGCTGATGCGGAAGGTCTCCAGCGTCCCCAAGGTGCCGCCGTAATTCTGGCCGCGCTTGTCGGTGACCAGACCCAGGCGCCAGCCGCGATTGATCAGCTCGGCCGCCAGGGCCTCGGCCGGGAAGACGTGGCCGCCGGTTCCGCCGGCCGCCAGCAGGGCGAAGGGCTTGGTCATTGTTCAAGCTCCTCGTGGCCGTAACGCTTGCGGGTCAGCGCCAGCACCATGCCCATGCCCAAGGCCAGGGCCAGCATGGACGAACCGCCATAGGAAATGAACGGCAAGGTCATGCCCTTGGTCGGCATCAGGCGCAGGGTGGACGCCATGTTGATGATGGCCTGCAGGCCGAACTGCACCAGCAGGCCGGCGGCGGCCAACACCACGAACAGATTGTCGTCGCGCATCAGGCGGGAAAAACCGCGCAGCACGATGAAGGCGAACAACACCAGCACGAACAGGCACAGCGCGATGCCGAATTCCTCGCCGGCCACCGCCATGATGAAGTCGGTGTGGGCGTCAGGCAGGATCAGCTTGATGCGGCCTTCGCCGGGACCGCGTCCCAACAGCCCCCCGGCCTTGAAGGCGTTCAGCGCGGTGGTCACCTGGAAGGCGCCGTCGCCCGACGGGTCCAGGAAACGGTCGACGCGTTGCTGCACGTGGCTGAACATGAAATAGGCGCCGACACCGCCCAACACCGCCATGACGCCGCCGGCCACCACCAGGATCATCGGCAAGCCGGCCAGGAAGAACTGGACGCCGAAAATGGCGGTGACCACCAGGGTCTGGCCGACGTCGGGCTGCTTCAGCAGCAGCACGGCGACCACGGCATAAAGGAAGCAGGCGATGGCCTTGCCGGGGAAGCCGGGGTTCAGGCGTCCTTCGGCGAACATCCAGGCGGCGGCGATGGCGAAGCAGGGCTTGGCGAATTCGCTGGGCTGCACGGTGATGCCGGCCAGTGACAGCCAGCGGGTCGAGCCCTTGATTTCCGGGGCGAACAGCAGGACCGCGACCAACAGCACCACCGAGCCGCAATAGCCCAGAACGCCCAGGCGGCGCACCTGGCGCGGCGATAGCAGCGACACCCCCAACATCACGCCCACCGCCGGAACCAGAAAGACGAACTGGCGGCGGATGAAGTGGAAGGAATCGGCGCCGATGCGGTCGGCCACCGCCGGGCTGGCGGCCATGGTCAGCAACACGCCGATGGCCACCAGCGCCAGTACGGCGGCGATGGTCCAGCGGTCGACGGTCCACCACCAGCGGCCAATGGTCGAAGTGTCGGTGCGGCCCAGGCTCATTTCAGCCCCCCCACCAGTTCACGGAAGACGTCGCCGCGATGTTCGAAGCTTTTGAACTGGTCCCACGAGGCGCAGGCCGGCGACAACAGCACCACCTCGCCCGATTGGGCGCGGGCAGCGGCGGCCTGGACGGCGTTTTCCAAGGTGCCGCATTGGGTATAGGGGACCTTGCCGTCCAAAGTGGCGGCGAAAGCCTGGGCGGCGTCACCGATCAGATAGGCGTGGGCAATGCGGTCGAAATACTTTTCCAGGGACGCGATGCCGCCTTCCTTAGCCTGGCCGCCGATGATCCAGTGGATATGGTCGTAACAGATCAGGGCGACTTCGCTGGCTTCGGCGTTGGTGGCCTTGGAATCGTTGACATAGCGCACGCCGTTCACCGTGCCGACCCATTCCTGGCGGTGGGCCAGGCCGGGATAGCTGGCGATGCCGGCGGCGATGGCGTGGGCTTCGACCCCCAAGGCGCGGGCCAGGGCAAAGCCAGCGCAGGCGTTCTGCCAGTTGTGACGGCCGGGCAAGGTTTGGATGGCGGTCAGGTCGAAGATTTCGCAGCCGTCTTCCAGCAACACGCCCTGGGGGGCGGACACGCCGTGATCCAGCGCCTGCTTGACGGAAATGGCGACGTGACGACGGCCGGCGCCCAGCAGCCAGTCGGCGATACCCCGGGTGGGGGCGTCGTCCAGGCCGATGACGGCGGTGCCGTCGGCGGCGATCAGGTCGTACAGGCGGCGCTTGGCGGCGACATAGCCGTCCATGCCGCCATGGCGTCCCAGATGGTCCGGCGTGATGTTCAGCAACACCCCGGCCCGGGCCCGCAAGGATCGGGTCAGTTCCAGCTGATAGGACGACAGTTCCAGCACGTAGACGCCGTCATGGCCCAGATCGGGCAGGTCCAGGGCGGCGGTGCCCAGGTTGCCGCCGGCGGCGACCGGGATGCCGGCGCTTTTCAGGATATGGGCGCACAAAGTGGTGGTGGTGGACTTGCCGTTGGTGCCCGAAATCACCACGAACTGGGCGTCCGGCTTGGCAAGGGCCAGCAATTCCACGTCGCAGACCAGATCGATGCCGGCGGCGCGGGCGGCGACGGCCAGGGCGTGGGGTTGGGGATGGGTGTGGGGGATGCCGGGGCTCCACACCAGCAGGTCCAGCGTGGACACGTCCAAACCAGCAGGATCGGTCAGCACGATGCCTTCGGCCAGGGCGGCGGCGCGGGCCTTTTCGTTGTCGTCCCAGGCGGTGACGCGGGCACCGCTGGCCGCAAGCGCGCGAATGGTGGCGGTCCCGGATTTACCCAGGCCCATCACCATCACGTTCTTGTCGGCAAGGAAGGGGACGAGGATCATGATCGGCCTACCGCAGTTTCAGGGTGGACAGGCCGACCAGCGCCAGGATGCCGGCGATGATCCAGAACCGGATGACCACGGTGGGTTCGGCCCAGCCCTTCTTTTCGAAGTGGTGGTGCAGCGGCGCCATGCGGAACACCCGCTTGCCGGTCAGCTTGAAGCTGGCCACCTGAACGATCACCGACACGGTTTCCAAGACGAACAGGCCGCCGACGATGGCCAGCACCAATTCATGCTTGGTCACCACCGAGATGGCGCCCAAGGCGCCGCCCAGGGACAAGGAACCGGTGTCGCCCATGAACACCATGGCGGGCGGCGCGTTGAACCACAGGAAACCCAGGCCGGCGCCGACCAGGGCGCCGCAGAACACCGCCAGTTCGCCCGACCCCGGCACGTAATGGATCTGCAGGTAATTGGCGAAGACGGCATGGCCGACCAGATAGGAAATCAGCGCGAAGACGCCGGCGGCGATCATTACCGGCACGATGGCCAGACCGTCCAGGCCGTCGGTCAGGTTGACGGCGTTGCTGGCCCCGATGATGACGAAGACGGCGAAGGGCACGAAGAACCAGCCCAGCTGGATCAGCAGGCTTTTCAGGAACGGCACCGCCAGGGTACCGGCCAGGGGTTCGCGCTGGATGGCGTAGACCCAAGCCGCGGCGATCAGGGCGATGACGATCTGGCCGGCCAGCTTCAATTTGCCGGGCAGGCCCTTGGGGTTCTTCTTCGACACCTTCAGGAAGTCGTCCAAAAACCCCAACAGGCCGTAACCCAGGGTGACCAGCAGGACGATCCAGACGTAATGGCTGCGCAGGTCGGCCCACAGCAGGGTGGCGACGGCGAGCGCGATCAGGATCAGGAAACCGCCCATGGTGGGGGTTCCCTTCTTGGTCAAAAGGTGGCTTTCCGGGCCGTCGGCGCGGATGGGCTGCCCCTGCTTTTGCCATTGGCGCAGCCAGCGGATCAGGCCCGGGCCGATGACGAAGGCGACGACCAGCGCCGTCAGCACCGCGCCGCCGGTGCGGAAGGTCAGGTACTTGAAGAGGTTGAACAAAGCAACCTCGTCAGCCAGGGGATAAAGCAGGTTGTAGAGCATGTTTCCCCGTCACCCTTCCAACAAAGTCTTGACCACCACCGCCATGCGCGAGCCGGCGGAACCCTTGACGACGACCACGTCACCAGCGCGGACGACATCCTTGATCATCGCCGCCAATTCCGTCGAATTCGCGGCATGCACGCCACGCCGCCCCTGGGGCAGCGCGTCATGCAGGTTCTTCATCAGCGGGCCGGCCGTGCACACCAGATCGGTGCCCCACAGGGCGGCGGCTTCCGCCAGATTGGCATGGAGCGCGGGGGCGGAATCGCCCAGTTCCAGCATGTCGCCCAGCACCGCGACCCGACGCCCGCCCTTGCCCGGTCGCGCCGCAGCCAGGGTGGACAAGGCCGCCTTCATGGAAACCGGGCTGGCGTTGTAGCTTTCGTCGATGACTTCCACCATGCCGGACTTCCACACCACCTGATGGCGTTCGCCGCGACCCTTGGGCGGGCGCATGGCGGCCAGGCTGTGGGCGGCCTTGACCTCGTCGCCGCCCAGCGCGCCCGTGGCCAGCACGATGGCCAGCGAGTTCATCCCCCAATGCAGGCCGGGAACGCCGACCCGATAGGCGATGGCATGGTCGTGCAGCAGGGCGAAGACGGCGGTGTCCTCGGGATCGACGGCGCAGTCCAGCATGCGGGCGTCGGCGTCGATATGGCTGCCGAAGCTTTGGATATGCTTGACGCCCGCCGCCTTGGCGGCGGTGGCCAAACGGCGGAAGTGACGGTTGTCGCGGGGCAGAATGGCGTGGCCGCCGGCTTCGATGCCGGTGAAGATTTCCGCCTTGGCGTCGGCGATTTCCTCGGTGCTGGCGAAGAACGCCGAATGCACCGCTTCGATGGTGGTGACGATGGCGGCGTGGGGGCGCACCATCTTGGACAGCGGCGTCAATTCGCCCGCATGGTTCATGCCCAGTTCGAACACCCCAAAGGCGCAATCGGCGGGCATGCGGGCCAGGGACAGCGGCACGCCCCAATGATTGTTGAAGCTGCCCACCGAATAATGGGTCTTGCCCTGGGCCGACAGCGCCAGGGCGGCCATTTCCTTGGACCCGGTCTTGCCCACCGAACCGGTGATGGCGAGGATGCGGGCCTTGGTGCGGGCCCGGGCGGCGACGCCCAGATCCTGCAGGCCGGTCATGGTGTCGGCCACCTGCAGCAGGGGCAAACCGTCGCAGCCTTCGGGGACCTTGTGCACCAGGGCGGCGGCCGCTCCGGCTTCGATGGCGGCCTTCACATGGTCATGGCCGTCATGGTTGGGGCCGGCCAGCGCGATGAACAGATCGCCCGGATTGATGCTGCGAGAATCGATGGAAACGCCGCTGGCGCTCCAGTCGGCGGCACCCGACAGGGTGCCCTGGGTGGCGGCTTCGGCTTCCTTTGCGGTCCACAGGGTCATGCCGCACCTCCGGCCGCCTTGCGGCATTCCTCGGCGTCGTCGAAGGGCAGGATCTGGTCGCCGACGATCTGGCCGCTTTCATGACCCTTGCCGGCCACCACCAGCAGGTCGCCGGCCTTCAGCAGCGACACCGCATGGGTGATGGCGTCACGGCGGTCGGCGATTTCCACGGCGCCCTTGGCCTGGGCCAGGATGGCGGCGCGGATGGGGGCGGCGGCTTCGGTGCGCGGATTGTCGTCGGTGACGATGACCTGATCAGCCAGCTTGGCGGCGATGGCGCCCATTTGCGGGCGCTTGCCGGGGTCGCGGTCGCCGCCGCAGCCGAACACCACCACCAACTTGCCGGTGGCGTGGGGACGCAAAGCCTTCAGCACGGTTTCCAGGGCGTCGGGGGTATGGGCGTAATCGACGAAAATGGGGGCGCCGTTGTAGTCGGCCACTTTTTGCAGACGGCCGGGGATTTCCGTCAGGCTTTCCATGGCTTCCACGGCGGCATGGGCGTTGCCGCCGCAGCCGATGACCAGACCCAGGGCGGCCAGGGCGTTGGCGGCCTGGAAAGAACCGGCCAGCGGCAGGCGGACGCTGGCGGCTTGGCCCAGGACGTCCAGGTCCAGCACCTGCCCATGGGCATCGGGGCGGATGTTCTTCAGTGCCAGTTCAGCGCCGGCAAAGCCGAAGCGCAGCAGACGGCGGACCCCGGCAGCCTTTTCCACCTCTGCCGCGACATCGGAATCGGCGTTGATGACGGCGACGCCGTCGGCGGGCAGCAATTCGCTGAACAGCCGCAGCTTGGCCGCCAGATAGGCCACCATGTCGCCGTGGTAATCCAGATGGTCGCGGGTCAGGTTGGTGAAGGCGGCGGCCTGCAGACGCACGCCGTCCAGACGGAACTGGTCCAAACCGTGGCTGGACGCTTCCATGGCGGCATGGTCGATGCCGGCATCGGCCAGTTCGGCCAAGGTGGCGTGCAGGTCGGCGGGATCGGGGGTGGTCAGGCTGGGACGCGGGGCGAAGCCTTGGGCGACCAGCCCCAAGGTCCCCAGGGACGCAGCGGCGAAGCCCATGCTTTCCCACATCTGACGGGTGAAGTTCACCGTCGAGGTCTTGCCGTTGGTGCCGGTGACGGCAGCCATCAGCCGGGGCTGGCGGGCAAAGAAGGCGGCCGCCGCCAGGGCATAGGCGCGGCGCGGTTCGGCATCGGTGACCAGCACCGCCGCGCCGGTATCCACCTGGGTGCCGGCGGGGGCCAGGATGACGGTGGCGCCTTGGGCCACCGCCTGGGCGATGAAGGCGCGCCCGTCGGCCTTGGCGCCGGGCAGGGCGGCGAACAGCATGCCGGGGGCGACTTTGCGCGAATCGCAGGTCACGCCAGTGATGGTCGCGATCAGTTCAGCGAGCTTGGGCGACATCGTTGCCTCCCTTGGCGGTGCTGACCTTGGCGGATTGCTGTCCGTCGGCCGTCGGCTTGGGGGCGATGCCCAGCATGGGGGCGATCTGGGCGATGATGCGGCCGGCCGTGGGCGCGGCGTTCCAGCCGGCGGTGATGAAGCCATAGGTTTCCTTGGTGCCCTGGGGCTCGTCCACCATGGCAAGGACCACATAGCGCGGATTGTCCATGGGGAACCCGGCGATGAAGGACGACAGCACCGCCTTTTTCTTGTAGCCGCCGGCAGCGGCCTTTTCAGCGGTGCCGGTCTTGCCGCCAACCTCGTATCCGGGGACGTCGGCCTTCTTGCCGGTGCCTTCGGTGACCACCATGCGCATCAGCTGGCGCATCTGGACCGAGGTCTTGGGCTTCAGCACCATTTCGCCGGGAACCGGTTGCTCGGCGGCGCGATGCACCAAGGTCAGGGGATGGAAGATCCCGCCATTGACCAAAGCGATGGCGCCGGACACCAACTGCACCGGGGTCACCGACAAGCCGTGGCCGAAGGAAATGGTCACCGTGTTGATGTCGCGCCACGGATTGGGCACCATCGGAGAGCCCACTTCCGGCAGTTCCAGGCTGGGAGTGTGCAGCATGCCCATGCGGGCCATGAACTGACGCTGGAAGTCGGTGCCGGCGTCGAGCGCCATGCGGGCCGAGCCGATGTTGGACGAATGGATCAGGATTTCCGGAACGGTCAGCCAGCGGTTCAGGGCATGGTCGTCATGGATGGTGTGGCTGCCGAACTTCAGCGGCTTGGTGGCGTCGAAGCTGGAATTCAGGTTGATGCGGCCGGTTTCCAACGCCATGGCGGTGTTGAACAGCTTGAAGGTCGAGCCCATTTCATAGGCGCCCTTGGTGGCGCGGTTGAACATGGCTTCCGACGTGCCGGCCGGCGGGTCGTTGGGGTCGAAATCGGGCAGGCTGACCATGGCCAGCAATTCGCCGGTCTGCACGTCGGCCACCATGCCGGTAGCGCCCAGCGCGTTGAACTGGGTCACCGCTTTTTGCAACTCGGCGCGCACCACCGTCTGGATGCCCAGGTCGATGGACAGGGCCAGCGGCTCGGACTGGCTGGTCAGGCGGTTTTCGAAGAAACGTTCGACTCCGGCGATGCCCTTGTTGTCGATGTCGGTCATGCCGACCACATGGGCGACCAGGTTGCCGTGGGGATAGACCCGGCGTTCGCCTTTTTCGAAATGCAGACCGGGAACGCCCAGGGCGTTGACGTCGTATTGCTGGCGCGGCGTCAGGTTGCGGCGCAGATAGACGAAGGTCTTGCCGGCGGCTAGGCGGGCGTGGACGTCCTCGGCATCCATGTCGGGCAGGATGGAGGCCAGTTTGCGGGCGGCGTCGGCCAGGTCGACGCGGGCTTCGGCCATCTCGCCGGGGCGTGCGTACAGCGACACGGTGGGCAGGCTGGATGCCAGCATCGAGCCGTTGCGGTCGGTGATGTCGGCCCGGGCCATTTCCAGTTCTTCGGTGCGCGCCGTGGGCAGGGCCCGGGGCTTGGCCGGGTTGGCATCCAACACGGCGACGTCGACCATACGGGCGCCGATGACCCCGAAGATACCCAGGAAAACCACGGCGGTGACCAGCAGGCGGGTGCGGCCGGTTTCCAACGCGCGTGAACGCACCCCGTCCAAACGCAACGCACCCGGCGTGTTCTGCAGGTCTTCGCCGGGATGAAGTCCAGGATTGTGCTGGGGGCGGTGAAACAAGCTCATCGCATGCCCCCGGCAGACGGGGGGCGGGTCTCGGCCACCGAAGGCGCGGCGGGACGCGCCGCCGGCGGCTTGGGGGCGGCGGCGACGGCGGTGTTGCCGTGAACGGGGCCCAAGGCCTGCAAGGTGGTGACCTGACCGGGGCCCATCACCTTCATGTCCAGGTACTTTTCCGACAACAGCTTCAGGCGCGCCGGATCATTCAGGAAGCTCCACTCGGCCTTCAGCACGTGGATGGCTTCCTGGTTGGTCTGGATCTGGCGGTTCAGGTCGGCCAGATGGGCTTCTTGTTCCTTGACCTCGTGCTTGACGAAGTAAAGGCCGATGCCGACGACGCCGGCAGCCATGGCGGACAGGATGGTCCCGATCAGGCCGCGCATCATGACGCGTCTCCGTTGGTCCAGGCCGGCGCCGAGGTCCGCAGGGCGGCCCGCAGCTTGGCCGAGCGGGCGCGGGGATTGGCGCGGGTTTCCGCTTCGCTGGGCGCGATGGCCTTGCGGCTGATCAGCTTGAACGTGGGCGCCGGTCCCACATGGGCGCTGGGCAGGTGGCGCGACGGCGCCGGCATGTCGCCGGAACGCTTTTTCAGGAAGCTTTTCACCACCCGGTCTTCCAGGGAATGGAAGGTCACCACCGCCAGCCGTCCGCCCGGGGCCAGCAGGCGCTCGGCCGCTTCCAGCCCGCGTTCCAGCTCGCCCAGTTCGTCGTTCACGTGAATGCGCAGCGCCTGGAAGGTGCGGGTGGCCGGGTCGATGCCGTCGCCCGACTTCCTGACGGCACCGCGGACCACGTTGGCCAGTTGCAGGGTGCGGCTGAAGGGGGTGTCGGTGCGGGCCTCGACGATGGCGCGGGCGACACGGCGGGCGAAGCGTTCCTCGCCCAGGTGATAGATGATGTCGGCCAATTCGGCTTCGGACGCGCTGTTGACCACGTCGGCGGCGGACGGGCCATTCTGTTCCATGCGCATGTCCAAGGGACCGTCCTTGGCGAAGGAAAAGCCGCGTTCGGCCTGGTCGATCTGCATCGAGGAAACGCCGATATCCAGCGCGATGCCGTCCACCCGGGCGACCCCGGCCTGGGGCAGCAGGCGGTCCATGTCACCGTAACGGCCTTCCAGCATGGTGAAGCGGCCCTGGCTTTCGCCGGCCAAAGCATTTCCGGTGACCACCGCCGAAGGATCACGGTCGATGCCGAACACCCGGCAGGGGGCGGCGGCCAGGATGGCACGGGTATAGCCGCCGGCGCCGAAGGTGCCGTCCACCATGATTTCGTCCGCGGCCGGCGCCAGGACGGCGACCACTTCGGTCAGCAGCACCGAAACATGGGGGGGGGATTCCGAGTCCCGGGGGCGGGGGGCGTCAACCATCATGCGCCTCCGGTCTTAGGCTTCAGCGGCAGGGTCGGGCGGTTCTTCAGGGCGCGGGAACGGATTTCGGCTTCCATGGCCTTGTAGGCCTCGGGCTGCCAGATCTGGAAGGTCTGGCCCTTGCCGACGAAGGCGGCGTTTTCCGACAGGCCGGCATGGTCGATCAAATCCTCGGGCAGCAGGATTCGACCTTCAGGGTCCCAGGACAGCTGGCGGGCGTCGGCGAAGATCAGGGCCGAGATGTCTTCTTGTTCAGGCGAGAAGGCGTCGAAGGATTGGGTGCTGTCGGACAGGCGTTCCATGAAGTCCATGCCGCAACCTTCGACGCAAGCGGCGGTGAACGAACGATAGGCGATGATTCCCTGGAAGGACTGTGCGGACAAGGTCGCGCGAAAGGTCGCCGGGACCGACACGCGTCCCTTGCGATCAACCTTGTTCACGAAAGTGGAGAGGAAGAGTCCCATCCCCCGTGTCGCCCTTGCCGAATTGTGCCCATTCCCCAGGTCCCCCCTCCGCTGACGCAATTCGCCCGAAGATCGTCTCGCAGTGGGTGTTTATGGGATAGCATGGGTAATCATGGGCGTCAATGGTATTGGCTAGTAAAAACATGGTTCAGAATGGTTGTTGGCAAATCAATCCAGGTTTTCTCAAAGTACTAGAAGAACGCCAGATAACGCATTGATTCATCTGCACGAATCGGCGTCAAAAGGTAAATGAACGGTAAATTTGTTTGCAGATTGTTCTCAAAAGCCCGGATGGGCCCGATGCGCTGGGCGCATGGGATGGCATGGGGCTGCAATGGGCTGAGAACTGCGTCAGATGGCCTGTAAGCCGGGTTCTGTCCCATGGTTTCCCATGGTGGCGACCATTCATCTGGGACGTTCGTTGCCGAACGCCTCACGCGACCGACCCGGGCGACGACGCGAAAGCGCGTTTCATCCGGCCAAAAGGCCGGAAAGTGTCGCCCCTATTTGGTCTTGCTCCCGGTGGGGTTTGCCGTGCCGTCCCCGTTGCCGGGTCCGCGGTGCGCTCTTACCGCACCCTTTCACCCTTACCGCTGCGGACAGCGGCGGTTTGCTTTCTGTGGCACTTTCCCTAGGGTCGCCCCCGCCGGACGTTATCCGGCACCGTGCTTCCGTGGAGCCCGGACTTTCCTCCCCGCGATTGCTCGCGAAGCGGCCGCCCGGCCATCTGACGCGGCCGCATGGTGGCGGCTTGGGGCGGGCGCGTCAAGGATGACGTGTTCATAGTAAAAAATGAAAATTTTATGCAATTTGCGGCAGTGATTATTTGTCTTCTTATCGGGTCGTCACCCGATAGTGCGTTTTATCGGGCAGGTGATTCACGGATCGTATTGGGGTGTGAAAGTAAAAGGGCCGGCTCCGCTTGCGCGGACCGGCCCTTCGGTCGCGTTGACAGGGCTCTTAACCGAACAGCTTGTCGATTTCGTCCTGGCTGATGCCCTGGTTTTCCAGGGCGGGACCGTTCAGCAGCTTGGAATCGTCGTCGCGATGGTCGTCCGCTTGCTTGGGGACGATCTCGGCGATGTTGTCCGGACCCCAGATGTCGATCATGGCGTTGACGCGCGACTCGATGTATTTCAGCGTTTTCACCACCTTGGTGATGCGCTGGCCGGTAATGTCCTGGAAGTTGCAGGCCTCGAACATGGTGATGACCGATTCGTTGATGTCCTCGGCCAGACGCTTCACATAGGCGTCGTCACCGTGGGACGCGATTTCGCTGGTCAGGCTTTCGATCTTTTCCGCGGCTTCCAGAATGGACTGGGTGGCGCCTTCGGTGGCTTCGACGATGGCGTCCAGTTCGAAGGTCACCGCCAGGATGCGGTCTTCCTCGGAATCCTTGGGGCGCAGGGCGGCGATTTCCTGTTTGGTCTGCTCGATGCAGACGGCCAGGGCACGCAGCTCGGTCTTCAGCATGGACACTTCGGCCTGCTTCTGGCTGACCATTTCGTCCAGGCCGGCAGCCTGGGCGGAAGGCGGCGGGGCTTCCTCGCCGCGCATGGCGTGTTCCAGGTTGCGGATGTCGCTGCGGATTTCGTTCAGGACCCGCAGCACCTCGTCGTTGGACGGGCCGCCGATCGCGGCGACGGCGGCTTGTCCGCCTTTGACCGCTTGTGCCTTCAGGCGCTGGATCTCTGCGGTAAACAGTTTGCGTTCGGTCATCATTCGGGACGCGCCCTCCCCCCCGTGATCTTTCAAAGTGTCATGGCCCCGCCGCCGTCCCCCGAACCCCCACGGGTTTCAGCAGCCTCGATCCAAGGGCGATAGGCCAGATCAGCCCTTAGTATATGGTCCGAAAGCCATCTTTTCAGAAAAGTCAGCACTTCGTCATCAAGAACTTGACGTTCCCCGGCCAGCCAGCGGTCGCGGACGGCGCGAACCTTGTTTTCCAGTTCACGGTGGTTCTGAATGTGGGTGGCCCGTTCGGGATAGCCGATGCGTTCCATCAAAAGCTCTTCCCGGTGGAAATGGTGCTCCACGTATTCAGCCAGCACATTCAGCACGCTGCACAGCACGTCGCGGCTTTGGCCGGTTTCCATGGCGTCATGCAGCTGGTTGACCAGATTGATCAGGATGCGATGATCGGAATCGATCATGGCGCTGCCGACGCTGTAAGCCTCGCTCCAAGCCAGGACCACCATGTTCACCCCCTTCGTCACCCTTGATCAATAACACTGGCCGGGTGTTTGTTACAAGCGGGGGCCGGCGGCGGACGTGTTACAATGACACAAGAATATGCACAGGCGGGAGGCCGGTTTGAAACATTGGCGGCTGGGCACTTTCAATCTGGAAAACCTGGACGACCGCGCCGGGGAAGACGGTGGGTTCGAGGATCGTCTGGCGGTTCTGCGGCCCCAGCTGCGCCGCTTGCGGGCCGACGTGCTGTGCCTGCAGGAAGTCAACGCCCACACTCTTGACGGCAAAAGCGGCCCCCGGGTTCCGGTCGGCCTGGAGCGCCTGTTGGAAGGCACCGAATACGCCCGCTATCGCCGGGTGATCAGCATGAACCGGGGCGGCCATCGTCCGTCGGACCATCACAATCTGGTCATCTTGTCGCGCTTTCCCATCCTGTCCCATGGTCAGGTCTGGCACGATCTGGTGCCGGCGCCGTCCATCCGGGCGGTGACCGCCAAGCCGGCTTGCGATCAGGGGCAGCCGGTGGAATGGGATCGGCCCATCCTGCACGCCTGCCTGGATCTGGGGCATGGCAAGGTGGTCCAGGTGGTCAACGTCCATCTGCGGGCGCCGCGCGCCGCCTGGCTGCCGGGGCAAAAGACCGAACATGGCCGCTGGCTCAGCGTCGGCGGTTGGGCGGAAGGGTTTTATCTGGCGGCGGTGAAGCGGGCCGGCCAGGCGCTGGAAGCCCGTCTGCTGGTGGAAAAGATGTTCGACGCCGACACCCAGGCCCGGCTGGTGGTGTGTGGTGACTTCAACTGCGACGACCGCGAATCGCCCTTGCGCACCTTGATGGGCGACGAAGAAGACACCGGCAACGGCCATCTGGCGGCGCGCATGCTGGTGCCGGCGGAGCGGTCGGTATCGGAAAGCCAGCGTTACTCGGTGATCCATCATGGCCGCAAGGTGATGCTGGACCACATCTTGCTGTCACGGCCGCTTTTGGGCGACCTGATCGGCTGCGAGGTTCACAACGAAGCCCTGGGGGACGAACTGGTCAGCCCGGCCCGCATCTGGCAGCCCCCCGACAGCTATCACGCCCCGATGGTGGCGGAATTTTCCTGAGGGCCGGGCCAGCGGCCGAAGGTGACCAGGTAGCGCTGCAGGTTGCTTTGCAGGAAACGCTTGTCGGGACGGCTGTCCAAAAGCGCATGAATGCGTTCGAAGCGATCCATGTCGCCCGGCACGCGGCAGTGCTCGGCGTGGTTGGGATAGGCTTCCCCGCAGAACCGGCATGTATGCTCCATGGTCAACCCCCGTCGCATGTGATCGCGGGATCATCTTACGCCGGGACCATGTCCGCGCTGCAATGCGACAGAGGGGTGGTGCTGCGGCGCAAAAGAGGGGGGCGAGTCCGAACGAACTAGACCGCCTGCGCCATTTGGCACAGGGTCGGTGCGTAACGGCTGTCTTCGGCCCGGATGTGGTGTACCAGCCAATCGGCCAGGAAGCCGTGCAGTTCGGCGGCCACCACGGCACAAGGGTCGCGGTCGTAGGCCTGTTCCAGGGTGCGGACGTGCTCGGCCATGATGCGGTGCGACTGGCGGTGGGCGTCCAGGTCCTGGTAGCCGGCTTCCTCCATCAGGCGTTCTTCTTCGCCGAAATGGTAGAACACATAGCGGATCAGCTCGCCCAGGACCATGCCGGTGACCTGGCGTGAATCGCCCAAGGTCACGGCGCCGCCCAGTTGGTTCAGCAATTCGATCAGACGACGGTGATGGGCGTCCAGGTGGTCGACGCCGACGCTGAGGTTGGCGCTCCAGGTGACGATTTGCGGGGCCTGATCCATGTGTTTCCCCCATGATGGCGGTAGAGGTCGCGATGCCATTCTTTTTGTGTGGTCATCATAGCATGACGCAGTGCGGCAAAACCAATATTCGGTTGGCAATGCTGGGTTGATGCAGCCATGCGGCGGCCACTGGTCAGAGGCCGGGAAGGGGTGTAAACCCAAGAAGACCAGGATGGAGGGGCGGGATGATCGCGACGGTCTGGTTGCGGGGGACGTTGAGCACCGAGCCGCTGGCGCCTCGGCGGGCATATTTTTATCGGCTGGCGCTGGTGGCGGCCATCTTGTGCTTCACCGCCCTGACGGCCATCGACACCATTCCCGGAATCTGGGGTGACAGCTTCGGCCTGACCCGCCTGCTGGGGCACGCCTGCCTGGGTTTCCTGGGGGTGGACTACCTGATGCGGGTGGCGTTGGCGTTCGCCGGCGACAGCGGCTTGGCCGGTCTGGCCGGCTATGCGTTCGGCGCTTACGGGGTGTTCGACCTGTTGGCTTTCGCGCCTGTGCTGGTCGGGGCATTGTTGGGCTGGCCCCACGACGTGGAAACCGTTTTCGGCATCCTGGGTTTCCTGAAGCTGGCCCGTTATTCCCCGGCGCTGGAAACCTTGGGCGCGGTGCTGATGGCCGAATTGCGCCCACTGGCTTCGGCCATGTTCATCATGGCGCTGCTGGTGCTGATGACGTCGACGGTGCTTTATTTCGTCGAACGCGACATCAATCCCGGCATGGCCAGTATCCCGCAAGCCATGTGGTGGAGCGTGGTCACCCTGGCCACCCTGGGATACGGCGACGTGGTGCCGGTCAGCGCCCTGGGCAAGGTCCTGGGCACCGGGGTGGCGGTGCTGGGCCTGGGCATGTTCGCCCTGCCGGCGTCGATCCTGGCCTCGGGCTTCACCGAGGAAATGCGGCGCCAGAACTTCGTCAACACCTGGCATCTGGTGGCCAAGGTGCCGTTCTTCGCCGCGTTGCAGGCCACCCAGATCGCCCAACTGGCGGCGCTGCTGAAGCTGGTCCGGGTGATCAAGGGCGAAAACGTCGTGCGCGCCGGGGACGAAGGCGACTGCATGTACTTCATTGTTTCCGGCCAGGTCGAGGTCAGCGGTCCGGCCGGCACCTTCATCCTGAAGGGGGGCGACTTCTTCGGTGAAATCGCCCTGTTGGAACGTCGGCCACGCACTGCTACTGTCCGCGCCCTGAGCCGCTGTCAGTTGCTGGTCCTGGATGCGCGGGACTTCCAGCAATTCACCGCCAGTTCGCCGGAAATCCTGGAATCCATCCGCCGCACCGCCCAGTCGCGCCTGACCTTGAACAAAGAGTCTGCTCAATGAGCGAACCGAAACTGAAAGCCAAGTTGTTCATCCATGCCGCCATCCGCCAGTGCAGCCTGCGCTTCCAGCAGGCGGTGGTGGCCAGGAAAGGCGACGACGACAGCGGCACCATCTTGGTGCGGGTGATCGAAGGACGCGACCGCAACCGCGTCTATACCCAGGTCCGCGACATCCAGGGGCGGTTGGGCTGGATGTGCGCCACCGGCGCGGAGGCGGTGGACGACCAGCGGGCCGAGGCCTATGTGACCCGCGCCTGTGCCGTCGATTCCGATTCATGGGTGCTGGACGTGGAAAGCCCCGACGGCAAGGTTGCGTTCCTGGAGCCCTTGTTCAGCGCTTGAATCCTTGCGCGGCGCTGAAAATCGTATAGAACCGTGCGCCGTATTCGCCCTTCGTTGCGCAAAGGAAAGCACATGTCCCGTCGCCTGATTTCTTCCGGCTCGCCCTTCGAGGAAGTGGCCGGCTATTCCCGCGCCGTCGTCCAGGATCCTTGGGTGTTCGTGTCCGGCACCTCGGGCTTCAAGGATGGCCAGATTTCCGACAGCGAAGTCGAACAGGCCGATCAGGCGCTGCAGACCATCAAGGCGGCCCTGGAACAGGGCGGCGCCACCATGGCCGACGTGGTCCGGGTCGTCGTCTATGTGACCGACGCCGCGTTCTTCCAGACCGTCGGCCCGGTGCTGGGCAAGTATTTCAAGGCCACCAAGCCGGCCAACACCACCATCGTCTGCGGTCTGGTCGACCCGCGCATGAAGGTGGAGATCGAGGTCACCGCCCTTAAGGCGTGATTTCTGGTGATGTGAAAAGCCCCGCCGTCCCAGGGATCGGCGGGGCTTTTTATTTGCGCCGCCCCAGGGCCACCCACAGGCGGTGCGGCACCATCAGCGGCTCGCCGGGAAAGCGCGAATCCATCATCCGGCCCACGTCCTGGTCGAAATCGTGGATCAATTGCGGCGACAGACGGCCGGCGATGCCCACGGTGGCGCGCAGCCGCGCCCGCCATTCCTGGCGGGCATGGGGGGCGGCCACGTCGTTGGAAAAGCTTTCCAGGTTTTCAAAGCCGGCGACCGCCATGTCGCCCAGCCATTGCGGATAGATGCCGGTGCCGCCGCCCATGGGCCAGACCGGGTTCCACTTGCGGATCAGATCCTCGGCCGCCGCCACCACGTTGCCGGGCAAGGGCAGCCAGTCGAAATGGCAGATGGCCAAAGCGCCGCCGGGCTTGGTCAGCCGCGCCATTTCGGCGGCGGTGCGGCGGCGGTCCAGCCAGTGCCAGCACTGGCCGGCGATCACGCCGTCAAAGCTGGCGGTGTCCAGGCCGCTTTGTTCGGCGCTGGCGTGGACGAAGCTGACATCCAGCCCGGCGCAGTTTTCCCGCGCCAGATCCAGTTGCGCTTCCGAGCTGTCCAAGGCGGTGACCTTGCAGCCGGCTTGGGCGAACATCTTCGCCAGGTCGCCCTGGCCGCAGCCCAGGTCCAGGATGTGGCTGCCGGCCAGGCCAAAGCCCAAGGCCTGCAGCCGGTCGCGCAATTGCGTCGGAAAACCTGCGCGATAGGCGCTGAACGTGGCGGCGTCCTGGCCCGGATCAAGTAACATCCCCAAACATCTCCCACTTTAGTCGGGCGTATACCGAAACGACCATAACCGGTTGGTGAGGGTTTGTCATAGCATATGAGCGCGGTTAGCATAAGTTGCCCACATGGATGGAGACAGGGAACATGCCCACGATCTTGATTACCGGCGCCAACCGCGGCCTGGGGCTTGAGTTTGCCCGTCAATACGCCGCCGCCGGCTGGCGGGTTCTGGCCACGGTGCGTGACCCGTTGTCGGGCAAGGCGGTTTCCGATGCCGGGGCCGAGGTCTATGTGGCCGACGTCGCCGACCTTTCCACCCTGACGCGGCTGAAGGCGGCCTTGGCGGGCACCAGCCTGGACATCGTCTTGAACAATGCCGGCATCTATGGCGAAAACCAAAGCTTCGGCGCGGTGGATGCCGACGGCTTCATCAAGGTCATGCGGGTTAACGCCCTGGCGCCCCTGCAGGTGGCCGAAATCTTCGCCGATCTGGTGCCGGCGGGCGGCATCGTCGCCGCCATTTCGTCGAAGATGGGATCGGTGGCGGAAAACACCTCGGGCGGTTTCTACGCCTATCGGGCGTCCAAGGCCGCGTTGAACATGGTGGTCAAAAGCCTGTCCCTGGATTTGGCGGCCCGTCAGATCGCGGTGGTGGCGCTGTCGCCGGGCTGGGTGCAGACCGATATGGGCGGCCCCAACGCCCCCTTGACCCCGCCCCAGGCGGTGGCCGGCATGAAGGCGGTGCTGGATAAAGTAAATCTAACCGACAGCGGCAAGTTCTTCCATTTCGACGGCAGCGAAGTGTCGTGGTAGGACGGATGGCATGAGCAAGCAGATCGACTTCTATTTCGACTTCTCGTCGCCCTATGCCTATTTCGCCGCTGGCGAAATCGAGCGGATCGCGGTGGAAACCGGGGCCGCATGCAATTGGGTGCCCATCCTGCTGGGGCCGGCCTTCAAGGCGTCCGGCAACGCGCTGCTGATCACCCAGCCGCTGAAGGGCGCCTATAGCCGCCACGACTGGGACCGGATCGGGCGGATGACCGGCATCCCCTATGCCTTTCCCGATCCCTTCCCGGTGGCCACCATCGCCGCCGCTCGGCTGTTCTGGTGGCTGCAGTCCCAGGATGCGGTTGCCGCCAAGACCTTCGCCCGCGCCGTCTTCGCCGCCTATTTCGCCCACAGCCGCAATATCGGTGACAAGGCGGTGGTGGCGGATGTGGCCGCCGAATGCGGCCATGACCGCGCCGCCGCCCTGGCCGCCATGGACGACCCGGAATTCAAGGCCCGCTGCAAGGACGAAACCGACCGGGCCATCGCCAAGGGGGTGTTCGGTTCGCCCTTCTTCATGGTGGACGGCGAGGGATTTTGGGGTTCGGACCGCCTGCCCATGGTCCGGCGCTGGCTGGAAACCGGGGGCTGGTAGGACGCCCGGGATTGCGCCCGACGCCCCAAGGGTATAATGCTGGGGGAAGTCCGTATCCGCCGCCCAGGAGTGTTTCCCTTGCCCTTGCTGATCGATCTCAAGCCTGGTGAAAAAGTCATCATCAACGGCGCCGTCATCGAAAATGCCGGAGCCAACACCAAGCTCAGGATTCACAACGAATCCAATATCCTGCGGCAAAAGGAAATCCTGACCAACGACGACATCGCGACGCCGGCCGCAAGGGTCTATTTCTGTCTGCAATGCGCCTATATCTTTCCGGACAAGCGCGACCATTACCTGACGCTGTTCACCCATTATCTGGTGGAATATCTGGAAGCCTGCCCGTCGGCGGTGGATATCGGCCAGGAAATCCGCGACGAACTGGCGGCGGGCCTTTACTACAAGGCGCTGAAGTCGTCGCGCAAGCTGCTGAAGCACGAATCCGAGGTGCTGACCAAGCTGGAGCAGGCGGCCGAGCAATGGAGTGCGAAGCTGGGCGACACCCCGGCCCGCGACGACAGCGCCGGCTGATCGGCACCCGTTGGTGAAAATCAAAACCCCGCCGGGATCAATCCTTGGCGGGGTTTTTGCTGACGGTCAGCCGCGCGGCGTGGTCTTTCGTTAGCCGCGCGGCGGCCGGGGATGCCATTCCGCCAGTTTATGGCGGCCTTCCGCCGACATCTTGGTGGCCGCGTCCACCAGCGCGCCTTCGATGGAATCGTCGATGGCGTCGCGGATTTTGCGGCCGTCGTGGAAGATCGTGGTCAGGGCCTGCGGATCGAAGGGATCGGCCTTCAACGCGGCGCGAATCTTCAGGAACATCTCTTCCCGCTCATGGGGGCGACGCTCCATGCCGGGGGCATGTTCGGCAAAGCTGTGACGCAGGATGGCGGCATCAGGGGCGGGCAGGATCTCTGCCATTTCCTCGATCATCCGCTCGGGACGAGGCGGCGGCGGCGGAAAATCCGGCGCCAACCATTCGGTGATGGCCAGCCCCCCTAAAAAGGCGTTGACCGCCAGTGACACCGGCAGCAGCCAACGCAGGATGGGATGGCTCGTCATCAATAGCCCGCCGTCATCATGGGGTCCGACAGGCTGGCCATCAATTCGTCCTGCGGGGCGGTGTCTTCGGGCATGTGCCCCAGATAGATGCCCAGGGCCAACCCCAGGGCGACGGGCAGCATGGCCTGGCGGACCAGCATTTGCGGGGTGGGGGTCAGATCGGAAGCCAGCTGCGCCAGACGGCGCCAGAAGGTTAGCGGAACTTGTGGCTGGGGCTGGTCAAGGCGCGCGAACACGCCCGCCATCACCCGCTGCACTTGGTCGTGCCGGATGTCGGTGGCGGGGAAGGCATCTCGAATCAGGGTGTCGAGCCCATCCACGGTCAAAGCATGTCTCCAAGGTCGGTGACGCCTCGGCGTATCAATTCTTTCTTAAGCGCTCGCTTGCCGCGTATCAAGAGGGCTTCCATCGCCGGCACGCTGATATCCAGCACCTGGGCCGCCTGTGGGGCGCTGATTTCAGAAAAATAATGCAGGTAAAGGGCGGCGCGCTGGCGGTCGGGGATGATGGCCAGCGCCTCTTGGATCATGACGCGGCTTTGTTGCTGGGCCAGATGCTGGGTGGCGCCGGGGGCGGTGTCGGCCAGTTCGGCCGCTTCGTCCAGCCCGGTCCACACCGGACGACGGCGGCGGTCCAGGCAGCCGTTCAGGACGACCCGGTAAAGCCAGGTCGAAAACAGCGCAGCCCCGTCGCGGCGCCACTTGGGCGCCTGCGTCCACACCTTCAAGAAGGCGTCCTGGACCAGTTCCTCGGCGTCGTCGGAATTGCCGCTGACCCGTTGGGCCAGCATCAACATGGATTTGACATGCCTTTCCATCAGTGTCTGAAAGGCGTCGCGGTCCCCCGCGGCTGTCAGTTCCAGCAATTCGTCGTCGTCGCGGCTGTCGTTCATGGCCGCACCCGGATCATCGAAACACTCCACCCCCAAAGGCGGCAAGCTTTGCCGCCCTCTCGGCAACATTTGCCGGGTCACCCGGCAGCGATTTCCCTGTTCTGGGGAGTGACGCCTTCTGAACCGCCCTTCCTGCCCGAGTCTCCCGTCGGGGCTTGTTGGCCCCTCTCTTGCAAGGAATGTGGCGACAATTTGGATACTGCACTAACAAAAAGTAAATGTGCAAGCGATAAAATAACGGACGCCAAAAGTATGTGGCGAGCCGCTTTTTCTTTGTCTAAATCAAAGTATTCGTTATGTATATGTTGCTTTAGAATTTTTGTTCGCAGGATTTTTATTTGCGCTCCGTGCAACTTGCTGTGAGCCGAATTGTCGGCTTGCCGCAGAAGCGGAGAAAGACCATGACAAGTGGGATCGGCGGGCTCGGCTCTTTCAGCTCGGCCCAATTCGAAAAGATGTTCACCCGCATCGACACCAATGGCGACGGCACGGTGTCGAAGGACGAATTCGTCGCGGGTGCCCCCGACGACCTCAGCGCCGACAAAGCCGGCGCGCTTTACGACACCCTGGACAGCGAAGGCACCGGCGCCCTTAGCCAAAGCGATTTGGCCTCGGCCTTCCAGCAGATGGCGGCGACCATGCAGGCCGGGATGATCCAGGTGCAAAGCGTGGAGGCGGGCGGTGGTGCGCCGCCGGATGCGTCCGACCTGTTCGCCAAGCTGGATACCGATGGCGACGGCTCGGTGTCCAAGGATGAATTCGTTGCCGGCCGCCCCGACGACGTCAGCGAAGACGACGCCACCGCGCTTTACGAAAAGCTGTTCGGCGAAGATACCGAATCGGTGGATTCCGAAACCTTCGTCGCCGGCATGCAGCCTCCTCCGGCTGGCGGTGGCGGCGGTGGCGGTGGTGATTCGGACGAAGTCTATGACGCCTTGGACACCAACCAGGACGGCGTGGTGTCGCGGGCGGAATTCCTGGCCGGCCGTCCCGACGATGTCAGTGAGGAAGAAGCAACCAGCCTGTTCGAAAGCCTAGCCGGCGAGGATGCCGATTCCATCACCTCGGAACAGCTCGCCCAGGGCATGCAGGGACCTCCGCCGCCGTCTTCCGGGGATTCCGGCAGTTCGCTCAGCCAGGACGAGCAGGAACTGGTGGACAAGCTGATTGCCGCGTTGCAATCGGGCGACACGTCCGGGACCGGCACGGATTCCCCCTTCTCGTCGGCCATGCAGCAGTTGATGACGGCCATCGAGGCCTATTCCAAGTCACAGCAAGGCAGCATGGGGCAGTATGCCCAGAATTCGTTGTCGGCGCTGTCGCTGAGCGCATGATTGACCGGGCCTCTTCCTGCGCGAAGAAAAGTGGTTTTCTTCGCGCAGGGTCGGCCTGGGCCCCCCGTGTAAGCGATTGGTGGAGAATCCACCCATCGTCTTGAGAACAAGGGGATAGCACATGAGCATTTCATCCGTGGGCGGCCGCCCGCCATCGCTGCAGGACACGCTGGCCACTTCGCTGCAAAGCAAGGGACTGAGCAGCGAAAAATCCTCTTCCATCAGCTCGGAACTGGAAAGCGTGGTCAAGTCGACCATGAGTTCGGGTTCGACGCCGGCCGATCCGGCCAGTGTGCGCCAAGCCTTGGAAGACCAGCTGACCAAGGATGTCCAATCCGGCACCCTGACCCAAGAGGAAGCCGATCAGGTTCGCACCGCCTTGGACGAATTCGAAAGCCAGATGGCGGCCAACCGTCCGTCCGCTCCGCCGCCCGGCCCGCCGCCGGGGGGTGGTGCTCCGTCGGCCGGTGGCGCCGGGGAAACCTCGGAAACCGAGGAAGAGGACGAGACCGAAAAGAGCGCCCTGGAAGAACTGCTGGAAAAACTGCAGGAAGCCAGCCAGGGCAACGACGCCAGCAAGGCCAAGGATTACCTGACCCAGCTGCTGTCGTCCGGTCTGGTGGACATCAAGGCGTAAGGTGAAACGCCGTCCCCAAGGAAATTTCCTTGGGGACGGCTAGGCCCAAGGGACCGCGCGGCTTATGCCGCGGGAGGCAAGGGGTTCTGGGGAACCCGCCCGCCGTCTGAGGGGCAAATATAACGGAGACGCGCATGCTGGCCTTGTCCGACGACGAAATCCTCGACTTCGTCGCCGCCGGCAGCATGCGCGCCTTCGCGGTTTTGTGTGTGCGCAAGCTGCCGTGGCTGGCGCTTTGCGCCGCGAACGCCCATGGCGACCGGGCCCGCGCCTTGGATGGCGCCGCCCGGGTGATGATCAAAGTCTGGGAAAACGCCCCGCTATGGCCGCCGCGTTCCGGCCGTCTTGACCGCCGCCTGCTGGATCTGCTGGAAGCCGGTCCCGGAGGTGGCGGGCAGAAGGCGGACGCCATAGACGACGAAGATATCGCCGCCCTGATCCGTCAAGTGGTGGGCGACTGCGCCAGCCGGCCGCAAAAGCGGGCCGGCTGGCTGGATCGGCTTTTCGGGGGTTAGCTGAGCTGCGGCAGCGACGACAGCGCCGCTTCCAATTCCCGTTCGTCGTAGGGCAGGTCCTTCAGGTTGCCGGCGAAATAGTCGGTATAGGCCTGCATGTCGAAATGGCCGTGGCCCGACAGGTTGAACAGGATGGTTTCCGCGCTTCCTTCCGCCTTGCAGCGCAGCGCTTCCTCGATGGCGCCCTTGATGGCGTGCGAGGATTCGGGGGCCGGCACGATGCCTTCGGCGCGGGCGAAGGTGACGGCGGCGGCGAAGCATTCGGTCTGGGCGAAGGCGCGGGCCTCGCACAGCCCCAGTTCCTTGACGTGGCTGACCATGGGGGCCATGCCGTGATAGCGCAGGCCGCCCGCATGGCTGCCCGGCGGCATGAAGGTGGACCCCAGGGTGTGCATCTTGACCAAGGGGGTCAGATGCCCGGTGTCGCCGAAATCATAGGCGTACTGGCCCTTGGTCAGGGTCGGGCAGGATGCCGGCTCGACGGCGACGATGCGGGTCTTGCCGCCGTTCTTGATGTTCTCGCGGATGTAGGGGAAGGCCAGGCCGGCGAAGTTCGACCCGCCGCCGGTGCAGGCCACCACCACGTCCGGCGCCGCGTCGGCCATTTCCATCTGCAGCATGGCTTCTTCGCCGATGATGGTCTGGTGCAGGCAGACATGGTTCAGCACGCTGCCCAGCGCGTATTTGGTGTCGTCGCGGGTGGCGGCCACTTCCACCGCTTCCGAGATGGCGATGCCCAGCGAGCCGTTGGAATGGGGGTCCTTTTCCAAGATGGCGCGGCCGCAACTGGTCAGCGAAGACGGGCTGGCGATGCAGCGCGCCCCATAGGTTTCCATCAAAGCGCGGCGATAGGGCTTTTGGTTATAGGAAATCTTCACCATGAAGACCTCCACCTCGATGCCGAACAGCGAGCCGGCGAAGGCCAGGGAACTGCCCCACTGTCCGGCGCCGGTTTCGGTGGACAGCCGCTTGACGCCTTCCTGCTGGTTGTAGAAAGCCTGCGGCACGGCGGTGTTGGGCTTGTGGCTGCCGGCCGGCGACACGCCTTCGTACTTGAAGAAGATCTTCGCCGGGGTGCCCAAGGCCTTTTCCAGGCGCCGCGCCCGGACCAGCGGCGCCGGGCGCCACAGGCGATAGACGTCGCGCACCGGTTCGGGGATGTCGACCCAGCGCTCGGTGGTCATTTCCTGGGCGATCACCGCCTGCGGGAAGATGGGGGCCAGGTCGTCGGGGCCCAGCGGCTGGCCGGTTCCGGGATGCAGGGGCGGCGGCAACGGCACCGGCAGGTCGGCGGCCAGATTGTACCAAGCCTTGGGCATCTTTTCTTCGGGCAGGAAAAATTTGACGGAATCGGTCATGGCGGACGTTTCCCCTGATTGGCGTTCGCCCGTTGGCGGGCTTGGCTCCGTTGTAATCCGCGCTTCAGCAAAGGCCAAGGCGGGGCTGTGGAATTCATCGTGAAAAAGTTCAAAATTCCCTCTTGCCAGCCACGGTCGATCCGACTATAAAGCCGGCCTTCGCGGCGGATTGCTCTGTCGTGTTAGGGGCGTATAGCTCAGTTGGTAGAGCAGCTGACTCTTAATCAGCTGGCCCTAGGTTCGAGTCCTAGTGCGCCCACCAAGTTCAAGGAAAACCCTGTCGAAGCATCGCTTCGGCGGGGTTTTTCGTTTGTGGCGGCGATGACGGCGGAAAGTCCATTTTTCTCTTGCATCAGGACGCTCTCGGACATATAAAGCCGACCTTCGCGTCGGGGAGACCCGCGCACTTGGGGCGCATAGCTCAGTTGGTAGAGCAGCTGACTCTTAATCAGCGGGCCCAAGGTTCGAGTCCTTGTGCGCCCACCAAGTTCAGAAAGGCCCGGTCGAGCGACCGGGCCTTTCGCTTTGCCGGAAAGGCACCATGGAATATTTGACTTCTGATCATCCGCTGGCGCGGGCTTTGGCCCAGCGTGGCTACACCGATCTGACCGCCGTGCAATCGGCGGTTCTGGCCCCCGAAACCACCGGCCGCGACCTGTTGGTCTCGGCCCAGACCGGGTCGGGCAAGACCGTGGCCTATGGTTTGGCCCTGGCCGACACCATCTTGGGCGACGCCCCGCGGCTGCCGCCCGCCGGCGCCCCCCTGGCCCTGGTGGTGGCGCCGACCCGCGAATTGGCGCTGCAGGTCCGCAACGAACTGGAATGGCTGTACCAAGCGGCCGGCGGCCGCGTGGTGGCCTGCGTCGGCGGCATGGATCCGCGCGCCGAGCGTCGCACCTTGGCCCAGGGCACCCACATCGTGGTCGGCACCCCCGGTCGTCTGCGCGACCACCTGGAACGCGGTGGGCTGGATGCCAGCGCCTTGCGCGCCGTGGTGCTGGACGAAGCCGACGAGATGCTGGACATGGGCTTCCGCGAGGATTTGGAAGCCATCTTGGACGAAGTGCCGGCCGAGCGCCGCACGCTGTTGTTCTCGGCCACCCTGCCGCGCGAAATCACCGACATGGCCAAGCGCTATCAGCGCGACGCCTGGCGCATTTCCCTGGCCGCCGGCGCCCAAGGCCATGCCGACATCGAGCACAAGGCCATCCGCGTGGCGCCGACCGAGATCGAGCACGCGGTGGTCAACACGCTGCGTTATTTCGACGCCCCCACCGCCATGGTGTTCTGCGGCACCCGCGAGGCGGTGCGCCATCTGCAGTCGGGCTTGCTGGAACGCGGCTTCGGCGTTGTCGCCCTGTCGGGTGAGCTTTCCCAGAACGAACGCAACAAGGCGTTGCAGGAACTGCGCGACGGTCGTGCCCGGGTCTGCGTCGCCACCGACGTGGCGGCCCGCGGCATCGACCTGCCCAACCTGGATCTGGTGATCCACGCCGAATTGCCGCGTACCGCCGAAACCATGCAGCACCGTTCCGGCCGTACCGGCCGCGCCGGGCGCAAGGGCGTCAGCGTCCTGATGGTACCGTTGTCGCGCTGGCGCCGGGCCCAGCAATTGCTGCAAACCGCAGGCGTCCAGGCGGAATGGATCGCCGCCCCCAGCGCCGACGACATCCGCGGCTTGGACCAGCAGCGCCTGCTGACCCATCCCATGTTCGACGAAGTGTCGGGCGACGACGACGTGGCCATGGCCAAGACCCTGTTGGAAGGCCGTTCGGCCGACGACATCGCCTTGGCTTTGGTGCGGCTGTACCGGTCGCGTCTGCCGGCCCCCGAAGAAATCTTCACCCAAAGCGCCGAGGCGCCGCCGCCGGCGCAAGGGGGCGGTTTCGAAAAGCGGCGCGGCCGTCGGGACGACGCGGCTGGCGATGGCAATGCCGTGTGGTTCCGCCTGAACATCGGCCGCCAGAAGAACGCCGACCCGCGTTGGATCCTGCCGCTGATCTGCCGTCAGGGCCATGTGTCCAAGCAAGATATCGGTGCCATCCGTATCTTCGATCGCGACACCCGCTTTGAAGTGGCGGCCCATGTGGCCGAACGCTTCCAGGCCGCCATCCGCTCGGTCAAGCACCCGGAAGGCCGGATCGAGCCGGTGGAAGGCGTCGAGCCGGGCGAGTTCCGCAAGCCGCCCCGCGCTCATACTGGTGAACGCCCTCATGGTGGTGAACGCACGCCTTATGGCGAGCGTCCCCAGGGCGAGCGTCCCCAGGGCGACCATCCCCGTGGCCCGCGTCCCCAAGGCGAAAAGCCCTTCAACAAGGCCGGCGACAAGCCTTTCAAGGGCAAGTCGTTCAAGGTCAAACTGGGTAAGAAGCCCCAACCCCAAGACTGACGAGGAAGATCATGGTCGAACAAAGCCAATGCCCGAAATGCGCGTCGGAAAACATCTATCACGACGGCAGCTTGTGGGTGTGCCCCGACTGCGCCCATGAATGGACCGGCGACGAAGCCGCCGCCCCCGCGGAAGGCGTGATCAAGGACGCCAACGGCAACATCCTGGCCGATGGCGACAGCGTCACCGTGATCAAGGACCTGAAGGTCAAGGGCTCGTCCCTGGTGGTCAAGGGCGGCACCAAGGTCAAGAACATCCGACTGGTCCCCGATTCCGCCAACGGGCACGACATCTCGTGCAAGATCGACGGCATCGGCGCCATGGACCTGAAGTCGGAATTCGTCAAGAAGGCGTGATTTCCAGCGGGGGCGCCGCCATCGTGGCTTTCTGCGAAGCGATCCGTCCCTCCATTGCCATTGCGTCGCCCTGCAAGGGGTCCATGAACCCCAGACCACGCCGCGTCAACACAACGCGGCGTGGTCTGGACGGTTGCGGGTAAACGCGGCCAAGAACCCTCAATCCAGTGATATCCCGCCCATGCCGGCCGCCGGTATGCGCGTCGCATGGCCCGTTTGATCGGCTCGCCGTAGGCGGGCGAGTTGGCCTATTCCCCCTGGGTGTCAACGAAGGATTGGATATTTGCGCACAGATTGGACAGTCTGTAAGACAGCAAGTCCACAGGAATGTTATGCTGCCTAATTATCGGCAAGCTGATAACGTCCACATCAGAATTGCGGATACGCGAATGCGGGGGAAACGGTGCGCAAAAGCGTGATCTTGTTGATCGAGGATTCCATCGAGGACGCCGACCAGATCAAGGCGGTGTTCTCGGACAACCATGCGCCGCTGCAAATCCTGCACGCCACCGACGGCCAGGACGGGCTGGATTGCCTGTGTCGGCGGGGGCGGTGGGCTGACGACACGCCGCGTCCGGATCTGGTGGTGGTCGACTTGAACATGCCGCGTCTGGATGGCCGGGGCTTCTTGGCCGAATTTCGCCGTGACAGCCAGTTCAGCGCCATTCCCGTGGTGGTTCTGACGGTGTCGGAAGCCGAAGACGACGTGATGACCGCCTATCGCTGCGGCGCCGCCGGCTATGTGGTCAAGCCGGTTGACCCGGAACGTTTCGTCGCCGCCATCCGCGACTTGGCCAATTATTGGTTGGGCCTGGTGCGCCTGCCGCAGATGGGGTGACTTGGCCTTCCGTGCCGCCAGCGGCACAGGCAGGTTCCTTAGGCCAGCATGTCGAGCTTGCCGCCGCGGCCCGGGGGTGGTGACGGCAGGGGGGACGAGGGGGCGGCGACCTTGGCTTCGTCTCCATCGTTGTCTTTGTCGGGGCCGCGCTCGCTGGCCTCTGTCCCCCGCGATGCGGTTTGGGGGGAATAGACCGAAGACAGGCCTGTGGCGGTGATCTGCATGGTTGTCATCCTTTCTTGTGCGTGAACGGCCGTTCTGGCGTCAGGACAGCTTGGACCACGAAGCTGACGTCATCCTGACATCGGCCAAAGCGCTGCGCATTTGTCGGATGACCCCTTTGTCCACTTGGGCCGGGAACAGCCGCTGGATCATCAGGAACAGCCGTTCCGGGCCGCGTGGATAGACGTCGCGGGCATCACGGACGATGCCGTCGACGATCCGACGAGCCACCCGTTCAGGCGCGTCCAGTCGCATGCGGAATGCCTCGGCATAGCCGGCGAATCCCTCGGCGGCAGGGGTGCGGGTGCCGCGTGGGGCGCAATAGGTGACGCCGACACCCAGGTCGGCGGCCTCTCGCCGCAATGCCTCGGACCAACCGCGCAGACCGAACTTGCTGGCCGAATAGGCGGCGAAGAAGGGAAAGGCGATGTCGCCGAACATCGAGCCAACGTTGACCACCCGTCCCTGGCCGGAAGCCTGCAGCAAGGGCAGCAATTGCCGTGTGATCGCCATCGGTGCCAGCAGGTTGATCTCCAACATGCGTCGCCAGGCGTCCTCGTCCTGGTCGGCCAGGGGGGCGGCGTCGACCACGCCGGCGTTGTTGACCAGCAGGTCCAACCCGCCGTACAGCGCCGTCACATGGTCGGCGATGCCGCGCCGGGCCTTGGAATCGCCAAGGTCCAGGCTCAGCACATGGGCGGCGGTCGGGTCGGGCAAGCGTTGTCGGGTGTCTTCCAGCGCCGCGCCATTGCGGCCCAGCAGGATCAGCCGCGTTCCGCGCCGGGCCAGTTCCATCGACAGCGCCCGGCCAATTCCGCTGCCGGCACCGGTGACCAGGGCTTGTGCGCCGTCAAGCTGCATGGCTGATCTCGGCCGGCCGGGGCGCCAAGGCGCGGAAGACGTTGCCGTAAAGACCATAGAAGTCGCGGGCGGCATCGACCACGACGCGACGGCGGGCGGGCGTGTCGATGGCGTCGAGCAGACGGGCGAAGCCCTCCACATGGCCGACGTCCAGCCCCCCATGCGAGGTCAGATAGCTGAAGCCGCCGCCCGACGTCGCCTCGGCGCCCAAGCGGGCGCGAATGGATTGGGCCGCCTGGATGGCCAGCGCCACCGACATGCCTTCAAGGACGTGGACCATGCCCAGCAAGGCATAGGGGCCTTCCTCGGCGATCAGGTGATAGGCGGTGGCCACCATGGCTCGCACCGCCACCGGCGGCCGGGCCCGACGGGTCGCCTGGCCGTCGCCACCCAGCGCGACGATGTCGTCGAGGATCCATTCGTCATGGCCGGTTTCCTCGGCCACGTATTCGCGCAGACCGGCGGCCAGGACGGCGTCGTCGGGGCCGCAGGCGGCCAGGGCGGCCTGCAGCAACGGCACGGTGTGGCGGACATGGTGGTAGGCGCTGTGCAGGAAGGACAGGTACAGCGGCAAGTCGGCGCCTTCCGCAACCGTTCGGGCGATCAGCGGAATGGACAGGAAGTCCTGGCGCTCGCGATGGGTTTCGGTGATCAGCATTTCGTGGAAATTCATTTCCGCCTCTTTCAGGAAATGGGCGATGCGCCGTCGCCGGGGGCGGCCATCCATGGTGAACAGGGCGTTGGCCCGGGCTTCGGCTGCGGGGATCAGGGACAGTTCGAGGGGGCGCGCATAAGCGGGGGCCGACCGGGTCAGCTGTTGCAGGCGCGGCAACCATTGTGCCGGCGACATCGCCTTCGCTTCCGGTCGGGCAACGATGGCGGCCAGCAGGCCGGCGCGGCCGGCCAGGACGGCGCAGGCTTGGATGGCGGGGTCGGCCAACAGCATGGGTTCGATCCACTCGGGATGGATGTTGCGGCCATTGGCGGTGACCACCACGTCGTCCTTGCGTCCCAACACCTGCAAGCTGCCGTCGGGCAACAGGCGGCCGCAATCGCCGGTGCGCCAGACGCCACCGGTCGGCGCGCCCCCCAGATAACCGGTCATGACGGTGGGACCGCGGACGACGATTTCACCGTCTTCCACCGAGACCCGCACTCCGTCCAGCGGATGGCCCACACTTCCGGGAGAACGCCGGCCAGGGCGGTTGACCGCCACCACCGAACAACATTCCGACAGGCCATAGCCTTCGTGGACCGGCAGGCCCAGCGACCAGGCGGCGGCCCCCAAGGTTTCGCCCACCGGGGCGCCGCCGACGGCGACGAAGCGCAAACTGGCAGGGGCTTGACGACCTGTGTGACGCAACCACGCCACCCAGCCGGCCAGCAGTTCCGGGACCAGCACCGAGGTGGTGGCCCCCACCTGTTCCGCCTCGGCAGGGGCCGATTGGGGGCTGGCTGCGATGTGGACGCGCGCCCCCAGCTTCAACGGCAGCAGCAGTCCGGCCAATTGTTCCAGCAGCAGCGAAAACGGCAGCACCGACAGGTGGATGTCGTCCGCTTCGGCTTGTACCGCCCGTTCCAGGCCCCGCAAGCTGGCGGCCATGGCGCTTTCGTCCAGCAACACCCCTTTGGGGGCGCCGGTGGTGCCCGAGGTGTAGATGACGCGCCGCGATGGCGACACCGTCGGCCATGGCGCCGACGCGGGGTGTTCCAACACCACGACCGGCACGCCCGGATCGCCCAGGCGCTGGCGGAGTTCGGCGGTGGTCACCACCACGCCGATTGCGGCGTCGGTGATCATGTGCTGCCACTGACCGGGCGAGAAAAAGTCTGGCAGTGGCACGATGGTGCGGCCCAACGCCGCCAGCGCCAGGTCGGCGGCGACGTGGCGGCGGTCGCGTGGCATCAGCAGGCCGACCACGGGCGCGCTGTCGGCCAAGGCCTGGGCGGTGGCGGCAATGGCCTGCGTCAGTTCGCCGTAGCTGAAGGCGCCTTGGGCGTCGGTGATGGCGACACGGCCGGGGCTGCGTCGGGCGATGGCGTGGATGGCCTCGAGAACCTCACGCATGGTGGGCCTCGGCCTTGAGGGGCAGGGGCGTGGACGGCAGCAGTTTGGCGGGCAGGCTTTGTCCTTCGACCGCCAGCACGCGGGGGTCGTGCAGATAATAGCTGCCCCAGGCCGCGGGATGGGCCACCCGCTCGCGTCGGGCCGGGCCCAGGTCGATGGTGGTCAGTCCTGCCCGACGCAACATCGCCCGGAGCCGGGTGGTGGCGGTGAACAGGCCGTAGGCGCGGCCATCGGCCAAGCACAGGCGGATCGCCGCCCCCACCAGCGGCAGGGCTGCCCCGGACCGGGGCGCGGCCAGGTTGGAGAATTCGACGATCTGCCGACGTGACACCGGACGGCCGAGAACCCGTCCCAACAGGTCTTCCGGCGGTCGGTCCAGATAGACGTCCGAGAACAATCCGTCCTCGGCGAAGCGCAATCCGGCCACCGCCTGGGGATTGCCGGACGGATCCAGGGTGGCGACCAGATGGTCGGGAAAGCCGGGCACGTGGGCGCCGTATTCAGCCAGGTACACGGCGCGGACGGCCTGTTCCAGGCGGGGGCGGTCGGGATGGTCGCGATCGGCGAGGATCAGGGTCATGAATCACCTCCAGGGTTGAGGGTGATCCTGACCGGGCTTGCTGACGCCAACCTTACGGATCGGGAAAAACCAGCCGGAAACGCGCCCCGCCGCCGGGGGCGTCGTCGATCGCCACCGTGCCGCCATGGGCCTGCATGGTGCGTTGGACGATGGCCAGTCCCAGGCCGGCCCCGGCGGTGCGGCGGTCCGAACGCCAGAACCGTCTGAAGATGTCGGCCCGACGTTCCGGGGGGATGCCGGGGCCGTGGTCGGCCACCGTCAGTTCCGGCGGCGAGTCGGTGACGGTGACCAGCACGGTCGTGCCGACCGGCGTATGGCGCAAGGCGTTGTCCACCAGATTACGCACGGCATGGAACAGGGCGTCCGGCTGACCATGCACCGTCACCGCCGTTTCGGGGGCTTCGACCTCGATGTCGCGTCTGGCGCGGATGGCCATGGGGGCCAGATAGGCGGCGACGTCGCGGGCGATTTCCGACAAATCGGCGTGATCGTCAGGGGCGACGGCCAGCGCCTCGACCCGCGCCACCCGCAGCAATTGCTCGACCAGATGGGTCATGCTTTCCAGGTCGCGGCGCAAGGGGCCGGCCACCGCAGGGTCCTTCAGCGTGTCGATATGGGCGGTCAGAACCGCCAGCGGCGTCCGTAATTCGTGCGCCGCGTCGGCGGTGAAATCCCGCTGCACCCGAAATCCTTCCTCCAAGCGCTCCAGGGCGTTGTTGACCGCCTGTACCAGCGGCAGGATCTCGCGCGGGACGTTTCGGCACGGCAGGCGGATGTCGGTTGCGGCCGGGCCGATGGTTTCGGCCTGCCGCGACAGGGTGCGCAAAGGCGCGACGGCGCCGCGAATGGTCAGGATGCTGACCCCCAGCAACAATAGCAGGAAGGGGGCGGCCAGCCAGCCGCCATCCTCGAAGAAGTCGGCCAGCACGGTCTCGATCAGTTCTTGGTAGTCGCTGCCCAGCCGGACGACCTGGACCAAAAGCCGCCTGTCCCCCAGGCGGACGGGGAAGGCCTCGCCGAAATAGCTGTCGGGGCCGGGGCCGTCGGGGTTGTACTGGTACAGCGAACCGTCCTCGTCCTCGCCCTCGCCGATGCGGCCGGGGATCGGCCCGACTTCGGCGCCGGCGGCCAGCAGGGTGGCGCCGGTGTCGCGGTCGCGCACCGCGAAGCCATGCGCCTTTCCCGCTTCGGCATAGGAGTCCAGCATGCGCTGCGGCACATCCAGGACAAGCTGTCCGTCGGGACCGGTCTTGATCGCCTCGGCGATGGTTCGGGCCGTTTCGATCAGCGAACGGTCGCGCAATGAGCCGGTGGTGTTCTGGAATTCCAGCCACAGCCAACCATAGGCGAAGACGATGGCGGCCAGGGTCGCCAGCGACAGCCGCAGGACGATGCGCCCCATCAGCGACGGGGGCGGCTTCAATCGCATCGGTCCTCCGCCAGCATGTAGCCGACGCCGCGCAGGGTGTGGATGGTCACCCCGGCCCCGCCTTGGGTCAGCCGCTTGCGCAGCCGCGACAGCAGCACTTCGACGGTATTGGACGAAACGTCGTCGTCGAAGCCGTACAGTCCTTCCTCCAAGGCCCGCTTGGGCACCACGCGGCCGGCCCGGCGCAGCAATTGCTCCAGCAGCTCGGACTCGCGCCGGGGGATGCTCATCACCGTGTCGCCGACCCGCACTTCTCGGGCCGAGGTGTCCATGTTCAGTCGGCCGCACGACAGTTGTACACCCAGGGCGGCGCCGGGACGGCGCAGCAAGGCGCGAATGCGGGCCAACAACTCCTCCATGGCGAAGGGCTTGACCAGATAGTCGTCGGCGCCGCCGTTCAGGCCGCGGACCCGGTCGTCAACGCCATCGCGGGCGGTCAGCAGCAAGACCGGCAGGGCCTGTCCGCGCTGACGCGCCCGTTTCAGCAAATCCAGGCCGTCGCCATCGGGCAGGCCGATGTCGAGAATGGCGGCGTCGTAGCTCACCGACGCCAGGGCGAGGTCGGCGTCCTCGACGGTGGCGAAGCTGTCGACGGCGAAGCTGCCGCTTCGTAATCCCTGGCACACCAGTTCGGCCAGACGTTCATTGTCTTCGACCAGCAAAATTCGCATGAAGTCCCCTCAGCGCAGGACGTATTGGATGTCCGAATCGTCCTTGGCCTTGAACCGCACCTGCACCAGGGTGCCAGAGGCATCGTACCAAAGCTCGCGCGACAGGTCGCCGGTCATGGCGTAATGGTGGGCGGCCACCATGTGGTTGCCGACGGCAACCCGGTCGGCGCCCAGGTCGGCAATGCGGACGGCCATGGCATGGCCGTCCAGGGTGTTGAGCAAGGTCGATTGCTTCACCGTTTCATCGTTCCACAGGCTGGCGGGCAGGGTCTCGGCCAAGCGGGCCGTCTTGCCGTCGCCGTTGACGGACAGCCCACCGTCGCCGCCGTCCACCTTCAGGACATGGTGGGTGCCGTCGTCATTGGTTTCGGACGCCAGGGCGACCAGACGGCCGTCCTTCCACGTCTCGTGGCCATGATGTTCGAAACGATAGACCGGGATCATCGCCATCTTCACCACCACGTTGGTGTCGACGCTGACCTGCAGGCCGTTGTCGGATGTCGGCTGGAAACGCAGGTGGTGGGCGCCGACCGCCTCGCCGTTCCGCAGAACGGTGAAGTCGAGCGGTCCGGGCGTGGTGCCGGCGATGGCGACGCCGGTGGTCAGGGACAGGCTGAGGGCAAGCGGGGTCAGGAAAGCAACAAAGCGCATGGTCGTCTCTCGCGTTGTTCGTTCATGAGAGGAGTGAGACGCACTGTGGCAGGGATAGCTGACGGCAACCTGACAGGGACGAATAGCCCGGTGTCAGCTTGCGTTCAGCTGGATGCTTTTCTCTGTGGGCAGCTTTTCACCACCCGAGGCCGCCATGTCCCGTTCCGTCCTGTTCGCCACCCTGCTGTGCGGTCTGCCGACCATCGCCCTGGCCCAGGACACGCCGCCGCCGCGTCTTGACCCAGACAAGGGCTGGTACTTCTCGGGCAAGGGGGGGCCGTCCTTCGCCTCCCTCAGCGGAGTCCAAGCCCAAAACGGCGCGGCAACGACCGAAGACAGCGCCGCCAATGTGGTCGGCGCTTTCGGCATGGCCGGCGGCTACGAATGGAGCTACCGCTACCACGTTCCGCTGCGAACCGAACTGGAGTTCATGAACCGCACCGAGCTGACTTACGACGCCAGCCCCATGTTGAGCACGCCGGGATCCGGCGCCTTGGCCAGCACGGTGCAGAACATCACCACCATGGCGCGGGGCTACTGGCATTTCCCGGTCGGCAGCCGGGCGTGGTGGCCGTTCGTCTCGGCCGGTCTGGGCTGGTCCCACAACACGACCAAAAGTCAGTACACCCCGTCGGGCGGCACCATGAGCAAGCAAAAGGCAAGCAGCGACGACCTAGCCTGGAGCGTCGGCGCCGGAGCCACCTTCAAACTGGGGCCCGACGTCATGAACGACGTGGAACTGCGCTATGTGGACCTGGGCAAGGTCGACTGGGGCCTGCCGGCCGGCCAGGACATCCAGGCCGACGGCCTGGGCCATTTCGGCGCCACCGAATTGGTCTTCTCGATCCGCTACATGTTTTGAGACCAGGGGAACTCCCCCGAGCCACGACGAAAAACTGGTGCCGGTTGCAGGGTTCGAACCCGCGACCCCCTGATTACAAATCAGGTGCTCTACCAGCTGAGCTAAACCGGCTGCCACGAGGGGCGAAGTTAGTGTGAAGCGGCGTTGCCCGCAAGGTCTTGATCGCGAGCTAGTTCGTAAAGGGCGATGGCGGCGGCATTGGACACGTTCAGGCTTTCCACCAAGGGGCTGATGGGCAATTTCACCAGATGGTCGCAATGTTCGCGGGTCAGGCGGCGCAGGCCTTCGCCTTCCGCCCCCATGACCAGGGCGATCTTGCCGGACAATTTGGCCTGGGCGATGGTTTGCGTCGCTTCGCCGGCCAATCCGGCGGTCCAGAACCCGGCATCCTTCAGTTGCTCAAGGGCGCGGACCATGTTGGTGACGCGGACCAGCGGCATCACTTCCAGGGCGCCACTGGCGGATTTGGCCAAGGTGCCGGTTTCTTCCGGCGAATGGCGGTCGGGCACCACCACGGCCAAGGCGCCGAAAGCGGCGGCGCTGCGCAGGATGGCGCCCACATTGTGCGGGTCGGTGACCTGATCCAGCAGCATGACCACCGCGTGGTCGCGGCCTTGCACCAGTCTGGCGATGTCTTCGATGCCAGGGCTATCCAAATGTTCCACCAAGGCGGCGATGCCCTGATGCACGGCGCTGGGCGGCAGCAGGGCGTCCAGGTCGCGACGGTCGATGACTTCTTCGCCGGGCAGCGGACGCAGGGCGCGCCCCTTCATGATACCCGGCGCATGGGTCTTCAGCGCTTCGGCGGTCAGCACGATGCGGCGGACTTTTCGCTGCGGATTGGCCAGCGCAGCCAGCACAGCATGGACCCCGAACAACCAGATTTGGTTGCCCGGCAGGCGAGGGGGGCGGTCCGAGGGCTTGGCGTGGTCGCGGCCGTGGTCGCGTTTGCCCTTGGGTTTTTGGCGGAAATCCCGGTTGTTCATGGCGTCTCCTTGTCGAACATGATTTATCCTTCGTTTTTCGAGTTGACAAGGGCGCGAAAATCTCGATATTTGCGCTCTCCCGTCACCCCGGCCTTACCGCCGGGAACGGTGTGGAGGGGTGGCCGAGCGGTCAATGGCAGCAGACTGTAAATCTGCCGGGAATTCCCTACGTTGGTTCAAATCCAACCCCCTCCACCATTCACTTCCGGGCCGGGCGAAGGCTTCTTAGCCTAGCCATGGTGTGGGACGCGGTCTGGGCGGGTGTAGCTCAATGGTAGAGCAGAAGCCTTCCAAGCTTACGACGAGGGTTCGATTCCCTTCACCCGCTCCATGAGCGCCCTATCTCGGGTAATTTTGGCACGACCAGCGCGGCAACCGCCGCCGATCAAGTGGGTTTGACATGGCTAAGGCAAAATTCGAGCGCAATAAGCCTCACTGCAATATCGGCACCATCGGTCACGTTGACCATGGCAAGACCTCGCTGACCGCTGCCATCACCAAGGTGCTGGCCGAATCGGGCGGCGCCACCTTCACCGCCTACGACCAGATCGACAAGGCGCCGGAAGAAAAGGCCCGTGGCATCACCATCTCGACCGCTCACGTGGAATACGAGACCCAGAACCGCCACTACGCCCACGTGGACTGCCCCGGTCACGCCGACTATGTGAAGAACATGATCACCGGCGCGGCGCAGATGGACGGCGCCATCCTGGTGGTGTCGGCCGCCGACGGCCCGATGCCGCAGACCCGCGAGCACATCCTGCTGGCCCGTCAGGTCGGCGTGCCGGCCCTGGTGGTGTTCATGAACAAGTGCGACATGGTCGACGATCCGGAACTGCTGGATCTGGTCGAACTGGAAGTTCGCGAACTGCTGTCGTCCTACGACTTCCCTGGCGACGACATTCCGATCGTCAAGGGTTCGGCCCTGTGCGCCCTGGAAGACAAGCAGCCGGAAATCGGCCGTGACGCCGTCCTGGCCCTGATGGCCGAAGTGGACCGTTACATCCCGCAGCCGGAACGTCCGAAGGACAAGCCGTTCCTGATGCCGATCGAAGACGTGTTCTCGATCTCGGGCCGTGGCACCGTGGTGACCGGTCGTGTGGAACGCGGCGTGATCAAGGTTGGCGAAGAAGTCGAAATCGTCGGCATCAAGGCCACCGTGAAGACCACCTGTACCGGCGTGGAAATGTTCCGCAAGCTGCTGGATCAGGGTGAGGCCGGCGACAACATCGGCGCTCTGCTGCGCGGCACCAAGCGTGAAGACGTGGAACGTGGTCAGGTGTTGGCTGCCCCGGGCACCATCACCCCGCACACCAAGTTCAAGGCCGAAGCCTACATCCTGACCAAGGAAGAAGGCGGCCGTCACACCCCGTTCTTCACCAACTATCGTCCGCAGTTCTATTTCCGCACCACCGACGTCACCGGCATGGTTCACCTGCCGGAAGGCACCGAAATGGTGATGCCGGGCGACAACGTGTCGATGACCGTGGAACTGATCGCTCCGATCGCCATGGACGAAGGCCTGCGCTTCGCTATCCGCGAAGGTGGCCGTACCGTCGGCGCCGGCGTGGTGGCTTCCATCATCGCGTAATAAATAATGCAGTCTCCGGCGGCCGACGCTGTTGCGTTGGTCGCCGAGTGGCTGTATAAGGCGGGGCTTCGGCCGCGCCGGACCTTGCGTTTCCAGGTTTTCTGGGGCGCTCGGGCGATAGGAGTGTAGCTCAACTGGTAGAGCACCGGTCTCCAAAACCGGGGGTTGGGGGTTCGAGCCCCTCCACTCCTGCCACGCCCAGGTCAACGCGGTTCATTTGATTAAGGCGCCCCGGCGCAACAGACGACAAGAGCACGATGGCCAAGACGTCGCCCGCCCAGTTTGTGAAGCAGGTTCGCCAGGAAGCCGCCAAGGTATCTTGGCCCTCGCGTAAGGAAACCTCGGTCTCGACCATGATGGTGTTCATCATGGTGGTCGTGGCGTCGGTGTTTTTCCTGTTGGTGGACCAAGTGTTCGCCACCGCCGTCAAATTCGTCTTCGGTCTGGGAGGCTGAATAAATGGCGACCGCCCGCTGGTACGTGGTTCACGTCTATTCTGGTTTCGAAAAGAAGGTTTCGCAGTCGATCCGCGAACAGGCCGACCAAAAGGGTATGGCCGAGATGTTCGAGCAGATCCTGGTGCCGACCGAGGAAGTGGTCGAAGTGCGCCGCGGAGCCAAGGTCAACGCCGAGCGCAAGTTCTTCCCCGGTTATGTGCTGGTCAAGATGGAACTGACCGACGACACCTGGCACCTGGTGAAGAACACGCCGAAGGTCACCGGCTTCCTGGGCGGCAAGGGTCGCCCGGTGCCGATCACCGAGCGTGAGGCCGAGCGCATCATGCAGCAGGTGCAAGAGGGCGTCGAACGTCCGAAGCCCAGCGTCATTTTCGAGGTCGGCGAGCAGGTTCGCGTCTGCGACGGCCCCTTTACCTCGTTCAACGGCATGGTGGAAGAAGTCGACGAAGAACGTGCCCGCCTCAAGGTGGCGGTGTCGATCTTCGGCCGCTCCACCCCGGTGGAATTGGAATACGCCCAGGTCGAAAAGGTCTGAGGCAAATAATTTACGGAAGACGCCGCCGGCCATCAGGTCCGGCGGCAGCTTCCGTTTTCGCCTTGGGGATGGTCCCCAGGTGTTTTCGCGGTGGAAGGTCCTGCCATGGGCCGCACCACCAACTCTGAACGCAGAGGTAGGGTAAAATGGCAAAGAAAGTCATTGGCTACATCAAGCTGCAGGTGCCGGCCGGCAAGGCCAATCCGTCGCCGCCGATCGGTCCGGCGCTGGGTCAGCGCGGCTTGAACATCATGGAATTCTGCAAGGCGTTCAACGCCCAGACCCAGCAGCTGGAAGCTGGCATGCCGATTCCGGTGGTGATCACCGCTTATTCCGACCGTACCTTCACCTTCGTCACCAAGACCCCGCCGGTGACCTATTTCCTGAAGAAGGCCGCCGGCATTCAGAAGGGCACCACGACGCCGGGCAAGGCGACCGTGGGTCAGGTGACCATGGGTCAGATCCGTGAGATCGCTGAAAAGAAGATGGTGGACCTGAACGCTGTCGACATCGACGGCGCCGCCAGCATGATCGTCGGTTCGGCCCGGTCCATGGGCCTCAAGGTGGTGGAGTAATCCCATGGCCAAGCTCGGAAAGCGTCTGAAGTCCGCCTATGAAGGCGTCGACTCCAACAAGTTCTACACCCTGGAAGAGGCCGTGAAGCTGGTGAAGTCCAGCGCCAAGGCCAAGTTCGACGAGACCGTTGAAGTCTCGATGAACCTGGGCGTCGATCCCCGTCACGCCGACCAGATGGTTCGCGGCGTCGTCGAACTGCCCAACGGCACCGGCAAGACCGTCCGCGTCGCCGTCTTCGCCAAGGCCGACAAGGCCGAGGAAGCCCGCAAGGCGGGCGCCGACATCGTCGGTGCCGAAGACCTGGCCGAACAGATCCAGGGCGGCATGATGGATTTCGACCGCTGCATCGCCACCCCCGACATGATGGGTGTGGTCGGTCGTCTGGGTAAGGTCCTGGGCCCGCGCAACCTGATGCCCAACCCCAAGCTGGGCACCGTCACCCCGAACGTCACCGAAGCCATCCGCGCCGCCAAGGCCGGCCAGGTGCAGTTCCGTGTGGAAAAGGCCGGTATCATCCATGCCGGCGTCGGCAAGGCCTCGTTCGACGAAGCCAAGCTGGTCGAGAACATCAAGGCTTTCATCGACGCCATCAACAAGGCCAAGCCGGCCGGCGCCAAGGGTACCTACGTCAAGAAGGTGTCCCTGTCGTCGACCATGGGCGTCGGTGTCAAGCTGGACATCGCCAGCGTTAACGCGTAAGAGTTAGCGCTTTTCAAGATTACCCCCGGCTTCGGCCGGGGGGATCGGGAGTTTTCGAAAGTCCCCTTGGGGATGGATGAAAGCTCCCAACCTGTCCGAGACCGTCGGTGTCTTGGTCGGCTTGCCGGCCGGACTTAATGGGATTTCCCGCCAGCGCAGACAGAGGTGAAACCGACATGCGTCCCTTGGGACACGTTTCGGCTGATTGCTTCTGGGACAGGCCACCGGCTTCGGCCTTGGGAAACCAAGACGAAGCCATCGGGCAAAGTTCCGGTTGGTTCCGCAAGGAAGACCGGATCGCTGTTTGGAGACGAAAGTGGACCGGACACAAAAGAAAGAGTGGGTCGGCTCGCTGCATGGAACTCTGGAATCGGCCGGCCTGGTCGTCGTCACCCATTATTCGGGTCTGACGGTCGCCGAGGTCACCGATCTGCGGAGCAAGATGCGCGCTGCCGGTGCCAGCTTCAAAGTGACCAAAAACCGTCTCACCAAGCTCGCCCTTGAGGGTACCGCGTACGAGAACATCGGTGACCTGTTCACCGGCCCGACCGCCATCGCCTATTCGGCCGATCCGGTTGCCGCCGCCAAGGTTGCCGCCGACTTCGCCAAGACCAACGACAAGCTCAAGATCCTGGGTGGATCCTTGGGCGGTCAGCGTCTCGACGTCGCCGGTGTCCAGGCTCTTGCCACCCTGCCGTCCTTGGACGAGCTGCGTGCCAAGCTGCTGGGCATGATCTCCACGCCCGCTACCCGTATCGCCGGTGTGCTGCAAGCCCCCGCTGGCCAGTTGGCCCGGGTGCTCAAGGCCAAGGCGGACAAGGACGCTGCGTGAGCGTTTAAAGAAAACTATCCCAGAACAACTCAAGCTGAATATTAGGAGTATCAAATGGCTGATCTCGCCAAGCTCGTTGACGATCTGTCCGCCCTGACCGTGCTGGAAGCCGCCGAGCTGTCCAAGATGCTGGAAGAGAAGTGGGGCGTTTCCGCTGCCGCTCCGGTTGCCGTCGCCGCTGTCGCCGCTGGTGGCGCCGCTGCTCCGGCCGCTGAAGAAAAGACCGAGTTCGACGTCGAGCTGACCGATGCCGGCGACAAGAAGATCAACGTCATCAAGGAAGTCCGCGCCATCACCGGCCTGGGCCTGAAGGAAGCCAAGGACCTGGTCGAAGGCGCTCCGAAGGTGGTCAAGGAAGGCGCTTCGAAGGACGAAGCCGAAAAGATCAAGAAGGTTCTCGAAGAAGCTGGCGCCAAGGTCGCCATCAAGTAATCGAGGCCAGTCTGGTCTTGCCATCGGGCCGGGAGCGGCGGCGGAAATCGCCGTCGCTACCTGGCCTAATGGCGTCTGTGCGTGATGAGATGCCGGGGGTGGCCCCTATTTCCGCCACGATGTCCGGCTGACATTGGTTTGTTTTTTTCCCAAGAAGGCGGGAGTTCCCCGCCTTGCGACCCAATTTCCGGGTCGATACCGACATGAGGACGAGGAGCGGCAATGGCTAAATCCTATACGGGTCGGAAGCGTGTTCGCAAAAGCTTCGGGCGCATCCCCACCGTGGCCCCGATGCCCAACCTGATCGAGGTGCAGAAAAGCTCCTATGATCATTTCCTGCAAATGGACACGTTGCCGGAAAAGCGGACCAATGTCGGCCTGCAGGAAGTCTTTAAGTCGGTTTTTCCGATCAAGGATTTCTCTGAGCGCGGCACTCTGGAATTCGTCAAGTACGAGCTGGAACAGCCCAAGTACGACGTCGAGGAATGCCAGCAGCGTGGCATGACCTTCGCCGCCCCCTTGAAGGTGACCCTGCGCCTGGTGGTGTGGGACATCGACGAGGACACCGGCGCGCGGTCCATCCGCGACATCAAGGAGCAGGACGTGTACATGGGCGACATGCCGCTCATGACCGCCAACGGCACCTTCGTCATCAACGGCACCGAACGCGTCATCGTTTCCCAGATGCACCGCAGCCCGGGCGTGTTCTTCGACCACGACAAGGGCAAGACCCATTCGTCGGGCAAGTACCTGTTCGCCGCCCGCGTCATCCCCTATCGCGGTTCCTGGCTGGACTTCGAGTTCGACGCCAAGGATCTGGTCTATGTCCGCATCGACCGTCGCCGCAAGCTGCCGGTGACCACCCTGCTGTACGCGCTGGACAGCGTCGCCACCCAGGCGTTGCGTGCCAGCCGCGCCGCCGAGGGCCGCCCGGTCGACCTGACCGAGCTGAAGGGCATGACCAGCGAGGACATCCTCGACTACTTCTACGACAAGAACGTCTACACCCGCGGCCCCAAGGGCTGGAAGACCGCGTTCCAGCCGGAACGCATGAAGGGTGTGAAGCTGGTCTATGACCTGATCGACGCCAAGACCGGCGAGAAGGTGGCCGAGGCCGGCGCCAAGATGACCCCGCGTCTGGGCAAGAAGCTGAAGGAACAGGGCGTCGAGGACATCCTGGTCCTGCCGGAAGATCTGACCGGTCAGTACGCCGCCGAGGACATCATCAACGAGAAGACCGGCGAGATTTACATCGAAGCCGGTCACGAGTTGACCGCCGCCGTGTTGGCCGAGCTGGAAAAGGCCGGTGTCACCGAGCTGCCGATGCTGGCCATCGACCACATCAATGTCGGTCCCTACATCCGCAACACGCTGTCGGTGGACAAGAACGCCAGCCGCGAAGAAGCGCTGATCGACATCTACCGCGTCATGCGTCCGGGCGAACCGCCGACCCTGGAAACCGCCGAAGCGCTGTTCCAGGGCCTGTTCTTCGATTCCGAACGCTACGACCTGTCGGCGGTCGGCCGCGTCAAGATGAACTCGCGCCTGAACTTCACCGAAAAGGATGTCCCCGACACCGTGCGCGTGCTGCGCAAGGAAGACATCCTGGCCGTCATCAAGATCCTGGTGGAACTGAAGGACGGCAAGGGCGAGATCGACGACATCGACCATCTGGGCAACCGTCGTGTCCGCTCGGTGGGCGAACTGATGGAAAACCAGTATCGCGTCGGCCTCTTGCGCATGGAACGCGCCATCCGCGAACGCATGTCGTCCGTCGATATCGATTCGGTGATGCCGCACGACCTGATCAACGCCAAGCCGGCTGCCGCCGCGGTGCGTGAGTTCTTCGGTTCGTCGCAGCTGTCGCAGTTCATGGACCAGACCAACCCGCTGTCGGAAATCACCCACAAGCGTCGTCTCTCGGCCCTCGGGCCGGGCGGTCTGACCCGCGAGCGCGCCGGCTTCGAAGTCCGCGACGTTCACCCCACCCATTACGGCCGTATCTGCCCGATTGAGACCCCCGAAGGTCCGAACATCGGTCTGATCAACAGCTTGGCCACCTATGCCCGCGTCAACCAGTACGGCTTCATCGAGGCTCCCTATCGTCGCGTCGTCGACGGCAAGGTGACCGACGACGTGCAGTACATGTCGGCGAACGAGGAAGGCCGCTACACCGTCGCCCAGGCCAATTCGGAACTGGACGCCGAAGGCCGCTTCGTCCACGACCTGGTGTCGTGCCGTCAGGCCGGCGAATTCGTCATGGTGCCGCCCAGCGAAATCACCATGATCGACGTGTCGCCCAAGCAGCTGGTGTCGGTCGCCGCGGCGCTGATCCCGTTCTTGGAAAACGACGACGCGAACCGCGCCCTGATGGGTTCGAACATGCAGCGTCAGGCGGTTCCGCTGATCCGCGCCGAGGCGCCCCTGGTGGGCACCGGCATGGAGCAGGCGGTGGCGCGTGACTCGGGCGCGGCGATCACCGCCAAGCGTACCGGCATCGTCGACCAGGTGGACGCCACTCGTATCGTTATCCGCGCCACCGAGGATGTTTCGTCCAACGAATCCGGCGTCGACATCTACAACCTGCTGAAGTTCCAGCGTTCCAACCAGAACACCTGCATCACCCAGAAGCCGCTGGTGACCGTGGGCGACATCATCCGCAAGGGTGACATCATCGCCGACGGCCCCAGCACCCAGCTGGGCGAGCTGGCCCTGGGCCGCAACGTGCTGGTCGCGTTCATGCCCTGGAACGGCTACAACTTCGAAGATTCGATCCTGATTTCGGAACGCATCGTCCGTGACGACGTCTTCACCTCGATCCACATCGAGGAATTCGAAGTCATGGCCCGCGACACCAAGCTGGGCCAGGAAGAAATCACCCGCGACATCCCCAACGTGGGCGAAGAAGCGCTGAAGAACCTGGACGAAGCCGGTATCGTTTATATCGGTGCCGAGGTGAAGCCGGGCGACATCCTGGTCGGCAAGGTGACGCCGAAGGGCGAAAGCCCGATGACCCCGGAAGAAAAGCTGCTGCGCGCCATCTTCGGCGAAAAGGCGTCCGACGTCCGCGACACCAGCTTGCGTCTGCCCCCGGGCGTCGCCGGCACCATCGTGGAGGTGCGTGTCTTCTCGCGTCGTGGCGTGGAAAAGGACGAACGCGCCCTGGCCATCGAACGGTCGGAAATCGAACGTCTGGCCAAGGACCGCGACGACGAACGCGCCATCTTGGAACGCTCCTTCGCCGCCCGTCTGAAGCAGCTGCTGCTGGGTCAGAAGGTGGTGTCCGGTCCCAAGGGCGTGAAGGCCAACGTGCCGCTCACCGAGGACATGCTGGCCGAACTGCACCTGTCGGCCTGGCGCAACATCGCCGTCGAAGACGACGCGGTGATGATGGATGTGGAAAGCCTGAAGCGGGCTTTCGACATGGCCGTCGAGCGTCTGCAGGACCGCTTCGAGAACAAGGTCGAAAAGCTGCAGCGCGGTGACGAGCTGCCGCCCGGCGTGATGAAGATGGTCAAGGTGTTCGTGGCGGTGAAGCGCAAGCTGCAGCCGGGCGACAAGATGGCCGGCCGTCACGGCAACAAGGGTGTCATCTCGCGCATCATGCCGCTGGAAGACATGCCTTACCTGGAAGACGGCCAGCAGGTCGACATCGTGCTGAACCCCCTGGGTGTGCCGTCGCGTATGAACGTCGGTCAGATCCTGGAAACCCATCTGGGTTGGGCCGCCGCCGGCCTGGGTCAGCAGATCGGCCGCGTCCTGGAAAGCGTCAAGCATTCCTCGGGCAGCGTCGCCGACGTGCGGGGCAAGCTGAAGGACATCTATGGTTCCGAGTATTACGACGAGGAAATCAGCGACCTGTCCGACGGCGAAATCCTGGAACTGGCCACCAACCTGAAGCCCGGCACGCCGTTTGCCACCCCGGTTTTCGACGGTGCCCGCGAAAGCGACATCTGCGAAATGCTGGAAAAGGCGGGGCGCGACCGTTCGGGTCAGGTCACCTTGTTCGACGGCCGTACCGGTGATCCCTTCGACCGCAAGGTCACCGTGGGCTACATCTACATGCTGAAGCTGCACCACCTGGTGGACGACAAGATCCACGCCCGTTCCATCGGCCCGTACTCGCTGGTCACCCAGCAGCCGTTGGGCGGTAAGGCGCAGTTCGGCGGCCAGCGCTTCGGTGAAATGGAAGTGTGGGCGCTGGAAGCTTACGGCGCGGCCTATACGTTGCAGGAAATGCTGACGGTGAAGTCGGACGACGTGTCCGGCCGCACCAAGGTCTACGAAGCCATCGTCCGCGGCGACGACAACTTCGAGGCCGGCATCCCCGAATCCTTCAACGTGCTGGTCAAGGAACTGCGCTCGCTCGGCTTGAACGTCGAGCTGACCCAGCGCGATTTCTAAACCATATCAGGGGCGAGGGGATCATCCTCTCGCCCCAACCCAGCTTCATGCGGGAGCAGGTCTATGAATGAATTGATGAAGATCTTCGGTCAGACTGCCGGTACCCAGTCCTTCGACCAGATCCGTATTTCCATCGCCTCCCCCGAGCGTATCCGCTCGTGGTCGTACGGCGAGATCAAGAAGCCGGAAACCATCAACTACCGTACCTTCAAGCCCGAGCGCGACGGCCTGTTCTGCGCCCGCATCTTCGGGCCGATCAAGGATTACGAATGCTTGTGCGGCAAGTACAAGCGCATGAAGTATCGCGGCATCATCTGCGAAAAGTGCGGCGTCGAAGTGACCCTGGCCAAGGTGCGCCGCGAGCGCATGGGCCATATCGAACTGGCCAGCCCGGTCGCCCACATCTGGTTCCTGAAGTCGCTGCCGTCCCGCATCGGCCTGTTGTGCGACATGACGCTCAAGGATCTTGAGCGCATCCTGTATTTCGAAAACTACGTGGTGGTCGAGCCCGGCCTGACCCCCTTGAAGATCCGCGAGTTGCTGTCGGAAGAACAGTACATGCGCGCGGTGGACGAATACGGCGAGGACAGCTTCACCGCCAAGATCGGCGCCGAAGCCATTCGCGACATGCTGTCGGCCATCGATCTGGAGTCCGAAAAGGACAAGCTGAAGATCGAGCTGAAGGAAACCACCTCGGAAGCCAAGCGCAAGAAGCTGGTCAAGCGTCTGAAGCTGGTGGAAGCCTTCCTGGAATCCGATTCGCGTCCCGAATGGATGATCCTGGAAGTCATTCCGGTCATCCCGCCGGAACTGCGTCCGCTGGTGCCGCTGGACGGCGGCCGCTTCGCCACTTCGGATCTGAACGACCTTTACCGTCGTGTGATCAACCGTAACAACCGTCTGAAGCGCCTGATCGAGCTGCGTGCGCCCGAAATCATCGTGCGCAACGAAAAGCGCATGCTGCAGGAAGCCGTCGACGCCCTGTTCGACAACGGCCGCCGCGGCCGCGCCATCACGGGGGCCAACAAGCGTCCGCTGAAGTCGCTCAGCGACATGCTGAAGGGCAAGCAGGGCCGCTTCCGTCAGAACCTGCTGGGCAAGCGCGTCGACTATTCCGGCCGTTCGGTCATCGTGGTGGGTCCAGAACTGAAGCTGCACCAGTGCGGCCTGCCCAAGAAGATGGCGCTCGAGCTGTTCAAGCCCTTCGTCTATTCCAAGCTGGAACTCTATGGCATGGCCACCACCATCAAGGCGGCCAAGCGCATGGTGGAAAAGGAACGTCCCGAGGTTTGGGACATCCTGGAAGAAGTCATCCGAGAGCATCCGGTGATGCTGAACCGCGCCCCCACTCTGCACCGTCTGGGCATCCAGGCTTTCGAACCGGTGCTGATCGAGGGCAAGGCCATTCAGCTGCATCCGCTGGTCTGCACCGCCTTCAACGCCGACTTCGACGGCGACCAGATGGCCGTGCACGTGCCGCTTTCGCTGGAAGCCCAGCTGGAAGCCCGCGTGCTGATGATGTCCACCAACAACATCCTGTCGCCCGCCAACGGCAAGCCGATCATCGTGCCGTCCCAGGATATCGTGCTGGGTATCTATTACATCACCATGGAACGGGACGAGCAGCCCGGTCTGGCGCTGAAGATCACCACCGCCGAGGAACTGCGCGTTGGTCTGGCCACCGGCACCCTGTTCTTCTTCAACCGCACCAATCCCAATGTTGCGGTTGACACCTCGGACCTGGAAGCCCTGGTGGCGAAGATCGCCCGGCGCGAAATCACCGCCCACCGCGCCTTGAAGGTGACCAGCCGCGACATGCTGGAAGCCGGCCTGTCCCGTGGCGACATCGGTGTGTTCAACGCCGAGAAGCCCGGCACCGCTTATGTGGTGAAGGACGCCGACACGGTGGAAAAGGACGTGAAGGCCGGCAAGGCCATCTTGTTCCGCATCCCGGTGTTCCGCGACATGAAGGAAATCGACGCCGCCCTGGCCGACAAGGTGCTGACCCTGCACCAGCGCATCCGGGCGCGTTACAACAACGTCGACAAGGATTGCAACCCGATCGTCGAGATCGTCTCGACCACCGCCGGTCGCATGATGCTGTCGGAAATCCTGCCGCGTAACCCCAATGTGCCGTTCGCCTCGATCAATCGTCTGCTGACCAAGAAGGACATCCAGAACGTCATCGATCTGGTCTACCGTCACTGCGGTCAGAAAGAGACGGTGATCTTCGCCGACCGCGTCATGGGCCTGGGTTACTCCAACGCCTTCAAGGCCGGTATCTCGTTCGGCAAGGACGACATGGTGATCCCGCCGGCCAAGGACGTTCTGGTTTCCGAAACCGAGGCCAAGGCCAAGGAATACGAACAGCAGTACCAGGACGGTCTGATCACCCAGGGCGAAAAGTACAACAAGGTGGTTGACGCCTGGTCCAAGTGCACCGACGACGTCGCCGACGCCATGATGAAGGAAATCAGCCGCGTCGAGCCTGGCCGCATGGTCAACTCGGTGTACATGATGGCCCATTCGGGCGCTCGTGGTTCGGCCGCCCAGATGAAGCAGTTGGCCGGCATGCGCGGTCTGATGGCCAAGCCCTCGGGCGAAATCATCGAGACCCCGATCATCTCGAACTTCAAGGAAGGCCTGACCGTGCTGGAGTACTTCAACTCCACCCACGGCGCCCGTAAGGGTCTGGCCGACACCGCCTTGAAGACCGCCAACTCGGGTTACCTGACCCGTCGTCTGGTGGACGTGGCCCAGGACGCCATCATCGTCGAGGAAGATTGCGGCACCATCAACGGCCTGACCGTCTCGGCGGTGGTCGAAGGTGGTGAAGTGATCAGCCCGCTGGCCGAACGTATCCTGGGCCGCTCGGCGTCCCGCGACATCGTGAACCCGGCCACCGGCGAAATCATCGTCGCTTCCGGCGAACTGATCGACGAATCGGCGGTCGAGTTGATCGACGACGCCGGCATCGAAGTGGTGAACATCCGCTCGGTGCTGACCTGTGAAGCCAAGGAAGGCGTCTGCGGCTGCTGCTATGGCCGCGATCTGGCCCGCGGCACCAAGGTCAACGTCGGTGAAGCGGTCGGCGTCATCGCCGCCCAGTCCATCGGTGAACCCGGTACCCAGCTGACCATGCGTACCTTCCACATCGGTGGTGCGGCGCAGCGTGGTGCCGAACAGTCCAGCATCGAAGCCACCGGCGACACCACGGTTCAGTTGCTGAACAAGAACGTGGTCACCAACTCGTCGGGTGCCAAGATCGTCATGAGCCGCAACTGCGAATTGCTGTTGCTGGATGCCGGCGGCCGCGAACGTGCCCGTCACCGCGTCCCCTATGGCGCCAAGCTGCTGGTGGAAGAGGCCCAGAAGGTCACCAAGGGCACCAAGATGGCCGAATGGGACCCCTACACCCTGCCGATCATCACCGAAACCAACGGTGTCGCCCACTACGTCGACCTGGTCGAAGGCCTGTCGGTCCGCGAAGTGGTCGACGAAGCCACTGGCATCGCCAGCAAGGTGGTGGTCGACTGGAAGCAGCAGCCGCGTGGCTCGGACCTGCGTCCGCGCATCGAATTGCGTGACGACAAGGGCCAGCCGGTGACCCTGCCCAACGGCATGGAAGCCCGCTATTTCCTGTCGGTGGACGCCATCCTGTCGGTGGAAAACCAGGCCAAGCTGCATGCCGGCGACGTCCTGGCCCGTATCCCGCGTGAAGGTTCGAAGACCCGTGACATCACCGGCGGTCTGCCGCGTGTGGCCGAGTTGTTCGAAGCCAGGAAGCCCAAGGATCACGCCATCATCTCCGACATCGAAGGCCGCGTGGAATTCGGCAAGGACTACAAGTCCAAGCGCCGCATCCTGGTGGTCCCCGAGGACGGCGATCCGATGGAATACCTGATCCCCAAGGGCAAGCACGTTTCGGTGCAGGAAGGCGACTATGTCCGTCGCGGCGACAGCCTGATGGACGGCAACCCGGTGCCCCACGACATCCTGCGCGTCATGGGTGTCGAGGCCCTGGCCCAGTACCTGATCAACGAAATCCAAGAGGTCTATCGTCTGCAGGGCGTGAAGATCAACGACAAGCACATCGAGGTGATCGTTCGCCAGATGCTGCAAAAGGTCGAGATCAACGATCCGGGCGACACCACCTTCCTGGTCGGCGAACAGGTTGACCGTCAGGAATTCGAGCACGAGAACCGCAAGGCGATCAAGGAACAGGGCCGCCCGGCCGGTGGCACTCCGGTGCTGCAGGGCATCACCAAGGCGTCCTTGCAGACCCATTCCTTCATCTCGGCCGCTTCGTTCCAGGAAACCACCCGCGTGCTGACGGAAGCCGCCGTCTCGGGCAAGGTGGACACCCTGAACGGCCTGAAGGAAAACGTCATCGTCGGTCGTCTGATCCCCGCCGGTACCGGCGCGGTGATGAACCGCCTGCGCGAGCTGGCCGCCAAGCGCGACCGCGAGATGCAGGTGGAAGGCGAGGTCGAGGGCGAAAGCCCGGCCCTGCCCGCCAGCGGCGAGGAAAGCCCGGCCGCTCCGGCCGAGTGATCGGCTGAACGGTCGCATATTTGCAAAACCCCCTTCGCCCAAAAGCGGAGGGGGTTTTTCTTTGACCCGGACTTATGACGATCGTTTAATGCCGGTGCGGCAATGCCCGTATCAAGGGGGTGTGGGTGACGCGGCCACGGGGTTTGAAGCGACCGGCATGGGGCATGGCGATGCTGGGTCTGTTGGGATTGCTGGCTTGTTTGGGGCCGGCGGCCTTCGTCATCGCCAGCGACTGGCTCGAAACCCGCCAGATGGCGCAGCGCGGCGGCGATTCCCTGGCGGCATCTGTTGCGACCCAGCTTTCCCGGACCCTGGAACAGGGGCGGTCCGTGCTGCCGCAGTTGATGCACCTGCTGGCAAAAGGCAACATTTCATCGACCGCCCTGGCCAATGTGCTGCCGGACGGTTCCGCCTGGGTCGCGGTTTATGGTGCCAGCGGAAAACCGGTCCTGGTCAGCGCCGTGGCAGGACAGGGGCGTCCGCCGACCCTGCCGCTCAGCTTCGTCCGCCAAGCCGATGGCGAGGTGATGGCACTGTTGTCCGAACCCAGTGCCGACCGCAGCCAGTTGATGGTGGTCGCCCTGCCGGTGCCGGTTCTGCGGACCACCTCGGCTTCCACCCTGACCATCGAGACGACGGCAGGTGATATCCTTTTTTCTGATGGTGCCCGGCAATCCACCGTCTCCACCCCCCAAACAGACGTGCTGTCGTCGCTTCAACCTGTGCCCGGGCAGCCCCTGCGGGTTTTTGTCGGCACCGAAACCCATCAGCTGATGGAGCCATGGCGGCAGCGAGCCTTGAGAGCGGGGGGAGCGGCCCTGGTGGCGACGTTGCTGGTGGGGCCCGTTTTGCTGATTCTGGCCCGTCGTCTGGCACGCGACACTCGGGATTCCGCCGCGTTGCAAGCCGCCAACCGCGAGCTCAGCCGGTCCAATGCCGACCTGGAACAATTCGCCTATGTGGCCTCGCACGATTTGAAAGAGCCTCTGCGCAACATCGCGTCCTATGTTCAGCTGCTACAGCGCCGCTATCAGGGCAAGCTGGACGAGGATGCCGACGCCTTCATCGGCTACACCGTCGACGGCGTGCGCCGCCTGCAGATGATCATCAACGAGTTGCTGGCCTATTCCCGGATCGGTACCGGGCCGTTGCAGCAAAGCCCGGTGCAGACCGGCGCCGTGCTCAGTTCGGTGCTGGGTAGCCTGAAAGCCGCCATCGCCGAGGCCGGCGCGGTGGTGGACGTGCGCGGGCCGTTGCCGGTGGTGATGGGGGATGCGGGGCAACTGACCAGTGTTTTTCAGAACCTGCTGGCCAACGCCTTGAAGTACCGCCGCGACGACGTGCGGGCGGAAGTGAAGGTGAGTGTGGCCGAGATGGGGGGCTCTTGGTGTTTTTCCGTCGCCGACAACGGCATCGGCATCGACCCCTTGTATCAGACCCAGATCTTCGAATTGTTCAAGCGTCTGCATGCGCGGGACCGCTATGGCGGCAGTGGCATCGGGCTGGCGGTGTGCCAGCGGGTGGTGGAACGCCACGGTGGTTCCATCTGGGTGGACTCGATCCCGGGGCAGGGGGCGTGCTTCCACTTCACCCTGCCCAAGATGGGCTGAAGATCAGCTTTTGCCGGCGATGTTGGACAAAGCGTCGATCAGGCCGCGCAACGTGACCTGGTCGGCACGGGTGGCGTTGACCGGCGGTGGCAGGCGGACCGGGAAGCTGGTGGTTTCCTCGGTGGTGTCGGCGCGGGCGATGGCCACCGGGAACATGCCGTATTGGCTGAGGTCCACGCTGGGGGTGGCGGCGGCGGTTTTCAGCACATTGGTCGGCTTGGCGGCGTCGGACGCGGCCAGGGTGGTTTCAGGGAAGGAATCGGTGGCCTGCGGTCGGGCCTCGGGGCGGAACTCGGCCAAGTCGACCTTGGGACGGCTCAGTTCCTTGGCCACGGCGGCGGCCTTGGCCATGGAGCGGCGGAAGCGGGCCTGGACGCTGGCGTAAAGGGCGTCGACGCTTTTCGCCTCGCCCTCGCCGGCATCGTGATGGAATTCCTCGGGATTGGCCCTGGCCGCTTCGGGCAGGATGTCGGCGGCGGTCTGTTCGGTGCTGCCGCGTTCGTTCAAGACCTTCAAGGCGCCACCGGCCCCCAGGTAGTGGGCCAGGTAAAGGTCGTGGGCGGATGCTTGGCGGCCCAGCTTGGATTCCAGCACCTTGCGATTGTCGGCGGCGTATTCGCCGGCCATCATCGCCGAGATGCGGGGATCGCGGCGCAGTTCCAGGATTTCCTTCTTCAGGTCCTTGTTGGCGACCGAAAGACGACCATCCTTGCCCTGGGTGATGGCGTCGGCGTAATTGCCCAAGCCATGCTCGGCGCCATGCTTCTTGATCATGTCCAGCCAGGTGCTGGCGGTGAACTGATAAAGCCCCATGGCCGAGGACCGCGAGCTGGCGGCGTCGGGGTCCAGGCGGCTTTCGGTGTTGGCCTGGGCCAGCAGGTAGTCGAAGGGAACGCCGGTGGCATCGGCTGCTTCGCGGATATGACGCGCGACCCGCTGATGGCGCGATTCCTGCGCTTCGATCAGCACGGTGGTGGTGGGCGTCTGCATGGGGTCTCCGACCGACAAGAAGGCTTTGCTGAAACGTTAGCAGCAAAAGGTTACCAGGGGTTTACCCAAGTCCCGCGCGCTAAGTCCTTGGCGCGACTCTTTCTCTTGACGTGGGGGGGCGGGATAAATAGGATGCGGCGCTCTCGGGAGACTGGCGGCGGAATTGTGTCCGTTGCCCGTCGCTCCGCGACTATCTGAAACACTTTAGTGACGCCAGGCGGATGGGCGACCGGTATCCGATGAAACCCCGATACGATCGTATCGGCTGGTTTCGTTGTTTTCGGTCAACCGAAGTTTGGGCCACACAGGGAATGAGTTAAATGCCCACGATCAACCAATTGATCCGTAAGCCGCGCCAGCCTTTGGCGACGCGCAACAAGGTGCCGGCTCTGGAAGCCTGCCCGCAGAAGCGTGGTGTTTGCACCCGCGTTTACACCACCACCCCGAAGAAGCCGAACTCGGCGCTGCGTAAGGTTGCCCGTGTGCGCCTGACCAACGGCTTCGAAGTGACCAGCTACATTCCCGGTGAAGGCCACAACCTTCAGGAACACTCGGTGGTCATGATCCGCGGCGGTCGCGTCAAGGACTTGCCCGGTGTTCGTTACCACATCATCCGCGGTACTCTGGATACCCAGGGCGTCAAGGATCGTAAGCAGCGTCGTTCGAAGTACGGCGCGAAGCGTCCGAAGTAAGGATTAAAGATATGTCCCGTCGTCACGCCGCCGAGAAGCGCGAAATCAACCCGGACGCCAAGTATGGCGATCTGGTTGTTGCCAAGTTCATGAACTGCCTGATGCTGGATGGCAAGAAGTCTGCCGCCGAGGCCATCGTCTATGGCGCCCTGGACAAGATCCAGGCCAAGACCGGCCAGGACCCGCTGCAGGTGTTCCACGACGCCCTTGACAACGTCAAGCCGGCCGTCGAAGTCCGTTCCCGCCGCGTCGGTGGTGCCACCTATCAGGTGCCCGTCGAAGTGCGCACCGACCGTCGTCAGGCCCTGGCCATCCGCTGGCTGATCGATTATTCGCGCAAGCGTTCGGAAACCACCATGATCGACCGTCTGTCGGGCGAATTGCTGGATGCCGCCAACAACCGCGGCGCCGCGGTGAAGAAGCGCGAAGACACTCACCGCATGGCGGACGCCAACAAGGCGTTCTCGCACTACCGCTGGTAAAGAGAAGGCAACATGGCCCGCACAACGCCCCTCGACCGCTATCGTAACATCGGCATCATGGCTCACATCGATGCCGGTAAGACGACCACGACCGAGCGTATCCTCTACTACACCGGCAAGTCCTATAAGATTGGCGAAGTGCACGAAGGCACCGCCACCATGGACTGGATGGAGCAGGAACAGGAACGCGGTATCACCATCACTTCCGCCGCGACCACCGCGTTCTGGAAGGATCACCGCATCAACATCATCGACACCCCCGGCCACGTGGACTTCACCATTGAAGTCGAGCGCTCGTTGCGCGTGCTGGACGGTGCGGTGACCGTGTTCGACTCGGTCGCCGGTGTCGAACCCCAGTCCGAAACCGTGTGGCGTCAGGCCGACAAGTACGGCGTGCCGCGCATCTGTTTCGTCAACAAGATGGACCGTATCGGCGCCAACTTCTATCGCTGCGTGGACATGATCGTCGACCGTCTGGGCGCCCGCCCGCTGGTCATGCATCTGCCCATCGGTGAAGAATCGGGCTATGCCGGCATCGTCGACCTGCTGCGCAACTGCGCGGTGATCTGGAAGGACGAGTCCCTGGGCGCCGCCTTCGAGGACCAGCCGATCCCCGCCGACCTGGTGGAAAAGGCCGCCGAGTACCGCGCTCAGCTGATCGAAACCGCCGTCGAAATGGACGACGAAGCCATGGAAATGTACCTGGGTGGCGAAGAGCCCTCCTTGGACGTTCTCAAGGCTTGCATCCGCAAGGGCACCATTTCGCGGACCTTCGTCCCCGTGCTGTGCGGCTCGGCGTTCAAGAACAAGGGCGTGCAGCCCCTGCTCGACGCCGTCATCGACTATCTGCCGGCGCCGGTCGACATTCCCGCCATCAAGGGCGTGAAGTACGGCACCGAAGACGAGATCGCCAAGCACTCCACCGACGACGAGCCCTTCGCTGGTCTGGCGTTCAAGATCATGAACGACCCCTTCGTCGGCTCGCTGACCTTCGTGCGCATCTATTCGGGTGTGGTCGAAGCCGGTTCCTACGTGCAGAACACCGTCAAGGAAAAGCGCGAGCGCGTTGGCCGCATGCTGCTGATGCACGCCAACTCGCGTGAGGAAGTCAAGGAAGCCCGCGCCGGCGACATCGTCGCCTTCGCCGGCCTCAAGGACACCACCACCGGTGACACCCTGTGCGATCCGACCCCCAGCTCGCTGGTGGTTCTGGAACGCATGGAATTCCCCGAGCCGGTGATCGAAGTGGCCGTGGAACCCAAGTCCAAGGCCGACCAGGAAAAGATGGGCATGGCCCTGGCTCGCCTGGCCGCCGAAGACCCGTCGTTCCGCGTGTCGTCCGATGCCGAATCCGGTCAGACCGTGATCAAGGGCATGGGCGAACTGCACCTGGAAATCCTGGTCGACCGCATGAAGCGCGAGTTCAAGGTGGAAGCCAACGTGGGCGCGCCCCAGGTGGCCTATCGTGAAACCATCTCGAAGGCGGCTGACGTCGACTACACCCACAAGAAGCAGACCGGTGGCTCGGGCCAGTTCGCCCGCGTCAAGATCCGCTTCGAACCGGCCGAGAAGGGCGAAGGTTTCGTCTTCTCCAACACCGTTATCGGTGGTTCGGTTCCCAAGGAATACGTGCCGGGTGTGGAAAAGGGTATCCGTTCGGCCATGGATAACGGCGTCATCGCCGGCTTCCCGCTGATCGACTTCAAGGCGACCCTGACCGACGGTGCTTACCACGACGTCGACTCCTCGGTTCTGGCCTTCGAAATCGCCGCCCGCGCCGCCTTCCGTGAAGGTATCGCCAAGGCCGGTCCGAAGCTGTTGGAACCGATGATGAGCGTCGAAGTCGTCACCCCCGAAGATTACATGGGCGACGTCATCGGCGATCTGAACAGCCGCCGTGGCCAGGTCAACGGCATGGATCAGCGCGGCAACGCCCGCGTGATTTCCGCCATGGTCCCGCTGGCCAACATGTTCGGTTATGTGAACACTCTGCGCTCCATGTCGCAGGGCCGCGCCCAGTACACCATGACGTTCGACCACTATTCGGAAGTTCCGAACAACGTGGCGGAAGAAATCCGGGCCAAGCTGAACGGCTGATCCCGACACTGAGACAAACCTATTTCGAGGACGGAGTAGAATCTTATGGCTAAGGCGAAATTCGAGCGCAACAAGCCTCACTGCAATATCGGCACCATCGGTCACGTTGACCATGGCAAGACCTCGCTGACCGCTGCCATCACCAAGGTGCTGGCCGAATCGGGCGGCGCCACCTTCACCGCCTACGACCAGATCGACAAGGCGCCGGAAGAAAAGGCCCGTGGCATCACCATCTCGACCGCTCACGTGGAATACGAGACCCAGAACCGCCACTACGCCCACGTGGACTGCCCCGGTCACGCCGACTATGTGAAGAACATGATCACCGGCGCGGCGCAGATGGACGGCGCCATCCTGGTGGTGTCGGCCGCCGACGGCCCGATGCCGCAGACCCGCGAGCACATCCTGCTGGCCCGTCAGGTCGGCGTGCCGGCCCTGGTGGTGTTCATGAACAAGTGCGACATGGTCGACGATCCGGAACTGCTGGATCTGGTCGAACTGGAAGTTCGCGAACTGCTGTCGTCCTACGACTTCCCTGGCGACGACATTCCGATCGTCAAGGGTTCGGCCCTGTGCGCCCTGGAAGACAAGCAGCCGGAAATCGGCCGTGACGCCGTCCTGGCCCTGATGGCCGAAGTGGACCGTTACATCCCGCAGCCGGAACGTCCGAAGGACAAGCCGTTCCTGATGCCGATCGAAGACGTGTTCTCGATCTCGGGCCGTGGCACCGTGGTGACCGGTCGTGTGGAACGCGGCGTGATCAAGGTTGGCGAAGAAGTCGAAATCGTCGGCATCAAGGCCACCGTGAAGACCACCTGTACCGGCGTGGAAATGTTCCGCAAGCTGCTGGATCAGGGTGAGGCCGGCGACAACATCGGCGCTCTGCTGCGCGGCACCAAGCGTGAAGACGTGGAACGTGGTCAGGTGTTGGCTGCCCCGGGCACCATCACCCCGCACACCAAGTTCAAGGCCGAAGCCTACATCCTGACCAAGGAAGAAGGCGGCCGTCACACCCCGTTCTTCACCAACTATCGTCCGCAGTTCTATTTCCGCACCACCGACGTCACCGGCATGGTTCACCTGCCGGAAGGCACCGAAATGGTGATGCCGGGCGACAACGTGTCGATGACCGTGGAACTGATCGCTCCGATCGCCATGGACGAAGGCCTGCGCTTCGCTATCCGCGAAGGTGGCCGTACCGTCGGCGCCGGCGTGGTGGCTTCCATCATCGCGTAAAGTCTTGATGATCCGGGCGGGGGTGTTTCACCGTCGCCTGGGTTTTCAGGCTGAAGTGTTGGGAATTCGGCCCTCGGGAAACCGGGGGCCGATTCTTTTTCAAGGCCGCACAGACTCTGCTTGCACCCCCTGACGAGTCTCTGTATAAAGCGGCCTTCGGCATTACGCCGTCCCCGCAAGAGCCGCTGTACACGGTTGACTGTGGGGGGTTCTTTGAACCAAACCCGAGTTTCACTGATCGGCGTCCCGATAGCGGGGCGCCGATCCGATTTAACGGATGATGTGAATATGGAAAGCCAAAACATCCGTATCCGCCTCAAGGCGTTCGATCATCGCGTGTTGGATCAGTCCACCCGCGAGATCGTGAACACCGCCAAGCGGACTGGTGCCCAGGTGCGCGGACCGATCCCGCTTCCCTCGCGGATCGAAAAGTTCACCGTCAACCGCTCCCCGCACATCGACAAGAAGTCGCGCGAGCAGTTCGAAATTCGCACGCACAAGCGTCTGTTGGACATCGTTGACCCGACCCCGCAGACCGTGGACGCGCTGATGAAGCTCGACCTGGCCGCTGGCGTCGACGTCGAGATCAAGCTGTAAGGACAGTAATGATGCGATCCGGTCTCATTGCCCAGAAGGTCGGCATGACGAGGATCTTCACCGAGGACGGGACTCATATCCCCGTCACCGTGTTGAAGGTCGACACCGTTCAGGTGGTCTCGACCCGCTCTGTGGAAAAGGACGGCTACACCGCCGTTCAGCTCGGCGCTGGTACCGCCAAGGTGAAGAACGTTGCCAAGGCGCAGCGCACCACCTTCGCGGCCGCCAAGGTCGAGCCCAAGAAGAAGCTCGTCGAATTCCGCGTCTCCCCCGAGAACGTTCTCGAGGTTGGCGTCGAATTGTCGGCTGCCCATTTCATCCCCGGCCAGTTCGTGGATATCACCGGCACCACCATCGGTAAGGGTTTTGCCGGCGGTATGAAGCGCTGGAACTTCCGCGGTCTGGAAGCTACCCACGGCGTGTCCGTGTCGCACCGTTCGCACGGTTCGACCGGTCAGCGTCAGGACCCCGGCAAGGTGTTCAAGGGCAAGAAGATGGCCGGTCACCTGGGCGTTGAGCAGGTGACCACTCAGAACCTGAAGGTGGTTTCCACCGACGAGGCGCGCGGCCTGATCCTGGTTAAGGGTTCGGTTCCCGGCGCTGAAGGTTCCTGGGTTCTGGTCAAGGACGCGGTCAAGCGCAAGCTGCCCGAAGGCGTGCCGTTCCCGGCCGCTCTGAAGGCCGCCGCTGAAGCCGGCGAGTGAGGAATCTGGCGATGAAGACTAAGGTTATCAGCCTGGACAACCAGAGCGTCGGCGAGATCGATCTCTCTGACGACGTGTTCGGCCTGGCCGTTCGCAATGATCTGCTGCACCGCATGGTCAGCTATCAGCTGTCGAAGCGCCGCGCCGGCACTCACAAGACCAAGGGGATCAGCGAGATCTCCGGCACCACCAAGAAGCCCTTCAATCAGAAGGGTGGCGGTCGTGCCCGTCAGGGCTCCATGCGTTCGCCGCAGTTCCGCGGCGGTGCCACCATTTTCGGTCCCGTGGTGCGTTCGCACGCCTACGACATGCCGAAGAAGGTGCGTAAGCTGGCCCTGAAGGTTGCGCTGTCCGCCAAGGCCGCCGAAGGCAAGCTGGTGGTCCTGGACAAGGCCGCTGCCGCTGCCCCCAAGACCAAGGCTCTGGCCGCGCAGTTCAAGGCGCTGGGCTGGAACTCGGTGCTGGTCATCGACAACGCCGTCGAAGGCAACTTCGCCCTGGCGTCGCGCAACATCCCCCATGTGGACGTGCTGCCGGAACTCGGCGCCAACGTGTACGACATCCTGCGTCGTGACACCCTGGTGCTGACCAAGGACGCTGTCGCCGCCCTGGAGGCTCGCCTGAAATGAGCAAGGTCACCATCTCCAAGGAACGGATGTTCGACATCATCCGCGCTCCCGTGATCACCGAAAAGGCGACCATGGGTTCCGAGCACAACCAGGTCACCTTCAAGGTGCCGCTGAATGCTTCCAAGCCCGAGATCAAGGCCGCCATCGAAGGCGTGTTCGGGGTCAAGGTGACCGCGGTGAACACCCTGGTCGCCAAGGGCAAGGTCAAGCGTTTCCGTGGCCGTATCGGCGTCCGCAACGACGTCAAGAAGGCGATCGTCACTCTGGCCGAAGGCCAGACCATCGACGTGACGACGGGAGTCTGACGCCATGGCTTTGAAGAACTACAAGCCCACGACCCCGGGCCGTCGTCAGCTGGTTACGGTTGACCGTTCGGAACTGTGGAAGGGCAAGCCCGAAGCTTCGCTGACCGAAGGTCTGCGCAAGAAGGGCGGCCGTAACAACCTGGGCCGTATCACCGTCCGGTTCCGTGGTGGCGGGCACAAGCGCCGTTACCGCATGATCGACTTCAAGCGCAACAAGTTCGACGTGGCCGCCACTGTCGAACGCCTGGAATACGATCCCAATCGTACCGCCTTCATCGCCCTGGTGCGTTATGAAGACGGCGAGAAGGCCTACATCCTGGCTCCGCAGCGCCTGGCCGTTGGTGACACCGTCATCGCCGGCGAAAAGGTCGACATCAAGCCGGGCAACGCCCTGCCGCTGAAGAACATTCCGGTCGGCACCGTGGTCCACAATGTCGAGCTGAAGGTTGGCAAGGGCGGCCAGATGGCCCGTTCCGCCGGCACCTTCGTCCAGCTGGTCGGCAAGGACCAGGGCTACGCCCAGCTGCGTCTGTCCTCGGGCGAGCTGCGTGTGGTGCGTGGCGAATGCATGGCCACCGTCGGCGCCGTGTCCAACCCCGACCAGCAGAACGTCTCGCTGGGCAAGGCTGGTCGCAAGCGCTGGATGGGCTTCCGTCCGCATGTCCGCGGCGTCGCCATGAACCCCATCGACCACCCGCATGGTGGTGGTGAAGGTCGTACTTCTGGTGGCCGTCATCCGGTTACCCCGTGGGGTAAGCCGACCAAGGGCAAGAAGACTCGTTCCAACAAGAAGACGGATGGCCTGATCATGCGCCGCCGTCAGGCTCAGTAAGGAGGGACGGGAAAATGGCTCGTTCCGTTTGGAAAGGTCCGTTCGTTGACGGTTACCTGCTGAAGAAGGCAGACAAGGCGCGTGCGTCCGGTCGCAACGAGGTCGTCAAGATCTGGTCGCGTCGTTCCACCATCCTGCCGAACTTCGTTGGTTTGACCTTTGGCGTCTACAACGGCCAGAAGTTCATCCCCGTTCTCGTCACCGAGAACATGGTCGGCCACAAGTTTGGCGAATTCTCGCCGACCCGTACCTATTACGGTCACGGCGTCGACAAGAAGGCGAAGAGGAAGTAAGCCATGGGCAAGAAGCCTGCCGATCGCGTGCTTGCGGACATTGAAGCGAAGGCGTTCTCGTCTTCCATCCGCACCAGCCCGCGTAAGCTCAACCTGGTGGCTGCGTCCATTCGCGGCCTGAAGGCGGAAGTCGCCCTGCACCAGCTGACCTTCTCCAAGCGCCGCATCGCCGGCGCCGTGAAGGCGGTCCTGCAGTCGGCCATCGCCAACGCCGAGAACAACCACCAGCTGGACGTTGATCGTCTGTATGTGGCCGAAGCCTATGTGGGCAAGGCCATGGTGATGAAGCGCTGGCGCGCTCGCGCCCGCGGCCGTGTCGGCCGGATCGAGAAGCCGTTCTCGAACCTGACCGTCATCGTTCGCGAACGCGAAGAAGCGACCGGGGAGTAAGACTATGGGTCAGAAAGTCAATCCGATTGGCCTGCGCCTCGGCATCAACCGCACCTGGGATTCCCGTTGGTTCGCCGACGGCGAATACGCCAAGATGCTGCACGAGGACCTGAAGCTGCGTGAATACCTGCGCAAGAAGCTGGCCCAGGCCGGCGTGTCGCGGGTGATCATCGAGCGTCCGGCCAAGAAGGCCCGCATCACCATTCACACCGCCCGTCCGGGCGTGGTGATCGGTAAGAAGGGTGCGGACATCGAAGTGCTGCGCAAGCAGCTGTCGAAGATGACCGGTTCCGAAGTGCACCTGAACATCGTCGAGATCCGCAAGCCGGAACTGGACGCCCAGCTGGTGGCCGAGTCCATCGCCCAGCAGCTGGAACGCCGTGTGTCCTTCCGCCGCGCCATGAAGCGCGCGGTGCAGTCGGCCATGCGTCTGGGCGCCCAGGGCATCCGCATCAACTGCTCGGGCCGTTTGGGCGGCGCCGAAATCGCTCGTATGGAGTGGTACCGCGAAGGTCGCGTGCCCCTGCACACCCTGCGCGCCGACATCGATTACGGTATCGGCACCGCCAAGACCACCTATGGTACCTGCGGTATCAAGGTGTGGGTGTTCAAGGGTGAAATCCTGGCCCATGATCCCATGGCTCAGGACAAGCGCGCCGCCGGCGAGTCCGCTCCCGTCGAACGCCGCTGATTTGAGAGGGTAGAGAGATGCTTTCGCCCAAGCGTACTAAGTTCCGCAAGCAGCATAAGGGCCGCATCCATGGCGATGCCAAGGGCGGTTCCCAGCTGAATTTCGGCGCCTTCGGCCTGAAGGCCCTGGAGCCGGAGCGCATCACCGCTCGCCAGATCGAAGCGGCTCGTCGCGCGCTCACCCGCCACCTGAAGCGTCAGGGCCGCGTGTGGATCCGCATTTTCCCCGACGTGCCGGTGTCGACCAAGCCCGCCGAAGTCCGCATGGGCTCGGGTAAGGGTACCCCCGAATATTGGGTGGCCCGCGTCAAGCCGGGTCGCGTGATGTTCGAGGTTGATGGCGTGCCGGAAGATTTGGCCCGTCGTGGTTTTGAACTGGCCGCTGCCAAGCTGCCGATCAAGACCAAGTTCATCGTTCGTATCGGGGAGTAAAGTCATGGCGACCAAGTCCAGCGATCTGCGCGCCAAGACCGACGATCAGCTGCAGGAAGCTCTCCTGACGCTGAAGAAGGAGCAGTTCAACCTGCGTTTCCAGAAGGCCTCCGGCCAGCTGGAAAACACTGCCCGCGTCACCCAGGTGCGTCGTGAAATCGCGACCATCAAGACCATCATCGGCGAGCGGACCCGTTCCGCTTCCGCCGCCTAAGGAGCACTAGCCAATGCCGAAGCGCATTCTCCAGGGCGTCGTCGTCAGCGACAAGATGGACAAGACCGTGGTGGTCAGCGTCGAACGGCGCGTCATGCACCCGATCTACAAGAAGTTCATCCGTCGTTCGAAGAAGTATCACGCCCACGACGAGAACAACCAGTTCAAGACCGGCGACACTGTCCGCATTTGCGAGTGCCGTCCGATCTCGAAGACCAAGACCTGGGAAGTGATCGTCGAGCAGGCCTAAGCGCCTGCTCGTCGATATCGATCTAGAAAAGGAAACTCGACATGATCCAGATGCAAACCAACCTGGACGTCGCCGATAATTCGGGTGCCCGCCGGGTGCAGTGCATCAAGGTGTTGGGCGGTTCCCACCGCACCATCGCCAATGTGGGCGACGTCATCGTCGTCTCCATCAAGGAAGCGATTCCGCGTGGCAAGGTGAAGAAGGGTGACGTGCATCGCGCCGTCATCGTCCGCACCGCCAAGGAAATCCGTCGTCCTGATGGCACCGCGATCCGTTTCGACACCAATGCGGCCGTCCTGATCAACAAGCAGGGCGAACCGATCGGCACCCGTATTTTTGGCCCGGTCACCCGTGAACTTCGCGCGAAGAAGTTCATGAAGATCATCTCGCTGGCTCCGGAGGTGCTCTAATGGCCGGTCTGAACGTGAAGAAGGGCGATCAGGTCATCGTGATCGCCGGCAAGGACAAGGGTAAGAAGGGCGAAGTCATCGCCGCTTATCCGAAGGAAGAGCGTGTGGTCGTCCAGGGTGTGAACAAGGTCAAGCGCCATGTTCGCCCCAGCGCCTCCAACGCGGGCGGCATCGTCGAACAGGAAGCCGCCCTGCACGTGTCCAACGTCGCCCACGTCGATCCCAAGGACGGCAAGCCGACCCGCGTCGGCGTCAAGGTCCTGGAAGACGGTAGCAAGGTCCGCGTCGCCAAGCGGTCCGGCGAAGTCATCGACCGGTAATGGGGGAGCATAAGACCATGACCGCGCGTCTGCGTACCCACTATGACACCAAGGTCCGTCAGGCCCTGCAGGAAGAGTTCAACTACAAGAACCCCATGCAGGTTCCGAAGCTGGAAAAGATCGTCATCAACATGGGCGTCGGTGAAGCCGCCCAGGATGCCAAGAAGATCGACGCCGCTTTGGCTGAGCTGACCGCCATCGCTGGCCAGAAGCCGGTGACCACCAAGGCCAAGAAGTCCATCGCCCAGTTCAAGCTGCGCGAAGGTCAGATCGTCGGCTGTAAGGTCACCTTGCGTGCTGACCGCATGTACGAGTTTCTTGACCGTCTGATCACCATTGCGCTGCCCCGCGTCCGCGACTTCCGCGGCGTTCCGGGCAAGAGCTTCGATGGCCGCGGCAATTATTCGCTGGGCCTGAAGGAGCAGCTCATTTTCCCGGAAATCAACTACGACAAGGTTGATGCCACCCGGGGCATGGACATCATTTTCGTCACGACGGCCAAGTCCGATGCGGAAGCCAAGGCGCTTCTCAAGGGCTTCGACATGCCGTTCGCTGGCTGATGGGAGTGTAGCAGCAATGTCGAAGATCAGCTCTGTCGAGCGCAACAACAAGCGCGCCAAGCTGGCCAAGCAGTACGCTGGCAAGCGCGCCCGTCTGAAGGCTCAGGTGATGGATCGCGACTCTTCCCCGGAAGAGCGTTTCCAGGCCGCTTTGAAGCTGGCCGAAGTTCCGCGGAACTCGGCCAAGAACCGTACTCGCCTTTTGTGCGAGATCACCGGCCGTCCCCGTGGCAATTACCGCAAGTTCAAGATTTGCCGTAACAAGCTGCGCGAACTGGGTAATCTGGGTCAGATTCCCGGTCTGGTTAAGTCGAGCTGGTAAGGAGGCCATAAACAATGTCTATGACCGATCCGCTCGGCGATATGCTCGCCCGCATTCGCAATGGTCAGCGCGCCGCCAAGTCGGCCGTGACCTCGCCCGCCTCGAACCTGCGCATGAACGTGCTCGAGGTTCTCAAGCGTGAAGGCTACATCCGTGGCTACAGCAAGAAGGAAGTTCGTACCGGCGTGTCCGAACTGACCATCGAGTTGAAGTACCACGAAGGCAAGCCGGTGATCACCACGATTTCCCGCGTTTCGACCCCCGGTCGTCGCGTGTATTCGAAGATCGCTGATCTTGACCGTGTGGCCAACGGACTGGGTATCTCCATCCTCTCGACGCCGCGTGGCGTCATGAGCGATAGCGAAGCCCGCACCGCCAATGTCGGCGGTGAAGTTCTCTGCCAGGTGTTCTAAGGAGGGACTGACAGATGTCGCGAGTCGGCAAATATCCCGTGCCGGTGCCGTCTGGAGTCACTGTCCAGATCGCCGGTGCCGAATTCATCGCCAAGGGCAAGCTGGGTGAATCCCGCATGCCCCTGTCGGACGAAGTGGAAACCACCATCGAAGGCTCCGAAGTTTGGGTGAAGCCCAAGTCGGAAACCAAGCGTGCGCGCATGATGTGGGGCACCACCCGTGCCTTGATCAACAACATGGTCAAGGGCGTGTCCGACGGTTTCACCGTCAACCTGGAGATCAACGGCGTGGGTTACCGCGCCGCTGTCGAAGGCAAGACCTTGAAGCTGGCCCTGGGCTATTCCCACGATATCGACTATCCGATTCCGGATGACGTCACCATGAAGTGCGAAAAGCCCACCGCTATTTCCATCACTGGCCGCGATAAGCAAATCGTGGGTCAGCTTGCCGCAGAGATCCGGTCGTTCCGTGGTCCCGAGCCCTACAAGGGCAAGGGTATCAAGTACTCGACCGAGACCATCCTGCGCAAGGAAGGCAAGAAGAAGTAAGGGGCACTGCCATGATGACGCCGAAAGAATTGTTCGAGCGCCGCAAGCGGCGCACCCGGGCCAGCATCGCGAAGAAGGCTGGCGGGCGCACTCTGCGTCTGTCCGTCTTCCGCTCTGGCAAGAACATTTATGCCCAGGTGATCGACGACGTCCAGGGGTGCACCCTGGCTGCCGCTTCGTCGCTGGACAAGGACCTGAAGGGCTCGCTCAAGACCGGTGCGGACATCGCCGCCGCCGCCGCCGTGGGCAAGCTGATCGCCGAGCGGGCCAAGGCTGCGGGCATCACCGAGGTGGTGTTCGATCGCGGTGGCTACATCTATCACGGTCGGGTCAAGGCCCTGGCCGAAGCGGCCCGCGAAGGCGGCCTGTCGTTCTAAGGGAAAAAGACTATGGCACGTACTCCCAATACCGAGGGGAACGAACAGCGCCGCGGCCGTGGCCGCGGCGGTGAAGGTGGCGAGCGCGATGGTCGCGGTCGCGGCCGTGGCAATCCCGATGCTCCGCGCGCCGAGCGCGAGGAGAACGAGTTCGTCGACAAGCTGGTCCACATCAACCGTGTGGCCAAGGTGGTCAAGGGTGGCCGTCGCTTCGCCTTCGCCGCTCTGGTGGTGGTCGGTGACGCCAAGGGTCGCGTCGGTTACGGTTCGGGCAAGGCCCGTGAAGTTCCCGAAGCCATCCGCAAGGCGACCGAACAGGCCAAGCGCAACATGATCAAGGTGAACCTGCGTGAAGGCCGCACCCTGCATCATGACGTGACCGGTCACTTCGGTGCCGGCCGTGTTGTTCTGCGCGCCGCTCCGGCCGGTACCGGCATCATCGCCGGCGGCCCGATGCGCGCCGTGTTCGAAACCATGGGCGTGGCCGACGTCGTCGCCAAGTGCCTGGGCACCTCGAACCCGCACAACATGATCAAGGCGACCTTCGACGCCCTGGTGAACCTGAACAGCCCCCGTTCGGTGGCTGCCAAGCGTGGTAAGAAGGTTGGTGACATCATCGGCCGCCGTGACGGCGCCGCTGCTGCCACCGCCGCGTAAGGGAGGTTTCCATGGCTGACAAGAAGACCGTTCGCGTCACCCAGGTGGGCAGCCCCATCGGCCGCACCTCCGACCAACGCGCCACCCTGATCGGGCTGGGGCTGAACAAGCTCAATCGCACCAGCGAACTGGAAGACACTCCGGCCGTTCGTGGGATGATCCGCAAGGTTCAGCACCTGGTCCAGGTCGAGGACTAATCTTTCGTCCGGCCCTTGGCGACCCCAAGGGCCGGATACGAGGAATACGAAGATGACGAAGCTCAACGATCTGCGCGACAACGAAGGCGCTCGCTACAAGTTCAAGCGCGTTGGCCGTGGCATCGGCTCCGGCAAGGGCAAGACCTCGGGCCGTGGCGTCAAGGGCCAGGGTTCGCGTACCGGTGTTGCCCTGATGGGGTTCGAAGGTGGTCAGATGCCCATCTACCGCCGTCTGCCCAAGCGCGGTTTCACCCCGATCAACGCCAAGGAATACGCCGAGTTGAACCTCGGTCGCCTGCAGGCCGCCATCGACGCTGGCAAGATCAATGCCGGCGACACCATCAATGCCGAAATCCTGGCCGCCGCTGGCCTGATCGGCAAGATCGGTGATGGCGTGCGCTTGCTGGCCCGTGGCGAACTGACCGCCAAGGTGACCATCGAGGTTGCCGGCGCCTCTGCCGCGGCTGTCGCCGCGGTGGAAAAGGCGGGCGGTTCGGTCAAGGTTGCCGCCGAAGCCGCCGAGGGCTGATTAGTCCTCGGCAATTTCGCCGCGATCCTATATAAAACGCCCCAGGCCCCCGAACCTGATGCAAATCCAGGCGATGGGACTGGGGCGTTTTTATTTTTGGAATCGGCGCCGGCCGGGCATCTGACCGGGTCGCGCCTGTGGGTCACCTTTTACCGGAGCCTTTGGCATGGCCTCTGCTGCCGAGCAGCTTGCCGCGAACCTGAATTTTGGCGTTCTGGCGAAAGCCACCGAACTCAAGAAGCGGATCTGGTTCACCGTCCTCGCCCTGATCGTCTATCGCTTGGGCACGTGGATTCCCATCCCTGGCGTCGATCCCCACGTCATGGCCGAAATGTTCCGCCACCAGGGCGGCGGCCTGCTGGGCATGTTCGACATGCTGGCCGGCGGCGCTTTGCAGCGTATGACCATTTTCGCCCTGGCGATCATGCCGTACATCTCGGCGTCGATCATCATCCAGCTGATGACCACCATCGTTCCGGCGTTGGAAGCCATCAAGAAGGAAGGCGAATCGGGCCGTAAGAAGATCAACCAGTACACCCGCTACCTGACCGTGGTAATCGCCACCTTCCAGGCCTATGGCATCGCCGCCGGTCTGTTGGGCATGAGCGGCAGCACCGGCGCCGCGGTGATCATGGACAACCATGTGCTGTTCACCTTCTCGACGGTGATCACCCTGGTGGGCGGCACGCTGTTCCTGATGTGGCTGGGCGAGCAGATCACCGCCCGCGGCATCGGCCAAGGCACCTCGCTGATCATCATGGCCGGTATCGTCGCCCAGTTGCCCAGCGCTGTCGCCAGCACCCTGGAACTGGGTCGCACTGGCGCGCTTCCGGTTCTGCTGATCGTCTTCCTGCTGGTCATGGCGGTCGCCATCATCGCCGGCATCGTGTTCTTCGAACGCGCCCAGCGCCGCATCATCGTCCAGTATCCGAAGCGTCAGGTCGGCAACAAGATGTTCGGTGGCGAATCCACCCATCTGCCGTTGAAGCTCAACACCTCGGGCGTCATTCCGCCGATCTTCGCGTCGTCGCTGTTGCTGATGCCGGTGACCGCGGCGCAGTTCGCCGCCGGCGGCAACGGCCCGGAATGGCTGACCACCTTCACCGCCCTGATGGGCCGTGGACAGCCCTTGTATCTGGGGCTGTACACCGCCCTGATCGTGTTCTTCGCCTTCTTCTACACCGCCGTGGTCTTCAATCCCGTCGACACCGCCGAGAACCTGAAGAAGAACGGTGGATTCATTCCCGGCATCCGTCCGGGCAAGAACACCTCGGACTACCTGGACTACGTGCTGACCCGTCTGACCGTCCTGGGGGCGCTGTACCTCACCGCGTTGTCGGTTCTGCCGGAACTGCTGATCTCGCATTGGTCGGTGCCGTTCTATTTCGGCGGTACCTCGCTGTTGATCGTGGTGACCGTCACCATGGACACCGTGGCGCAGATCCAATCGCACCTTTTGGCCCACCAATACGAAGGGCTGATCAAGAAGGCTCGTCTGCGCGGCCGTCGCGGCTGAGCAAAAACATCAAGCCAACCAACAAAAAGGGGAGAACAACAAGATGAATCTGGTTCTGTTGGGTCCGCCGGGCGGCGGCAAGGGCACCCAGGCCAAGCGCCTGATGGACAAGTTCGGCTTGGTCCAGTTGTCCACCGGTGACATGCTGCGCGCCGCCGTTGCCTCGGGTTCCGAGATCGGCAAGAAGGCCAAGGCGGTGATGGATGCCGGTCAGCTGGTGTCCGACGACATCGTCATCGGCATCATCGACGACCGCCTGGAACAGCCCGACACCAAGAACGGAGTCATCTTCGACGGTTTCCCCCGCACCGTGGCCCAGGCGGAGGCGCTCGACGCCATGATGGCGAAGAAGGGCAAGAAGCTGGATTTCGCCATCGAGATCCGGGTTCCCGACGCCCCCATCGTCGAGCGTATCACCGGTCGTTACACCTGCGCCAAGTGCGGCGCCGGCTATCACGACAAGTTCCAGCAGCCCAAGGTTGCCGGCACCTGTGATTCCTGCGGCGGCACCGAGTTCTCTCGCCGTGCCGACGACAATGCCGAAACCGTGAACAAGCGCTTGGCCGCTTACCACGACCAGACGGCGCCGTTGCTGCCTTACTATCAGGCCAAGGGCAACTACCATCTGGTGGACGGCACCCAGGATATCGCCAAGGTCACCACCGACCTGGAAGCCATTCTGGGGAAGGTCTGAGCGATTTGACGACATGGTGGAGAGTCCCGTTGACTCTTCACCATTTCGCCATATAATCGCGCACCTTCGGTTTCTCCCCTTGGGGAGAGGCCTGGATTGATTTGTTTTAACGTGTCGATGTGGCTGCCGCCCTTCGGCTTATTCGAAATATCGGCGTGGGTTTAGGTTGACCGCCTGGCCCTGATCACCTGTCTTGCAAGGAGTATCCAGCTTTGGCCCGTATCGCTGGCGTCAATATCCCGACCAACAAGCGCGTCCTGATCGCGCTGACCTATATCACTGGCATCGGCCGTACCAAGGCTGCCGAGATTTGCGCCAAGCTGGCGATTCCCGCCGAGCGCCGCGTCAACCAGCTGACCGACGACGAAGTCCTGAAGATCCGCGAAATGATCGACAGCGACTATACCGTCGAAGGCGACCTGCGCCGTGAAACGGCCATGAACATCAAGCGCCTGATGGATTTGGGCTGCTATCGCGGTCTGCGCCATCGTCGCGGTCTGCCGGTTCGTGGTCAGCGCACCCACACCAATGCGCGCACCCGCAAGGGTCCGGCCAAGCCGATCGCCGGCAAGAAGAAGGCCACCCGCTAAGTCTCTGGCTTGACGTAAAGTTTAAGGATTACCTCTCATGGCTAAGCCCGCTGCTGCTCGTCCGCGTCGTCGCGAGCGCAAGAACATCACCTCTGGTGTTGCCCACGTGAACTCGACGTTCAACAACACCATGATCACCATCACCGATGCCCAGGGGAACACCATCTCCTGGTCGTCTTCCGGTATGCAGGGCTTCAAGGGCTCGCGCAAGTCGACCCCGTACGCTGCCCAGGTGGCCGCCGAAGACGCTGGTCGCAAGGCCATGGAACACGGCATGCGCACCCTGGAAGTCGAAGTGAAGGGCCCTGGCGCCGGTCGTGAAAGCGCTTTGCGCGCTTTGCAGGCCGTCGGCTTCGCCATCACCTCGATCCGCGATGTCACCCCGATCCCGCACAACGGTTGCCGTCCGCGCAAGCGTCGTCGCGTCTGATCGGTTGTTTTTTTCGTAGTTGCCGCCATCATCCCCAATCCCGGGCGATGGTGGCGGTTGCGCCGTTCCGGACCCTTTGGTCCTAGCATGAGGTCACGCTCGTGATTCAGAAGAACTGGCAGGAATTGATCAAGCCCTCGAAGCTGCAGGTGGAACCCGGTGCCGATGTGGCCCGTGTTGCGACTGTGGTCGCCGAACCGCTGGAACGCGGCTTCGGCATGACGCTGGGCAACTCCTTGCGCCGTGTGTTGTTGTCCTCGCTCCAGGGTGCCGCGGTTACCGCCATCCAGATCGAAGGCGTGCTGCACGAATTCTCGTCCGTTCCGGGTGTGCGCGAAGATGTCACCGACATCATCCTGAACATCAAGAACCTCGGCCTGCGCATGCATGGCGAGGGCCCCAAGCGCATGCAGCTGCGTGCGACCGGCCCCGGCGAGGTCAAGGCCGGCATGATCGAAGCCGGTCACGACATCGAGATCATGGACCCCGACCTGGTGCTGTGCACCCTGGATCAGGGCGCCAAGCTGAACATCGAATTCACGGTCGAGACCGGCAAGGGCTATGTGCCCGCGTCGCAGAACCGCACCGAGGATTCGCCCATCGGCCTGATCCCCATCGACGCCATCTTCTCGCCGGTCAAGAAGGTCGCCTACAAGGTGGAAAACACCCGCGTGGGTCAGGTCACCGACTACGACAAGCTGTCCATGGTGGTCGAGACCAACGGCGCCGTTTCCCCCGATGACGCGGTGGCCCTGGCGGCGCGCATCCTGCAGGACCAGTTGCAGCTGTTCATCAACTTCGACGAACCGACCCATGTGGTCGAGGAAGAGAAGAAGGACGAACTGCCCTTCAACAAGAACCTGCTGCGCAAGGTGGATGAACTGGAACTGTCGGTTCGTTCGGCCAATTGCCTGAAGAACGACAACATCATCTATATCGGTGACCTGGTCCAGAAGACCGAAGCCGAGATGCTGCGGACCCCGAACTTCGGCCGCAAGTCCCTGAACGAGATCAAGGAAGTGCTCTCGCACATGGGTCTGCACTTGGGTATGGAAATCCCCAACTGGCCGCCGGAGAACATCGAGGACCTGGCGAAGAAGCTGGAAGAACCTTATTGATCTTTGCCGTCATGCCCGGACTTGATCCGGGCATCCATGGATCGCCGGGTCAAGCCCGGCGATGACGGTTTCAAGAGGTTATGTTTTTGACAGGACCATTCCGGTCCAACCCGGCCGTGCTTCAGACGAGGGCGGCAGGGAGTGAAATCGGTTCTCGCCCGGCGAGACCAAGCCAAAGGAGAAAGTCATGCGTCACGGTATGTCCGGTCGTAAGCTGAATCGCACCAGCTCTCATCGCAAGGCCATGTTCTCGAACATGGTTGTCGCTCTGCTGAAGCACGAGCAGATCAAGACCACCCTGCCCAAGGCCAAGGACCTGCGTCCGATCGCCGAGAAGATCATCTCCTTGGGCAAGTCGGGCACCCTGCACGACCGTCGCCGCGCCTTCGCCATGCTGCGCGACGACGCCGTGGTCGCCAAGCTGTTCAGCGTCATCGCCGAACGCTACAAGGACCGCAAGGGTGGCTACACCCGCGTGCTGAAGGCCGGCTTCCGCTATGGCGACGCCGCCCCGATGGCCGTCATCGAGCTGGTTGACCGCGACCCGGCTGCCAAGGGCACCGATTCCGGCCCGACCGCCGACAAGAAGGCTGACGCCGACGAGGAATAATCCCGTCTGGCCAAGTCCACGAGAAAGGCGCCCCGCAATGGGCGCCTTTTTTGTTGCTCGGAAAAATAATTCGATTATTCTAGAAATATGGAAATGAAGGAAGCCCTGGACGCCTTGGCGTCATTGTCCAACGAGGTGCGCCTCAAGGTGTTCCGCCTGCTGGTCGCGGCGTCACCGCATGGTTTGCCAGCCGGCACCGTCGCCGAGGATTTGGGGATTCCCGCCAATACCCTGTCGTTCCACCTGAACCACCTGCGCCATGCGGGACTGGTCAGTTCGCGGCGGCAGGGGCGCTTGGTGATCTATGTGGCCCATTGCGAGCGGGTCCAGCTGTTGACCGACTATTTGACGGCCCATTGCTGTACTCGGCCCACATGCGGCGATGACGGAGCCTAGGGTCATGGAGATATTCACCCAATTTGCCGATTGGCTGGTTTACGGCGTGCTGGGCCTGGCGCCGGCGACGCCGCTGTCCGGTGCGCTGCAGTTCTTCGTCGAGGACGTGGGCAAGATCTTTTTCCTGCTGATCTTGGTGGTTTTCGTCATCGGCTTTTTCCGCTCGATGCTGGCGCCGGAACGAGTGCGCAAGATGTTGGGCGGGCGGAACCGTTGGTTCTCGTTCCCGGCCGCCGTCGGCTTGGGGGCGGTGACGCCGTTTTGCTCGTGTTCGTCGGTGCCGCTGTTCATCGGTTTCCTGGAAGCCGGCATTCCCCTGGGGGTGACCATGGCGTTCCTGATCACCTCGCCGATGATCAACGAAATCGCCGTCTTCCTGCTGATCAGCACCTTGGGGCTGGAATTCACCGTGGTTTATGTCGTCACCGGTCTGGTGGTGGGGTTGGTGGGGGGCTTGGTCATCGACCGATTGCGGCTGGAACATTGGGTGGAAGATTACGTCTGGAAGATCCGCATGGGCGAGACCGCCTTGCCGGAAGGCCCCCACGGTCTGCGTGACCGCCTGAACTATGCCCTTGAACAGGTGCGGGAAATCGTTGGCCGCTTGTGGCTGTACATCCTGATCGGTATCGGAATCGGCGCTTTTCTGCACGGTTATGTGCCGGCGGAACAATTGATGCGCTACGCCGGGCCGGAAAACCCCTTTGCCGTCCCCTTGTCGGTCCTGATCGGTATTCCGCTTTATTCCAACGCCACCGGTATGATCCCGGTCGTCGAGGCGTTGCTGGCCAAGGGGCTGCCGGTGGGAACCGTCTTGGCGCTGATGATGAGCGTGGTGGCGCTGTCGCTGCCGGAAATGATGATGCTGAAGAAGGTGCTGAAATGGCAGTTGCTGGTGGTGTTCATCAGCGTGCTGGCGGTCAGCATCACCCTCGTCGGCTATCTGTTCAACGCGATTTTTTAGGAGGACACCATGGAGATCAAGGTCTTGGGCGGTTGCTGCGGCAATTGCGACACGGTGATGAAGATGGTGGCCGATAAGGCCGCCGCTTTGGGGGTCGAGATCAGCCTGGAAAAGGTCACCGACATGGCGGCCATCCTGGGCTATGGGGTGATGAGCACACCCGGCGTGGTCATCGACGGCAAGGTGGTGCATGCCGGCGGTATCCCCAAGCCTTCGCAGGTCGAAGTGTGGCTGAAGGGCTAATTTAAGCCCGACGGCGCCTGAGACGGCCCGGCACGGGCAGCGCTACGCGCAAACAACCGGCACGGGCTACTTTGTTAACGTGTCTTGGCGCGGTCGACGCGGCCCATGTTGGTCAGGTTGGCGTCAACCGTGCGCGACAGGGTGTTGAGGTCCATGCGCGACGACACGTTGCGGGTCTTCAGCCGAGCGGCGAAGGCCTTGACCACATCGGGGCTGCCGGGCTTGCCGAAGACCTGGGCGAAGGTGGCGCGCCCCAATCCCTGATAGCACCGCGCCAACAGCACGGCGCCTTGGAACAGCGACAGGCTGAAGCCGCCCAGCAACTCGTTGCGGCTGGATTCGGAAATCGAGCAGAAGGCGGCGACCAGCTCGCGCTTGTCGTTGTCGTGCAACGGTCCCAAGGTATTGCGCACCTGCGGGTCGTTCAGGGTTTCCCACCAGAAATCGTATTCGCGGGAATTGGTTTCCACCAAGACCGGCTCTTCGGCTTGCATGGCCGGGGGCGGCAATGTGGGGACCGCCTTGCCGTTCACCGGTACGCCGCCGGCCTTCGCCACCAAGGCGTCCACCTCGGCGGATGTCTTCAAATCCAGCAGCGCCGGCCCCAGTTCCTTCATCTTGTGGGCGGGCAGGGGGGCGTAATGGGCGACCAGCGGCACCTGCCACTCATGGATCAGGTACTCGTTCATGGCGTTGTACAGCCGTCCCGACTTGCTGGTCTTGTCGTTGGGATCGCCGCCCAAGGCATCCTTGAAATGACGCTTGGCATGGGTGCGCACGATCATGGCGATGATGTCGTGGACGGTGCGGCCACAGCGCAGGGCGACGAAGTCGTCGTTGACCAGCCGGCCCTTGGTGTCCACCAGCAAATGGGAAAAGGCGTCGCGGCGTTTCCTGAAGATCAGCAGGCAGCCATGCAGCATGTCGGGGTTGTTGATGACCGAGTCGTAGAACATGGCGCCATTGAAGTCGCCAAAACCGGGGACCAGCGTGCGAAATACCTCGGCCACCGGGCCACGCAAGGCCTCGGTAATGCTTTTGACCGCCTGGTTGTGGTCGATTTCGCTCACACTGACCCCTTTGGAAGCTTCTGCTTCCTTCGACTAGGATGCGCCCATTCCCCCTCCTAAAGTCGCAGGTCCCATCCTGGGCGAGAATTGAACGCAAATCAAACGTCAGAATGTGACATTTCCGGAAAGCGCGTGGGGTTGACTTTGGGGGCGGCTTGGTCCCATGGTCTGGCTTGGACCGAAGGGGGGCCTCGACATGCGGGGCTGAGAGGCCGGAGCAAGTGCCGGCGACCCTTGGAACCTGATCCGGGTCATGCCGGCGAAGGGATCGGACATTTTCCGCCACTCGCCCGTGATCCATCCAGGCTTTGACAAAGGCGGAAACACCCATGCTCGACAATCCCCAGGCTTTGACGGTCACCACCGGGGCGCTGCCCGGTTCGCGTAAGATCCATGTCCAGGGCTCGCGCCCCGACATCTTGGTCGCCATGCGCGAGATCGACCTGGAACCGTCCAGCGGCGAGGCCCCGGTGCGGGTCTACGACACGTCGGGCGCCTATACCGACCCGGCCCATCAGGTGGACATCACCAAGGGTTTGCCGCAGATGCGCCGGGCCTGGGTGCTGGAACGCGGCGATGTCGAGGAATATGAAGGCCGTGCCCACAAGCCGGAAGACGACGGCCTGAAGCCGGGCGAAAAGATCGGCGTGCCGGTGTTCGACCGCGGGGCCTTGCGCCCGTTGCGCGCCAAGGCCGGTCAGGTGGTGACCCAGATGGCCTATGCCAAGCGCGGCATCATCACCCCGGAAATGGAATATGTGGCCATCCGCGAGAACCTGCGCATCGCTGAATTGCGCGAAGCGGCAGAACGTGACGGCGAGGATTTCGGCGCCGACATCCCCGATCAGGTGACCCCCGAATTCGTCCGCGCCGAACTGGCCCGCGGCCGCGCCATCATCCCCAGCAACATCAACCACCCGGAAGCCGAACCGATGATCATCGGTCGCAACTTCCTGACCAAGATCAACGCCAACATCGGCAATTCCGCCGTGGCGTCCTCGGTGTCGGAAGAAGTGGAAAAGATGGTCTGGGCCATCCGCTGGGGCGCCGACACGGTGATGGATCTGTCCACCGGTCGCCACATTCACGCGACGCGGGAATGGATCTTGCGCAATTCCCCGGTTCCCATTGGCACCGTGCCCATCTATCAGGCCCTGGAAAAGGTTGACGGCCGCGCCGAGGACCTGACCTGGGAAGTGTTCCGCGACACCCTGATCGAACAATGCGAACAGGGCGTCGATTACTTCACCATCCATGCCGGCCTGCGTCTGGCCCATATTCCGCTGACCGCCAAGCGGGTCACCGGCATCGTGTCGCGCGGCGGCTCGATCATCGCCAAGTGGTGCCTGGCCCATCACAAGGAAAACTTCCTTTACACCCATTTCGAGGACATCTGCGAAATCCTGAAGGCTTATGACGTGGCCTTTTCCCTGGGCGACGGTCTGCGTCCAGGGTCCATCGCCGACGCCAACGACGCCGCCCAGTTCGCCGAGTTGGAAACCCTGGGCGAGCTGACCCATATCGCCTGGAAGCATGAATGCCAGGTGATCATCGAAGGCCCGGGCCACGTGCCCATGCACAAGATCAAGAAGAACGTGGAAAAGCAGCTGGCCCTGTGCGGCGAGGCGCCGTTCTACACGCTGGGGCCGTTGGTCACCGACATCGCGCCGGGCTACGACCACATCACCAGCGCCATCGGCGCGGCGATGATCGGCTGGTTCGGCACCGCCATGCTGTGCTATGTGACGCCCAAGGAACATCTGGGCCTGCCCGACCGCCAGGACGTGCGCGAAGGCGTCGTCACCTACAAGCTGGCCGCCCATGCCGCCGATCTGGCCAAGGGCGTTCCCGCGGCCCGCGAACGCGACGATGCGCTGTCCCGCGCCCGTTTCCAGTTCCGTTGGCGCGACCAGTTCAACCTGTCGCTGGACCCCGACAAGGCGTTGGAATTCCACGACCAAACCCTGCCGGCGGAAGGCGCCAAGGTCGCCCATTTCTGTTCCATGTGCGGGCCGAAGTTCTGCGCCTACAAGATCAGCCAGGAAGTGCGCGACATTGCGGCTGAGCAGGCGGAGAAGGGCATGGAGCAGATGAGCGAGAAGTTCCTGGCCGAAGGCGGGGAAATCTACAAGGTGGAAAGCCCGGCGGCGGAATAGCCGCCGGGGTCTTGCACTTGGATCACTCGGCCGGCAGCGGGAAACCCGGTGTCGCCGCTTGGTCTTCGGCCCGTTGGGCGGTGGCGAACCAGTCACCGCCATAACGGGCCGGGCGCCGGGCCAGCCAGGCGTCCAGCCCTTCGCGCAAGTCGGCGGTGGGGGCCATGCGGGCGAATTGCTCGGCTTCCACCAGCAATCCTTCGGCGATGGGCAGGTTGATGCCCCGCGTCGTCGCCGTCAGGATGGTGGCGATGGCCAGCGGCGAATGAACCAGGATGCGGTCCAGCAACGACCGCGCCGAGGCCAGCAGATGGTCGTGCGGCACCACCGCGTTGATCAGTCCCAATTCAAGGGCGCGTGGCGCCAGAAAGCTTTCCCCTGTCAGCAGCAGTTGCAGCGCCCGCTTGCGGCCGGCCAGACGCGGTAGGCGTTGGGTGCCGCCGAAAGTGGGCGGCATGCCCAGGCGGATTTCCGGCTTGGCGAAGATGGCCCGCTCGCTGGCGACGGCCAAGGGCGCGGCCTCGGTGATCTCGCAGCCGCCGCCATAGGCCAAGCCGTTGACGGCGACGACGATGGGCTTCTTGAAGGCTTCGATGCGGGCAGTCAGCCGCTGGCCCCGGGCGACGAAGTCGCGCAGCGCCGTTTCGGCCCCCATTTCCACCGAGCGGGAAAATTGCGGAATGTCACCGCCGGCGGAAAACGCCCGGTCGCCTGAACCGGTCAGGATGACGCCACCGATCTTGGGATCGTCGTCGATGTCGTCCAGATGGGAAGTCAACAGGTCGATGGTTTCGTAATCCAGGGCGTTCAGCTTGTGCGGACGGTTCAGGGTCAGGGTGGCGACCGGGCCGTCCACGTTCAACAGCACCTTCTTGCTCATGCTTTTTCCCTCCAGTGGGTTGGTGGGCCGAGCATGAAGAGGCGGCGAACTTGAGTATACTCACTGTACGGTATACTTTCAGGGTCATGCCCAGACACGCCGACACCCGCGCCCATATCGTCGCCGCCGCTTCCAAGCTGTTCTACGCGGAAGGAATCGGCCGGGTCAGCGTCGACGCGGTGGCGGAAAAGGCCGGGGTGACCAAGCGGACCCTTTATTATCACTTCCGCAGCAAGGACGACCTGATCGCGGCTTATCTGGAATCCCGCGACCAGCCCAACCTGACGCTGATGGCCGAATGGTTCGCCCAGGCGCCGGGGGGGCTGGAAGACAAGGTGGCGGCCATCTTCCACCAATTGGCCCAGGTGGCGGCCCATCCCAAATGGAAGGGCTGCGGCTTTTTGCGCACCACCGCCGAATTGGCGTCCATGCCCGGTCATCCGGCGGTACGGATCGGGGCGCGTCACAAGCTGGGATTCGCCCAATGGCTGGAAGGCGAAATCACGTCCGCCGGCTATGGCGAAGCCGGCATCCTGGCGCGCGAGGTTCTGTTGCTGTTGGACGGGGCTTTTTCCGCCTCGCTGCTGCAACTCGACCCGCAATGGTTCGTGGCCGCCGGGCGCGCCGCCGCCGGTTTGGTGGCGTTGCGCCGCCCCGCCTAATGCAGGGTATGCAAGGGGCTTGCGCTGCCCCAGCCGTCGCCCATGGACTCGATGATGGCGTCGCGGGTCGCGTCGCAAACTTCGGTGCTGTGGTCGGGGATTTCGATCTCGATCACGGTGACGCCGTTGCCGTCCTTCTTCAGGGACGGGGAAAAGCCGCTGTCGCGCAGCAGCTCCAACGCCCCTTCGGGACGGCTCAGGGCTTCGATCACTTTTTCGGTCAGCGGGTTGCCGCGGCCGGGCAAAAGGTCGAAATACAGCCGGCCGACGGCGACGGCATCGGCCCGGGCGATATGGCGCAGGACGGTTTCGGCCCGTGACGCCACCGCCATCATGGTCTGACGCGGGGTGGCGCGCCGGGCGTCGGCGTGCAAGCTGGCGCACAGCGGTTCCAGATTGTCCTGCCAGCACGGATCGCGCAGCACCAGGCTGACCAGTTGCCGAGCCATGCTTTCCACCAGGTCCTGCCGCGCCATGATCGTTTCTCCAGCCATTGTCTGGCTGATACGGCGGCACTTAGGGATTTCAGGCGGATTATTGCGCCGCCTTGATGGATTGCTTGGCCTGGTACATGGAATTGTCGGCATGGCGCAGCAGTTCACCGGCGCTTTTCCCGTGTTCGGGATAGCAGGCGATGCCGATGGACAGGCCGATGGACCAGTCGCGGCCGCCCAGCGTGATGGGCTTGCCGGCATTGATGCGGCATTGCTCGGCCACCAGGGCGGCGGCGTCCTGGGTTGCGACCTCGCCCAGCAGGACGGCGAACTCGTCGCCGCCGATGCGCGCCACCGTGTCGCTTTTGCGCACCGAATCCAACAGCCGGTCGGCCACATGGCGCAGCATGGAATCGCCGGCGGCATGGCCCACCTGGTCGTTGATGGGCTTGAAGCCGTCCAGATCCATGTAGAGCAGGGCGAAGGGCTGGTCCTGGCGTTCGGCCCGCAGCAGGGCCTGATCCAGGCGATCTTCGAACATGGCGCGGTTGGGCAGGCCGGTCAGGCCGTCGTGATGGGCCATGTGGCGCAGTTTTTCCTGGGTTTCCAGCAGGGCCTGTTCCTGTTGGCGCAGAACGTTCAAAAGGAAGTTGAAGCCTTTGGCCACTTCGCCCACTTCGTCGTCGCGGATGATGGGCAGGGGACGGATCTGGGTTTCGCCATTGGCCATCTGGTGCAGTTGCCGGGCGCTTTGGGTCAACGGCCGCAGCACATAGAACAAGATGGCCAGCAAGGCCCCCAGCACCACGATGGGAACCAGGAGGCTGCCGAACAGCACCAGCTTGACGATGTGCTGAACCGGGCGCATGGCCTCGGTGGTCGGGGTGCGGGCCACCAGGAACCAGCCGGCGGTGGGAATGCTGACCATGGCCGACAATTCTTCGACGCCGTCGATGTTGGTGGTGATGCCGGTGCCGCGATAGCCGGCCATGGCGCGGTCATGCAGCGGATTCAGGCCGGGGGGCGGCACGGGTTTCAGAATCTTGCGCGGGTCGCCGGCGGTGACGAAAAGACCGTCCTGGGGGGAAACCAACAGGAAGCTGCCGCTTTGTCCGACGGCTTCTTCCTGAACCGGGCGCAGAAAGTTGTCGGCGGCAATGGGGGTGGTGCCGGTGAGGATGGCGGTGGCGCGGCCCTTGGTGTCGTGAACCGGGGCGGCGAAGACCACGGCCGGGGTGCCGTCGGGCAAGCGAAGGGGCTTGCCCACCTGGGCCTTGTCGTCCTGGGCCACTTTGGCGATCCAGTCGGGGGGCAGTTCGGCGGCGGGGACGTTGGACGCCCCCAGGATGCGCCCATCCAGGCTGTAAAGCGTCAGGCCCGAGGGAAAGAACGACAGGATGATCCGCCGCCCGGCCAGCCATTCGGACATCCGCGACACCGGGGCATCGGGGTCCGGCGGACTCATCATCGCCAGACCGGACAACATTTCCAGGCGCAGCTTCAGCTTGTCATTGATGTCGCGTGCCGCGTATTCGGCGATGGCCAATTGGTGTGACGACGACAGCGCCACCACGTCTTCGTTCAGGATAGTGCGCAAGATGGTCAGACGCAGACCGATGCCGACCACCACCACCACAAGGGCCAGCATCATCATGCGGGTGACGATGCTGCGCCGGACTTTGTGCCATTTGGACTTCAGCCGGTCCTGATCCATTCCCATCCCCTGTGTGTAACGCCATTAGATGGCGTGCCGGCCCCCCTTTGTCAAAGGGAAAGGCGGGGCTTGACATTTTTAGAGACGACCGGTCTATTATTAAATCCATGGAACATTCTCTTCCCCGCAAGCGTGGTCGTCCGCCAAAAGTTGCCCCATCATCGATGGATACGCGCACAGCGATTGTTCGCGCCGGGGTTGACCTTTTGACGGCCCAGGGTTTTTTGTCCACCGGCATCGACCAGGTGCTGAAGGCGGTGGGCGTGCCCAAGGGGTCGTTTTATCACTACTTCGCCAGCAAGGATGACTTCGGCCTGGCGGTGATCGACGCCTATGGCATCTACTTCGCCGCCAAATTGGGGCGCTGGCTGGGCAATCCGGCCCGTGACCCGCTGGCCCGGCTGGCCGATTTCGTCGCCGACGCCAAAGCTGGCATGGAGCGACACAAATTCCGCCGTGGTTGTCTGGTCGGCAACATGGGCCAGGAACTGGGCGGCAGCCATGACCCGTTCCGCGACCGGCTGGAAAGCGTGCTGGGGGATTGGCAGCGCCGTGTCGCCGCCTGTCTGCAGGACGCCAAGGCGGAAGGCCAGATCCGGGCCCAGGTGGATTGCCAGCGCATGGCGGAATTTTTCTGGATCGGCTGGGAAGGGGCGATCCTGCGCGCCAAGCTGACCCGTTCCACCGTCCCCATGGATGTGTTCGCCGACACCTTTTTCGCGCTTCTGAAGGAGTAAACCATGTTCAAGGCCATCCTGATCGAAAAGGACGACGCCGGTTACCGTGCCGGCCTGACCGACATCGCCGAAGACCGTCTGCCGGAAGGCGACGTGCTGGTGCGGGTGGATTATTCCACCTTGAACTATAAGGACGGCCTGGCCATCACCGGCAAGGGGCCGGTGGTGCGGTCCTTCCCCATGGTGCCGGGCATCGACTTGGCGGGTCAGGTGGAAGCGTCCAGCCACAAGGATTACAAGCCCGGCGACCAGGTGGTGCTGAACGGCTGGGGCGTGGGCGAGACCCATTGGGGCGGCCTGGCGCAGAAGGCCAGCCTGAAGGGCGATTGGCTGGTGCCGCTGCAGGCGCCGTTCACCCCCGCCCAGGCCATGGCCATCGGCACCGCCGGCTACACCGCCATGCTGTGCGTGATGGCCTTGGAGCGTCAGGGCATCACCCCGGGAAAGGGCGAGGTGTTGGTCACCGGCGCCGCCGGCGGTGTCGGTTCGGTGGCGGTGGCGGTGCTGGCCAAGTTGGGCTATTGCGTCGCCGCGTCCACCGGCCGTCCCCAGGAAGCCGACTATCTGAAGTCGCTGGGCGCCGCCGAGATCATTGACCGCAATACCCTGTCCAGCCCCGGCAAGCCCCTGGCCAAGGAACGCTGGGCGGCGGCGGTGGACAGCGTCGGCAGCCATACGCTGGCCAATGTCTGCGCCCAGATGCGCTATGGCGGGGTGGTCGCCGCCTGCGGTCTGGCCCAGGGCATGGACCTGCCGGCCAGCGTCGCCCCCTTCATCTTGCGTGGCGTCACCCTGGCCGGAGTGGACAGCGTCTACCGCCCGCGCGACCAGCGCATCGAGGCGTGGAAGCGTCTGGCCCAGGACCTGGACGTGTCCAAGCTGGACGCCATCACCAGCACCATCGGCCTGGGCCAGGTGGTGGAGACGGCCGGCCGGTTGCTGGCCGGTCAGGTCCGCGGTCGCGTGGTCGTCGACGTCAATTCTTAAGAAGGGGGAAGAGCACATTGTCCGACAAGCCCATCAGCCGGTTTCCGGTCCCCAAGCTGGCCGACCTGCCCGCCGACATCCGTGCCGCCATCGAGGCGGTGCAGGAAAAAGCGGGCTTCGTGCCCAACATCTTCCTGGCCCTGGCTCATCGCCCTGACGAGTTCCGCGCCTTCTTCGCCTATCACGACGCCCTGATGGAACGTCAGGGGGGGCTAAGCGCCGCCGATCGCGAAATGATCGTGGTCGCCACCTCGGCGGCCAACCAGTGCCAGTACTGCGTCATCGCCCATGGTGCCATCCTGCGCATCCGCGCCAAGAATCCGCTGATCGCCGATCAGGTGGCGGCCAATTGGCGCAAGGCCGACATCACCGACCGGCAGAAGGCCATGCTGGCTTATGCCCTGAAGGTGTCACAATCCGCCTGGGACGTGGCCGACGACGACTTCGCCATCTTGCGCGGCCATGGCTTTTCCGATGACGACATCTGGGACATCGGGGCGATCAGCGCCTTTTTCGGCCTGTCCAACCGACTGGTCAACATGGGCTCGATCCGCACCAACGAACAGTTCTATCTGATGGGACGCGTCCCCAAGGGCTGAGCCGTTGGTGTTGAGGGTTTTCCACAAGGCCGGGCTGGGGTAAGGTCCGGCCTTCGCTTTGTTCGGTTGACGAGTCCAGGCTATGTCGCGGTTCCTGAAGAGTGCCTTGTTGGTGATGGTCGTCCTGGTCGCCGCCGATCTGGTTTTGGCCCAGCTCGGCAAGGTCATGGTCCCCGACTGGTCGTTGCGGACCCATCGCCTGAAGTTCCGCATTCCCGATCCGGTGTTCCATCACGCCTTGGCGCCGCAAGTCATCCAGGTGGACCGTTGGGGGGGCGCCAGCTATCGGCTGGTGACCAATTCCCTGGGTGGACGCGACGTCGAGCCCCGGGTGGTGCCGTTGACGGCCGATCATCGTCGTGTCGCCATCATTGGCGATTCCTTCGTCGAAGGCGTGGGCTATCCGTTCGAACAGACGTTCGTCGGCATCGTTCACGACGCCATGCGGGAAAAAAATGTCGAGGTCCTGAATTTGGGTGTGTCGTCCTATTCGCCGTTGCTGTACTGGCGCAAGGTTCAGTACATGCTGGAAAACAAGGGCTTGAAGTTCGATGACCTGCTGGTGTTCGTCGATCCCGGCGACATCTTGAACGAAGCGCTATGGTACGATTTGGGGCCCGACGGCAGCATCATTTCCAATATCCAAGGTGGCATCAACGCCGAGCAACGGGTGGGGGGGGCCGGTGACTGGCTTGCGGTGAATTCCGTCGTCGGCAAGCTGATGTTCATGGTTGCCGACCGGTGGCGCTTGCATCTGCGGGAAAAGCAAATTTCGGATACCGAGCGTACGGGAGACGAGAGCATTGATACGGTCGTCAATGCCCGTGACGCCAGTTGGACCTATGATCAGAAAGCCTGGGACAGTTGGGGGCGGTTGGGGCTGGAGCGGGCGATCACCAGCCTCGACCGTTTGCGGGAATTGACCCGTCAGCACGGCATCTCGCTGACCGTCGCCGCCTATCCCTGGCCGGGCCAGGTGTGGCGTGGGCAAATCGAGGCCCGTCATCGCCAGGCCTTGCGGGAATGGGCCGCCGCCAACCATGCCGGCTTCATCGACCTTTATCCTGACTTTCTGGCCGTTCCTCCGCAGCAGGCGGTCAAGACGTGGTTCATCAAGGGCGACGTGCATTGGAATGACGAAGGGCACCGTCTGGTGGCCAGCCGCGTGTTGGATTATTTGGCCCCATCGGTGAAGTCGACCACCACGGCGCAGTGATCGCTGATCACCGGCAGGCCCTTGTCGCAAACCCGGTCCAGGTCGACCCGCCAGCTTTTCGGCGGGCGGCCGTGGCCGGACCACAACAAATGGTCCAGGCAGGGGCCGTCGGGCTGGCCCACCAGGGTCGAGCGCGGCGCGTGGCCCAATTCGCTGCGGCAATCGCGCCAGCCGCTGCCGGCCAGGTGGAAGTCCTCCACATGGGCATTGAAATCGCCGCCGATCAGCGCGGTGCCCGGCCGTTTCGCCACTTGCTTGGCGGCTTCCAGCTGACGTCGGCGTAAGGCCGGATCATCCAGATGGGTCAAATGCAGGTTGGTCACCGTGGTCGGGCCGTGGGGGGCGTTGATTTCCACCACCAAAGCCGCACGTTCGCCGTCTTCGGGGGCGCTGGGCAGCGGGATGGACAAGGTGGCGCGGACGGGGTGGCGCGACAGCACCGCCAGTCCGGACCGGCTGTCCACCCGATGTCCTTCCACCACCCGCTTCTTTTCACGCAGCGGCAGGTTGATGACGTTCAGCCCCAGGTGGCGACCCAGGGCATGGCCGGTGTGCAGCCCCAGGGACGGGGCGTCCAGCACTTCCTGCAACAGCACCACGTCGGGCGACAAATCTTCCAGGCCACGGGCCATGGCGGCAAGGCGGTCGGCATAATCGCCGTCACCTTTCCAGGTGTTCAAGGTCACGACGCGCATGGGGCCCCCAGGGCAAAGCGTTCGACAAGGGCGAAGTCGCTGCCCGGGTCTTGACGGACCAGACAGATCGAGCGGATTTCCAGGTTCTCGGCGCAGGCTTCGGCGACCAGCGGCTGCAACATCGCCGCAACTTCGGCTTGGGCCGAGTCGTCGACGCGGCAGGTCAGGGTCATGTGGAAGCGGTATTCCTCGAAGACGTAAGGATAGCCCCAGTCTTCCAGCAATTGGCGGCTTCGGGCCGACAGCGGCGATTTCAGCCGCTTGGCCCGCTCGGCCGGGGTCAGCGGCGCGCGAAAGCGGTCGAAGTCGCGCACGCAGGCGGCGCCCAGGGATTGGATGGCGTCGGACGGCAGCGACGGGCGCAGGGCGAAAAAGCCGTTCAGCACGGCCAGATTTGGCGGGGCTTCGACCACGCCCCTATGACGGGCGGCGAAATCGGCGCAGGCGGCGACCAGTTGGGCTTCGTCATAGCCTTCGGCCAGACGGAACGGTGCCTTCAAGGTGGCGTGAAAGCCATAGGGTCGGGCTTCGGCGGTCAGCTGCCGGGGCAGGTGGTCCAGCCAGACCTGGCCCAGGCGCATCAGGGCGCTGGCCGGTTCCGGCAGGAAGTAGATGGCGTAGCGGGTGGTCATATGGCCTGGCAATCCGATTGGGGGCGCGTCGTCATAATGCGGCTTGTGCGGAACGCGCCGTGAAGCTTTGGTGACTCTTGTGCGGATGACTAGACCTTTGTCCCATTGGTCCAGGCTGGCTCAGCCCCCTTCGAACACCAGTTGAACCCGGTCGCAGGCCCAGCGCGCCACGGTGTATTCCACCGGCCGTCCGGTGGAATCGACGTTGATGCCCTCGCTCATCAGGATCGGCTTGTTGGGGGGCTGTTGCAGCAGCAGGGCGTCGCCGGATCGCGCCATGCGGGCGGTGACCCGGGTGGTGCGCCGGGCCGGGTCGGCGATGCCGTAATGGGCCAAGGCCCGGGTGAACGACCCGCTTTCCTGGTAGATGGCGGCGATGTCGGGAAAACGGCCCTTGGGGAAGTAATGGGCGGACACCGACAGCGGCCTTCCGTCGGCCTCGGCCAGACGCTCGATCATCACTACCGGGCTGCCCTTGCGGATTTCCAGGGCCTTGGCCACCGCACCTTCCGCCGGCATCTCCACCACCTTCAGCAGTTTTCCCGACGCTTCGCGCTTGTTGGCGGCGATGTTCTCGGAAAACCGGGTGCGGCGACGCACCTGATATTCGATGACGCTTTCCTGGACGAAGGTGCCGCGCCCCTGCTCGATGCGCACCAAGCCCTTTTCCGCCAGGGCGGCGATGGCCCGCCGTACGGTGTGGCGGTTGACGTCGAACTGGGTGGCCAATTCGTGTTCGGTGGGCAGCTTGTGCCCCGGCGCCACCTTGCCGGCGATGATGTCGCGTTCGACCGTTTCGGCGATTTGTCGCCAAAGCGCGGTGCCGCCGCCGCGGGCCAATTCCATCTCTGTCATGGAAGCTTCACCTTATGACGCTTGAAAATGCAGATCCAACAAGCGCATGGTGGCTCAAGAACATATAGATGTCTAGACCTTTTTCGGATTTGTCCATGACTTCAGCAACCATCGATACCGATGCCCGCCGCCACTGGATGGGGGTGTTGGCGAAATCCTCCCCGGCCAGGTTGGCCCAATTGTGGACCGATCTTGACGGCTTGCCCGGCTGGTCCCACCTGCGCCGCCCGGAAGTGGGGCTGGTGATGGTGCGCGGCCGCATGGGCGGTGATGGCGGCCCCTTCAACATGGGGGAAATGACGGTGACCCGCTGTTCCGTCCGTGTGGATGGCGGCGCCGTCGGCCATGCCTGGGTGGCGGGACGATCCAGCACCCATGCCGAGATGGCGGCCCTGGCCGACGCCCTGCTGCAGATGCCGGGGTGGCATCAGGTGGTGGCCGACGCCGTGGTCGCCCCCCTGGCCCGTCAGCTTGCCGAAGACCGGGCGCGGGCCGGCCGCCAGGCCGCCGCCACCCGTGTCGATTTCTTCACCATGGTCCGCGGAGAGGATTGATCCCGTGAACGCACTTGCCCCCGAAACCGGCCTGTTGCCCGGCTTTTCCGATCCGGTCGCCGAGGCGCAGAAGACCTTCCGCGCCGTGCTGGAAGCCACCAGCCGTCCCGGCACCATCGTCACCGCGCCCGCCTTGCCGTCGGCACCGGCGCCGTTGACCCCGGTGGCCGCGGCCTTGCTGCTGGCGTTGGTGGATTACGAGACGCCGTTGTGGCTGGACCCCGCTGCCCGCCAGCCGGCGGTCGAGGAATACCTGCGCTTCCATTGCGGCTGTCCGCTGGTGGACGAACCGTCCCAGGCGGCCTTCGCCCTGGTCACCGACGCGCAATCCATGCCGCCGCTGTCCGCCTTCCATCTGGGCAGCGACGAATATCCCGACCGTTCCACCACCTTGATCATCCAGGTGCCCAACCTGGACGGCGGTGACAATTGGCGGCTGAAGGGGCCGGGCATCCGCGATCAGGCCATCTTGTCGGCCAGCCATCTGCCGGTCTGCTTCAAGTCCTGGGTGCGGGACAACCACGCCTTGTTCCCGCGCGGTGTGGACCTGCTGTTCGCGGCGCCGACCCAATTGGCCGGCCTGCCCCGTTCCACCCAATTGGAGGGTTGATCCATGTATGTGGCGGTCAAGGGCGGCGAAAAGGCCATCGACAACGCCCACGCGCTGATGGCCCAAGGCCGGCGCGGGGCCGAAAGCGTGCCCGAACTCAGCCTGGAACAGATTTCCGGGCAATTGTCCCTGGCGGTGGAACGGGTGATGACCGAAGGCTCGGTCTATGACCGCGACCTGGCGGCCCTGGCCTTGAAACAGGCCCAGGGCGACGCGGTGGAAGCCATCTTTCTGCTCCGCGCCTATCGGACCACGCTGCCGCGCTTTGGGTCCAGCCAGCCGGTGGAAACTGGTTCCATGGCCATCCGGCGCCGCATCTCGGCGGCGTTCAAGGACCTGCCGGGTGGGCAGGTGCTGGGGCCGACCTATGACTACACCCATCGCTTGCTGGATTTCGCCCTGGCCGCCGAAGGCGGCGCCCGCGCCCCCGTGGCGGAAAATCCCGAGCCGGTGGAAGCCGCCATGCCGCGGGTTACCGACGTTCTGGGCCATCAAGGCCTGATCGAGCCGTCGGGCGAGGGGGCCGAGGTTCCCGGCGACCTGACCCGCCAGCCGTTGAACTTCCCCGCCGGCCGTGACCTGCGTCTGCAAAATCTGGCCCGTGCCGACGAAGGTTTCGTCCTGGCCTTGGCCTATTCCAGCCAGCGCGGCTATGGCAACACCCACCCCTTCGCCGGCGAAATCCGCATGGGCGAGGTGGCGGTGGAACTGGTGCCGGAAGAACTGGGCTTCGCCATCGAAATCGGCGAAATCACCCTGACCGAATGCCAGATGGTCAACCAGTTCAAGGGCTCGAAAACCGTGCCGCCGCAATTCACCCGCGGCTATGGCCTTAGCTTCGGCCACTGCGAGCGCAAGGCCATGGCCATGGCCCTGGTTGACCGCTCGCTTCGGGCCGAGGATCTGGGCGAATTGGTGTCCAACCCGGCCCAGGACCAGGAATTCGTGCTTTACCATTCCGACAACGTCGAGGCCTCGGGCTTCGTCCAGCACCTGAAACTGCCCCATTACGTGGATTTCCAGTCGGAACTGGAAATGATCCGTCGTTTGCGGCGCGAAAACGCGGAGGCCGCCCAATGAATACCGGCTACAACTTCGCTTACTTGGATGAACAGACCAAACGCATGTTGCGTCGGGCCATCCTGAAGGCGGTGGCCATTCCCGGCTATCAGGTCCCCTTCGGGTCCCGCGAAATGCCTTTGCCTTATGGCTGGGGCACCGGCGGTATCCAGGTGACGGCGGCGGTGATCGGTGCCGACGACACCTTGAAGGTGATCGACCAGGGCGCCGACGACACCACCAACGCTGTCTCCATCCGTCGTTTCTTCGCCCGCACCACCGGAGTCGCCACCACCGAGAAGACGGTGGAGGCGACGGTCATCCAGACCCGCCACCGTATCCCGGAAACCCCGCTTTCCGACGGTCAGATCATGGTCTATCAGGTGCCGATCCCCGAACCCCTGCGCTGGCTGGAACCGCGCGAGACGGAAACCCGCAAGATGCATGCCCTGGCCGATTACGGTGCCATGCACGTCAAGCTTTATGAAGACATCGCCCGCTATGGTCACATCGCCACCACCTATGATTATCCGGTGCTGGTGAACGGCCGCTATCTGATGCGGCCGTCGCCCATCCCAAAATTCGACAATCCCAAGATGGACCACTCGCCGGCTTTGCAGTTGTTCGGCGCCGGGCGGGAAAAGCGCATCTACGCGGTGCCGCCCTACACTTCGGTGAAAAGTCTGGATTTCGAGGACCATCCCTTTGAAGTGCAGCGTTGGGACCAGGCCTGCGCGCTGTGCGGTTCCACCGAATCCTTCCTGGACGAGGTGGTGACTGATGACAAAGGCGGGCGCATGTATGTGTGTTCCGACAGCGATTATTGCGGCGAGCGGCAAAAGGACCAGATGCAATGAGCAGCCAACCCCTGTTGCGGGTCACCAACCTGACCCACATGTACGGCAACCGGGTCGGCTGCCGCGACGTGTCCTTCGAATTGTGGCCGGGCGAGGTCATCGGCATCGTCGGCGAATCGGGATCGGGCAAGTCCACCTTGCTGTCCTGCCTGTCCACCCGCCAGCAGCCCACATCCGGTCTGGTGGAATACGACACCAAGGATCAGGGTCTGGTCGACGTCTATTCCCTGTCCGAGCCGCGTCGGCGCATGCTGATGCGCACCGATTGGGGCATCGTCCACCAGAACCCGCGTGACGGTTTGCGCATGGGGGTGTCGGCCGGGGCCAATGTGGGCGAGCCGCTGATGGCGGTGGGCGCCCGCCATTACGGCGACATCCGCCAGCAGGCGGCGACCTGGCTGGACAAGGTGGAAATCGACCCCGAGCGCATGGACGACCAGCCCAAGACCTTTTCCGGCGGCATGCAGCAACGCCTGCAGATCGCCCGCAATCTGGTCACCCATCCGCGTCTGGTGTTCATGGACGAACCCACCGGCGGGTTGGACGTGTCGGTGCAGGCCCGGCTTTTGGACCTGCTGCGCCGTCTGGTCACCGATCTGGGTCTGTCGGCCATCGTCGTCACCCACGATCTGGCGGTGGCGCGTCTGTTGGCCCATCGATTGATGGTCATGCGTCAGGGCCAGGTGGTGGAACACGGCCTGACCGACCAGGTGCTGGACGACCCGCACCATCCCTATACCCAGCTTCTCGTTTCCTCGGTGTTGCAGCCATGATCCACGTCCAAGCCCTTTCCAAGACCTATGTGCTTCACACCCAGGGCGGCACCTCGATCCCGGTCTTCAAGGACGCGGCGCTGCGGGTGGCGGCGGGGGAATGCGTCACCCTGCACGGGCCGTCGGGCGCCGGAAAATCCACCTTGCTGCGCTGCCTGTACGGCAATTGCAAGGCCGACAGCGGCTCGATCATGGTGTGCCACGGCGGTGAACAGGTGGACATCGCCAGCGCCCAGCCGCGCACCATCATCGAGGTGCGCAACCGCACCATGGGCTATGTCAGCCAGTTCCTGCGCGCCATCCCCCGGGTGCCGGCCCTCGACGTGGTGGCCGAACCGCTGCGGGCCATGGGCGTGGATGTGGAAGCCGCCCGCGCCCGGGCCGGCGAATTGCTGGCCCGGCTGCGCATCCCCGAACGGCTGTGGCATCTGGCGCCGGCGACCTTTTCCGGCGGCGAGCAGCAGCGTGTCAACATCGCCCGTGGTTTCGCGCCGCAAATGCCCATCTTGTTGTTGGACGAACCCACCGCGTCGCTGGACGCCGCCAACCGCGCCGTGGTGGTCGGCCTGATCGAGGAAGCCAAGCAACGCGGCGCCGCCCTGGTCGGCGTCTTCCACGATGACGAGGTGCGCGAGGCGGTGTCCACGCGCATCGTCACTCTGATCCCCGAGGTTTCGGCATGAACGATGAACTGATCCTGACCAATGCCCGCATCGTCACCGATGCCGAGGTTTTCACCGGCACCATCCATGCCATCAATGGCCGCATCGTGTCGCTGGCCAAGGGCGGCACACGGGCGGCGGGCGCGGTGGATTGCGGCGGCGACACCATCGTGCCGGGTCTGGTGGAACTGCACACCGACAATCTGGAAAAGCATTTCACCCCGCGCCCCGGCGTCCGTTGGCATTCGCGTTCCGCCTGCCTGTCCCACGACGCCCAGATGGCGGCGGCCGGCATCACCACCGTCTATGACGCGGTGTCGTTGGGCGACATGATCGAAGGTTCGGCGCGTCAGGCCAATCTGGAAGCCATGATCCACACCCTGGGCGACATGGCCGCCGAAGGCTGGTTCCGCGCCGAGCACCGGTTGCATCTGCGCTGCGAGGTGTCCAGCCAGAACATCCTGGATTCGTTCAACGGCTTTCTGGAACATGACGGCGTCGGCCCCATGGTGGGCATCGTGTCCCTGATGGATCATACCCCGGGCCAGCGTCAATTCGTGCACGAGGACAAGTATCGCGAATATTACATGGGCAAATACGGTTTCAATGCCGAACAGATGGAAACCTTCACCAAGAAGCAGCAGGCCGCCAGCGTCCTTTATTCCGACCCCCATCGCTGCGCCATCGCGGCCGCCTGCCAGGGCCGCGACGTCATCTTGGCCACCCATGACGACGCCACCATAGAACACGTGGAGGAAGCGGCCGCCTTGGGCATCCATTTCTCGGAATTCCCGACAACGGTGGAAGCGGCCAAGGAAAGCCACAAGCGCGGCATGAAGGTGTTGATGGGGGCGCCTAATCTGGTGCGCGGCGGGTCCCATTCCGGCAACGTCTCGGCGCTGGATCTGGCCCGTGAAGGCTGTCTGGACGTGCTGTCGTCCGACTACGTGCCGGCCAGCCTGATCCATGCCGCCTTCCTGCTGCATCACGGCCCCTTGGCCTGGGACCTGCCGTCGGCCATGGCGCTGGTCTCCAAGAATCCGGCGCAGGTGGCGGGACTGGCCGACCGCGGCTGCATCGACGTGGGCAAAAGGGCCGATCTGGTGCGCGTCGCCGATACCGGCGACATGCCGGTGGTGCGTTCGGTGTGGCGTCAGGGGGCGCGGATTTCGTAATAAGGTCGCCATGGCTTAAGTATTGATTTGTGGCGGTTATTTATCTTCTGTTTAAAGTCTGTGGGGAGGCCGCATACAAATTAAGGTGAACACCCCAGGGAAACGGCGATTTCGAAGAATTTTCTTAAAATTGCCGTTAACCCTTCGTTATGGGGCTTGGCCCATGATGCCTGGAAATCAGCCGCAAAGCGGCTGGATTGCTGAACCAGAACCCGGAAGAAATCCGGAAGGAAAGGCTGGGCATGGCACCTTTGGTCCCCAAGGCGTCATTGTTGCCGGGCATGGTGCCCGACGAACAACATCTTCATTTGTGGCAGCAAAGCATCGCGCCCATGCTGGAGGCACGGCCCGTCGATCCGCAGGCGGCCCAGGCGTGTCTGCCGGTGATGCACCAGTATCATCTGGGGCGTTACCTGTTCATCGACTGCAGCTTCACCGGCCAATATTTCAGCCGCGACGCGGCCATGATGGCGCGGCACGACGACGCCGACCATCTGACGCTGCAGATGTATGTGCAAGGCGCCAACAAGGTCTGCAACGGCGGTTATTGTTTCGAGCAGAAACCCGGCATCGTCTATGGGGTCAACCTCAGCCAGGAGGTGCGGGCGCAATCCCAGGATTCCGAGGTTCTGGTCCTGGTGCTGCCGCGCCAGTTGGTGCTGGACGAAGTCCCGATCCTGGCCGATCTGCGCGGTGCGGCGTTTGCGCCGGATTCGGTGTGCGGCGACCTGTTTCGCGATCACATGCTGTCCTTGCGCCGCCTGCTGCCCCATGCCGGCGTCGAGACCATCCCGGCCCTGACCGATTCGCTTCTGGGGTTGCTGGACGCCTTGATGGCCAAGGGCGACGCCAGCGCCTCGGCAGCTCAGGGGGCCATGTTCAGCGCCGTCTGCCGCTTCATCGACCAGCACCTGGACGATCCCGAGCTCAGCCCCGACAGCATCTGCACCCGCTTCCGCTGCTCGCGGGCGACGCTTTATCGTCTGTTCAAGCCACAAGGCGGCGTGCGCGAACACATCCAGCGCCGCCGGCTGATGGCCTGTTTCAAGTCCATCACCACGCCCAAGCATCTGCATCGGCGTATCTTCGACATCGCGCTGGATTACGGCTTCGTCTCGCCCAGCCATTTCAGCCACCTGTTCCGCCACCATTTCGGCATGACCCCCAGCGAGGCCCGCGACATGCGGCATGGCGGCAGCTGCCCATTGCCGGACCTGTCCATGCCCAGCGGCTGCTCGGCGGCCGAGGATGCCGAGCGCATGTGGCATTGGTCCAAATCCCTGACCGCCAGCGCGGCGTTGCGCACCGCCGAATAGAGCGGATTTGATCCGGCTGCGCCGGCTTGTCGCTGGTTCGATCCGGCTGCGCCGGATCAAATCCGCTTTAGAAAAAGGCCCGACTCCATCAGGAGCGGGCCTTTTCCTCCCCAGCCGGGCCGTCTGGCCCGGTAATGAAAAGGGACCCTTGCCCAGGGGGCGGAACAAGGGTCCCACAAGCCGGCGAAGGTGCCGCCCCGCCGGCTGGTTAACCTAGAAAACGCGCAGCAACGCCGCTTCCCGGCCCCGCCCGGTCAGCGACAGGGCGGAGGCTTCCAGGGTGACCGCCGCCTTGCGGGTGACCAAGGCGACGCCTTGCTCGTTCAGGCCATGGCGCAGCGATTCCATCTGACGCAGCACGGCTTCGCGCCCACGGATGGTCGGCGCCGAATCAAGCGCCAGTGCCGCGACCTGACGCTGGATGCGCTGGTGTTCGACGTCGTTCCCATCCGTCCGGGTCTGTTTGGCGTGCCACAGCATCTCGGCCTGGTCGGCGGTCACGGCGATCTGGTCTTGGGTGCCGGTCCGGTTGTCCTGATCGGACGGGCCGTCCTGGGCGGTGGCGACGGCGCCGCTGGTGCCGCCAAGCGGCCTGGCTGATAGGGCGGTTGCCCGGATGGATGGGCTGGTGGTCATCTTCTCTCTCCCCCGTCGGGATTCTTCCCGACGCCTTCGAAACATATTGGATTTGCCTAAAATTTTATCTTTTGGGGCCGCGTTCAGATGTCGTTGGCCGGCGCCTCGCCAAAGCCGTAGCGCTGGTAAAGACGGAAGATGTAGGCGCCGAAACTGATGGCGGTGGTGTGCAATCCGTCCAGGGCGGCGCGGGTTTCGGCCACCGAGGTCTGGATGGCCCGCACGTGCCCGAACGGTTCGGCCCAGCCGTTGTTCAGGCCGTGGATGTAAAGACGGATGTCGGACGATGTGGCGGCGCTGATGGCGATCGGGGCGCCGATGGCGTCGCGGCCGACGATTTGTTCGCCGCTGAGCAGGCCATAAATGCTTTCATAGACCGGCCCGCGCAGTTTGGTGTCGTCCACCAGGTGGTCCAGGTCCACTTCGCCCCGGCTGTCGGCGACGATCCAGTGCCGGTCGTCCACCTGCAGGCGACAGAACGGCGGCAAGCCGGACAGGCGCAGCCAGCAATCGTTGCCGTCGGCTTCGCACACGGCGATCATCGCCTCGGGCGAGACCTGGTACTCGGCGGGATATATCTGGCAATCGCCGCCCGCCTTGCCGATGCCCAGGGTTCCGGCGGCGACGAAGTCCAGGTCGCGGCGCAACTGATCGAAGCGCTTGGCCAGTTGGCGGCGTTCGGCCTGGGTGTTGGCGGCCTGGGCGATCAACGCCAGATTATGCATGTCGCACAGGACGTTCTCGATGACGTCCATGCCGTTCAAGGCCGCCTGGATCACCCCCATTTCGGGGGTTTCCGACGGCATGAAGAAATTGGTGGCCATTCTGCCCCTCCCTACCCGTGTGACGCTTTCTGCGTCTTGCTACTTTAGGCGGGAAGGGGAGCGCGTGATTGTGTGGCCGTCTCTGATGTCTGTCGCCTTTGTCTCAAATGAACAATTTACGCAGCCGCGACGAGACGATGTCGATGATGGACACGGTGGCGATGATGATCAGCATCACCGCGCAGGTCTCGGCGAAATAAAAGCCGCGGATGATTTCCCACAACACCACGCCGATGCCCCCGGCGCCGACCATGCCGACCACGGTGGCGGAACGGACGTTGGATTCGAAGCGGTAAAGCGAATAGCTGATCCACAGCGGCATCACCTGGGGGATGATGCCATAGACGATTTCTTCCAACAGGTTGGCGCCAGTGGCGCGGATGCCTTCCACCGGACGGGGGTCGATGGCCTCGACGGCTTCGGAAAACAGCTTGGCCAGGATGCCGGTGGTGTGCACGAACAGCGCCAGCACCCCGGCGAAGGGGCCCAGGCCCACGGCGACCACGAACAGCATGGCGAACACCATCTCGTTGATGGCGCGGCACGAATCCATCAGGCGGCGCACCGGCTGGTTGATCCAGGCCGGGGCCACGTTTTCGGCGCACAAAAGGCCGAAGGGAATGGCGCAGACGATGGCAAGCGCGGTGCCCCAGATGGCGATGTGCAGGGTGATGACCATCTCTTCCAGGTAATAGCGCCAGTCGTGGAAGTTGGGTGGGAAGAAATCGGCCAGGAAGGTGCCCATGTTGGCGCCGTCGGTGATCAGCGCCATGGGGCGAATCTCGGCGCCTGACCACGACCAGGCCAGGGTGGCGAAGATCACCCCCCAGGCCAGCAGCTTGACCAGGGACTGGCGGGGCGGCGGCGACAGGCGGGCGGTGTCGATGGCGGTGTTCATGGCAATGTTTCCGGTGGTTTCAAACAGACGAAAGGCGGCCCCGGTTCTCGGGGCCGCCCACCATGCGGCGCGCCTTACTTGGCGGCCATCTTCTTGTTCAGTTCAGCCAGCTTGGCGTCGATTTCGGCCAGCTTGGCCTTCTTGTCGGCTTCGTCCAGCTTGGTGTCGGCGGCGATCTTGTTGCGGTCCTTGAACAGGGCCAGCTGGCGGATGGGCAGCAGCTGGTCGTTGGTCGAGGCCTTGAAGGGGGCCCATTGCAGGCCGGCCAGCACCTCGATTTCCTTCTTCACCTGGTCCTGGCTCTTGCCCGGCGCGGCGACGCCATAGGTCAGGAAGAAGGTCTTGATCTTGTCCTTGGACGCCTTGTCCAGGTCCTTGCGCCAGACGATGGGGTCGGCCGGGATCAGGGGCGAGGTCCAGATGACCTTGATGTCCTTGTACTTTTCCGGTTGGCGCGCTTCGATCAGGCGCAGGTTTTCGGAATTGTTGGTGGCGACGTCCACCTGCTTGTTGGCCACCGCCATGGCGTTGGTTTCATGGTTGGCGTTGACCACGCGCTTGAAGATCTTCTTGGGGTCGTCGACGCCGTTCTGGGCGAAGACGTAATAGCCGGGCACCAGGAAGCCCGAGGTCGAGTTCGGATCGCCGTTGCCGAAGCTGAGCTCGCCGGCGTTCTTCAGCACGTCGGCGACGCTGTTCAGCTTGCTGTCCTTGTGGACCAACAGATGCGACCAATAGCCGGGATTGCCTTCGGCATCCACCGACTGGACGAAGATTTCGCCATCGGCGCGGTCGACGGCTTCCATGGCCGACTTGTTGCCGAACCAGGCCACCTGCACCTTGTTGAAGCGCATGCCTTCGATGATGCCGGCATAGTCGGGGGCGAAGAACGCTTTGACCTTGAAACCGGTCTGCTTTTCCATGTCGGCCAGGAAGGGCACCCACTCGGTCTTCAGGTTCTGGCTGGATTCGGTCGAGATGATGCCGAAATTCAGGGTTTCTTCGGCCCAGGCCGGGGCGGCGAGCAGGCTGCCCAGGGTGGCGGCGGCCAGGAAGGTCGCGGTAATCTTCATGGATGTTTTCCTTTGGGTGGATGGGACGAAAGGGAACTAGCCGGCGACGGCCAGGGCCGTGTCGGTGATGAAGCTGGCCGATCCCTGGATGGGGGCGGACAGCTCGTCGGCCTCGGCGCCGTACAGGTCACGCAAGGCCGAGGGAGTCAGCTCGGCGCTGGGGCCGTCGAAAACGATCTGACCCTTTTTCAGGGCGATGGTGCGCGGGCAATAGCGGATGGCGAAGTCCACCTGATGCAGGCAGACCACAACGGTGGTCTTGTCCTCGGCGTTGATGGTGGCCAGGGTTTCCATCACCCGGCGCGACGATTCGGGGTCCAGGCTGGCGATGGGTTCGTCGGCCAGGATGATCTCGGCCCGCTGCACCAGGGTGCGGGCGATGGCGGCGCGCTGCTGCTGGCCGCCGGACAAGGTGGACGCCCGCTGCCAGGCGGTTTCATGAATGCCGACGCGGGTCAGGGCTTCCAGGGCGCGTTCGCGGTCTTCCAGCGGGAACAGGCCGGTCAGCGAGCGCCACAGCGGCAGACGGCCCAAGGCGCCGGTCAGCACGTTGGTCATCACCGGCAGGCGGCCCACCAGGTTGAACTGCTGAAAGACGAAGCCGATGCGGGCGCGGGTGGCGCGGATGTCGGTGGCCAGACGGCCACAGGCCTGGATCGGGCGGCCCATGACCTCGATGCTGCCGCCCTGGGTCGAGGAATCCCCAACCGCCAGGCCGGCCACATGGCGCAACAGCGTCGACTTGCCCGACCCCGAGGCGCCGATCAACGCCACCATCTCGCCGGGATTGATGTCCAGGCTGACGCCGTCCAGCGCCTTGCAGCAATTGAAGGTCTTGTGAAGCCGGGTCACCTTGATCGCCGGAACCATCACCTTGGCGGCTTTGGTCATACTTGTCCCCTGGGGTTGAAATTGGTTGCCCCGAGGATAGCGCCGAACGGCGACAGTTTTATTGAAGCCGTGTTTCCGTTTTATGAAAATAAAGTCATGACAACTTGTGGATATGTATAATTCAAGCCTTAGACAAGGTTGCGATTCATCCGGCTTGATACTTCTCAATGAATTGTTGTGCGTTCATGCTTCTGAAGTCGGGAAGCGCCATGCGTAATTTGTCGTGATCCCAATCCCACCAAGACAATCGTAACAATTGTTCCTGTTGTTCCAAAGTAACGCGCCGGCGAAGGGGTTTGGCCGGGATTCCGGCGACGATGGTGTAGGGGGCGACGTCATGGGTGACCACGGCGCCGGCGCCGATCACCGCCCCGGTGCCGATGGTGACGCCGGCCATGATGATGGCGCCATGGCCGATCCACACGTCGTGGCCGATGGTGACCTTGTGGCCGCGCCGCCAGTCGAAGAAATCCAGGTCGTCGTCACCCAGGTCATAGGACGCCGCCCGATAGGTGAAGTGGTGGATCGAGGCTCGTTCCAGCGGGTGGTTGCCGGGATTGATGCGCACCATGCGGGCGATGGACACGAACTTGCCGATCTCGGCATAGATGCAGTCGCCGTCTTCCATCATGTAGCTGTAGTCGCCGAAACGGGTCTCGCGCATTTGGGTGCGGGCGTGCACGGCGGTGTAGACGCCCAAAGTGGTGTCGATCACTTCGGCGCTGGGGTCGATGAACGGGGACTTGCCGAGTTGGGTCATGGCGCACCTTGTGGCTGTTTGGCCATTCATATGCCGATGCCCGTTGCCCATGTGTGACCGGCTGATGAAATTGGTCCAAACATCTAGACAAGTGCCGAGATGGTCGCATCTTGAGCCGGCCCGTGCTAATTCCTCTGCCCATGGACAAGAAAGACGACATGCTGCGCGCTTTGGCTCTGCCGTTCGAGCGCCAGGAACTGGACATGCCGGCCCGCGCCTTTTGGCTGCGCGCCGAAGCCGGCGAGGCGATGGCGCCCTGGCGCGACAATTTGGACTGCCAGCAAAGCTTCCGCCCGGCCTATGACCGGCTGGATGCCGCCGGTTTCCGTGCGGTGGAGCGGTTGGGCGAGGCTTATCCCCTGGGGCTGGTGTCGCTGACCAAGCACAAGGCGGAAAACCGGGCGCTGATTGCCCAGGGGCTGGACTTGCTGGTGGCGGACGGATTGCTGGTGTGTTGCGGCGCCAAGGACAGCGGTGCCGCCAGCCTGGAAAAGGAAGCGGCGCAGCGTTTCGGACTGGCCGGATCGCTGGCCAAGCATCAATGCCGGGTGTTCTGGCTGAGCAAGGCCAAGGCCGATGATTGGCGGGCCGAGGGGCTGCCGCGTCCGGTGCCGGGCACCGATCTGGTGGCGCGTGCCGGCTGTTTCAGTCCCGATCACGTGGACAGCGGTTCGCGGGTGCTGGCCGGGCTTTTGCCCGCCACCATGGCCGGGCGGGTGGCCGATCTGGGGGCGGGCTGGGGGTATCTGTCCCATCAGGTGCTGAACCGTTTCCCGGCGGTGGACAAGGTGGACCTGTACGAAGCCGAGTCCCTGGCCCTGGACGACGCCCGCACAAATCTGGCGGGGTTCGGCGACCGTGCCGCTTTTCACTGGTGCGACGTCACCCAAGGCGTGGGCGAGGTGGCGCCCTATGACTGGGTGATCGCCAACCCGCCGTTCCACGAAGGGGCTCGCACCGATCCCGGCATCGGCCAGGACTTCATTCGGGCGGCGTGGAAAGCCATCCGCCGCCGGGGCAAGTTCTGGCTGGTGGCCAACCGCCATCTGCCCTATGAAGCGGAATTGCGCCGCCGCTTCCGCGATGTGGAAACCATCGCCCAGGCCGAAGGCTTCAAGGTCTTTCAGGCCAGCAACCGTCACGACCGTTAGGGAAGTTCCATGCGTCTGGTCCGACTGATCGCCAATCTGGGCTATGGCAGCCAAAAGGACGTGCGCGCCATGCTGCGCGACGGCCGCATCACCCGCGCCGACGGAGCCGAACTGGCGGAAAGCGACAAGGTGGACGCCGCCGACATCCGGATCGATAGCGAGGTCCTGGACCCGCCGGCCGGGCTGGTGGTGATGCTGAACAAGCCGGCCGGCTATACCTGTTCCACCAGCGATCCGGGGCGCATCGTCTATGAACTGCTGCCGCCGCGTTTCATGCGGCGCAATCCCATCCTGGCGCCGGTGGGGCGGCTGGACCGCGACACCACCGGCCTGTTGCTGCTGACCGACGACGGCAAGCTGTTGCACCGCCTGACCTCGCCGCGCCATCACGTGCCCAAGGTTTACGACGTCACCCTGGCGCGCCCGCTGCAGGGCGGTGAAGCCGAGATTTTCGCCAGCGGCACCTTGATGCTGAACTCGGAAAAGACCCCGCTGGCCCCGGCGGAATTGCAGGTCTTGTCCCCCACCAGTGCCCGCTTGACCCTGCATGAAGGCCGCTATCACCAGGTCAAGCGCATGTTCGCCGCCATCGGCAACCATGTGGAAAGCCTGCATCGTTCGGGCTTGGGACCGCTGACCCTGGGCGACCTGCCGGAAGGTCAATGGCGGGCGTTGGGCCAAGCGGAAATCGCCGCCTTATAGTCCCCGGGCCACGTACAGCGCCTGACCGGCACTGTCGGTCAGGCGGTCGAAGCCGATACCGTAGACCCGTTCCAACACCGCGCCCTCCAGATCGGCCATGGCGCCTTGCGCCGCCACCTTGCCGTGGCTCAGCAACAGCACGTCCTGGGCATAGCGGGCGGCCAGGGTCAGATCGTGCAGCACCACCGCCGCACCACCATTGGTCCGCCGCACCCAGGACCGCAGGGACGCCAGCAGTCCGTGCTGGTGGGCCGGGTCCAGGCTGGCGGTGGGTTCGTCCAACAGCAGATAGGCGGGCTGGCCGTCATCATTGGCGGCCAATTGCGCCAAGGCGCGGGCGAAATGGGTGCGCTGGCGCTCGCCGCCCGACAGCGTCGGCAGGGGACGGTCGCGCAGATGGGTGATGTCGGCTTCCGCCATGGCTTGGGCGACGATGTCCGCCCGCTGTTTGGGCGGCGGCGGGGTCAGGGCGAAGCCCAGCCGCACCACCTGTTCGACGGTGAAGGGAAAGGCCAATTGCGCCGATTGCGGCACCACGGCGCGGCGCCGGGCCAGATCATTGGCCCGCCACTGGCTCAGCGGCTTGGACGATAAGCTGACCTGACCGCCGCTGGGTTTGCGCTCGCCGGCCAACAGCGACAGCAGGGACGACTTGCCGGCGCCGTTGGGGCCCAGGATGGCGGTGACACGACCGGGGGCGATGGTGACGTCCACCCGGTCCACCAAATTGGCGGTGCCGATGGTCAGGCTGACGGATTGGGCTTCGATCATCGGCGCAGCAACCACAGGAAAAAGGGCGCGCCCAACAGGCTGCACAGCAGGCCAACGGGCAGTTCGGCGGGGGCGGCAAGCAGACGGGCGGCGGTGTCGGCGCCCACCAGCAAGATCGCCCCCAACATCATGGAAGCCGGCAGCAACACCCGGTGGCCGGCCCCCAAGACCAGACGCACCAGATGGGGCACCACCAAGCCGATGAACCCCACCGGCCCGGCGGCGGCCACGGCGGTGCCCACCCCCAGGCAGGTCAACCCCACGGCCAGCCGCACCATCAGGCGCGGGTCGAGGCCCAGGTGAAAGGCTTCGCGTTCGCCCAAGGCGAAGACGTCCAGGCGGGTGGCCAAGGCCAGCAAGCCGGCCAGCGACAAGCCGATGGGCAACAGCGACGGCGTCAAGGTGCTCCACCCCGCCGCCCCCAGGCTGCCCATGGTCCAAAAGGTCAGTTGGCGCAGTTGCAGGTCGTCGCCCACATAGGAAAACAGCCCGATCCCGGCCCCGGCCAGGGCGTTGACGGCGATGCCGGCCAGCAGCATGGACGGCGGCGACACCATGCCGTGACGCCGCCCCAGGCCATAGACCGCCAGGGTGGCCAGCACGGCGCCGACGAAGGCGGCCAGCGGCAAGGCCCAAGGCCCGGCCAGATGCTCGCCGCCCAGCACGATCATGGTCGCCGCTCCCAGGGACGCCCCCGCCGAGACGCCGATCAGTCCGGGATCGGCCAAGGGATTGCGGAAGATGCCCTGCAGGGCGGCCCCAGCGGCGGCCAGCATGGCGCCCACCATCAGCCCCAGCATCACCCGGGGCAGGCGGATGTTGTCCATGATCAGCTTCTGCTGGGCGGTCAGCACCGATGCGTCGAACGGCCACAACGCCACCGCCTTGATCGGTATGGCGGCGCTGCCCAAGGCCAGTCCCAGCAGCGCCACCAGGACCAAACCCAGGGGCAGCACGACGAAAGCGGCGCGAACCATCATGCGGCCTGGATCATGCGGGTCAATTGCTGGACGGCCAAGGGGGAGCGTGGCCCCAACCCCAACAGCAACTGCGCTTCCAGCACCACCACCCGATGGGCGGCGGCGGCCGGGGTGGCGGCCAGATGCGGCAGGGACAGCAATCCGTCCAGTCCCCCTGCCTGGGCCAGGGCGGAAGACGAGATCACCAGCAGATCGGGAGCCCCGGCGATGACGGCTTCCATGGACAGCGGCTTGATCCCGGAAAAGCCGATGCAATTACGGGCGCCGGCCAGACGCAGATAAAGGTCGGGCACGGTGTCGTGGCCGGCCGCCATCCAGCCATTGCCGCCGGGATGGATCAGGCACAGGGCCGACCGGGAGCCGGCGCGGGGGACACCCTGCAATTGGCGGCGCAGTTCCTCGGCCAGCCTTTCGCCTTGTTTTTGCCGCCCCAGGCGTTCGGCGATCAGGGCGATCTTGGCGCCCAAGGTGGCCAGGTCGGGGCGTTCGGGGATTTCGTCCACCGCAATGCCGGCTTCGCGCACCCGGGCCAGCACTTCCGGCGGCCCCGAGCCCTCTTGGGCGATGATGCGGCTGGGGGCCAGGGACAACAATCCTTCCGCCGCCAGGGCCCGCATGTAGCCCACCTTGGGCAGTCCGGCCGCTTCCTGGGGGAAGCGGCTGGTGGTGTCGGTGGCGACCACCAGATCGCCGGCGCCCAGGGCATAGACGATCTCGGTGGTCGGCGCCCCGATGGTGATCAGGCGCGCCTCTCCCGCCGCACGGGCAAGGCGGGGTGCCAGCGCCGCGGCGGCGGCCGTCGCCAACACCGCACGGCGAGAGAAGCGGGCGGCCATTGCCTTAGGCCGCCTTGCTGGCGTCGATGCCGGGCAGGCCGTGCAACAGCGCCCGCCAGTCGGCGCGTTCCGGGGTGCCGGGTTGGCGTTCCCCCACCAGGATGGCGACGTTGCGGTTGTCGGAATCATAGAGTTCCAGCGCGGTGATGACCCCTTCGCGGGTCGGCTTGACCACCACCCAGGCCGAATGGATCAGGTCGGCGCGGGCATGCAGGTTGAAACGCGGGTCCATGACGTTGACCCAGGCATCCTTTTCCATCACCCGCTGAATGGGGCCGGTATGGATCTGGATGCAGCCGGTGTTGCCGACGAAGATCATGAACGGCAACTGGCTGGCCTGGACGGCGCGCAGCACCTGCGACAAAGCGTCACCGGTGACTTCGCGGGCATAGTCGGTGCCGGCCAGACGCAGGGCCTGATGCCGGTCGACGCCGTATTCCTGCAACATGGAATGGAAGTGGTGGACGTCGGTCATGGCCGCCCAGGACGCCCGCAAGCCGCTGACGTCGATGGCGTCGTCGGCACGCGGGTCCAGCTTGCGGCGCGGTGGCGCCACCGCCAGGGTGGGGCTTTGGTCGGCGGCGGTGAAGGCCGAGACCAGCGCGTCCCAGGCGGCGGCGTCGGTGGCGTCGGTGCGATAGATCTTGTGCACCGCCTCGCCATGGATGTCGAAGACCTGAATGGCCTGACGCGGGCCGTGGCGGCTGTCCACGCACACATGGAACGTGTGGTTCCAATGGCCCAGGAACAGGCGCAGGTCCACTTCGCCGTTCAACACCAGGCCCATGGTGCCGGTGACGCTGATCTTGGCGAAGCTGCCGACCTTTTCGTGCACGATGCTGTCGTTGCGGGTGATGATCTTGACCTCGCCCAGGGATTCCAGGATCGGCAGTTGGGCGATCCAGTCGACGTCCAGGCGGGTGACGCCGTTGCCGCCGCAGCCGGCGGCCACGACTTGCGCTTCGGACACACCGGCCTGGGCCGCCAGGTCGCGGGCATAGCCCTTGGCGGTGCCGGCGGCGATCTCACACCACAATGCGGTCAGGTTGCTGTTCATGGAAATCTCCGTTCAGGTGTTGGACATGGAAAAGGTGATGGGAACCTCGACCCAGGCGGCCACCGTGCCGCCGGCATGGGTCATGGGACGGAACCGCCAGCCGCGCACCGCTTCCAGGGCGGAACGGTCCAGCAGGCTTTCCCCCGACGACTGCCACAGGGTCACCTGGCTGGGATGGCCGGGGCGCTCCACCAAGGCGCGGACCACCACCGTCCCCTCGATCTGCAGACGTCGCGCGGCGGGGGGATAGGTGGGCGGCACCGGTGGCGTCAGGTAGTCGGGATCGCGGATCACCGGCATCGGCGCCGTGGTGGTTTCGACGGCGGCAAAGGGAAGCGAAACAGGTTGCGGCGCCACCTCGGCCGTCTCGGTTGTCTGGGGTGCGACGGGGTGGGGGGCGGTGGGGGTGGGGTTCGACGGCGGTTTGGCCGCCGCCTTGCGTTGGATCGCCTGGGGCTTGGGCTGCGGTTGCACGGCGGCAACCGGTTCGGGCGATGGCGCCGTCTTGGCCAGGGGCGGATGGACGAAAACCATGCTGACACTGTGATAGGCCGGCACCGGCGGCGACGGCGACGCATAGCTCGCCAAGGCGGCGATGGCACCGCCATGGCACAAGGCCGACAGGACCAGGGCCGGCCTCAGACGAAGACGCGCCGCCGCCATGGCTCAGAACTTCACGCTCAGGCCGGCCTTGACGGTGCGCCCGGCTTCCCAGATGGCGCTGTCATGGGGGCGGTAATACTTGTCGAACAAGTTGTCGACGGCGAAGTCCAGGCGCACATCGTCGTTCCATTGCGGCGGTGTCCACGAGGCGAAGATGTCGTGCAGCGCATAGCCGCTGGACGCGGTACCCGAGCTGTTGACCCGGTTCTGCGCCGCCACCAGGGCGGTGCGCCAGCCGGTTTCCACCCCCCATTCGGAAAAACGGTGGCCGATGGTGAAGGTAACCTGGTCGGCGGGAATGGAATTCAGCGAGGTGTGGTCGGTGATGTTCTTGCCGCGGATCAGGGCGCCGCCGACGCTGCCGAACCACGACAGCGAGTCATAGCCCAGTTCCGCCTCGACGCCGCGCACCCGGGCCTTGTCGATGTTGCGGGTGGTGGTGGTAGTGGTGCCGATGGTCTGTTCGATATAGTCGGACACGTTGTTCTGATAGGCTGCCAGCTTGCTGGTCAGCTTGTCCTTGGGCGACAGCACGTCGCGCCATTTCAGGTTGGCGCCCAGTTCGAAATTGTGGGCGGTTTCCGGCTTCAGGTCGGGATTGGCGATGAAGTTGTTGCCGGGATAATGCTGACCGGAATTGAACATGGTGGTCAGCGACGGCGCCCGGAACGCCTGGGAATAGGACGCGTAAGGCTGGGCCCACGGCGTCAACTGGTAGGCCACGCCCAGCTTGGGGGAAAAAGCGCCGTCGGAGCGCTCGCTTTGACCGGTGGCCGACAGGTCGAAGGAATCGTAACGCAGGCCCGGCGTAACGGTCAGCGCGCCGAATGCGATCTCGTCTTGGACGAAGCCGCCCAGGATGTCCATGGTGGCGTCGGGGAACCAGCCCGGGGTGGAGACGCCGTTGCGCTTGCCTTCTTGGCGGTCGCGATAGCTTTCGACGCCATAGGTCAAGGCGTGCTGGCCGCCCAAACCGCCGAAGCGGCTGGTGTTGGCGATGTCCAGTCCTTCGGTGACCTGGTCGCGTTCATCCAGACGGCGGTCGGACTGGCGGATGTCGTTCAGCTCGGTTTCGTTGCGGTAAAGGGTGGCGCGCAGGTTGAGCAGCCGGTCCGTGGGATCGTCATAGACGTAATGCAGCGCATAGGAATTGCGCACCGAATCGCGGTCGGCGGTGTTGGCCGGCGCCCCGTTGGAACTGGAATCGGCGGTCAGCGGGATGGTGGTGTTGCTGACATAGCGTTCGGCCTGGGCGGTGACCTTGTGGTTGGGGGCCGGGATGACCGACACCTTCAGCAGCCCCGAGACGATGTTGTCGCCCGAATCCACCAGCTTGTCGCCGTTGCCGTTTTCCATGTTGCCGAAATTGCGGTGGCTGACGCTGGCCAGGATGTCCAGACCGTCCAGCGTCCGGGCATAGGCGGTGCCGGTCACGTGGTTTTCGTTGGGATTGCTGGCATAGGAAGTGCGGGCCTGCGCCCCCATTTTCTGCCCCGGCTTCAACAGATCGGCAGCGTCCTTGGTGGTCATGTTGATGACGCCGCCGATGGCACCCGATCCGAACAGGGTGGAACCGGGGCCGCGCAGCACTTCCACCTGCTTCAACAGGTCGGGTTCCATGAACAGCCGCGCCTTGTGGCCGACCTGATAGTTTTGCCGGGCGTCGTCGATGCGGATGACCACCCGTTCGTCACCCAGGCCCCGGATGGTGGGCGACATCACCCCGGCGCGCGGGCCGCCGGAAAAGCTGACGCCGGGCACGTCGCGCAGGATGTCGCGCAGGTCCTGGGGCGCCAGGCGTTCCAGATCCTCGGCGTCGACCACGGTGACGGCGGCGGTAGTTTCCTCGACCGGTTTCTCGGTGCGGGTGGTGGTGACCGACACGCCTTGCAGACGGGTGGCGGTTTCCTGCGCTTGGGCGGTGGCGGCGGTCAGGATCAGCAGGGACGGAATCAGCGCGTGTTTGGCAGGCATCAAGTCACCTTCATCAAAGGATGGAGATGGTCTTGGCTGGCTGCCTGGGCGACTGTCGCCGTGAGTGGCTGGCTGGACCGGTTAAGATGTGTCGGTTTACTTGGTCAGCAGCAATTTCCCGTTGCTGGTCAGGCGCAGCAAGTATTCCTGCCCCTGATGGATGATCACCAGTTCCCCCCCTTTGCCCAGCAGCTTGTCCAGCGGCACGCGGCGCCGCCCATCGGGACCGATGGCGAGACAGGGACGGGGCGTGGGGGCGGTTGGCGGATTCACGGTGGCCGGAAAATGATGTTGGTCAAGTTCCGATAATGATAATGCGAGTCGTTATCATGTCAACGTAATTCGACGCCGCCTACGAACGACAGGGGGGCGCCGGCCGCTCGTTGAACGGGCAGTATTACAGATAATCCAGCAAATGCAGGCCGTTCAGCTTGCCCAACACCGCATAGGACGCTTCCAGCGTGGTTTCGTATTGCGAGATTTCCACCGCCACTTGGGCGGTGTCCACCGCTTTGATGTCGCTGACCCGTTCGCTCATCAGCGAGGCGGCGGTGTCCTGACGTTCCAGCCAGCTTTCCAGCCGGCCGGCGTTGACCCCCAGCCGACCTTGGGCGGCCAGCAATTCGTCCATGGCTTCGGTGGCCAGGTCATAGGCCTCGGCGATGGCGTCTTCGTCGCTGGCGTCGATGTTGGCCAGCATGTTGGCGGCGCGCAGCGCTTTTTCGAACCCCGATTCATTGGCGTTGACGCCGTAATCCACCGTGGCGGTGTCGGTGACCTTGACCGACTGCACCGTGTCGTCGCCCAGGTAATAAGCGGTGTCGGCGGTGGTGGGGCTGGTGGTCTGGGCGGTCAGCAGTGACACGTCCACCGGGGCGCTGGTGGTTTCGCCGCCGCCGAACAGATAGCGGCCGTCCACCTGCAAGTTCATCAGCGTCGCCAGATCTTCCAGCATGGTCTGGCCCACTTGGTTGTAATCGACGGAATCCGACGTCTGGGTGGTCATGGACGACAGGGTGGAACGCAGTTCGCTCATCAGGTCGACCATGGACCCCACCGCGTCGGACATGGATTGGGCGCGGTCCAAGGCGGTCTGGGTGCTGTCGGAACGGCCTTGCAGGGTGGAAAGCTGGCTTTCCAGGGAAATCAGCTTACCGGCGCTGGACCCCATGGCGGCATAGGTTTCCTGGGTCAGCCCCGATGATTGGGCGCTTTGCTTTTCGGCTAGCCTGGCCTGGACGGTCATGGCCGAACGCAGCAGCGCCTGGCCCAGTCCTGCGGTAGAGACGCGTTCCATGGTCAGCTCACGGCGTTCAAAAGGGAATCGAACATCTCTTGAATGGCGGACAGCACTTGGGCTGACGCTTGATAGGCGTTTTCCAGTTCCGAGATGCGGGCGGTTTCTTCGTCGATGTTGACGCCATAGCTGGACGAAAACGAATCGGTCAGCGCCGTCAGCGTGGTTTCCTTCGAGGTGGCGTCGCTGTCTGCGGCGTCGGCCCACGACCCCACCTGCGCCACCAGTGCGGACGCTTTGTCGGTGGAAATGATGTCGGCCATGGATTGCGACAACGCGCCGGCGGCCAGCGACAGCCCGTCGTCGGTCAGCGACGCCACCGCCAGCAGGGACGGGTCAGCGGCGATGTCGGACCGCACATAAAGGTCTTCGGCGCCGTCGCCGGTGACCAGATCGTTCAGGCCGAAAGCGGACGACACGCTGTCGCCGCCCATATCGCCGCCCGACAACGCCACCCCGGTGGAGGAATCGGTGGTCGTGATGACCAATTGGCCGTCGGCATCCAGGCTGGCGCTGATGCCGCTGGTCGCGTTCAACTGGGTCAGCAGGTCGTCGACGCTGGTCACCGTGGTCATGTCGATGTCGGCGCTGGACACCAGATTGCCGTCCGCGTCGGTCACGGCCACGGTCAAGGTGCCGGTGGCGGTCAGGGTGTCGGTGCCGGCAAACCCGGAAACCGAGCCGGTCAGGGTGGACGGTGCCGGCATGGCGCTGCCCGCGTTGTTCAGTTCGTTCAGCTGGTCCTTCAACTCGGTGGCGATGGCGTCCAACTGGTCCTGCACCTCGACCAGGGTGTCGTCGCGCAGTTCCACCAACGACGCCAGACTGCCCGACTTGATGGAACTGGTGATATCCGCGCCGTTCAGGGTGATGGCGTCGAAACCGGTGGGATAGACGGTTTCCGAGGTCACCGTGTTGGTGGCCTGATAGGACAGCTCGTGCACCGACGAATTCAGCAGCGGCTGGCCGCCGGTGTAGATGCTCATGGCGCCGGTGTCGTCGGTGAAATAGCTGACGTTGATCTGTTCGGCCAATTGGCTGACCAGAACCATCCGCTGGTCTTCCAGGTCGGCGGTGGAATCGCCCCGGGCCTGGGCGGTGACGATGGAATCGTTCAACTCGTCGATGGCGTGCAGGGTGTCGTTGACGGTCTGCACCGCGCTTTCGATGTCTTGGTCGGCCTGGGCCCGCAAGTCCTGGACCTGGGCCGATGTGTCGCGCAGATTGGCCGCCACGTCGGTCAATTGCAGCACGGCTTGGGTCTTCAGGGTCTCGCTTTCCGGGGTGGCGGCCAGTTCCTCGAAGGTGGTCGACAATTCTGACAGGGCGGTGGCCAAGGTGTCGCCGCTGTCGCTGGACGACAGTTGCCCCATGATGTCGGACAACTGATCCAGGAAATCCTGGGTGGTGGACGCCTCGGCGTTGCCCGAGGTGGCGGCGACGATGCTTTTCAGCAGGTTGGCGTCCACCTTGGAAACGATCACCGTCAGGCTGACGCCGGTGCCGATGCCGTTGCCACCGGTGGTGGTGCTGGTCTTGACCCCCGACTTGACGGTGTAGCCGTCGGTGTCGGCGTTGGCGATGTTGTTGGACGCGATCGCCAGTTCGCTTTGGATGGTCCGCAGCGACGACGTCGCCGAACCGAGTGCCAGGGACAGGGACATGGCGGCCTCCCGCGATCCGATGGATCAGGCGTGGTAGTTGGTGCCGAGCGCAGACAGCTTCAGGTCCAGCGGGATGTCGCCCTTGGCGCCATAGGGGCGCGACGAGCTGCCGTCGGCGCGCAGCGCTTCCAGCACCGCCTCGACCCGGCGGCGCGACGCCGACATGGCGGCTTCCAGCCGGGTGGCGTTTTCCTGGGTGGCATGACGCAGGGCCACGACGGCGGCCATCAGCACCCGGCTGAATTCCGGGTCCTGGGCCAGCATGGCCGCGCCTTCGGCCCCCAGGTCTTCCCACAGATCGGCATATTCGGCGGCCAGCATGGTCTTGCGCTCGGTGCTGGACGCCAGGCCGGCGGGGTAGCCGGCGGCCAGCGCCCGGTTTTCCTCGGCGATCAGTTCCGACAATTCTGAAACGGTGTCGAGCAGAGCCTCGGCCGTCTGACGGGCGGGGCGTTCGGTTGCGATGGGCTGGGGGATGAAGGGCAGCATGGGGCTTACTCCTTTAGGACCGACGAAGCGCGAAGCTGTTTTAGGGGCGCCGCAGCGCGAAGCTGTTTTAGGGGCGCCGCAGCGCGACGACATTTTTGGCGGCGCCATAGGCGCGGACGGCGCCGGTGCGGTGGTTCAGGGCCTTCAACTCGCCGGCCAGTTCGCCCAGCTCGGTTTCCAGGGCGTCCACCAGGGCTTCCAGGTCGTGGACGACCAGGGCCAAGTCGCGGCGACGCAGGCGGCGCTGGTCGTCGGGCAGGCCGGCCAGTTGCCCGGCCAGACGGATGGACAGGTTGGCGGCGTCGGCCTCGGTCATCTCGGCGGTCCCGATCTGCAGATGGGCCCGGGCCAGGGCTTGGTTGGCCCGGGCTTCCATGGGGGACACCGATTGGGCTTGGTTGGGCTTGCTGTTCATTTCGTCATTCCCCCTTGGGTTAGCGGACGGCCGCCATCAGGTCGTCGAACATGTCCGAACAGGTGCTGATCACCTGCGAGGCGGCGCCATAGGCCTGCTGGGCGGCGATCATCCGGGTGAACTCGTCGGACGTGTCCACGGTGGATGTTTCCAGCGCGCTGGCGGTGATGGTGGCGACACCGTCCTCGCCGGCTTCGTGAAGCGTGAAGTCGCCGGAATTGGCGGTCTGGCGATAGATGCCGCCATTGGTGACTTCCAGGCCGTTGGCGTTGGGGAAGTCGGCCACCGCGATCTTGTAGATGGCCACATCCATGCCGTTGTCGAAATGGGCCCAGATCACCCCGGTGTCGTCGATTTCCACCGAGGACATGGCGCCGTATTCGACACCGTCGCCGGAAATCGAGGTGATCGAGATGTCCGGCTCGTCGCTGTTGGACGAATACTGGGTCAAGGAACCGGTGCCGCTGTCCTGGCCGATGTCGATGGTGATGGTGGAAATGTCCGAGGCCCCGGTGGTGAAGCCGGTGATGCCGATTTCCAGCTCGGTGGCGGTGCCGGTGCTGTCGGTGATGGTGGACAGCGCGCCGTCGGCGAAGGTCAGGGTGAAGGGGCCGCCGGTGACCGTCCCCGAGGTGGACGAGGTGTCCGAACTGAGCACCGGGTCCGAAAACGACAGTTCCCATTCGTTGGCGGCGGTCTTTTCATAGCTCATGGTCACCGTGTGCGACACGCCCAGGGCGTCGAACACTTCCATGGTGGCGGTGACGGTGTCGCCCACCTCGGCGTCGGCCGGCAGGTTGGCCTGGATGGTCTCGGCGCTGGTGGCCTCGGCGGTGCCGGTGAAGCGGTTGACGTTGACGTCTTCCAGGGTCGAGGACGAATTGGTCGAGCCGGCGATGACGTTGCCGTCGGCATCGGTTTCCCAACCCTGCAGGTAGTAATTGCCGATGCACATGAAGCCGTTGGCGTCGATTTCGAATTCGCCGTTACGGGTGAACATGGTTTCTTCGCCCGACGTGCCGTAGGTGACGACGAAGAAGCCGTCGCCGTCCAGCGCCAGGTCGGTGGAGTTGCTGGTGGCGCTGATCACGCCCTGATTGGTGATGTTCTGGCGCACCGAGGCGGACACGCCGCCCGACGCATAGGACGTCCCCGAATAGGATTGGGTGACCAGGGTCTTGAAGCTGGTGGTGTTGGCCTTGTAGCCGGTGGTGGACGAGTTGGACAGGTTGTCCGAGATGATGGCCAGCGCCGTGCTTTGCGACTTCAACGCGGTGACGGCGGAATTCATGGCTCCAAGAAGGCTCATGGCGTGTCTCCCCGCTTACGAGGCCAGGCGGGTGATGGCATCAAGCGTGATGCCCATGTCGCCCAGTTCCAGGATGGTGGTGCCGTCGGACGAGGTGACGCCGGTGACCTTGCCGCTGACGTAGGTGGTGGCTTCGACCGTGTCGCCCGAGGAATCGGTGGCGGTGACCGACAGCGTGTAGGCGCCGCCTTCCACCTGGTTGCCGTCGCTGTCGGTGCCGTCCCAGGTGAAGGTGTTGCGGCCCGACGTGGTGGTGCCGGTGCCTTCCCAAACCACGTTGCCGTCTTCGTCGGTGACGGTCAGCGCCACGTCGGAAGCGTCGCTGTCCAGGGTGTAAACCCAGTCGGCATCGACCGTGCCGTCGTCCTGGACGCTGATGGTGTCGCCCTGGGCCTCGACGGTGTGGCCCATATAGCCGACGCCGCTGGACAGCCCGAAGGTGTCCAGCGAGCTTAGGACTTCATCCAGCTTGTCGTTGGTGGCGATCTGCTGTTCCAGGTTGGAATACTGGACCAGCTGATTGGTGAACTCGGTGGCGTCGGTGGGGTCCAGTGGGTCCTGGTACTGCAGTTGCGCCACCAGCAACTGGATGAACATGTCGTAGTCGGCGGACAGTCCAGAAGTGGTCGATGACGACGTCGTCGTGGTCGTATCGGTTGTCGATGTGATTGCAGAGGTCATCTCGGCGCACTCCGGAAGAAATTTGCGGCAGGTGGCCGCTCTTGTGTTCTTCTACGGATGCGATTTGCCGGATCAGGCGGAGATTTTATTTCGTTCTGTTCGGATTGATTCTTGATGTCGCCAAATGAAAATGGCCGCCATGACTGATACGGTCATGGCGGCCAATTCGGGCGCGAAAAATCAAATCAGCAAAGTGCCGTCATGCGCGGACTTGATCCACGCATCCACGTGGCGCCGTCGGAAAAACGTGGATGGCCGGGTCAAGCCCGGCCATGACGTTAAACCAAGCAAAGCATTCAGTTCTTCGGCTTTTCCGAACCGGCGGCGGCGATGATGCGGTCGGCAAGGCCGGGCGGAGCTTTGGGTTGGCTGGTTTTGACGTCGTCCGCCAGTTTCAGGGCTTCGGCCAGGGCCTGGGCGGCGCTGGATGATCGTTCCAGCAGGGCTTCGGCGGCGCGGCGCTGTGGTTCAGGCCATTGGGCCAGATCACTGCCCAGACGATCCAGCAAGTCGGAGAAGTCTCCGACAGTCATTGTAATCTCGCTCATGTCGCCCCGGTTTCTGCGATGGCGTTAAACAGTGCCGCCCTTTGGACAGCCGCACGAGCTTACCCGAATTCATCTGGCGATAACAGGCTTCAGGCATTCATTGTGGTGGGGTTCGGCGGATTTTCGGGACGGGCCGGCTTCATGCCGGCGATTTCCGCCCAGGCGTCGCGCAAGCTCCGCAAGCCTTCACCGATGCGGCGGCAACTGGCTTCGGCGTTCTTCTTGCCGACGCTGGCCAAAAGCGCCTGCATGTTGGCGCGATATGTGTCGGCAAGGCCCGCCGCCAGCTTGCCGCCGGCCTGCAGGTCCAGGGCCGCCAGCAGACCGCGCAGGATCTCGATGGCGCGCATGGTTTCCTGATGCTGCTTGATGTAGTCGCCGTTGGCGGCGGCCAGGCCGGCATTGTGAACGCGCACCAGGATGCCGTCATACAGCAGCACCACGGCTTGCAAGGGGGGCGTGGTCATGACGGCGGTCTGATAAGCGGCGATGGCTTGTTTGGAAAGGTTCATGGCTCAATCCTCGGAATCGGCGTTGTTCAGGGCTTCCAGCAGGTCGAGGACGGATTGCGCCTCGGCCAGCTTGGCTTCGATACGGGCGTATTTGTCCAACAGGTATTCACGATAGGCTTCGGCATTGGCTTCGATGGTGGTGATGCGGTCGTCCAGATCGTCGTTGGCGTCCTCCAACTCGTCGATCATGGTGGAGAGCGTGCCGTCATATTCGTCGGCGACGGTTTCCACCGCCTGCCACATGCGGTCGGCGATGCCCTGGCTCAGGCTGACGTCGATGGATTGCGAGGTTTTGCCCGAAAACACGAAGGTCAGACCTTCGTAATCGGTTCCCTCGGCACCGACGATACGAGACCCCGACACGGTGAACAGCGACGTGTCGCCGTCCACCGACACGCTGGTGATGGTGCCGTCGTCGTCAACGGTGATGTCCAAGGTGAACTCGGCCGCTTCCGGCCCGTCGCCATGGCGCAGCAGCGTCAGGTTGCCGCTGGAGGTGGTCGCGGTGTAGGCCAGCAGGGAATGGATTTCCTCGACGCTGTTGAGCAGCGCGTCGTCCAGGGTGTCCTCGTCCAGCTCCAGATAGTTCTCTTCGTCGAAGGACAACCCCAAGAGCGCCATGGAATCTTCCCCGATGGACGCGGTCAGCGCGCTTTGCAGGCTGGAGGAGATGGACCGCAGGGTCGAATCGCCGAACAGAACGGCGGAATCGTCGGCGGTGCCGTCGTCGGCGGTGGTCTGGTTGGCGATGACGAAGTCGCGGAAGGCGTTGTAGGCCTCGACCAGGGCTTCGATCTGTTCCTTGATGTCGGACAGCGAGTAATCGGTCTCGATGGTCAGGGTGTTGCCGGCTTCCGCCTTGTAAAGCGTCAGGGTGATGCCATCCAGCGCGTCGTCGATCTCGTTGCTGTCGCGGGTGATGGTGACGCCGTCGATGGCGACGATGGCGGGCTTGGCTTCCTGCAGCACGTCCAGCTTGTCGCCGCTGGAATCGATCAATCCCAGATCCTGCAGCACGGTGCCGCTGGAATCAGTCAGATCGATGCTGGCGTTGGTTTCGGTGCCGGTCAGGATCAGCATGTATTCGCTGCTGGAGACCTGCAGGACCGACGCCTTGACCCCGGTATTGGTGGTTTCGGCGTTGATGGCTTCGGCGATGTCGGCCAGCGACATGTCTTCCGTCACCGTGATGGTGGCCGACGTGCTGGTGCCCGACAGCGTGGTGCCGATGGTGAACTCGCCCGACAGGCCGGCTTCGTCGCTTTTGCTGGAAAGCGACCCCCCGCCCAGGCGTTCGGCGGTGGCGACCTGCTGGATCTCGACGCTGTGGCTGTCCAGGTCGGCGCCGTCCTCGACGGTGACCGACAGCAGGGTCTCGGCGTCGGTCGAGGTCGACGAGGTCAAGTACGCGGTGCGGTTCAGGAAGGCGTCGTCTTCCTGGCCCGACGACGACGGATCGCTGCGCAGCGCTTGAAGGCTGTCCTGCATGGCCAGCAGCAGGGTCTGCATTTCTTCGTAGGCGGCGATCTTGGTTTCGTTGGCGGTGACCTTGGTTTCCAGGGTGTCGGCGCGGGCCAGCTTGGCTTCGACGGCGGCTTCCACCAGGGCGTCGGTGTCGAAGTCGTTGCGGTTCTGCGAATAGCTGACCGACGAAGACGTGGTGGTGGTGGTCGAGCTGACGGAATCGGTCATGGCGGCCTCGCGCGGGAAGAAGGGGGCCGGGACGGATGGGAAAAATTCCGTCCCGGCCGGTTTAACCGGCTAGGGGGCAGGACAGCCGGTTAGCTCTTCAGCAGGCTCAACAGGTTCTGCGGCATCTGGTTGGCCTGGGAAAGCGCCGCGATGGCGGCCTGGGTCTTCACGTCCGCCGACGACAGTTCCGATTTCTCGGCGGCGACGTCGGCGTCCATGATGGCCGATTCGGCCGATTGCAGGTTTTCGGACGTGGTGTCGATGGTTTCCGAGCGGAACTCGAAACGCGACATGGTCGCGCCCACTTCGGCGCGGGCCTGGATCACCGCGTCGATGGCGGCGTCCAGGGCGGTCAACGCCGTCTCGGAATTGGTCTGGGTGTCCACCGAGGTGCCGGCCAGACCCAGGGCGGTGCTGTCCACGTCGTCGATGGAGACGTTGATGGTGTCGGTCGAGGTGGTCCCGACCATGAAATCGACGCCGGTCTTGGAACCGCCGACGATGGTGGTGCCGTCGCTGGCCAGCATGCCGACAGCCTGAAGCGTGGTGCCGGTGGTGTCGTCCATGGCGGTGACGGTGGCGCCATCGACGCCGGTCAGCACCAGCCGCTGGCGGCCGTCGTCGTCGGTTTCCACCGTGGCGGTGACGTTGGCGGCCTCGGGGGTGGTGGTGTCGCCGGCATTGATCGAGGCGGCGATGTCTTCCAGCGACACCGAGCCGGTGGTGCCGTCATAGGCGTCGGAAACGGTGTAGGTGACGGTGTTGCCGTCGGACGTGGTGATGGTGAAGACGTCGGCGTCGGCCGAATCGGTGATGTCGGAATACTGGGCGTCGGTCATCCAGTTGGACGACACGGTGGCGTTGGCGCTGCTCGAGGCGTACTGGCCGGTGCCGTCCAGCAGCGACACGCCGTTATAGCGGGTCGAACTGGCGATGCCGTCGATTTCTTCCAGCAGTTCCTGGTATTCGGCGTCGATATAGGTGCGTTCGCTGTCGGTGACCGACCCCGAATCCGACTGGGTGGCCAGCGACTTCATGCGCTGCAGGATGTCCGAGATGCGGGCCAGGCCGCCATCGGCGGTCTGCAGGATGGCGGTGGCTTGGCTGGCGTTGGTGGCGGCCTGGCTCAGCACGGTGACGTCGGACTGGATGCGGGTGCCGATGGCCAGGCCGGCAGCGTCGTCCGAGGCCTTGGTGATGCGCGACCCCGAAGCCAGCTTGGACAGGCTGGAGGATTGGGCTTCGGAATTCAGGTTCAAATAGCGCAGGGCCGAATTGGCCGCGGTGTTGGTGGCGATGACCGGCATGGTACTGTCTCCTTCTGATCCAATATTCGCCCCGGTTCTGTCGGGGCCGTCTTGGATGGAACGGATCAGCGCGCCGGTTCGGGCGGCTTTTTTTATCCCTACTCCGCCAGGGCCAGACGGACGTCGCGTTCGGAACGGCGCAGCTTGTCGCGCAGCGCCTGACGGCCGCGCTTCAGCAGGCTTTCCACCGCCGAAACCGTGGTTTGCATGATCTCGGCGATCTCGGAATTGCCCAGGTCGTCGAAATAGGAAAGGGTCAGCGCCAGGCGTTGTTGTTCCGGCAGGCGGCCCATGGCGTCGCTCAGCTTGCCGTAGACCTGGCCGCGATGGATGGTGGTGACCGAATCGGCCTCGTCGTCCATGGGTTCGGGGACGTCGTCGAGGCAGTCGTTGGTCGGCCGTCGGCGCAGATCGATACAGCGGTTGACCACCACCCGGTAAAGCCAGGTGGAAAACTTGGCCTTGCCGTCCTGCCAGCCATGGCGATGGGTCCACACCTTGACCAGACATTCCTGGGCCACGTCCTCGGCGTCGGCCTGGTTGCCCAAGACCCGAAGCGCGATGGCGTAGGCGCGGTCCACATGACGTTCCACCAGCAAACGATAGGCGGCGGAATCGTCCTGCTTCATCCGCCCCAGCAGGGTTTCGTCGTCCATGTCGGCTAAAGCGGGGCCTCGGGTCGCGGAGGAGGCTATGGGCTGGATCAGCATGGTCGGCACCCCGATCAGGATTGGCTTGTTACCGGTTTACACGGCGGCGGCGACGTATTCAGGCGAAAAAATTGAAAAAAATCATTGGCTTAGCTAGGCAAAAGCTGCCGCCTTGCCCGGCAATTATTGCCTAGGCTTGGGTGGTTCGGGCGGCCGCAGGTCGGCAATGGCGCGGCGGCCTTCCAGACTCATCTGCGGCAGGGCGTGGACCAGCATGCGGCCGATCAGGTCGCCGGCTTTTTCGCGTTTGACGGCGAATTCGTCGACCAATTGGGCAAAGGCGGCAGCGTCGAAATTTTCCTGCCGCATCATTTCGTTGGCGCGGCGGTGGAAGTTTTCGAAATCGTCGGGCGGCTGGCCGGTCAGTCCCTGTTCTTTGGCCACTTGCCGCAGAATACGGGCGTCTTGTTCCGACAGCACCGAGGTCATGTGGTTCAACAGGCCGTCGGGCGGCGGCGGTCCAAAGGGCTTTTGCGGGTGCGGGGCAAGCAGCATGCCGGCCAAAAAACCGTTGGCGGCCAACGAGGCGACCAGAAGCCAGGTCCGGATATGGCGGAAATTCATGGTTACAATCCCAGCGGGGTCAGGGGTTGGGCCTGGGCGTAAAGCTGGGCGGCGCCGGTTCCGCCCTGGCTGGCGGTCGAGGTGGTGCCGCTTAATCCGACGGCCAGACCCAGGGCCAAGCCCAAGGCCAGCGACCCGGCATAGCGGGGGATGCCGCCCCACAGGCCCAGCAGACGCGACAGGCTGAAGCGCGGCTGCGTTTCGCCTTCGTTGGCGATGCGGGTCAACACCATGCGGCTGACGCGGGCGGCGCTGCGCGGGTCCAGCGCATGGGCGGGGTCGAAGCGCTTGAGCAGGGCGTCCAATTCGTCATCACGATCGAGCGTGGTCATAGCAAGTCTCCTGATGCGGCGAATCCCAGCCGCGACAAGTAATCTCGAAGTCCGCGGCGGCCGCGGACCAAAAGCGATTCCAGGGCCGAGACGGTGACCCCCAGAACCTGGGCGGCCTCGGCGTTGCTGACCTCGCCCAGATGGCACAGGCTGATGGCGGCACGCTGACGTTCCGGCAACTGGGCCAATCCGTCGCTCACCATCTTCTGCGCCTGGGATCGGGCCACATGGTCCAATCCGTCAGGGGCGGGGTCGGCCGGTTCCTCGACGTCGTCCATGGGCAACATGGGGCGGCGGCGCTTGCGGTCGGTACACAGATTGATCACCACCCGGTAAAGCCAGGTGGTGAATTGGGCGCCGCCGTCGCCGTCCCAATCGGGCGCCTTGCGCCAGACGCGCAGAAACGCTTCCTGCGCCACTTCCTCGGCGTCGTCGGAATTCCCCAGCATGCGCATGCCCAAAGCCAGGGCAAAGGGCGTGTGCCGTTCCATCAGTTGGGCGAAGGCTGCGCGGTCACCTTGGCCGGTGGCGACCAGCAGCTCCTGATCGGAAATCATTCGTTCGTCATATCCGCCATGGATGGGCGTTGTTGTCTGCATATGCCGCTTACACGGGGGGAAAGCCAGATGCCCTGCGGAAAAAATCGCAGGATGGCGACCGGGGCGCCGTGAAAGGGGGACGACAACCGAACAAGGATAGTTTTTGTGCTGGTCATGGCCTTACGCATGCTGGTCGGCGATCGCGCCAAATATCTGGGGATCGTCGTCGCCCTGGCCTTCACATCCTTCGTGATGATCCAGCAGCCGGCGACCTTTCTGGGTATTCTGCGCCACACCTATGGTTTCATCACCGACATCGGCATCGGCGACGTCTGGGTCATGGACCCCAAGGCGAAGCATTTAGACGACGTTAAGCCGATGATGGATTCCGAACTGCAACGGGTGCGCGGAATCCAAGGCGTGGACTGGGCCATGCCGCTTTATAAAGGCGGCATCCGCGCCCGTCTGGACAGCGGCGATTTCGTCCAGTGCCAGATGATCGGCATCGACGAGACGACGCTGATCGGCGGGCCGGGGCGCATGGTGCTGGGGCGGTTGGCCGACCTGCGTCAGGCCGACGGCATCATCGTCGACACCGCGTCCGCCGCCAGCCGGCTGGCGGTGGCCCAAGGCACCGGCACGCGGCCCATGACCATCGGCGATTCCATCGAGTTGAACGACCACCGGGCCCAGGTGGTGGGCACCGCCATCTCGTCCAGCAACTTCCAGTCCATGCCCACCGTCTACACCACCTATGCGCGGGTGAAGACCTTCTTGTCCTCGGAACGCAAGCTGCTGTCCTTCGTGCTGGTGGGGGTGAAAGACGGCACCGACCCGCAGGCGGTGGCTGACGCCATCCGCCGCAGCACCGGGCTGGCCGCTTACACCACCGAAGGCTTCATCGACCGTTCGCTGAAACATTTCCTGGGCAATACCGGCATGATCCTGAACTTCGCCATGTCGGCCGGCATGGGCTTTTTGATCGGCGCCTTCATCGCCGGCCAGACCTTCTATAATTTCACCAACGACAACCTGCGCCATTTCGGCGTGATGAAGGCCATGGGCGCCGGGTCCGCCATGCTGGTGCGCATGATCCTGGTCCAGGCGCTGTACCTGGGTTTGGCCGGGTTCGGCCTGGGTGCCGGCGCCGGGGCGGCCATGGGTTTCAATCTGGCCCGCGTCGATCCGCATCTGGTGTTCCGCATGCCCTGGCAGTTGATCGCGGTGGGCGGCGCGGCGGCGCTGTCGGTGGTGGTGGTCGCCGCTCTGCTGGCCATCCGCAAGGTGGTGCGGCTTGAGCCCGCCCAGGTGTTCAAGGCATGAGCGGCCCCATCTTGCGCTGCCAGGGTCTGACCAAGACCTATGGCAAGGGCGAAACCGCCGTTCCCGCGCTGCGCGGCGTCGATTTCCAGGCCGATGCCGGCGAGGTGGTGATGCTGGTCGGGCCGTCCGGCTGTGGCAAGACCACGTTGCTGTCGGTGCTGGCCGGGGTTCTGGACGGTGACGGCGGGGCGGTCCAGGTGCTGGGACACGACCTGTTCGCCCTGTCGGGGGCGGAAAAGACCCGGCTGCGCCGCCACGGCATCGGTTTCGTCTTCCAGTCCTTCAATCTGGTGCCGACGCTTTCGGTGATGGAAAACGTCGCCGTCCCCCTGCTGATCCAGGGCGAGAAGCGGTCCCGCGCCCTGGACATGGCCCGCGCCGCCCTGGACCCGGTGGGCTTGGCCGACAAGGCCAAGATGCTGCCCGGCCAATTGTCGGGCGGCCAGCAACAGCGCGTCGCCATCGCGCGGGCCATCGTTCACGCGCCGCCGCTGATCGTCTGCGACGAACCCACCAGCGCGCTGGATCACCGGACCGGCGAACAGGTGGTGGGGCTGCTGCGCGACCTGGCCCGCCAACGGAACTGCTGCCTGCTGGTGGTGACCCACGATTCGCGCATTTTCCCCTTCGCCGACCGGATCGCCGAAATGGATGACGGCCGTGTCGTCGCCATCCGCCAAAACACTGGAAACTGATCCATGCGTCCTTTCATCCTGCCTGCTTTGGCCGCCATCGGCCTGGCCGCCGCCATCGGTCTTTCCCTGCGCGACACCGCGCCGCCGCCCGCCGCCCAGCCGGTGGCGCAACCGGCTTCGCCGCCGTTTGCCGCCTATGTGGCCGGCACGGGCCTGTTGGAAGCCGGCACCCGCAACATCGCGGTGGCCACCCCCATCGCCGGGGTGGTGGAAAAGGTGGCGGTGGCGGTGGGAGCCAAGGTCAAGGCCGGCGACGAGCTGTTCCGACTGGATGGCCGCGACCTGGTGGCGCAATTGGCCACCAAGCGGGCGGCGGTGGCCGCAGCCCAAGCCAGCGTCGCCCAAGCCGAAGCCAATCTTGCCGACACCCGCAACCAGCTGCGACTGGCGGAAAGCCTGGGCGACCGCCGCGCCATCAGCCAGGAAGACCTGGGCAAGCGGCGCTTCGCCATGCAAGCCGACGACGCCAAGGTCCGCGCCGCCCAGGCCCAGGTGGTGCAGGCCAAGGCGGAAGAAGCGGAAATCCAGGTGTCGCTGGACCGACTGGTGGTGCGTTCGCCGGTGGACGGCCAGGTCATGCAGGTCAATGTCCGCCAGGGGGAATACGCCCCCACCGGGCAGTTGGACAGCCCCCTGGTGATGGTCGGCGGCATCGACGTGCTGGCGGTGCGTGTCGACATCGACGAAAACGACGCCTGGCGCTATCGCCCCGGCGCCCAGGCTCAGGCCTTCGTGCGCGGCAACCGGGACCTGAACTTCCCCATCGCCTTCCGCGAGGTGGAACCCTACGTGGCGCCCAAGAAGTCGCTGACCGGCGATTCCACCGAACGGGTGGATACCCGGGTGTTGCAGGTGGTCTACCAGTTCGCGAACGACGGCAAGGTGCTGGTCTATCCCGGCCAGATCGTCGACGTCTATCTGGAGGTGTCGCCATGAAACGGCTGATCCCGCTGGTTCTGCTGGCCGTCGGCGCCTGCGCCCAAGGCCCGGATTACGTCGCCCCCCAAGCCGACCTGCCCCAGGGCTGGAGCTTGCCTTACGCCACCGCGCCCCAGGGCCGCGAATGGTGGCAGGCCTTCGACGATCCGCAGGTCAGCGCTCTGGTGGTGCGCGCCTTGGCCGCCAATCCTGACCTGATGGCGGCGGAATCTGCGGTCCGTGCCGCCCGCGCCCTGGTGGACAAGGCGGCGGGCGGGACCTGGCCGCAAGTGGACGGCACCGCCGATGCCAGCCGCAGCCGCACGCCGGCCACCGAAACCGGTGGCACCAAGACCAAGGCCAAGACCGCCAACAGCTTCGGCCTGGGCTTCGATGCGTCGTGGGAACTGGACCTGTGGGGGCGTCTGGGACGACAGGTGGAGGCCGCCATGGCCACCGCCGAAGCCAGCCGGGCCGAAGCCGACGGGGTGCGTCTGACCCTGGTGGGCGACGTGGTGCGCAATTACGTGGAACTGCGGGGCTATCAGCTGCGCCTGCGGGTGGCCCGGGAAACCATGGAGTCTTATGCCGACACCGTGGGGCTGACCGAAGCCAAGTTCCAGGCCGGCACCGGGTCGGGGCTGGATCTGGCCCGCGCCCAGGCGCAACTGGCGTCGTCCAAGGCCGATTTGCCGCCGCTTCGGGCGGAATTGGCGGTCCGTCTGCATGCCCTGGGGGTACTGACCGGCCAACACCCCCAGGCCTTGGCCCAATTGCTGGATCAGCCGGGGACGGTGCCCAATATGGCGGCCGCCCCCGGTCTGGGGTTGCCCGCCGATCTGGTGCGCAACCGTCCCGACATCCGTCAGGCCGAACGCCAGCTGGCCGCCGCTACCGCCCAGATCGGCGTCGCCCAGGCTGATCTGTATCCGTCCCTGACCTTGTCGGGCTCGGTCGGTTTGTCGGCCGTTTCGGCGGGGACGTTGCTGGAAATGGCGGGGCGCACTTGGTCGTTCGGCCCCAGCTTGGTCCTGCCGCTGCTGGATGGCGGCACCCGACGGGCCGAGGTGGATTACCGTGTCGCCCTGGCCCAGCAGGCCGGTGAAACCTGGCGGTCCACCGTGTTGGCCGCCCTGGGCGAGGTCGAGGACAATCTGGCCGTCTGGGACCAGCAGGCTCGACGCGTTCAGGCCTTGGAATTGGCGGTGGCCACCAGTCGGGCTGCGCTGGAACTGGCGACCGAGCTGAATGACAAGGGCATGAGTTCGTATCTGGACGTGCTGGACGCCATGCGCGAACTGCGCAGCCTGGAAGCTCAACTGGCCGAGGCCCAGGTCCAGGCGGTCACCGATCTGGTGAGCCTTTATAAATCCTTGGGCGGCGGGGCGCCGTTTTCCTGATCCAGCAGATAGCGCTCGACCATGGACAACAGGAACAGAAAGTCCCCCCATTCCATGCCCATGCGGTCGGCCAAGTGTACGGCACGGGTCATCAACGGGGCGTCCAGGGGGGCGGGGGACGAGGACATGATCGGTCATCCGGTTAAGCTTTGCTGATCCTTACACGCGGCCCAAGGCGGAAACCTGCGCACGGTTCAGCCGGGTAGGGGCGTGTAAAACGCAAGTCCTTCACACTCAGGTACCCGATGAGCGCGTCCCGTGTCGGCCCGGCGCCGCACCCCCAAGCCAAAGCCGTCATCGCGCCGCCCAGCGGCGACGATCTGGTCCAGGCCCTGTCGGGCTTGGCCAAGGATTTGCGGCACGACAGCGAGACCACCCGCTTGGCCCGCGCCCAGTCGCAGGTGGAAGCGCTTCATTACGCCGCCCATCTGGCGGCGGCACGGGGCGATATGTCGGCGATCAAGGCCTTGTCGGCGGAAGCTTTACGGGTGGGGCGCGAACTGTCGGCGGCGGGGTTGCCCGCCGAACAGGTGGCGCCCATCCTGGAACAGGCGCGCCGTGTCGGCGGTGACACGCCCCCTCCCGAGGACACGGCTTAGGTGCTATACCTCGGCCCGGTCATACCAGGAGCCGTCCATGTCCGTCGTCACCTCTCCCCAGGATTTCCGCGCCCTTGCCCGTCGCCGGGTGCCCAGGGCCATTTTCGACTATGTGGACGGGGGCTCTTATGACGAACTGACCCTGACCGCCAACCGCCGTGACCTGGATGCCATCCGTCTGCGCCAACGGGTGATGGTGGACGTGTCCGACCGCAAGAAGGATTGCCGGGTGGCGGGAAGCGATTGTTCCCTGCCGGTGGTGCTGGCGCCGACCGGTCTGGCCGGTCTGGTCCATGCGCGGGGCGAGATTTTGGCGGCCCAGGCGGCGGAAGCGGCCGGGGTGCCGTTCTGCCTGTCCACCGTTTCCATCTGTTCCATGGAAGAGGTGGCGGCGGCGACCACCAAGCCGTTCTGGTTCCAGCTTTATTTCATGAAGGACCGCGACTTCGTCGCACAGCTGATCGCCCGGGCCGCCAAGATCGGTTGTTCCGCCCTGGTGCTGACGGTGGACTTGCCGGTCACCGGCCAGCGCCATCGTGACATCAGGAACGGTCTGTCGGTGCCGCCGCGCCTGACCTTGCCGACGCTGCTGGATCTGGCGACCAAGCCGGGTTGGGGCTTGCGCATGCTGGCCGGACGGCGGTGGAATTTCGGCAATCTGGTCGGCCACATCCCCAAGCAGCCGGCGGGAACGTCCATGGCGCAGTGGATTTCCGGGCAGTTCGAACCCTCCATGGGCTGGGCCGACGTGGCCTGGATCAAATCGCAATGGCAGGGGCCCTTGGTCATCAAGGGGGTGACCGATCCCGACGATGCCCGCGCCGCCCTGGATGCCGGTGCCGATGCCATCGTCGTCTCCAACCATGGCGGCCGCCAGTTGGATGGCGGACCGTCTTCCATCGCTGCACTGCCCGGCGTGGTCAAGGCGGTGGGCGGCCGTGCCGACATCCTGGTGGACGGCGCCATCCGCGGTGGCCACGACGTGCTGAAGGCCCTGGCCCTGGGGGCCAAGGCCTGTATGGTCGGCCGCGCCTTCCTTTATGGCCTGGGTGCCGATGGCGGCCGCGGCGTGACGCAGGTCTTGGACCTGATGCGCAAGGAACTGGACGTCGCCATGGCGCTGACCGGCACCAACGACGTGACGAAGGCCGGTCCCCATACCTTGTTCCATGAAGGCAGCGGACTTTAACTCTTCGTTTGTGCGGTGCGGTGAATGCTTCTACCATCCATGACCGGACCATGTGGGGGAGCATTTCATGGCTTTATCCGATCGCCTGAGCCAGCGTCTGGACAAGAAGCGGGCCAAGGCCATGGCCGGCGGCGGGGCCGCCAAGGCCGAAGAACGCCACGCCAAGGGCCTGCTGACGGCGCGTGAGCGCCTGGACGTGCTGTTCGACGACGGCACCTTCCAGGAAACCGGCATGCATGTGCGCCACCATGCCACCGCTTTCGGCATGGGCGACAAGGAACTGCCCAGCGACGGCGTGGTCGCCGGCAACGGCTTCGTCGCCGGCCGGCAGGTCGCCGCCTTCAGCCAGGATTTCACCGTTTCCGCCGGCACCTTGGGCAAGATGCATGCGCAAAAGCTGGTGTCCACCATGCAATACGCGCTGAAGATGGGCGTGCCCTTGGTGGCGTGCAAGGATTCGGGCGGCGCCCGCATCCAGGAAGGCGTCGACGCCCTGTCGGGTTACGGCCAGGTGTTCTATCAGAACGTCATGTTGACCGGCGTGGTGCCGCAGATCGCCCTGATCCTGGGCCCCTGCGCCGGGGGCGCCGCCTATTCGCCGGCCTTGATGGACTTCGTCATCATGACGCGCAAGAACGCGCACATGTTCATCACCGGCCCGGAAGTGATCAAGGCGGTGACTGGCCAAGCCTATACCATGGATCAGGTGGGCAGCGCCGAGATGCACGCCACCGTCAGCGGCAACGCCCATTTCGTCGCCGAAGACGACGTCCACGCCATCGACATCGCCAAGGCGCTGTTGTCCTATCTGCCGTCCAACAACACCGAGGACCCGCCGCATCAGCCGTGGGCCGACATCCCGGTCGAGGCCGATCCCACTTTGGACGAACTGGTCCCCGAGGACCCGTCCGAGCCCATGGACGTGCGCCGGGTGATCGAGCGTCTGGTGGATGACGGCAGCTTTCTGGAAGTGCATGCCGGCTGGGCCTGCAACCTGATCGTCGGCCTGGCCCGCATCGGCGGCATGGTCTGCGGCATCGTCGCCAACCAGCCGGCGGTGATGGCCGGCGCGCTGGACATCAACGCGTCCGACAAGGGGGCGCGTTTCGTCCGTTTCTGCAACGTCTTCAACATTCCCGTCGTCACCTTGGTGGACGTGCCCGGCTTCCTGCCCGGCATCGAACAGGAACGCGGCGGCATCATCCGCCATGGCGCCAAGCTGTTGTTCGCCTATGGATCGGCCACCGTGCCCAAGATCACCGTCATCTTGCGCAAGGCCTATGGCGGGTCGTATCTGGCCATGTGCAGCCAGGAAATGGGGGCCGATTGGGTGCTGGCCTGGCCCAGCGCCGAAATCGCCGTCATGGGGGCGGAAGGCGCCATCAACATCCTGTACCGCAAGGAACTGGGCGAGGCCGAGGACCGCCGGGCCAAGGCCCGCGAACTGGCGGCGGCTTATCGCGACGAATTCGCCTCGCCTTACCTGTCGGCCGGCAACGGCTACATCACCGACGTGATCATGCCATCGGAAACCCGCGGCATGGTGGCGTTGGCGTTGCGTAAGTCCTTGGCCAAGCGCGAATTGCGTCCGCCGAAGAAGCACGGCAACATTCCGCTGTAAGGGGCTTGGATATGAACGAAACCATCGAACTGGTGCTGTTCGTCTATGGCCTGGGGGCGGTGATCGCGCTGGGCGCGGCGGTGTTGATCAAGCTGATCGTCGCCGTCCTGGCCTGGGCCGACCGTCCCGACGCGCAGCCCCAAGCCGTCGCGTCCTCCGTCTCTTCGGCGGTGGCGGAGGGGATTCCCGCCCATCATCTGGTGGCCATCGCCGCCGCCGCCCATGCCACGCTCGGCGCCCATCGCATCGTCCATATCGGCCCTGCCCGATCGGGGGCCGGCTGGTCGGCCGAGGGGCGTTTCGCCCAGCACGGCTCGCACAACATCTCGCACCATCACTAAGGACCGATCCATGCAAAGGAAATTGCGCATCACCGTCGAGGGCAAGGTCTATGACGTGCTGGTCGAGGAACTGACCGAAAACGGCCATGTGGCGCCGTCCTATCCGTCCATCGCCGGAACCGGGGCGCCGTCGCACGTGGCCGCCGCCCCCATCGCCGCGCCCCCCATCGCCTCGTCTCCGCCTTCGCCCGCCGCCAAGCCGGCTGCCGGCGCGGGGGACGAAATCAGTCCGCTGGCCGGGGTGGTGGAAAGCGTCGCCGTGTCCCTGGGGCAAAGTGTCTGCGCCGGCGACAAGATCATGGTCATCGAAGCCATGAAGATGAAGACCCCCATCCACGCTAACCATTCCGGCACGGTGAAGAACATCAATGTGGTTGTCGGTCAGGCGGTGGAAGCCGGCGCCGTGCTGATGACCATCGGCTAGGGGCGGGGACATGGAGCGCCTGCACCTTCTGGACCTGTTCCAGGGCATCGCCACCCTGGCGGCGGCCGAGCCCAGCATCCTGATCATGCGTCTGGTGCTGATCGGCCTGGGGATCGTTTTGATCTATCTGGGCAAGAAGGGGGTGCTGGAAGCGCTCTTGATGATCCCCATGGGATTGGGCATGGCGACCATCAATGCCGCCGTTCTGTTCGTCCCCCAAGGTGGCTGGCTGCGCGCCGGTCCCAACCAGATTTTCGTCGACGCCTTGGCCACGGCCGACAACGCGGCGCAGGCCACGGCGCTGATGAACATCCTGCAGATCAACTGGCTGCAGCCGATCTATACCTTCACCTTTTCCAACGGCCTGATCGCCTGTCTGGTGTTCCTGGGCATCGGTGTGCTGCTGGATGTGGGCTATGTGATGGCGCGGCCGTTCCAAAGCATGATCCTGGCCCTGTTCGGCGAACTGGGCACCATTGCCATCTATCCCATCGCCATCGCCATGGGGCTGACCCCCGGCCAGGCCGCGTCGGTGGCCATCATCGGCGGCGCCGACGGGCCCATGGTGCTGTTCACCTCGTTGTCCTTGGCCCGCGAATTGTTCGTGCCCATCACCGTGGTCGCCTATCTGTATCTGGGGCTGACCTATGGCGGTTACCCCTATCTGATCCGGCTGCTGATCCCGGCACGGCTGCGGGCGTTGCCCATGCCGCCGGAAAAGCCCCGGAAACCCATCACCGCCGGGCAAAAGATCGCCTTTTCGGTCGCCATGTGCATCTTGCTGTCGCTGCTGTTCCCGGTGGCGGCGCCCTTGGTGTTCTGCCTGTTCCTGGGGGTGATCATCCGCGAAAGCCAGCTTTTGCCCTTCATCGACCTGTTGAGCGGGGTGTTCCTTTATGGCGGCACCTTCTTCCTGGGGCTGCTGCTGGGCGTGCTGTGTGAAGCGCGGCTGATCTTGGACCCGCAGGTTCTGGTCTTGCTGGTGTTGGGCATGCTGGCGCTGCTGATTTCCGGCATCGGCGGCATCATCGGCGGCTATGTGCTGTACTTCGCGTCGGGGCGTAAGTTCAACCCGGTAATCGGCATCGCCGCCGTGTCCTGCGTCCCCACCTGTGCCAAGGTGGCGCAGAAGGAAGTGACCAAGGTGGCGCCGGGGGTCGTCGTCATGCCCCATGCGCTTGGTGTCAGCATTTCCGGGGTCATCACCACCGCCATCCTGGCGGCCATCTACGTCACGGTGATTCAGGCAGTTTATCCGGGGTAGCGGTGGACGTGAAGGATGTGAAGTCGCGGGCCACCAGGCTGGCGACATCCGGACCGATGGCGTGTCGTTCCAGGTCGTAGGCTTTGGTGACCAGTTTCCCCCCCAGCTTGCGCGCGTGCAGGGGAAGCGCTTCGGCCCAGTACGCCCAGTTGTTGCCAGCAAAACAGCAGGGGTCGCTCACATTGTAATACTGGGTGTGGCGGCGGCCCTGGCCGGCGGCGGCCATGACATAGAGCTCGGGGTAGTTGGCGATTTCATAGAGCCGGCCCATCCGCTGTTCGTAGCTGCCCCAATTCAAGGCGGCGGCGTGCACGGTTAACGGAACCGACCCGGCGATGGCGTAGCTGCGCTGGATACGGGGGTCCAGCGCAGCGACCAGGGTGGTGACCCAGCCGCCGCCGGAAAAGCCGGTCATGCCGATCCGCTGGAACGTGCGATCCTTCAGCACGTGGTTCAGGGCGACGATGGGCGGGGTCAGGAAGTACTGGAGCGTCGAGAAGTTTTTCGTCTCGAGTATTTCCAACTTGTCCGGGTCGTTCAGCAGGATGCGGCCGAAACGCGGATGGTCGATCAGCGGCCGCGAATTGTCGCCGCCGGTCAGCGGCAAAGACAACGCGATCACCTGGCAACCCGAATCGACGAAGCGGCGCAGCAGCCGTTTGCGTTCAAGGAACGACACCCGGTGGCCTTCCTGATACAGCATCAGGCATGAACGCTGATGTTGGGGGACCAGGACCGTGGCCACCGAGGTCACCCCCAGCGGCATGCGGATTTCCAGGCGTTCGACCCGTTCCAGGCCGGGGATGTCGATGAAGGGGACCGTCGATCCCGCCTCGACCTGTTCCGGATAGCGTCCGAAAGGAGACGGCGCGCCGCGCCAAATGAACGCCGCCAGCGCCTGGCGGCGGACCTTGACGTCTTGCAGGGAGTTCACGGTGACGAGACCCGAGAAGTCCGTCCCCGCCACCGTGTCGAAGACCCCGACTTCGTCGGGCTTCTGCTTGTGCGGGGGCTGATCAAGGACGTAGCGGGCATAAGCCTGGTATATGCGCTCGTCCTTGATGAACGGCCGGACCAGCAGGCCGGCGATGAATGCCGCCACGGCGATCAACACGATGAACAACGGGAATTTGCCCGGAAAAAGCATGGCGTGACGTCGCAAAAGTGAGTGGCTCCGATGGCGCGTGATCATCATTGGATGTATTGCTGCAGATGCAACCACCGACAATATGGCCGATGTATACCCTGCACGACGGCCGTCGATTTTCCATGCGCACAGGGGCGTGGAACTTTAAGGCCTTTGTATGGAATGGGAAGCAGCGATTTTCGCTGCCGAGGGGTACATACTTTTTTGTGGGTGACGTTAACGTAAACGTTATGCATTAATGGGCATGCGCAATACGCATGGGAGGTATGTCGGTGGATATCGAGGACACTTTGCAGGCAAGCCTGCCCAGGCTGGCGGGTTTGGGGGCGGTGGTTTGTTTCGACCTGGGGGGCGAGGGGCAATGGCTGGTCGACGCCCGTGGCCGTCAGCCCCGCCTGAGCCGTGACGAGGACGGCGACGGCGATCCCGCCTGCACCATCAAGATCAGCGTGGACAATTTGGGAAAGCTGATGGCCGGCAAGATGGACCCCATGCTGGGCTACACCCTGGGCAAGATCAAGGTGAAGGGCTCCATGGGCGTGGCCATGAAACTGGTGGCCGCCATCGGCTGACGGGGAGGGGAAGATGCTGCGGATCATGCTGTTGTCCTTGTGCGGGGTGTTGGCCGCCGGTGCGGCTTTCGGGGCCGAGCCGACGCGTCTGAGCTATGAGATCCGCAAGGATGGCGCCCCTATCGGTCGCGAGGACGTGACCTTGGATCGTCGCGGCGATGACATGATGGTCGAGGTTGAGACCCATAGCCGCACCACCGTCTTGTTCATGGACTTCGTCTTCGACCACAAGCGCCGCGAGGAATGGCGCGGCGGGACGCTGCAGCGTCTGGAGGCCGACACCAATGACGACGGCACGGTCATCCGACAAGATGCGGTGCGGGGTGATGGCGCGTGGCGGGTAGTGGTCAACGGCAAGGCGGAGGACCGCCCCGCCAACGCTTTCCCCGCCACCTTGTGGACCGCCAAGGTGGCCCAGTCGCCGGTTCTGTTCGGAACCATTGACGCCGCGCCTTATCAGGTGCGCGTCAGCGACAAGGGCGAGGACATCATCCAGGTGATGGGGGGCGCGGTGGCCGCCCGTCACTATCGCATGGACGGCGACCTGGAGCGCGACCTGTGGTACGGCGCCGACGGCACGCTGCTGAAGACAACCTTCAAAAGAAAGGGATTTCCCATCGAGTTCGTTCGCGTCACCCGTTAATCCGGAACGGGTGCGCTCCCGAGATCATCTCTCCAACATAACGTTTACGTAAACGTAAACAAATTGACGTCCCGAAAAAATCGGGTCATGATCGCAATCAATGGCGGCGCAGTTCGCCAACGGGAGGAACGATTTCATGTTGACGACCCATCACCGTATGATGGCAACGGGCGTGTTGTGCCTGGCCTCTGTCCTCAGCCAAGCGGCTCCGGCGCAGGCATCGGGCTTTCAGCTGCGCGAACAAAGCGCCGAGGGCATGGGCAACGCCTTCGCCGGCGCGACCGCCAAGGCGCTGGACCTGTCCACCATCTTCTACAATCCCGCCGGCATGACCCGGTTGCAGGGCAACGCCGCCCAGGGCGACGTGGCCTATGTGATGCCGCGCTCGACCTTTTCCGGCCAAGCGAACCGCAATACTGGCGTCGGCGGCGGCGTGGTTCCCGGTGGCAGTGGCGGCGATGCCGGCGTCGACACGCCGCTGCCGTCGATTTACGCCATGATGAGCGTCAGCCCCGATCTGAAGCTGGGTCTGGCCATCAACACGCCTTATGGTCTGGAAACCGATTACGACGACGACTGGGTCGGCCGCTACATGGCGCTGAATTCCAAGCTGATGACCATCGACATCACCCCCAGCGCCGCCTACCGCCTGAACAGCCGTCTGTCGGTGGGCGGTGGCCTGAACATCCAGTACGCCAGCGCCAAGCTGACCAATGCCGTCGACAACCGTCTGGCCGGCAGCGCGTCCGACGGCACGGCCGAGGTGACCGGCGACGACTGGGGGGTGGGTGTCAACCTGGGTCTGATGTACGAGTTTTCGCCCACCTCGCGCGTTGGCTTGAACTACCGTTCCCGCGTGCTGCACGAACTGGAAGGCAAGACCAACTACACCGGTGTGGTCAACGCCGGTGCGCTGTCGCGCCTGGTCGACAGCGACGCCACCGCCAAGCTGACCACGCCGGACACCTTCAGCGTCGGCATCTATCATGAATTGTCGCCGCAATGGGCGGTGATGGGCGAGGCGCAGTACACCAACTGGTCGCTGTTCGACCATCTGACCGTCGACAACCAGACCGGCGCCGATTCCTATGTGAACGAGGATTGGAAGGACACGGTGTTCCTGTCGGCCGGCGCCACCTACAAGCCCAGCGAGAAGTGGAAGTTCCAAGGCGGCATCGCCGTCGACCAAAGCCCGGTGCCGGAAGCCCACCGTACCGCCCGCATCCCCGACCAGGACCGTCTTTGGCTGTCCGCCGGTCTGGGCTATCAATTGACCGAAGGCATGGCCCTGGCGGCGTCCTATACCCATATCTTCGTTCGAGACGCCGACATGAACGAAAGCTCCAGCTTCGGCAAGCTGGTGGGAACCTATGATGGGCAGGTGGACATCATCAGCGCCAGTCTGAAGGCTTCGTTCTAACATGGTCCCCCCGAGCGAAAGATCGGCGATGACCGAAACCCGCGAAACCGTGCCGGTGCATCCGGTCCATGCGCTGCTCGAGCAGGCGGTGCGCCGCCATCCCGAGCGGCCGGCGGTGGATTTTCTCGGCAAGCGTTACAGCTATGGCGAGATCGGCGACCTGACCCGCCGGGCCGCTCGGGGGTTCCAGCTTCTGGGGGTGCGCAAGGGCACCCGGGTCGGGCTGTGCCTGCCCAACACCCCTTATTTCGTCATTTGCTATTACGCCATCCTGATGGCCGGCGGCGTGGTGGTGAACTTCAACCCGCTTTATGTCGAACGGGAACTTAAGCACCAGATCGACGATTCCGGGGTGTCCATCATGGTCACCTTGGACCTGAAGCAGATTTACCCCAAGGTGGCGGCACTGCTTGAGGATTCGTGCCTGGAACGCATCGTCACCTGCCCGATGAGCGCCATCCTGCCGTCGGTGAAAAGTCTGCTGTTCTCGGTGCTCAAGCGCAGCGAACTGGCCGACATTCCCGACAATCTGGCGCATGTGCCGTTTTCCCGTCTGGTGGACAATGACGGCCGGGTGCGCTCGGCCGAGATCGAACCCAGCCGCGATCTGGCGGTGCTGCAGTATACCGGCGGCACCACCGGCGTGCCCAAAGGTGCCATGCTGACCCACGCCAACCTGGTGGCCAATGCCGAGCAGCTGTGGCGATGGATGCCGCCGCAAGCGGGGGACCGGGGCCAGGACCGTATGCTGGGGGTGCTGCCGCTGTTCCATGTCTTCGCCATGACCGTGGTGATGAATTTGGGCGTACGCATGGGCGCCGAACTGATCCTGGTGCCGCGTTTCGAGCTGAAACAGGTGCTGAAGCTGATCGCCAAGAAGCGTCCGACCCTGTTTCCCGGGGTGCCCACCATCTACACCGCCATCAATCAGGCGGTGGGCGAAAGTGGCCTGGACCTGTCGTCCATCCGCATCTGCATTTCCGGCGGCGCCCCGCTGCCGGTCGAGGTGCGGTCGCGCTTCGAGGCGCTGACCGGCTGTTCGCTGGTGGAAGGCTATGGGCTGTCGGAATCCTCGCCGGTGGCCACCTGCAATCCCATCGGCGGGGTGGCGAAAAGCGCCTCGATCGGTATTGCGTTGGACTGGACCACTATCGAGATCCGCGACCCCGTCACCGGCGCCTTGGTCGAGACGGTGGGGGAACGCGGCGAAATCTGCGTGCGCGGCCCGCAGGTGATGGCCGGGTACTGGAAGCGTCCCGACGATACAAGCGCGGTGATAATCGACGGCGCCTTGCGCACCGGCGATATCGGCTATCGCGACGAGGACGGTTATCTCTTCCTGGTGGACCGCATCAAGGACGTCATTTTGTGCGGTGGCTTCAACGTCTATCCCCGGGTGCTGGAAGAAGCGCTTTACCAGCACCCGGCGGTGGCCGAGGCGGTGGTGATCGGCATCCCCGACCCCTATCGCGGCCAGGCCCCCAAGGCATTTGTCCGCTTGAAGGACGGCATCGACGCCAGTCCTGAGGAATTGAAAGCCTATCTTGCCACCCAGGTGTCGCGCATCGAGATGCCCAAGGCGGTGGAAATCCGCGAACAGCTGCCCAAGACCATGATCGGCAAGCTGTCGAAGAAGGAACTGGTGGCCGAAGAAGCGGCTGCCGCCGAAACCTCCGCGCACGGCGCTTCCTGACTTTTTTAACCGGATGGCGACGATGGACATGACCATGACGGAAAACCGTGTTACCAAGGTGACGTACAGGGAAACCTGGGGCACCATTGGTCAACTGATAACCACGCGGAAGAAAAACCGTCATGGACAAATTGTACTCGGTCACCGAGTTGGCGCGGGATTTGGGCGTCACCCCACGCACCGTCCGCTTTTACGAGGACCAGGGGCTGATCCTGCCGCAACGGGCGGGCAACACCCGTATCTACACCCATCGCGACCGGGCCAGGATGATTCTGATCCTGCGCGGCAAGCGTCTTGGGTTTTCATTGAAGGAAATCAAGGAGTTCCTGGACCTGTACGTGGTCGACACCACCCAGGTGGAACAGCTTCAGCTGCTGGCAACCAAGGTCAGGGGGCGGATTGCCCTGCTGGAAGACCAGTTGCTGGCGGTGCAAACCAGCCTGACGGAACTGCGCGACATCGAGCGGATGACGCTGGATGCCCTGCGGTCCAAGGGCGTGAACTCGGCCTAGGGAGGCGCGCCCGACATTCCGCCCGCTTCCCGACGGCTCTCCCCCAAAGCAAGAACGATGTGGAGAAAAGTCGATGAAGAAGGTGGTTGTCGCCGGTTACGTGCGCTCGCCGTTCACCCTGGCGAAAAAGGGCGAACTGGCCAAGGTTCGCCCCGATGATCTGGCTGCCCAGGTGGTCCGTGCCCTGGTCGCCCGCACCCAGGTGCCGGTCGACGGGATCGAGGACCTGCTGCTGGGCTGCGCCTTCCCCGAAGGCGAGCAGGGCTTCAACCTGGCCCGCATCGTCGGCCTGATGGCCGGCCTGCCGAAAACCGTCGGCGGCGAGACCATCAACCGCTTCTGCGGTTCCTCGATGAGTGCGGTGCACACCGCCGCCGGCGCCATCCAGATGGGGGCGGGCGAGGCGTTCATCTGCGCCGGCGTCGAGAACATGACCCGCGTGCCGATCATGGGCTTCAATCCGCTGCCCAACGCCGACTTCTTCAAGGTCATGCCCGGCGCCTACATGGGCATGGGCGACACCGCCGAGAAGGTGGCCGAGCAATGGTCCATCGGCCGCCGCGAACAGGAAGAATTCGCCGTCGCCTCGCACGCCAAGGCCGCCGCCGCCCGCGCCGCCGGCAAGTTCGACGCCGAGATCGTCGCCATCACCGGCAAGGCCGGCACCATCGACACCGATGGCTGCATCCGTCCGGAAACCACCCTGGACGGTCTGGCCGAGCTGAAGCCGGCCTTCAACACCGCCGGCTCGGTCACCGCCGGCACCTCGTCGCCGTTGACCGACGGCGCCGCCGCCGTCTTGGTGTGCACCGAGGACTTCGCCAAGCGCCACAACCTGGATGTGCTGGCCGCCATCAAGGCCATCGCCATCTGCGGCTGCGACCCGGAAATCATGGGCATCGGCCCGGTGGGCGCCACCAAGAAGGCGCTGAACCGCGCCGGCCTGGAAGCGTCGCAGATCGACGTGGTCGAACTGAACGAAGCCTTCGCCAGCCAGTCCCTGGCCTGTATCCGCGAACTGGGCCTGGACACAGCGCGCATCAACCTGGACGGCGGCGCCATCGCGCTTGGCCATCCGCTGGGGGCCACCGGGGCGCGCATCGTCGGCAAGGCGGCGTCGTTGTTGAAGCGTCAGGGCGGCCGTTACGCCCTGGCCACCCAGTGCATCGGCGGCGGCCAAGGCATCGCCACCATCCTGGAGGCGGTGTGACATGGCAGCCATCAACAAAGTCGCGGTGATCGGTGCCGGCGTCATGGGCGCGGGCATCGCCGCCCATGTGGCCAATGCCGGTATCCCCGTCGTGTTGCTGGACATCGTCCCTGCGGACGGCGGCAACCGCAACGCCATCGCCGAGAACGCGGTGGCCCGCATGCTGAAGGCCGATCCGGCGCCGTTCATGGGCAAGGCGGCGGCCAAGCTGGTGACCACCGGCAACACCGAGGACCATCTGGACCTGCTGGCCGAGTGCGACTGGATCGTCGAGGCGGTGATCGAGCGCCTGGACATCAAGCAGGCGCTTTACGCCCGCATCGACGCGGTGCGCAAGCCGGGCTCGGTGGTGTCGTCCAACACGTCCACCATTCCGCTTGAAAATCTGGTGGCCGGCCTGCCCGACAGCTTCGCCGCCGATTTCTGCATCACCCATTTCTTCAACCCGCCGCGCTACATGCGGCTCTTGGAAGTGGTGGGCGGCGTCAAGACCCGCGCCGCCGCCCTGGACCTGGTCAGCGACTTCGCCGACCGCCGCTTGGGCAAAAGCGTGGTGCGCTGCAAAGACCGTCCCGGCTTCATCGCCAACCGTCTGGGGGTCTATTGGCTGCAAGCGGCGGTGGTCGAAGCCATCGACGCCAATCTGGCCATCGAGGATGCCGACGCCATCATCGGCAAGCCCATGGGCATCCCCAAGACCGGCGTCTTCGGCCTGATCGATCTGGTCGGCCTGGACCTGATGCCGCACGTCATCGGTTCCATGTCGCAGTCCCTGCCGACCAATGATCCCTTCCACGCCATCACCCGGCCAGCGCCGCTGGTGGAGCTGATGATCGCCGAGGGCTATACCGGCCGCAAGGGCAAGGGCGGTTTCTATCGGGTCAACCGCGAGAAGAACAAGGCCAAGGAAGCCATCGACCTGGGCAGCGGCGAATACCGCGCCCAAGCCCGCGCCGACGTGCCGGCCATCAAGGCGGCCGGCCGTTCGCTGGCCAAGCTGTTCGACCACGACAGCGCCCATGGCCGTTATGCCTGGGCGGTAATGGGCCGCACGCTTGCTTATGCCTGCGCCCTGGTTGGCGACGCCGCCGACGAGGTGGAGTCCATCGATGAGGCCATGCGCCTTGGCTATAATTGGAAGTTCGGCCCGTTCGAGTTGATCGACCAAGTGGGCGCCGACTGGTTCGCCGCCAAGCTGGCGGCCAGCGGCTGGAGCGTGCCGGACATCCTGAAGACAGCGGCTGGCAAGACTTTCTATCGCGTCGAGAACGGCACCCGCCAAGTGCTGGGTCAGGACGGCCAATACCGCGACATGGCGCGCCCTGACGGCGTGATCATGTTGGCCGACATCAAGCTGCGCTCGGCCCCGGTGATCAAGAACGGCTCGGCCGCTTTGTGGGACATCGGCGACGGTGTGGCCTGTTTCGAGTTCACCAGCAAGATGAACGCCCTTGATCCTGACATCATGGATTTGCTGAGCAAATCCATCCGCCGGGTCAAAAAGGACTTCAAGGCGCTGGTCGTCTATAACGAAGGTTCCAACTTCAGCGTCGGCGCCAATCTGGGCCTGGCCCTGTTCGCCGCCAACATCGCCGCCTGGACCGAGATCGAGGCCATGGTCGCCAACGGTCAGGCCACCTATCGGGCGCTGAAATACGCCCCCTTCCCGGTGGTGGCGGCGCCTTCGGGCATGGCTTTGGGCGGCGGCTGCGAAATCCTGCTGCATGCCGATGCCATCCAGGCCCATGCCGAAACCTATGCCGGCCTGGTCGAAGTCGGCGTCGGCCTGATCCCCGGCTGGGGCGGCTGCAAGGAAATGCTGGCCCGCTGGCAAAGCTTGGGCAAGCTGCCCAAGGGACCGATGCCGGCCATCGGCAAGGTGTTCGAGATGATCAGCACCGCCCAGGTGGCCAAGTCGGCGGCCGAGGCCCGGGACGCGCTGATCCTGCGTCCCGGCGACGGCGTCACCATGAACCGCTATCGCCTGCTGGCCGACGCCAAGGCCAAGGCGCTGTCCCTGGTGGACGGCTACCAGCCCCCGGCCGAGCCCAGCTTCGTGCTGCCCGGTGCCACCGCCAAGGTGGCCCTGGACATGGCGGTGGCCGGCTTCCAGCGCATGGGCAAGGCGACGCCCCATGACGGCGTGGTGTCCGGCGCCCTGGCCGGCATCGTGTCGGGCGGCGACACCGACGTCACCGAGACCCTGGACGAAGACGCCCTCTTGGACCTGGAGCGCCAAGCCTTCATGTCCCTGGTCCGTCATCCCGACACCCTGGCCCGCGTCGAGCACATGCTGATGACCGGCAAGCCCCTGCGCAACTGATGCACCCTTTCCCCCGTCATGTCCGGGCTTGACCCGGGCATCCATGGATCGCCGGGTCAAGCCCGGCGATGACGGGCGGGAAAGCGGTCGAACCGAAGGAATACAGAAATGGCCAGCTATAAGGCTCCGTTGCGCGACATGCGCTTTGTCCTCTACGAACTGATGGGCGGCGACGAATTGTCGCAACTGCCCGGCTACGAGGAATTCACCCGCGACCTGATCGACCCGGTTCTGGAAGAAGCGGCGAAGGTCTGCGAGGAGGTGCTGCACCCCATCAACCGTTCCGGTGACGAGGAAGGCTGCACCCTGGAAAACGGCGTGGTGCGCACGCCCAATGGTTTCATCGCCGCCTACAAGACCTTCCGCGAGGGCGGCTGGACCTCCATCGCCTGCGACCCCGCCTATGGCGGCCAGGGACTGCCCAAGGCGGTCAACACCCTGGTCGAGGAAATGATCTGTTCGGCCAATCTGTCGTTCGGCATGTATCCGGGCCTGACCCACGGCGCCTATGTGTCGCTGCACGGCTTTGGGTCCGACGGGCTGAAGGATGCCTATCTGCCCAAGATGGTGGACGGCACTTGGTCGGGCACCATGTGTCTGACCGAACCCCATTGCGGCACCGATTTGGGGCTTTTGCGCACCAAGGCGGCGCCCCAGGCTGACGGCAGCTACCGGATCACCGGCACCAAGATTTTCATTTCCGCCGGCGAGCACGACCTGACCGAGAACATCGTCCATCTGGTGCTGGCCCGCATGCCCGACGCGCCCGAGGGCGTCAAGGGCATCAGCCTGTTCCTGGTGCCCAAGTTCCTGCCCGACGCCGACGGCAATCCCGGCGAACGCAACGGCGTTTCCTGCGGCGCCATCGAACACAAGATGGGCATCAAGGCCTCGGCCACCTGCGTGATGAACTTCGACGACGCCACCGGTTGGCTGATCGGTGCGCCGCACAAGGGCATGCAGGCCATGTTCGCCATGATGAACACCGAACGCCTGTCGGTGGGCATCCAGGGGCTGGGGTTGGCGGAAGCGTCCTATCAGGGTTCGGTGGCCTATGCCCGCGAACGCCTGCAGGGCCGTTCGCTGTCCGGGGTCAAGCATCCCGACAAGCCGGCCGACCCGATCATCGTCCACCCCGACGTGCGGCGCATGCTGCTGACCCAGCGGGCCTATGTCGAGGGCTGCCGCGCCCTGGGCGCCTGGGCGGCGAAAAGCTTGGACGTGAAGAACCATCATCCCGACGCCCGCGTGCGTCAGGACGCCGACGATTTCGTCCAGTTGATCACCCCGGTGATCAAGGCGCTGATGACCGATCTGGGGTTCGAATCCACCAACCTGGGCATGCAGGTCCTGGGCGGCCACGGCTTCATCCGCGAACACGGCATGGAACAATATGTCCGCGACTGCCGCATCTCGCAGATCTACGAAGGCACCAACGGCATCCAGGCCCTGGATTTGGTCGGCCGCAAGATGCCGGCCCATGCCGGCCGCTTGCTGCGCAGCTTCTTCCATCCGGTCCAGGCCTATATCGAGACCTATATGGAAGACGAGGCGATGGGCGAGTTCGTCCAGCCCCTGGCCAAGGCCTTCGTCCGTCTGCAACAGGCCACCGGCCAGATCGCCCGCACCGGCATGGCCAAGCCCGACGAAGCCGGGGCGGCGGCCAGCGATTATCTGCGCCTGTTCGGGTTGACCGCCTTGGCCTATCTGTGGGCGCGCATGGCCCAGGTGTCGCTGGATCAGGTGGCCGGTGTTGACGGCGCCTTCTATCGGGCCAAGATCGGCACGGCGCGGTTTTACATGGATCGCCTGCTGCCACAAACCGGGGCCCTGTTCTCGGCCATCATGGCCGGCGGCAAGTCCATGATGGACTTCGCCGAGGACGCGTTCTAGGGCGGGGCGGGCGAGCATGAACCTGTGGTTCCGTGTCATCAGGGTGATCATGCTCGCCCTGTTCCGCCGAAGACTGGGATTGCTGGACGAATCGCGTCTGGATTTCCGGGTCTGGCCGACGGACCTGGACATCAACATCCACATGAACAACGCCCGTTATCTGGCGTTGATGGATCTGGGACGTCTTGACCTGATCGTGCGCACCGGCATGGGGCGTCGGGTGTGGCGGGACAAGCTGCAGCCGGTCATCGGGGCGGCCCTGGTCCGCTATCGCCGCCCGCTGGCGCCCTTCAAGCCCATTCGTCTGCGCTCGCGCCTTTTGGCCTGGGACGACAAGTGGCTGTTCATCGAACACCGTCTGGAAAGCGGTGACGTGTTGGCCTGCCACGCGGTGGTCAAGGGCATGCTGGTGGGGGGCGCCGGTGGCGTGCCGCCGGGCGATCTGGCCCGCCAGCTGGGCTTCGATCAGCCATCGCCCCCCGTGCCCGATTGGGTCTCCCATTGGAGCGAGGCGGAAAGCCTGCTCGCCAAAGCATAAAGGAAAAGGGATATGTCCACTCTGAAGGGAAAAACCCTGTTCATCACCGGCGCCAGCCGGGGCATCGGCAAAGCCATCGCGCTGCGTGCGGCGCGGGATGGCGCCAACATCGTGGTCGCGGCCAAGACCGTCGATGCTCATTCCAAGCTGCCCGGCACCATCCATTCCGCTGCCGCCGAGATCGAAGCGGCCGGCGGCCACGCCCTGGCGGTGGTGGTGGACGTACGCGACGAGGAAAGCCTGGCGGCGGGCGTCGCACAGGCGGCGGAACGCTTTGGCGGCATCGACATCGTCGTGAACAATGCCAGCGCCATCAACCTGACCGGCACGGCGGATACGGCCATGAAGCGGTTCGACCTGATGATGGGGGTCAACGTGCGCGGCACCTTCGCCACCACCCAGGCCTGCCTGCCTTATCTGAAGCAGGCGGCCAATCCGCATATCCTGACCCTGTCGCCGCCGCCCGAGCTGAAGCCGCACTGGTTCAAGAACCACACCGCCTACACCATCTCGAAATACGGCATGAGCCTGTGCGTGCTGGGCTGGGCCGCCGAATTCGCTGAAATCGGCATCGCCGCCAACGCGCTTTGGCCGCGCACCATCATCGACACCGCCGCTTTGGCCATGCTGGGCGGCATGATCAAGCCGTCCAACTGCCGCAAGCCCGACATCGTCGCCGACGCCGCCCACGCCATCCTGACCCGGCCGTCACGGGACTGCACCGGCAACTTCTTCCTGGATGACGAGGTGCTGCGCCAGCAAGGCGTCATCGACTTCTCGGTCTACGCCGTCGATCCCGCCGGCCAGATTTTGCCCGACCTGTTCGTCGAATAGGTCCGACCTCCCTCTGCCTGCGCAGGTCCGCCATTCATTAACGGCACCTTGGGCGGCAGAACTTAAGGGGGGCGGCGTTGGTCCCGGATGTCCGTTAAAGCCGCCCCCCTTCTTTTTCAGATTTCCCAGCGAGGCCGTCATGACTGAACACGTCGTCGTCACCGACCACCAGGGGGTGCGCACCATCCGCATGAATCGCCCCGACAAGAAGAACGCCATCACCTTCGCCATGTATGGGGCCATGACCCGGGCGCTTCGGCAGGGCGAGGCCGACCCGGCTATCCGCGTCCACCTGCTGGCCGGGCTGCCGGGCTGTTTCACCGCCGGCAACGACCTGGGGGACTTTTTGACCGCCGGTGACGTCGCCAGCTCACCGGCGGCCGAGTTCCTGCGGGTGCTGTCCGCCGCCGCCAAGCCGGTGGTGGTGGCGGTCGGCGGTCTGGCCATCGGTATCGGCGTCACCATGCTGTTGCATTGCGACCTGGTCTACGCCGCCGAGGACGCGGTCCTGCAACTGCCCTTCATCAATCTGGCCCTGGTCCCCGAAGGCGGTTCGTCGCTGTTGCTGCCCAAGCTGATGGGCCATCAACGCGCCGCCGAACTGCTGATGCTGGGCGAGCCCTTCGACGCCGCCACCGCCCATGGGCTGGGTCTGGTCAACGCGCTTTACCCGATGGCCGAACTGGAACGGACGGCCGCCGACCGCGCCGCCGTCCTGGCCGCCAAGCCGGCCCAGGCACTGGCCGCCACCAAGGCGTTGCTGCGTCTGGCCGAGGACACGGTGTCCCACCGCCTGGGCGTCGAATTCACCGCCTTCGGCCGCGCCCTGCGCTCGGCGGAACTGCGGGAAGCGGTGGCGGCGTTCCAGGAAAAACGTCCCCCCAACTTCCATCCGGCGCCTTCACAGGGCTAGCTGGTTCGGGGCACTTGATCTGAATGTTTGAAATGGTGCCGGCGGAGGGACACGAACCCCCGACCTTGGCTTTACGAATGTAAGTGGCTAGTAATTAGTGCTTTGTTATTAAATATAATTGTTTGATTTGGCGGCATATTCGAATTGAATTGCGAAATGATCTGGCGTTTCGTCCAATCAAGGCCGTAGGGGCATTTGCACAATGCCCCTACGGTCCTGCGGTCACAAGAAACCCAGCCAACTTGGCATTGGCCAGATTGGTCACCAGCAGGGCGGGTAATCGCAGGTAATAGGTCAACTTCTCGGCGGGCGCCCAAAACCCATCGGACAGAAACCTGCGCGCCCGCAGGGCCCTGCCCAGGACGATCAGCAAGAAGATGGGGCCAAAGCCTCGAACACGGCGATCATGGCGCCGCATTGCGCGCCTCATCCATGGCGGGCAATGCCTGAATACCGAAGGGGGGAAGGGCCTCTAATCTGCCTGCCCTGCCTCGGGCCCCTCACATTCCAGCTTCAGCCCCAGCCCGAAGCGGTCGGACAGGTCTTTATAGCGCGCGATGACGTCTTCGCGGGGGATTTCGAGTTCTTTTGCGACGTTCTTGATGCGGGTGGCGGAAATGGGAGTGCGTGGGTCGATCCACGGGCCGTAACTACGTATTTCCTCAGAAAGAAAAATTCGTTCATCACGGGGTGCCATGTGTACAATGTATCCCATTGCCCATTCTCTGGATTTAATGTCGTCGCTTTCAATGTAGGTCTGAAGCGCGGTGATAAACAAATGTTCATCCGTGCTGTTGTTGGCGGCTGTGCCTATCCATTCATCAGCATCGTCAAGTCTTTGTGCCAAATAAATTAGGGTGTCGGCAGAAATGGATGTTTTGATGCCGGAGGCGGCAATAACCCAAATGATGCATCGTGCGAGGCCTAAATCGACAGATTTATTGCTGATAAGTGTCTGCAAGTGGTTGGTTTCAATCTGGTCTGGTATCCATTTCTTTTTTTCTGCGAGCCATGCCAATGCCCAGGCCGCACTATGGGCCAGTGGCGGGGAGGAGGCGAGGTGTGCAAAAATGGCCTCGATAAGTTTCTTGATAAGCGATTGCGGAGAATCTTTAAGATTTCCGTCGTATGTAGCTTGCATTATCTCAAGGTAAGCTGCTGCGGAATCAATTTCGTCGCCAGATTGTAAAATATAAATCTGTTCATCAATCCATTTTTCTATATTTATGGGTAGTTTGACCACGGCGCAGGTGCTCCAATAACCTCCCGGATTAAACCTCATTAGCGGTTTTGTGTTGAAAAAACGTTCGAGTGCGATTTTTTTGAAAATATCGCGCCAACGACCTGCTGCCAGCACTTCTCCAGCGCGCCTCATGTCTGTGTGACTAAGATAAATGGACTCATTGTCGGCATGAAGCAATAGATGTGAAATTATCATTTCAGCGCATGCGTCACTAACGTTCGGCTCATCTGATAGGCAAAGTGCGGCAAGAACTGCTCGGGAGAGTGAGGCTTCACCCTGTATCGTAGCCAGAACATTTTCCACATCATCGGATTTGCATAGAGTAACGCAAAGGCGCAGCACTTCGCGCCAGCTTTCCGCAATTTGGTTGCCGCCCATGAAATCATTCTGATCAGTCCGATCCACCAGTGGTGCGATGAGTTCCGCCAGTGTCAGGCTTCGATTCCGGTTGCGGAATTCCCCTTCCACCAGGGCGGAGGCGGCCAGGAATTCCTGGAATGTCAGGTGGCGGAATTCATAGACGGGCACCAATCTGCCGCCATACTTTTCCCGTCCGGCTTCCATGACGAGGCCGGTGCGGGATTCCAGAAGGGCCAGGAATTCTTCGGGCGGGCGGTCATGTACGGCGCGCAGATTGGGGTATTCCTTTCGCATCTGCGTGAGAAACTTGATGATTTCGCTTTTGGGCAGGCGTTGGACGCCTTCATCGCACATGGCATGGGCGAGATAGCGCAATTGGGGCAGCGCTTCCTTAGGGTCAAGCGGCTCGTCCAATTCGCTGCGCCAATTGAGCAGGACTCCGACAGCCTGTTCATACAGGTCGACGCGCCGCTGGGGCAGGCGTCCCACCTTGCGCTTGACCAGGGCCATGGTGGTCAACAGCATGGGGTTGCCGGTCAGGCGCTCGATTCTGTCGCTGCTGTGAATGTCGGCGATCAATTCGGCGGTGGCGTCTTTTTTTCGTTCAGGGCGTTCGACCAGGGCGCACCACCGCGTGGCGAAATTGTCCTTATCGTCTTTGCTGAAATCGGCTAGGGTCAGATGTTCGAAATTGCGGCCCAGTCGGCGCCCCATCTCGCGATATCCGACGATGCGCGAGGTGGCGATCACCGGCAATTCCGGGTGGGCCACCACGATCCTTTCGATTTGGGTGCATAGACGCGCGCGTTCGCCTGAGGACGATATCTCGTCAAGCCCATCCAGGATCAGCAAGGCGCTCTTGGACTTGATTTTTCTGTGCAGGAACGCCGTTACATCCTTGGCTTCCTGCGTCGATAGTTCGGCCGCCCGCAGGGTACGGGTCAGCATCTGTTCCAGCGTGCCCGTCTTGCCATCCAGGTCTCGGCAACGGATGACGATGGGCAGAAGGTCAGCCTCGGGAAGGGTCGCCACGTCGGGCAATTCGGCTAAGGCCGGGTCGGCCTTCAATCGCAGAAGATAGGCCGTGGCGATCCAGCGGGTCAGGGTGGTCTTGCCCGCGCCGGGATCGCCCAGGATCATCAGGCGCCCCGCTGCCCCCAGGCGTTCCCCCACGGGATGGGTGGCGTTGTGTTCTTCGGGGCTGGTGCCGTGCTTGCCGGTCCGCCGCTGTTCCATGGCGTCCCAGGCCGCATCTTTTGAGTCTTCGGGGTCCGCCTCGATCCGAACCCGCAGGGGGACATACAGGCGGCGTATGTCCAGGCGCTGCATGACGACGCCGCGATCCTGCTCGGGAAGGTTGGCAAGGTCCAGAATGTCGCAGGTTTCCAGCAGCAGGTCGCGATAGCGCTGCTCGGCCGCCGCCAGATCTGGCCTCCTTTTGCTGCTGCGGCTTTTGCCGGTGATCTTCAGCCGTGGTGCCAATTTTAGGGGATGTCTGCCGCCCGAGATGGTGTGGGGCTGCCACTTGCCGTCACAGTCGTCCCAACGGCGCAGATAGACGATTCCCGTTCCCTTCGAACGGTCCAGGTGAACGAAATTATAGGAATTGGTCCAGCGGGGATGCGTGGCAGCCCTCTCACCGAAACACGCGCCCCCTGGGATGGTCGTACAACTCCCCGCCGTTCCGTCGAGGGTATTTACTTCGGGGCTGTGGGCGTGGCCCCATAGGATGAAGTCGGCCCAGTCCTTGATGCGTTTTTCCACCCGGTGCCGGTCGAAGTCGCTCAGCCATTCGAATGAATGGTGCATCACCGCGATGTGAAGGTCGCTTTCCCCGGCCTCTTTCAGCGCAGCGATAACCTGCGGCTCGCCAAGGACAAGATGGCCCCGGTCGTCCACCTTGCCGTTACCGTCCTCGTGGCGGGCGCACATCCAGGCCGTGTTGAAGCCGACGATGGTGACCTTGCTGTTAGAGGCCATTTTGGGACGCCCAACGGTCCCGTATGTGCCGTTGGCTTGGCTGGTATAATTGGCGAAGAAGGCGTCGAAGTCCCCGAACCCTTCAAGGGCCTTGGCTCGTGCCCGGTCATCGCACAGCCAATTTTGGACCTCTTGATCGCTTGTTAGCGGTTTTTGAAGGCCTGGGGGGTAGTATTTCTTAACGATGTCGCGGTCCAGGTCGTGGTTGCCCGGCACCACGAACAGCCTGTCCGGCGGCAGGCCGAGTTCGGTCAGTACGGGGGCGAACAGGTGGTCCCGTATGGCCTCGAATTCCGGCTGCTTTCCGTTCTGTGCCGCATCGCCGCTGAAGACCACGAAATCGACGTTTTCCAGCTTTTTGTCGATGGATTTGCGGTTCTTAATGTCTTGGATCAGGGCCGCTTGAACCACATCCCGATCAAAGCTCACGCCCTCTTGATGCCAATCGGACAGGTGCAACCAAGTGACTTTGGGCATCAGGGACCCCACTCCATGAAGACATAAGCTGTATATCACTTATGAAATGAAGGTGATTGCGTGTCAAAGTATCTTATGCGGCACCCACAAGTTGCCGGCCATGGCTTGGCGGGCAAAAACTCATGCCGCAGGCATTGTGCGATCGAGCGCGGCCGCAACGCCCCGCAGCCCCATTGGGGGCTGTGTGGCTTGTGCCTATACGATTGGACTTGATGGTGCCGGCGGAGGGACTCGAACCCCCGACCTTGGCTTTACGAAAGCAAGTTGCTAGTCGCTAACTAACTGTTTCTAAATTAATTTTTGTGCTTTTGCGATGTATGCGAATTGAACTGCGAAATGATAGCCCAATTCGCATCGACAGGCCATAGTGGGAACATACATGGAACGCTACTGGCGCTCGGCATGCGACCCGCGTATTGGATATTGTGCTGGTTGCACCTGCGACCTTGACGCCAGGGGCATTCGGCGCTACGTTACATGTAACAATCTCGCGGAGAATGCCCGTGCCCACACCAATCGTCGAAAGGGTGCAGAAGCGTCGCGCGGCCTTGCGTGCGGCGGGTCTGCGTCCGTTGCAAATCTGGGTTCCCGACACGCGCCTCCCTGGGTTTGCCGAAGAGTGCCGTCGCCAGTCCCGCGTTGTGGCTCAGACCGACATGGCGGATACCGAACTGCTGGACTTTCTGGATGCCGCCTTGGTGGACATCGGTGATGAGGACGAGGCGTGAGGCGCGGTGATCTCGTGCCTGTCGCCGTTCCAGGCGATTTCGGCAAGCCGCGACCGGCCCTTGTCATCCAGTCCGATCAATTCGGTGAAACTGCGACCGTCACGGTGCTTCTGGTCTCGGGGACGCTTGTCGATGCGCCCCTAATCCGCGTGGATGTAGAGCCAAGCCCGGAAAATGGCCTGCGCAAACGGTCTCAGGTCATGGTGGACAAGGCGATGACCGTCAAACGGGACAAACTCGGTGAGCCGTTTGGCCGACTGGAGGATGGCGCGATGGTTGCCGTGACGCGGTCTTTGGCGTTGTTTTTTGGCTTTGCTTGAGAGCCCATGCCGCTGCTTATAGCGCAGTGAGAGCACCGCTGCGCGCCCGTAGACGCCCCGCGTGTTCCGCCGCTATAGCAGCAGCACCGGGCGCAAAGCCCAATCCCGGAACCGTGCCCGCGCAACAGCGAGGGCCGCATGGACCGGACGGAACGTATCGCCGCACTCAACGACCAGCTTCGCCGCGACCACAGTTACGGCAAGGTGGTCATCACCAGGGGCATTCAGGGTCTCGGACACAAAGCCGTCCTGGAAGTGCTCGCTGCCGTCGCAGCGTTTTCCGAATTCACCCCCGATAACGATCCCTATGCCGAGCATGATTGCGCGGTGATGAATGTTGGCGGCCAGCGCATCATCTGGAAGATCGACACCTACGACACCGACCTGAATTTCGCCTCGGATGATCCTGCCAACCCGGCAGTGACGATCCGAGTGTTAACGATCATGCTGGCCGACGAGTGGTGAGGTTGGGCCAGAACCTCACCACTCCCTGATCGCAGTCCTGCCCCCATCGTGGGACGTTACTCGCGGTAACGCCCATTCATCCCAATAGCTTCTGGGTGTCGGTGTCGGCGATTCGCCGCACGCGAACATCAAGCAGCGAAATTGGCGAGTTGAGCAACGTGCGGCGGATATAGAGGAGGCTTCCGTCCTCCTCGAAGCTGTCAATGATCTGCCCGTTGGGCAATTCAAGGACGATCCTTGCGCCTGTGGCGGCGCGCTCAATGAAGCCGTGAAGATACTGGCGCCCTTCACTCGTCCCCATGATTGCCAACTGTCCGGTGGTGACATGCTCACCTCCGCCGAACTCGACGGCGCGGACGCCACCATCGGGTCCGTTGGAAGGAACGCATTCGGGGAAATCGGCAAGCGCCGGGGAGCCTCGTCTCGTCTCCGCCACCATTCCTTTGAGGGCTAATACGACAGGGGCGTCGGGGCCGCAACGCTCCCAGTTTTCCAAGACCCGCAAAAGCGACTTTATGTCGGAGGCCTTTTCAAGCTCGGACAAGAAAAAGAGGTCGTTTTCGGCGGCATCAAGGTACTGCACGATGTGGACGCCTGGGCTGGACCTACTCCAGCCCTCGAATGCATCAACTAGATCGTGAATATCCTTGGCGGCGCCGACACTGTATAGGAAATCAAGGTCGTCATTCGAGACGATAGCCCCGGCTATCGAGCTGTAATACTTGAATACAAGCCAGTCACCGCGCTTGATGTCGGCCATTATATTTTGCGCACGGAACCTGAAGTCTTTGACGCCGAACTGCCTTAGGTCGGGCGCCTTCTCTAAATTAATTAAATCTGGCTTTGCCATGGGCACCAGTTCGAATGGCGACGAGGTGTCCGCCGGGACTGCCGGCAAATCGTCATCTTCTTCCATGCGCCACCTTTGATCTGCGGTTATCCGCGAGAGTGTCTGTTCACGGCCCGCATGATTTGCGATTTCGCATCAGGGCGCAACGGAATAATGACGATTTTCTGGGTGAGACGGCACCGAGATCTGTCGGCTCGGCCATAATGTTGCAATATGCTGGGCGTAAGTGCGCATTTTCTGTGTTGACAATGCGCTATTTTTGAGTATCCTTCGCGAAATATCGCACTATTTTCGGCGCAGTATGTGGCGCAATGCAACATTTATCGCCAAGATGGTGTGCCATTCCGGGCGCGCCTGCCCTCGCGCGCCCGACAGCGAGGTGTACTATGTCACTCCCTTTCCGTGCCGCACATCCCCCCGATCTCGGTCAACTGACCCGTAATCGGGCGCTCATCTTCATCGCCCTCCAGCCGTTCAACACCACTCTGGTCAACGATCCGAGAGCGAAGGAGCTGCTGGCCTACGCCGGGCTCAAGTCGTTCGATGTCCTGAACTTCCAGCACGAAAGCGGCGCCTTCCACTATCCCCATGCCCTGCTTAGCGCCGGCAATGCCAACCTGAATGTTGTCGCCTCGCAGAACGAGGTGAGCCCGGTGTGGCGGCGAAATCTGGCAGGAACGACGTTCCTTGATAGCGGCGGCTTCTCTGTCGCGACCGGGGCGCTGAGCGTCCAAGCCTACTTCCAGCGCCGCCGCCAGCTTTGGGCATGGCAGGCCGCCTTCGGTGCCCAATTGGACAATGTGATCGTTGCCGGCATGGACGTGCCCACGGCGGCCTTTCGTAAGGGTATCCCTGGCATCGGCAGTTACCAGAGCTGCTTGCTGCGCACGGAGAGCAATATTCGGGATCAGGTTCGGGCTCGCACTCCTGGCCTTTACCGACTTCTGAATGTCATTCAGGGGATGACCGCCGGCACTGGGCCGCACAGCTTGGTTCACTGGTATCGGCACATCCAGCACCTCAGCGACGTTCACCTTTGGGGCGAACAAGCCTGCGAGGGCTGGGCCTTGGGCGGCCTCTGGTGGCTGGAACCCGAGGACCTTCTTCTGCTGCTGTGGCACATGTATCACGACGGCATGTTGTCGGGCCGGAACAACTGGCTGCACATCTTCGGTGTCACCGAAGCCCGGATGGTCGCGATCTTTTCGCTGATCCAGCGGGCGCTTCGCTACCTGTTGCAGGATCCCAACTTCACCATCTCGTGCGATTCCTCGAACCCCACCAAGAATATGGGGAAGGGTGGCAGCCGCTACGTCGGCACTGGCAATGTCGTCGCGACCCAACGGCTGCCTGATCGCCTGCTGAAGTCGGACGGCATTCACCGTTTTCCCATCCAGTTCGTCGATGACCACGAAGGGGATGGATTCCCCTACACGACTGCCGTCCCTTTCAGCGGCTTCGCCCCGTGGCAAATCCTCGCCACCGCAGACCTTCTGAAGGGCACCGTACTGGAAGGGACGCCGTTCCACTCGGCCCTCATCCTTCAGGGGGATAATCCGAACGGCGGTCTGAACCCGCTTGGGCAGATGGTCATGGCCTTCGCCAACACCGAGGCCTTCCTGCGCCAGACCTATGCCACTGCCGATCGCTACATCGCCGCGCACGAACGGAATCTCGTCCCAGCCATCGTCGCTACGTTGCGCAGCGCCACGCCCCCGCTGACGCCGCCGATCGCCTTCCCGTAAACCCACCCGCATCCACAGGAGGACGCCATGACCAACACCGACATCCATTCCACCGCCGCTGCTACTAATGATGATGGGAGCGCCACCATGAGCACTGATCAGAACGAGAATGTTGGGTCGTCCAGCGCGAGCCTGGCCGACATTACTCCGAGTAATGCTGCCGAGAGCATCCCGGCAGATCAGGTCGAAACCGCCGATGTCGCCGGCATGACCACCGCCAATAATGTGGACGGCATGTCGGACGAGGAAATCGAGGCGGCCATTCCGGGCCAGCTGTCCTGCATCGACAGGGCCACGGAATGCGAGGCGGCGGCAAGCGCCGTGTACGAAGCGGATACCTCTGTCGCTTCCGGCGAGAATGAGGTGTGGCGTCGGATCTATGCCGCCCTCGCGTTGGCCTATGCCTTCTATCTGGCCTATTTCGGCACGGCCGACTACGACCATTACCTCACGAGCCGGGGTGTCGATCCCGACCCTAAGAAGGCTTGCAAGTTCAACCCGCTGATCAAGGCGGTGTTCGGGCTGAGCAAGAAGGGCGCAATCAGGGTGTCCGACAAGCTCAAGGGGCGGATGCGCAAGCGTATTAGCGCGATGGCATCGACACTGGAATTCATTGAAAACGTAGCTACGCCGGACGCGAACGGTAACATCGACGTCGTGTGGTTCCTGGAAAATAGGGTCGATGACCATGGCCGGAAGGGGATCGAGGCGGCTCGTGCCGGAATGGCGAAAATCCGCCGTGACAGGAAATCTTCGTCAACCGACACCTCAAGGTTCGATCGTGGCCTGGAGAAGTTGAAGGCAAGCGCCTCGCCTGTGCCGCCGGCTATTGGTCCATCCCCGGTGCTGCTGGCTGTCCATGCCGTGGACGGTGAGTTGACTTTCCTCGGCCAGCTGACGGGAGAGAGCGCCGAGAAACTGCTGACGCAGTTCATCGAGAATTCCGGCCACGAGGACGATCCCTTGTCCGGCACCGCCATGGGCGAACTCGTGAGCCACATCTCCTTCGCCCGTGGGCTGGGTTCGGTCGATCACATGGTCCGGATCGACGTGACCGACATGGGTGTGCATGTTCAGGCTGCTCTGGCCTCGACCGAAACCGTCATCGGGCGGTGTTTCATCGCCGGCTCGTCGCTCTTGTCTCCGGGCACCTATTGGCTCGACAAGACGGTCGCCGCCAAGATCACCAGCATTTCGCGCTTTGCGAAGCATGGTGCAGGGTTCGAGGTGTGTCAGCCCAAGGTTCAATCCGACCGGACCTTTGTTGCTGTGTCCTGCAGCAGCATCCAAACGGCTGTGGATAAATTCAACAACGCCCGCCGTGAGAAGAGCCCCGCCGATTACAAGGAGTTCAACCTCAGCAACATCTTGGGCATCACCGAGTCCGGAAAGGCCCTTAATACCCATCAAGCGTGGCTGCCCTGCGAATTGCAGATGCCGACCATTGCCGAGATCGCCTATCCGCAGGACTGGCGCTGGATTGGTGACACGGTGCTCGACGAAGATACCTGCAGGTGGGTCACGAAGACCATGAACGCCACGGGCACGCACGAGATCGCCAAGGCTGTCCGCGCCGGCACCGAGCGCAATCTGGTCAATGTCCGCATCGCGAACGATGGGCTCCATGTTCTCGACGCTCTCCGCGAAGGCACCGTGGCTTCGCAGCGGTTCCAGGCCCCCATCGATGGCAACGCGTTCCAGACCACCTACTGTTTCCGGTCCAAGGACTTGCCGGGGGCCCTGTCGGCAATCAAGGGCGTGCTGCCGGACGCGCCGGTCAGCTTGTTCATCGCTGAGAAGGCTATCCTGCTGCGGGCTGAACAGGACGGCACCGTGGCCGAGTTCCTGATCCCCACCCTGATCGAAGGCACCCGCTATCACAAGCTCGCCAAGTTGACTGGGTTCGTGACGCAAGACGAACCGCACGACGAGCAGAAAGCCGCCTGATCCTCGCCGGCATTCCCCGGTCGGCGTCAATGTTGGCCGGGGACATCCCCGAACCAAGGGCTATCCCTATGAACACCAAAATTATCGGCTACATCATCAGTTGCTTGCCGTGTAACACCCTTCGCGGAAAGCGCCTTGAACTCCACAACCGGCAGATCGGCGAGTGGATCGAACACACCGACATGCCGCTCGTGATCCTCGCCATGGGCTACCAGCAGAACGAGTTCCACGACACCCTTGGCGATCGCATCCGCTACATCACCTTGGACCAGCCGGTACCGCCAGCCGAAGCCCGCAACATCTGTCTGAGGGACTTCTACGCCAGCGGCTACCGCTGGGCGGCGCTGATGGACAACGACGCGGCCCTTTACCACAGCCCCACCCACAACAGCGGCTACCACTTTATCGGGGAGATGACAGCCCAGATCGACCGCTACGACGACATCGGGTTGTTCTATCCCATCAACCCCGTGAACGCGGGGTTCCGCGAACGCTGGACCGAAGATCCCGGCTATCTCACCCACCACGTATTTGAGCGGGGCTTCTCGGCCAAGGGCACGCTGGTGTTCGTCCGCAATTTCGCGCAGTTCGGCCAAAAGCCGATCTACCAGGACCCAGCCTTCACCTTCATGGAGGACAACGCCTTCGCCTACGAGGTGTTGGCGTCGGGCCAGCCCGTGTTCCAGAACTGGAACATGGTGCTCAAGGAACTCGTCGATGCCGGCCCGCTCAGTTTCTTCGGCGATACGGCCAGCAGGGGACCGCGTGGTGCGCTGGCCCGCCAGCAGATCGTTGCCAAGTTCGCTGACGACGGCCTTCGCCTGAACGCCAGCGGTAGCCTCAACTCCCGCGCGATGGTCAATCGGTGCTGGCCCCTCGGCGTGCGCAGCATGGTGGTCGTGCCGAAGCCCGTCACGCCCTTGCTCGTTGCCAGTTCCAAGAAGGAGGTTTAGTCATGTATGTCCTGCCCCTGCCAAACGGGCGCCCGCTCGTGATCGAAGACCGCGAGGTGCCGACCGAACCCCGCACCGCCTGCGAGCGGATGCTGACCCAGTTTCTGGCCGAGCATGCCGTTCAATGGAAGAGCCGGTTTCCGTTGCTCAACGTCGAGGATGACAAATAGCACCTTCCTGGTGACGGGCTCGGCCATTGGGCCGACCCGTTACCGCAAGTAATGGCCTGGAAGGTCGTTCATCCGAGCGAGCAGGCGCTGCACCTGGACCGCTTGCCATTTTCCGCCTCTGGCTGCGGGAACCCCGGCCTGATTGAGTTTGGCGGCAATGTCGGTGGCGCTGGTGATGCCCTGGGCAACAAGGTGGTTGAGGGTTGGCGCAAGATCAGCGGCCCAACGATCAGCCCGCTGCACCGACACAGCCCGCCCCACCTCTGAGCCTCGTGCCCGCCCGTCAGCGGTCAGGTTGCCCGGCGAGCCCAATTTCACCCCACGGGCCTTTGCCGCTGCCAGGGCAGCTTTCGTCCGCTGGCTAATCAATCCGGCTTCCAACTCGGCGACGGCGGCCATCTGGGTCAGCAGGAAGCGGCCTGTCGGCCCCGAGGGAACGTGGGGCAGGTCGCAGAACACCACGTCCACGCCGCTGTCGATCAGGTGAAGGAGGAACTTGGCGTTGCGGGCCAGCCTGTCCAGCTTGGCGACGACGAGGGTGGCCCGGTGTAGGCGACAGGTCATGAGGGCGGCGTCCAGTTGCGGACGGTCCTGGCGCTTTCCGCTCTCGACCTCTACCAGCTCGGCGACCAGTTCCCACGGCCCACCGTTCAGGTAATTGGCGACCGCCTCGCGCTGCGCCTGTAGCCCCAGCCCCGACTTGCCCTGCCGGTCGGTGGAGACCCGCAAATAGCTGACGAAGCGCCCCGAGGCCATGCCCTTACATTCCCTTCAACGGACATTTAAGGAAATGTAATGCTCGACATGGTAAAGGGTCAAGGTGGCAGAAAACCCGTTATGATTGATTTGCGTTTGCGCCGAGGCAGGTGCGAGCATGCTCTGTTGTCGGGCGACATTGAAAGTTGATCTCTCCGCACAGGCGGAATCGATGGGGTGATCCGTAGGTCGATGATGTTCTGATTAGATCGTCAAGATGCTCAATCGCGACCCAAAATTCAGAAGCGGCTTGCCAGTCGCACGCTTTTAAAAAGGTGAAAGACGCCCCCCCTTTTGGCATCGTGATTTCCTCTTGACCCTGTAGCGGCTACAGGCCGCAGTATCGCCGACGGTGAGACATTGGATGCGCATGGATGCGTCGGACGCGGGCCACTCTTGGGATTGTGCTGACCCTGCTGCTGGGCTTGCTCGGCGGTGGCGGCACGGTGCTGTGCCTGTCGCTCGATCACCTTGCCCTGGAAACCCAGCCGCCCGCCACCCATGATCAGCAGGTAGCGGGGGCGGAATGCTCGGCCCCAGCCTGTGCCGACGTTTCCATTGGTAACGCCTCCCTGAATTCCCCGCGCGCCAAGGCGCCGCCTCCGGCCACGGCCCATACCATGGCTGTCGCCATGCGAGGCACGGCATGGCCTGTCCTTTGCCCCCACCCAGTCGCTACCCAGCGGCGGGACCCACGCCTGCAAGCCCTGCGCGCGGTCGTTCTGCTGATCTGAGACCGGGACGCCCTTTTCCCCGGGCCTGACAACTGGCGCCTTCATGGAGGTCGCCTGGGGGTCTCTGCGCGCGTGTCGCAAATGTAATCACACATCAATGTGCCTACGTTCTGAACAACAGGCGCATTTTAGCGACTCTACACTGCTTCATTTGCAATCAACGTTGGGGCAGCTTACGTTTTGAGCAGATCAGGATGAGTCAAAGATTGACGAAACTTAATCGCGTTGCTTACCGTTGGACTTGCACCACGAAAGACATCGCGTTATTTATTTCATCGGTACGACGCGAATGCGTGGCGCAACAGCTATTGTGATAGCGACTCGCATCCGCATCGAGGGGACTCTTGATGGCAAAAAAAGACATCGCCCAACTAAGCCAGGCCGCCGTGCTTTCCGCAGCCCTGGCCGGGTTGGCCGCTCCCGCCCAGGCCGATGTCGGCCTGGTGGACAAGGACGGCTTAAAGATCGATGGCGCACTGACCGTGGGGGTGGCTGCCTTCGCCTCGCCCAACGCGCAGTTCGGCGCCGGCGTCAACTCGCCCACCAGCACCGGCGCCGCCGCCACGCGCACCACCGGCAACCCGCAGTGGATCGAGGCCTTCGTCAAGCCAGAACTGAAGGCGGCCTATGATACCGGCAACGCCGGCACCCTCTATGGCGCGTTCAGCGCGGTCGCGGCCCTGACCCGGGGCGATGGTGAGGCCAATTTTGTCAGCGCCACCTATGGCAATCCCGAGAAGATCGCCGTCGAAGACGCTTATCTCGGCTGGAAATCGGGCACGCTGCTGTCATCCCTGGGCGAAGACGCGCTGGACGTCTCGGCCGGCCGTCAGAGCTTCCGCATTGCCGACGGCTTCCTGATCGCCGACGGCAACGCCGATCTGGGGAACCGCGCCGCCTATTGGAGCTTTCCGCGTTCCGCCTTCAAGCAGACCGCCATCGCGCGGATCAATACCGCCCCGGTGCGTGCCGACGCCTTCCTGCTGAAGAATGATTCCAGCCTGTCCAATACCCACGGCCTGGACCAGCCCTCGACCACGCTGGCCGGCGTCAATGTGGAATGGTTCCAGGCGGCCGAGGGCAAGGATGGTCGTGCCACCTACGACAACAGGCTGCGCTATGCCGGCGCCAGTGTCATCCGGGTGTCGGACGCCCAAAGCGACGGCAATTTCTCTTATGCCACCGGTGCTGCCGCGACCGTCACCAACACCCTGAACGCCAACCGCGATGGTCTGGTTCTTTACAGTGTGCACGGCGGCGGCGCCCCGGTTCCCGGCCTGGACGATCTCACCCTGTACGGTCAGTACGTGCTGGAGCGGAATGACGAATCCACCCGCAAGGTCCGCGCCAACGCATGGTACCTGGAACCGGGCTACACGTTCTCGGACGCGCCATGGACGCCGAAGCTGTCCTATCGCTATTCCCATTTCTCGGGCGACGGCAATCCCAACGACAATACCGACAAATCCTACGACCCCATGCTCTATGGCTCGGGGCGCGGCTACGGCAGTTGGTACCAGGGCGAGATCGTCGGCCAGTACATGATCTTCAACAGCAACGTGAACGTGAACATGCTGAGCGTATCGGTGAAGCCCACTGACGCGCTGAAGCTGAGCCTGCTGGCCTATCGCTTCGATTGGGACAAGGAAGGGCAGTTCACCGGCGTCAGCCAAAGCCACGCCGCCGCCGAGCTGGATTTCGTCGCCGAATACGCCTTGTCGGACAACATCTCGCTGGCTGGTGCCGTGGCCGCCGCCCGTGCGGGCGATGGCGGCAAGCAATTCCTCACTAACCAGCAAGGCACCACCGACCGGACCGATCAGACATGGTATCTGGGAGAGGTGTCCATCGTCATGAAGTTCTGATCGCAGCATGACCAAGGTCAAATCAAAACACGACAGCAACAGATACAGTCATTAACAAACAATAACTGTATCGCGAAATGCCATACATCAACGACACACCAATGCTTGGAACATCAATGCTGAAACGCGCACATCAAATTTGGCTCCGCAAAACCGCAGCGATGCTTGCGGTTATTGCCTGCCTTTTGATCGGCACGTTCGGAGGAGAAGTCCTGGCCCTGTGTGTCGGTGAGGGCCATGTGGCTGTGGAATTGTCGGCCGCCAAGCCCGATTCCACAGCACCACAAGCCCATGGCGTGTCCTCGTGGGATGGCAAGCCCTGCGTGGATGCCACCCTGCATGCCCACAGCCGCCAAGAACGCCTTTCCGCCACGCCGCAGCAAGCGGAAGGCAAGGCGCTGCCCTTGGCGGCGGCGATGGTATCCGCCCCCACGCCGACACTGTCGCGTGACAGCGGGATCGCGCCCACGCCCGTCCGGTTCAATCCGGCCCTGAAGCATCATCGCACGGTCGTTCTGCTGAATTGAGATGCCCAACCGGCCCGTGCCGGTTCCCAAAGACATCCCATACAGCTTTTTTTCACGACTGGAGATTTGCCATGATCCGCTTCAACTTCGTTGCGGCCGCCGCCGCGCTTGCCCTGGTTTCCACCGCCGCCCTGGCCGGTACCGAAGCCGCCCCGACCTCGTCCTCCGGCTATTCCTGCAAGAACCTGCCCGAGATCAAGGCCGCGGCCGCAGGTGTCGTCGCCAAGCAGGTGGACCGCGACCGTATCGCCTGGCAGGTGAAGCAGGCTGACCGCCTGTGCACCGAGGGCAAGGAACAGCAGGCCAAGGGCTATCTCGACCTGGCCCATTCGCTGGTCCTCAAGGACCACAGCCACTAAGCAGATCGTCCCCTGAACCCGGGGCTGCCCTTCACCGGGCGGCCCCACCTTGGTCACGCGCCGTCTTCGTTGCGGCGTGAACGGGACCGTCTGTCCTTGTTCCATCGGGGAAACACCCATGAAAAAACTCATCGCCGCTTCGGCGTTGGCCCTTGCCTGCACACAGCCGTTGGCCGCCCAGGAAGCACCCGCCCTCGTCCGCCTTCCGGACAGCCTGCGCCCCTATATCGACGGCATCCTTGCGGACCATCCGCGCAACGCCGCCGGAGCCGCAGCCGCAGCCCGGGCCCGCGCCGATGCCGAGGCCGCCGGTCAATATCTCTACAATCCGGAGCTGGAACTGGATTCCGCCCGCGTCGCCGCCAAGGCCCAGGACGCCGAGGCCTACGACACCAATTCCATCGCCCTGCGCATGACCGTGGACATCACCGGCAAGAGCGGTCTGCGCGGGAGCGTCGGTACCCGCCAAGCCGAAGCCGCCGAAGCCGAAACGCTGGCCGCCCGCATGGCGCTGGCCGCCGACATCGTCGCCGCCCTGAATGATCTGCGCGCCGCCGGTCAACGCCTGGGCGCCGCGACCCGGCAGAGCGAACTGGCCGACCGCTTCCTGTCCCTCAGCGAGCGGCGGCACAAGGCGGGCGAATTGCCCGCCATGGACCTCAACGCCGCGCAACTGGCCGCCGCCGAAGCCGCCAGCACCCGCCAGGAAGCGGAATTGAGCGCCATCCAGACCGAGGAAGCACTGCGCGCCGCCTGCCTGTGCGAACCGGCCGCCGCGCCGCCACTGCCCGCCGATCTGCCGCCGCCGCCGAAACCGACCGAAGACGGCATCGAAGCCGTGGCCGACCAGCACCCGGCCGTACAAGCCGCCCGCCGACAGGTCCAGGCCGCCCGCGACGGCATCGAGCTGGCCCGCGCCCAACGGGTTCCCGACCCCACCTTCCGCCTGGGCGGGTCCAAGGAGGGCGAGGAAAAGCGCGTGATGCTGGGTCTGTCCATTCCCATTCCCGTCCTCAATTCCGGTTCGGCGGAAGTGGCCGCCGCCGGGCGCGCCCTGGCCCTGGCCGAAGCCACCGAGCGTCAGACCCGCCTGGAAACCGCCGCCGCCATCCGCTCCGCCCTGCGCTCGTATCAGCGCGCGGTCCAGAGCGTGGAATCCTGGCAACGGCTGGGCGTGCCCTCGCTGGAACGGCAAGCGGAAACTCTGACCCGTCTGTGGCGGGCGGGCGAACTGAGCGCCACCGACTTCCTGGTGCAAATGCGCGAAACCGCCCGCGCCAACACCACCGCCATCGATCTGCGGGCCAACGCCTGGGCGGCCTACGCCCAATTGCTGCGCAACGCCGCCCCTTCTTCCGCCCCCGGAGCCACCTCCCATGAATAAGCTGCGCCTGACCACCGCCGCAATCGCCCTGGCCGTATCCGCCGCCGCCATCGGTCTGTGGACCCGCTCCGGCGAGGCCGATCCCGCCGCGCCGCAACCCGTCGTGCAAAAGGCAGAGGCCGAACACAGCGAGGAAGGCATCCGTATCTCGCCCGAAGCGGCGCGCGAAGCGGGGATCGCCGTCACCACCCTGGAAGCCCGTCCGGTCCCCGCCGTCATCCGCGCCCCCGGCGAAGTGGTCCCCAACCGCTACCGCAGCGGCGTGGTCACGCCGCCCATCCCCGGCATCGTCGTGCGGCGCCTCGCCTCGGTGGGCGAGCGGGTGCGCAAGGGACAACCGCTGGCCGTGCTGAACAGCGTCGATCTGGCCGCCGCCCAGGCCGATTACCAGATCGCCGAACAGGAATGGCGGCGGGTGCGCCAATTGGGCAAGGAAATCGTGTCCGACAAGCGTTTCAACGAAACCGACATCCAACGCCGACAGGCCATGTCCCGCCTGCTCGGCTTCGGCATGAGCCCGCGCGACGTCGCCGCCCTGGGCGATTCCCTGCCCGCCGATGCCGGGCGCCTGACCCTGGTGGCGCCGCAGGACGGCACCGTCTATTCCGACGATTTCGTGGTCGGCGAACGGGTCGAGCCGGGCAAGGTGCTGTTCACCGTGGCCGACGGCACCAGCATCTGGATCGACGCCCGCGTCAATGCCGCCGATGCCAAGAAGATCGCCAAGGGCGCCGCCGCCACCATCCATGTGGGCGACGACAGCCGTCCGGCGGTGGTGGGCGCCACCACGCCCGCCATGGACGAAGTGACCCGTACCGTCAGCATCCGCCTGGAGGCCGACAATGCCGATGGCCGCCTGCGGCCGGGCATGTTCGCCGACGTGGAGATCACCAGCACCGACAGTGCCCCGGCCCTGGCGGTGCCCTTGGATTCGGTGCTGCGCGGCCCCGATGGCGACTGGTTCGTCTACACCCCCGACGCCGAGGGCGCCTTCGTCGCCAAGGAAATCACGGTTCTGCGCAGCGGCGGTGGTCTGGCGGTGATCGACGGCATCCCGCCGGGACGGGCGGTGGTCACCTCGGGTGCCTTCTTCGTCCAGTCCGAGGGAGCCAAGGGCTCCCTGGGCGGCGATCACCATTAGGGCGGAGACAACCATGCTGAACAGCATTATCGATTTCGGCACGCGAAGCCGTTTTCTCGTGCTTGTCGGATTGTTCGCGGCCGCCCTGGGTTTCACCCTGCTGTTGCCGAAGCTCAGTCTGGACGCCTTTCCCGACGTGACCAACGTCCAGGTCACCGTCAACACCGAGGCGCGCGGACTGGCCGCCGAAGAGGTGGAGCAGCTCATCACCTATCCCATCGAGGCGGTGATGTACGCCATGCCCAACGTGGAGGAAGTGCGTTCGGCCTCGCGCTCCGGCCTGTCGGTGGTGACGGTGGTCTTCAAGGAAGGCACCGACATCTACTTCGCCCGCCAGCAGGTGTTCGAGCGGCTGCAAACCGCCAAGGAAGACATCCCCGAAGGCGTCGGCACCCCGGAAATGGGGCCGAACACCACCGGCCTGGGACAGGTCTTCCAATATGTCCTGCGGTCCGAGAACCCCCAGAAATACGGCATCACCGAACTGCGCGGCATCAATGACTGGCTGGTCAAGCTGCTGCTGACCCCGGTCAACGGCGTCACCGACGTGCTGTCGTTCGGCGGCGAGGTCCGCCAGTATCAGGTGCAGTTGATCCCGTCGCGCCTGCTGTCGTTCGGACTGACGGTCACCGACGTCAAGGCCGCCATCGAGGACAACAACCGCAATGCCGGCGGCTGGTTCATGGATCGCGGCGCCGAGCAATTGGTCATCCGCGGCGTCGGCTTCGTGCGCGGTGGTCCCGAGGGGCTGACCGACATCGCCCGTATTCCGGTCAAGGAAAAGGACGGCGTCGTCGTCCGGGTCGGCGATGTCGCCACGGTGGAATTCGGCGGCGAAATCCGCCAGGGCGCGGTGTCCATGACCGCGCGCGACGAAGCGGGCCAACCCGTCGCCCGCGGCGAAGTGGTGACCGGCATCGTCATGAAGCGCCTGGGCGCCAACACCAAATCCACCATCGACGGCATCAAGGAACGCCTGCCGGTCATCCAAAAGGCCCTGCCGCCCGGCGTGGTGCTGGAACCCGTCTACGATCAGGCCGATCTGGTGGAGCACGCCGTCGGCACCGTCACCAAGGCCCTGGTCGAGGCCTTCGTGCTGATCGTCGTGGTGTTGCTGCTGTTCCTGATGAACCTGTCGGCAACATTGCTGGTGCTGATTTCCGTGCCCATTTCCATCGGGCTGGCGCTGATGGCCATGTCCTATTGGGGATTGTCGGCCAACCTGATGTCGCTGGGCGGCCTGACCATCGCCATCGGCATGATGGTCGACGGCTCGGTGGTGATGATGGAGAACATCTTCGCCCATCTTGGCCGTATCCACCGCGACGACCGCCAGACCGACCTGCGCCTGACCATCCGTGTGGCCGCGCAAGAGGTGGGGCGGCCGGTCTTCTTCGCCGTGCTGATCATCATCGTGGTCTTCGCCCCTCTGTTCTCGCTGGAAGGGGTCGAGGGCAAGATGTTCCAGCCCATGGCCGTCAGCATCGTCCTGGCCATGATCGCCTCGCTGCTGGTGGCGCTGGTGGTGATTCCGGCCCTGTCCACCTTCGTGTTCCGGCGCGGCGTGGTCGAACGCCATTCGCCGCTGCTGCACCCGCTGGAGAATCTGTACCGGCGTATCCTGCCGACCGCGCTGAACCTGCGCAAATCGGTGATCGGCAGTGCCGTCGCCCTGCTGGTCATGGCCTTGGCGCTGGTGCCGTTCCTGGGCACCGAATTCGTGCCCGAGCTGGAGGAAGGAACCCTCAACATCCGCGTCACCCTGGCGCCGTCGGCCGGGCTGAACACCGCGCTGGAGGTGGCGCGGAAGATGGAACAGAAGATCATGGCCTTCCCCGAGGCCACCTACGTCTCCAGCCGCGTCGGCCGTCCCGAACTTGGCGGCGATCCCGAGCCCGTCGCCAATATCGAGCTGATGGTCGGCCTCAAGCCGGTGGCGGAATGGACCTCGGCCACCAACCGCAAGGAACTGCAGGAAAAGATCGAGAAGGAACTGGCCGTCCATCCAGGACTGGCGCTGTCGTTCTCGCAACCGATCGCCAGCCGCGTCGACGAGTTGCTGTCCGGCGTGCGGGCACAGTTGGCCATCAAGCTGTTCGGCCCCGATTTGGGGGTGCTGGCAAAAAAGGGCGCCGAGATCGAATCCCTGGTCAAGGGCATCGCCGGCACCCGCGATGTCGCCATGGAGCAGATCGCCGGCGAGGCGCAGCTGATGATCGTGCCCGACCGGGCCAAGCTGGCGCGCACCGGTCTTTCGGTATCGCAAGTCATGGATCTGGTCAGCGACGCCATCGGCGGCGTCGCCGCCGGACAGGTGATCAAGGGCAACGAGCGTTACGACATCTCGGTCCGCCTGGGCAGCCGCTACCGCGACACGCCCGAGGCTATCGCCGACCTGATCCTGCAATCGCCCAACGGCGCCTGGGTGCGTCTGGGCGACGTGGCCAAGGTCGGCATCGATTCCGGCCCGCCGCAGATCCGCCGCGACGACGTGCAGCGCCGCGTGGTCATCCAGACCAACGTGGAAGGCCGCGACATGGGCGGCCTGGTCGCCGAGATCCAGCAGAAGATCAGTGCCCAGGTCGACCTGCCGCCCGGCTATTCCGTGGTGTTCGGCGGCCAGTTCGAGAACCAGAAGCGGGCCCAGGCCAAGCTGATGATCGTGGTGCCGGTGTCGCTGGGCCTGATTTTCCTGCTGCTGTATTTCGCCTTCGGCTCCATGGGGCAGGCGTTGCTGATCATGATCAACGTCCCCCTGGCGCTGATCGGCGGCATCGTCGCGCTGTTCGCCAGCGGCCAGTACCTGTCGGTTCCCGGTTCCATTGGTTTCATCGCCCTGTTCGGCGTCGCCGTTCTGAACGGCGTGGTGATGGTCAACGCCATCAACCAGAACCTGCTGGGCGGCATGTCCATGACCGAGGCCATCACCAAGGGTGCGCTGTCGCGCCTGCGGCCGGTGCTGATGACCGCCTCCATCGCGGCGTTGGGCCTGATCCCCATGCTGCTGTCCAACGGCATCGGATCGGAGGTGCAGAAGCCGCTGGCAACAGTGGTGGTGGGCGGCCTGGTTTCGGCCACGCTGCTGACCCTGGTGGTGCTGCCGGTGGCCTATCCGCTGTTCTCGCGCCGACTGGTGGAAGGCTGGCGGCGCAGCCACGACGTCGAAGCAACTTGATGAACCGGCGCGGGGAAAGCCGCCCGCCGCGACGGCTTTTCCCGCCATTCAATGAAAAGGGATGGCAGAGATGATCGCCAGCTTTTCCCATGCAGGTCTGTGGAGCCTGTACGCCACCGGGCGCGCCGCCACGTTGCAGACCGAGGAAGACCGGCGCTGCGTCGCCATTCTCGACCTGCTGGCCGCGCTCCCTCCCGACGAGGCGCTGCCGGACTGGCTGAACCCCGCCTGTGTCCTGGGGGAGGCCGAGCACTACTGCGTCACCGTATCCAATGGCCTGCGCCTAGCCTTTTCGCGCCAAGATGGGCAGGTTTCCCAGGTCCGCCTGATTTCGTCCGCTTTCGAGCGGCCGGGAATGACCCGCGTGGCTCCAGACTACCTGGAACGGCGCCCAACCCAGCCCGGCGCCATCTTTCGCATGCTGTTCTTGCCGGCCACCGGCCTGTCGCCGGCCCACGCAGCCCGCCACTTGGGCGTATCCCACAGCTCGCTCAACAAATTCTTCGGCGGCGACCGCCGGGCCGTAGGCGACTTGGCCCTGTCCTTGGCTGAGCTGACCGGCACATCGACGGTGTTCTGGACACGCCTGCAAAATGCGCACGACATCACCCCTCACCGTCGCAGCGTGGTTCGGGGCGTTCCCCTGAGTGCCATCCAAACCTCCATCGAGGCGCCCCCCTCTTTGCGCCGGGGGCGGCGCATTCCCGCGCGCGTCCCGATGGCAGCCACGGCGTGACGACAGGAGGAACGGATGAAAGGCTTTCGCGGCAAAATCAACGATCGCCAATTCGCCAAACTCCGCAAAACGCGGAATCAAGAGGCGGCGGAGGCGCTCGAACGCAATCTGTCCCACATCGCTGGAGAAATCGTCGCATCTTCCGCGACACCAAGCGAAGCCGTCGAGGCCTGTCAGATCGTAGCCCAGGCCCATTCCTTGGGAGAGGAGCACACATGGCGCCTGATCGAGAAGGTGATGGCGTTTTTCCACGAGAAATGCGGCAGAGAGATTGTCCCCTGACACCCCTTTTTTGATTTCACCACCCTCGGATTATTGCGGCAATAGCGAGCCGAGGGATGAACGTTCTGGGCAAGCGTCGAAGGAATGTGGGGGCGCGCATGTGAACCACCCAGACCTACATCTTGGTGCACGGGGCCTAAATGTGGGCGATCGAACGCGTGCGCCAGAACCGCTAGGACACCATCGGCTCGGCGATATGCCTCGTCGCTACCACGGCATCAAGAGTGTATCGCGCGGCAGCTCAACCGCCCGCCTTGCCATGTGCTGCCCGGTATTCGCTTTCCACCAAATCGTAGAGCTGCTGGGCGCCGAAGCTCGGCAGGTGCTTGCCGTTGACGACGAAGGTCGGCGTCTTCGTCGCGCCGACGGCCTTGGAATCGCTCACGTCCTGCTCGAGGACAGCCGTGACCTCGGGCGCCATCAGCGCGGCGCGCGCCCGCGCGATGTCGAGGCCCGCCGCTCCCGCTGCCTTCCAGGCATTCTCGATGCGCGGGGCGCCGTGGCTGGCCCATTCCGGCTGGCCTTGCAGGACGGCCTCCAGCACCGGCTGGAACTTGCCTTGCAGGCGGGCGGCCTCCAGCAGGCGCACCACTTCGTCCGATCCCTGGTGCAGCGGGGTGTAACGCATCACCAGACGAACCTGGCCGGGGAACTCGGCCATGATGTCCTTGACCACCGGATAAAAGGCCCGGCAGGTCTCGCACGCCGGATCGAGGAACTCGACGATGGTGACCGGGGCGTCCTTCGGGCCAAAGATGGGCGAATGCGGCCGGACAAGCCGGGAGGCATCCGCCACCATCGCTCCGGCTTTTCCGGCATCCCTGTCGGTGACCCACCAGCCGGCGGCAGCGAATGCGGCAATGGCGACAACGGCCGTCAGGACAACGAGGGTGCGTTTGGTCATTGGGGAGTCTTCTTTCGCACGATCTGCAGGAGGATGCCGATGGCGCCGAAGGCGCCGACCGACAACAGGGGAAGCGGCACGCCGCCCAGGATGGTCATATTGGCGCTGGAGCAGGACGGCCCGGCGCCGCAGGGTTCCAGGGCGGTTGGCGCCAGCCCGCTGAACACCAGCGTGTGCCAGAGGGCAATGGTGCCGCCGATGGCCGCCAGGGGCAGGGCATAGCGCCATACCGCGCCGTCCGAGCGGTAGCAGGCGACGGCCAGAACCACCGTCAGCGGGAACATGAAGGCGCGCTGGTACCAGCACAGGACACAGGGTGTCTGGCCTAGGATCTCGCCGACAAACAGGACGCTGAAGGTGGATACCAGGGCAATCAGCCAGGCGCCGAACAGGAGCCTCCACACCGCCTCGTTCGCTCGCGGGGCGTCCAGGCCGGTCATTTCGGCTCCATGGCACCGGGGCCATAGACGGTGGCCGTCACCTCCTTGGTGCCGCCGCGCTCGAACTGGAGCGACAATGGGAACTGGTCGCCCTTCTTGAGCGGCTGCTTCAGGTTCATCAGCATGATGTGCAACCCGCCGGGCGCCATTTCCAGGCGCTGGCCGGGCTCGACGGCGACAGCGGCAACATGCTCCATCTTCATGGAGCCATTCTCTTCAAATGAGCGGTGCACCATCACGTTGGCGGCGACCGGCGAGGCGACACCCACGAGGCGGTCGGAAGCGCTCCCATGGTTGGACATCGTTACGAAGGCGGCGCCCGTGCGCCCTACCGAGGCCCGCGTCCACGCGGCATCGACGGCCAGTTCGTCGGCGCGTGCATTGCCCAAGCTGGCAGTGGCCAGCAGCGCGCCGACCACGACGCCCTGGAACAGGCGTCGGTTCATGGTTTGCGGCATTTGTGTTTCCCCCTCAGTCAAAGAAGCGGCCCAAGAAGGATTTGTGATGGCCGCCGCGCTCGCCATGGTGGCCGCCGCCGTGATTGTCGTAGGCGCCATGATGGCCCGAAGGCTGCGCGGGATAAGCCGCATAGGCCGGATAGCCCCCGGCGGGAGCAGGCGGCGGCGCAGCATTGCCCCACGGATTGGGTGTAGTCTGCGCCTGCTGCGGCTGAGGCGGCGGCGGGGCGGCAGGTTGCTGCAACTGGGCCTCATAGGCGGCGCTGCGTTCCAGGATCTTGTCCAATTCGCCCCGATCGAGCCAAATTCCCCGGCACTTGGGGCAGTAATCGATCTCGACACCGTGCCGTTCCGCCATCACCAGGTCGACCCGGCAATGGGGGCACAGCACTCCCGCAACGGTATTCTCAGCCATCTTCGTCTTCCTTTGCTTTGGTCAAACCGTGCCCGACGCGCCCTGGCGCAGTATGCGCAGGCCGTTGAACACCACCAGCAGCGACGCTCCCATGTCGGCGGCGATGGCCCCCCACAGGGTGGCGATACCGGCGAAGGCCAGCACGGTGAACAGCGCCTTGATGCCGAGCGCGAAGCTGATGTTCTGGCGCAGCACCGCCTGCATGCGGCGGGAATGGCCGACCAGCCAGGCCAGCTTGCCCAGGTCGTCGGACATAAGTGCCAAATCGGCGGTCTCAATGGCGGTGTCGGTGCCGACCGCTCCCATGGCGATGCTGAGGCTGGCCTTGACCATGGCGGGGGCGTCGTTGACGCCGTCACCGACCATGGCGACCGTGCCATGACGCGCCACCAAATCCTCGACCGCCGCCACCTTGTCCTCGGGCAACAGTTCCGCCCGCACCTCGTCGATGCCCAGACCGGCGGCGATGCGCTCGGCGGTGGCGCGGTTGTCGCCGGTCAGCATCACCAGCCGCTCCACTCCGGCCCGTCGCAGGGCAGACAAGGCTTCCTTCGCCTCGGGCCGGACGCGGTCGGACAGGGCGATCAGGCCGCAGACATGGCGATCACTGCCAACCACCACCACCGAATGCCCGTCCGTCTCCAGCCGCTCGGCCAAATCATGGATTTCGGGCGTCTCCTCGCCCAGTTCCTCCAGGTAGCGGTGCGAGCCGAGCCAATAGGAGCGGCCGTCGATGGTGCCGGTGGCGCCCTTGCCGGGAATGGCCTGCACGTTGTCGGCCGGGGCCGGGCTGACGCCTTGGGCAGCGGCGTGGGCCAGGATGGCCTGGGCGATGGGATGGCTGCTGCGGGCCTCCAGCGCCGCCACCCGCGCCAGCAGCTCTGCCTCGCTGTGGCCGTTCAGCGGCACCACAGTCTCGACCGCCAGCTTGCCCTCGGTGACGGTGCCGGTCTTGTCGAAGGCTACCACCTTCAGCCGGGCCGGGCTTTCCAGATGCTCGCCGCCCTTGACCAGAACCCCCGCACGGGCCGCCGCCGCCATGGCGGCGACCACGGTGACGGGGGTGGAAATCACCAGAGCACAAGGGCAGGCGATGACCAGCAGCACCAGCGACCGGTAAATCCATTCGCCCCAGCTCGCGCCGAGAACCAAGGGCGGCCCCAACAGGATCGCCAGGGCAATAGCCATGACCACGGGGGTGTAGATGGCGGCGAACTTGTCGACCCAACGTTCCGTTGCCGAGCGGTTGCTCTGCGCCTCGGCGACCATGCGGGTGACATGGGCCAAGGTGGTGTCCTGGGCGGGCTTGGTGTTCTCAATTTCCAGCGCGCCGTCGCCGTTGACGGTGCCCGCGAACACCTCGGCGCCGGGGGACTTGGCGACCGGCACGCTTTCGCCGGTGATGGGCGCCTGGTTGACGCTGCTTTCGCCCGCGAGAACGCGGCCGTCGAGCGGGACGCGCTCGCCCGGCTGGACCACGAACACCGCGCCGACGGCAACCTCCTCCGGCGCCGTCTCGACCTCACGGCCATCGGCGCCCTTCACCCGCACGGTCGGCGGGGCCAGGTCCATCAGGGCGGCGATGGCACGGCGTGCCCGGCCCGCACTCCAGCTCTCCAGCGCCAGCGAAAGGGCGAACAGGAACGAGACGGTGGCCGCCTCCAGCCAGTCGCCCAGGGCGACGGCGCCGATCACTGCCACGGTCATCAGCAGGTTCATATCCGGGCGCACCCGCCGGACCGCCAGCAACGCCTTGGGCAGCACCACCCACAGGCCGATCAGAATGGCGGCGGCGAAGGCGGCGCGGGAAGGCCACAATCCGGCGCCCAGCGCGTCGGTCGCCCAGCCGAGGCCGGTTGCCAGACCGCTGGCCGCCGCCAGGGCGGCCTGGAGCTTGCGGCGCTTGTCCTGGTCGTGCCCGGCATTGGCCTGCGACCACGGCGCCGCCGTCATGCCGGTGCGTGCCACCGCGCGGATGATGGCGTCGTCGTCGACTTGTTCATTGAGGACGATCATCCGGCCGTTGAGCACGTCGAAGGCTAGGTTGTCTCCGCCGCCCACCAGGGGGCCGATTTCGGCCTTGAGGATGGTGACCTCCTCGACGCAATCCAGTCCGCTCACGCGGAAGTAGGTGCCGCGTCCGGTCAGCACGGCACCCTTCTCGGCAGGGTGGGCATGGCCGCATTTTCCGTGCTCATGCCCATGGCCTTCATGCCCGTGGCTTTCGTGTTTCGCTTGGTCGTGATGCCCGCAGCAGCTCGCGCCCATATTTGATGCTCCATCGTCGTCCGGCGGCCGTTCAAAGGACTGGACAAACGGCGCCATCTGCCCAACATGGACCCTGTAGCCACTACAGGGTCAATAGGCCATGAAAGCCCTCAGCATCGGAAAACTTGGCGAGAAGACCGGCGTCAACGTCGAGACCATCCGCTACTACGAGAAGATCGGCTTGCTGCCCGAGCCGGGGCGCACGGAGGCGGGATACCGGCAATACGGCGAGGACCATCTGCGCCGTCTGCACTTCATTCGCCGGGGGCGCGACCTCGGCTTTTCGATCGAGGCGATTCGCGAGCTGCTTCGTTTGGCAGCCCACCCAGAAAGCCCCTGTGAGGATGCTGACCACATGGCCGCCGAGCATCTGGCCGAGGTAGAACGCAAGATCGAGGAACTCAAGGGCCTGCGGGACGCCCTAAATGAAATGGCCAATTGCTGCGGCCACACTGTCGCGGAATGCCGAATTATCGATGCGTTGGCATCCTGACCTGTAGATCGCCATACCCTGGGGCAATGTCATCTGAACGACGAAAGCAAGAGGATCGGAAATCCTCTTTCTCTGCCTTTTTTGGGCGATCTGTTGCACCAAAGTTTGCGGAAGTGCCAGATGTACACCTCGTAGACAGCTAAATACCTCGGGCATTAACTTTGCGGATAATTCCGCGTCCGAGGGCGCATCCAATGAACACCATTACCGACAACGCTATGGCAGCAGAACGCCGCTTTCTCCACGTCTGGACAACCATGCTAAACCTCACGGATCGGCCAGACCGTCCCCGCGTGGAGCAGTTGGTCAAAGACGCATACCGCGCGGCGGGACTGCCGCATCCCCGGCACATCATCTGGTGCGCCTCACCCTTGACCATGGCCTGGGCACGGTCGGTCTTCCCGCTGGTGGCCGACTGCCCGGTGGGGCCGAACGTGGCGGACCAGCTTGTCCATGGCCCCATGCAGCGCGCCCGCACCGCTGCCCGCGTGGGAACGGGCGAATTGGCGACGCTCTGCGGAGAGTTGGAACGCGGCGTGTTGGCCGCGACCAACGCTCGTGAACAGGCCCTGTGGGAAGCATTGGCGCGCGATGACCTGCCGTTTCCCGATCAACCGTCTTGGATCAAGGGCGCGGTGGCCGGAACGGTCACGCTGCACACGCAGTGCAGTGCCGCCGACGTGATGGCCGCTTCGCCTCGTTATCAGGGCATCGGTGATGCCGTGCTGGGGGCAGCGACGCCGGGAACCATCTCGCTGTCGTTTCTACGCCGCCGCATTGGGCTGGTGGCCGAGACCCAAGGCGTTGCCCCACTGCTTGATCTGCTGATGGAGACCCACATGCTGATCGCCCACGTGAATGTCTGCTACATCAGTGAGCCGCCGGTGCTGATCGACGGCCAGGGCTTGTCCTATGTCGATGGCTGGGAACTCGCCTGCTGATGGCCGTCCTCTATCTCGATATCGACGGCCCATTGCTGCGCAGTGCCGTACCCGGCGCGGTGTGGAACGCGGGATGGGAAATCGCCCCGCACGCTGAGACGTTCCTGCGCTGGGCCATCGAGCGCCACACGCCGTTTTGGCTGACCACCCGCGACCGCTCGGGATCACATGCCGGTATCGTCAGGGCGTTCCGCGAATGTACCAATTGGAACGACGCTTTGGAGCCGCTGTTACTCCAGGTAATGCCTCTGGCCTGGGAAGCGTCCAAGGCTGCCGCCATCAGCATGCAGGCCGATTTCTATTGGATCGATGACAATCCTGGCCCGTTCGACCTCATGCTACTGGAACAGCAGGGGCGGCGTGACCGCTGGATCGAGGCCAATACGGACGTATTCCCTGATGCCCTGCCGGCGGTCATGGCCGTCGTTGACACACTGTCGGAATAGCCATTCTTCGCCATTGATTTCCAATGAATTAAATTGATCGCGCTATCGCTGGCCGCGCTAAATAGTAGTGGAGATAGCAGCGAGCGAGGTGAGCGGAATTCACAATCACGCCATATTCTGTGCGTGGTCATTAGCCCTGAGCCAATTTCTTGTTTGCTGCTGTCTCCCACAGGCGAACATATCGGCTCAGGGCTATATTTTTGGGAGACATTCATGAAGACAATTTATTACGTCAGCGGCGGCTGCGGGTCCGGCAAGACCGAAGGCGCTATTACCTATATGCGGCAACGCTGCCACATCGCGGGTAAGAACATCCTGCTGGTCCAGCCCACCAAGTGCCTTCTCCAGCAGACCGAGGACCGCATCCGGCAACGATATCCAGACCAGCGAGTGTTCTTAATCCACGGCAGCGACGAGCGCGCCGACTGGTGGGGGCAGGAACCGGTGAAGGTACGCATCATGGCATTCATGCAGGAGGAGCGTCGGGGCGTGGTGCTGGGCATCACCCATGCGGCCTTCCTCAGCATGCCCTCGTGGAAGCGGGTGGGTGACTGGGAGTTGATCATCGACGAAATTCCCGCCGCCGACGGCACATTCCAACTAAACGTCCCCGACACCTTCCGCTGGTTCATCGGCGATTTCGAAACCGATGGCAGCCACGGAAACTACTTTCGCCTGATGCGCGCCATTGGCCAGCAGCGCCGTTTTGACGACGTGGCCGTGAATAGGGAGAAGGACGATTTGCTGGCAGTGCTGCGCGAACTCTATGCCAGGGTCAACAGTCGAGGCCATGAGGTATGGGTGCCGCGCGACAGTTGGCGGCGGCTCGGCATGCCCCGTTTCGATGTTGATGGCCGGCATGGTGCGCTGGTCTGCCATTGGACGCTGCGGCCCGAACTGCTCGATGTCTGGGACAAGCCGACCATCATGGGCGCTAACTTCACCAGTTCGATGCTGCACCAGCTCTGGCGGGGCAAGGTCAATTTCGCCCCGCATCCCCACATCAAGCCGGCCTTCGACCAATATCCCCGCGAGGTCAGCGAGCGCCTGACCATCCGATACGTCTCGGAACGCCGCAACAGCGTGCGGTTGCAGGAGCGCCAGGACGAGCAATTCCGCGCCACGATCAACGAGGCTATCGCTGAGCATTGGCACGACGAGCCTTTCCTGTGGGTCGCCAATACGAAGCAAGGCGACGATTTTGTCGTCCGTGATGGCGGCACCCGCATATCGGCGATCACCCACGGCCGCAACGACTGCCGGGACTTCACCCGCATTGCCTTCTTCGCCGCGCTCAACGACACCCCGGCCCACTTCAAGTTCCTGCATGATGCTTGCGGCATTCCGTCCGATATCGTCCACGAGGCCAAGACGCAGGAGGTGATCCATCAGGCAATCATGCGCACCGCTCTCCGGGATGCCGCGTCGAGCCAGCCGGTCGAGGCGCTGGTGGTGGATAAGGCGACGGCCTATCAGTTGAAGGCGCGTCTGTTCCCGGCAGCCCGTGTCTTGGGACCGGATGCCATCGATCCGGCCTTTGTCGAGCACAACATGGCAGCGCGCGAGCGCCCTCGCACCACGTTGGCGATGACGCAGGCCGAGCGCGACCGGAAGGCGCGAGAGGCCAAGAAGCGGCTCCGTGAGGAGCAGGCGAGCTTGTCGTTGCTGTTGAGCGGTCACAAGATTATGTGTGGTGATTTCGCCCAGACACAAGAAAGACACTACGATCCAGACCTAATATATAAACCCGAAATCGTAGTGCCTGGGATCTCGGCATCATTTGTTCCGGCGAAGACAAGCGGGCAGGTTCTGACCTATCGGTTCACCGACTGGGCTGATGTGCGGGAGATCATGCGCCGTGCGTTCGATCTTCGTTATAAGGCGAAGGACGACAACATCCTGATGTCCGGCGCCAAGTTTGATCCCGGCCTCAGCCCCGACACCCGTCGCGGCCTCGCCAACATCGAATACGTGGCCTTCATGCAACTGGACTTCGACGGTGGCGACCTGGGCGTTGATGAACTGCGGGTGGTGTTCGACGACTTCGCGTGGCTCGCCTACAACTCGTTCAACAACGACCTCGACGAGGGCCAACTTCGCTACCGGGTCTTCATCCCGTTCCAGCACCCGGTGACGGTCTCGTATTACCACCACCTGTGGGATGCACTAGCCGCCCGCATAGAGCAATTCGGCTTCACCCTCGGCGAGCGCGTGCCGGGCAAGCGTTTCAGTGGCCTCGACAAGAGCAAGCGCACGGCCAATTCCATTTTCTACATGCCGTGCCAGTCCCGACGAAACTACCGCCGCAATTCGTTCTTCGACGACAGCCAATGGGACGAGGCACGCATCCTCGATCCGCTGGACCCGGCGTGGCCTGACGCCATGGACTTCATGCCGGAAGAGGAACGGACGCCGCTGCCGGTTGAGAAATCGCCGCACTTGCAGGTGCTCGAACGAACCTTGCTGGCGCTCAAAGGGGATCGCGATGAACCCGAGATTGCCGACGCCTTGGATCAAATGAAGCAGGCGTGCATGTCGGCGGCACCGGGCACCGGCAACGACACGTTGTTCCGGGAGGCCGCCAAGATGAAGCGGTTGGGCCTCGACCGGCATGAGTTCAAGCGCCAACTGCACGGGTTTGCGGCCCACATGCGCCATCCGCAGGAACGGCGTGCGCAAATCCCATCGATCCTCAAGAGCCTGGAGCGTTACGCCGCGTAACGGTCAGCCCGGCCGCGCTCGGTCAATGCCCCGAACGCTCGTCCCCAGCACCCGTGCCCCCAACAGCGGGAACGGGCTGCTGCCGGGCGGGAAAACGCGCTTATGGATGCTGCCACGGCAGCGCCCCGTCATAAGTACATGAGCAACAACATGGAGACGCACATGATCCTTATCGAAGCCCGCGACACCCTCATGGACCTTGGCCTGATCGATTCCCAGTTGGACTTCTCGACCCGGTGGCTCGGCAAGCAGCCGTCCTATATGTCCTGTGTGGTGGCGCGCGGCCAGGAGCCCAGCGCGGAAGCCTTGTTGGCGCTGGCCGGGCGTGTCACCCGCGAGGCCATGCAGATGCGCCGCGTGTTCCGGCATGCCGAGGCCGCCGCCCTGGATGGCCTCAGCGCCAAGGTGTGGAACGAACTGCTGGCTCGCTTTGCAGGCCAACCCGAGGCTGTGTAATGCCCCTGCGCAGCCCGACAACACCCGCACTGTGCTCGGCGCGCCTGCGCTGCTGCTCGCGCATTGGTTGCCGCTTAAGGGGCTTGGTCGGGTGTTTGCGGACGAGACGTCGATGCTGCTAGGTCGCTCGGGTTTGCAAGTGGTCTGGCATGGACCCGATCACTACCTGCTGGGTCTCATCGTCCCAAAAATAATACAGGCGGAAGCACCTTTCCGGGTCGCGGGTATTCCCCGGCGTCTTGAGGTGCCAATCAAGCAATCTTTTCCCGCGCCCCCAATCGACAAGGAACTCATCCCCTTGCTCCCGCAGGAAACATTCCTCTCCTGAGCGTTCGTTCCTCAAGCCCAATGACTGGAGCGCGTTCTCCAGAGCTTGACGGTGTTCATCGCCGCCGTTCACGCGCATTTGATAATACTGATTGGCCATTACCAGAACGGCGCGATATGCCAGTTCAACATCCTTGAACGAAGATTTTCGCGCCGCCCTTGCCGCTTTCGAGGTAATGGCAACCCGGCCAGTAAGATGCTGCTCCGACCATTGCCGAAGCTCGCTCAAAGAGCTGGGTATCGGCACATTTGTGTCGATGGGGGTCCCGCTCTTTTGCTCAACTTCCTCGGTCAACATCCTCACGCGCCAACGGAGACGGGCGTTCTCCTCCTCCATTTCGCGAGCCCATGCTTCAGCCTTAAGACGCGCCATTTCCTCGCCCTGGGCCAAGGCCGTGGCAGCTTCTGCATCGTCCCGCAATGTCCGATTTTCCGCTTCGAGCAGTGTAAATGCCTCGGCGGAGGGTCCATTTTGCTGCGCCGCAACCTGCCGGCGGCTGGATAATGCGGCCTGCTTGACGGCAGAAAGGCTTGGAAGGTCTCGGTCGGCATTAATCCGCATCGTGCTGTCGAACGCAGCTTCACGCATCAGATGTTCAAGGAATGCGCTTGGTCCTTGATTGCCCCATCCGACAATTCGTTCGGGCAGAACAAGAGGATGAGCGTAAGGGCTGTCCGCGCTAAAATCGCAGCCCGGCCTGTAATATCGGACAGCCCCACGAAACACGGAGAACGGCTTCCCTACTTCGTCGCTCAGTCGGAAGCTCAATGGTCCCGACAATACTGCAACTTGAGCCAATCCGACGGTTTGGTCGGCAAGGGACGAAGCATCCAGAAGGGCAGATGCTGGATCGCACACGCCCTCGGCAAGCGACACGACGATGACCGGATACTTCCGGCTCGGGCTCTGAATGAGTTCAACGAGGTCGAGTACCTCATCTTCATCGGCGATAACCCATGGTTCTTTGCCGATTTCGCGGCCGTCCCAATGGCATAGTCCAGGTGTTTCGGCGATCTGCTTCACGATGCCAGGAAGCGAGGTCGGAATATCTGGCTGCTCTTCTCGGGTCGAGAGCACAAGACGAAGGCCGAAGACGCTGTGCGTTTCTTGGCGTGCAACGGTGATTTCCGTGGACCATGTCCGCGCCACTCGTTCGTCAATGTGCTCGAAACGTGAAATCCAATAATCGACATCAGCGGTGTCGATGCGGATCACTTCCGCCCGGAAGCCGGGCATATCCACCTCAAATTCCCCGTGGTTCCAAGCCGCTTCGGGCAATCTCCCCACCCGTCGTGGATGAGAAAGCCACCGGAGCACCTGGTTGCGAGCCTCTGCAACTGCCGCCATCCGGTCTCTGCCCAGTAGCTTTCCGGTGATCTGGCAGATCGGCACGATTTTGGGCCGGGTGCCCACTATACGCTCATAAGCGGGCTTGAGCTGGTCAGAGAGGGACGAATGGACGTTCATGTCGCCATTTCCAGTCACTGAAGAATGCGCGGAAGGGATATACCACTTGACCATCTGAACCTACGATATGCCCCGTACGGTCGCAACGCAGGATTGTTCCAGGGCCATCATGAAGCTGCCGTGCATGTCGCCACGCACGGCAGGGGAACGTTACCCGGGGTAACGGTCAGGAAGCTTTGCTGGGCTTCTTGCGCGCGGCCAACGCGGCCTTCATCGCCGCATCCAGCTCGCCCGCCTTCACGGCGTCGATGACGGTCTGGATCGTCGGCACCAGCTTGTCCTTGGTCCCGACCTCGACGGCGTTCTGGTCCTTGCCCAGCGCCAGCACGGTGTTGGCGTAGCGGAGTTCGATGAACCACTTGCCGCTCAGGTCGTGCCAGTACCACGGGCGCAGACGCTTCTCGCGCTCGACGGTGACGGAGGCACCGCCTTCGCCCTTTTCCCGCACGGTGCGGGTGGCCTTGTAAGGACGGCCTTCGGCAAGGGCGGTCGCCATTTCCAACTGCTCGGTCAGGTGCGCGACCATGCGATTGCGCATGCGCTCCTCCGGGGTCTCCTCGACCGGCTTGCGGGAGGCGTTGGCGAGCTTCAGCTTGGTCAGGGTGGGCATCGGTCGTTCTCCGTGTGTTTCCGTTAACCACACGCTAGCGACCGATTTTCTGAAAATCTGCCGATTTATCTTTTCAAATCAGGTCCGTAGACATATTCCCCTGAGGGGCTGCAAACTGCAGAAGTCAAAGACTGGACCGAGTTTCTTCTTTCCGGGCTTTGTGTTCTTCGAACGCTCGAACGTCACCGAAAATGTTAAAGAGCGTCCCATTCAAGCGCTCGGCTCTGATCCGCGCCCATTGCTCTTCCCTTTCCGCGAGCGGCTTCAGCGTTTCGGCAAAAATAGGCGAGTGATCGGCTTGCATGCAGTTGCTGGCGATAAAGGTTCCCTCCGCCAACGACCACAACAACTTCTTCGTTAGACGTTCACGACGCATAGCGCTTCACTCCAAGGCTTTCCAATATTGATCTGGCGGTGGTGCTGGGCGCAATACCCTGTCGCCGCATCACTCCCCGTCCTCTTCCGTCAGCCACATATCCGTGAATTCCGCCGCCCGGCTGCGGGTGTTGTCGTGGCCGTAATGGCGGTGGATCATCTCGGGGCTGGTGCCCATGTTGAGCGCCACCAAGCGCATATCCATGCCCGCGTTTAGCTTCAGCGTCGCCCAGGTGTGGCGCAGGCTGTAGGGCGTGAACGGATCGCCGTTATCGTCCTTCTCCATCTTGAGATTGCGCAGCATGGTGTGGAACTGGCGGTCGAACTTTTGGATCGGCGCGCCGGTGTCCTGGTCGCAGAACACGAAATCGTCGGGAGATTTGAAGCGGGTGCCGTAGGTGCCGGCGATCACCAACTCGTCGTCGCGGCTAGGGAAGAACTTATAGGGTGTCAGGTACTTGGCATAGACCTCGTCATCGACGTGGACGGTGCGGGCGCCGGTCTTGGTGTCCTTTGAGATGGTTACGAACAGGTGGTCCCGACCCTGTTGGTCGCGGTGCTGCTCGAAATGGCGCCAGCGGAGAGCCTGGTGCTCCTTGCCGGGCCGCAGGCCGGTGCCCAGCATTAGCGCCAGCCATGCCTTGAACACCATGCGGTCGTTCTCCAGCCGCTTCACCGCCTCGGGCGTCATCTTGTCGCTGATCGGGTAGAACTCGTTGGCGTCGTAATTGAGCAGCTTGGTCGCCTGTTCGGCGGTGAAGGCAGGGCGGCGGTTGGAATGACGGCCGTTCCCGTTGGTGCTGCCATTCTGTTTGCCGCCGATGGTCGGCATGCGCTCCACCGGCAGGTATTCCTCCTTGACCGCGAACTTGAAGATCTGCCGCAGCACCGTGTCCTCGGCATCCCGCTTGCCGCGTGCGATCCGCTTGGTCTTCCGGACGTATTCCTTGCCGTCCTTGCGGCGGATGGTTTCGGTCTCGGCCAGCGAACCGGGGCCGGTGGTCCAGTAGGTCGCACGCCAATCCTCGTAGGCGGTCAGCTTCCTGGGCGTGATCTCGGTGATCTTGGTCTTGCCGAAATAGGTGATGTGGAAGCGGCGGACGATGGCCTCGTAGGCATCCACCTTGATCTTGGTGGAAATGCCTTTCTCGACCTCGACCCGTTTGCGCTTCAGCCATTGCTCGGCGATGAAGGCGAAGGTCTTGCCGCCGGGCTCGATCCCGCGTTCGCGATCCACCTCGGCATAGAGCATCCGCTTCTTGGCGATTTTGACGGCTTCGCGCTCGTCGTCGGTGCCGGTGCTGAACGGGTTGAGCGCGACGCCGTCGTCCAGTTTGCAGCGCGCGTACCACATGGCGCTGTTGGGGCGGCGATAGAGCGCGATCGCTCCGTCCTCGTGGTAGCGGTATTCCTGCTTGGCTTCTCGTGCCATTTTGCGCCTCACAGCTTGCAGTTGCGCTGGCGCAATTTTCTGCGCGCAAACCAACTGCGAAATCACTGCGAATTGCAAAACAGCGGCCTGCGCCTGTCAAGGCGCTTGGCTAAGTGTTTGTTTTTATTGGAGATTTATGGTGCCGGCGGAGGGACTCGAACCCCCGACCTTGGCTTTACGAAAGCCCTGCTCTACCAACTGAGCTACGCCGGCACGGTCTTGCCTGGGGCAAGGCAGCGGAAATTAGCTTTTGCCGGCGGCTTTTGCAAGCGCCCCGATCAATGGGACAGCGGCCGGACGAAGCGGGCGCTGGCGCCGCGTTCGATGGCGGCGGCGGTCAGGCGGTCCAGATCCAGGCGGTGACGCAGCATTTCCATCAGGCGGCGGGTTTCCGGGTGGCCTTCGCCGTCCGACGCCGCCACGTCGCAGGCCAGGGCATAGGCGGTTTCGCGCAAGTTGGCCGGGATGGCCGCCTTGATGAAATCCAAGGCCCGGTTCATGCCGTCGTCGGAATCCAGCAATTCGGCGCAGGCCGCGGTGGTCTGGATCAGAAGCGACGGGTCGTAATCGGAAAAAATCGGCAGGAAACCGACGATTTCACCGATGGTTTTCAGCTCGGCGTCGGTCATCTCGCCGTCCGAGGCCGATACCAGGACCATGACATAGACCAGTCCGGAATGATGGCTAAGCATGTCTGACCCTTTCTGCGGCGTTTTCCCTGGGGGGACTTTAGGCTTGCGGTCGGGCTTAGCGTCAAGCATAGATTTCACAGGGGCTTTTATGGCGTGAGGAATGGGCGGTGACGGCGACGAAGACGGTATTGCTGGTGGATGACAGCCGGGTGGCGCGGATGATGACCCGCAGGATGATCGAAACCGACCGTCCCGGTTGGCAGATCGTCGAGGCCGCCACCGGCGAGGAAGCGCTTGAGGTCTATTCCCGCGTCCTGCCCGATTTCGTCGTGCTTGACGTCAACATGCCGGGCATCGGCGGGCTTGAGGCCGCCAAGCGGCTGAAGGCCGTCTATCCCCAGGCTGTGGTGACCCTGCTGACCGCCAACATCCAGGACCCGGTGCGCGACCAGGCGGAAACCATGGGCGTCGGCTTCATGTCCAAGCCGGTGCGCGCTGACGTGCTGATGGCTTTCTTAAGCACGGAAGACGAATGAGCGACTTTCTTGATGACGTCCAGCGTGACGCGGTAACCGAGATCATCAACATCGCCATCGGCCAGGCGGCGGGCGCGCTGTCGCAATTGGTCGACGAAGAAGTACGGCTGTCGGTTCCGTTGGTGCATTTCCTGACCCCGGACCGTGCCGCCGCGCGTCTGGACGAAGAAACCGGCGGTGGCGAATCGGTGGCGGTGCGTCAGCACTTCCAAGGTCCTTTCGCCGGCGACATTCTGTTGATCTTCCCGGAACGGCGCAGCCTGCATCTGGTGCGCCAGATGCTGGGCGACGACCTGCCGGTGGACCAGTTGACCGAACTGGAACAAGAAGCGCTGATGGAGGTGGGCAACATCATCCTGAACGCCTGCCTGGGGTCGCTGGCCAACCAGTTGGGCATGGGGGTGGAAAGCTCGCTGCCGTGCTATGTCCGCGGTCGTGGCCGCGGCATCCTGGACAGCGGTCAGCGTCCGGGGATCGAATCCGAAATGGTCATGTTCCTGCACGTGGACTTTTCGGTCCGTGCCAAGGACGTGCACGGCTATCTGGCTTTTGTCATGGACATTTCCTCGGCGCGACATTTCATCGACGCCGTCCAGGCGTATGTGACGGCGCAGATGGGGGGCTGACGAATGCCCGGCATCGTCCCCGATCATATCGTCAAGACTTTGACCGACGCCGGCGAGATCGGCATCGTGCTGCTGGGTGGCGACGGCCGTGTGGTGTTGTGGAACGCCTGGATGGCCAAGGCGTCGGGGATCGGGGCCGAAACCGCCACCGGACGGCGACTGGACCAATTGTTCCCGCATCTGGCCGGCGCCCGGGTGATCTCGGCCATCGACGAGGCGTTGAAGAACGGCCTGTCCGCCATCCTGTCGTCGTCCATCAACAAGCGCCTGTTTCCGCTGAATCACGAAAGCCGGGTGCCGGGCAAGACCGAGCCCATGCAACAGATCGTCGCGGTCAAGCCGGTGTCGGTGGATGACGGCCAGCGCGACTGCCTGATCCAGGTTTTCGACGTCACCACCATGGGCCACCGCGAGGCGCTTTTGCGCCAGCAGGCCAAAACCATGCAGGCGCTGGCGGAAAACTACCGGCTGTCGGAACTGCACAACCGCGCCATCGTCGACAACACCGCCGACGCCATCGTCACCTTTGGCGAAGATGGCGCCATCGGCACCTACAATCCGGCCGCCATCCGTATTTTCGGCTACGATCCCTATGAAATCGTCGGCAAGTCGGTGTCCTTGCTGATTCCGGAACTGGTGGGGCAAGACGGCGCCGTCGCCACCGACCGTTTCCTCGACAACCGCGCCGAGGTCGAAGGCCGCCGCAAGATCGGTTCGACCTTTCCGTTGGAACTGTCGCTGAACGCCATGGAACTGGGCGGCCAGCGCCTGTTCGTCGCCATCGCCCACGACATCACCGAACGCAAGGCCGCCGAAGCCGAGTTGCGCAAGCAAAAGGAATGGCTGTCGACCCTGATCAACGCCATGCCCGACCTGGTCTGTTTCCGCGACGGCAAGGGGCGCTGGCTGGTGGCCAACAAGTTCTATCTGGAACTGGCCGGCCTGGATCATGTGGATTACCTGGGGCGGACTTCGTCGGATCTGGCCCACATGTCCAGCGGCTTCGGTGAGTTCCTGCTGACCGGATCGCTGACCGACGAGCGGGCCTGGGCCGACCGTAAGCCGGTGGCTTATGAAAAGGAACTGCCCACCCGCGACGGCGGCGCCAAGGTGTTCGACGTCATCAAGATCCCACTGTTCGAGGATGACGGCAGCCGGCGCGGTCTGGTCATGGTCGGCCGCGACGTCACCGAGCGCAAGCTGGCCGCCGCCCGCATCCATCATCTGGCGCATCACGATTCGCTGACCGGCCTGCCCAACCGCGTGTTGTTCCAAGAACGCCTGCGCAGCGCCCTGGCCCAGGCCAAGCGCTTGGGGCACAAAGTGGCGCTGCTGTTCCTTGATCTGGACAAGTTCAAGGACATCAACGACACCCTGGGCCACCATGTGGGCGACCTGCTGTTGAAGGCGGTGGCGAAGCGGCTTTTGCGCTGCGTGCGCGAATCCGACACCGTGGCGCGGCTGGGCGGCGACGAATTCGCCGTGGTGCTGACCAACCTGGACGACCCGGAAGGCGCCAGCACGGTGGCCGAATCCATCATCGCCTCGGTGGCTGAGCCGTTTGGACTGGACGAACACGAGGTCAACACCTCGACGTCCATCGGCATCACCGTCTTCCCCGACGACGCCGCCGATTCCGAACATTTGCTGAAGAACGCCGATCTGGCCATGTTCCGATCCAAGGCCGAGGGGCGGAACAACTATCACTTCTACATCGCCGCCATGGACGCGGAAATCCAGGCCCGCAAGGTTGTCGAACACGACCTGCGCCTGGCGTTGGGCACCGACCAGTTGGAAATGCATTACCAGCCGCTGATCGAGATGCGCACCGGCGAAGTGGTGGGCTGCGAGGCGCTGATCCGTTGGAACCATCCCCAACGCGGCTGGGTCAGTCCGGCCGACTTCATCCCCATCGCCGAACGCACCGATCTGATCGTGCCCTTGGGACGTTGGATCTTGCACCGTTCGTGCCTGCAGGGCCGCGACTGGGGGCGCGCCGGCCTGCCGCCCATGAAGATCGCCGTCAACCTGTCGCCGATTCAGTTCAAGAACCACACGGCGCTGTTGGCCATGGTCGCCGACATCCTGAACCAGACCGGATTCGATCCGTCGTGCCTGCAGTTGGAAATCACCGAAGGCATCGCCATGCAGAACGTGGAAGCCACGGTGGACGTGTTGCGCCAACTGCGCGACATGGGGGTGCGCATCGCCATCGACGATTTCGGCACCGGCTATTCGTCACTGAACTACCTGAAGCGTTTCCCGGTGGACAAGCTGAAGATCGACCGCTCGTTCGTCGTCGACATCGGCCAGCACCCCGACAACGCCGCCGTGGTCACCGCCATCGTCTCGCTGGGCCATTCCCTGGGCACCCGGGTCAACGTCGAAGGGGTGGAAAGCCGCGAACAGCTGGACTTCCTGAAGGCCCAAGGGGTGGACGAAGCCCAGGGCTTCTATTTCGCCAAGGCCCTGCCGCCCGACGACTTCGCCCATTTCGTCCGCGAGAAAAGCCCCTGGCCGTTATGATCGCGGATGCCGCCCCAAGACGCGGGCCAAGTCGGCGGCGATGACGTCGACATAGATGGGATGCAGGCGGCGCAGGTCGCACCACGACCACAGGCCGATGGGTTGGCGTTTCTTGAAACCCAGCTGTCCGGTGGTCTGCACATAGGCCATGCGCACGGTGCCGGTGCCGACGTGGAAACGGTCGGTGCCGCTGCCCAGCACGTCGGCATATTGGAATTCGTGGCTCCAGCAGCGCTTGTCGCCGGTGAAGAAATAGACCTCGAAGGACTCGTCGTGTTCCTTGATCCTGAACCCGGCGGGAATGCCTTGGCTTTGCCGCCACAGGGTGACGGCGTACAGCCAGCCCATGGGGACGCCCATCACCGCGTAAAGTCCGTATGCGAACCATTCGCCGTCTTGTTCCGGCAGGCCGTGGTCGGCCAGCATGGTGAGCAGGAAGAACAAGGGGATCACCCCCATGACCCAGCCGAGGAAATGGCTGACCAGGGTCATGCGGGCTTCGTGGGTTTGCCGGTATGGGCCGGGCGGATCGGGAGCGGTCACGTCCATCAGGGGGCATCCTTCAGGAAATCCCGCGTCACCGCCACCGCCTCGGCCAAGCCGACCTTTTGCACCGCGACGCCGGGCGGAAAGGCGGAATGCAGGCGGGACGGCATCATCGGGTCCAGCAGCACGAACACCCCGTGGTCGCCGGCCCGGCGCACCAGCCGGCCAAAGGCCTGTTTCAGCCGCAGCCGCGCCAGCATGTCGTCATAGGATTTGCCGCCGAAAGCGGCGCGGCGGTGCTTGTGCAGGATGTCGGGGCGCGGCCACGGCACCCGGTCGAAGACGATCAGGCGCAAGGACCGGCCCGGCACGTCCACCCCGTCACGCACCGCATCGGTGCCCAGCAGGCAGGACTCCTCTTCGGCGCGGAAGATGTCCACCAGGGTGGCGGTATCCAGATTGTCCACGTGCTGGGCGTAAAGCGGCAGGTTGGCGTGGTCCATGGCCTCGGCGATGCGCTTGTGCACCGCCTTCAGCCGCGAGATGGCGGTGAACAGGCCCAAGCCACCGCCGCCGGCGGCCAGGAACAATTCGCGATAGGCCGCCGCCACCTGATTCAGGTCGTCCTTGCGTACGTCAGAGACCACCAGCACCCGGGTCTGCGCCGGATAGTCGAAGGGCGAGGCCATGGCGGCGCGAATGGGCGGATTGGGCAGGTGGACGGCGCCGCTGCGCCGCTCGGCGGTGGGCCAGCCCATGTCGTTGTCGCCATCGCGCAGGGTGGCCGAGGTGATCAGCAGACCATGGGCCGGTTCGACGACAGCCTTGGCGAAGGGCAGGGTGGGATCGATCCAATGGCGGTGCATGCCGACATCGAAGTCACGGCCTTCGATACGTTCCACCGAGAACCAGTCAACGTATTTATCCGCCCCATCAGTGGCCGCCCCGCCAACCCCACCGATGGGGCGGGAGGATTCGATCAACTCTTCCAGCATGGATTTCCACCCGGCGATGGGCATCAGCGCCCGGCGTTCGATGGAACGCACCAAGCCTTCGATGCGTGAACGGGTGGCGGTTTCCAACTCGGCGGCGTCGTCATCCAAGCTTTGCGCCAGCACCCGGGCCAGGGTTTGCAAGGGTGCACCCAGCTTTCCCAGCGCCTGCGCCAGTTCAGCGGCGGCTTCCAGCAAGCCGTCCACCGGCGGGTGGCATTCGGTTTCCAGGCTGTAAGGGCTGTCGGCGCCTTGGGTGCGGGCATAGACCTGCTGGCGCACCAGGGCCAGGAAACGTTCGGCGGCGTTCAACGGCGCGCCGTCGGCCAGACGGTTCTGCCAGCCGGTGGCCGGCAAGGCGTGGGCGCCGGCCAAGGCGGCATCCAGGGCGGCAGGGGCCTCGGTCGCCAGGCCCAACAGGTCTTCGGCCCGGCGCTTCAGGCCGCGGGCGCGGGATTTGGTGCCCTGTTCCTCGGCGCCCAGCAGCCAGCGCCGCACCTCGATGCCTTCCAGGCCCGACAGATGGGCGGAAAAGGCGCCGTCGGCAGCGTCGAAGACGTGATGGCCCTCGTCGAACACATAGCGGGTGGGGGTGGCGCCGTCGTCCAGGCCGCCCATGGCGGCTTGCACCATCACCAAAGCGTGGTTGGCGATGACGATGTCGGCGCGCCGGGCCTTTCTGACGGCGCGTTCGATGAAGCATTTGGAATAATGCGGGCAGGCGGAAAAGATGCATTCGCCACGGCGGTCGGCCAGACCCAGGGTGCGGGGGCGGCCCAAAAGGTCGCCCAGCCAGGCGGGGAAGTCGCCGCCCACCATGTCGCCGTCGCGCGTCGCCAGGGCCCAGCGCGCCATCAGGCCGGAGGCCACCGCCTCTTGCACCCGGTTGCGCGACACCTGTTCTTCCAGGTTCAGCAGGCACAGATAGTTCTCGCGCCCCTTGCGCACCACCACCTTGCGCGACTTGGTGCCGGGATCGGGATAAAGCCGGTCCAGTTCGCTGTCCAGCTGGCGCTGCAAATTGCGGGTATAGGTGGACAGCCATACCGGCGCCCCGTTCTTTTCCGCCCATACTGACGCTGGGGCGATGTATCCCAAGGTCTTGCCGGTGCCGGTGCCGGCCTCGGCCAGCACCAGATGGGGTTCACCTTCCATCTGGCGGGGTTGGAAGGCGGCGGCGGCGGCGGACGCGTAATCAGCCTGGGCCGGGCGTTGCTCGGAATCGCTGCCCAGCAGCTTGTCCAGGCGTTGGCGGGCCTCGGTCGGGTCCACCGGAATGCTGCCGCTGGGTGGCTCGGGGGTGTGTTCCGACCATTCGGGCAGGCGTTCCCAAACCCGCAGGCCCGAGCCGCGGGCGTTGTCGCCGGTCACCCCCAGCGCCGCCAGCACCGCGTTGCCCCAACCCCAGCCGGCCCGTGCCATGGCCCAGGCGGCGGACCTGGTGTCGGATGCGCGGGCGGCGGTGTCGGCATTGGTCCGTTCCGCCAGTTCCTGCAACAGCACGCGGGTGATGCGGATCAGGGCTTCGGCCTGGTCTTCCAGGTCGGCGGGACGGACCAGCCCCAAAGCCTCGGCCAGTCCGCGCACGGTGGGCAGGCAAAAGCGTGCGGGGCGGACAAAGGCGAACAGTTCCAGCACGTCCAGGCAGGTGAAGTCGTCCAGCCCCAGGCGGGCGGCGGTGGCCGGCGCGTGGCAGACCAGCGGGCATTCGGCCTTGGCCTGACGGGCGGCCGTGGTCAGGTCCAGATGATGAAATTCGCCGTCGGTGTCCAGCATGACCGCGCCGCGCAACGCCACCACCAGGGTGGGCGCGTGCGGCAACAGGATACGGGATGGGGCAGGCGGCGCGGACATGGCCGGAGTATAGGCGGAACAAAGCGCGTCCGCATGGACTTTTCTCGCCACCAATGCTTGAATGCCAAAAGCCTTGTTCGGAGATTTCGCCATGCGTTCGGTGGCCGCCTTTGTCCTTGTCTTGCTGCTGCCGCCGGCTGTTTGGGCGGATGACAAGCCGCTGATCGTGGTCTCGCCGCCCGGATCGGGGACCACCATCGTCAAGGATGGCGACGAAAAGACCGTGCTGAAAGCGACGCCCAACGGCACCGTCGGCAAGATGGGCAAGGACAAGGTGATCCTGCACAGCGACGGCAAGGGCAACACCATCGGCAAGATCGGCAAAGACAAGGTGTTCTGCCACACCGATCCCCGTTCGGGGGTGAGCATTTGCAAATAGCGAGCGGTCTTCGACCCGGGGGGCTGCAGCCCTTGGCCCGCATGGGGATGTTGCTTGCCAGTTTCCTTGTCGGTTTTCTGGCGCTGGTCGGGCTGTATCTGCTGTTCGCCCATCTGATCGAAGACGCCGACCGTTCCACTGACAACGAAACCGCGCGGCTGAACATCGTCGGCGTGATCTTGCAAGACGTCGCCGGCATGGAAGCCGCCGTCTATCGCATGGCGGCGGCGCAAAGCCAGATGGGGCTGGAGCGTACCCGTGACGAGGCCAAGGGTCAGGTCCTGGCCCTGGGGCAGGCCTTGGATGTTCTGGATGGCGGCGGCATCGTGGAAGAGGTGATGGTGCTGGGGCTGGGCGGTCAGCCGGAATTTTCCCGCTCTCACGTCTTTGCTCCGACGGCGGCCGACCGGGGCTTCCTGCCCGACATCGACGCCATGCGGTCCCGGCTGTTCGACCTGGATTTCCGCATCAACAAGATCAATGCCCTGGTGCGCCTGCATATGGACGGGGCGGGGACCGCCGACGACGTCCACCGGCACGAGGAACTGCAATCCCAGCTCAGCGAGTTTTCCGCCCAGGCGGTTTTGCTGCGCAAGCAAAGCAGCCGCTTGTTCCTGCGCGCCGACCAGCGCCTGAAGGCCTTGGAGGCGCAGATCGCCCGGCAAAAGCAGAATTATCTGATGCTGGGCGGGGGATTGGCGTTCACCACCGTGCTGGCGGTGCTGGCTTTGGGGGGCTTGGTGGCGCGGCAGATCCTGTCCGGGTCCAACCTGTTAAGCCGCATGGTGGTGGACCTGGATGGCGCCAAGACCGCCGCCGAAGCGGCCAATCTGGCCAAATCCGAGTTCCTGGCCACCATGAGCCACGAAATCAGGACGCCCATGAACGGCATCATCGGCATGACGTCGCTGTTGCTGGACACCAAGCTGTCCGCCGACCAGCGTCACTTCGCCAACACGGTTCGGCTGTCGGCGGAAAGTCTGCTGACCATCATCAACGACATCCTGGATTTCTCGAAGATGGAGGCCGGGCGGCTGGAATTCGAGGAAAGCCAGTTCGAGATCGCGCCGTTGGTCGAAGGCGTGGTCGACATCCTGGGACCGCGCCTGCGCGACAAGGATGTGGACCTGTCATGCTTCATCCCCCCCGAGACCGAGGGCGTGTTCATGGCCGATGCCGGGCGGATCCGTCAGGTTCTGCTGAATTTGGCCGGCAACGCCGTCAAGTTCACCGAAAAGGGCGCCATCACCATTGAGGTGGCGGTGGAAAGCGTCCCCGATGACAAGGCCTGGCTGCGTGTCGACGTCACCGACAGCGGCATCGGCATTCCGCTTGTCGCCCAGTCCAAGCTGTTCGGCACCTTCGTGCAGGCGGAATCGTCGACAGCGCGGCGTTATGGCGGCTCGGGCCTGGGGTTGGCCATCTGCAAGCGTATCGTCACCCTGATGGGCGGCGAGATCGGCTTCAGCAGTACCGAGGGACGGGGGACGACCTTCTGGTTCAGGGTTCCCATGATCCGTTCCACCGTGTCGATCCCCTACATGACCCAGCATCGTCCCCTGCAGGGGGCGCGTATCCTGGTGGTGGACGACAATGCGGTGAACGCCGAGATTTTTCAGCGCCAGTTCCAGGCTTGGGGGGCGCACGTGGTCTGTGCCGCCGACGCCACGGCCGGCATCGCCGCGCTGAAAACCGCCGATCCGCCGTTTCAGGTGCTGGTGCTGGACCATTTGATGCCCGGGGTGACCGGGCTCGACATGGCCGCCCTGCTGCGGGCCGACGCCGCTTTCTCTGGCCTGCCCATCTTGCTGGCCTCGTCGGCCCATTCCAGCGATATCGAACGTTCGGCGCGACAATTGGGGATCAACGCCGTGATGATGAAACCGACGCGACAAAGTTCGTTGTTGGCCGTGCTTCGGTCCTTGCTGGGGCTGGGGGGAACCGCGTCTGATGCGGTCGCCTTGTCGGCCGAGGATGAGACCCCGTCCTGTCCGCCCTTGCGGGTCCTGGTGGCCGAGGACAACTCGATCAACCAGCAGGTGGCGGTGGGGTTGCTGTCCAAGCTGGGACACCGGGCCGACGTGGCCGACAACGGGGCCGAGGCGGTGGAGTTGCTGCGGCATGGCGATTACGACCTGATCTTGATGGACATGCAGATGCCGGTGGTGGACGGATTGGCGGCGACCCGCATGATCCGGGAACTGTCGGGGCCGAAAGCGCGGGTCGCCATCATCGCCATGACCGCCAACGCCATGGAAAGCGACCGTCAGGCCTGTCTTGACGCGGGGATGGACGACTTCCTGGCCAAGCCCATCGACCGGCGCCGGCTGTCCGCGATCCTGGCGCGGTGGAGCGATTGTCTGGTCGAGGCACGGGCCTTGCGCGGCGGCCCGCCGGTCCACGAGGTGGCCCCCGACGACGAACAGCCCTTGCGGGACATGGAGATCGTCGCCGACTTGTCCGATGCGCTGGGAGAAGACAGCTTCAACCGCCTGTGCCAGTCGTTCCGCGACAAGTTGCCCAAGTATCGGGGCGACATCGAAGGGGCGCTGGAATCCGGACAGGCCCCGGCGGTGGCGACGGCGGCGCATGCGCTGAAAGGGGCAGCCGCCAATCTGGGCTATGCCCGTCTGTCTGACGCCGCCAGCCGGTTGGAACAAGCCGCCAAGTCCGGCACCGGCGACCTGTCCGCCTTGTCGGTCCAATTGGCACGGGTTTTCGACCAGACCGCGGCGCTTTAGACTTGTTTCCGCTTGGGCTGAAACAAGTCTAGCGATCGGATTTGATCAGGGTCCGGGCGTTGACGCCGAAATGGCGGGAAAACGCCCGCGACAGCGCGGCGGGGCTGGCATAGCCGATATCGCGGGCCACCCGTTTGATGGATTCGCCCCGTTCCAGGGCGGTGCGGGCCAGCGCCATGCGCCACCCGGTCAGATATTGCCCCGGCGGCTGTCCCACCACCTGATGGAACGTGTCGGCGAAGACGCTGCGCGACAGGCCGGCGGTTTCCGCCAGACTTTCCAGCGACCAATCGGCGCCGGGGCGGTCATGCATGGCGGTCAGGGCCACGGCCAATTGCGGATGGGCCAATCCGGCCAGCAGACCGATACCTCGGGCGTCTTCCATGGCCTGGCGCAGGATCAGCACCAGCGCCGCTTCCACCAGTCGGTCCATCACCACCTGATGGCCGCAATGACGTTGCTGCGCTTCGGCGAATAGCAGGTCCAGCACTTGGTTCAGTCGCCGCCCCAGGCTGTCCGCCTGCAGGTCCAGGGCCTGAACGGGGGGCAGGGCCTGGGCCAGCGGGTTGGCGATGCCGCCCAGGTCGATCCGGGCCGAGGCCAAATCAGCGACGCCGTCGGTCGGGGTAATGGAATGTGGCGCGGCACGGGGCAGCAGGATCGCCGCCGGGGCGGTGACCCTGTGGGATGAACCTTCTGCCTTGACCTGAACCTGTCCGATCCGCAGCACATGTAAATGGGGACTGTCGGTGAAGTCCCGTTCTTCGGTCAACGAACCGGCATGAAAGACTTGGGCGGTCATGCGCAGGCGGCTCAGGATACCGGCCAGCCGGTCCACGGACAGGCTGGAACAGCTGTCGGCGGTGGGAGATTCGGACGATCTGCAATTATTGTCGGACATAATGCTGCTTATCGTATGACAAGGTTTGGGCCATCGCAAGTCTCGCACTTCCTGAACAGGAGACCACAATGGCCAACATCCCTCTGATCGACCAAGACAACGCCTCGGCTGCCGCCAAATCGGTTCTGGAAACCGTCAAGCGCTCGTTCGGCGGCGTGCCCAACATCTTCCGCGCCATGGCCAATTCCCCGGCGACGCTGGAAGCCTATCTGGGCTTCGCCGGCAATCTGGGCAAGGGCGGGCTGGACCGCAAACTGCGCGAACACATCGCCCTGGCGGTGGCCGGCATCAACGCCTGCACCTATTGCGCCTCGGCCCACGCCGCCATCGGCAAGTCCCTGGGGATCGGCGACGCCGAGGCCAAGGACAACCTGCTGGGCAAAAGCACCGACCCCAAGGTCGCCGCCGCCCTGGTCTTCGCCCGTTCTCTGGTGACCAAGCGGGGCCGGCTGGCGGCCTCGGATTTCGCGGCCATCCGCGCCGCCGGCTATGACGACGGCGCCATCGTCGAAATCATCGGCCACGTGTCGCTGAACATCTTCACCAACTATTTCAACCTGGCCGCCGGCACCGAGGTGGACTTCCCCAAGGTGGAACTGACCTAGGTCGCCCGCCCTGGGCGGGCCACAGGCAAAACCATCCTTGCCCCTTAGGGGCAAGGATGCCGGCTGTCGCGGGTGTCGCACAGGCCGACGGTCTGGGCGAAGGCGCTCCATTGCTGCAACATGCCGGGCGGAAAGGCGGGTTCGCCGCCCTGCGGGATGGGCGGGCCGCGCCACTGCCGCTGCACCACGTAAAGGGCGTCCTTGCCCTGGATGGCGGTGGCCAGGACAAAGCCGCCCTTGCCGGAATTGCGGCCCGCCGAACAGGCGACGGGCACGCTGGCCGACGGATAGCCGTTGACGGGCTTTTCGGTGATCGGGCCGGGACCGGCGGCGACGCAGGAATCGCGGGTGTACTGGATGATGCTTTCGGCGAACTGGCGGGCCGATTGGCCGGATTTCGGATAAATCTGGACCGTGACGATTTCGGTCCAGCTGTTTTCATCCTGCCCCGGCGGATACAGCCGGGTGACCACCATCTTTTCGCTGTGGTTCAACTGCACCGGCTTCCAGTTGGCGGGCGGCACCAGCAACAGCCTTTCGCCAGGGGGAGTGGGATCGGCGGCCAAGGCCGGGCCGGTCAGGCCGATCATCAGGGCGGCGGCAAGGGCAAGGCGCATTTTCGTCATCCTTCAATAAGCCTTGGCCAGGGCGTGGTGGATCACCTTGCCCATGACCGACGGCAGGGCGTGGTCGCCCAGCTTGTCCAACGGCACCCAAAGACCATGGGCGACAGCGGCTCCGGCGGTTTTGGCCGCCACCAGCTTCAGTTCCAGGTGGAAATGGGTGAATGTGTGGCGCACCAGCCCGGGCAGCACCCGCCATTGGCCGGGCAGCGGCTGTTGCGCCGCCAGTTCGTCCAGGTCCCAGGGGCTTTCCCGCCAGGGTGTCGAGGGGATTTCCATCATGCCGCCCAGCAGGCCTTGCGGTGGGCGGCGGCGGATCAGCACGGCACCGTCCTTGCGCACGGCCCAAAAGGCGGTGCCGTGGCGGGTGGGGCGTTCCGGCTTGGCCAGCTTGGCCGGCAGCTCGGCGGCGATGCCCCGGCGTAAGCCTTCGCAAGCGCTCATCCACGGGCACAGGACGCAGGCCGGGCTGCGCGGCGTGCAGATGGTGGCGCCCAGATCCATCACCGCCTGGGCATAGTCGCCGGGGCGGAAATCGGGGGTCAGCTGGGCGGCCAGGGACTTCAGGCGCGGCTTGACGCCGGGCAACGGATCGGTCACCGCGAACAGCCGGGCCATCACCCGTTCCACGTTGCCGTCCATGACCACGGCGCGCTTGCCAAAGGCGATGGCGGTGATGGCGGCGGCGGTGTAGTCGCCGATGCCCGGCAGCTTGCGTAAGGATTCCTCGTCGTCGGGAAAACGGCCGTCGCGCCAGCTGGCCACCACCTTGGCGCAGGCATGCAGGTTTCGGGCGCGGGCGTAATAGCCCAGGCCCGCCCAGGCGTGCAGGACCTCGTCTTCGGAGGCCGCGGCCAGATCGCTGACCTTCGGCCAGCGTTCGACGAACTTGCGGAAATAAGGTGCGACCGCCACCACTGTGGTCTGCTGCAGCATCACTTCCGACAGCCAGACATGATAGGGATCGGCCACTTCGCCGTGCTTCTTGCGCCAGGGCAGGTCGCGGCCGGCGCGGTCGTACCAGGCAAGCAGGGATTGGGCCAGGGCGGGGGGCTCGAGGACGGGCATGGCGCAACCTTATCCCTTGCCTTATCCTTGTGTCCATGAGCGCGGAGAAACAGGACCAAAGACGATACGGCATGGTGGCGGTGGGCGTTCCGGTGGGAACGCTGACGCGGCCCATTTTCGGCCGTCACGGTTTTGCCGGCGGTGCCATGATCGTCGACTGGCCGGCCATCGTGGGGGCTGCGGTGGCGTCCTACACCTTGCCCATTCGGGTGCGCTTCGCCAAGGGCGAACGCAGCGGCGGCACCTTGGAGGTCAAGGTGGCCAATTCCGCCTTCGCCACCGAATTGCAGCATCTGGAACCGTTGATCCTGGACCGCATCAACGGCTATTTCGGCTGGGCGGCGGTGGCGCGGCTGAAATTGCGTCATGGTCCGCTGCCGCGCCGCGACGCGCGGGTTGCGGCGGCGGCGCCTTTGGCCCCCAAGGCCGAAGCCCGGTTGACCGATGCGCTGGACAAGGTGGACGATCCCGAATTGAAGGCGGTCCTGGAACGCCTTGGCCGTCATATCGCCGCCAAGCCTTGAACCCGCCGTGATCGGCGCCTAATATCCGCCCGAGTTTGCAAGGAGATAAGCCCGTGAAGGTTGTCGCTTGGCTGTGTGCCGCCGTTGTTTCCCTGTCCGCTTTCGCTGCCCAGGCCGCCGGCAAGGACGACACGTTCCCCATCGATCAGGTTCTGGGCAAGGCGGACGCGCCGGTCACCATCGTCGAATACGCTTCCACCACCTGCGGCCATTGCGCCAACTTCCACAAGACCACCCTGCCCGAGGTGAAGAAGAACTGGATCGACACCGGCAAGGCCAAGCTGGTCTATCGCGATTTCCCCACCGGCCCGGCCGGCCTGTCCATCGGCGCCTCGATGATCGCCCATTGCGCCGGCCCCGAGCGCTATTTCGGCGTTCTGGGCCTGATCATGGAAAACCAGGACAAGTGGCTGGGGTCCAAGGACCCGCTGGACACCTTGAAGAAGACCGTGCGTCTGGCCGGCCTGACCGGCGCCGACGTTGACGCCTGCCTGCAGCGTCAGGATCTGTTCGAGGGCATCCAGAAGCGCGCCGAGCACGGCAACGAGGTGTTCAAGGTGGATTCGACCCCGTCCTTCCTGATCAACGGCAAGCTGGTGGTCGGCGCCCTGCCTTATGCCGAGTTCAACAAGGTGCTGACCGAAGCCGCCAAGTAAGGCGTCTTCTTTGGGGGGCATGTCTGGGTGATCCAGTTCACCAAGCTGCGGCTGTCGGGGTTCAAGTCGTTCGTCGACGCCACCGAATTGTTGATCGAACCCGGCATGACCGGGGTGGTCGGCCCCAACGGCTGCGGCAAGTCCAACCTGATCGAAGCGTTGCGTTGGGTGATGGGGGAAACCTCGGCCCGGCAGATGCGCGGCGGCGAGATGGACGACGTCATCTTCGGCGGCACCTCGGGGCGGCCGGCCCGCAACGTCGCCGAAGTGCTGGTGGCGCTGGACAATTCGGCGCGGACCGCGCCGCCGCAGTTCGACATCGACGAACTGGAAGTGGTCCGCCGCATCGAACGCGGCCAGGGCTCGAACTATCGGATCAATTCCCGCGAAACCCGGGCGCGTGACGTGCAGTTGCTGTTCGCCGACGCGTCCACCGGGGCGCGGTCCTCGGGGCTGGTCAGCCAGGGTCGCGTCGGCGCCCTGATCAACGCCAAGCCGGCGGAACGGCGCGGCCTGCTGGAGGAAGCCGCCGGCATTTCCGGGCTTTATTCCCGCCGTCACGAGGCCGAGCTGCGGCTCAAGAACGCCGAGGCCAACCTGGCCCGCTTGGACGACGTGCTGGCCGCCTTGGACGAACAGTTGAAGGGCTTGCAGCGTCAGGCCCGTCAGGCCCAGCGTTACCGGACGCTGTCCGAACAGATCCGGTCCATCGAAGCCCAGGTGCTGTATCTGTCGTGGCTGGAAGCCCTGGCCATGATCGACGCCGCCCGCGCCGGCATGAAGGAAGCCGATCTCCGGGTCGAGGAGGCCACGGAGCTTGCGGCCATCGCTGCCACCGCCCAGGCCGAAGCGGCGGCCGACCTGCCGGAAATGCGCCGCCAGCATGGCGAGATCGAGGCCAATTGGCAGCGCCTGATCATCGAACGCGAACAGCTGGAATCGGAAGAAGGGCGTCTGGCTGAAACCCGCCGCGACCTGGAAGCCCGGCTGTCCCAGGCCGGCGCCGACCTGTCGCGCGAACACGCCCGCGCCGAGGACGCGCAAGGGGCGGTGGACCGTCTGGCCGCCGAACAGGAAATGCTGGCCGAGGCGGCGCTGGGCGAGGAAGACGGCCGCGCCGAAGCGGAAGCCGCCATGGAGGCGGCGGTCCAGGTGGTGGCGGCGTCGGAAAAGGAATTGTCGGCGCTGATGGACGAGGTGGCCGCCGCCGACGCCGAGCGGGCCACCGCGCTTCGCCGCCTGCAGGATGCCGAAACCCGGCGGGACCGTCTGCGTGACCGTGTCGCCCAGGTCCAGGCCCAGTTGAGCCAGGCCGAACAGGAAGGCGTCGACCGTTCCGAGTTGACCGCCGCCGAGATGGATTTGGAATCGGCGCTGGAATATCTGGAAGAAAGCCGGGCCGAGGCCGAGGACTGGGACAAGCGCCGCATCCAAGCCCAGGCCGCCCGCGATTCCGCCCGCGACGCGCTGCAGGCCGCCAACGCGGAGCGTGGAAAGCTGAAGGCGGAAGCCGACGCGTTGAAGAATGTGTTGGCGCAAAGTGCTGGCGGCGACTATCCGCCGGTTCTTGATCAGGTCTCCGCCGCCTCGGGCTTCGAGCCGGCCTTGGCGGCGGCCTTGGGCGAGGACCTCAATGCCTCGTTGGACCAGAACGCGCCGTTGCACTGGACCGCCTTGGGCGGCTTGGACAATCCGCCGTCTTTGCCCGCCGGCATCGACCCCTTGGCCCGCCATGTCACCGCCCCCGCCGCCCTGGCCCGTGCGTTGTCCCAGGTGGGGATCGTCGCCGATGCCGTGGCGGGTGAAAGCCTGCGCGGTCAGCTGGCCGTCGGCCAGTTGCTGGTCACCCGCGATGGCGACGTGTTCCGCTGGGACGGTTTCACCGCTCGTGCAGGCGCGCCCAGCGCCATGGCCGTGCGTTTGGCCCAGCGCAATCGGCTGCGGGAATTGGAAGCGCGCCTGGAAGACGCCGAACTGGGGGGCGAGGAAGCCGAATCCAAGGCCCAGGAAGCGGCCGAGGCGGTGGAAGAGGCGACGCTTAACGAACGTGCCGCCAAGGAAGCGGTGCGCCGGGCTGAAACCGAGACCGCCAAGGCCCGCGACGACCATTCCAAGCTGGCGCAGCGTTTCGCCGCCTATGAATCGCGCATGAACGCCCTGGCCGAACAGGCCGAGGCGGCGGCCGGCGATTTCGAGGAAGCCGAGGGCGAACTGCTGATGGCGCGTGAAACCGTCGCTGGCTTCCCCCAGGCCGACGAAGGCAAGGACCGCATCAACAGCTTGCGTGCCGACTTGGCGGAACGGCGTTCGGCCCTGGTCGAGGCCCGCTCGGCGCTGGACCGCATCATCCGCGAAGTGGGTGAACGCAAGCGCCGTCTGGATTCCATCGCCGGCGACATGGAGCAATGGCGCCGCCGCGCCGATCAGGCCCGCGCCCATGTGGAGGAACTGGCCGAGCGGCGCGAGACCATCATGATGGAAATCGAGCGTCTGGCCTCGATGCCCGACAGCTTCGCCCGCCGTCGTGCCGAATTGCTGGACCGTCTGGAGCGGGCCGAGGCCGCCCGCAAGCAATCCGCCGACGCCTTGGCCCAAGCCGAGGCCGCCCAGGCCGAGACCGACCGGGCGATGCGCGCCGCCGAAGCCGCCCTGGCCAATGCCCGCGAAGACCGCATCCGGCGTGAAGCGGCGGTGGCGGCGGCCGATCAGCAATGCCGCACCGTCGCCGGGCGCATCGCCGAACGTCTGGACATGACGCCGGAACAATTGCGCGACATCGCCGGCCTGGTGGACGAGGAACGCCCCGACCATCAGGACCTGCAGTCCAAGCTGGACCGGCTGATGCGCGAACGCGACAACATGGGGCCGGTCAATTTGCGGGCCGAGCAGGAAGTGACCGAACTGGAGGAACGCATGGGCGCCATGCGGGCCGAGGCCGACGACCTGGTGGCCGCCATCGCCAAGCTGCGCCACGGCATCGCCGAATTGAACAAGGAAGGCCGCGAACGCCTGCTGGCGTCGTTCAATCAGGTGGACCAGCATTTCCGCGACCTGTTCATCAAGTTGTTCGGCGGCGGCCGCGCCCATCTGGCGCTGACCGAATCCGACGATCCCTTGGAAGCCGGCCTGGAAATCATGGCCTCGCCGCCGGGCAAGCGCATGCAGGTGCTGTCGTTGCTGTCGGGCGGCGAGCAGGCGCTGACCGCGTTGGCGTTGATCTTCGCCGTCTTCCTGATCAACCCGGCGCCCATCTGCGTGCTGGACGAAGTGGACGCGCCGCTTGACGATGCCAACGTCGATCGTTTCTGCAGCTTGGTGGAAGGCATCGCCAAGACCACCCGGACCCGTTTCCTGATCGTCACCCACCATCGCATGACCATGGCCCGCATGGACCGCCTGTACGGTGTCACCATGGCCGAGCGCGGCGTGTCGCAACTGGTGTCGGTGGACCTGGCCGGGGCCGAGGCGATCAGCGATTCCCCCGTCCCTGCCTGAACTGGTGGAAGATGGGCTACCCCTTCGGGGAGGGGTGGGATTTTCCGCAATGCAGCGGCGCAACCACATAAATTTTACGGGTAAGAAAAAATTCTTGTGCAAAATCAACATACTATATTTAGTGGTTTGAGGTCTTGACACTCGCTTACGCACCCCTTATGGTGCCCGCGCTTTTGGCACTGAAGTGACCAGAACGGGGAGTGCAGGGGGCTCGCACGAAATGGATGAGCAACAACAGCATTCTTCGTTTGACGAACTCGATGCCCGTATCCGCGCCGCGCGCGAGCGGGAAGCCGAGAAAACCAGTGACGGACCCGGGCGGCGCGCAGCGTCAAGCGGGATCGGCCTGGGGATGCGGCTGTCGGTCGAATTCGTCGCGGGTGTTGCCGTGGGGGTCGGTTTGGGGTATGTCCTGGACCGCCTGCTGGGGACGACGCCCTGGTTGATGGTGCTGTTCCTGCTTTTGGGCGGGGCCGCCGGCGTGATGAACGCCTACCGCGCCGCCCGGGGCATGGATGCGACCGTGGGTTTGGGAGCTGCCCAGCGTAGGCTGGCGGAGCGACAGAAGGACAAGTAGGAGACTCTCGTGGCCAATCCGATCGAGCAGTTCAAGATCAAGCCCATCATCCCCCTGGAAGTCGGTGGTGTGGACATTTCCTTCACCAATTCGGCGGTGATGATGGTCATTGCTGTGGTGCTGGTCACCGCGTTCCTGACGCTGTCGGTCCGTTCGCGGGCCCTGGTGCCCGGCCGCTGGCAGTCCATGGCCGAGGTGTTCTACGAATTCATTGCCGGCATGTTGCGTGAAAACGTGGGTAGCGCTGGACGGAAGTACTTCCCGTTCATCTTCACCCTGTTCATGTTCGTGCTGACCGGCAATCTGCTGGGCATGGTTCCCGGCGCTTTCACCTATACCAGCCATGTCATCGTCACTTTCGGCATGGCCATCGTGGTGTTCATCGGCGTCACCATCATCGGTTTCGCCCGTCATGGAACCCACTTCCTGCGCATGTTCTTCCCCGAAGGCGCCCCCATCGCCACCGCGGTGATCCTGGTGCCGATCGAAGTCATCTCGTACTTCTCGCGTCCCTTCAGCCTCGCCGTTCGTTTGTTCGCCAACATGACGGTGGGTCACATCATCCTGAAGGTGCTGGGCGGTTTCGTGGTGGCGTTGGGCGTGTTCGGTGTCGTCCCCTTCGCCTTCCTGGGCGCGGTGACGGTGCTGGAATTCGGTATCGCCATGTTGCAGGCCTATGTTTTCACCATCCTGTCGTGCATCTACCTGCATGACGCCATCCACATGCACTAAGCCTGGGTTGGTTTCGGATATCAGTTGAACAACGGTTTTTTCGGTTTTCATCGAAGGAGTTAAGGTTATGGAAGCGAGCGCTGCTAAGTTCATTGGTGCTGGTCTGGCCGCCATCGGCATGATTGGTTCGGGTATCGGCGTGGGCAACATCTGGTCCAACCTGATCGCCACCGTCGGCCGTAACCCCGCCGCCAAGGCCAATGTCGAGCTGTACGGCTGGATCGGCTTCGCCGTGACCGAAGCTATCGCGCTGTTCGCCCTGGTCGTGGCGCTGATGGTGCTGTTCGCCTAATTCTAGGCGACGTTCTCCTTCGGAACGGATGGCGCCGTGACGGGCTGATCCCCGTCACGGCCGCCGGCCGCTCCGATGTCCCGGTTATAAAAACCGTTCAGGAGCATCGGGATGCCCCAGTTCGATCCGGCGTTCTTCGCGCCCCAGCTCTTCTGGCTGGCTGTCACCTTTATCACCCTGTACGTCCTGATGGCGAAGGTGGCCCTGCCGAAGATCGGCGCCGTCCTGGACGAGCGTCAGCGCAAGATCGACGACAATCTCGACAAGGCTGCGCAGTTGAAGGCCGAGGCGGAAGCCGCCGTGGCCGCCTATGAAAAGGCGCTGTCCGAGTCGCGGGCTCATGCCCATTCCGTCATCAAGGAAGCGAGCGAGCGTTTGGCCAAGCAGGCCGAGGAACGCACCCGCGAGCTGAATGCCAAGCTGGCCGAGCAGATCAAGGCGGGCGAAACCCGCATTGCCGCCGCCAAGGACGCCGCGTTGAACAACGTTCGCGAGGTTGCTTTGGACGTGGCCGGCGCCACCGTCGCCCGTCTGGTGGGCGGTGCTGCCGATCAGGCCAAACTGGAAGCGGCTGTCGCCGCCGCCCTGAAGGAGGCCGGCCAATGATCTCCGTCGCTTACGCCGCTGATGCCGCCCATCATGCCGGTCCGTTCTATGCGGAAGCTGCCTTTTGGGTCGGTGTCGCCTTCTTCGTGGTCGTCGGCCTGGCTTTCCGCCCGGTGGTCCGCGCCCTGGGCGCTGGCCTGGACGCCCGCGCCGCCAAGATCAAGGCCCGTCTGGACGAAGCCGCCCGTTTGCGTGAAGAGGCCCAGGAAATGCTGGCCACTTATCAGCGCAAGCAGCGCGACGCCATGAAGGAAGCCGAGGAAATCATCGCCCACGCCAAGGCCGAAGCCGAGCGTCTGGCTGCCCAGGCCGCCAAGGACCTGGAAGTCAGCCTGAAGCGTCGCGAAGCCCAGGCCATGGACCGTATCGCCCAGGCGGAAGCCTCGGCGCTGCGCGAAGTGCAGAACGTGGCGGTGGAAGTGGCCGTGTCGGCCGCCCGTCAGGTTTTGGCCAGCTCGATCACCGCCGATCAGGCTGCCAAGCTGGTGGACGGCGCCATTGCCGAGCTGCCCCAAAAGCTGCACTAAGCTGCTTTCGGAACTGCTTTTGAAAACCCCTCTTCGGGCGACCGAAGGGGGGTTTTCTGTTATGATGGTCCCATGCCTTACGTCCTAAGAGACGACGACGGCAGCGTCGTCGCCCTGTCCGAAGTGCCGCTATCCGATGAGTCCGAAGAGGTCGAGCCCGACCATCCGGAAGTGCTGGATTTCGTCGGCCGGGTGGTGGCCCTGCGCGAGGAAGGCATCGGTGACCCGTTCCTGTCCGCCGACCTGGACTTCGTCCGCGTGGCCGAGGATCTGATCGAATTGTTGATCAAGAACGGCGTCATCACCTTGTCGCAACTGCCGCCCGAGGCCCAGGAAAAGCTGATGGGGCGTCGGGCGCTGCGTCATTCCCTGGAAGGCACCGGCGGTCTGGTGGATGACGAGATCGGATGAAAAATGCCACCCCGGTCGGTTCCGGGGCGGCGTCTGCAGATCAAGCTTGCTTTAGGTCTTGTCCATCTGGCGCACCTTGTCGCCGCCGGCGACCGAGTAGGTCATGGGCACCTTGCGGGTGGCCAGGAACTGCTCCAGGGTCTGACCGCGGAAATTGGCGTAGACCTGGGGGTTGGACACGCCGAGCACCGCCGCCATCTTTTCCAAGACGAAGAAGCTGACGCCGCGCCGCACCATCTCGATCCACTTGCGGTCGCGGATCAGGGCCTTTTCCTCGTCGCTGAGGCCGCGTTCGCTGGCCAGCGCCTCGAAGTCGGCGACGAAACGCTTACGGTGTTCCGGCTTGATCAGGTCATGCAGGAAGGAGTTGATGCGGAAATTGGCCTGGCTGCGGGCATGGGTGAAGGGATAGGTGCCGGTCAGCGCCTCGGCCCCCTTCAACTGGTCGACCATGTAGTCGCGATAGGCGTTGATCTCGGCTTCGTCGGGGGCGTCGCCCAGATCCTCGAACACCAAGGTGGCGATGTTGGTCACCGACGGCGCATAGGTCTGCTTGTGGACCAGACGCACCTTGTCGGACAAAGCGCCGCGCATGATCAGCCACATGATCACCTCGGCGCCTTCCATGCCGCCTTTCAACGCGTAATCGGCGATGCGCATGTCCACCAGCTGTTCCGGCGCTTTTTCCAAAAGCTCCAGGAACTCGTTGTCCCAGTCTTCGTTGATGAAGCCGGCGCGTTCGCCGTGGACCTGATGGCTTAGGCCGCCGGTGGCGACGATGGCGACGCGCAGGTCTTCGGGATAGCTTTCGATGGCCTTGCGCAGTGACTTGCCCAGCTTCCACATGCGCTTGGGGCTGGGGACCGGCAATTGCAGCACGCCCACCTGCAGCGGCACCACTGTGCCCTGCCACGGGCCGTTTTCGTCGCCCAGCATGGACAGCGGCGACAGGAAACCGTGGTCCACTGTCTTGCCCTGGAAGAAGGACATGTCGAATTCGTCGGCCACCAGGGCCATGCCGATATGCTGGCTAAGGCCCAGATGGCCCCTGGCCGGGGCCACTTCACGCACGCCGCCGCCTTCGTCGGCCGGGCCGTAAACGTCGTCGATGCCCAGGGCGTAAGGCGAATAATGGTCGAAGAAGAACGAGGTGATGTGGTCGTTGTAGATGAAGAACAAGACGTCGATCTTCTTGTCCTGGACCCAGCCGCGCACCACGTCGAAGCCTTCGAAGATGGGCGCCCAGGCCGGGTCGTTGCGCTTGCCGGTGTCCTTGGCGTAGCCGATGGTGGGGGAATGCGACGCGCCGATGCCGCCGATGATACGGGCCATGTTCCAAATCTCCCTGTGGGTCCCCGTTGCCGGGACTGTCACGGCAAGACTTAGTCATCTTCCAAAGAATGAACAATTAGTCTAATTTCGAACTGTTGTTCAAAAATATGAACAAAGAGGCTTTCATGCGCTGGGCCATCGACGACATCCCGCTGTTTGCCGCCGTGGTCGACCATGGCGGCATGAGTGCCGCCGCCGACGCGCTGGGCATGCCGAAATCCACCCTGTCCACGGCGGTCGCCCGTCTGGAAAAGGGGTTGGGGCTGCGGCTGTTCGACCGTAACCTGCGTCAATTGCGGCTGACCGAGGAAGGCACCACCTTTTACCGGCATGCCCAGATGATCCTGGAACAGGTCCGCGAAGCCGACGCCACCGTCGCCGGATTGCGGGCCGAACCGGCGGGGCGGCTGGTGGTGGCCCTGCCGCCGGCTTTCTGCCAGGAAATCGTCGCCCCGCGCCTGGGCCGGTTCCACGCGGCCTATCCCAAGATCAAGCTGGACATGGTGATCAACGCCCATGGCGTCGACCTGCTGCGTGACCAGGCCGATCTGGCGGTGGTGGTCGGCCCCCTGGCCGACAGCGAGATGGTGGTGCGCACCCTGATCGCCGGGCCGCTGATCTGGGTGGCCAGCCCCCAATATCTGGCGCGGGCGAATTTGGGCGACAGCCTGGACGATCTGGTCGGGCATCTGCAGATCTGCGAACAGCGTTACGCCTTGCCGGCGGTGCCTGTGCATGTGAACGGCCAACCCGCCCGCCTGGACCTGTCGGCGGGCCTAAGCCATGTGGGCAATCCTTTGGTGGTGCGGGCCGCGGTGATGAACGGGGCCGGCATCGCGCCCTTGCCGCGCCATTACTGCCTGGACCAGATCGCCGATGGCAGCCTGGTCCAGGTCTACGGCCACGTCACCTTCGACGTGGCCGCCTCGACCATTTCCCTGGTCTATCAGGGCCGCCGGCTGATGTCGCCGCGCCTGCGCGCCTTCATCGACTTTCTGGTCGACATCTGCCGGAATCGGAATAGTTAAATCTCGACCTGTGCCCCCAGTTCCACCACGCGGTTGCTGGGCAGGTGGAAGAAGTCCATGGCGTTGGTGGCCGACCGTGCCATCCAGGCGAACAGTTCCTCGCGCCAGGGCGCCATGCCCGGCGTCGCCGAGGGAATGATGGTCTCGCGCGACAGGAAATAGGAAATAGCCATGGGCTCGTAGAAAAAACCCAGTTCGTCGGTGCGCGCATGGGCCAGGGTCTTGGGGATGTTCAGATCCTCCATGAACCCAAAGCGCAGGATCAGCCGCTGGATACCCGGCGCCAGCTGCACGCTTTCCAGCCGCCTGTCGGCGGTGACCACCGGGACTTCCTCCATGGAAACGGTCATCAGGATGACCCGTTCGTGCAGCACCTTGTTGTGCTTCATGTTGTGCAGCAGGGCCAGTGGGACGCCTTCGCGGGTGCCGGTCAGGAAGATGGCGGTACCCGGCACGCGCACCACGCGGTCCGACAGCGCCGCGACGAAGTCTTCCACCGGCATGGCTTCGGTGGACAGCTTGGACATCAGCAAGGCGCGGCCCTGCTTCCAGGTGGTCAGCAGGATGAAGATGACCAGACCGATGGCCAGGGGGAACCAGCCGCCATGGGGGATCTTGGTGGTGTTGGCCAGGAAAAAGGCCATTTCCAGCACCATGAACACGCCCATCAGCACCAATACCCGGCGCAGGCGCCAGCCCCAGTTCAGCACCATGACGATGCCGGCAAGCGCCGTGGTGATGATCATGGTGCCAGTCACCGCGATACCATAGGCGGCGGCCAGATTGCTGGAACTTTGGAACCCGAAGACCAGCCCGACCACCACCACCAGCAGCATCCAGTTCATCACCGGCAGATAGACCTGACCGATTTCGTGGGCCGAGGTGTGGATGATTGTCATGCGCGGCAGATAGCCCAGCTGGATGGCCTGACGGGTGACCGAGAACGCGCCCGAGATCACCGCCTGGCTGGCGATGACGGTGGCGCAGGTGGCCAACAGCAGCAAGGGCAGGCCGGCCCAGGCCGGCGCCATGCTGAAGAACGGGTTTTCCAGCGCCTCGGGACGGGCCAGCAACAGGGCGCCTTGGCCGAAATACTGCAGCAGCAAGGCGGGCAGGGCGATCATGTACCAGGCCAGCCGGATGGGAATCTTGCCGAAATGGCCCATGTCGGCGTAAAGCGCTTCGGCGCCGGTCACCGCCAGCACCACCGAGCCCAGGGCCAGGAAGCCGACCCAGCCGTCACTGGCGATGAACAGGATGGCCCAATGCGGCGACAGCGCCTTCAGCACTTCCGGGGTCAGGCCGATGGCACGGATGCCGGTGATTCCCAGGATCAGGAACCAGGCCAGCATCACCGGGCCGAAGACCTTGCCCACCGCGTCGGTGCCGTGGCGCTGGATGGAAAACAAGATGACGACGATGACCAGGGTCAACGGGATGACGTAGTCGTCCAGCGCCGGGGCCACCACCTGCAGGCCTTCCACCGCCGACAGGATGGAAATGGCCGGGGTGATGACGGCGTCGCCATAGAACAGCGCGGTGGCGAAGATCCCCAAGGTGACCACCAGGGCGCCCAGGGCGGCACGGCCTTGGGCGGCGCGGCTGGCCAGGGCCAACAGGGCCAGCGATCCGCCTTCGCCGCGATTGTCGGCGCGCATGATGAAGGCCACGTATTTGGTCGAGACCACCAGCACGATGGACCAGAACATCAGGGACAGCACCCCGAAGATGTGCAGGCGGTCAAGCGCCAGCGGATGGGGGCCGGCGAAGGTTTCCTTGATGGCGTAAAGCGGGCTGGTGCCGATGTCACCGAAAACCACGCCGATGGCCCCGAAGGTCAGGGCCATGACACTGCGCCGGGGCGCGTGCTGTTCACTCATGGACGATCTCTCGTCGTTTCGCAGGCGCACATCTGGGCGCCTGATCCGGAAAAAAGTCAATCGCCCAGAATTTCCGCCACCAAAGCGGGAACAAGGTCGCTGGCCGGACCAAAGCGGCATTCGGCGAACAAGGTGGCGCCTTCGCTGGGTTCCAGGTTGGCTTCGATGGTGTGGGCGCGGCCTTGCCGGCGCACCTGGGCGACGAAGCCGGCCGCCGGATAGACGTTGCCCGAGGTGCCGACGGACACGAACAGGTCGCATTGCGCCAGGGCGTCCAGGATGCGTTCCATTTCAAGCGGCACCTCGCCGAACCACACCACATGCGGGCGAAGCGTGCCGGCTTGGCCGCAATCGGGACAGACGTGCTCGACCCCCAGATCGTGCGACCAATAGCGAGGCAGGCCGCAATGGACACAGCGAATCTTCAGCAGTTCGCCATGCATGTGGATCAGGTTCTTGCTGCCGGCCCGTTCATGCAGGTCGTCGATGTTCTGGGTGACCACCAGCACGTTTCCCGGCCATTCGCGTTCAAGACGCGCCAGGGCCTGGTGGGCGGCGTTGGGCGTGATCGCCGGGTCCAGCAAGCCGGCCCGGCGGGCGTTGTAGAAATCGTGGACCAGATCGGGGTCGGCGGCGAAACCTTCGGGCGTCGCCACGTCTTCCAGCCGGACCTTGGACCAGATGCCGTCCTCGCAGCGGAAGGTGTCGAGGCCGGATTCCTTGGAAATGCCGGCACCAGTCAGGATGACGATGGAGGCATTGCGGAACATGGGGCGCATGGGGAGCCTCGAAGTTGCTGAAGAGTCTTGCGGCGGCGCCTGGAAGGCGATATGCCCATCACATGATTAAAGTTCTGTTCGTCTGTACCGGCAACATCTGTCGCTCGCCCACCGCCGAAGGGGTGTTCCGCGCCATGGCGCACACCCAGGGCTTAAGCGAGCGGGTGACGGCCGATTCCGCCGGTACCCACGCTTACCATGTGGGCGAGCCGCCTGACCAGCGTTCCGCTGCCGCGGCTTTGCGGCGCGGCGTCGATTTGTCGCCGCTCAGGGCCCGCAAGCTGCGGCTGGCCGACTTCGCCGATTTCGACTTGTTGTTGGCCATGGACCGCAGCCATTACCAGCAGATGGCCCAGATGTGCCCCAAAGGCGCCGAGGACCGTTTGCGGATGTTCCTGTCCTTCGCGCCGCAGCTGAACCTGCGCGACGTTCCCGATCCTTATTATGGTGGCGGCGACGGCTTCGAACGGGTGCTGGACATGATCGAGGCCGGGTCGCGGGGGCTGTTGGACCATGTCAGGACGCTGCTGAAATGACCCCCGACCTCTTGCCGAAGGTGGAAAGCTTCACCGGACGCAAGGTCACCGGGCTTCGACCGCTGTCGGGTGGTTCCGTCGGCCGGGTCTATCTGGTGGAATTTTCCAATGGCGGCAAGGTGGTGGCCAAGCTGGGGCCGGGACTGGCCCCCGAAGGCTGGATGCTGCGTCGTCTGGCCGCCGAAACCCGGCTGCCGGTTCCCCATGTGGTCCATGACGACGACGACCTGCTGTTGATGGATTACGTGCCCGGCGGCGATGCCCTGGATCGGGGCGCGCAGCTTCATGCCGCCCGTCTGCTGGCCGACCTGCATTCCCACACCTGGCACAGCTTCGGCCTGGACCGCGACACGGTGATCGGCGGTTTGGCCCAAGCCAACACGCCTGCCGCCCGCTGGCTGGATTTCTTTCGCGATCAGCGTCTGTTGGCCATGGCCCGTCAGGCCCTGGCTGCCGGCCGGCTGCCGGCGGTGACCATGGATGGGATCGAACGGCTGGCCGGCCGGCTGGATCGCTGGATCGACGAACCGGGGCGCCCGGCCCTGGTGCACGGCGATTGCTGGTCGGGGAACATCCTGGTCAAGAACGGCCGCGTCACCGCCTTCATCGATCCGGCGATCTATTACGGCCATGCCGAGATGGATCTGGCCTTTTCCACCATGTTCGGGACTTTCGGCGACGCCTTCTTCGCCGCCTATGGCGAGATCACCCCCATCGCCCCGGATTTTTTCGAGGTCCGGCGCCAGCTTTACCTGCTGTATCCGCTGCTGGTCCATGTCCGGCTGTTCGGTGGGCCTTATGTGGCCGGGGTGGAACAGGTGCTGGACCGGTTCTTGGGGTAAGGGGCTTTCTGTCGGAGGGATGATGATGGCGACTTGGCGGATGATGCCGGCTGTGGTGGCCATGCTGATCAGTGCGGGGGCGCAAGACGTCCACGCCGCCGAGCGTCCGGGACAAACCCAGACACGGGACACCCGGATGGGCGAACATCCCAGCCTGACCCGGCTGGTGCTGGACGTCAGCGAGCTGACGCGCTTTTACACCCATGTGGCCGATGACGGCATGCGCATCCTGGTGGGGATCCCGTCGGTGGATTGGGAAGCCAACCGCCACCGGCTGAAGCCGTTCGGACTGATCGCCCGCTTCGATTTCATGCGCCGGGGGCTGAAACGCGGGCTGTTGGTCATTCATGCCAAGGCGCCGGCACGGGTTGAACACCAGTTCACCCTGGGGCCTGATCCGGCCGAACATCGCGGCAACCGGCTGGTGCTGGATCTGGCGCCCCGTGACTTGCCCGGCAAGGCGGCAATGCCGAAACGCAAGGGTTAGAATCCGTTTACAGGGTGGACGCGCAAGGTTTTCGCACGGCGAAAATTCTGTTCGCTTCCATGCTGTATCACCCGTAGCGCTGAAAACTTGTTCGGGGCACGGGAATGGTGGTCGAAGAAATCCTGAAATCCAAAGGGCGCGAAGTGCATCTGGTGTCGGCGGACAGCAGCCTGCAAGTGGCGGCGGCCATCATGCTGAACCGCAATATCGGCGCCCTGGTCTGCGACGACGGCGCCGGCGGCGTTGTCGGCATCATTTCCGAACGCGAGGTCACCCGGGCCATGGCGCTTTATGGCGCCGAGGCGGTGAACCGTTCGGTGCGCCAATGCATGAACCGCGATGTTGTCGCCTGCCATGGCGACGACCAGCCCGATCATTTGCTGGCCATCATGACCGAAGCCCATTGCCGTCACTTGCCGGTGATGCGCGAAGGCCAGGTGGTGGGCCTGGTGTCCATCGGTGATCTGGTCAAGGCCGAGCACCACCTGTAAGGCCGGTGCCGCCGCTTACGCGGCGGCGAAGCGGTCCTTGGCCTGACGGGCCGCCTTGGCTTCGTCGGGGGAATAGGCCTTGCCCTGCCACAGCAGGTGATAGCCGGTTTCCTCGTTGCCGTTTTCGCACAGTTCCAGCACGTCCCGGAACAACGGCTGGAAGGTGTCGGACCGATGCGACTGTTCGTGGTCGGCGAAGCTGTTCCAGAAGGTGACGATCAGGGCTTCACGGTCCTTCAGCGGCGACTGGGTGGCTTGGCCGATGGTCGAGCCCTCGTTCGAGATGAAGCCGGCATTCAGGCAGACGAAGCCGCCGACGAAGCCGGTTTCCGAATGATAGGTCTTCACGTTCTCGCACAGCATCGCCACCCGTTCCTGCAGGTCGTCGACGTCGTATTGGGGCTTCAGGACGACGCGGTTGACGGTGACGATGCCGTCGGAAGGAAAGCCGTGGATCAGCATGGGGACGCCTCTGTGTCTGTTAATATTATAATGCTCTAATTTGGATAATAATTCTAAAAGTCAAGTGCAAGCCAAAAAAATGCCGGCTTGCCCGGGGGGGCGCGGATGGCGACAATACGCCGACTGGTTTGGGGAGAGAGGTCATGGCGGGGGAGAAAAAGCGCCTGGGGGCGGCTGACGTGCTGGCGCAAGGCGGCAAGGCCTGGGGCGAGGGGCGGGTGGACGACGCGTCCAAGGCGTTCGCGGCGGCGGCGCTCAGCGCTCCGGCGATGCCTTTGGCCCATGTCAATCTGGGGGTGGCGCTGCGTCGTCAAGGCCATGCCCGGGCGGCGGTGGTCAGCCATCGCCGGGCCTTGGCCCTGACCCCCGACGATGCTGGGGCGCATACCAACCTGGGCAACGCCCTGCGCGAATTGGGGCAGTTGTCACAGGCCGAGTTCCACGCCCGTCGGGCGGTGGAACTGGCACCGGACAGTGATTCGTTCCGCTATAACCTGGCCTTGGTCCTGCGCGACACCCGCAAATACGACGAATCCCTGGAGCTGATGCGCCAACTGACGTCGGCTAACCCGCAGAACGGCGATTATGCGTGGGATTTGGCGCTGTCGGAACTGTATCTGGGCCATTACGCCCAAGGCTGGGCCGGGTACGAGGCCCGCTGGCGGCTGGCCCGCACCCCCAAGCGCAACTTGCCGACGCCGCAGGTCCTGCCCGGACAGGACCTGCGCGGCAAGACCGTGCTGGTGACGGCCGAGCAAGGTTTCGGCGACGCCCTGCAATTCGCGCGTTTCCTGCCGCTGCTGGCCGAAAAGTGCCAGTCCTTGGTGGTGGAATGTCTGCCGGAATTGCTGGACCTGTTCGCCGCCTTGCCCTGTGCCGCCAAGGTCGTGGCCAAGGGGGGCGAATTGCCGCCCCACGACGTGTGGATTCCCATCATGAGCCTAGCCCATTGGCTGGGTATCGAGGCCAAGCACTTGCCGGGGCCGGTCCCCTATCTGAAGCCGCCGCGGGCGCTGGCCAAGCCGTTGGGCCATCCGCCGGGCAGCGTGTTGAACGTGGGGCTGATCTGGGCGGGAAAATTGGTGCCGCGCGACCGTTCGTGGCCGCTGGAGCACCTGCTGCCGCTGATGGAAGACCCGCGTCTGGCGTTCTGGAGCCTGCAGATGGGCGAGCGCAGCCAGGATTTGGCGGAACTGGGGGTGGGCACCCTGGTGCGCGACCTGTCGCCGGCCATCAACAGCTTCGCCGACACCGCGGCCTTGATGCAGGCCTTGGACATCATCGTCACCATCGACACCTCGGCCGCCCATCTGGCCGGGGCCTTGGGCAAGCCCACCTGGATGCTGTTGCGTTACGTTTCGGACTGGCGGTGGACCGATCATGGCGACACCTGTGCGTGGTATCCCACCATGCGGCTGTTCCGCCAGCCCGATCCCGACGATTTCGCCACCCCGGTGGCGCGGATCAAGACGGCCTTGACCCGTGCCGCCGACCAAGTGGTCACGGGGCTGCGCAAGCAGGTCAAGGTCAAGAAGGTGGAAAAGACTTAACTGCCGCCGATTTTCTTGTCGTGGCTGCGCTTGACCACGGCGATGCCAAGTACGCCCAAGGCGACGCCCCAGATGGGGCTGGTGTTGACCAGGGCGGCGATGATGGTCGGCGCCTGGGCCGGTTCGGCGATGATGGCCCAGGCGGTGGCGCACATGGTCGCCGTCCAGGTCACCGCCACCGCATAGCCGAAAGTGGGGCGCCAGCGCCGCACATACCAGTCGTCCGACCGGGTCTCGGTGCGCAGCGATTCGTTGATCTGGGCCAGGGCGGCGGTGGCCTCGGTGCTTTCCAGCTCGCTCATGCGCTCCATGTGGCGATTGGCCTCGGCCAACTGCTCGGGGCTGATTTCGTCCGCTTTCAGGGCTTTGCCCACTTGTGACAAGGCCCCGGCGGCGGCCTTGGCGGCGGGGTGGTCGACGCTGTCCAAGGCGCCGCCCACCGCCTTGACCAGCAAAGGCAGGCCGATGCTGGCCAGCAATGCGGGGATCATGAGGATTACTCCACGTCGTTGTAGAACAGATGGTTGCCGATGATCGCCGACGGCGTGCGGCCCCGTGCCCAGGGCGGCGCCACCTGGCTGGTGTGGTAATGGGTGGCGCCGCCGGTGGGATCGTCCAGCACGCCGGCGGCGGCGCGGCGGGCGACGCGCAGGCAGACCCGGAACATGCGGTCTTGTTCGGTGACGCGTTCCAGCTTGGCGCGGTTGGGATCGCCCTGGTTCCAGCAACTGAACTGCCAGGGTTTCAGGCACACCTGTTGGATGGTGGCGCCCCACCAATAGCGGCCGCCCCGGCTTTGCGCCCGCTTGACCCGGTTCAGCACCAGGGCGGCCACCGCTTCGACGCCGCGGACCTTTTCACCGCGTGCTTCCCCCCACAAGGTGCGGGCCAGGATGTCGACCACCGAACCGGGTTGGGCCGGCGGCGTCTGGCTTTCCTGGTCGGGGGTGCTTTCCAGCAGGATCAGCGAATCGTCGGTCATGGCCGGCCTCCGCTGACGCCCACCGAATCCAGCTTGGCCTCGATGCGGACCAGGTGTTCGGTCAGGCGCTTCTCCACGTCTTTCAAGGTGCCGGTGGTGGCGTAGCTTTTCGCCACTTCCAGCTTGTAGGCGGACAGCGCCTCGCGGGCTTGGCCGACGCCGATTTCCAGACGGTGGGCCAGTTCGTCCAGGCGCTGGTCGGCGTCCAGCCGAGCCCGCCAGATCAGCAGGAAAAGCCCGCCGAGGACGGGCAGCTCCACCGCCGTGACCCACCACAGCGGGTCAATGCCAATGTGTTCCATATTTGTTCTCCGAAAGGCTATAATTCGAAATCGGTTTGCGCCGTCATCCCGCCGCCGCCAGGGCGCCAATCGGCGCGTTCGGCGGTTTTCAACCCGGGGCGGGACAGCCGCACCGGTTGGCTGAGCAGGCATCCGGCCACCGCATCCAGGCCGTCGTCGCGGCCCTTGCCGCCGGGGCGCCATTCGCGCATCTCGCCGATGAACGGCGTGGTCCAGACGCTGCGATGGGCTGAAAGCGCGCCGGCGGCCAGCACCGCGTCGAAGGCGTCGACGATGCGCTGGTCCTTGGCCTTGCGGCTGGAGATTTCCACCACCGCGCAAGGATAGCCCAGCTTGGCCAGTTCCCGGCGCAGCAGACCGGGCAGGAAGCGGCCCAGGCCGTTGGTTTCCAGGCTGACGGCGGGCAGATGCAGGTCGCGGACGAACTGGGCCACTTGCCGGCATTGCTGGCTGGCTTCGTCCTGATCGGTCTGGGCGGGGTCATGGGTCAGGTACTGCACCCGGTGCAGCCAATAACCGCCCTGGGCGTCGCAAAACAGGGCGGCGACCACCGATCCGTCGCCCTTGCCCGGCGCCCCATAGGCCGGGTCCCACCAGCAGGCGGCCGAGACCATGCGGGTGTCGCCGATGGACAGCACCGGTTGGGCGTTGCCCTCGGCATAGGTCAGCTCGGCCTCGTACAGGCGCAGACGGTCAGGGTCCAGACGGCCGTCGGCGATGTTGACCGGGCGCAGCATCATCTGGCTGTCGAATTTGTTGGGACCGCTGCGTCGGCGTAGCGCCGCGATCTTGTCGGCGGGAAACCGGTCCGGCCAGGCGCTGGCGCCGCCTTGGTCCACCAAGGGCAGTTCCAGGCGATGGAAGCCGTCCAGGAAGGGGCGGTCCTCGCCGGCTTCCAGGCGCGGCTGGTCGGCGTAGATGGTGTAATAGGAATGGGGCGTGCCCACGTAAAGCTGCATGCCGCCGGGAACCAGGACGAACTCGATCTCGCTTAGTCTTTCGCGCAGATCAAGGCGCTTGGGGGCGGTGTCGCAGGTGTTGGGCACCTCCACGTCGTCGCAGATGACCAGTTCGGCGCGACTGCCGGTGATGTTGGCGCCGATGCCCTTGGCCACCATGGATGGGTCGCGCAGTTCGCCCGGGCGGTTGACGGTGAACTGGTCCGACGCCCAATGGTCGCGCCGCTTGGGCTTCAGCGCCTGGGTCAACGGGTGGCGTTCGATGATGCGCTTGACGTTCCTGACCATCTTTTTCGCCAAGGCGAAGTCGGCGGCCAGGATGATGATGCGCAGATCGGGGTTTTCCAGCAGCGCCCAGGCGCAGAACAGCCCGACGATGGTGGACTTGCCGGAACTGCGAAACGCCATCAGCAACAGGTTGCGATGGCGGGACTTGGATTTTCGCGCCAGCCAACGGGCCATGCGCAGATGATGGGCGGGGGTGGTCTGGCCCAACTTGGCGTTCCACACCCAGACGAATTCGGGAAAGCCGATGCGGCTCATCACAAATCGTCCTCGTCCAGGCAGGCCAGGGCGTCGCGGGCCTGGGCCAGCAAACCCTCCAGGCCGCCCGGTTCTTCACTGGCTTCGCCTTCGGCCCAGCGGGCCAGCTTGACCAACCCCTCCACATGGGACAACGCCGCCTTGGCGGCGGCCTGCCATGCGGCGAAGCCCTTGGCGTCGTCAGGGGGAGGTTCGGCGACGAAGCGGCGGTACTCATCCAGCGCCGCCTTGATGCGGCCGGGCAGTTCGGCCCGGCAGGCGGCCCGGATGGTGCCCATGTCCTCGGGCATGTGATCCTCCGTTCGGTTGTTGGTGGGACAAGAAAAAACCCGCCCCGGCGAACCGGGGCGGGGCAGGCGATGTCAGGTTTTCAGGTTGTCAAGTCACCGCGCCTTGGCCGGCGTGGTCTTGGCGCCGCCGAAGGGGTACTCGGCGAAGGCGGCGTAGATGTAGGTATGTCCCGAGCCATTGATTGTCGCGTAGCTATCCGTACTGCGAATTTTAAAGCCGTTGGCTAGGAAGTCGATCTTATGACTGCCATTGACGACTTCTGAATTGGGCAAGTTCGCATATACCACTTCGTCAACAGGGTTTTCCGGGCTTCGTCCGCTGTCGAGCAGCGTCCAGTCGTTGGCCGCATCGGTTACCTTCACCAACACCCATCGGGGCCTGAACCCGCAATGGACGAACGGGCCGTCACTGGAACCGTTGCCGGTGTAGCTGCCGAACTTGCTGAAGCCAGGGATTTCGGCCCAGCAGTAGGCGACGTAAGTGGCGCCAGATATGTTTGTGCTTTGCTGTGTTGATGCTCCAAGTTTGACTGCCGAAGCAGTCATGGGGTCAGGTACCCACGCATCGGTTTGACTTTGTGTCTCCGTGCTATTTAGCAGAATGGTATTGTTGGCAAGATTGATATGCCAGCAAACCCAGTTTCCGACGCCGTTGCGCCTCTTTACGATTACGAACTTTGGGGCGGCCCAAAGGCCATGACCAACAGTGGCCCCGCTGACACCACTCCCTGTGTAGGTGATAATGCTGAACCCGGCGGTAGGATTGGCACTGACCTGCGAGGGGATCGTGCCGTCCGTGTTCGCGACAGCCGTACCGCCGGCTTTCCAGCACCATGCGACGTAGGTGTCACTCAGGTGATTCAGCTCGTAGTTGGTTGTTTGGCGGATGGTAAATCCGTTTGTTCCAAATGCAGTCAAGTCGCCAGGATTACCGAGATAGAAATTATCGGCACTGGTGGTATTGGAAGTAAGGACCTTTTCAACTCCACGAACAGAATCGAATAGGTTGTGACTGTAGTTCTGATTGCGTCCCTTGATCCAGACGAGGTCAGGAGCAAAAGCAAGCCCTCCGATGAGGCGCAAGGCACTACCATCACCTGTGTATGTTAGTACGTCCATCTGCTTACCGGGGTCTTTGATCGACGGCGTGGGCAGGTTGGCGGAGCACAGGGGGAGGGCGTTTCCATAGGCATAGGCGAAAGGACGCTGTCCGAAGTTGACCGTATGGGTCGCCGAACTCCCAGGCGAGATGTAGGGCCACCATCCTTGGACATCGACATCGCTGAAGGCGATGCCCTGGCTGACGCCGTTGTTGAAGAACTCGATGGTCCGGGCCGTGCTGTCGATCACCACGGCCACGACGCAGCCACCGGTAAAGGCGGCGCCATAGGCCACGGAACCGCCGGTCGGCAACCCTTTCGCCCCCGTCCAGCCATAGGTGTAAGAATTCAGGCCATTGGCGTTGGCGGCGCTTTGATCGTTGGTGACCCCCACACCGCCGGCACTGGTGGCCTGCGAGACGGTGGTTTCCCACACCCAGCGTCCCTTGGGGATGCTGATGGTGGCGACGGCGGAAGAGTTGTTCCCGCTGATGGTCAAGGCCCCGTTGCTGATGGTCGGGCCATTGCGGGTATCCAGGGCATTGATGGTGGCGAAATTGTTCGTCGGCGAATCCGCCACCACGTCCGCTGCCCCCAGGCTGACCGGGGTCCAGTGGTTGGCGTTGCCCGAGACGTCTTTGCCCAGATTGGCGGGATCGGCGAAATCCAGGTGGAAGCCGTTGGTGCCATAGACAGTCAGGCCGGCTTGTTCGTAAAACTGGAATTCGGATGCTTTGGCCGCTCCGCTATAGACGTCGATCAGGATGCGATGACGCTCATAAGGCGCAAGCGTCGTGGCGTCGATCCTGCGTGGCTTGTCGGTGCCGTCATCATCAAACGTGGCCGTGCCGAGAGTCGTCCAACTGGAACCGCCGTCATTCGATCCTTGCAGCGATAGCGTGACTGAGTATCCGTTGTTGTAGAAACCATAATTCGATGAGCCATAGGCGATGGCATACGCAACGGTGCGTTCATTTCCTACACCCCACGCCTTGCCGCCCCACCCCAGATCATCTGCGTAATAAGGCTGGCTGGGGTTCGGCTCTGACAGGTTGCCATCGAACAACCCGGCCAAACCGGCGCCGCTTGTCATGTTACCAATGATGGTCCCGGCAGCAGGGCTGATCATGGTGTAGACAGGCAGATTTGCCACCAAGTCGCTTGGCTTCTTGGGTCGCCACGCCCCAGTGACCGGGTCGGTTTCGCCGAAGTCCGAGGGGGAAAGATCCGAGCCGTCGATGAAGCAGATTTCTGCGAAATAGCCGGAAAAGTGACCGGATGCCACTTCAGAGCCAATGAAGTGTTGGGTGCTTCTGTTGAAGCTGACGGTCGAGGGAATGCTGGCGTTGAACGAGATGAACTCCGTCTCGAGTCCGCCATTGATCCAGATACGCAGACGGTTTTGGTTGCTTGCGGCCGTGCCGTCAAAGCTGATCACCAGATGATACCAAGCGGTTGTATCCCTGAATTTTCGAAGGCTGGTGATTTGGTTGGTCTGGCCGTCCCAGTCCATGCGCAAGCTGTCATTGGCGTCGATGAAGACCGCGAAGCGCGTGCCATCGTTCAGGCTGTTTCCGCCAATCAAGTGACGGCGATCAGGCTGGCTGATTTGGGAGCGCTTGAACCAAAGTGAAACGGTCCAACGATCTTGCGCCGTCGGGTCGGTGAAAGTGCGGGTGAAGTAATCCGCCGTCCCGTCCAGGCGGACGGAGTTGGCGATGGAAAAGGCGGCCTTACGGCCGCCTCCCAGCATCATGCTGTCGCTGAACATGTTTATGCCTCCACGTCGTTATAGGCGTATTCGATACGGCTGGTGGAACGGATGTGATAGTCGATGCGGCCCTGGCCGGTGATCTGGCCCGGGGCGCCGGTGTCGCCGACACGCTTCCACAGGCTGCCCATGGCGGTGACGGCGAAGCCGTTGGGGACGATGCCGATACAGCCGCGCTGGCCGACCATGGCGGCGGTTACGGTGGGATCGGCGAAGGTGACGTCGGCGGACAGGTCGATCTCGAAGTTCTGGTAAGCGGCCATGTCCAGGGTCACCGAGCCGCCGACGCTGCCGGTGAACAGCGCCTGGTTGCGCTGCGGCTGGCTCCAGTCCTGGGCGACGTTCAGATAAGCGACATCAGCCAGGCCCAGATTGGTGCGCGCCACCGCCTTGTCGGCCAGATCGGCCAGATTGCTGGCCTTTTTCAGGTCCAGGTCGGAACTGGTGGCGACGGCCGTGTCCACCTGGGCGGTGGAATAGACGCCCAGATTGGTGCGCGCCGCCGCCTTGTCGGCCAGATCGGCCAGATTGCTGGCCTTTTTCAGGTCCAGGTCGGAACTGGTGGCGACGGCCGCGTCCACCTGGGCGGTGGAATAGACGCCCAGATTGGTGCGCGCCGCCGCCTTGTCGGTGAGGTCGGCCAGATTGCTGGCCTTCTTCAGGTCCAGATCGGAACTGGCGGAAATGGCGGCATCCACCTGGGTGGTGGAATAGACATCCAGGTTGGTCCGGGCGGCGGCCTTGTCGGTCAAATCGGCCAGGTTCTGGTTGGGATCCAGGGCGTTGGCGTCGTCGGTGTTGGCGACGACCAGAACCTGACGGCCTTCGTCGTCGGTTTGAGGGGTCAGGCTGATGCCGTCACCGGCCACCAGCTTGTCGGACAAATAGCCCGACGAGGCGTCGGCCGAAGATACCGCCGAACGGCCGCGATGGCGGATCAACAGGGTCTTACCGGCGGACGGCGCCGCCAAGAACACCACCACGCCGCCGCCCGGGCTGGCGGCGCCATGCACGGTGAAGCCCGAAGTCTGTTCGACATTGTCGATCAGAACCTGGATGTCGGCGTCCTGGTCGATGGGAAAGGAAAAAGCGAAGGAATCGCTGATGCCGTTGGTGCCATAGGAATGCTGAAGGGTCATCTGTACTTACTCCATGAAAAAAGCCCCGCCGGGGATCGGCGAGGCTGGGGGAAATGTTCTGGCTTCAAACGCTCAACCGGAGGTCAGCGCCGCTCGTTCGGTGCGCAGCGCCGACGCTTCGGCTTCCAGGGTCGTCAGCCTGTCGTTGTCGGCTTGGCTGGCGATGCCCAGGGCCAAGGCGCGCAGCGGCCTCAGGGTTAACCGATCGATGGCGGCCAGGCGGATGTCGATCTCTTCAATCCGCGTCCGCGGCGCCGGGCTGTCGTCAAGCTCGTGAGCCAGGATGAAGCTTCCGCCTGCCGCGACGATTTGCCCGACAACCGGGATCGCGGGGACCGGAGCGGCGACGCCGATCGTCAGGGCATGCGCCGCCCGTTGTGCCTGGAAAACGGCAATGGCGGCTTCCAGGTCTTGCCGGCTGCCCGGCCAATCTTCTGTGCTGATGATCATGATCTATCACCCTGCCTTGATGTAGAAGGCGACGACGGCAAAGGGGCTCATGTTGTTGTGAGCGCCGCCGCTGCCCTGACTTCCCGTGGATGGCAGGGTGTAGCTTCCGCCATCCGGGGCAAATTTGAAGAAACTCCCACCCCCGACCTGGAGGTCTGAACTCGCCGGAACGGTTCCGCCCCCGTGGCTATGGCTTGGCATTTCCGTCACGCTCAGGACATGGGTTTCGGCGCCGCCCGTCGCGGCCAAGGTACGATCGCTTAGGCCGCTCCCCTTTCCCTTGCCGATCAGTCCGCGTCCACGCAGGTCCGGCATGGTGAAGGTGGTGTTGCCATCGCCGGCCCCCCAGGTGGTGCCGATGGCAGAGAACAAAGCGGGGTATGTGGTGCGGCTGACGTTCTGGCCGTTACATTCCAGCCAGGTCCCGGTCGGCGCCGACGGACCCGCCCAATTTATGACGCACCCCACCGGAAGGGCGTCACTGACCGGAAGCACGCTGCTGGGGATCAGGCCGCCAGCGTCGAGGGCAACCACGTTCCCCGCCGCCGTCCCGGTGTCTTTGGTCGCCGCCGATCCCAAGCCCAGGTTGAGGCGGGCTGTCGGCACATTGTCGAGATCGGCCAGATTGGCGTTCTGTGCCAAAGGATTTTCAATCGTCGCCAGGGTTGCCAGGATCTGGTCGCGGGTGGATTGGGCTTGGACCGCGGCGGCCAGGGCTTGGGCGGCGGCGGCGGTGGCGTCGCCGACGGCATCAGGGTCGTTGGCGGAATTCACCAATCCGTTGCCCGCCGCGTTCCATTTCAGTCCACGATTGGGGGCCGGTTCGGGAAGCGTCAAATCAGCCAGGCTGGACGAGGTGGCGGAACGGCGCAGCGAACGTTCGGTCACTTCCGCCACCTGCTGCAGTGCCGCGACCTGATAATCCATTTCGTCGTTCAGGGTCTTGGCCCGGATCAGCCCGTCGGCCTGATAGTCGGTGGTCCGGCGAATGGGCAGGCGGCGGCGCAGGGTGATGCGGGTGCCCGCCGTCGGCGGGGTGGCGAACAAGGCGGTGCCACCGGTGGAAATGCCCGCTCCCGAGACGGTGTAGCCCCCGCTTTGCAGGTTTTCGTCCTGCCAGACTTCCAAGTCGTTGTCGGCGAAGATGGCGAAGGGAAAGGTGAAGGCCGATTGCACCCCGTCGGCCAGATACTGGACGCGCGGGGCGACGTCGTTGATTTGAATATGCTCGGTCATGTTTTGTTCCTTGCGTCACGAGGACAATTTCATCTCAGTGGCCACCGCCAGCACGGTGCAGGGCAGGGGCGCGTCCTGGCTGATGCGCCACAGCGGCGCGAAGGCGTCACGCTTCCAGCCGATGGCGCGCACCTGCACGTCGCCGGAAAACATCGGCGGTCCGGCGTCGAAGCCGTGGCGGCCGAAGCGACGAAACGGCACCGGGACCGGCCCCTTGCCGGTGTCCAGATGCAAGGCCTGGGTGTCCAGCAGGCGGAAATGCGCCCGGATCAGGCGGACCACCGCACCGGGACCGGCGCCCCCGGCGGCCTGCACCACCGGGGGCAGCGGCTCGATCTCGTGGGTGAAGGGCAATCCCATCTGGACCTTGGACGCCGGTTCCGAAAGGGTGACGGCTCCATCGGTCACGGTGAGCGTTTCCAAGGCGCCGTCATCGGCCAGGACGCGGACCTGGCGGCCTTCCAGATGGTCCAGGCCGCTCCACACCGATTTGGGGTCCTCGGCTTCGCCGGTCAGGGCCGAATCCATGGACAAGGTGTCGTCGAAACGTTCGACCAACACAGTGCCGCCCCGTTCCACCAGCACATAAACCTCGCCTTCCACCACCGCGACCGACAGGAATTGCCCGTCGGTGCGGTGGGTGGTCCAGGCGGTGACCTTTTCGGCGCGGAACACGGTGACGGTGCCCAAGGACCCGTCGCCCATGACCAGATGGAACAACCGTCGGGCCGAATCGTAATCCTGGTCCACGGGGGCGTTCATCACGTGCTTGGCCAGCATGGCCAGATCGGTGGACTGATAGGCCTGTTCCACGTCGGCGAACAGGAATTCGCGCAGGTCCTTGCCGTTTCTGGACACGAACAAGGTGGCGCCGTCCACATCGCGTGGCGGCACCGTGCGATCCACCGGCGAACCGACGCGGGTTTGCCGGGTCAACTGGATGGATGTGGGGGTCAGGGGCTGCCCCGACACCATCCATTCCGCCCCCGAGGTGAAGACCTGCAAATGGCGCCCGGAAAACACGTTGCGGATGGCGTTGACCTGATCGGACAGCAGGGCGAATTCGATGGCTTCGTCGTCCAGCGCCTCGCCCAGGTCGAAGTTGAACAGATCGGACGATTTCGACAGCCACAATCGGTTGGGCTGGTCGCGGCTGCCGCCGATGACCAGACGGTCCTGGTGGAAACACACCGAAACCGGCCAGCCGCGCACGCTGGACAACGCCTGTTCTTCCCAATCCTTGTGGGCGGTGGCGTTGACCAAGCTCTGCTTGACCGTGGCGCTGGCCTGGGTGGCCGAGGTCACGGTGGTGATCTCGACTTCCTTTTGCTGCAGGCGGAAGCGGGTGCCCACATGGCCGGCGACGAAGACTGCGCTGGAAGCGGTCAGGGTGATGTTGCCCGAAGTGCCGGACGGCTGCAGCGTCACCTCGTCCTCGGCGAATTTGTGGTAGGGCTGCTGGATCACCTCGTCGGCGCTATAAAAGCTCCACTCGGCCATGGTCCAGGCGCTGTGGGACGTGCGGGTCAGCTTGCGCGGCGTGATCTCGGGGTGGACCACCAGCAGCGTGTCGGCGGTCTGGGTCCAGTTGATCTGTTGCAACTGCGCCAAAGACCACGGTGTCGCCATTTCGGCCACGTGCACGCCGTCGGCATAGACGTCCAGATGCAGGTCGGTCAGCACCATCAAATAGGTTTGCTCGGTGTTGAATTCGAAGGCGATCAGCCGACCGCGACCCCGCGCCGTGTCCACGTAACGCAGCCCCGATCGCCGTGATACCCCGCCGATGGGGGCGATGAAGACGTTGCATAAACGTTTGGCGCCGTTGGCATAGGCCGACAAATCACCGCGCCCCATCATATCCAGCGACAACTCGCCGGCGGTGAAATTGGTCTTGGCCAGGGTGATGGTGCCGCCGCTCATGACCGCACCTCGACCAGCGGGAAGCTGGAAATGGCCGATGGCACGTCCTGTTGGGCGTCCACCAGTTTGGCCCGGCGGTATTCGTCCTCGGCCAGACGGTACAGGAACTCGGCCCGGCTGGTGCTTTCGGTCAGCGGAATGCAGAACTCGGCGGCCAGCCGGGTGATCAGCACCTGATCGAAGAACGGCGGAAACGACAGTTCGTCGGGGCGGAAGATGTAGGTCAGGGTGACCTCGTCGGCATCGCAATGCAGCCGGTTCTCGGCGATGCGGTACGACAGGCCGAAACCCTGGCCGGCGACCCCCGCCGACATGGCCCGCAGGAAATCGGCGGGCAATTGATAGGCCATGGCATAATCGGCCACCGGCTGGGCCACCAGACGCGGCAACGACACCTGGCCGGTGGCGAATTTCCACGGATAGGACGACAGCAACGCGTCGCGCACCGAGGGATACAGGTTGGCGCACACTTCCGATTCGGCGGTGCCTTCGTCGAAACTGGCGATGGTGGCCGCGCCCAGCTTCAACAGCGCGCGCGAGCACAGGGCGATGGCCGACAATGCCATGGCAGGATCTCCGATGATGAGGGGGATTGGGCAACAAAAAGCCCGCAGACCCAATTCTGGGACGCGGGCGCAATTGTGGCGGTGATGGGGAGATATTAGTTCGTGATTTGTTCCTGTGTCAAGGGACGATTTCACAACCAGCCCAAAGTCCGCCCCAGGGCTTGGGTGACCTGATCGGCATCTTCCTGGCGCAGCGCCTGGGCGAAGGCTTGGGTGGTCTTGGGACCGATCCAGTCGTCCTGCTTCAGGTTTTGGCCAAAGCCGTTCAGCGTCGCCTGCAAGGTGCCGGCTTCCACCTTGGGCGGGGCCGTGTCGCCCCGGCTTTGGGCGTCGCGGGTGAAGGTGTTGAAACGCCCCAGCGCCAGACCCTCGGCCACCTTGTCCGGACCCAGCTGGGCGGTGGCGTGTTTCAGGGCGAAATCGGTCTGCGGGCCGTACTGGCCGTCTTCGGCGATGCCGCCCAGCTTGGTATAGGGACCATAAACGGCCGAGCGTTCGGGCAAGGGATGGGCCTGAGCAATGGGGCCACACGGCGTAACTTCGCCCAAGGCTCTACTTACGACCGGATGAAACTTCCAGGGCAGGTCAATGGTTGCAACTAGGGTCAGGACTCATAACCAGTAGCTGACGGTGGCGGCGATGCAGACCGCCGCCATGAAGTTGACGGCGCGGCGATCATATCGGGTTGCGATCCTGCGGAAGTCCTTGAGGCGGCAGAACATGCGC